>Ga0209579_10000010_pt1 | contig 598485 bp, 516 predicted proteins | sample Coa_R1_2_FD_187152 | JGI IMG/M metagenome (GOLD analysis project Ga0209579, IMG submission 187152) | Surface soil microbial communities from Centralia Pennsylvania, which are recovering from an underground coalmine fire - Coalmine... | ecosystem: Environmental > Terrestrial > Soil >... | reverse complement strand
GCCGGGGTGGTCGCTTGGGGAGCAAGGGCCGGATCTTTTCCCACTGGGCGTCGGTTAGTAACCGACCGTATCGCGCCATCGGCCCTCCTTCTGGCGCTGTTCACTTCCGCGATCCCCCTCCACGGGAAAATAACTACCGTAAATTTAGCCCTTTGTACAGGGTTTTGAAATGACTTCTAGGATTTTGGTTGGTAACTAGCGTCAACCCGTTTTGGGATTGACCGTGGGTTTTTCAACGCCATAAATGCCCACGGTCCCGCAAGCGCGGGATCGAGGGTTCCCGCTCCGAATTCGAAGTTTGCATTTTAATTACATACCGGATTATAACTAATTCCATTTGGAACTTGAAATCTACCTGGCGAGGCGGCTTTTCCCCTCCTCAATTAGGTCGGTTGGATTGGAGAACCTGAGCCATGCGAATACTCCTACTTCATCTCAGGGACATTCATTTCCAGTGCGCGGACGACCCGGTCGCGGCGAGAGCATTGAGGATAATGGAAGCAGTCTTAGGGGCTTGGGGGAAGAAAGGATTCTTGGTTTCGCTCCGGGTGACGCGCGGGGCCCAATTACAGCCTCTATTTCGTCTCCACTCGTTATATAATGCCCTCTGCCCCCAAATCGCGTTTTCCTATGCCTACAACTCCGCAACAGCTCGAACCGACGTTTGTTGAGGAGCAGACCCTGGAAATTTTCCGGGAGCTACTGAAGGAGCTCGGATCGCACAAGGCGGCGGAAACCGTCTCCCTGGATTCGTCGATGGATCGGGACCTGGGCCTGGGAAGTCTCGAGCGGGTGGAATTGCTGGTGCGCTTTGAGGCGCGGTTCAACACCCGGCTGCCGGATGAGGTGGCGCAGACGGCGGAAACTCCGGCGGACTGGGTCGCAGCCGTGCTCGAAGGGCATAAGGACGGCTCGCAAAAAGCGCGCTACAAAATTGTGCAGCCGGAGCGCGAGGCTCCGCCTCCTCCGGAAACTGCCAAGACGCTGGTGGAAGTTTTGCGGCGCCACGCCGAGGTGGAGCCCGACCGGGTGCACGTCCACTTGCTGGAGGATGATTCCGGGCAGGACATCACCTACCGCCAGTTGCTGGAGACGGCTACACAAGTAGCCTCGGGGCTGATGATCTCGGGGCTGAAGCGCAACGAGACGGTGGCGATCATGCTGCCCACCTGCGCCGATTTTTTTTACGCCTTTCTGGGCATTGAACTCGCCGGGGGCGTGCCGGTTCCCATCTATCCGCCAGCGCGGCCGGACAAGATTGAAGAGTACGTTCGCCGCCAGGTGGCGATTCTGCGCAACGCGCAAGTGCGATTCCTGATCAGCTTTGACCGCATCAAATCCATTTCAAAAATCATGCGGGTGAGCATTCCCAGCCTGCTGGAAGCGACTACGGTGGACGTTCTTCGCCAGCGCGGGATTGACGCGGGCGGACGAGTTTCTCCGGCGTCGGTCGAGCCTTCCGAAATCGGCACGCTGCAATATACTTCCGGCTCCACCGGCGATCCGAAGGGCGTGGTGCTGAGCCAGGCCAATCTGCTGGCCAACATTCGCGGCATTGGCTGGGCGGTGCAGGTGCGCCCCACGGATGTGGGCGTCAGTTGGCTGCCGCTTTATCACGACATGGGATTGATCGGCTCGTGGCTGTTCTGCCTTTATTACGCCGTACCCCTTACCGTGCTTTCGCCGCTTGCCTTCCTGAGCCGGCCGGAGCGCTGGCTTTGGGCTCTGCACGATTCGGGCGGCACGCTTTGTCCGGCGCCCAATTTTTCCTACGAGCTTTGCGCTCGCAAGATTCCGGAAAAATCTTTGCAGGGACTTGACCTGAGCCGCTGGCGCATCGCCATCAATGCGGGCGAGCCGGTGCTGCCCGACACGCTGGCGCACTTTACCAAACGCTTTGCGCCTTACGGATTCCACCCGGAAAGTTACGTGCCCTGTTACGGATTGGCCGAATCTTCTGTGGCGCTGTCTTTTCCGCCCATCAATCGCGTGCCGGTGATTGACTCCATTCGCCGCGACATTTTTGAGGCGGAAGGCAAAGCAAAACCGATTGAGCGCGCCGATCCGAGCGACCCGAACGTGATGAGGTTTATCGCCAACGGGAAACCTTTGCCGGGTCACGAAATCCGCATTGTGGATAGCGAGGACCAGATTGTGGGCGAGCGCCAGCAAGGCCGTTTATTTTTCCGCGGGCCGTCGCGCACTTCGGGCTACTACCGGAATCCGAAAGCGACGGCGGCCATCATGACCGAAGATGGTTGGATGGATTCGGGCGACCTCGCGTATTGGGCGGGCGGCGAAGTCTATGTGACGGGGCGCATCAAGGATTGCATCATCAAGTCGGGCAGAAATATTATTCCGCAGGAAGTGGAAATGGCCACCGCGGATGTGCCCGGCGTGCGCCGCGGTTGCGTGGCCGCGTTTGGCACCGTGGACGCGGATTCGGGAACCGAGCGACTGGTGGTGGTGGCGGAAACGCGCACCATCGATCCCCGCGAGCTCGACCGGATCAGCGCCGAGATCACCAAGAACGTTGATGCTGCCCTGGGCATCCCTCCCGACCGCGTGGAGTTGGTCGCGCCGCACAGCATTCCCAAAACGAGCAGCGGAAAAATCCGGCGCAACGAAACTCGCTTGCTTTTTGAGAACGGAAAATTGGACGCGCGCAAACGCGCGCCCTGGGTGCAACTGGTTCGCTTATATTTGGGAAACTTTGGCTCGTGGGCATCGCTGCGCCTCGGGCATTTTGGCGCGTGGGTGCGCAGGACTTATAGCTCTGCTTTGATGTGGGCCACTGCGGCGTCGGTGGGCATTTTGGTTCGCGTGATCCCGGGGAGAAAATTTGCGGGCAAAACTATTCAGTGGGCGGCGCGGACAATCCTTTGGTGGACGGGGCACGGCGTTGAAGTTCAGGGCGCCGATCGATTGAATGGAAATGGGCCGGTGGTGCTGATCGCAAACCGCGCCGGACGCGTGGACCCGCTCGTCCTGGCGGCCACCTTACCCTCACCATTCCTGATTGCCGACGCGGGCACACTTGCGCCGCTTCCGCGGGAAGCACGCTTCCTGTTGAGGCCGCTGGTGGCGGGTCCCGTGAACGGCAACGCCATGCCTCCGGGCGGAACTTTGAAAGATCGCATTCGCCAGGGACTCGCGGCGGGCCACTCCGTTTTGGTTCTGGCCGACGGGCCGCTGGGCGTTCCCTCTCACTTGAGCCGTTTTCGAATGGATTCGTTTCACGCGGCGGCGGACACCGGCGCGCCGGTGCAGCCCGTCGGAGTCTTGGGAACGAGCCACATTCTCGAGCCCGTCCGCCGGGCGGAACCGCGGCCCGAAGCCAGAATCCTGGTGGGCCAGCCCATTCGCCTGGCTAAATCAAATGGGAACGGACTCTCGGGAGCCAGGGAGCAAGTGCGGGAAGCGCTCACAAAATTAGTTACAGGCGGTAACTGAGTTTTTGGGACGGCTGAAACTTTGAATATTGCTTTGTAAAGGGTGAGGGGAAAAGTGGATCAACATTCGGTTGCATCACCGAAGAAACCCGTGATGCTCAGTGCAGAACCCATGATATGTCCAGAGTGCAAGGCTAGTATCGGTTTCAAGGATTTGTTTGGATCCGCACTCTGTCCAAAATGCCGGACAAGGATTCGACCTTCTCTGATTTTCCGATTGGCAGTTATCCTGGTTTTTTTGCCGGTGTCCGTTTTCTTGGTAATAGTATTAATTTCCGAAAAACTTCCTGCCCCGGACAATGTAACGGAATCATTGTTCTATGAGTGGATCGTGGGCCCCCTGGTTTGCATGTGCGTCGTAGCCTTGGCTGGATGGATTTTATTCCTCTTCTTTCCTCCAAGGGTCGAACGGATTCCGGGCAACAAGGACCGTTATGGATTGATCTAAAATAATTTCTTTGGCATCTCTGTTTGTCACCGGCTCTTCCAAATGTTCTTTTCGCTTTCCGCACCAAGCCCCTTAGCCTTGTCCCTCCTCATATGTTTTCTCTTGGGGTCGATTCCTTTCGCCGTCATCTCCATGCTCGGCACGGGCATTGACATTCGCAAGGTGGGCTCCGGCAATCCCGGGTTCAACAACGTATTGCGGGTCAGCAAGCCGCGCGCCGTGCTGGCCCTGATCGGCGACATGGGCAAAGGCGCGCTGGCCGTCTGGTTGTTTTACAAAGCGGGCGATCCGGTGGCGCTCGGTTGGCTATTCGGATTCGCCGCCATCCTGGGACATTGTTACTCGCCATTTTTGAAATTTAATGGCGGGAAAGGAATTGCCACTTCGGGCGGCGTGATGCAGGTGCTCTATCCGAATCTCGCCATGGTGGCGCTCGTGGTGTTTGTGATTATTCGGGTGACGGGAAGCAAACTCAAGTGGCGCGAGGCGGGCGCAATTGCCTCCATCGGCACCTGGATGATTTTTTCGGTCGTCATATTTATTTGGATCGGGAAATGGGACGGAATCTACGCCGGCCTCATGACGCTGCTTCTGATCTGGAGGCACAAGAAAAATGTTCAGAACTTATTTTCTGCCAGAGAGACGGAGAAGAAACGATGAACGATGAATAATGAATGATGAACATCATTAAGCATTAAGACGCGCTTCTTGCATCGTTCATCTTTCATCGTTCCCCCGTCATCGGTTTACTCCTCTCTTGTCGTTGATGTATCGCACCAAGCGGGGAACGAGAGACACTGGCAGGCGCCGGGCTGAGAACACAAATAGCCGATTCAGAAACCCCGGGACCACCAGGCGTTTGCCTTTCAGCGTCTGGCGGACGGCGATGCGCGCCACCCATTCGGCTGTGACGCCGGCCGACTTGTTTTTCTCTTCGATGCCCGCCCGGGCGCGGAATTCGGTTTGGGTGGTGCCCGGACAAACCACCGTGACGCTGACTCCCGTCCCCTTCAATTCTTCGCTCAATGATTCGGAAAACGACAGCATGAACGCCTTGCAGGCGCTGTAGACGGACTGGAACGGTACGGGCGCGAACGAATATACGCTGGCAACGTTGAGAATCCTCCCACTTTTTCGCACGATCATGGGCGGCAAGAGGGCCTTGGTCAATTTCAACGTGGCGGCCAGTTGCACCTCAAGCATCTTGAGTTCCGTTTCCAGGCTGGTTTGCGCGAACTCGCCCATCACGCCGAATCCTGCGTTGTTGACCAGGATTTCAATGGGCGATGCGGAGAGCGCCTGAATCAATTCGTCAACGGCTTTCGAATTGGAAAGATCTGTGAGGCGGGTTTTGGTTTCAACGCCGAATTTTTGGGCGCATTCCATTGCGACGCGCCGCAAAGCGTCATCGTTGCGGGCGGTCAGAAAAAGGTTAAATCCATGTGCCGCAAACTCAAACGCCAGCGCCTTGCCGATGCCTGAAGACGCGCCGGTAATGAGCACCCATTTCTTATCTTCGGTCATGTAATGAATTCTGAATTATGAGTTATGAAGGATGAATGAAGAGATGGAAACTCCCGTACGGTTTTCTTCTTTCATAATTCATCATTCATAATTCATCATTTTGCCGAACGATCAAGCCGCCGTACAACTGGCAGCTACTGATTCCCGGCTCCGAAAATATTTTCGGGATCGACGCTTCGCTTCAGTTCGCGTTTCCATTCCAAGGCCGTGGGCGACATGATAGCCGGCAAGAATGCCTGGCGAATTTTGCCTACCCCGTGATGGTGCGACAGCGATCCGCGCGAGCGCAGGATTTCCTCGCGGGCGATATTCTCCAGCTCGCAATAAACCTGGGAAGGATTGGGAACGCCCTTGTAATAGAAGCCCAGATAAAAATAAATCGCCGCCCCGGTTTGATAAACCTGGGTCACGCGCGCGGTCACAAAAGGTTTGGCGGGAAGATTGCGCGCGCTGTACTCGGCCAGCAAACGCTTTTTTACGTTTTCGATGAGGGGCAGGACGTCGCTCCACGCTGCCGAAGTTTCAAATGACTCGGCGATGATGTAGTAATGCATCAGGAAATCGCGGATGTAGGCGATGCTGTAAGTCAGTTGATAACCGCGCCGGCCGTTTTCCTGGCCCGCCTTCATGCCGTGATGCCGCTTGGCGATGCTATAGACGGCGTGTTGTTGCTCCGCCACCTGGCGCCGCGAGCCTTCAAAAACGATCGTGCAAACCACCACTTGATTCAGGTCAAAACCTTTGAGTTTCGTGACCACAAATTTTTCCATCCGGCTCTTCAAGGCGCCGAGCCCGCTCGACGCCGGCTTAAGCGCCAGTCCGAAGTGGAACTGCAAATTGTCCACCAGCCGGACGCTCGAAGGTGGATAGGCCTCGCGCCCCAGTTCGCGCATGAAGGCAAAGCCTTCGGCCAGGTTCGGAAAAAGTACTGAACCGTAGCATTGCACTTCCGGCAGGGGAAAAATCTTCACCACCGCCGAAGTGATGATACCCAGGTTGCCTTCCGAGCCGAAAATCAGGCGGCGCAAATCGGAGCCGGTGGATTCGCGCGGCACACACGTGGCGCGCTCGAGTTTCCCGCTTGCGGTGGCCACGGTGACATCCAGCACCAGGTCTTCGATGTTGCCGTATTTATTTTTCTTCATGCCGCTGGCGTTGGTGGCAATCCAGCCGCCGAGCGAAGAAAACTCCACGCTGTCCGGCTCGTGGCCCATGGTGAAACCGTAGGACTGAAGCTGGGTCATGATGTTGCGGCCCACGGCGCCGGCTTCAATACTTGCCATTTGGTTGGCCTTGTCGATCCACAGAATGCGGTTCATGCGCCGCATATCCACGGAAACGATCACGCGCTTTTCGTTGGAGTCGCAGCGCAGCGCGTCGGTGACGTTGGTGCCGCCGCCGAAAGGAATCAGGGAAACGTGATGGCGTTTGGCGGTCGAAATCAATTGCGCGACTTGCTCGTCGCTCTCAGGAAAAATCACCAGGTCGGGAATGCGCGTCAGGGCGCCATACTTGATGGCGAACATCTCCTCCTGCGTCTGGCCGTGGCCATGGCGCAATCGAATGGGGCCGTCGGTGGTGATCTGGTTGTCCTTCAAAAACTGTTTGACATCGTCCAGAAACTGCGCGTTTTCGAGCGGGGGCGCAATGTAGGTGGGATAAGACGACGGGTTTACATCCTTGGGATCGAGTTCAATACCCAGCGTTTCCCGAATCCAGGGGAGCAGGCGCGGCAGCTCCACGCCGCTCAATTCGTAACGCTTGCCGCGCATCACCACGTGGCCGTTTTCGTTGATGGTAAATCCGCTGTCGCGAAATCCCCACACGTCGAGACTTTCGGCGTCATGGTCGCTGGCATGCAGCGGCTCAGGATTCAGCAGCGCTTCTTTGGGCACAGCCACGGTCGAAGACATTCACACCTCATCCATTTCATGCTGTAGGTCGGCTTGCGCAATCGTTCCTGGTTTCAGTTTATCACCAGTTGAACGGGCGGGAAAACCAGTATCGGATTTCGATATGCGGTAATTTGGAACAAGATTCCTTTCGATGCACCGGTCATTCCCGCGAAGGCGGAAATCCAGTCTGTCACCATTGCATCTCCAATTGCTTAGTCCATGGATTCCCGCCTTCGCGGGAATGACTGCACGGGGAGGGCCCCGCGACTAGCAAATGAGATCACTACTCCCGGTTCAGCGAACATCCGAGCCTGGCCGACTCAGTCAGTCAAGCGCCACCAGCAGGCGGAAGGTGCGATTCCTGCGCCAACGATACGTCTCGAAATCCCGGTCCAAGGTCAGTATGTCTCCGGTGATTAATTCGTTGGCAAAGTAAATCAAGCATGCATCGACATCACCGTCCGAATCCTCTCAGGTATTTCTTGTTGGAGCCAAGGTCGGAAATGCCTGAGGCAAAACGCCCGACTCCGATCACGCGTTTCCCCGAGGGACGACCGTAGCGCGCAGTAAGCAGCCGCAACCCCTCGCGCACCACTCGAGAGGGACTCCAGCCGAGGTGCACGACCAGCCGTTTTAATGCTATTTGAGATTGACGGTCCAATCTGGCGTTTAGGTCGGCTTTCATATTATCAATTGTAAGACAAAGTCACTGATGTATGACATGCCGACACGCTATCGCGATTGTCGCTTTGACAATTTGGAAAAATAGCGTCAAATTAGCATACGGCATCCAAAGCTCGCGCACATTAGAACTATAATCGTGCATCAGCCCAAGCTCGAGGGGAAATGACTCTAGAAAAGAATTCGGCGGAATCGTCGGTCGAAAAAATATACGAACTTATTAAAGCCCACCTAACCTCGCTGCCGGAAGATGAAGCCATGGCGAGGCTGGAAATCATTGACCAGGCTCACGCTAAAGCCCGCGCTCAAACTCGCGCACGGCGTTCCAGAAAGCCCTCAAAGCAAGCTCGTATTCAGGGTCGTCAGGCCGCACGTCTCGGTAAGGTAGCTTCTACACTCTTCCTCATTACCCCACCTCGCTGCCCTATGCAAGTTTCGCCGAAGAGTGCAAATGAGTCCGGCATTCCTTGTTCGGAAATTAACCTAATAGATAAACTGAGTCTTGACGACCCATCTCGATCATCTTAGGCTCATCATGACAGTTTTCCCGCGTTGACCTTTACATAGGAGTTGAATTGCATGCCCAAGATTCCACCTTATTTGCTCAGTCTCGCCGGTGAATATCGTGTGTGCAGCGAACTCAACATGCGTGGAGCCTTCGCCACAATAACATACGGCAACCGCAAGTCTGTCGACGTCTACGTGATTAGCGACAGCCAAGATCGAGCGCTGAAGATTGAGGTCAAGACGAGCCAAGAGGCGAATTTCGTCACCGGAATTACCAAGAAGGGTTTCATCAGTCAAAACGGCTTAGTTGACGACCCACACGCGCCCGACTTCTGGGTGTTGTTTCAGATTCGACCTGGAGACGACGCTTTGTTCGAAGAACGTTTCTTTATCCTATCGCACAGGGAGATCTGTGAGTCGCAGGCAGCATGCAATAAGGTTTATACAGACAATTACTTGAAGAAACACGGCAAGACTTTCGACCTCATGAAAGGGGTTGATACAGTATCCGTTTCTGATGTCGAGAAGTACGAGGACGACTGGGCGAAGATTATCAAGCGCCTAGTGCGGTCCGACGTCTAAGCCTGAATGTAAGATGGAACCATTAGACTATGGAAGCTTATGTGGGCATCGACGTCGCTTTCCGGAAAAGAAAGGCCCTTCCGGTCGCAGTCTGCAGATGGGACGCGAATCGCTTTGTGCCGTTGTGTGTTACAGATCGGAGGGCTCCGCGTCCACCTCGCGGCGCAGGAAATGCGACCTCGTTGGACTGCGTCGCGGTCAAAGGCTTCGCTGACGAGACTGCGACCTACCTGCGCAGTCTTGAGATGCACTTCGGCATTCGCATTTGCCGCATTGCCCTTGACGCTCCTAGCGATCCCAAGAGTGACAAATTGAAACGTCGGAAAGCAGAGGAGGCTCTTGATGCGCTTCATGTTAATTGCTTCACGACGCCGAGTGCCTCTGAATTTGGTCAAATTCGTGAGAAAGTGAGGGCTCATCTTCGGGCGGGAGGTGCTGAATCACGCCTCCCACACGCGAATCAGCTGTGGATGTTGGTCGGATTCGCACTTTTCGAGCGCCTTCGGGTCGAGTGGGAATGCTTGGAGGTCTTCCCGCAGGCTATTGTGCGTGCGCTGGGCGCGGGCGCCACTCATAAGAGCAAGCGTGGCGGTGTCCTCGCGCAACTCTCAGCTGTAGCACGACTGACAGGTTGGCCAAGTGTGCCAAGCGAATCGGCACTTAGAGCCGTCGCATTTGGCTCGGCTCACGACCGCCTCGACGCCTATCTAGCCGCTTGGGTGGCCGGACTTCGATTGGAGCAGCGCCGTGCAATCGGCGCTCCACCCAACGACGTAATTTGGGTACCATCTCTTGAGGCCGCTTTGTGACACGCACGCGAACTTGGCAGCTTTGTAGAAGGGCGGCCCAGACTTTCGCTTCTCAGAATCTCGGCGATTGATCCACGACACAGCCTGACCTTCCTAAATCCTCCGCTTAGCAGCTTCCCAACCCTTGCCATTTCTCATCCCGGCACATGCGCCGCCTCTTCTTCTTTCAGCCGCTCGGCGAGCAGGACTTTGAGCAGGGATTGATAAGGAACGTCGCGTTTTTTTGCCAGCATTTTGAGGCGGGCGAGGAGAGGTTCGGGCAGGCGCAGGGAAATCGTTCTTACGGAAGGCTTCAGATTCGGCAGCAGGGCGCGCTGCGCGTGTGTCCAATCCACGTAATCATTGGAATCGTGGCTGGACCAAAACGCTCTTTCGCGCGCTTCGGATTTAAATTTCGGAATAGCCTCTTTCTTCAGTTTTTCATGGCTTTGGTGGATTCTCCGTTCCTTGCGCATAATGTTTCGGCCGAAATGACGCCAAGGAGTTTCTCTCAATGTTCAGAGCGAGATTCCTCTCTTCGCTCGGAATGACACTAGGAGAGTCAATATTCGCCAAAACCCAATTGTAACTCCTAACTCACATGCCAGGACCAGATGCCGCAGGACATGGGCTGAAAATTATACCCCTTGCGAAACAACCGCGCTTATAATCGGCGCGTTGATTGGGGGACGAGCCGATGCATCCTGCAAGAAAATTCCTGTTGGCGGCAATAGGCGTTGGACTTCTGGGCTTGCTGGTGCGCGCCGCGCCCGGACTGGGGCAGCGCGCGGACCCGAACGCTCCGCAACGAAATGTTCTCGCCACGCTTCGCGCGGGGCATCCCCGGTTGTACGTTCTTGATTCGGACTTGGCGGGCGTAAAGCAAGCGATGGCGCAGGACCCAACCGTCAAACAATGGTACGACCAACTGGAAGCCGAGGCGGAGAAAATGCTTGCCGAGCCTCCGGCTGAATACAAGCTGGTGGGCCCGCGGCTATTGGACCAAAGCCGGGTGTCGCTGCGGCGCATTTCGACGCTGGCGGGACTCTACCGGCTGGATGGCGACCGGCGCAAGGCGGAGCGCGCGCGGCAGGAGTTGTTGACCATCGCCGCATTCAAGGATTGGCACCCACCGCACTTTCTGGACGTCGCGGAAATGACCAACGCCGCCGCCATCGGTTATGACTGGCTTTACGATTACCTCTCGCCCGAGGATCGCGCCACCATTCGCCGCGCCATCGTTGAAAATGGAATCAAGGCGGGCCTGGAAGCTTACGCGCAAAAGGCCTGGTGGACCAAGACCGAGTTCAACTGGAATCAGGTATGCAATGGAGGTTTGACGGCGGGCGCGCTGGCCGCGGCTGACGAAGAGCCGGACCTGGCGCGCGAGTTGATCGACAAAACGCGCGCCTCCATTCCCATTGCCATGGAGTCCTACGCCCCCGACGGCGGCTGGGCGGAGGGGCCGGGCTATTGGAATTACGCCACCGATTATACGGTCTACTTTCTCTCCGCCATGGAAACGGCCCTGGGCACGGATCTTGGATTGAAGCAATCACTGGGTTTTGCCGAGGCGGGATTGTTCCGTATCCAGACCACTGGCCCGCTGGGACTGGATTTCAATTACGCCGATGCGGAGCCGCAAGCGGGAACCGCTCCGGAAATGTTTTGGCTGGCCCGCGAATTCCACCGCCCGGTTTACGCCCAGGACGAGCGCCTGCGCGCCGGAACCCATCCCAGCATCTTTCACCTGCTATGGTCGGGCCAACTTGGGGGCGAACTGGCGGGCAAGAGCGGCGATTTTGGCACGGACACGCTGCTGCGCCAATTGCCGCGCGATGCCTTCTATAGCAATGTGAACGTGGCCATATTTCGCAGCGCCTGGCAGGACCCGAAGGCGTTCTACGTTGCCTTCAAGGGGGGCGACAATAAGGCCAACCACAGCCATCTCGATCTGGGGACTTTCGTCCTGGACGCGCTTGGCGAACGCTGGGCGCTCGATCTGGGCCCGGATGACTACAATTTGCCCGAATACTTCGGCAAGCTGCGCTTCACCTATTACCGTCTGCAAACTCGCGGGCACAACACCCTGACGATCAATGGAGAAAACCAGGTCGCCGCGGCCATGGCGCCCATGGTGGCGTACCACTCCTCGCCGGACCGCGCTTTCGCGGTGGCGGACTTGACGCAAGGCTATGCGCCCAAAACGGACTGGGCCCTTCGCGGCATTGCCATGCTCAATCGAAACTCGGTGTTGATTCAGGACGAAGTGGCGCCGTCAAGGCCAGTCGACATCCAGTGGAACTTCCACACCCGGGCGAACATCGAGCTGCACGGCGACCGGGCAGAATTGGAATTGAATAACCAGCGGCTGGAAGCGCGCATTCTTTCGCCGCGCGGGGCCAAGTTTGAGGTGGTTCCCTCCGACCCGCCACCGCCCGAGGCTCAGCAGCCCGACGTGCACAATTTAATCATTCGCCGGCATGGCGGGGGCAACCTCCGCCTAACCGTATTCATCGCCGAGCCGCAGACCCAGGCGCCCAAGGTCGAGCCGCTCGAAACGTGGATGACTACGGGAAAGGTTTCCCGTTGAGACACGGCGCGGTAATGGCACAGTTTGTTGTAGCGGCGCTCTGATGTGCTGTCATTCCCGCGAAGGCGGGAATCCATTCCATTAGATAATTAGAGATTCGCCGCCGAAGAACTGGATTCCCGCCTTCGCGGGAATGACCCGCCGCGGCGGGCGATGAAACGAATCCAATACCAAACGACACCGCGCACGGCGTGCCACGATTGCTGGAACGCCGCGCCTGGTGTATGCTCTGGGGCAGTTGGTGGTTAAAGAGAAAATACACTTTGGGAATTTCATTCTGCGATGGGGACCGTTTGCGTCTTGCCGAAACGGGATAAATCTCGGGCCTGAGTAGCAAATTCGAAGGGCTTACCGGGAGGATGGAAAAATCCCGGAAGACCCTAGAGGGGTGACAATGGAAACTGTCGAAAGGCGAAGCAGCGACCGCGTTTCCCTTTTCAACGCTATTCGGGTAATCGGCAAGGATGCAGCCGGCGAGGCGTTCAGTGTGGAGGCCCGAACCGCGCTGGTAACACTGCATGGCGCGGCCATCCTCATCGACCGTGAACTTGCTTCTGACACCAAAGTTAATATCCGCTGCTACGGAACCGATACCGAGGCCGAGGCCCGCGTGGTGGGCAAAATCGAGAAACATCCCGAGGGGGATCTCTACGGGGTGCAATTTGTGGATCCCGCCATCAATCCGTGGAACATCAAGTTTCCCTCCACCGGCCCGCCCCCGCTTGCCGTGGGCCGGCTCCTTCTCCAGTGCGGCGATTGCCAGAAGCGCGAATTGGTCTATGTCGACGAGATGGAGCTGGAAGTCTTCGCGGCCAATCAGTGCATCACCAGAACCTGCCCGGCGTGTGGCAAGTCCACGGTGTGGAAAACCACGCCGCAGGAAGAATCGACCAAGGGTGATACAACCGGCCAGGCGGCAGGCGCGGAGCGGGGAAACGCCGCCCTGATTCCCCGTACCCATAATGACCGCAACTACATTCGCGTGCGCATGAAGCTGCGGGCGTGCATTCGCCATCCCGAATCAGGCGAGGATGTGGTGGAATGTTTGGACGTTTCGCGCGGCGGCCTCTGCTTTGTGAGTTCGAAGCTGTACACCAAGGGCGCCGCGATTGAAGCTGCCGTGCCCTACTTGCCGGGCCAGGCCAATATTTTCACGCGCGCCAAAATTGCCAACGTGCGCCTGGGCGCCGATAAAGAAGGCGCGAACAAGTACGGCGTCAGCTACATCTCCTGACCATCTGTTGAAGAGCCCGCCCGGGCAATACCTCATGGGAAGAGAAGGCAAAGGGCTAAAATAAGTGTGGCCACCTCTCGGCCGTTCTTATCTTTCTTCCATTTCATCGTGAGCATTGTCGTTACTGCCTTAAGCCCGCCTGGATTTCCACACATCATTATGTTACGGCGGTCTCTGACCGCCGGAACCTATTGAATCATAAAGACGGCGGTCAGTGACCGCCGCTACAAATGAATCAAACCGACCCCCAATCCTTTTTGCGGAGTTGTTTCCGGGAAACTCCGGCGAAATTATCGCAAACCATTGCTCTTTTTGTTTTCGCCCTCGTCCGCGATAATGATTGAGAAGGAGGACGACATTCATGGCGAACATTTCGGAGAGCCGCCCGGATCCCGAGGCTTTATTGCGGGAGTTACAGGCGGAAGAGGAATACCAGAAGCATGGGCGGCTGAAACTCTTTCTCGGTTATATCTCAGGGGTGGGCAAATCGTTTCGAATGTTTGACGAGGGACGCCGCCGCCGCCAGCGGGGCGAGGACGTTGTGGTGGGAGCCATCCAGCCGGTGAACTGCCCGGAAGTTGAAGACCTGCTCAAACAATTGGTGGTCATTCCTCTGAATCAAATTGAGGGCGGGCCGGTGATGGACGTACAGGCGATTCTGCGCCGGCATCCCCAAGTATGTCTGGTTGACGGCATCGCCTACGACAACCCGGAAGGCAGTCTGAACGCCAAGCGTTGGCAGGACGTTAACCAACTTCTGGCTGCGGGTATTTCGGTGGTCGCTTCGGTCAACCTTCAGTACATCGACGAATACAGGGAACGAGTGGAGAAGATCACTTCCAAGCGCGTGACAGAGACGATTCCGCTCAGCTTTGTAAATCTCGCCGATGAAATTGAAGTGGTGGACGCGCCGGCCGAATTCTGCCTGGAACAAGCGGACGGCGTAGGTGCGGATGCGGCCTCCAATTTGGGGCCGCAAAAACTATCCGAACTTCGGGAGATCGCCCTGCTTCTTGCCGCCGACGTCGTCGATCGCCAGCTCGAGCGGTACCTCCAGCGCAACGGCATCGAGGCGAAGTGGGGCGCACAGGAGCGCATCCTGGTGTGCATCAAGCCCGGGTTAAACGCGCAAAAAATGATTGAAAGCGGGCGCCGTAACGCCGACCGGTTTCATGGTGAGCTCTTCGTCGTCTACGTGAGCCATGGCAGCCTTTCGCCCCAAGAGGAGAAAGAGCTGGAGGGTAATCTGGCCGTGGCGGGACAATTGAACGCCCGCATTGAATCCCTTACGGCAGAAGACCCAGTCCACGCCATCATGACCTTTGCCCGCGCCCATGGCATTACCCAATTGTTTGTGGGACACACCAAGCGGGAGAGCTGGTGGAGCCGCCTCTTCGGCGATACGGTGGACCAGGTGATCCGCGAGGCCGAAGGGATCGATGTCCGTGTCTTCCCCAATTGAGGATTGTCCATGACCGAGCCCATCTCGCCCCCTCGTGGCCGTCTGAAGATTTACCTTGGCTACGCCGCGGGAGTCGGCAAGACCTACCAGATGCTCACCGAGGTCCACGAGCTGAAACGCCAGGGTGTTGACGCGGTGGTCGGTTACTTTGAGCCCCACGGCCGGCAAGCCACCATCGCTCTGATGGACAAACTGGAACTTATCCCCCGCCGCAAAATCACTTATCGCGGAACCGACTTCGAAGAAATGGATTCCGCGGCCATTTTGCGCCGCCATCCGCAGACTTGTGCCATCGACGAATTTCCCCACACCAATGTGCCGGGCGCGGAACGGGTGAAGCGATGGGAGGACGTGCAGGAGATGCTGAATGCGGGCATCAACGTGATCACCACGATGAACGTGCAGCATATCGAAAGTCTCAACGACCACATCCGGGGGATCACCGGCGTGCGGGTGAGGGAGACAATCCCCGATTGGGTGGTGAGACAGGCCAACGAAGTGGTGATGGTTGATTTGCCACCCGAGGCTTTGCTTAACCGGTTGCGGCGGGGCGTGGTTTACAAAACGGAAAAAGCCGAACAGGCGATGCAAAACTTTTTCAAAGAGTCCACGCTCGTCGTTCTGCGCGAGTTAACTTTGCGTCAGACCGCTCACGAAATTGACATTCGCCACAGCGAACCGGAGGAAAATTTGAGGTCGCGGGCCCAGGCCGGTTCGGAGGGCGGCGTTGCTTCCGGCCGGGATGGCCAACCTCCCGATCGGATCCTGATTTACGTCACTCCCCACCCCGCGACGGCCATGCTGATCCGGCGCGGCCGGCGCGTGGCTGATTATCTGAAGGCCGATTGTTTCGCGGTCTCCGTCCAAAACGAAAAAGAACTTGTGCAAATGCCGGCCGCCCAGCGCGCCGCGCTCGATAAGCACCTGAACTTCGCCCGCAATCTTCACATTGAGACTCAAATCATTGCAGGAGAAAACGCCGCGCAGGCACTGGTTGAATTCGCCCGGTCGCGCCAAATAACTCAAATCTTTTTGGTGCGTCCGCCGAGACGCCTTTCCTTGCCTTTCCTGAGCCGGGACATCGTCCAGCAGGTTGTGCGCCTGGCCCGCGACATCCAAGTGAACATTGTCGCCGAACGGGAACGGGCAAACTAGCACCCACCCCTCGCCGGCTTCGCGGGACAACTCAGGCCTCCAGCTTGTATTTGGTGGAGGCGAGCCCGTACAGGCGGCGCCACACCAGCCGATTGATGGTCACCACCATGCCCGCCATGCAAATGGTTGCCGCCAGCAGCACGGCAAAATTCCCCTTGTCCGTCGCCTGGCTGATGACGGCTCCCAGCCCGACGGTGGTCAACGTCTTCCCCTGAAAACGAAAATACTCGGCGACGATGCTGGCGTTCCAGGCCCCGCCCGATGCGGTGATGAACCCCGTGATTAAGTAAGGGAATATTCCGGGCAGGTACAACTTCTGCCAGAGATCCAACCCGCCTACGTGGAACACGCCGCAGGCCTCTTTCAAATCCGTCGGGATGGCGGTGGCGCCCGCGATCACATTAAACAGGATGTACCATTGCGTGCCGAGCAGCAACAGGACCATGGCCCCGATCCCCATTCCGCCGCCAACTCGAACCAGCAGCAATAGGACTACCGGGAACAAGGCCGTGGCAGGAACTGAGGCGGCAATTTGCGCTACCGGTTGGATCAGGGCGGATAGTTTGGGCCGCAAGCCAACAAAGACTCCGACAGGCACTGTCCACAGCGCCGCCAGGCACAGGGTTACTTCCACTCGCAGAAAAGTGGCGCCAGCGCCCGCAAGGATTCCCCAAATTTCTGGTGCGGTGAGCGTCGCCAGCATCGCGCCCATCTTGAATGTTTCGATCCCCAGCCCGGCAAGGGCGACAACCATTAACGCGCGCCACAGCCATTTCCTGAGCGGACTCTGTTCTTGCAGAACCGGCGACCACATGTGGGCCCTGGCAAAGTGGAGGCTCAAGGCTTCGCGCATCGGCCGGATAGACACATTCGCGACCAGAGGCAGAAGGGTCGAGCGGCGCAGGAGATCGAGGATAGGGGAGCGCGGAGGCTCGGCGGCCTCGACCTGTTCGAATTTGAATTTCTCCGCCCAGGCGATGATGGGCCGCCATACCAGTTGATCGATGGAGACAATGATGGCCACCATGGCGCCCACTCCCCACGCGATGGCGCGCGTATCTCCGGCATTGGCCGCCGTCTGAAGGTAGGATCCGAGACCGGGCAGGCGAAGGTCGCGATTGCCCAGCACGAACATCTCACAAGCCATCAGAAAGAACCACGCGCCCGCCACCGACATGATGGAATTCCAAATCAGCCCGATGATGGCGTAGGGCAACTCCATTTGCACCAACCGCTGCCACCAGCTTAGGCGGTAGATTTCGGCTGCCTCGATCATTTCCCGGGGAAGACTCTTCAGCGATGAATAAAAGCTGAAGGTCATGTTCCAAACCTGGCCTGTGAGGATGAGGATGATGCATCCAAGCTCGACTCCCACCTGGCTATGGGGGAACAGCCCGATCATGGCGACCATGACGCCCGGGAGAAAGCTGAGGACGGGGATGGATTGCAAAATATCCAGAAGCGGAACCAAAAAACGCTCCGCCCTGGTGTTGTAAGCGGCGACATACCCGTAAACCAGCGTGAAGCCCAGGCTGAGGAAATAGGCGATGGCGATGCGCAGCACCGAGAAGAAGGCATACTTCGGTAAGGCGCCCGGAGCAAGTTGAATTTCAGCCTGGGTATTGACGGGGCCGATGCCGTAGCGCGTAAAGGTGAGCAGCCCATAAAACAGCGCCAGCGCGGCGATGATGATGGGCAGGTCTCTGACCAGGGAGGACGCGCCGGAAGGAAACACTCCCCAGGGAGGAACGCCGGTTTTCTCGCGGGACGAACTCATCCGTGATCCAGGACACCTTCGTGGAGATCCGAGTTGTGACTGTGCTTGTGCAACTGAAGTCTATCGTTGGCGGAGTCGTAGGTGAAGATTTCCGCGTATCGGCCCCAGTTCAAAGCCGTCTCAATCTGGAGTTGCGCCTCGGCTTCGGAAAAGTGTTCCTCGAGGACGTCGCGGAAGAACTCCAGGGGCATGGCATTGTCGGTCTTGCCGGCCAGTCCATTATTGATTTGCTGGAGGAGGGTGGAATGGGCCAGGGCAGCCTCGCGGAAAAGTTCCTTGCGCGTCGAAATATCCGCGTTGGCAAAGGCCCTGCCTTTCTCTGTGATTTCAATGTCACCCTTCTCGGTTTGAGCGAAGCCCAACAATGTCGCGGCCTCGACGATGGGGAGCAGATCATCCACCTCCATCAGCAGCTGGCCGGTGACATGGTACAGATCTTCTCTGCCTCCCCGATCGATCAGGAGTTCGAGCAAACCCGCGATGCCTCCCGGCCGTGCATGGGGCAGCATCGGGTAAGGCGCCTTGACGGGACGAGCCGGCGTGCAGGGCGGGGACGACGGTTGAAGTTGCGGCTGCGTCATCAGTTTATAAATGTAGTCGACGTAGACGAGAAATTCGGCGGAGCGCCGGTCACGCGGCTGGCGGAGCGGAATGCGGAAATCGGCGCGAATGCAAGCGGGATTGCGCCCCAGAACGATGATCCGGTCGGCGAGCATCGCGGCTTCCTCGATGTTATGGGTTACGAGGAAAATACTTCGGGTCGGAATCTTTTTGCTCAGCCAAAGCTCCATCAGTTCACCGCGAAGATTTTCCGCCGTCAGAATGTCCAAGGCGGAGAAAGGTTCGTCCATGAACAGAATTTCCGGCTCCACCGCCAGCGCCCGCGCGATGCCCACCCGCTGTTTCATGCCCCCCGACAATTCTTTCGGGTACGCTGCTTCAAATCCGTGCAGTCCAACCGTGCGCAAGGCCCGAAGGGCGCGATGGTGCCTTTCGAAATGGGGCACCCCGCGGGCCAGGAGCGGCGCTTCAACATTGTCGAGAATGGTGAGCCATGGAAAAAGGGCAAAGCTCTGAAATACGATGGCCAAATTCGGAGCACAGACGCCGATGGGCGCTCCATGCCAGTAGACGGCCCCGCGCGAAGGTTTGACGAGTCCGGTAAGAATTCGCAACAGGGTGGACTTGCCCGAACCGGAGGGCCCCAGTAGCGCCGTGAATGTGTCCGGTTCGATGGACAAGGTGGTGGGTGCGATGACCTGAAACTCTCCGCCTCCCGATTTGGGAAATGTTTTCTCGACCTGCAAAGCCTCGGCGATCGGCTCCCTCGCCTGGAGAGGCGCCGAAATCGCGCTGCCCGCTTCGACGGTTACTGAGGCTTGGGGCTCGCCCGTTTTCGCCGGGACCGGCTCGCCGGAAAGCTCCGCCATCAAGCGCTGCCACGCTTCTTCAGGCAGTTCATCGAAGAATTGAAGACGAACGGCAGGATCCAAATTCCCTACGATGGCGCGCAGAGCTTCAATCGACCGCGTGTGCAGCAAAACGTAGGAATGGTAATAAGGAAAGTGGCTGATCAGCGCCGCAGCGTTTTCAACCGGCAGGATGTGGAATAGGGTTTGCTGTTGTTCAAACGGAACCTTCATGAACAAATCTGCGGCCAATGGCGGATCGAGTTTTTTTAATAGCTCGACCGCCGCGTCCCATCGTCCCAGGGAAAGCATCTCTTGCAGGTTATCTGCCGGGTGCTCGGCCATCGAACCTACCCTCCCGGAAACTTGCGCTCTCTGTCATTGCTGAAAAATGAGTTTACACCAGCCGGGGGAATCTTTGCCGCCGAATGCGCGCGCGGGGCGCGGACTCAATCGAGGGGTTACCCATCGAGAATCGCTCAGCCCTCTGCCTCAGGCCATGATATGCCATGGCACATTGACAAGGATGAGCTGCTGACTCCCTTTAGCCAGCAGGAGCGCCCTTAACCATTCTGCGCGCTGGTTGTGCAGGAAGTAGTGATACCAGTGCCGCTCCACCAACTCGGGAATCAGTACGGCGATTTGCCGGTCAGGGTGGCGTCGCTCAAGGTCCAAAATATAGTCGAGGATCGGGGTGATCACAAAGCGGTAGGGCGACGGCAGCACCACCAAATGCGGCACTGCCCCGCCCCCTTTTATTGCCGGAGCCGCAATGCAGCGGTGCCATGTTTCGCGAACATTACCGTGGTCCTTTTCGCAAGCAATGTGTAGAACCTGTACGTCAGAGGAAATGGTGAGGGCAAACCGAACCGCTTTCTGGGAGACCCTGTTCCAGGAGAGCATGGGCACCACCACCAGTGGAGAGCGCAAGCCGGTCAAATCCAGAGGCGCGGCGTAATCGATCTCGGCGTCAACCAGGCGATAGTGCCTTCGGATGACTTTCATCGCAATCATAATGGCGGGAATAAGCAGGACCGTTACCCAGGCGCCGTCGGCGAATTTTGCGACGGCGACCACGATGACAGTGGTGGCAGTTGCCACCGCGCCCAGTCCATTGACGAACATGCTGCGTCCGGATCCCTTACCGCCGCTTCGCCTCCAGTGCGCAACCATGCCGGCCTGAGACAACGTGAACGCCAGGAAAGCACCCACCGCATATAGTGGGATCAACCGGTCCGTGACCCCGCCAAACAGGATCAGCAGCAAGCCGGTCAACACCGCGAGGACCCAGATTCCTTGCGAGTACACCAAACGCCTTCCGAGCGAGGCGAAACCCTGGGGAAGATACTCGTCCTCAGCAACGGCGCGGCAAAGTCTGGGAAAGTCGGCAAAGGCTGTGTTGGCCGAGAGCGCCAGAACCAGCAGGATGGAGCCCATGGTGACGTAATAGAAGACGCCCTGCCCGGCAACAGCGGCGACGAGCTGGGAAAGCACGCTTTGGTATCCTGCCACTCCCGGATCAGTGGCTCCAATATGGTAGGCGCGAACCAGGTAGGCGATTCCTCCCAGCAGCACGATGAGGATCGCAATGATCATCGTCAGCGCTCGCTGGGCGGATTTCACCACCGGCTCGCGAAGAGCTTTCACGCCATTGCTGACCGCTTCCACACCCGTCATGGCGGTGCAGCCGCTGGAAAAAGCTTTGAGTAAAAGCCAGGCGCTTACCGCGGCCGTGGGCAGGGGCAAAGGCGGCGGAGCGACCACCGGCAAGGGATGACCGCCGGAGGCGAGCGCCTTGACCAATCCAAGCGCCAACGTGATGAGCAAACTTCCGATGAACAGGTAAGTTGGAATAATAAAGACAGCTCCAGTCTCACGCACGCCTCTTAAGTTAACCATCGTGACGAGCAACAGGATAACAAGACAGATCAGCAACGTGTGTGGCTGGAGCGATGGCACAGCGGAGACCAGCGCGCCTACGCCTGCCGAAATTCCTACGGCAGCAGTCAAAACGTAATCAATCATGAGGGCAGCGGCCGCCAGCAATCCGGCGAATTCCCCCAGATTCTGACGAGCCACCGTGTAGGAACCGCCGCCCGAGGGGTACGCTTCAATGGTTTGCCGATAGGAGAAATAGACAATCGCCAAAAGGATGATGATGCTGGTGGTGATCGGAACAATGTACCCAATTCCTGCGGCGGCCAAAGGGATGAGCAGAGTGAGCCCCGCCTCGGGACCGTAGGCAGCGGAGCTGAGGGCATCCAAGCCAAAGACAGAAAGGCCGCCGATCGGCCCCAGTTTCTCACCTGCTTCGTCCGAGGAACGGAGCGGCTTTCCAAATAGCAGATCGTTTAGTTTCATTGCCTATCCTCTAGGGCCGGAGTCGATGGGCATTTCGTAGAATTCAGAAAGGTTAGCTTCGGCGCTTGACCAGGCTGACTGCCTTCAAGATTACAGCGTTCGCGGGTATCACATCCCCATAATAGTTTTCAAAGCCGGGAACGGCGCCACGGAATCGAGTGGACCCGTTCAATCGAACTTCCCGAATGACTTTGCCCAGGCGCGGACTCGTCCATTCGAAGGCGAAAAAGCTGATTGGATTTTGCGGCGACCGTCCGCAAATCACGTTATCGGCGCCATAGCAATAGGTCTTTGCGGGCGGGTGGCGGTACCAGTTCCACTCAAGAATATTCACGCCATAACGGATGGGAATGGTTTCAGACAACCCGTCCTCATACACTACCTCATACGAACCCAAGAGATCGGCGGAGTCATCGAAGTCCCAAATCAGGCGGTAGGCCTCTTTATTGGTTGCCGGTATCGCGCAGGCGTGGAGGAAGAGCAAACTCGTGGCGTCTTCCCCAATTGGAATTGAAGCATGGCGTGGCAACGGGTTTGTTTCCTTCCCTTCGCTGCCCACAATTACGACGCACTTGGCGCTCGCGCCGCCATTCGCCGCCAGTTCAAAAATCTTTTTGCCTGAACCCACCTTTCCGGTATTCATTTCGCGAAGGTCCACGCCCAACGCGGGCACTTCAGGCGGCATGTTAAATGAAGAAGAGATATCGAGCGGTACCACCGGATCGCCGCCCTCGCTGGGAGGCGTCAAGCCACTCAGTCCTCTGCGGGTGCGAGGCATATACGACTGTACGATGAGGGAAAGTTGTGGGGCGTCGAGCGCCTGCTTTGACCACAGCAAGCTGCTGCATCCCATGGTGCTGTAGAGAAGGTCTTTGCCGAGGTTAAACTCCGTCGTCGCCGCCCATGAGGACGGCGCTCCCCCGAGAAGTGTGGCTCGTTTGCTGCGCTCCGGATAATTCGGGAAGTCGGGTTCCATGTTGCCGTAAATCTGGCGGAAGCCGAGATCGTCCAACTGTGCTTCGTTCGCTTCACCCTTTTCTTCCTGTGACCAGAACCAGTTGAAAATCAAAATGTCTTTGGGCACGAGGTCCTTGACCTGTTGCGGAGTCATGGCGCCCGGGGAATAGTAAATCCAGCCGTCCTCGGCCTTGCGCTTACGCAATCCGCTGCCGCGGACATTTTGCAAAAGATAGTCTCCCCAAATCGCCATCTTGATGTCCTGCTTGGCCAGATAATCATGAATCTTTCTGAGGTCACCGCCGTACAACTCTCCCGGATCTTTGCCTTTGCAGCGCGGGCAGAGGCCGAAGAGCGCGAACCATTCGTCATGGCCGGCGTGAATCATCCGGGGTTTCATCACCTCGATGTATTCGTCCATCACATCGAATAACAATTCATAACTCTTGGGATTCGAAGGGCAATAAGTGTCCGGCCATTTGTCACCCGGAACTTCGGACAAATCTTTGTGCTTGGTGAGCAAATAGAAACTGTGGGTGAGCGAAGGAATTTCGGGAATGACCTCGATATGGAACTGCTCGGCCCAGCGCACTAACTCGCGGACATCCTCTTTTTCAATGAAGGTTCCATCACCGCAATCCTGGTGCGAGGAATTTTGTTCCCTGCCATGTAGTGGACCGGGAGGATAGTTTAGACGGCTGTAATTGGTGTCGCGGGCGAACTCAATCCATCCGCTGTTTAATTCGGGGTGCCGATCGAGGCGCATGCAGGCATTCATTTCCATCATGAGCTTGTTGAATTTGTAGAGTGCGACGAAGTTGCGTAAATAGCGTTTGAAGAATTGTATGTTGCCGGGGCCGGGCACGTAAACTTTCACACCGCGAAAATGTTTGTCCGGCCAATCGCGAATTCGAGCGCCCGGGACCCGAATGCCCTGATCGTTCTTGGTGATGAGTTGGCGCAGGGATTGCAGTCCGTAAAAGGCGCCCGCTTCATCGCTTCCTGCAATCACTACGCCCTGCTCATCGACGTGGAGAATATATCCCTCCGGACCTAGTTTCTCCGGGGTCAGATCAATATGTTTCTGAGAGCAGTAATTTCGGATATGTGGGTCTCGTACGGACCCCATCAGGATGACGGGCCCGGCGACTCGAGTGAGTCCGTTGCCTCGCTGCGTCTCAAGCTGAACATCGTATCGATCACTAAGTTCTTCTGTGAGAAATCTTGCCAGAAACGAATCACTTGATGACGCGCCATCGGGAAGGAAAATGACGGCTCCTTCCAAGCCGAAGATTTGACCGGTTTTCTCCATCTCACGCGGCTCGGGAAATATCAAGGGCGGCGGCGCGAAAGAGCCTTCGGCCGCCGTATCATCACCGGACCCCGCAAGCGGCGCCTCGGTTAGGCCCTTAGGTGTCCACACCCTAGTCGGGAAACCAGCCCCAGCCATCAGGGCAGCGCCGGACAACTTAAATAGATCACGCCTGCCGATTGTGTCAGGCCTGTGCGACAAGTCGGATTGCCGGAGAGTTTCACGCCAATTTTTGTATGAAGACATAGGGTCCCCTCGAAATCGCCATAAGATGAAAACGGAAGCAATGTGTTCCGCAAGTGGCCGGGTTTGTCCGCGCCGTTGTTTTATCCGGCTTGCGTTTGAGAAGCGCTCAACGGAGTTTTTCGCCCTCGTATCAAAGACCCGGCGATCATCCCCAAGGCGGACAAGGCAAATGACCCCATGCCGGCGTAGCTGACCGGGACCTTGAGAAAGAAAAAGGCCACCGAGCCTGCCGCTCCACCAATCATGGCGAGGTACCCGCCGAGCGTGCTGGCGCGGTCCCAGTAAAGCCCGGCGATCACAGCGGAGAGCGTGCCGCCCAGAAAAATTGTGCCTGTGATATTGAGATAGAAATACGTTAGCCCGGGCAGGGTGTACCAAAGCCCCCAGAAAAGCACAAAGAAGCTGACAAAAAGATTCGCCACCCGGTTGAGGAGCACCTGTCCCTTTTGGCTGAGTGGGCGGCGGCGCAGGGGAACGATGATGTCCTGCGCGATGATGGAGCTCCAACCAAGAAGGTAAGAACTATTTACGGACATCGTCGCGGCCAGCATACCCGCCACCACCAGGCCCAACATGCCGTGAGGAAGAATCCTGGCCAGCATGGTGGGCATGGCCTTCAGTGAATCCTGTTTGGGGCCAAGCAGGGCCAGGGCAGCGATGCCCCACATCATGGGCATCATGCCACGGCCGAGATAAATAAATCCCGCCCAGGAAAACACCTTTCGGCTGATTTCCGGACCCTGGGTTGAGAATGTCCGCATGGCGGTGGTCTGCCAGCAGGTGTGAATTGACAGCCAGAACAAGATTTGAAAAATAATGTAGGCCCACCCGTAATTGGAATTGACGATGGGACTGAAACCCGCCGGGCCCATGGTGTCGGCCACGGCGCTGTACATGTTTCCCCAGCCGGCGAAATAAATCGAATAGCCGGTGACCACAACCACGCCCACGCTGAGCGCGACAAACTGTATGAAATCCGTAATGACAATGGAAACCATTCCGCCGAGAACGGTGTAGATAAGCTCCAGCAGCAGGATGGCGGTCATGGTGATTTTGAGGTAGTCGAGCGGAATGCCGGTGATGACGGTGAGGAAGAGCCCCTCAACCTTCAGGAATACGCCCATATTCAGAATTCCGCCCGTGGCCACCAGCACGCCCGCCAGGATTCGGAGACCACGGCTGTATTTCACTTCGAAAAATTCGGGCACGGTCATCAGACCCATCGCCCGCATCTTTCGAACGATGAATCCGGTGCGGCCGATGAAGATCATCACTCCGCCGGCAATGAGACCGTTGACGAACGAAGAGAAACCGGTCTTATAGCCCAGCTCGGCGTAGTACATAAAGGTGATGGTGCCGATTTCTGTGGCTGCCAGCGTCGCAATGCCAATGAACACTCCAAGCTCGCGGCCCGCCACAAGAAACTGCGCCAGCCCGGAGACGTATTTCTTGCCATACAGTCCCGCGGTAATGGTGATGGCGAGATAGAAGACAACGATCAGCCAGTCAATTAAAGCAAAATTCAATGGTCACCTATCTTCCTTCTTCAGCTTCAGTCTCTTGGATTCTGGCGAATTATGCGTGCGTGAAATCATGATCGACAAACACCGTAAGAATTTCAAAAAGTGCTATCATTCGAGCTTGGGCGTGCCTGAACTGCGAACACGCCAGAATGACGAAGGCCAATGCGACTATGAAAGCTTGGTACTACTTCTGGGTCCTCAACTTCTTTGTAGCGGGGTCTGCCTTCTTCATCATCGCGGTGATCGTGACCATCCGCGGAGTTGGCGACCTGCGCGAAATGTTCGCCCGTCTACGAGCGACCAGTCAAGCTGAAAACGCCCGCGCCGATGTTCCTCCTTCCACGACCTGATTTCTATTAACCCGGAGCATTGAAACTCCGTCGTATTAGTGCGCCTCGTCCGTGGCCCAATTCTCTAAACGCCGCACCATTCGAGCGCCGCGGTCAGCAAAACTTCAGCAGTCTTGATGACTGATTCCACGTCCACGAATTCATTCACGTTATGCGCTCCACCGCCACTGGGTCCAAAAAGTAAAGTGGGAATATTGAATTCGCGATGAAGAATAAAAGCATCGCAGGGAAATTCTGCGGCGGTGACGGGAACATTAGTTTGCATTGCGCTGGTGGCGGCTGCTGCCAGGCATTGTGTCCAGGCATGTGTGGCAGCCAACTCATGCCCAAGGAGCGGCGGATCAAATAGGGCGCGCCACACCGGCGGGTGAGCGCGGAAAAACCGGTCTTGCTTGCAAAACGTAGCCAGGGATTTCTGAACCTCGCGGATCACGGCCGCAACATTTTCGTGGGGAAGAAATTGCATGTAAACGCGCATTCGCGCCATGAGCGGAACGGATAGTGGCGTCTGCGCATTAAAGTTGTTGGCTTCGACGGCCAACACCTGAACGGGCGCGGGGTCGGGGAAATCCTCGTACGCGCTGCCTTCCCGGGCGATCGTGCGCCGCCGCTTTGCCCAGGAATCAACCCAACCTAGCAGGCGTCCCATGGGGACGGTGGGACTCACTACTTCGGTCTTGGAAAAATAGGCCGCCGGCTCGCCTGCCTCCACCATGAGGTCGAATACATATCCGCCCCGGCTGGCTCGATAAAGAGTGAGATTAGTAGGCTCGGATATCGCGCACGCCTGGGCGTTATCGCCACGCATGCGGCCGGCCAGCGTTCCACCTCCTCCGCCGTACTCCTCATCCACGACAGACTCACAAAGTAAGTCGCCCCCGAGACGAACACCCGCTTTCTTGAGGGCGACGGCCACGGCAAAATTGGCTGCCAGCCCACCCTTCATATCAAGGCTGCCGCGGCCATAAATGCGTCCCTTGCGGACCTGCGCGGACCACGGACTTGCCTTCCATGGATTGAGCCCGGCGGGCACAGTATCAATATGGCCGGTCAAAAGGAGACTGCGCCCACGGCCTGTTCCCGGCAGACGCGCGATCAAATTCTTTCTGCCTTGGTAATTTCGATCGTGACGGACCCCGGGATTTTTCGATTTCTTGATGAAGCTGATGTCGTACATCTCCGCGTTCAACTTGTGATGCTTCAGAAACTGATACAGCACCCTTTGCGCCGGGGTTTCATGGCCATGGGGCGGAATTGCCACGCTATCTGTGCGCACCAATTGCTGAAGCAGAAGGATGATTTCACGCCTCAATGGTGAGAGGAGACGGCGCGCCTCTGCCCCATCGGATCTCAAACGGTCCCGCCCGGCAGAACGCACTAGGTGCCCTCGGCTCTCAACTACCACTTTTTTGCCCATCATGGAAGAACCACCGCCGCTTCAAAATGCAATCCTGAAGATTACATCAAGATCTTCGAAATTCAAGGCAAGGGTGGCTGCAATCTTATGCGAGATGTAGAATGGCTTGAGCAAATGGAGCATTTATGGCAAACGATTCCTCGAGCAAAAACAATCGAAACGGAGCCTGTGTGTCATTCCTGGCGCTCGTACTTTCACTGGCCCTACCCGCGTCACTCTTCCAGGGGCAAGACCTGCCCTCCAAGACAAATTCTCCGGCGTCACGTATGGATGCCTGGCGCATTCTTGGCCCGGGCGGTGGGGGAGCGCAATTCTATCCTGCGGTAAGCCCGCACGACCCGAACCTGGTGCTGGTTGCCTGCGATATGACGGGCGCCTACATCTCGCGCGATGGCGGGAATTCCTGGAGGCTGTTTAACCTCCGAGTGCCGGTGAAGTTCTTCGTGTTTGACCCGCTCGACTCGCAGGTGATTTATGCGGGCGCGTCGAGTTTGTGGAGGAGCACTGATACAGGCGGAACTTGGAATCTCGTTTTCCCGGCACCCGACGCAGTTACTCGCCTGATTTTTCCCGATGACCACGCGAGCCCGGAGGTGGAGACCAAAGACGGAGCCGCCGCGCCAGTTACTGCGCTCGCCGTCGATCCCAAGAATTCAAATGTCCTTTACATGGGATTGGGGCGGCCTGGCAACGCAGCTTTTGTTGTGTCCAAAGATGGCGGCGTCACTTGGTCTCGCGATCCGAATTTGCCCCAAGGCATGGCCTCGGGGATTGAAAAGATCTACGTTGACCCGCACTCGCCCCAAACCGATCGTACACTCTACGTGGTCGGGACAAACTCCGTGGCCATTCGAAAAGCGGGCCAATGGGAACAGGAGCCTTCGCCCGCAGGCGTCACGGAGTTTCGCGACGTTTCCGCCGGGTTTTCACAAGACGGGCGGTTGATGATTTACGCCGTGGCAGGCGCGCGAAGGCGTGGCAGTCCCTCTGCGGGCGGAATTTTTGTCTCCGATAATGGCGGCGCGAAATGGGAAAACGTGAGCGCGGCGCTGCTCCGCAACGCGGCTCCTGGCGCTCCGGTCCCTGATCTCGAAGCCGTTGGCGCAAGCTTTGGTCATCCCGAAGTGGCCTATCTTTCTTTTGAAGATATGCGCGCGGGTCCCGCCGCCAAGCAGATGGTCCATGGCGCGGCCAAGACCACCGACGGCGGCCGCACATGGAGTTTGGTTTGGAACGAAAGTGACACAGCCGCGCCCAACGTACATGACGCGTGGATCACCGAGCGCTTTGGCACCGGTTGGGGCGAGCCCGGACTTTCGCTGGGAGTCGCGCCAAACGATCCGAACATTTGCTATCGCACCGACCTTGGCCGCACAATGCGTACGACGGACGGCGGGCGCACTTGGGAGGCGGTCTACTCCGAGCGGATGCCGGACCACACCTACACATCAACCGGCCTTGACGTCACCACAAATTACGGCGTCTTCTTTGACCCGTTTGACGCCAAACGCATGTTCATCGCATATACGGACATCGGATTATTTCGCAGTGAGAACAGCGGCCGGAGCTGGACCAGCGCCACCATCGGCGTCCCGCGCCGGTGGCAGAACACAACCTATTGGATTACTTTTGATCCCGACGTCAAAGGCCGCGCGTGGGGAGTGATGAGTAACACCCACGATCTGCCACGGCCCAAGATGTGGCGGCGCACATCACCCTCAAAATTTGACGGTGGTGTTTGCATCAGCGACGATGGCGGCAAGACGTGGCGCGCATCAAGCACCGGCATGCCGCCCACGGCCGCCACGCACATTCTTCTTGACCCGGAGAGCCCTCGCAATGCACGCGTTCTCTACGTTACCGGACTTGGTCAGGGCGTTTTTAAATCGCCAAACGGCGGCAAAACGTGGTCATTGAAAAACAAGGGGCTCCCAGGTCCCGAGCCATTTGCCTGGCGGCTGGCCCGCGACCAGCAGGGCACGCTCTATCTTGTGGTGGCGCGCCGTAGTGAAGATGGCAGTTTTGGAAATGCGGGGGACGGCGCGCTCTATCGCTCAACAGATGGAGCCGAGCATTGGACTCGAATTCAACTCCCCGAGGGGGTAAATGGACCGAACGGTATCCAGATAGATTCCGGTCACCCGGATCGGCTCTACCTGGCCGCCTGGGGACGACATACTACGCAGGGTGCGGCGCAGGGGGGCGTATATGTTTCCTCCGACGGTGGCAAGACTTGGAAGAATACACTCGACCGCGACCAGCACATTTACGACATCACCATCGATCCCCGTGATCCCAACATTGTTTATGCCTGTGGGTTTGAGTCTTCTGCCTGGCGCTCCACGGATCGCGGTGAAACGTGGCAGCGCATTCAAGGCTACAACTTTAAGTGGGGCCATCGGGTGATACCCGATCCCCAAGATCCCGCGATGATCTATGTCACAACCTTTGGAGGAAGCGTTTGGCACGGTCCCGCTGCCGGCGATCCCGGCGCGGTTGAAGACATCGTCACGCCGGCGCTTGAATACAAGAAATAATGGCGCTGGCGATAGCAGATCACTGATTCTGACAAAGATGGAATAATTCCATGAATTCCATATCAAATTGCGCCATGGTCAATTTTGCGCTGCTTTCCAAGGGATTTTCATCGCCGGCAGGCGGCGGAAAATGAGAACCGAATCCTCCCGCCAGGGAAGAATCAGGCGGACGCTCCTCGCTTTTCTTCTGGCATGCTCAACTATTTCTTTCTTTAGCCGGAAAGAAAACTCAACCACCCTCGGTGACCACGCTCAGACCAAATCCATGGTCTCGGTCACTCATAGTTTCAGCGGACCTCTCGTCATCAAAACTTCCGCCGCGGAGTTTGACGTTTTGCCCACCGGTTACGTTCAGTCTCATCTGCTTAAGGATGGCACACGGCTCACGCTGGACGACCCTGGCCAATCCGCGGAGACATTGCAGGCGGATTCAAGGGAGTTACACGACTTCATTCTTGATCTGGATCATCCGACTGTTTCCGCTACCCAAGGGAAGCTTGGACCGCTGGGCAAAAGGGTTGAATTGCGATCGCGCAGCGCGAGCGGTATTGAAAAAGCGTTCACCGTCGAGGTCTACGACAACTTTCCAACTCTTGCGATTATTGGAGAGTCTTTACGGAACGTCGGACCTGCCAGCGTCCGGCTTGACCAAGTTGTAGCCAATCAGCATCGCCTCAACGCTTCGCTCACCGATCCGCAAGCGCCGCCTTACCGTCTCTGGTCTTTTCAAGGTTCGAGCGAGCAATGGGGCAAGGACGATGTGGTGGAGATATCCAAGAACTTTACGCAGCCCAACGTGATGGGCGCCATGACACCTCACGGCCAGGGCGGAGGAATTCCCGTTGTCGCCTTTTGGACGGGATCCGCCGGCGAAGCCATCGGGCATCTGGAAACTTTGCCCTGGGTGATTTCCCTGCCGGTCAAGGTGGCTGGGGACGGGCGCATCAGTGTGTCAATGAACGTCGAAGCGAAAACTGTTTTGAAGCCCGGCGAAGTGTATTCCCTCCCTCGCAGCTTTGTGGCCGTGTATTCCGGCGACTTTTACGAGCCCCTGCGTCTCTACTCAAGAGCTTTGCAGCTGGAAGGCCTGACGCTGGGCAAACCCAACGCCGAAGACTACAACATCAGTTGGTGCGGATGGGGCTACGAATCAGAAGTGACGCCCGCCCAAATGCTCGGGACCATCCCCAAGCTGAAAGAATTCAACATTCATTGGGCGACGCTCGACGATCGCTGGTTTGAAAATTACGGAGACTGGGAGCCGCGGCATGACACGTTTCCCGGCGATGCCATCAAGAAAATGGTGGATGACTTTCACCGCCAGGGCATTCATGTGCAAATTTGGTGGCTTCCTCTTGGGGTTGAGAATGGCGAAGGAAAGCGCGGGTCTTATCATTACGGACTTGCGCGGGTGGTGAAGGAGCATCCCGATTGGCTGATTCTTAATCAAGACGGCAAACCCGCCCACATGGCGCGCGGCCTCGCTGCGTTGTGCCCCGCGCTGCCTGCGGTGCAGGATTATTATAAGGAGCTGACCAGGAGATTTATTCGCGACTGGGGATTTGACGGCCACAAGCTCGATAACGTATTTACTGTGCCCGCCTGCTACAACCCCGCCCATCATCATAAATCGCCGGAGGATTCCATTCGCGCCATGGGCGAAGTCTACCGGGCCATATTCGAAACCACCCGCCAGCTCAAGCCTGAGAGCGTGACCCAGGTCTGCTCTTGCGGGACCCCGCCGAATTTGGCGTGGCTTCCGTACCTCGACCAGGCGGTCACCGCTGATCCGGTGGGATCGGCGCAAGTCCGGCGGAGGATCAAAATGTTTAAGGCGCTGCTGGGACCGCGGGCGGCGGTCTATGGCGATCACGTCGAACTAACGAGTATTCGATATGAAGGGGAGGAAGAAATTGATGAGGGAAAGGATTTTGCCTCGACCCTCGGCGCTGGCGGCGTGGTGGGCACAAAATTTGTCTGGCCCGATCCCGGTCCGTACTTCAAAACGGTTTTGTTGACTCCCGAAAAAGAATCCTTGTGGAAGAAATGGATTGACCTGTACAACGCCAAGATGCTTTCCAAGGGAACTTTTCTTGATCTCTACGTCATGGGCTACGACGACCCGGAAGGCTATGCCATCGAGAAAGACGGGAAGATGTATTACGCCTTCTTCGCCGTGAACCCAACGACGCCATGGAAAGGCGAAATCGAACTGCGCGGACTCGCGGCGGGAAAATATCGCGTGCTGGACTACGAGAATGGAAAAGATCTGGGGACGATTGTCGCCCCAAACGCCATGCTGGCGACGGAGTTCACTCATCACATTTTGCTTGAAGTGAGCAGATTGTAGCTGGGCGATTGGTGCAACGAAAACTAGAGGAGGACGAATGAGTTCGTTAAGCCGAAGAAGGTGGATGGGCAGTGTTGGCGCCGCATTTCTGGCGGCGGGTAAGTCGCCGTTGGCAAACCCGGCGACCGGCGCGCAAGAATCACCCCCAGCCAAGATGCACCTGGAATTATCAGACTTCCAACCGAAGAGCATGCTTCACGTGGCGGAAACGAAAGTCGCCCGCGCCCGATTTCCGGTTATTGACATTCACACTCACCTCTCCTGGGCGGCCACCAACAAAGGTGGAGTTTCCCTGGGCGAAAAAATGAGTTTTCTCGCCGAACCGCAGGACCTGCTGGAGGTGATGGACCGCAAAAACCTGCGAACCATGGTTGACCTGACCGGGGGCATCGGCGAGGGATTGACAAAGACTATACAAAAATATCAAAAGCCGTTTCCCGGCCGGTTCATAGTGTTCACCGAACCGTGGTGGGGAAAATCCAATGACCCGGGCTATCCTCAGTTTCAGGCGGATGAAATTGAGAAAGCCCACCGCGCAGGCGCCTACGGCCTGAAGGTTTTGAAAACCCTTGGTTTGTATTTGCGCGAAGGAATTACCACCGGCCCCTTGGTGAAAGTTGATGATCGTCGATTCGATCCAATGTGGGAAGCGTGCGGCGCTGTTAAAATGCCGGTGGCCATTCACACCTCCGATCCGGAAGCATTCTTCCTTCCCATTGACCGGTTCAACGAGCGCTTTGAGGAGCTCAACAATCATCCGGACTGGTCTTTCCACGGCAAGGATTTTCCGAGTTTCGCGGAGCTGATGGAAGCACGCAACCGGATGTTTGCGCGGCACCCGAAAACTCAATTCATTGCCTTGCACGTGGGCCACGATGCGGAAAACCTGGGCTACGTTTCAGAGTGCATGGACCGCTTTCCAAACATGTCGGTGGAGTTGGGCGCGCGCATCGGCGAACTGGGGCGGCAGCCGCGCGCAGCGCGCAAGTTTTTTGATAAGTATCAGGACCGCATACTATTTGGAACGGACGCTGTTCCCCACGGAGTCGAGACCCCGCAACAAATCTTCGGCGATCAACTTTACGAGATTTACTTCCGCTTCCTCGAAACGGAAGACGAGTACTTTGATTACGCTCCAGCGCCAACTCCGCCGCAGGGTCGCTGGCAAATCTACGGATTGGGTTTATCAGAGCAAATTTTGCGGAAGGTCTACAACGAGAATGCGGCCAGGCTGCTGGGATTGAGTTCTTGATTTGAATTGAATGGATTGGGCGTTAATGATTTTGGGGACCCTGGTTGGCGCTGGTGTTCCGGTCAAGCTCAAAGCGAGCCTGCCACAACAGTGGGTCCAGCTCCAGGGCGCGGCGAAAATCCTGCTGAGCCTCGGGCTGGCGATTGCGTAAATCCTCCGCGAGCCCCGCAACATATAAGGAATGAGCCGTAGCGTCTGCGCGATTGGCTTCCGCGCTAGCCTTGACCAGCAGGCTTTCACCTTCGGAGGCCTGGCCCAATTTCATCATGGCGCCCGCTGCAAAGACAATGGCCGCTCCACCTGCTGCTCCCCCTTCATTTGTGCAGGTTTTCCAGGCATCCTGAGCCTCACTCACTTTGCCTTGTGCGGCAAGCGCGATGCCGAGCCAGTACCACGCTTCTTCGTCATGAGGGTTGGCAGGCTTGCCCACGCCCAGATTCGCCGGATAATCCAGCGCCCGGCGAAATGCGCGCTCAGCTTCCACCGGATTCTTGGCAGCAAGGAACGCCTTACCGCCCGTGAGGTTGGCTAGCACGAAAATCTGGCGCACGATGGCGCCCCCTTCCCACGGTTTGTAGTGATGATCGGCCAGAAGTGACAGGGCGTCCTGAAACTCACTTTTCTGAATATGGAGGAGGGCGCGGCGCACCCGCACAGTGTCCCGGTCGAGCACGCTGACGGGAGCGCGCGCGAAAAGTTGGACGCGTTTCGCTGTCTCGCCGAGCTGGGTATAAATTTCGTCGAGTTCGGGATAGAGCCGGTATTGTTTCGGCGCAAGGCGAATGGAATTCTCGTGATAGGCCGCCGCCTGTTTCAAGTCCTTTTTCACGCGCCACTCGTATACGCCGAGGTCGCGTTCGAGAACGGAGTCGGCCAAACCCACGTCTTTCGCCGTCTGCCATTCTCGCGCCGCTCCGTCATAACGGTCGTGAGCGAAAAGAAACGTTCCGAGAAAATAATGTGCGCGAGAGTCCTCGGGGTTGTGCGCGATAACATCCTTGAGCACGATTGCGTCCGAGAGACGTTGCGGGAAAACCTTATCGTGAGAAGCCAAGGCTGCCTTGGCTACGAATGCGCTCGCCTGACTGTCCCGGCCTTCTTCCCATGCGTTCGCAGCCATATAGTAGTAGACCATCGGCGAAATCGATTGGGCGGAGAAATCCTTGGCCGCCTCCTGGAGGACGATATCCGACGACGTCAAATCGCCCAGGCCTCGATACCACGCAGCTACTTCCAAGTAATTCGCGACCTCAAAGCCAAGAATGTGGTTCCACGAAACCCCGGTGGAATCTCCAGAGGCGACGGCTGGAGTGATGCGCCAGCCTTCAACCAGCGCGAAGGGCAGCAGGGGCATCAGGTCGAGTGCGTGTTTCGCCGACTTGCGCGCCTCGTCAGTCTTGCCACTCAATCGCAGGGCAGCGGCGAGGCCGGTGGCAGCCAGAGCATTCCGCGGGTCGGCGGTAAAAGCTTGCTGAAGTCTTTGGACCCCTTCGTCGTATTTCCCTTCATGGATCGAAATCTCGCCCATTTGAACCAGCGCGGGCGCTGTCGGGCCTTTTAGATTGATTGAGACCGCAAACGATTTCTCCGCCTCTGCCCATTCACCGGCCGCCCGATGAATTACCCCCGCCGCATATTGAGTGGCCGGGTCATCTTTGTTTGCTTCCAAAGCTCGGTCTATCTTTTGATGTGCCTCGGCAAAATTGGCGGCCAGGCAATCGCGATAGGCCAACTTCAAAAGGGCGGGAACAAATTGGGGATTACGCTTGAGCGTGTCTTCAAAAGTTTGTGCAGCGCCCAGCGGGTTGCCGTCCTTTTCTTGCTCCACGCCACTTTGGAAGAGTTCCACAACGGTCATCTGCGCGTCAGATTTGGAAGGCGCCTTATGAACGCCGGCCTCGGGAGCGAAATCCTTATTGCCATCGATGGGTTCGGCGGCAGACCAATGAAGTAATGAACGCGAATCAGCATCGGTCACGTCGACTTCGAGCAACTTCCGCGCTTCCTCAAGACTGGCTACGGGGACGGTAAATTTCTGTGTGGTTGTCGCGCTAAAATTCACCGGCCCGACTTCGCGCAATAGTTTTTGGCCGACCCCGATGCGAATCTTAGCGCCCGGCACGTCTACGGCAGGGTTAATGGACACTTCCACGCGCAGAGGAGCCACGCCCCGGGATGGAAGAAATCGCACGTTAATCGCAAGCTCGTTCGTCGCTTCGACGAATCCTCCCCCCAAACCATGTACCGGATACCAATATTCCCTCCATGACTCAACGCTCTGGGGGGGCAGGAATTCCTGGTTCAACTGTGTCTCGTACCGGCCACTCTGAATTTCGTTGTAAGCGCCATCGTGGTCGGTGAGCAGGTCCGTCCAGATCAACCCGTCGCCCGCCACGCCCCAGCTCCAGACTTTTTTGCCCGGAACTTCATGGAAATCGGCGACGTGGACCACTCCGAAGTCGGAATCATGATAGTAGGCGCCAAAGAAATTCCGGCGTACCCGGAGGCCAAAAAGCGAAGTGGGCTGCCGGATGTTTTTGTACCAGCTATAGTCAACACCCTTCCAATCCGGATAAGTCCAAATCTCCGTCCGCGAGTGTGGATTGGCTTCGCGCATGGGATAGACAAACTGCATTTCCTGGGTGGCCGGGACGGCGGCGTTGGCCCAATACCAATAGAGATTCTCTTGTGGAGTGGAATTGAAAAGTGTCACGTGCTGTTCCAATCGCGCCTGACGGGGGCGAAGCGTGAGCGCTACTTCCCAATGCATTCCGGTGACCTGGTCCATTCCGCCCACCACCGCCGTGGCGCTGCCGTCAGGATTCAAAAGCAGGCGCGAGGCGACTTGGGAAACGGTGACCACGGTGTGGCCGTTGGGAAAATTAAATTCAATACCACCGGAGATCCAGGCGCCGCGCAACGACACCAAACCGTACTTCACCACGTTGTTGCGGTAAAAGACCTCACGCTTTGAAACCTTATCGTAGAGCGAATAGAGGCGGCCGCCCAACTCGGGCAAAATGATCGCCTTCAAATAATCGTTCTCGAGGTAGATGGCCTTGTAAGTTTTGATTTCGCGTCGATCAGTAAGGTCGTCCAACATTGTGTAAGGATAGATTTGGTGGCGATTGATTAAAGGGAATGAAGGGTTCGGATCCTCTTCCCCCAGCGCGTAAGTGGGAAGCTCGATCGTCCCCTCCCATCCGTGGACTTCGGCACAGTTTGCCATTGTAGGTAAGATGAGACATGCCAGAATGATAACAGGCAATATGAATCTTGGACTCATCGTAGGCTAGTTCCCCGAAACCCACTTCAAGAGGGCCTCGCGCGCCTCGGATTCGAGCGGCGCCACTTTAGCTGCAAAGTTTCCTTCGGCGCCAGCTCGCCGGTAAGTCTGGCGAACGAATTCGGCGGCGTGACGCGTAAGGTCGCCGCTCATCTTTCGAGTCATGGCATCTTCGGGATTGAGCACCAATAGTGGGCGTGGAGCAAGAGAGGCTAACACGTCCGGCAAATCAAAGTCTTGAAGGATTCCCGGAATCATCAAGCTCACCGGCTGGTTGTACAGGTGTGCCTTGGCAATCTCACCGAAAGAAACGGGAGTACCTTCAACAGCTACCCTGGAAATTCGAGGATCGATGGCTGCGGTGAATAGTGCCACCACGCCCGCCCAACCTTTTCCCACCAGGGTGATGTGGGAGGTGTCGACCTCCGGCCGGGCGCGAAGAAAATCAATCACCGCCTGGGCATCACGAACTCGCATTCCTAACAAGGGATGGCCAAGAAAAAATGAGGCAAAGGTAAAATCGGCATCCATGCCGTCTCGCGGATCGAAGTAATCCAAATGAGAGTTGGGGATGGCAGGCGCGGACATCGTCTCACCAAACCCGCGGACGTCCGCGACCACAACCATCCGCTCCCGACTCGCCCACGCTTCGAAAAGTGAGGGACTATCGCCGTCGCCGTTTCGATCCCGTAAATACACCACAGCCGGAAGCCTGGCGCGATGATCCTTGGGAAGAATAACTCGAGTGGGAATTACAATGCCTTCCTCCGGCGCCAGCAAGAACTTTTCGATGACCAGGTCATTGAGTGCGATTTCACCCGACTTTTGCGGTGGCGCCGAATGTTGTCCCGTCATATCCGCAGGCAATCCCAATCGTTCCTTAATTTTCGTATCGATTTCGGAATTGATTTGGCGCTTGCCTCGCTTCGCTTCCAGGTTGCGCTCCAATCTTTCGGCATCGGCGCGATTAAAATCGGCGACGGTCTTGCCGCCCAGTGAAGTTTCCACCTGCCCCGTGAGGGTGCACTGGAGCACATCATCTTTTTCAGTCACGATGGCGGGTTCCTGGACTTCATTTTCGATGCCTTTGAGCCAGCGATCAAACCAGGCATACGTGGCCTCGCGCAAGGGTTGGCTATACATGTGCCGGTGATCGAATTCCGCCATTTTGATATGATCGGGCACGCCGAGCTTCTTATAAATCTCTTGAGCCTCTCCGAAAGTTTTCCGGGTCCCCTCGATGGGAAAGAAATCACGCGTGGCCGCGCCGATTAACACAGGCCTCGGCGCGATCATCCCCAGGAATTCAGTGTGATCAATACCCGCGGCAAGCAGGCCGGCGATATCCTGTTCGGGATCGGCCTCCGCGTCATTGGCCCGATTCTCAATCTTCTTCGGAATGGAAGTAATAAAGGTCACGACGGACGCAGCTTTCACGCGCGAGTCAAGCATGGCGATGTAAGTGGTCAGAGTGCCGCCGCCTGAGCTGCCCGTAACTCCTATGCGCGATGCATCCACCTCCGGCAAACTGGTGAGATAGTCGAGAGCGCGCATTCCGTCCCAGATAAAATAACGAGCAAGATTTTTGCCCAGCAAGTATTCCTGGATGCCCGCCATGCCATGCTGATTGAAATCAAATCGCCTGCGGTTGGCGAGGAAATCCCAATATTGGACGCGTTCGCCCTGGCCCAGAGGATCGTAAGTCAGGACGACGTATCCGCGTTTAACGAGGCCGATAAAAAGGTGCTGATAAACTTCGTAAGCTTTCCCGTTTTCCGAATGGCCGCATGGCGAGAGGATGGCAGGGTACGGCGATTTCCCCACGGTGGGAACGTAAAGGTTCGCGGTCACGTAAAATTCCGGGAGACTTTCAAAAATGATTTTCCGAATCACGTACCCCTCGCGGGGAATTTCACCCACTACGCGGGCGTTCAGTGGTGTTCGGTCGCCGGGCAAGCCTCCAATAAGCCGCAAGAACTCTTCCCGGTTGGCATCACTCCAGGTCTTGATGTCAGCCTGGGATTGAAGGGCCTCAAGCCTGGCCAATCGTTTCTCCGTGACGGCCCGCGCCTGGCTGAGAAAATAATTCATCAGCATGTGCTGATTTTCATTCTCGATCGGAGTTCCACGGATGACTTGAAGGTCTTCGGGCTTAAGGTGATCTTGCGCAGAAAGCGCGCCCGGGAAGACAGAAAGGAATGAGAGCCCGAGTATCAGTTGAGTCGCGAGCGGTTTCATCGAGCGTTGGGCGGGCCGGACGAGTGAATATTTCATTTCGAGTTTCCCATACTCTTGCCACCTGCAAGCAAGGCGCTGATTGTAGCTCAGCACAGTCAAATTTAAAGAACAGTTTTAAAATCCCACGCAATGGTGATAATAATTGCAACGTCCAGAAAGAATCGACGAGAGAATAGGAAACCCTAATTGGGAGTAAATCAAAATGCCCCATCGAATACTTGCGGCCGCCTTATTCATCGCCCTACAAGCGGGCAACGCCGCAGCGCAGATTGAGATTCCGGATCCGACTGTGGTTCGGCCCGCCGAAATTCAAGATGTGCTTGTAAACCCTGGAATGGGCATCACCACGTTTCAGCGATTTAATGGCCAAGAACCCAATACGGGTCTCGAGTGGTCCGAAGAAGGTCCCACCACGAAGCTTCCCCAACCGGAAACGCGGCCCGACTTCCCCGATACTTCTATTTCCTACTGCCGATGGTTTTGGGACACAATTGAACCTCAACCCGGGTCGTTCCGCTGGGACATCGTAGATCAAGCTCTGAAGGAAGCGCACGAACACCACCAAACCCTGGCGATTCGCCTGATGCCTTATGATCCGAAGCATCCTCTGCCCGATTGGTATCAAAATTCCGGAGCGCGGCGAGCCAACAAACCGGCCGACAAAGACGGGAAAATCTGGCAGCCGGATTTCAGCGACCCGCTGTTCCTCAAATATTGGGGCGAGCTTGTGGCTGCTGCCGGTGAACGTTACGATGGCCATCCCGACCTGGACAGCGTCGATATTTCCTCCATCGGCTATTGGGGCGAAGGCTGGAGCCCTTACATGCCGGCTTTCCCGATCCAGAAAGCCGCCATCGATATTTGGGTTGAAGCATTCAAGCGCACCCCGTTGCTGATGAACTTTGATGAACAGCAGGCTCTGACTTACGGTACCGAGCAGGGCGCCGGGTGGCGGCTCGACTGTCTCGGGGATATGAGAATTTCCTCCGACAACCGGGATTTCCGGGCGGAAATGTTGACGGTCTATCCCCAGCAAGTCGTTCGTGCCGGCATTCAAAATGTTTGGCAGCGCAGCCCTGTCTCACTTGAAACTTGCTGGGTTCCGGGTTATTGGCTGAAGCAGGGATGGGACGTGAATTATATTCTCGATCAGGCGCTGCGCTGGCACGTCAGTTCCGTGAATGTGAAATCATCGGCGATCCCGCCCCAATGGAAAAATCAGTTTGACGAATTCCAGCGCAAAATGGGTTACCGGTTCATCTTAAGACGAATTGAATATCCACGCGCCACTAAAGCCGGCCAGATGATGCCTGTTCACATGTGGTGGCTGAATGCGGGCGTCGCCCCGGTTTATCATGAATACCGGCTTGCCTTGCGGATGAGTTCCGCAGAGGGGAATTCTGTGATCCGGGTTCCGGTGGACATCAGGAAGTGGCTTCCCGGAGATGCTGTCTTTGACGGCACGCTCTATGTTCCGGAAACCTTGAAACCCGGCACCTATAATTTGCGCGTAGCGATACTCGATCCCCGAACCGAAGCGCCTGCAATTCGCCTGGCGATCGAGGGCCGTCAGCCTGATGGTTGGTACGATCTTGGATCGATTGTCATTCATTGAAATTCGGATGAATCGTTTTTTAATTCGAAGTTAGAGCGTTTTCCCGGCTGAAAATAATCCTCGCGCGACGTTCCTAAAGGGTCAGTCCGGCTCTTTCATCTCTTTACTTTTTACTTTCGTTTATCAATATTCACCCTTGGCCTGGACATGGGCGCACATCGGCGGCCCAAACAGAAATACGGCTCACCGAAAACTCCCATCCTTCAACCTCAAAAAAAAGTTCCAGATTTGCCTTGACAAGCACCCAAACGAAAGGTAAACAGAAGAGGTCGAAGTAATTCGTAAGTCTTTGCAATAGGTAAATCTAAGATTGATTTCGCACAAGCCAGCCCGGCTCTCGGAGTGCGGAATTTGGATCGTTCATTCGGGCAATCATGTGAATTGGATTTTCTTGAGCGTCGGTAGTTACGGGAAACCTGGAAAAGGAGTTCGTCCATGCGAAACTTGACCAAGATCGCCTTGATCATGGTGGTTTGCTTGCTTCCCCTCGGTAATGTGTTTGCCCAGGGCACCGAAGGTGCGCTCACCGGAACTGTGTATGATTCCAGCGGTGCGGCGGTTGCCGGCGCGGCCATTGTTGTTTCAAACGCGGCGACGGGCGCCAGTTGGTCCATCAAAACCAGCAGCGCCGGGTACTACCGGCTGCCCGTGCCGCCGGGCACATATCACCTGGAAGCTCAAGTGGAAGGCTTCAAGAAATCCGTCGCCGACAACATCGTGGTCCCGGTCGAGCAAGTGGTGACAATCGACTTTACGCTTCAGGTCGGCAACAAAGCTGAAGCAGTAACCGTGACGACCGAGGCGCCGTTAATCACTACATCGTCAGCCGAAGTGGGCGCCAGCATCACGCCACAAGAATTCCAGACGTTGCCGATCCCCCTCGATGACGGCGGTCGCCAGGCGCAGAGCTTTATTTTTAAGAGCCTTCCCGGGGCGGTAGGGGACTCCTACCAAGGTTCCATTAATGGAGGTCAGCAGTTCAGCCACAATATTCTGATTGACGGAGTTACGATCGGCCGCTACGACATGAGTGGCGGCGCCATGGACGAATTCCACCCCGGAACTGACGCCATTGGGGAGTTCAAAGTGCAGATGAGCAACTACTCTGCCGAGTATGGAGAATCAGGCGGCGCCATCGTGAATTTCTCCATGAAGTCGGGCACCAACCAATTCCACGGCACGGGCTTTGAGTATAACAAGAACCCCGTGTTCAATGCCGCGGGAGTGCTGGTGGACTCATCTCCCGGCACGCCGAAGACTAATGAAAAGGAGAACAACTTTGGCGGCACGATTGGCGGCCCCATTCGCAAGGACAAAACTTTCTTCTTTTTCAGCTACGAAGGGGATCGGTTCACTAATTTCTCCTTTGGCAGCCGTACAACAATTCCGACGCCGGCCATGCGGAAAGGGGACTTCAGCTCTTTCCTGGGCGCTCAGGTTGGGACGGACGCACTGGGGCGGCCGATCTTTACCAATGAAATCTACGATCCCACGAGCACTCGAACCGTGAGCGCCGGACAGGTGGATCCGGTAACCGGTTTGACGGCCACTGCTAACGCCACCATTCGCGACCCCTTCCCTGGCAATGTTATTCCGGCGGGAGATTTCAGCAAAGCCACTTCCGTCCTGCTCCCCCTGTTCCCTGATCCTTTGTTCAGTGGGGATATTCGGAATACGCTGAGAATCGCGCCTTCCACGCCCGTCCTGGACCGGAATGCCTACAACGTCAAAGTGGATCAAGTGATCAGCGACACGCAGCGAATCAACGGATTCTTCGGTTACTACAAGCGGGTTTTGTGGAAACGAAATACTTCGGATTCCGTCTACCCGCCCTTCCCCAGCCAGCCCATCTCCACTTATAAGAATCAAGATGTCATTGGTCCGCAGGCCCACCTCCAAGACAGTTGGACGGTCAACGACCATTCGGTCAACATAGCGACGTTGGCATACAATCGCACCAACAACGCCAACAACCTGACCACCAATGCCAAGTACACTGCGCAATTGGGCATTCCGGGGATACCTGACACTTGTTTCCCGCGCACCAGCTTCAGCGTTGGGAGCAATAAACATATTCAGTTCATGTCCGCACTCGGCGTGGCGTGTGCCAACATCGATCCTTCCGAGAGCTACATCGGGCAGGACGTATACACCACAACCCACGGCAGGCACAGCTTTAAAATCGGTGGCGACTTCACACGCTATCGTTACGACACGGATGAACCGGGCCCGCAATCAGGCAGCTTCTCATTCAACAGCAAAGAAACTTCGCTGCCTGGTTTTCCGACCTCGACGGGTCATCCCTTTGCGAGCTGGATCATGGGTGCCGCGGATGGCGCGAACAGGTCTGTTTATGCGACAGAGCCAGGCTATCGGTCCGGCGTCCTTGCGGTCTTCTTCCAGGACGACTGGAAAGCCACGTCCAAACTGACGCTTAACCTGGGCCTCCGTTGGGAACTGCCTCTGCCCAAGACCGAGGCCTTCAATCGCCAATCCGGCTTTGATCCCACCGCGCCGAACCCGGGCGCAGACAATATTCCCGGTGCTTTGGTTTTTTTAGGTAATTGCTCAGGATGTATCAATCGCACTTCCTTCCAGGACTGGTACTTCAAGGAATTTGGGCCGCGTCTTGGGGTGGCTTATGCCATTAACAAGAATCTCGTCTTCCGCGGCGGATACGGGATCTCTTACGGTCCTCCCATCCTGAACAACTTCGGAAGCCAGAATATTTTCGGCTTCAACAGCGCCATCACCGTCCGTCGCAAGACCGGCACGTCCAGCGTTGACCCAGTTGACTACCTCTCACAATTGAATGGGGCGGCGCTGCCCGCAAACGCAAACGTCGGGATCCCCCCATTCACCGGCACGCTTCCGAATCGCGATCCGGCATCGGCCAACGGCAACACCCTCGACTTTTACACTCACAATTCCCTGGCCCAGCCCTATGTTCAAAACTGGAGTTTGGGTTTCCAGTATCAGCTTCCTCACGAGGTCGTGCTGGAAGCGAATTACGTGGGATCGAAAGGAACGCGGCTCCTGGACAGCAATTTCTCCACCGCTTTCAATTCAATCAACACCAAGTTTATGTCTCTTGGCGACAACCTGGATATGGATTTCCAGGATGCCTTGAACGCCGGAATCCTCCAGCCCTATGGCATCACGAAGTTGCCCTACCCGGACTTCGAAAACAACAATTGGGACACCAGCGTCGCGGCAGGCCTGGCGCCCTATCCCCAGTACTTCAGCTTGACCAACAACTACCCCACCATGGGGAGTTCCAGTTATCACGCCTTGCAGGTCACGGCCCGCAAGAATTCGACTCATGGGTTAACGTTCATTGCGGCCTATACCTTTTCCAAGACAATCGACGATACTGACACCGCGCTGTATTATCCCAGCTACGCGGTGCAGGATTTCTACAACCGCAAATTGGAAAAGTCGATTGCCTCCTTCGATCATCCGCAAAGCCTGAAGCTCACCTGGATTTACTCACTTCCCATCGGCCACGGCCAAAGGTGGTTGTCCTCGAGCGGCGTCATGGATCGCCTCTTCTCTGGATGGCAGGTTACGTCCATTCAACAGTACCTCTCAGGGGATCCACTTTTTGTCTCCTCCTCACTGAATGTGGGCCTGGCCAATGGAGCCAATCTCATTCCGGGCATTCGTGCCGACGTGATATCGGGTGTACCCCAGGAGGTTGCCTCCTCGGGATTGGATGTGGTCAACGGAACTCCGTATTTGAATCCGGCTGCTTTTGCCGATCCGCCCGCCACTCCCAACGGGAATTATCCGTTGCGGATAGGAACCGGGCCGCGGTATCTGCCACAGACGCGGGGACCCTTCCAATTGAATGAAGACCTTGGGATCATTAAAAATACACGAATAAATGAAAAGGTAACTGGACAGATCCGGTGTGACATGTTTAATGTCTTCAACCGTGTCGTGCGCGGCGACCCTGACACCAGCTTAGGTGATGGACTTCCGTCTCAAGGCGGCACCTTTGGACTTATCACAGGGCCCGGGAATGGCCCGCGGGTTATCCAATTTGCCTTGCGAGTGAATTTCTGACCGTAGGCCTGGTTTTGATTTTGATTGTGTTTGATGGCGGCCCGCCGGATTGGCGGGCCGCTTTTTTTTCGCCTGGTGAAATCAGCTTCGAATCGAATGGTGGGTGTAAACTAGTCTTCGTAATGTCCGTTTCATTAGAGGCTCTTCGATTTTTCTTCCTTCGGAAGCTGTGGTTTCGAAAGGCGCCCTTTCTGTGCCTGGTTACTGTTCTAGCGACAGCCTGCGGAGTAAAGGAAAGTTCGCCGACCGCCGCCCCTCCTCCGCGTGATGCCAACATTCTGCTGATCACGTTAGACACCACTCGCGCCGATCATTTGAGTTGCTATGGCAAGCGGACCTTAGCGCCGGGCTTCAGCCCGGCATCACGAAGTGCCGCCCTAAAGGGCGGCGCTACAGGCGGCGCCAAAACTCCGCATCTGGATGCACTCGCCGCGCGCGGCGTTCGCTTCTCTCATGCCACTGCCCAAGTTCCACTGACTTTGCCTTCGCATGCCTGCATCATGACGGGAGCTTATCCCCCCGTACACGGCTTGCGCGATATGGGCGGCTTCGTCCTCACCAAGGATCACCCAACCATCGCATCCATAACCCAGGCGGCGGGATTCCAGACTGCCGCCTTTGTGGGCTCACGGGTTTTGAGCAAGCATTTTGGGATTTCGAATGGCTTCGCCACTTACGATGACGATATGAGTGGAAAGACCGCGGAAGGAATGCCAGGGGTGTTCCCCGAGCGCCCCGCCTCAGAGGTCACGGAGCGCGCGCTCGATTGGCTGAAACAAAACAGCGGAAAGAAGTTCTTCTTATGGGCACACTACTATGACCCGCACGCGCCTTATGATCCCCCGCCGCCTTACCGGCAGACTTATTCCAAAGATCTTTATTCGGGTGAGATTGCCTACATGGACGAACAAGTGGGGCGCCTCCTCGATTGGATTGACCAAGCCGGGTTAGGCGCAAAAACCCTCATTGTGGTTACGGGCGACCACGGCGAAAGCCTGGGTGAGCACGGAGAAATGACCCACGGCATTTTTCTATACGACTCCACTCTCCATGTGCCCATGATCGTGGCCGGGCCGGATGTTCCTGCCGGCAAAGTGATTGAAGACCAGGTACGTTCCATTGACATCATGCCCACCGTGCTCGATTTCCTGCATCTGTCCCCCGGTGGGGAGGCACAAGGCGTAAGCCTCTGGCCCTTGATGCGTGAAGGCCGCCACGTTCGAACCGACCTGGCCTATCTTGAAACTCTTTATCCCCGGACTTTTATGGGCTGGTCTGAATTGCGCGCCCTGCGCACCGACTCGCGGGAAATGATTGTTGCGCCCCACCCCGAGCTTTACGACCTCAAGCGGGACCCTGGTGAATTGGACAACGTGATAGCGCAAAATTCCGCTGACGCCGGCAAAATGGAGAAGAAGCTGTGGGAGATTGCGGGCCAGAATGCGAAGCAGGAAAAATTAACGTCGAGCCCGGTGGACGCGCAGACGCGCCGGGAACTGGAATCCCTGGGTTACGTGAGCGCGGGCACACCGCGGGAAATTCAACTCGGCGCAGGCGCACCCGACCCCAAGGACCGAGTCGCGATACTGAAGATCATCTCCCAAGTCGAAACTTTGTTGAACTCGAGGAAGTATCCCGCCGCGGCGCAGTTGATGGCTCAAGGGCTCAAACTCGATCCTGCCAATCCGCTCTGCCACATTTATCTGGCGCTGGCTTATGAGAGGACGGGCCAATATGAGCGAGCAGTTCAGGTTTACCAGGACGCCATCAAAATGAATCTGGCCACCGACCAGATTTATTCGCGCCTGGGCAAAGATGAGTTGCGCCTCAATCACCTGGACCAGGCCCTGAGCGCCATGGCCAAGGGCAGCGAAATAAATCCCACCGATCTCGACAACATGCGCAATCTCGGAACCGTCTACCTTCAATTAAACCGGGTGGAGGACGCTGAAAAAATCTTTAAGGTGATCCTGGCACAGAACGACAAGTACGCGGCGGCCTATAATGGCCTGGGGTTGGTGGCGATCAGGCGGGGTGATGCTGAGAGTGCATTGCGAAACTTCCAAAAAGCGGTGGACACCGGCCCGGAAGAAGTCGAACCACTTTTGAACCTGGGCTTGCTCTATCAAAAGACAGGCAACAAGGAACAGGCCATTCACTACTTCGAACTATTCCTGAAGAAAGCTCCACGGGAAGATTATGGTCCGTTACTGCCAAAAGTACGCGATGCCATCCAGGAACTCCGCAGTGGCGCGTAACGCAACGTCAGGTTTATTCCGAGCCGCAAAGATTTGTGTTGTTTCTATTCGCCCAGCACTTGGACCATGTAGGTTCTTTCCAGCGGACCATCGTATTCCATAAAATAAATTGTCTGGCGCGAACCTTTCACAACTTTGCCGTTTTCGATGGGGAAGGTGCAACTGATGCCGCCCAATATGCTTTTCAAGTGTGCATCGGCATTGAAGCCGAGGCGTCCGTCATAATCGAGGTAGCGGCGGTGGTGGTAATTTTCATCCTCGGGAAACAGGCGGGAAAAATGAGTGAGGATATCTTCCTCAAGGCATGGAATGCCTTCCGTTACCAGTAATCCGGAGGACGTGTGTGCGGTCAAAACGTTGACCACGCCATTTTTCGCGCCGCTGTTGCGGACCACTTCTTCCACCATGGCTGTGATGTCGATGGCCTCCTCAGATTTGCGCGTCTGCAATTTGATCCGCTCAAGCTTGATGATCATTTTTAGTTCTCATTTTCCCGATGTGATGCCGAGAAGTCGTTCCGCGTTCTCTCTTAAGATCTTATTTAGACAGCCTTCAGTCAACGACAGGCTCCTCAACGCGTGAACCATGTTCTTGATTTCGACGCGGGGATAATTTGATCCAAATACGATCTTGTTCCTAAGACTCCGTTCGATGACGGTGGTTGGAATCTGTTTTGAAAATACAAACTGGTAGAATTCCTTCGGACTGTCGTAATAGAGACACGAAGTGTCCAGGTAAACATTGGGATACTTCAGCGCCAGCGCCGTCGCCTCCCAGACCCAGGGCCAACCCCAGTGGGCCAGCACAAACGGCAGATTGGGAAACCGCCGGATGGGCTCTTCCAGGTGCAAAGGATGGCCACGCTCGAGCGGTGTTTCCGGCGCCCAGCTCATGCCGGTGTGAATCAACAGGGGAATCTTGAGCGCCGCCGCCGCTTCATATATAGGGAAAACTTTCCGATCTTGGGCTCGAAAGTCTTGCAGCGCGGAGTCAAGCTTCAATCCTTTCAAGCCTAGTTTTTTGACCGCATTCTCCAATTCGCGCGCTGCACCCTTTCTCAGAGGGTCGACGCTTGCAAAACCAATGAACCGTTTGCTTCGGCTGCATAGTTCAGCCACTTGCTCATTCGAACTCACTGAATCTTTCCGGGCCCGCCGGCAATCGATGGGCAACAAAACCGCGCGCTCGATTCCGGCCACATCCATCTGAAGAAAAAAAGTTTCGAGGGGTTGAAAGTTATTCCCGATATTGAAAACCTGACGGGCGGAGCGTTCGTAATTCGGGTATTTCGCCGCGAGTTCCTGAATCAAGACAGGATGAGTGTGAAAGTCAATCATGGATTTGCCTTGGCACGAACTGGAGTGAATTCATCCTCGATGTTTTTGTCGTGCGTCCAATGCTTGGGGAAAAACTGTTCGAGATGTTGCAGGTCGCGAAATGCTTCGGTTCCGCCGGGACGCGTTGTGGAGAATGCGCCGGCTAAATTACCGAATTCCAGGCACTTTGCCAGACTCTCCCCCCGGACGTACTGGTGCAGAAACCCGGCGTCAAAGCTGTCCCCTGCACCCACCGGATCGATTGCTTCCATATCCATTTTCACGGGAGGGCACGTGATGCACTTATTGCCATGCTGCCCAAGCGCGCCCTCGGCGCCAAGTTTGACCACGACCGTTGGAACGGATTCCGCCAGCCTCGCGATCGCAACCTCCAGGTCGTCCTCGCCGGATGCCTTCTTTGCTTCGCGTTCGTTGGGAAGAAAAACGTCCACGTGATGCAGGACCTCGCGCAGGTCGTCGCCCCACAGATCTTCGGGATCATCATTCGTATCAAGAGAGGTGGTCAATCCCGCCGCCCTCATTTTTTTAAAAAGCTCGACCACGCGAGGCCGGAGGGCGCGGTGGAGGAAGAATGAGGAAAGATGAAAATGCCTTGCGTCGGCAAGGTATTCGAGGTCCAAATCGTCAAAACACATTTCAAGCATGGTTCCCGGATAAGTTAAAATTCGGCGAGAACTTTCATGAGGTAAAATCACCGTAAGGCCTGTTTTGGTGGGGCCGCTGACCTTCCGAATTCTCGACAAGTCCGTTCCACTTGCCGCCAATCGATCCAGTGCAATTTGCCCCAGGGGATCATCACCCACACGTGAAATAAATCCGACGCGGCTGCCGAGCACCGCAAGGTTGTGGGCGAAAATCGCCGATGAACTTCCCAGCGTCACGGAAAGGCGGTTCGCCAGAAGCTCACGCTCTGTGGGCAAAACCTCGGGAAGGCCGTAGAGAATGAGATCAAGGTTAAGCTCACCGGCAACCGTGACGTCAAAACGTGGCACGCAGTGCGCTCCTTAACTGATCCTAGCCGTTGAGGATGACGGCGCGAGTAAGATTCCGCGGGCGATCGGGATCCAGTCCTTTCTTCAGGCCCGTCATCAGGCCCAGCAATTGTCCGGTGAAAACGTACGCCGCGAGACGGGCGTATTCCGGCAAATCCAGATTCAATTCCACGATCAAGTCGGCTGCGCGGCGAGTCGCGGCGTCTGCGCGATTGGTAACGGCCAAAGTGACTCCCCCCAGCCCTTTCACTTCCTCCAGAACTTCCCGTTCGGCTTCGTAACCCGTTTCCGATAGGAGGAATGTGACCAGAGTTTCAGGACTCACAATCGACTTGGGCCCATGCCGGAATTCCAGCGTGTGAAAGCACTGAGCGTAAGAACACGACATCTCCGTGATCTTCAGCATAGCCTCGTTCGCAACCCCGAAGTACGGGCCCTGACCGAGGAAAACATAATCGGCGAAATGGTGCGATTCCACGAAATCACGGATGCGCTGTGGCTGCGAGTCAAGAGCCGATTGAGCGAGTTGCGGAAGCTTCCGGAGCGCTGCCGTGAACGACGATTGGTTGGAATGCATGGCCGCCAGCGATTGCAACCCGAGCAGCATGGAGGAAAATGAGCGCGTCATCACCATGCTCTTCTCGTCGGCGGGAAGCTCATAGATCGTGGCGGTTGCGATTTTCTCCAGGGGCTGGCCGTTTACACAACTGATGGCCAGGGTACGGATATTCTTTGTGGTCTCCAGGAATTCCGCCGCTTTCAAGATTTCGGAAGTATGGCCGGAGCGTGAAATCAAAATCGGCTGGCATGGTTTGGAAGGAGAGAGTGCCAAGTCTGGAAAAAGAAGAAGATCGGAAGCGGGCATGGCGCGAGCTTGAAGGCCGGTCAGCCTGGTCCAACTGGCCGCCGCCACCTGAGCAATGTAGTAACTCGACCCGCAGCCCAGAAACAGCCAGTCTGTTTGACGACCGAACTGTTGAAGCACCTTGCCTAGCGAATCTTGTTCGTCGAAGGCGTTAAAACAATCCTCCCAGCAGCGCGGCTGCGAAAGGATTTCGGCCATTGTGTTCGACCCGGGTTCGGATGCGGATGCCGTCATAGAACTGCCTTGGAACTACGCAATGGTGACCTCAATTCCAGCTTCTTCCAGCGCGTGCCGGTCCGACTTCGGAATTCGACTGTCCGTAATCGCCTGATGGACGACGGAACTAGGAGCAATCAAGGCAAGACTGCGCCGCCCGAATTTGCTCGAATCGCAGACCACCACGGTCCGTCGCGCGATTTCAACCATCACTCGATTGACTTTGGCTTCCAGCATGTTGGGCGTGGTCAGGCCGAAACGCACATCGAAACCGTCCACCCCAAGAAACAGGATGTCCGCGCTCAAGTGGCGCAACGTATCTTCTGCCAGCGGACCCACCACTGAAAAAGAATTCTCCCGCAGGATTCCCCCTGTCAAAACCACTTCAATATTCGAGCCTGCCAGATCCGCCGCAATGTTGACGGCGTTGGTGATCACCGTTAAACGCCTGAATTGGCGAAGCATCCGCCCAATCAAAGTGGTGGTGGTTCCCGAATCCAGGACTACGGATTGGCCTTCTTTGACCAGGCTCGCCGCGACGGCGGCAATCTTTTGCTTTTCTTTGGGGTGGAGCTTTTCCTTTTCTCGAAGGCTGGGGTCCAGCAAGGCTTCGGCACGAACGTGCAAGGCCCCGCCGTGGGTTCGATGCACCAGGCCATGGTTGTGAAGAATCTCCAAGTCCTTGCGAATCGTAACTTGCGACGTGTTAAACCTCGGAGCGAGGCCCTTAACGAGGACCCGGCCTTCCTGGTTGACAATATCGAGGATTGCACGTCGCCGCTCTTCGTTCAACACACTTGCCGCCCCGGCGTTGGAATATTCATGAAAAATCCGCCCCGAGCATCTGTTGCATTACCTTTCATTTTACTATGTTTCCTTTCGACTTTCAGCAAGCAATCTGACACAAATTGTTGCTGAACGCAAGGGTATCTTTTTAGGATTGTTGGGCAATTCGAGGCTTATTGGGCAGATTCAACTCTTGTAGGAAAGGGGTTGGGAAAGCGACGGGTATTTCGGGCTGCATCTGTAGGGGTGAATCGAAATCGGCGCCCAGAATGCTCGTGGCCCTCGAAAGCCAGGTTGAAATCAATCACCCGGCGTCGGACAGCAGGATTAGTAAAGTGAGTCTCCCCTCCGGCCCGTAGGCGGCGGAATTGATGGCATCCAATCTAAGAATAGAAACGTGTCCCTGGCCGCCAAGAAAGCAGGCTCGAACAAGCCAGGCCGCAGTTGCACCTCCCGACAGCCGGTTGGAAAACTCGCCCGCGTGATGCATACCCTGAGCGGTGCGCACCCGCGGCGTCCGCAGCAATGTACATGAAACAAATTCGTTGTTAAGATAAGTGCAGCGGAGAATTCCAGCCTTCGGGGCCCATAGCTCAGTTGGTTAGAGCAGCGGACTCATAATCCGTTTGTCCCAGGTTCAAGTCCTGGTGGGCCCACCAACCATCTTCCCAATCGGTAATCCGGAACGCGCCTTGTCCCGTGCTTGGCGTTTGATGCCGGCGGCGCCGGGCGTCTAGCTCACGGAAGGTCAATCACGTCGGCGGGGAACCGACCACGTGGGAGGGAACCCAACCACTTCGGGGGGAATCCAACCACCCCGGCGCTCGGAGCGCCACCCCTCCTCATCTGAGGAGGGGAACTCATTAATCAGCTCCCCTCCTGAATCAGGAGGGGTCGCGCGCAGCGCCGGGGTGGTTTGATTCGCACCCGGGTCGCTGGACTTGCGCCGGGGGTATTTGGATTTGCTCGTGGGGTGATGTTGAACAAGAACTATTAGAGCCTGGTAACTACGTGTCCACGGCTTGTAACCTGCATTCAAGCTCGTTCATCTCATGAAAGACCATGCCAGATAGCTCTGAGAGCTCCATGCCCTTGCAAGTGGATGGCTCCAACCGGGCCGGCGCCGCGCCTCCTGTGCCTGCCGAACCATGGCGACCCAAGTATAACCCCTGGCGGATTGCTGTTGTGGTCGCCATGGCGGCCTTCATGGAGGTTCTCGACACCAGCATCGCCAATGTCGCTCTACCTCACATGGCGGGTGATCTTGGCGCGACTAACGACGAGAGCACCTGGATTCTCACTTCCTACCTGGTGTCGAATGCCGTCGTGCTGCCCATCAGTGGATGGTTCGCCAGCGTCCTTGGCCGCAAGCGATTCTTCATGATCTGCCTTGTGATCTTCACGCTCAGTTCGCTGCTTTGCGGGTTCGCGCCCAGTCTCGGGGCCATTATTCTGTTTCGCGTGCTGCAAGGGGCGGGCGGGGGCGGATTACAGCCTATGGCGCAGTCGATCTTGGCTGATATCTTCCCTCCCGAAAAACGCGGCCTGGCCTTCGCGCTCTATGGGGTCACCGTCGTCATCGCGCCAACGGTCGGACCGACCCTGGGCGGCTGGATCACTGACAACTATACATGGCGGTGGATTTTCTTCATCAACCTGCCGGTTGGAATTTGGGCGTTGTTCCTGGTCTATCGCCTTGTCGAGGACCCGCCTTGGGCCAGGCGGGCCGCGGGAGGAGGGGTAAAGATCGATTACATTGGCGTGGCCCTGCTCACCCTCGGCGTGGGCGCCCTGCAAGTGATGCTTGACAAGGGGCAAGAGGAGGATTGGTTCGCGTCCCACTTTATTATCGTACTTGCTGTTCTCGCCTTCACAGGACTGGTTTCACTCGTCATCTGGGAATGGTTTCAAAAAAACCCGATCGTCGAAGTGCGCCTCTTCAAGAATTTGAACTTCCTCGGCGCCAACGCCATGATATTTATGTTGGGAATCGTCTTTTTCTCCAGCCTGGTGATGATGCCCCAATTCCTTCAGACGCTTGTGGGCTACACGGCGGAATCGGCGGGCCTGGTGCTTTCCGGCGGCGGCCTGCTGCTGCTGTTTCTGATGCCAATCGGAGGGACTCTGGCGGGCAAAGTCCAGGCGCGCTATCTCATTGCCTTCGGCTGGCTGGCACTCGCACTCGCCATGTACTACACCACACAGCATCTCGATCTCGAGATCAGCTTTCGGACGGCCAGCGTGATGCGCGCGATTCAGTCGTTTGGCCTCGGCTTCCTCTTCGTGCCCATCACTCTGGCCTCGTACGTGGGAATGCCGGCGGAGAAGAGCGGCAGCGTATCCGGGCTGTTAAATTTCATGCGCAACATCGGGAGCAGCATCGGAACGTCGATGGTCACTACGCTCGTCGCGCGCCGGGCGCAATTCCATCAAGTGTATTTGTCAGCGCACGCCACCGCCGGGCAGCCTGTGTTTGCGCAGTCGGTTCAGGGCCTGGCCGCGCGGCTCGCCGCCTCAGGTGTGGAGAGTTCGTTGGCCACTCGTCAGGCCTACGGTACGCTTTACCGCGCGGTGATCGGCCAGGCGACAACCCTCGCCTATATTGACACTTTCTGGGTTCTGGCGGTGGGAGCGGCTATTATGTTCGTTCTGTCATTCGCGTTGAAAAAGAATCAGCCGGGCGCCGGCGGGGCCGAGGCGGTTGGATAGAGGTCATCAGTCGTCAATTTTCAGTTGGCAGTGAGGGCGGACTGGTTCCTCGGTTTTACTGAGAACTGATAACTGAAGACTGCCGACTGTGAGAGGCATTCACCATGATTCGAATCATCACCATCGAGCGTGAGTTTGGAAGCGGCGGCGGCGTGATCGCGGCGAAAGTGGCGGCCCGCCTGGGCTGGAAGCTTTGGGACCAGTTGTTGACGGACGAAATCGCACGGCGGCTGGATTGCCCCAGCCGCACCGTGCAAGAACGCGAGGAACGGCGTGACTCGGTTTCCCACAGGCTGATGAAGGCCTTCATGCGGGGCAGCTATGAAGGCAGTTTGAACGCTCCGCGGCTGAAGGCGGTGGACTCCGAATGTATTCGCGACGTCACGCAACAAATCTTGAAAGAGGTCGCGGAGTCGGGCAACAGCGTGATTGTGGGGCGCGGGTCGGCGTACTACCTGAGCGACCGCATGGACGCCTTTCACGTTTTCATCTATGCCCCCTTTCAAGCCAAAGTCCGCCGGCTGCAATCCACAGGCAAGAGTGAAAAGGAAGCGATGGAGCTGGCGCAAACGGTGGACCTTGACCGGGCCGCTTTCATCAAGCGGTTTTTCAACGTCGATTGGCCGGAGAGGCATCGCTTCCACTTGATGGTTAATTCCTGCATTGGCGATGACGCGGCCGTAGAGACGGTATTGGAAACACACGCCAGGTTGGCCAAGCAGCGGGCATGACCGGATTATTCCGCTTCAGTAAGGAGATGCAATGTTGGCTAAACAACGCACCCGGCATCTTTTAACCTCACTCATAATCGTCGCAGCCCTTCTGCTCGGATTTCAGGCAGCCGTCGCGGGGCAGGGGCAAAATCCGTTTCTGGGAAGCGTACCCACCGGCGAGGCCACCGGGGCCACGCTTGACCTATCTCTCAAAGATGCGTTCGAGCGCGCGCTGAAATACAACTTGGGCGCCATTGAAAGCAGCCAGAATGCACGGGCGGCTCATGCCGTGCGCCTGCGCCAGTTGAACGCCTTGTTGCCCGACCTCTCAGTGCGCGTCAGCGGCGCGCTGCAACAGATTAATCTCAAAGCCTCAGGATTTAACCTGAGTATTCCGGGCTTTAGCGTTCCGACGATGGTGGGGCCATTCGGTGTTGCGGATGCCCGCGCTTACTTGTCCCAGGAGATCTTCAATTGGTCTGACATCAAAACCTGGAAGTCTGCTTCGGAATCGGAGCAGGCGTCTCAGTATACCTATAAGAGCGACCGCGACCTGGTGGTGTTTACCACCGGCAACGCCTATCTCCTGGTCATTTCGGATTTGGCCACCGTGGAGACTGTCCGCTCCCAGATCAATACGGCGCAAACGCTATTCCAGCAGGACGAAGATCAAAATAAACAGGGGCTCATCGCCAGCATCGATGTGCTGCGGTCGCGGGTGGAACTACAGACGCAGCAGCAGCGGCTGATCGCGGCTGAAAATCAGCTCGCCATTGACAAGCTGACGCTGGCGCGCGTGATTGGACTTCCGAATGGCCAGGAATTCCGCCTGACCGACTCTGCCCCTTACGTGGCGCTCGACGGCATTTCGCAGGAAGAGGCGCTGAAGCGCGCCTACAACATCAGGCCCGACTATCAGAGCGCCAGGGCCCAGGTAAGGGCGGCGGAACTGGCCCGCCAGGCTGCTGGCGCGGAGAACTATCCCTCGCTGACTTCGGCGGCCAATTATGGAGACATCGGCAGTCCGAATTTCGGCACATCGCATGGCACGGTCGATTTCTCCGTAACCCTGAATGTTCCCGTCGTGCAAGGGAGCAAAGTGCGGGCGGACAAATTGCAGGCGGACACTGCTCTCACGCAACGCAAGGCCGAACTTGCCGACCTGGGCGGGAGGATTGACGATCAGGTGCGCACGGCCTTCTTGAACCTGAAATCCTCTTCCGAGTTGGTGGCCGTGGCGCAGAGCAACATCGAGCTGGCCAGCCAAACTTTGACTCAAGCACAGGACCGGTTGCGCGCCGGCATTGCGGATAATCTGGAAGTTGTTCAGGCGCAGGAATCGGTGGCCGCAGCCAATCAGTCCTACATCACCAGCCTTTACGCTTATAACCTGGCGAAAATATCTCTCGCACAATCGATGGGCGTGGCCGAGCAATCGGCGCTGCAATATCTGGGAGCGAGGTGAATATGGGAACTACAAGCGCACAAACTCCGGAATCGGCGCGACCCCCGGAACCGGCTTTTCCCGGCACGGGAGTGGGTCCGGGCGGGCCCCCGGTCCGGCGGGCGAATTGGGGCATGCGAATCTTGTTTCTGGTGGTGGGTATCGCGGTGATTGTGGCCGCGGTTCTCCTCTATCAACACTACGCCGCGTGGGAGTCCACCGATGACGCCGAGATTGACGGCTACATTTATCCGGTCAGCTCCAGGGTGCCGGGCTACGTGACCCGGGTCTCGGTGGACGACAATCAATACGTCGAACGCGGCACCGTGCTGGCGCAACTCGACCCCAAGGATTTTGAAGTGGCCGTCGCCAACGCCAAAGCCACGCTGGCCAATGACCAGGCGAGCGCATCGGCTACGCTCATCAACGTGCCCATCACTTCAGTAAATACTTCCAGCCAGCTATCCAGCGCGCAAGCCGACGTGGAAAACTCCCAGGCCGGGCTGGTTGCCGCCCAGCGCGCGTTTGACGCTGCCCAAGCCAATCTGCGCGAGGCCGAGGCCAATGATCTCAAAGCTCAGGACGACGTGAACCGCTACAAGCCGCTGGCCACCAAGGACGAGATCCCGCAGCAGCGTTACACCCAGGCAGTGGATTCTCAGAAGGCCACGGCGGCGGCCGTGGAAGCGGCCAAAGCTTCAGCCGCTGGCGCACAGCAGGTGGTCAACCAGGCGCGCTCGCGAATTGCGCAAGCTCAGGCGGGATTGCAATCCGCCGGGACCCGGCCGCAACAAATCTCCGTTCAGCGGTCCCGCGCCAAAGCAGCCGAGGCTGAAACTCAACGGGCCGAGGCCGCATTCGAGCAGGCCCAACTCAATTTACAGTACGCCACCATCGTCGCCCCCATCAGCGGAATCGTTGGGCAACGGTCAGTGCAGCCGGGGCAAAACGTGTCGCCCGGCCAGCAGTTGATGACTATCGTCCCGCTCGACACTCAGAATATTTGGGTGACGGCAAACTTTAAGGAAACGCAGTTGAAACTTATGCGGCCCGGCCAGCCTGTAAAGATTTCGGTGGACACTTATGGCCGCACCTACGACGGGCACGTGCTCAACATCGCCGGCGCCAGCGGTGCGCGCTTCAGTCTGCTGCCGCCGGAAAATGCCACGGGAAATTACGTCAAAGTGGTGCAGCGGATTCCCGTCAAAATCGTTTTTGAAAAGGGCCAGGACCCCGAACACTTGTTGAGACCGGGAATGTCTGTGGAGCCCAACGTCAGAGTCAAATAATACAGAAACTGCGGGCCATGAGAGGCGGAAATATCTTTAGGAGTAGCCACGGTCAGCGACTTTCTGAGCGTGGGCTCTGACCGTCGAGGGCGATGGTAGGTGTGAACAATTTCCGGTCGGGACGAATGCCCACGCAGAAAGTCGCTGACCGTGGCTACCATCGACCATCGCCAGCCGCGCTAGAAATCCTAATACTGTTGTTTGTTAGGCTGTAACTCCCAGGCGCGGAAGGCTTCCAGGGCTTCGTCCGACATCATCTGAATCATCGGAATCTTGCGCCCGGCGCGCGGCTGGGAAATTTCTGTGTAGATCAGCGTGTCATCGAATCCTGCTTTGGCAGCGTCCGCAGCCGTGCTGGCGAAGCAGACGCGCGCGCAGCGGGCCCAATAGATGGCGCCCAGACACATGGGGCAAGGTTCGCAGGATGAGTAAAGCTCGCAACCGCGAAGGTCGAAAAGACGAAGTTTCCCACAAGCTTTCCGGATGGCAACAATTTCCGCATGCGCCGTGGGGTCGTTGGTGGACGTAACAACGTTCACACCTTCGGAGATGATCACACCTTCCTTGACCACCACAGCGCCGAACGGTCCGCCCAGACCCGAGCGGACATTCTCGACTGCGAGAGCAATGGCGCGCGCGATGTAACGATTGCTCATGGACAGAGTATAGCCCGGAATAGCCAGCCGACTGATAAAAGTCCGGACGATAAGTTGGTTCCAGAACTGACGACCCTATGTCGCGCCTTTCGCGGCACGCTGTTGTAATATCGGGATGCAACGATATCCAAATTCCGGGTTTCGAGCCTTCGATGAACCCAAGTGCGATAACACGGCAACTGTTTCTATCCAGACGTCTGGTGACGCCCGACGGCGTGCGGCCGGGGGCGGTGCTGGTTGAAGGGGAACAGATTCGAGCTGTTCTGCCCATCGACGAGAAACTGCCCGGTGCCGAGGTGCATGATTTTGGCGAAGCAGCGATCCTGCCCGGCCTGGTCGATTCGCACGCGCACATCAACGAGCCGGGAAGGACGGAGTGGGAGGGTTTTGAGACGGGTTCGCGCGCGGCGGCAGCGGGCGGCTACACCATGATTGTGGATATGCCGCTGAATTGCCTTCCGGCTACTACGAACGTTGAGGCGCTCAAGGCGAAGCGCGCGGCGGCGCGCGGCAAGTGTCGCGTGGATTGGGCAGCATGGGGCGGAGTGGTTGGAACCAATCCGCTGGAAATTGAGCCGCTGGCGCGCGCGGGCGTGCTCGGATTCAAATGCTTCCTGATTCATCCGGGAATCGACGGCTTTTCGATGGTGACGGAGCAAGAACTGCGGGCGGCCCTTCCCCACATTGCGCGCACGGGATTGCCCTTGCTGGTTCACGCGGAGCTGGCTGGGCCCGTGGAAAGTGCGACCTCCGCTCTCTCCCTCGCTGACTGGAAATCCTATTCAACCTATCTGCGATCGCGGCCTGCGGAAGCGGAGTTGGCCGCGATTCGCTTATTGATCTCACTCTGCCGGGAGTTTCGCTTTCGCCTGCACGTGGTTCATCTGTCCGCAGCGGAGGGCTCGGAGCTGTTACGGGCGGCGCGGGCGGAGGGCCTGCCGGTGAGCGTGGAGACATGTCCGCACTATTTATATCTCACCGCAGAAACGATCCCCGACGGAGCAACGCTTTGCAAGTGCGCGCCGCCCATCCGCAATGGCGAGAATCGCGAAAAATTGTGGCGAGGGCTGCGCGAAGGGGCAATTGATTTGGTGGCCACAGACCATTCCCCATGCCTCCCGTCGATGAAAAATCTCGAACTGGGCGATTTCAAAGCAGCGTGGGGAGGCATTGCGAGCTTGTCGGTGGCGCTTCCAGTGATGTGGACCGAGGCCGGGCGACGCGGATGCAACCTGCTGGACATCGCACGCTGGATGGCCGAAGGTCCGGCGCGATTGGCTGGATGCCATTCGCGCAAGGGACGGATCGCGGCGGGATTCGATGCCGACTTCTGCGTGCTTGAACCCGAGCGGGAATTTGTCGCCCGGGCGGAAGGCCTGCATCAGCGGCACGCGTTATCCCCGTATCTGGGCGAAAGGCTGCGAGGCGTAGTGAAGGCGACGTACCTGCGCGGCCAGCCTGCATTTGTTGAGGGCGCATTTCCCGGCGAGCCCAGGGGCGAGGAATTCCGGCGATAACCGGACGCCGAATCTGACTGGCGAAGGGCCGGGATTCGAGTCGCGCTCCTTCGGGCATCAGTGCTAGACTGAAAACTCAATCGGCGCGCCAGCCGATTGATGGGCAACAAATCTCGTCGCGTATATTGCTTTTCCGCATTAAAGAGGCGTCCGTGAATTCTCGGAGCATCATTGGGGCGGCGACACCGCGCAAAGAGGGCCGCGATAAAGTCACCGGCCGCGCCCGCTACATTGACGATCTGAATTTCCCCAACATGCTGCATGGAACCACGGTGCGCAGCCGGATTCCGCGCGCAAAAATCAAGCAGATGCAATTTGGGCCGGAAGTGGATTGGAATGAATTTGTGGTGGTCTCCGCCCAGGACATTCCCGGAGCAAACACCATCGCGCTGATTGAGAACGATCAGCCTTGCCTCGCTGACAGAATCATAAATCACCCGGAAGAGCCTATTCTCCTGTTGGCGCATCCTGACCGGCACGCGCTGGCGAAGGCCGGTGCGGCTGTGTCCATCCAGTACCAGCCTCTGGCGGCGATTTTTACCATCGACGAGAGCGAGCGAAATTCGGAAGTCATCTGGGGGACTGATAACGTTTTCAAATCTTATTTGATCGAAAAAGGGGATGTGGACAAAGTGTGGGCGGAGGCCGACTACATCGTCGAAGGCGAATATTTCACCGGCGCGCAGGAGCAGCTTTACATCGAGACTCAGGGCGTGATCGCGGCGTTCGACGCGGACCGGGGCGTCACCGTGTGGGGTTCCATGCAGTGCCCCTATTACGTGCATAAAGCCTTGATGGCGCTGTTCGCGTTGCCGGAAGACAAGGTTCGCGTGGTGCAAACGGAGACGGGAGGGGCGTTCGGCGGAAAGGAAGAGTATCCGTCCGTCATCGCAGCCCATGCCGCGCTTCTGGCGATGAAATCGGGACGCCCGGTGAAAATGATCTACGATCGCGCGGAAGATTTGGCCGCCACGACAAAGCGGCATCCCTCGCGAACGCGGCATCGCACCGCGGTAACTAAAACGGGGAAAATCATCGGCGGCGAAATCGAATTTGTGATCGACGGCGGAGCTTACGCCACTCTGTCCCCCGTCGTGCTCTCCCGCGGAACAATTCACGCGGGCGGACCATATTACTGGCCGAACGTGCGCATTAAGGCCAAAGCGCTGGCCACCAATGCCCCGCCCCATGGGGCGTTTCGCGGTTTTGGCGCGCCGCAATCCCTCTTCGCCATGGAGCGGCACATGGACCGCATCGCGCGAACGGTGAACCTGTCGCCCGCGGAAATCCGGCGCCGGAATTTCCTTAAGCCGGGACAAACAACCACAACCGAACAAATCATCCGCGAGCCCATCGATTTGGAAAAGCTCCTCGATCGCGCCCTGGAGCTTTCGGGCTACGAAGAAAAGAAGCGAAGGTTCGCCCAGGAAGATAAGGACGGCATACATAAGAAGGGCATCGGCATAGCAGCTTTTTTGCACGGGGCGGGATTCACGGGATCGGGAGAGCGGTATCTGAACTCATTGGCTTGCGTCGAGGGTTTGCGCGATGGCGGTGTGCGAGTGCTGGTGTCCAGTGCGGAATTCGGCCAGGGAACAAACACCGTTCTCTGCCAGATTGCCGCGGACACGTTGGGGCTCCCATACGATGACGTTACCATCACTCAGCCGGATACTGCGAAGGTGCCGAACAGCGGGCCGACGGTGGCATCGCGAACGGTGATGGTTGTAGGGGACCTCGTGGCGCGCGCGGCTTTGGAGATGAAGCAAACCCTGATCGGAGCCGGGTTGCTTGGCGAAGTGTACACGGCGGAAGAGTTTCGCCTGGCTTGCAGCAAGTATGTCGCCGAGAAAGGCGAGTTGCGCTCGATGGCGCGTTACGAGCAGCCGCCGGGCATTTATTGGGACGACGAGAAGTATCAGGGAGAAGCGTATTCCGCGTTTGGGTGGGCCGTTTACGTTGCTGAAGTGACCGCCGATCTTACCACCTACAGTGTGGCTGTGGATGACTTCGTCGCCCTTCAAGAGGTGGGTCGTGTGCTGAACCCGGTGCTGGCGCGCGGCCAGGTTTTGGGAGGAGTCGCGCAAGGAATTGGATTCGCCTTGTACGAGAAAGTAGAATGGCGCGAGGGGCGCATGCAAAACAACCAGATGACCAACTACATTGTGCCCACCTCTTCCGATGTGCCTCCCATTCGCGCCTATTTCGAGGAATTGGGTAATCCGCACTGCGCATTTGGCGCCAAGGGAATTGGGGAGCTTCCCATGGACGGTCCGGCGCCTGCCATCCTCAATGCCGTCGAGGACGCGTTGGGAATTCCGTTCGATTCTATTCCCCTGCTGCCCGAAGATATTTTCGAAGCCATCGCAGCCTCGGCCGGACACGGTGATCGAGATCATTCCACAATTGGGGTTCGATGAGCAAGAAGGCCGCAGCAAAACACGAAATTTCGTTCAAGGTGAACGGCCAGCCGAGGACCGTTCATGCCCATCCCACGGAGCGGTTGCTCGACGTGCTTCGGCAAGATCCGGAATTGACAGGAACCAAGGAGGGATGCGGCGAGGGCGAGTGCGGCGCTTGCGCTGTGCTGATGGATGGTTCGCTCGTAGTGAGTTGCCTCATACCCGTGGCTCAGGCGGAGGGCGCGAGCATTATCACCATCGAGGGAGTAACCGCCGACCCGCGATGGGGGCGGCTGCAAGAATCATTCTTGGAGTGTGGGGGCGCGCAGTGCGGCATTTGCACTCCGGGCATGATTTTGGCCACCGTCCATCTGCTGGAGAAAAAACCGCAGCCCACAATGGATGAAATCCGGGAAGGCCTTTCCGGAAACATCTGCCGCTGCACCGGCTATGGGCAGATTCTTGAAGCCGTGGAGGAAGCAGCGAGGCAGGGCGCTTCACCATGAGGGCCGACCCAGCCGAATTTGATTTCGTCGCGCCGCCGAATTTGCAAGCGGCCCTCAAGCTGCTCTCCGCGGAGCCTGGTGCATGGCTTCCCATCGCCGGCGGCACCGACGTGATGGTCCAATTCGGGGCGGGGACGCTCGCGGCGCGAAAACTGCTCAGCTTGTGGAATCTTCCGGAATTGCGCCGCATCGATATTCTGCCGGACCATGTGGAGATCGGCGCGGGCAGCACTTATAGCGACCTGCGCGGGCACGAAGTGCTTGGCCGCGAGTTCCCCCTTCTGGTTCGGGCGGCGAGCTGGACGGGAGGTATTGCGAACCAGAATCGGGGAACGCTCGGCGGCAATATCGTAAACGCATCGCCGGCCGGGGACTCTTTGCCCGCGCTGCTTGCCTATGACTCGGAATTGATCCTGGTTTCAGTTCGCGGTGAGCGGCGGATCGCGTACCGTGACTTTCACCAGGGCTATAAGAAAATGAACCTCGCGGCAGACGAACTCCTTCGCGCCGTCTGCCTGCCGCGGAAATTCTCGGCATACTTTTCGTATACGCGCAAGGTGGGCGCTCGCCGCGCCCAGGCGATTTCCAAGATCTGCATCGCAGCGCTGGGACACATTGAGAAAAATACCGTCGCGGGCGCGATCCATATCTCGGTGGAGGATGCGCGCATCGCTGTGGGCAGCGTGGCGCCAACTCCGATTCGCTTGACTGAAACTGAGCGGGTATTAAACGGGAAGCGACTCGACGAATCGCTTGTTAAACTGGCGCGGAAGGCGGCGGTGGCCGAAATTCGCCCCATCAGTGACATTCGCTCCACCGGAAGTTATCGCGCCGCGGTGGTCAGCAACCTGGTGGGCGAGTTTCTCCTGATGATGAGCGTGGCTGGTTCGACAGCGAGTCACGCGCTTGCGCGCTGGAATCGCCTCCCTGCCGGAGAGGCGGAAAATGAAATTCTGCCTTGTTGTGGATCGCGGGGTTGGGCTCGGGCGATGGTAGGCCGCCGGCCGATCGCCAGTGAGGTGGAGCTGTTGGCCGCCGCGGACGAAATTTGGCGGGGTTTGGGCGAGACGGATTGGGCGGAAGCGTTCCGAAGCCATCCCCGAATCGGAGAGTCCGGCGGTGAAACGGCATCGCCCACACCGAACACGACGGCACGCTCTGCCATGTGGTCGGCCAAGGAGCAAAGCGGCGTGGCGCAGTTGGATGAAGGCGTCAAGAATGCGCTCGCGAATGCGAATCACGATTACGAGAAGAACTTCGGTCGCATTTTCATCATCTGCGCCACCGGTAAAAGCGCGCCTGAAATCCTGGCGGCCCTTCGGCAGCGGTTACAGAGTGATGAAGGAACGGAGCTGCGCGAAGCGGCGGAGCAACAACGGCAGATCATGCAGATTCGGTTGAAAAAATGGCTGACGGAATGACCGGCATTTCAACCCACGTGCTCGACACCGCGAAGGGGAAGCCCGCGCGCGATGTTCCTGTCCGCCTGGAAAGGAAACAAAATTCGGGCGAGTGGAGAATGGTGGGCGGGGCTCGCAGCGGTCCGGACGGGCGCTGCGCGCAACTCCTTGCGGAAGGCGAGACGCTTTCACCCGGAACTTACCGCATGACTTTCGAAACTGAAAGTTATTTCTCCGCGCAGGGACTTCGCGGATTCTATCCCATCGTCCAGCTTACCTTTTCCGTTCAGGAAGGTGAGACGCATTTTCATATCCCGTTGCTGTTAAGCCCGCACGGCTATACGACCTACAGGGGAAGCTGAAGATGATCGAACTGGGCGAGAACATTTATGGCAAATCGCGGGTGCGCCTCATGCGTGTGAAGCGCGATCAGGGCCGCCACCATCTGCGCGAGTGGACCGTGGAGGTGTTCTTGCAAGGCGATTTCGAAAGCTGCTTCAAGGACGGCGACAATAGCAAGATTCTCCCCACGGACACAATCAAAAACACCGTTTACTCACTGGCGCGAAAATCGTCCGCCGAAAATATGGAAACATTCGCCCAGGAGTTGGTCAACTTTCTGCTCAGCCGCAATCCCCAAGTCTCCCGGGCGGAGGCCGCCATTTCTGAAAAGTCCTGGACGCGCCTGGTTACGGGAGGAGAGGACCACCCGACGACGTTTGTGCAGGCAACCGGGGAACGGCAGACTACGAAAGTCGCTCGCGGGCGGGAGGACGGATTTTCAGTCGAGTCAGGACTCGAGAATCTGATTCTCATGAAGACGGCGGACTCCGGTTTCGAAGGATTCATTCAGGATTCGCTGACCACCCTGGCGGCGACCTCGGATCGTTTGTTCGGCACGGCTCTGCGGGCGAATTGGAATTACAAGTCAGCCCAAGCTGATTTCGATGAACTGCGGAAGAAAGTGCGCGAGATATTGGTGAGCGTATTCGCCGGACATCGCAGCAAGTCCGTCCAGCACACCCTTTTTGCCATGGGCGAAGGAGTTCTGAAAGATGTTGCGGAAGTGAGCGAGATCGGGCTGACCATGCCCAACATCCACTGTCTGCTGGTGGACCTGTCGCGCTTTGGGCAGGATAATCCGAACGAAATCTTCGTGCCCATCGATGAGCCGCACGGCGCCATCGAGGCTCGGCTTCGCCGTCAGGAAAGCAGCGAATAATTCATGACCAGAGTGTTGCCCAATGTCGAGGAGATCAAGTCCGCTGCCCAAACGGCGATTGAGCGGTGCCGCAAACTTTCCAGTTTCACCGAGGAGCCTGGGCGCACCACTCGGACATTTCTCTCCCCACCCATGCGTGATTGCCATCGCGAAATTGCCCAGTGGATGGAGCCTCTGGGAGCTGAAATAAAGATTGACGACGCCGGGAATATTCGCGCCACTTATGCAGCCGCCGATCCGCATGCCGCGCGGCTACTGGTGGGTTCGCATCTCGATACCGTCCCCAACGCAGGCGCTTTCGACGGCATTCTGGGAGTAGTTCTCGCCATTTCGCTGATCGAGAACTTGCATGGCGAACGGCTTCCCTTCGCCATTGAAGTTGTGGGTTTTTCCGAAGAGGAGGGAGTTCGTTTCGGGACGCCCTTCATCGGCAGTCGCGCGCTCGTTGGGCGCATCGACGAGGAAATTCTAAGTAGAAAAGATGCGCAGGGAGTGAGCGTGGGCGAGGCGATCGAAAATTTTGGACTCAATCCACGCCAGATCCGCGATGCGTGCTTGCAGGGCGAGATCATGGGATTTCTTGAGTTTCACATCGAACAGGGTCCGGTGCTGGAAGATCTCGGGCTTCCGCTTGGGGTTGTGGAAGCGATCGCCGGGCAGAGCAGATCCACCGTGACCTTTCTCGGACGCGCCAATCATGCGGGCACCACGCCAATGGACCGGCGACGTGATGCGATTGCGGCCGCCGCGGAATGGATTACGGCAGTCGAACGCGAAGCCAAGCGCGTGCCGGGTCTGGTGGCCACTGTTGGCACAGTGCGTTCGAAGCCGGGTGTCACCAATGTTATCGCCGGAGAGGCGGAGCTTGGCCTCGATGTGCGCCACAGCGCCGACGACGTTCGAATCGCCGCCGTGGAGAATATGAATCGTATGGGGGAAGAAATCGCATTGCGGCGCGGCTTGTCCATGCGTCACGGCGCGTTGTTGAGCCAGCCTTCTGTGGCGATGGACCCGGTCATGGTCAGCCATGTCGAGGAAGCGTTCCGAAGGTCGCGATGCGTTGCTCATCGGATGGTGAGCGGAGCGGGCCACGATGCCATGATTCTGGCGCAAGAAATTCCCACCGCGATGATTTTCCTGCGGACCCCCGGCGGCATAAGCCATACACCCGAGGAGAACGTTAACCCGCAAGACGTCGAGATGGCGATTGAAGCGGGATGGCATTTTCTCGATGTGCTGGGTGCTTCGCCCGCATTAAAAGGAAAAAAGGTGCAACGTGCATAAATTGGGTCATACCAGAAGTTCCCGGAGAGCCGATCATATGCTGCTGACTCCGGACACATTTATTCGTGCGCCCTTGCCGGGAATGAAGAGCTGCACGGCCGTGGTTCACGCCGGGCCGGCGCTGGGCGCGCGATTCACGCAATATACGGCCGAATTCGAAGCGGATGGGATGCTCGGAGATGCGGTCACTCAACGCTTTGTGTATGTGCTGGACGGAAACATTCGCGTGGAAGCCGGAGGGCACACATCCGAATTAGAGCAGCGTGGCTACGCGTATTTTCCCCAAGGCCTGAAGCATCACGTGAGTGCGGCACGCCAGAGCCGCGCGTCGGTGATTGAGAAAATCTACGAGCCGCTTGAATCCCGGGAGCCGCCCAAGCTGACTATTTCCACCGAAGATGATGTGCCGTCAACCGCCCTGGAAGGTGATCAGAATTTGCAGGTTCGCCGCCTGCTGGGCGAATCTCCGAGTTTCGATTTCGCCGTAAGCACGCTGACGTACCAGCCGGGCGCGGCGCTCAGCATGGTAGAGATGCACGTGATGGAGCACGGCTTGCTGATGCTCGAAGGCGGCGGAATCTACCGGCTCGGCGATTCGTGGTATCCGGTGGCCGCCGGAGATTTCATCTATATGGCGCCGTGGTGCCCGCAATGGTTCGGCGCCATCGGGAAAGTTCCCGCGAAATATCTCCTCTACAAAGATTGGAACCGGCATCCGCAGGGAGAATAAGCGTGAATTTGGAGATTGATTCCACACGCCTGCAGTTTGAAATTGAGGAGCTCGCCCTGATTTCAGAAGCTGAGCCTCCCGTGGTGACGCGAGTCGTTTTTACCCCCGCGGACCTCCGTGCCCGCGCGTGGCTAATCGAGCGGTGCAAGTCGGCGGGCCTTGCGGTGCGCCAGGACGCAATCGGGAACACCTTCGCGCGTTGGCAAGGTACGAGTCCCACGGCGCAAGCGGTCGGGACCGGCTCGCATATCGACGCGATTCCGAATGCAGGCAGGTACGATGGCGTGGTGGGCGTCCTGGGAGGACTTGAGGCCATCCGAGCCTTGCAGCGCGCGGGATTCCATCCAAAAACTTCGATTGAGCTGCTCTTGTTCACATCGGAAGAGCCGACCCGGTTCGGCATCGGATGTCTCGGCAGCCGCTTGCTCTCCGGCACGCTTTCGCCGCAGGCGGCAGGAAGCCTGACTGACCCAAGCGGCCAGTCGCTCGAGGGCGCCCGCCGCGCGGCAGGGTTCATGGGAGAACTCGCGGAGGTCAAACTGCCGTCCGGATATTACAAGGCCTTTGTGGAATTGCACATTGAACAGGGACCGGTGCTCGAGCGGGAGCGCGTACCGCTCGGCGTGGTGACCAGAATTGCGGCGCCCGCGAGCGCGCGCGTCACTATTGAGGGCTCAGGCGGACACGCCGGCGGCGTGTTGATGCCGGACCGGCGCGATGCGCTATGCGCAGCTTCGGAACTGATCCTGGCCCTCGAGGCGGCGGCGCGAACGACTGGCTCCATTGATACCGTCGCGACGGTGGGCATGTGCGAAGTGTTTCCGGGCGCGGTCAACAGCATTCCCGGCCGGGTGCGCATCAGCGTCGATGCGCGCGACACTGACCTCGCGCGGCGCGACGCGGTGATGCGCGGCCTGGAGGTTGCGGCTCAGCAAGTCTCTGAGCGGAGAGGCGTGCGAGTGGGGATCGAGCTGCTGAACGCCGATGCTCCCGCCGAGTGTGCGCCTGAAGTTGTCGATGCGATTACAGCGGCGTGCGAGAAATACGGGCAGAAATATTTGCGGATGATCAGCCGCGCTTACCACGACTCGCTTTTCATGTCCCGCGTTGCGCCGGTGGGCATGCTGTTCATTCCCTGCCGCAACGGCCACAGCCACCGTCCGGACGAGTATGCTTCCATCGAAGACATCGCCCGTGGAACGCTGGTGCTGGCGGAGACTCTTGCAAGTTTATCGGCAGATCCAAACTAAATTCGCTTTCGTGGAGCGATCCACGCTGGAGAGTATTTACAAAGCGAAATTGAGCGGCCAATCCTAGGCCGTTTCGTGGATGATTTTCAGCAATCCCTCCAGGGACTCCCGGGTGCTTTCCATTCTGTTTCCATCCGCGCGCCGATAGTGTGTTTCAAGAGAGATGGTGCCCTCGTAGTGGTCGTCGCGCAGAGCCTTGATTTGTCCTTTCCAATCGATGATGCCTCCGCCCACCGGCATCCATTTCATTTTGCTGGCGGCATCGGGTTTTGAATCCTTCACGTGCATGTGGGCAAACAAGCCCTTGACCTCGCGGTAGCCGTCGGGATAAGGCACTTCGTCGAGCATGGTGGCATTGCCCGGATCCCAATTGCCGCGCAGGTTGGGTGAATTCACGTCGCGCAGGATGCGCCCCAATTCCTTTCCCGTCCCCACGTTGCAGGTGTGCTCGTTTTCCAGGACGAGGATAGTGTCGTGTTTCGCGGCCATTTCCGCCGCCTTGGCCAGCCGGTCGCGAATGATGGGATAGGCTTTTTCCGCGTCCGCCGGATGAACTCGCAGGTAGGCGAAAATTCGCACCTTCTTGGTCCCAAAAAACTTCGCCAACTCAAAAGATTTCATCAGCAGTTTCTCCGAATCCTTGTCGGTGAAACTCGCTCCGAACATGTCCGATTTTTCAGGTTGGGCGGGAACTTCGGGCAGATTGTATTTGAAAATGGGAGAGGCAATATCGCTCACGTGCAAATGATGCTTTTCGATGAGTCCCTTGGCACGCTCGAGATCTTCGCGGGAAGAGTTCATGATGTTGATCTTCCAGAGGTCGCGCAATTCACAGTATTCTAGTGAATAATGCGAAATGAAATCCAGGGCCTGGCCAACGTCTTCGCCGATCTCGTCCGTTATGATGCCAAGCTTAAACGGCATGGATTTGGGACTTTTTCCCAGGGCGGGCAGCGCCGCCCCCACGCCCAGCCCGGCCAGTAATGCGGAAAAATCCCGTCGCGTCAGTTTTTGTCCCATACCCTTCCCCCCTTGTAAATACGATGGATGAATTCGAACCAGCAAGCTGCGATTATAACCCCGGAGATACCGCGCACGACGCCTAAACTAGAGCCTTAGCCATTTCGACCGGACAATCCGCGCGCAATGGTCGGAGAAATGAAGTGCGAAGTTGATTACTCGCCTAAAATCGTGTAAATTTGCACATCACAACTGTATTGAACGAGGTATCGAATGCCGATGGAACTCCTTCACCTGCCCGAGGCCGCGCGCGAGTTGGGGGTGAGCATCCCCACCCTCAAGCAGTGGATTTATGGGAACAAGCTTCGATCGATCCAAACCGCGGGAGGGCATCATCGCATTCCGCGCGCGGAGATCGACCGGATGCTTTTCAAGAAGGGCGGCGGAGGCAACCCGCCGGCGCCCGTCCGCACCCCGAAAGGGCCGCAGGCAAAACAGGCCCCTAGCCAGGGCGCCGGCCTCGAACACATCATCAGCGGGCGAAACCAGTTGGTGGGCCGCATCGTCGGGCTGCACTCCCTCGGCTTATTGACTAAAGTCACGCTCGATGTGTGCGGCCAGCGCGTCACGGCCATTATCACGCGCGACGCCAGCCGCGACCTTGGCTTGAAAGTTGGCGAGACCGCAGCCGCTCTCATCAAGGCTACCGAGGTCATGATCATCCGGCCGGGCGGGCGCGTGGCTTGAATCGCAGGTGAGCCCATTTCACTCTTATGCAGACCGAGGAAAGTATAGCTCCCGCAAAAACCAAGGGCTTCGAATGGCCGCTGACCCGCTGGGATATCGCCGGCGCATTTGGCGACATCGGGATTCTTTTCCCCATTGCCATCGCGCTCATTTCACTGAATCACATGAACCCAACCGCGGTCTTCCTCGCCGCGGGGCTGGCCTACATTCTGGCCGGCGCGTATTTCAAAATCCCGATGCCGGTGCAGCCTTTTAAGGCGGTGGCCGCCATCGCGCTCGCTCTTCAACTCCCACCATCCTCCATTGCCAGCGCGGGATTAATGATGGGGATTCTTCTGACCTTTATTGGGCTCACCAACCTGGTGACACCGCTGGCCCGACTTTTCACTCTTCCGGTTATTCGCGGCATTCAACTGGGTTTGGGCCTTATTCTTCTGCGCGAAGGCTTGCGGCTGATTTCCCATTCCGCCCTCGTTCCCATCAAAGGCATATCGATTTCCCCGTGGTGGTTGGCGTTGGCGGGGGGAGTCATCTTGCTCGCGCTGCTGCGCTCGCAGCGGTTTCCCGCCGCTCTGGCACTCTTGATTGCCGGTGTGGCTTTTGGATTTTGGTCGGGCGGGCACACGCCGCTTCCCATAAGTTGGGGTCCGGTGCCTTTCGAGTATCTTCACCCACACAGCGATGAGTTAAAGAGGGTCTTGATAGCGCTGGTTCTCCCTCAATTTGCACTAACGTTTGGGAATTCAATTGTGGCCACGGAAAATACCGCGGCGATTCTTTATTGGGCTCAGGCCCGGCGCGTGACCGCTCGCGCATTGAGCGTGAGCATCGGCCTGATGAATCTGGTGAGCAGCGCGATTCTGGCCGCCCCCATGTGCCACGGCTCGGGAGGCGTCACCGCCCATTACAAGTTCGGGGCGCGTTCGGAAAAATCCACGTACGTCATTGGAGGAGTTTGTCTCTTGCTGGCTCTCTTCGGCCAAAGCGCAATCACACTCCTCCATTTGATTCCCACCGCGGTGCTGGGTGTTTTCCTGATTTACGTGGGCATCCAGCACGCCATGTTCATTCACGATTTGTTGGCGCGAAAGGCTTATTTGTTGATCGCGGTTTGTGTGGGAATAATCTCGCTGGTCACCACCAACCTAACCTATGGCTTTCTGGCGGGATTCTTGCTGCACGGCTTACTGATGCTTTATGAAGGGCGAAGCGCAAGCAGGAAGAACGAAGTCACAGCTGTCCAATAACGATGGCAAAAAAATCTGTAGCGCCGGTGTCCCCACCGGCGACTAGCCACGGTTAATTTTGGCAGCGGCAGTGTCCTTATGTTTGGTCGCCGGAGGGAACACCGGTGCTACTAGAGTAATCGGTTATGAAAACCGGGTGCGTTTCCACAAAAGCCATCCGCATGTTACCAGCAACACCATCATGGCGGAGATGAGCGCCGCCATCCAACCGACGTTCATGGTGATGGGTGGTCGGACCGTTCCTCTGGCGAGCCACACAAAAATGGAAATGGCCGCTACCACGATAACAGCGTCGCGCTTCCGGCTGGCAGGCGCTTCACCGGCCAGCGGATCCTCGCCCTTTTGGGCCGCCGTCACGCGCCCAATGTCCAAACCGTAGCGTTCGCACTCGCGCAACATGGCGGTGTGCCAAGATGCGTGCTCCGAGGCGGGGGCCACCGCACTGCTGATGGACACCGCACCCAGAATCATCACCACCGAACCCGCAATCACCAGGGTCTGCGTTTGGCTGCTGCGCCCCGCCAGCTCGCCGAAAACCATGACGCCCCAAACGAGCCCCCAAAGCTGATTGGTGTTGGAAAGTGGAATCCCGCGGCCAATGCCAATGTATTTGGTGGCGTATTGCTGGAATAAGTCGCCCACCACCCAGCAAAATCCACCCAGGAAGAGCCAGAACAAAGCCGGGCGCGCGCGAACGATTTCATCCGTGAGCGGGCCGAGGCCTCCACGAAATACCAGGGCCAGCGTGGTCATGGTTCCCAATTCTCCCACCGTGAAGATAGTGACGAATGAAAGCGGGTTCATCCCGCTCAAGTAGGCTTTGCGGTAGGGGATGTACATCGATCCCCACATCACGCCCGCGCCGATGGCGGCCGCGATGCCCGCCCCGGCGTGGGCTCCCGTGGCGGCGGCTTGATGAGACGAGGCGTATGCCAGGAGAATGGCGCCGGCCACAATCGCCACCGCGCCCCCCAGCACCTTCAACCAGGGCCCCGGTCCGGCTCCGCGCAATTCACGAAAGAAGAACCAACCCCAGAAGACGCCTACCAGGCTGTTGGTGTTCCACAGTGGAAAGGCGATTGAAATACCCACGTCGCGAATGGCAAACACAGTGAGCGTGTTGGCGACGGCCCAAAGCGCTCCGGCAAGAATCGCCCAAACGATCAAGTGGGGTTTTTCCAGCAGGTCGCGGAAGACATAGCTGGTGCCTTTCAGAATTGTGGGCAGGGTCCAGCGAGCGACAAAGACTCCGGCGACCATGGCGAGCGAAATCAGGAACGGCGAAAGGCCTGCCGTCACCAGCTTGGTGGGCGCTTCGGCTCCGCCCAGCCACGCTCCCGCCGCGATGCCGCACATCACACCCAGCACATGCAGGGATCGGGCCGAGCTTGGTTGCCCGCCTCGAAGTTCCGTGGACAGGGGGGTAATTCTCCTCAGTGGAGGTATGCCAACAACGCAATGCCCAAGGCCAGAGCTACAGCCGGGGCCCAGAATTGGCTGTCGGTAAGAATCGATATTAGGATGGATCGTTTCAATGTCGCACCAAAGTGAATCTTACCTCAGGGGATGAATGACATCCAAGCGCCATTTGGCGAATCTGAAATAAGGCACTACCGAGATTCTTCGTTGGTCGCCGGAGCTGAAAGACCGCCAATTCTTATGGCGGGCGACCTCTTCAGAATGACATATTTGCAGGTTTGTTAATCGAGTGGAAGTGTACCGCAAATTCTGATGGCTAGGCGTCAGCAGGTTTGCTGAGGAACTTCTCCGCATCGTCCAAAGTGGGAAAAATGTCCAGGACGTGCTCCAGGCGGGCGATTTTGAAAAGTGTGCGCACGCGGTCCGAAATTCCGACTAAAGCGAGATGGCGTCCGGCGTTGATGCAGGAAATATGGGCATTCACCACCGAGCCCAATCCGGCGGAGTCGATGTAAGAAACCTGGCTCAGGTCCAGAATTACGATGGGCGCCTTTTCCGCGCGAACTGCCGTCTGAAAGTCAAGGAGCGAGGTCATGGTGAGCGGACCATTGACCTTGATGACCTTTTCTCCCTTGCGGGAGCCGGGACCTACGTCAACAGTCAATCGATCAAACTGCATGGCCACAGACTATACCTTCTGGGGATAGGCTTGTCAAAGACAGTATCAACCAAAACCGGATCAACTTCAAGCAAAGAAATGCGGCCAGTCTGCCATTCGGGGGTAGTGATGAGAGACCTGCTCAGCTGGACGCCTGACCGGTCTTCGCGCGCGCCCGTGGAGGATGGAGTTGTGCCCCAATTTCCCTGGGAGCGCTGGCGTTTCGCCCGCAATCGATTGACAATGAAAGGGCGGGCGAGACGCCAGCGCTCCCAACGATGCAAATCCGGACACCACCGGGGTTAGTGACCAATTGAAACGATGGGAGGAACTCGGAAGTACTGGGTGCTTCAATTCGCTACCTATAACGGGCACACGCAACCTGTCCCGTTGCAAGTGGAAAAGACGAGGAAGGCAACGCCATAACCGTTCAGCGTTACCGTGACGCCAGGCGAGGCCGTTATCGGGACTGACGTTGGACCGGCGGATGTGTCAGTGTTGGCATCGATGGTTACCAACTGGGCGGGAATCGAGCCGCCGGCGGTACAAATAAACGGCGACAAATCCACAACCACCGTTCGCGGATCGCCAGGGCCGTTGTTGTCGCCCGCTGCATGCACGGCGTGGTTGGCGATCATCACCACACCCTGGTTAGCCGCATTGAGCGTGGCCAGGACCTCCACGGTGGATGTTTCAGTGGAGTTTACATTCAAGATCGAAGCGGGCGGAAGCGGGCAGACAATGGGCGATTCCGTCTGAGGCCCCGGCGCAAGCACGGGTGGACAATAGGCATTGGCGCCGACGAATTTCTCGAGGTAATAATCCACCCAATAGCTGAGGTAGGTCTTTCCGGTGTTGAAATCCACTTCGCCGTATTGCTGGTCGGCATCAAAATCCCAGTGGTAAAGAGCCTGGTTGCCCACCTTGCCGAGCTGAGAAAATACGTAAGGACGCCAGGCGGCGAAGAAGGCGCTGGTGCCGCGTTTGTCTGATATGAAAGGCGTGCCATTACACGCGCTGATGCCTCCACCTTTGTCGAAATCCGCATTGACGTTATTTTCCGTCACCCAGACGGGGACACCTGCCAGGTCTGGCCGCGTATTCAATTCTTGGTAAATGTAGCTGACATCGTTGGCAAATCCCGCCACCGAGTTAAAAAGTTGCGTGTCCGTATCTTTCTGGTTGCAGGTTGAATAAAAATGGGCGGAGACGATATTGACCTGCGCACTGACTCCGCCCTGATTCGCCGGAAGGACAAAAGTCGGTAGATTATTTCGCGGATCTCCAGTCCCGGAGTCGAAGTCGGCTAATTCCAGCGCGGAAAATTCGATCGTTGGATCGACAGCGAGCATGGCGGGAACAACTGCGTTATATAGCTGCGCGTACTGGGAGGGGCTCAGCCCGTTGATATTGTATTCGTTAAAAATGCCCCACCAGGTGATTTTGTTCGCGCTCACCGATTGAAAATGTTTGCCGCCCCAGGTGAAACCGCCGGTGTTGTAGTAGCGAACCAGATTGGCGCTGTATGCGACAAAATCCGCAAGGTGGTTGGTGATATCCAGATGCCCGCTGGAATTGTTCATGAAACTTGGCGCGACTGCGATCTGAAACTCCGGGCTGTGGTCCGCCACCCCAAGGACAGGCTGCACAATGTCATCCAGCATCGTGAAATCCCAATCAGTAGGCAGTTGCGGACTCGAATTCGCCTTCATCGGAACCGCCTGCGAAACTCCCTGGATCCGGATGTGCTGAGAGTTCAAATTGTTCAGCGTTGTTGTGGCTCCCATGTTTATGTTGAAAAAATTGAAATCCCATTCCGCCGGCTGAAACGAGGTGGACATGAATTCCGGCAGCTTGCCGTTCACCCCGAGGATCGTATCGGTGGATTTCTGGATCGTGGTCACAATCGCAATCACCAGCGAGAAGTTGGCGCTTGAGTTTGTCGCTCCGTCCGAAGCGTTCACCGTGACCTGATAGGTACCCGCGGCGGCGCCCTGTCCGTTAAAGACGATTGTTCCCGCGTTCCCCGTGCCGGGCGAAGTGATCTGCGCGCTGGCGCCGGTGGGGAGTGAAGTAACGCTGAGGGTGACTGAATTCGCATTCCCCGCGGGACGCGCCAGCGTGACGCCGAGCAAGGCCGGCGCGCCATCCTGCGTCGCCGTTAGACTCGCGGCGGAGAGTTGGATGCTTACGGGCGCAGGCGGCGGGTTGGTGGTGGCGGAGTATCCCCCCCCGCCGCACGACGCAGCCAGGAGCGTGACGATCAATATGGCAAGAAGCGCGGCGCGGGTTCCACTCTGCAAAGCAAGAGCCTCGGAAATAAATCTGGTCCCGGCTAATCTACAACGTTGTCACCCGGCGGGCAACACCTGAATTCACTGGACTATTGACGTCCTATGAGCCTATTCCAAAATTCGAACGTCCGGGGTACACTGACCCCGGCTTCTATATGAAAATAAGCACAAGACAATCGGGCCAAACTATTATTCTCGATCTCGAGGGGAAAATAGATCTACAGACCTCGCCCATTTTCCGCAAGGCCCTTTTCGAAGCCTTGAGCGCCGAGCCCATCGTCATCGTCAACTTCCAGCGCGTGCAGTACGTGGACAGCTCTGGTATCGCCTCGATGGCCGAGGGCTACCAACACGCGAAAAAGCTTGAGAAGCGCATCCTGCTTTTCGGATTGGTTTCGATGGTGCGCAATGTGCTCGACCTCACCCATTTGAGCAGAATTTTTGAAATCTTCGAGACCGAAGAGCAAGCCCTGAAGGCAGCGTCGCCAAAAAGTTGAACGGCCTGCGCTGATTTCCAGTTTCTCTGCCCTCTTGCGGCCCGGTCATCAAAGCCGCGCGGAGCCCCGCTCGTGAGGTCCGCGTCTTCACATCTCGCCGTTCACGCTGTCATCCCGAGCGCCAGTGAGGGATCTCGCCCTGCCGCTCTTCGCGCCCACATTTTCGTCCGGAGGAGTATACCGTTCAAAAGGCAGCTGACGCGCGTAGTTCATCTTCGGCGATATCCTTTGATTTTTTCGTTGTGCCTATGTTATTCAAGGATCGGGTAATTTCTGGAAACTAATAAGCTCTTGCTTGAGGTCAACCCGGTAAATAGTAATGGGGAACACGCGATACGGCGCGCTTGCCAAGACGAAGAACTGGCGGCAAGTAATTGTCCTGCTGGCCGATGCATCAGTCTCACCTGACGCCGTCGCCGCTGAAACTTTGCGCGCCGCCAGGCATGCCCTTCTACGACTCCAATCCGATCCCACATTTTCGTACTGCGGTTACATACTAACTCATTTTGCATGGCAGGCGAAAAACGAGCACCTTCCTACGTTTCTTTCGCGCATCGGAATGACACAGGTTCAGGCGGCTGGAAGGGAGAGCTTTGTCGGAGAGCTTTCAAAACACTTGACTGCGAAAAGGGCGGAGCACGGCAAAGTGAATGCGATGTCTGAGATTGCTGAGTCAGCATTGCTTGAAACCGTGCAGAACGCCATATCGGAGGAAACGCCTCTTCTTTTCGGACCACGCCTTGCGGATGTGGAGTCGGCTTTCAGGTCTCATGGAACACCCACAGGATTCTCGGGGCTGGCCAAGTCATTTTTCGCGACCTTTCTCAAGCGGACTCTCGGTTATTTCTTGAGCAAAGAATTGCCCAACCATATAGGGCTGGCGCGCAGGTTTGAGACCCTTGCAAGTGCCGCGGAGTTCGACAGAGACATTGAGAAGTTCTGCTTGGAGAGTGTCAGAGTGTTAGGAGAGTATTCTCGCGATTGGTACTCCCTCCACACATACCAAGGTCGCATCGAAGAACGCGATGCCAGGGCCTTCCTTTCCCTAGCTTTGGAAAAACTTTCCAAGGAGGTCGTTCGGGAGGAAAAGCCCCGATGAGTGGGACTGTTTTTCTGTGTCAAGACGGACTGCCTCCAAACGCGGGCCTTTTGCTGCCCGAGGGCTTCCAAAAGCATGCGCTTTCTCTGGAAGGTCCACAAAGGAACATCAATAGGCAGCTTGACCACGTTGAAGCAAAAATGGTCGAGGACCTCGACCCTGCGGTCTTCGACCTTTTAGATATCGCTACATATGTGTACATAGGCGACACGTCAGCACCCCGGGGTCAGAATGACGTATATGGAAATAAGTGGTGCCGCGACCTCGTTTTCAGAATCCCCGTAAGAGAATTTGAAAGATGGAACCAAGAGGAAGTTCGAGGTCGACTTTCTGGGCTCCTGACATACTTGTCCGGCGACGCGAGGATCCAGCTAGAGTTTTATCCCCATAAGAATCCCTCAGCACCACCGAAGTTTCTAAAATTCCAACATGACATGGCCGGGTTCCAGGGGGCGACGACGGTCTCACTTTTCTCAGGAGGAGTCGACTCGCTTGCGGGGGCAGCCTACCAGATCTCGCAACTGAAAGAAAAGCCTTTGCTTGTGAGCCACAGACCCGTCTCCACGCTAGCGACGCGTCAGGAGGTCACGGCAAAGGGCTTACAAGTGATGCTTGGTAGCCCCATCCCGCGCGTCTCAGTCTGGATTTCAAGGTGTGGGAGAAAGTTTGTAGACTCAAGTCAACGAATGCGGTCGTTTCTTTACATGTCACTCGCCTGCGGCATCGCGTACCAATTGAGGATTCAGGATGTTCGCTATTGGGAGAATGGGGTAACCACGTTTAACCTGCCCCTCGACCAGCAACGGATTGGCTCTAGGTCGACTCGTACCACCCGACCGCGGGTCATGAAAGAATTCGCTGAGGTCTGCGCGTTAGTTTTCGGGGGAGCTGTTAATCTCACGAACCCCTTCGTCTTCAGAACGAAAGCCGAGGTTATCCAAGTTTTAAAGGATGCTGGCGTCGCAGAGCTTCTCGGCGATGCCGTGTCGTGCTCAAGGACGATTCGAGTGCACAAAGAAACGCCCCACTGTGGCGCCTGTCTCCAGTGCATTGTGCGAAGGTTTGCTGTGATCGCAAGCGGAACCGAAGAGTTCGATCCGGTCAGCCACTACGCCAAAGATATATTTGTCAACCAGCTTGAGAAGGGCGAAGAGATTGCGAACTGCCTTGGATGGGTAAGACTAAATCAAAAATTGGAAGGGATGACGCCAGAGCAATTCTTCGCAGAATATCCCGACCTGCAGGACTCCTTTGACGCAATGGACGAAAATGCAGCAATGGTAGGGGAAGCGATTTTTGAGCTCTTCGGAGGGAATGCAAAACAGACCCGAGCGGCGTGGGAAAAACAGGTGGCACAAAACGCGAGTAAGCTTTATTACGGTGGGGTTAGCGCAGACTCGCTTGTCAATCTCGTAGCCCAAGGCTCGACGAAAATGGAGCCGATTTGGCAGTACGCGCATAGGGTGATGGCAGTCGTGGAGCGCGGATTGAGGAATGAGTATGCTTCTCGAATCCCACACAAAGAGAGAGAGCTTCAGCAGTCTATGAAGGCAGCGCTTGCGGCGGCTGAGGAGAAACTGCAAAAGGAATACCCAACGTTTTCATATTCCGTGGGCGGTGCAAAGCCAGACTTTTCGGACCCGGAAGATACACTTTACGTCGAGGCCAAATTACTGAAGGAGCACTCACAGAAGACAGCTCTCGTGGATGAAATCATCGCCGACATTGAGAAATACAGCTCAAAATGCAGTGGAATTCTTTTTGTAATCTTTCAGCTTGGCTTCATTATTCAGGACTTTTCAGACCTCGCCCACCCGTTCGAGAAACACAAGCACGTATTCTTCAAACTGATACCTTAACAGCCGATGCACCCCCAGCGGGGCGACAGAAATCTTCGATTACAGAGCTTCAGGCTTTCACACCACTCTGTCGCCCTCTGGGACTCAAGGAAAATGTTTGTTGGCACGTTATCCCATCCCGCCGTCGCGGGATGGGCCTCGCTCCGTCGCCGCTATGCGGCTTGAGGTTGATATCGACGACGCCAGCTCCCACACCGGACAAGATTATGGACTAACTTCACGTCCCTGGCGGATTTATGGAACCAGGAATCCTTTCCTTGGCGTCCATACTTTAACTCCCAACCTTGCGCAAACCTGCTCCAGCAATTGATCTCCGCTACCGCAAATCACGATAGGCACTGCGGCAGCAACGCCGTATTCGATCTCAAGTAGGTGTTTGCCGACGATAGCTTGACCAATCACACTTCGATAAAGGGATTTCTTCACCTCAATGGATTCGATAGTCTTACCCACCACTACTTCCCTGAACTCTGTGTGGTGTGCCCTGAATTTTTCAATGCGGGGGGCGCTTAAAGAAATGCGAACGCCGTCTATTCTGCGTGGGATTTTCCCGTGTGAGCGTTTCCCTATTGAGACCTCTGTGAACAGAACTCCTCGAACCTGTCGCGGCCAATGCCGCCAATAACTCTTGAGCAGGCCGCCTTCATCTTGTGCCATTTCTTTCTTCCCTCCCTTATCCTAAGTAAGTAAGCTTCAGGCGGGCTATCTCTCGGTCGGCCGGGACACCACACAAGGGATGCCTCGCCAGCCGATTGCCTACCCACGCCTGCATGAAGCGTTCGACCTTCCGTTGCGGAATATGATCACCGAATCCGCGCAAGGTGTCGATCCACAACTGCATGGCTTCGCTCGCGTGTGCAAGCGTTTCTTCCTGAGTGCTGCCAAGGGCCAAGCCAAGCAAATCCTGGCGCTTCAATTCGCGAGCGCCTGGTCGAGGTCCTGGATCAAATCATCCGCGCCTTCGACGCCGATCGACAGCCGCACCAGGCCGTCGGTGACGCCGATGGCCACGCGCTGCTCGCGCGGCACAGCGCGGTGGCTGGTACTCGCGGAGTGGACAATCAACGAGCGCGTGTCGCCCAGGCTGGCGGCGCGGGCAAAAATCTTCACCCCATCCATCACTTTTTTGCCGCCTTCGTAACCGCCTTTGGCTTCGAAGCTAATCATGGCGCCAAACGCTTTCATTTGTTTCTTGGCCAACGCGTGTCCGGGGTCGCTGGGAAGCCCGGGATAATTTACATGCTGGACCTTGGGATGCGCGGCGAGGAACTCCGCCACTTTTTGCGCGTTGGCGCAATGTGCCGGCATCCGCAAATGCAAAGTGTGGATGCCGCGAAGAATCAGCCAGGCGTTGAAAGGGCTGATGACGCCGCCGAAATCGCGGAACACTTCGTGCAGAAGCTCGGAGATGTAAGCCTTGGAGCCCACGATGATTCCGCCCATGGCGTCGCCGTGCCCGCAGAGATATTTGGTGGCGGAATGGACCACCACGGTCACGCCGCTGGCAATCGGCTGCTGGAGCGCCGGGCTGGCAAAAGTGTTGTCGATCATGGTAGGGATGCCGCGCGATTTTCCCAGCGCCGCAAGTTTTTCAATGTCCAGAATTTCCATGATGGGATTGCTGGGCGTCTCAAAATAAATCAAGCGGGTACTGGGCTGGATGGCCTTTTCGAAATCCTCCACGCGAGTGGAGGCCACAAAAGTGGCCGAGGCGCCCATGCGAGGCAGTTTCTTGTTGAGGAAATTATAGGCCGCGCCATAGAGCGATCGCCCCGCCACTACGTGGTCTCCCATTTTCACATAGCCCAGGATGGCGGTGGAAATAGCCGCCATGCCGGAGCCGGCGGCCAGCGCCGCTTCCCCGCCCTCCAGCGCCGCCATCTTTACTTCCAGGGCGTGGATGGTGGGATTGCCGTAGCGCGTATACATGTAGCCGAATTTTTCATCGCCGTAGACCGCCGCCATTTCATTGGAGTCGGCGGAAACGAAAGTGGTGGATTGATAGATGGGCGTGTCCAGAGCGCCAGTGGCGGCGCAGGGCGCTTCCCCGGCGTGAACGGCGAGGGTGGCGAAATCTTGTTCATTCTTCATCAGGCACCTCACAAGCTTGATTTCTTGCTTCCTCGATGGAACCCCAAGAGTACATGGTGCGCGCGATAAGGAAAAGAGCCAGTTGGCGGGGATTGCCAAGAGACAAAGACGGAGATTTTCGGCTAAGGCGCAGTTTGGCTGTCTTGTAGCGCCGATCTTTAAATCGGCATTTTGAATTTCATCGGCTTGCCGACCTAAAGGTCGGCGCTACAGCGGACGAGTCGCCACAAAATTTCCTATGCGCTGGACAATGAACTTCGAAATGACTAGACTTTACCCCTGCCTTGAAATCAGATTTCGTGGGGGTGATTTATGGCCCACTGTCCCGAGTGTGACGCAGAAATCGATGTTGGCGACGAAGTAGAAGAAGGGCAGCGACTGGACTGCCCGGAGTGCGAAGCGACGCTTGAAGTGGTCACGTCAAATCCGCTGGAGTTGAACGTGATCACCGTCAGGGATGAGGAAGAAGAGGAGGCATATTAGCATGGCGAGGCCTTTCCCTCACCGCTCCCCGGGAAATGATCTAACTCGTCCGCGGTCCGGTGTGCGCGCCCACGGGTGGATAGCATGCGGCCTTGTGGCCTCCCTATTGGTTTGCATTCTGGCGGGTCCAACCCCACCTGCCTGGGCAAAGAAGAAGGTAAAGGAATCGAGGCGGGTGACGGGCGTGGTTTTGGATGGCTCCGATAATCCTATTGTCGGCGCCTCGGTGGAGCTGACGGACAAGCAGACTGGAAAAAAAGTGGCGATTTACACCGAGGATGAAGGCCACTATCTATTTGCCGACCTTAATCCCAATCACGATTACGAGATCCAGGCCCTCAGCAACAATCTTGCCTCGGAAGTGCGCCAGGTCAGCTCGCTCGACGACCGCGATAAAATTGTAATCATTCTGCGTGTGCCGCCGCCCAAGCAATAGTGCGGCCGATGCCGGCCCTCAAATTTTCATTGAGGCGCAAACACTCGCAAGGCGCGAGGCAGCACGTCAATCGTTGCCGGCAGATCAGTCAGAAACTCCCCATCCCCAAAAAGTTCCAGAGGCGCCGACGATTTCAGCGTAATGCGGCTGGCGTTAAAATAGATAATACCAGGATGGGCGAGGTGTCCTCCCCGGTAGGCGCTCGGCACCCAGCGCAGAAGCTGCCACTTGCTCATGGCAGGGATAACGCAGACGTCCAGCAAACCGTCGTTCAGGACGGCGCGGGGCGTTATTCTGATTCCGTCCCCGTAGTACATGTTGTTGCCCACCACCGCGAACATTACCTCACCGGAAAAATTCTGCGCGTCAGAGGTGATCACGATCGGTTGGGGGCGATACGTGCCGAGGCAACGCAACAAACTCCAGGCATAGACCAATCGCCCCTGGAACAGCCTGGCGCGTTCGATGACGTAACGGTTGACCACGGAATCGAAACCCACGCCCACAATGCCCGCGAAGAGAATGGGCTGAGACTGGTTCGCCCGCGCGTCGCCATCCGCATGGCTGACCCGGGCCAAATCAACCGTCCTTGTTTTGCTCTTCAAGATTAACTCCGCGGCGACGCGCGGATCGGAGGAGATGCCGAGGCCACGGGCGAAGTCATTGCCCCGGCCGAGAGGAATAATTCCCAAAGGCGCTTCGCCCGGAAAGAGGCCGTTCAAAATTTGGTGAAGAGTGCCATCGCCGCCGGCTGAGACCACCACGTCCGGTTTTTCGGACCGCATCTCGCGCGCCAGGTTAACCAGATGTTTTGCGGTGAGGCTTTCCAGAATTTGGGGCGCTTCGCCTCGGCGGCGCAAGAAGTCGACGGCGGCGTCAAGGCCGCGCCGAGCCTTGCCTCCGCCAGCCGAAGGATTGGTGAGTATTATTATTTTCACGTGGCTGCGGGAGAAGAATGCGGAAGTGCGCCACGGAAGTCAAGCGGCGTTCAGGCTTTCATCAATCGCCGCTGGGTGAGGGGTGTGTTTCGCTCTGAAATCAGTTGGTGCGCCGAATGACCATCAGACTGAGATCGTCGCGCTTCGGCTCTCCGGATTGAAATGCTGCGAGGTCCTCAAGGCAGGTTCGCATCACTACTTGAGGCGGCAGTCCGTTGCTTTCTGCGGCAACGCGCGAGAGGCGCTCGGCGCCGTATTCGTTGTCCGCCAGACCGGCGGCTTCTGACAGACCGTCCGTAAACAGCACCAGACTTTCGCCCCTGGTCAGTTGGAATTTCTCCATGGAGTAACCGGTGCTGCAAAACATTCCGAGCGGAAGTCCGGTGGGCTCGATACTGACGACCCCGCTCGAGCGGATCAGCAGCGGCGCGCAGTGGCCGGCGTTGCAAAGCTCGATTTCGCCCGCCGCCCCGGCTCTCCCCCAAACCAGGGTGGCGAAACTGGTGGACATGATGCTCTCGCAGAAAACCCGGTTGGCTCGCCCAATCTGCTCGCTGATGGGCAGACCGGTGGGAATCAGCATGCGAAATATCGCGCGCAGTTGCGCCATGAGCAGCGAGGCGGCAACCCCTTTTCCGGAGACGTCGCCAATGGCGAAGTAGAAACCAGGGCTGCCGGGAGGCGGGCTCACCAGGTCGCAATAATCGCCGCTCACCGGCCCCTTGGGTTCGTAGTGATAGCAGACTTCCCATCCATCCGATTTGAAATTCTGCTCAGGGAGGAAGCCTCTTTGCATCTGTGCCGCCAGGTCAAGGTCCGCCTCGAGGGCGCGTTGTTCGTCCGTAGAAAGATGGTCCAGGCAGAATCGAAGTAAAGGATTGGAAGCCAGCCCCTCTTTTTCAATAGGCTCATGGCAGAGCTCGCAAATGCCGAATTTGCCGGAGTCGATCCGGCTCAGCGCGGAGTCAACCTCGCCTAAAAGTTGAGTGAGTTGAGCGTGCTCGTGCGAGCCCGCAATAACGGCCTCAAGCTTCTGGCGGCGTTCGGACAGTTGGTCACGTAGAGAATTGTCGGCTATGCCTTCCATGGATTCCTACCCCCGGAAACAACTCTATATGAAGTTATTGGATGAAAAATATCCGGTTTCGACGCTTAAATTTTCAAGGCGTAACGAGGTGGAATGGGAAAGTCAGGATTTCAGGTAGGCCTTCAAAAACTCATTTCTGGAAATACCAGCCTGCGTGCAGATTGACCTTAAGGTGGAGGCTTTTAATTTTGGGTGGTTTGGTATCGTCAGTGGCGTATTGCTGCCATCAGAGTTTCGACGGCTCATCGCGATATGTTCTCTAGCTCTTATGATTTCGAAGCCTAAGTCTTGGAGTGCCCTAATCACCCTGTTTTTAGGCGCATCAGCGGGGAATCTGGTCACTTTGTTTCCAAAGCCGCTTCGGCCACGAATGCTTCAAGCACGCGAGGTTTAACGTCGAGAACTTCCGCGCCGAAGGTCTTGACGTGAAATTTGATGGCCGATTTTAAGTCGGCAACAGCCTCGTCGTAAGTATCACCTTCACCCACAACAACGCCTTTGACTCCGAGCGGGTAGGCGATGTAACCATCGGGATGTTTTTCGACAATGATTTTGATTTGTCGCATCAGAGACTCCTCTTGGGTTAGTTTAGCACGTGCCGTGCTAAATGAAGGGCCTCCTATTCCGTCCACTTAGCTTGAGTTAGTTGGGGCCGAGCCGAGCCATACTCGAATTTTCTTCATCTTCTTGCCCACTCGAATGATGTACCGAGCGTAGGCTTGATTAGGCTGCTCCTTCAGCTTCTTTGGATCCCACACCTCGGCTGGGTCTGCTTTGCGCTCCCAGCTTGGCTGGTCTTCAAGGTCTCCATCAGAAATATCAACCTCTTTGTTTTGTCGCATCCGAGTCTGAGCTATGTTGTTCGAAAGATAGAAGCCAAGCTCGAAAAGAATTCGAGAGAGTTTCTTGGGCGCAATAAGGGCATAATCCTCCCATTTTAGACTTGAGGGCACTCCGTCGTCTCGGTGCTGTTTTTCGAAGTCACTTTGTGCCTGTCCCGCTGCATCTTCACCGTGGAAATCGGCTACGATTCGCCGCGCGAGTTCTTTTTTCACGACGAGCGCCTCCGCCGTTCCCAATTGAACTGATTTCATCATGTCGGCGATTTCCATTGGCGCCTTGTCCGTAAGCAGAGTTTGGTATCGCCACATCAGCGGATCAGATATGCTCATGAGTTTGCCGAACATTTCCGCCGGCGCTTCGGTGATGCCCACATAATTCCCCAACGACTTGGACATTTTGTGGACGCCGTCCAAGCCTTCCAGGATGGGCATGGTCATGCAGACCTGCGTCTCCTTGCCGTACTCGCGCTGAATTTCCCGCCCCATGAGCAGATTGAATTTCTGCTCGGTGGCGCCGAGTTCCACGTCGGCCTCGAGCACCACCGAGTCGTAAGCCACCAGGAGCGGGTAAAGCAATTCGTGCATGGAAATGGGCAATTCCTTTTCCAATCGCGAGCGGAAATCCTCGTGCTCGAGCATGCGCGCCACGCGATATTTCCCGCACAGGCGCACGATTTCATAGCTGGTCAGTTTGTCCAGCCATTCGCTGTTGTAGCGAACCTCCGTTTTTTCCGGGTCCAGGATTTTGAAAACCTGGGCGAGATATGTTTTGGCGTTGGCCTGCACCTGCTCGCGAGAGAGTGGCGGGCGCGTTTCCGATTGGCCGGTGGGATCGCCCACCAGGGCGGTGAAATCGCCGATAAGAAAAACCGCGGTGTGACCCAAATCCTGAAAATGTTTAAGCTTGCGGATCACCACCGTATGACCCAGGTGAAGGTCGGGCGCGGTCGGGTCCACGCCCAGCTTGGCGCGCAAGGGTTTTCCAGTCTTAGCCGACGCCTCCAGCTTGGCGCGGAACTCTTCCAAGGGAATGGTTTCTTCCGCGCCTTTGGTCAGGTAAGCTAGTTGTTCTTCAATCGTCATTTTTATGAAGCCCGGCCCTTGAAATTGCGGCTACGCTACAAGTTCGAAGAGCCCTTCAATCACATCCGCCATCTCTTCGGCGCTTGCGCGGCCAAGGCGCCTGCCTAGTCGTTCCGTCGAAATGGTTCGGACTTGGGATATCTTTACCCAGGAGGCCTTGGGTAGTCGTACGCTCTCCAACTTCAAGTCGAGTGGCAAACCAGCCACTTGAGGACGACTGGTGAGCGGAAGGGCGATCACCGTACCTGCGCGCTCATTGAAGATGTCATGACTTATGATCAAAACGGGACGAAGTCCAGCCTGTTCATGCCCGCGCACCGGGTTCAAGTCCGCCCAGTAAATTTCGCCTCTTAATATTCGGGCCAGGGAGGTTCTCCTGAAAAGACTTCCTCTGCGAGGGATCTTTCCTGCTTACGATCGATCTTGGCCAGCGCGTCAATCAGCCGGCGTCGCTTGTGGCGCGCTCGCATCTCGGCAAGAGCCGTTTGGACGGCCCGGCTGCGGTTTGGAAAACGCCCCTCCCGGACCCAGCGGTCGATTTCCTTAACGCTATCCTCTTCAAGGGTAACGGCCACTTTAGTGGTGCTCATGAGTATGACAAATTATCATACTAGGAATTCACTGTCCAGCCTGTGGGTCTGGATCAGGAATTCACGTCTTGACTACTGCCCTGCGCCCTTCGACGCGAACTTGACCTTCGAGAAGCAGGCAAATTGCCTCAGTGTAAATCCGGTGTTCTTCTTTCAGAATGCGCGCCGAAAGCGTCTCCACCGTGTCGCCGTCCAGCACTGGGACGGCAGCCTGGCAGACGATGGGGCCGGTGTCCACGCCTTCGTCCACGATGTGAACGGTGCAGCCGCTGATTTTTGCGCCGTATTCGAGCGCCTGTTTCTGCGCGTCGGCGCCGGGAAACGCGGGCAAAATCGCGGGATGAATATTCAGAATTCGCCCGGGAAATTCGCGAATGAAATACGGACTCAAAACCCGCATGAAGCCGGCCAGGCAGACCAGGTCGACATGAAATTCCCTCAGGGTGGCCACCACTTCGCGGTCGTAGACTTCGCGGTCTTTCCCGCGGGATGGAATGAACCTGGCGTTCAGGCCCATCTGTCGCGCGCGTTCGAGGCCCGGCGCTTCCTCGCGGTTGCTGACCACTACGGCAATTTTTGCCGGAATTTTTCCATCCGCCACGTTGCGCGCAATCGCTTCAAAATTGGAACCGCGACCGGAGAGCAGGATTCCCAGATTCTTCATAATTGCCCGACAATTGCCGATTTTCGATTGCCGATTGACTCCGAAAAATAAATCCGAAGAGCGGAACTGGAAGCTCAAAACGAGGCCAATAGTCAGCACTGGTTCAATTTTCAGATTTCCCTATTTCTTTCTTAGCCAATCGCAAAGCGGAAATCGGCAATTTCACAGATATCTCACTCCCGGCCGCCCTTTCACAATTTTGCCCAGCATCCAGAATTTTTCCCGTTGTTTCGATAGCGTCGCCACGACACTGCGCAAGTTCTCCAGCGCGACGACCAGCACATACCCAATGCCCATGTTGAATGTCCGAAGCATGTCCTCGACTGGAACGCGCCCCAGGCGGGCGATCAAATCAAAAATGGGCAGCACGGGCCAGGCCCCGCGATGGATTTCCGCGGCGCACCCGCGTGGCAGAATCCGCGGTAGATTGTCCGTCAGCCCGCCGCCGGTAATGTGAGCCATCCCCTTTATCCAACCCTTTTCCAGCAAGAGCCGGACCACGGGCCAATAACACCGGTGAGGGGCAAGCAATTCTTCGCCGAGCGTTCGCCCCAGTTCGGCAACGCGCCGGTTGAGCTTTAACCCTGCCTGCTCCAGCAGGACCTTGCGCGCCAGCGAGTATCCGTTAGTGTGCAATCCGAGCGACGGCAGGCCGACCAGCACGTCACCGGGCTTGATGCCCGCGCCATCCACGATCTGCGTGCGGCGGACCGAACCCACAATGGATCCGGCAAGGTCGTACTCACCGGGCGGATAAAATCCCGGCATCTCCGCCGTCTCGCCGCCGATCAGGGCGCAACTCGAAGCACGGCAGGCGGCGGCCAATCCTGTGATGACATCGGCCACCACCCGGGGTCGCAATTTTCCCGTGGCCAGATAATCCAGGAAGAAAAGTGGAGCAGCGCCGTGCACCGCAATATCATTCACACAATGGTTGACGAGGTCGGCCCCCACCGTGGTGTGCCGGTTGAGCGCGAAAGCTATTTTAAGTTTGGTGCCCACGCCGTCCACGCTAGCCACCAGCACGGAATCCCTGGGCAGTCCCGCGAGGGAGAAAAATCCCCCAAACGCACCCACCTCTTTCAACACGCGCGGATTAAATGTTTGGCGGGCCAATTGTTTGATTCGGAGTTTGGCCCGGCTGGCGGCGTCGATATCGACACCTGCATCTCGGTAGCGCATCAGTTTTGGGTAATGGTGGAGGATTGAATTCGATCAGAGCGAAGCCCGGCCGGGCGTTCGGCCGATCAGAAAAACTTTCCGGTTCTAGACCAGCGCGTCTTGCGAATGAAATTCCAGAGAATGGACGCATCAAACTCCAGGCGGCCCTTCACGCCTTCATCCATCCAATCCTTGGTGGGAGCGTCATAGGACCAGAAAACGAAGAGCGGCTCGCCCACAACATTCGATTCGGGGACGAAGCCCCAGAATCGGCTGTCGGCGGAATTATCCCGGTTGTCGCCCATCACGAAAAGATATCCCTGGGGCACCTGCAGCCCGTCCCTCGCGATGTAATTGGACATTTCGCGTGCCCAGCCTGGGTCAAGTCCCAGCCACGCGGGCAGGGTTTCAATCTGCGAGGCCGATGGAGGAAAGTTATCGCGCAGAGGCAAGATGCCGGGGAGGTGCTGCACGTACGACTCCTTCAACTCCTCTCCATTCACGAAAACTCTTTTGTTGACCAGCCGCACCGTGTCCCCGCCGATGCCAATCACCCGCTTTACGAACATGGTGGAAGGGTTGAGCGGATAATGAAAGGCCACGATCTCCTGCCGGCGAACGGTGCGGAAGGGCGGAATGCGCCAGGGCGTGTAAGGTAACTGCGGGCCGTAGAGCAATTTGTCCAAGAAAAGGTGGTCGCCGATCATGATTGTCTTTTCCATCGAGCCGGTGGGAATCACGGTGGCTTCGGCGATGAACGTCCGGAAGGCCAGCACGCAGACCAGCACCACCAGCAGCGAGCGCACCGTTTCCCAGGCGGTTTCCGCCCTCGGTTGGGGCGCCGCGGAGGCCGCGGGACCTGCCACTGGCACTTCAGCTTCCGGCGGCGTAACGGGCGTTACTTCCGGAATGAGTTCAGGCGGCTCCATAACTTTTTACTCGCGGCTACGTAAAGAGATAAGTTGTTCCTGCACGGCGGTAGGGTAGTTGGTGGTGTAGCACCCCAGGCAATACCGCCCTTCCGTATCGCTTACGGCCTGGCGCATGCCTTCCAGCGAAAGATAGCCCACCGTGTCAGCTCCGATGAATTCCCGGATTTCATCCACGTTGTGAGTGGAGGCGATCAATTCCTTCCTCGTCGGCGTATCGATCCCATAATAACAGGGCGAAACGGTGGGCGGGCAACTAATGCGCATGTGAACCTCGCTCGCCCCGGCCTCCCGTACGATGCGCACAATCTTGCGGCTGGTTGTACCGCGGATAATGGAATCGTCCACCAGCACGACGCGCTTCCCCTCAATTAAACTGCGGACGGGGTTGAGCTTCATTTTAACCCCGAAGTCCCGAATGGCCTGGCTGGGCTCAATAAACGTCCGGCCCACGTAATGGTTGCGAATCAAGCCGAATTTCAGGGGGATTCCGGATTCTTCCGCGAAGCCGATCGCGGCGGCAACGCCCGAATCGGGCACCGGCACCACCACGTCTGCGGCCACCGGATGCTCGCGCGCCAGCATGCGGCCCAGCATCTCGCGGCTGGCTTGCACGGAGCGGCCGAACACCACGCTATCAGGGCGGGCAAAATAGACGTGCTCGAAAATACATTGCGCGTTTTGAACCGGAGGCGTAAAGCGAAGCGAGGTGAGGCCGCGCCCGTCCAGAATCACCATTTCGCCCGGCTCCACATCGCGCAGATGAACTGCGTTGATCAAATCAAAGGCGCACGTTTCCGACGCCACCACGTAAGAACCGTTCAGCTTGCCGATACTCAGCGGGCGGAATCCGCGCGGGTCGCGAATGGCGTAGATGCTGTCCTTAAAGAGCATCACCAGCGAATAGGCTCCCACCACGCGGTCAAGCGCGTCGGAGACGGACTCCGGAATTCCGGATTGCTTGGAGCGCGCCAGGAAATGCAGGATTACCTCACTGTCGCTGGTGGTCTGAAAAATATCGCCGCGGCTTTCGAGTTCCTTCCTCAGCGCCGAGGCGTTGGATAGGTTCCCATTGTGCGCCAGCGCCACCTGACCCTTCTGGCAGCTCACCGTAATGGGCTGGGCGTTCTTCAGGTCGGTGTCGCCCGCAGTCGAGTAACGCGTGTGGCCGATGGCGGAGCTTCCGACTAAAGTTTTCAGGATGTCCTGGGTGAACACTTCCGCCGCGTGGCCCATGCCCTTGAAACTGACAATGTTTTTCCCGTCGGACGCGGCGATGCCCGCGCTTTCCTGCCCACGGTGTTGGAGAGCGTACAATCCCAGGTAAGTGAGCTTGGCCGCTTCCGGGTGCCCATAGACTGCAAACACCCCGCAATGATCGTGGAATTTGTCGTCGGGAATGTCTACGCTGGGAAATATTGGGATGGCTTGTGGCACAGAGTCTTCTCCAACAACCAGACTGGGATGCGACTCATTGGCTTGATTTGATTCGAAAACGGATGTCCTGCCCGGCACGCCTCGTAAATATTGTTCCCGATCAGTGATGCCCCTCCGCATCGCCACGGGAAACGCGATTCCTTTTTCTGCTGCTCTACTCAGCCCGCTGCAACTAACTTTCCCTCGAAAATATATTGTCCCCCGAATCAGAGGCTGACGCAATAGGATTTTCTAAAGGGTAAAGAAATGTGTGATTTCGTAAGAAACATGCATTAGAAATTATAACCTCACGGGCGGAATGCCCGTGCCACATGAGCCCGAGGTTTACCAATCGTGGCAAGGCATCTGAGGAGGGGGGTTAAAAGTGGCGGCGTGGGCCATCCACCAATCGTGCCACTGTTTGGCGGCGGCATCGGTTTCCGCGCGCCCTGGGCTGGCGGGAAGCTTAAAGTTCTGGCCGGTCAAACCTTGGAGGGCGAAATTGGCCACTTGCCGAACTTCGTCGTCCGGATCTTTCAACATTTCGAGAATTGGAGGGATGGAATTCTTGCCGCCCATGTTCTTCAGTCCCAGGACGGCGTTCACTCGGTCACTGGAATTTGGCGAGCGGAGTTTTTGGAACAGGACGTCAGCGGCCCGCGGGCTGTGAAAAAATCCGAGAGAGCGCAAGGCGTCCTGACGAAGGTCCGGGGAGGCAGTGCCCATAATTTCCAGGATGGCGGGGAGGAATGCGGCGTTACCCTTTTCGGCGAGGATCAGGATGGCAAGAGCTCTAACCGGTTCATCAGCCGGTAGAGCAGAAGCCCCCGCATTTTGAAGCCCGGGGACATTCTCGCCGCGCGCAATTTCCACCACGGCGCGCCAGGCTGCGGGCGTGTCAAGACGGGCCAATCCTTCCAGGCCCTGGCTTGGGTCCCAGCGATGCTCGCTGACCGGGGCACGCGCCAGCCATTCCAATTTGTCGATAAAGAAAGGCTGGGGCAAAGTGGTGGCCACCACAACAGGTTCGGCGATGTCGGCCGGCGCAGGCGCGTCCAGCTTTTTGATGTAAGGCTCCAAGGCGGCGCGCAATGCCGATTCTGAAGCTGATACAACCTCAAAGGGCAGCTCGTCGAGGGCGCTGGCATAGGCGGCAATCGAAGAAGCCCCGCTCGCGCCGGGCTCGGAAGCAAACAGAGCAATCCTGCGATCCGCCCGGACGGAATAGCGCCCCGGGCGGCGGACGCGCGCCCATTGATTCAACAGCCAGCGCTCGGTGTGAGTCTGACCCGGCGGCAGCATCACCGACCCGTAAACCGCGCTCCCTTTCGCCCCGCCACAGGGTTGGGGGGCAGGGTCGGTCACGCGGCGCTTGTCTATTCCTGTAACGGAGAAATGGGGTTCGTTTTCCAAGTCGCGGTTCAAAATGCGGTCGGGTGACCGGTAACGAAAGTAAAAAGTCTGCGTGCCCGTATTTCGAATTACATACTCGCAGAAGATTGGCTCGCTCAAAAGAAACTTTTGCTTTTCAAATGTGAAGTGAGCTTCATAATTTATTTGAGCGCGGGCGAGTTGGGGTGGAATGAACAGCGCAGCGAAAACAAGAGGAAAAAGAGCGGCAGGAACCCGCGTGAGGAACCTTCTGAATTTGGCTGAGAGAAACCAAGAAATATCAGGGCAGAGGCTTTTTGCTGGCGCGCCATCCGATCGAACCGGCATACACAATCATCATACGTGAAAGTTGAATCCTGGCGCGGTATTTTGCGATTGTGAGTAGCGTCCTAATTCCCCTGGGGGGCATCCCGCCCGGTCTCTGCTTATCATTTCATTAGATTGCGGGCGAGACGCCCGCGCTCCCAGCGATGCAACTCGGGAACTATCCGATTCTGAGGAGAGGGGCGCGGCGCGAGGCCTTTCAAGTCCATCAGCTGCTCCCCTGCAATTTGCAAAGACGTCCCAGCCCGGAGTAGCATCTAAGCAGATTGATAGAAATCCCATGATTGAGACCAAGCACCACCATAGCGTCTTAAAGCTTTTCGGCTTAATGCTGATTGTCCTCGGCGTTCTTGGTAACCCCCGCGCGGCCCGGGCCGAGAACATCAAACTCTATCTGAAAGACGGCACCTTCCAGTTGGTGAAATCCTACGAGGTCCACGGCGACCGGGTGCGTTTCTACAGTCTGGACCGTTCGGAGTGGGAAGAGATGCCCGTGGCGCTGGTGGATTTTGACGCCACCAAGCGCGCCCAGCAGGAGGAGAAAGAGATCGAGAAAAAAGATTTGGAGAAAGCCCATGAATTCGACAAACAACGTTTCGAACTCCCCGCGAATACCGGATATGAAGTGGCGCCCGGCATCCATCTGCCCACGGAAGAGGGCGTGTTTGCCTTTGACGGCGTGCGTGTGATCCGGCTGATTCAATCTTCCGCCGAAGTGGTGAAGGACAAGAAAAGGGCTGCGCTCCTGATGGCGATTCCCGGTCCGCTGCTGAAGGAACGGTCCCTGGTGGTGCTGCCGGGCGCGAAGGCGGCGGTGCGCATGCTTGTGGCGCAGCCGATTTTCTACGTCAATTCCGCCGCTGGATTGGGAACCAAACTGGATTTGATTCCGGTGGCCGCCAACAAGAACAAAGATATTCGCACCGTGGAAAAAATCCAGGGCGGCATCGGCATGGGACAGTCGGGCGAAACGCGAGATGAGATACAGGTCGAGCGCGTCCAACTCGCCCCCGGCCTTTTCAAGCTGAAGCCGATGAAGGAACTAGCCTTCGGAGAATACGCCCTGGGTGAATTGATGGGCGATCAATTGAACCTGGAAGTCTGGGACTTCGGAATTGACGCCGCGCTCGACCGAAGCAATCCACACCCCATAAATTCTGACCGGCCTCCGGTTATTAAGCGCGAACCTGCAAAACCTGACTCGCCTCAGGATTGACATCGCTCCCATACTCCCACCATAATCCGCGCACGTACGGAATTGGTTTCCGGTTTCAGGAGCCAAATACTAATCGCGGAAAGCGGTGAATCGAGTGCAAATGCGCGACCGAACTTTATGGGTGAGCGGTGCGGTTGTTGTCGCGCTGATGTGGGGCGCAGGCGCGACGCTCCATTCGCCACCGTCGTCGGCTTCACCCAGCCAAGCCCAGCCCCAGCCCGGGAAAGTTCCACTCGGTTTCAGCGCCAGGAGTTTTGAAGCCGAAGCGAAAATCGAGAAGCGTTTTCTTGCCGTTCCTAACGCCGCGCACTGCGAAAAATTCTTGCGCCGCCTCACCGCGGAGCCGCACGTGGCCGGCACGCCCGGCGACCGTCGCGTCTCCCAATATATTTTCGACGAGTTCAAGCGCGATGGCTTGAATCCCGAAATGGTCGAATACAAAGTTCTGCTTTCCTACCCGAAGAAAATCGCCGTGGAGGTTGTCGAGCCTGACCCGGTGAAACTCGCCAACCCGGAGCCGGAAATTCGCGGTGACAAGAGCACGCGCGTTTCCGACCCGCTGGCCCAAATGCCGTGGAACGGTTACTCGCCTTCCGCCGACCTCACCGCGCCGGTGGTCTACGCCAATCGCGGCAGTGCCGCGGATTACGAGCAGTTGGAAAAACTGGGCGTCAGCGTGAAAGGGAAAATCGTTCTCACGCGCTATTTCGGGGGATACCGCGGTGGCAAAAGCATGGAAGCGGAAAAACGCGGCGCCGCCGGAGTGATTGTGTATTCCGACCCCGCCGACGATGGCGCGTCCAAAGGTCCTGTCTACCCGCGCGGACCATGGGGACCCCTCGGCCACTTCCAACGCGGCGCCGTGGTCTATGATTTCATCACGCCCGGCGATCCGTTAACGCCGGGATGGGCGTCCACGGAAACGGCGCGGCGCATTCCCGAATCGGAAGCGAAGATCCTCCCGAAAATTCCCATGGTTCCGCTCTCCGCCGCGGACGCCGTGCAAATTCTGAGCCGCCTCGCGAAAACCGATTCCCCGGCCGCGCCCCGGAGTTGGCAAGGCGGGCTGCCGCTAACTTATCGAGTGGGTGGCGTGGGCGTGCGGGTTCACATGGCGCTCGAAATGGAAAATCGCGTGACGCCCATTTGGGACGTGGTCGGAAAAATCCGCGGCACTGACGAGCCGGAAAAATTGGTGATTCTATCCAATCATCACGACGCCTGGGTTTATGGCGCCGTCGATCCCTCGAGCGGCACCGCGACCATGCTGGAAACGGCGCGCGCGCTCGGCGCCTTGCTGAAACGCGGGATTCGCCCCCGGCGCACTATCTTGCTGGGAAACTGGGACGCGGAAGAATACACCTTGACCGGTTCCACCGAATGGGGCGAACAGTATGCCGATGACCTGCGCAAGAACGGGGTGATCTGCTTGAACGTGGACTCCGCAACCAGCGGTCAGGATTTTACCGTGAGCATGTCTCCCGCGCTGCTTCCTGCCGTGGTTGAGGCTGCCCAGGCCGTTCGTGATCCGGCTTCGGGACAAAGCGTGTACGGACGATGGAAACAGCGGCGTGCGGAAGCGAACATCCGAAGTTACGCGGTGGAATCCGAGGCGGGGAAAACTTCCGGCGCAGTCTCATTCGGAATTCTCGGGGGCGGTTCAGATTTCATGGTCTTCCTCCAGCACAACGGCGTGCCCTCGCTCGACATGATCTTTGACGGGCCTTACGGTGTGTATCACTCCCTTTACGACGATTTCGATTGGATGAAGCGGTACGGCGATCCAGGATTCAAGTATCACGCCGCTATGAGCCGGATTTGGGGGCTACTCGCTCTGAGATTCGCCAACGCCGACCTGCTGCCACTTGATTACTCCGTGTACGCGAGGGAAGTCGCCGCGTATCTGGAAGGTTTGAAAAAAATCGCCCCGGCGGACTTCTATGAATCCGATATCCGGCCGCTGATTGAGAAGTGTGATGCTTGGCGCGAGGCGGCCGCAAAAACAACCGAAAGTCTCGAGGGCCGGCGCGATGAGCAATCCGATCCGCCCCCATCGGCCGCTTCATCAAGCTCGGAAATCAACGCGCAACTGATGGGCGAGGAGCGCGCTCTGCTCAATGACGAAGGCTTGCCGGGCCGGCCGTGGTTTCGTCATTTGATCTACGCTCCTCTGCCCAGCTATGACGCGGAAACGCTGCCCGGCCTGCGCGAAACTCTCGAAGCAAAAGATATGGGCGGCGCCCATGAGCAGGCGAAACGCCTGGGTGAAGCTCTGGACCGGGCTCGCGAGCTGCTCCGCGCCCGGTAGGGCCCGGGCAGAGGATCAGCTTGAATGTAGAGGCGGCTTTACGCCGCCACTTGGCCAAATCAACTCGCCGCTACAAATTCAAACTGCGACACTGCCCGAGCCACAGAATTCCCAGCCGGACGCGCGTTGGGTGGTAAACTGAAAGTGCGACTCTGATGCGCGAGCTTCTTTCTCCTGCCGAACTTCTGAAGTTTTTTGAAAAGCATCCCGCGAAAACATTTCGCCTGCGCCAGCTTATGGCCGAGCTCGGACTGCGCTCCAGCCAGGCGCGCGAACTGAAGGGCGCGCTGCGGCGGCTGGCGGGCGCGCGCAAGATCGTCCACCTCAAACAAAACCAATTTGTCCTGGCCAAACAATCCTTCAGCAAGGAACCGCAATCCAGGGGATCTCGCGCTGTGCCGCGCTTGAGTGAGCCCCGCGCCGCATTTCACGACGCATCGGGCAGACGCGCTCCAAATGTAGTGACCGGACGATTGATCGGCCATCGCGACGGCTATGGATTTGTGGTGCCGGACGCACAATCCAAATCCGCCACTCAGGATATTTTTATTCCGCCGGGCGAAATGGCGTCCGCCATGCACGGCGACAAAGTGGAAGTACGCGTGGTCAGCTCGAAAAGGGATGGCCGTTTGGAAGGCCGAATCCACCGTGTCGTGGACCGCGCGCAAAAGACCGTGGTGGGCGAATTCCATTACGGTGCGCGCTACAACTTCGTTGCGCCCTTCGATCTCCGCATCCCGCGCGAGATTGTGATTCCCCCGGGGCAGGAACGGCCTTCAGATGCTCAAGAAGCCGCTAAACGGAACCGCCAATTTGGCGGCGAGTCCGAAGGCAAGCGGGGCGCCGCTCGAAGCGCGCAGGATCGGGGCGGCCCTGTACTCGAAAATATGATCGTGGACGTGGAAATCACCAGCTTCGCCCAGCCAGGGGGGGTCAGCAATCCCCGCGGACGGGTGATTGAAATTCTCGGCCGGCGCGATGAATTCGGCGTGGACGTGGAAATCATGATTAGGAAATTTCACATCCCCCACCGCTTTCCCGCCGAAGTCTTGGCCGAGGCTGCCGACCAGGCGCAATTTATTTCCGAGCTGGAACACGAAGGCCGGCGCGATTTCCGCTCCTTCCCCATCGTGACCATTGACGGAGAAACGGCCAAAGATTTTGATGATGCGGTTTATGTGGAGCGCCTGAACAGGCCCAACGGCGCCCGCTACCTCTTGCAAGTTCACATTGCCGACGTGGCGCATTACGTCCGTCCGGGCTCGGCGCTCGATGCCGAGGCCCGCCTGCGCGGCACTTCCGTTTATTTTCCCGATCGCGCGGTGCCCATGCTGCCTCTCGATCTTTCCAACGGCATCTGTAGCCTGAACCCGCACGTGGACCGTCTCACCATGTCGGCGCTGATGGAAATCGATTCCACCGGCCGCGTGGTCAGCTACGAAATCACTCCGGGGGTTATTCGCAGCGCCGAGCGGATGACTTACACGGCGGTGCGCGACGTTCTGGCCGGCGATCCCGCCGCCTGCGAGCGTTACCGTTCCCTAATCGAAAACTTCAAGCTCATGGAAGAATTGGCCAAAATCCTGAACCGCGCTCGCGACCAGCGCGGCTCCATCGACTTTGATTTGCCCGAGCCCGAAATCGAGTTTGACGAGCATGGCCGCATGGTGGGCGTTACCCGTTCCGAGCGAAACTTCGCCCACCGCCTCATCGAGGAATTTATGCTGGCCGCCAATGAGACGGTGGCGGAATATTTGGAGCGCAAGGGTGTGCCCTCGCTTTACCGCGTACACGAAACGCCCGACCCCAAAAAAGTGCTGGAGTTCGAGGAGATCGCCGCCACGTTTGGTTATTCGCTGGGGGTGGAGTTGCCCGCCATGCGGCGAATGCGCGTGGAGCGCCAGGGCGAGCGCGACCGGCATCCGCGATTCCATGAACGCTTGGATGCGGATTCGGGCGATTTTAAAATTACGCCTCGACATTATCAGCGGCTGACCCAGCGGATTGCGGGAAAACCCGAGGAGCGCATCTTGTCCTACCTGATGCTGCGCTCGCTCAAGCAAGCTCATTACTCGGAAGAAAACGTGGGGCACTTCGCGCTGGCCTCAGGCACTTACACGCATTTCACATCGCCCATCCGGCGCTACCCGGACCTGATCGTCCATCGCATTCTTAAAACAGCTTTGGCAAAAGATGGCCAGGGCAAGGGGCTGGACGCGAAGCAACTTCATGCCTTGGGCCTTGAAACGTCGGAAGCAGAGCGGCGCGCCACCGAAGCCGAGCGCGAGCTGATGGAATGGAAGAAAGTGGCGTTCATGGCGGGACGCATGGGCGAGGAGTTCGACGCGCTCCTGATCAGCGTGACCAAGCACGGATTGTTCGTGGAGTTGGTGGACCTTTTCGTGGAGGGCCTCGTGCCACTCGATAGCCTGGAGGGCGACCGCTACGTTCACCGGGAAAAACTGCGCGCCGCTGTGGGCGAACGTTCGAAACACGCTTACAGTCTGGGCGATCGGGTCAAAGTGCGCCTGGACCGAATTGAACGGTCGGGAAACAGGTTGCAATTCTCGGTGGTGAAGTAGGATGATTCAATCAGAATGACCCGCCTGATACCCGTCCATGATTTCAAGGCAGCGCCGCCCGCCGGCGACGGTGCGAACGGCGCTCGTTCGAATTGCGAACAATTGGAAGAAGGGAATATTCTTTTCTTCGCCAAGACTCCGTTTTCTTTTCCTGAAAGTGACCGCGCCTTTTTGCTGAGCCAGCGCCAAAGCGGCGCCGCCTACCACAAGAACATCGCCTACCGTCCGCAAGAGGGCAGACTGACTGGCTTGGTGAAGAGTGGCAAGCGTGATGAGGCAGTGCTGCGCGCCATCATGAAATCGTACTCCCAGCGCGTGACGGAATTTCTTTCCGAGCTGCTTCCCGCCTATGCGGGCGCCATGCGGGCCGATTTCGCCAGCTTCCGTCCGCAGGAAGAACACGGCCGCCAATTGCGGGTGAATGCGCGCAACGATTTGCTCCATTTCGATTCTTTTCCCACCCGCCCCACCAACGGCGACCGCATCATGCGCGTCTTCACCAACTTCAATCCCACCGAGCCCAGGGTCTGGCTGACTACGGATACTTTCGATACGTTGGCGGAGCGCTTCGCCGGCACTAACGCTCCGGCGGGACTTTTCCTGAGGCAGACGAATGGCGCGTCCGCGATTCGCCGGTCCATCCTTCAGGCGGCGCGAGCAGTTGGCATTCCCGTTCGCCCCGCCTCGCCCTACGATGATTTCATGCACCGGTTCCACAATTTCCTGAAGCACAACGCCGAGTTTCAGGAAACTTGTCCCAAGGCGCGCTGGGAATTTCCCCCTAATTCGAGCTGGATCGCATTTACGGACATGGTGAGCCACGCCGTCCTCTCCGGCCAATTTGCGCTGGAACAAACTTACATTGTTTCCCGAAGCGCGCTTACCCAGCCTCATAAGGCGCCGGTGAATGTCCTCGAGCGCCTGTGTGGAAGATCGCTCACGGGTCATTAATGTGATTTCCGCCTTGAAAGTTCAGGACGGGCCGATTTCAAGTGCTGATCCTGAACGAAACCTCAAGAAATCCTCAACACCGCCGCTCCCCGAATTTTGCTTTGCTTCATGGCCTGCAAGGCGCGGTTAGCTTGATCAAGGCTAAAAGTTTCCACGTCTGTGCGCACGGGAATTTCAGCCGCCAGACGCAAGAACTCCGTCGCATCGTGGCGGGTGCTGTTGGCCACGCTGCGCAAAACGCGCTCGTGGTATAGAAGTTTCACATAGTCGATTTCCGGGATCGCGCTCATGGTAATGCCGGCGAGCGCCACCGTGCCACCCTTGCGAGTAACGCGCAGCGCGTCCAACGCCAGCGCGCCCACCGGAGCGAAAATAATCGCGCCATCGACTTGCGCCGGAGGCTGGTCCTGGGCGCTTCCCACCCACGCCGCGCCGAGCCGGAGGGCCAATTGCCGGTGCGCGTCGCTGCGCGTAAAAACGTAGACCTCGCACTTCATATGCAGGGCGAGCTGGAGGACAATGTGCCCCGAAGCCCCAAAACCGTACAATCCCAGCCGCTCGCCGGGACGAATGTTCGCCAGGCGAAGGGCGCGAAAGCCGATTATGCCGGCGCAAAGCAGCGGCGCGGCATCGAGATCCGAAAAACTTTCCGGCAGCCGCAAAGCAAACGCTTCGGAGACTATCGTCGCTTCGGCGTAGCCGCCATCCACGTGCAATCCCGTAAAGCGCGCGCGGTCGCAAAGATTTTCCTCCCCGGCGCGGCAATAAAAACATTCTCCGCATGTCCAGTGCAGCCACGGAATTCCCACGCGGTCTCCCTCGCGAAAATTCTTCACGCCAGCGCCCAGCGCGTCCACCACACCCACAATCTGGTGCCCGGGAACAATGGGCAGCTTGGGAAGAGGCAACTCGCCTTCAACGGTGTGCAGGTCGGTGTGGCAAACCCCGCACGCGCGCACTCGAAGGCGAATCTCCCCCGCGCCCGGCGTGGGTTCCGTTAGTTCCACCAGATGTAGGGGACCGCCCTCCGCCGGCATCGGCCTTTCAAGCACCATCGCGCGGATCACATCAAAAGTTTATCCCGGCCGCTCGCGGTCCCGCAAGGTGCGAAGGCAGAAGAAAAGGTTTGAAGGAATAAAGTTGGCCATCGGCTTTCGCGTCGCGATGAGAGCGCGTATAATTTGCCCTTGTTGGCAGCAAAACAACCCAAGGAGACAACCATGGTTCGACGAGCGATGTGGGCGGGAATTTTGATAATGATTAGCGCGGCCTTCATGTTGGCGGCCGATGCTAACGGGCGATGGGAAAGCACGTTTAGCGGGCCCGACGGCGACATTCACCTGGTGTTCCATTTCAAAGTCGACGGAGCCAAGCTTACGGGTTCAGTGGAAACTCCCAACGGAAGTGTTGACCTCGAGGACGGGAAAGTGGACGGCGACAAGCTATCGTTCAACACCCACCTTGGTGACAGCGTAATCAAGCACGCTGGTGCAGTTTCCGGCGATACCATCCAGTTGGCGGTGGAAGGCCCCTGGGGCCACTCCGAAATGACGTTGAAACGCGCGGCGGAAAAAGAGAAGAAGGAGTAGACGCGGCGGCACGGCTTGGACGCTCTCTTCCTGGCTCGGCAGTTCTGATATACTCGTTAGAGTGAGGTTACTCCCGAGCAGACTGGAAATCGCCAATCCTCCGAGGAGATCTTTTGATGAAACTGACCGCAATTATCGAATCTGAAGGTGACGGCTACGTGTCATTATGTCCAGAGCTGGATATCGCCAGTCAGGAGGATAGCATCGAGCAGGCTCGGGATAATCTTCGCGAGGCGCTCGAGTTATTTTTCGAATGCGCTTCAGTGCACGAGGTGAAGGAACGCCCCCTTACGGCCACGGGGAAGCCGGATGCTTGGGGTAGGCGTTTGCGTTTGTGAGACGCAATGATGAAGATCGCAATCCTTGGTTGGGGTTCCCTGCTATGGGACCACCGGAATGAATTCGATGAACATCACGAATGCTGGCTGTACGATGGACCCAGCTTAAAACTAGAGTTTTCCCGTGTTTCACAGAGCCGAAGCGACGCGCTGACGCTTGTCCTTGACTCGCACAACGGAAGTTCATGTGTAGTAGCGTACGCAATAAGCAAACGCAAAGTTCCAGACGACGCTATATGTGACCTAAGATGTCGCGAGGGAACGATACTTAACAAGATCGGTTTCTATTTTGCCGACGGCACTCGAAGACAGAGCCGCGACGACGAGTCGTTTGAAAGCATTCGAGCGTGGGCGGCAGAAAAGGAGATCGAAGTCGCTATTTGGACTGATCTTGGGAGTAACTTTCAAGATAAAAGCAGGGGCCATATGTCGTTTTCCGTCGAGAATGCAATTTCTCATATTCAAGCTCTCGACGCAGAAGGGAAAGTGAAGGCCGCGGAATATGTTTGGCGTTCCCCACAATTTGTTGACACGCCTCTTCGCGTGGCATTGCAGTCGCAACCGTGGTTTCGCCCCTTGCAGTTAGGCTAATAAACACTACAAGTTTAGCACTTGAGGATGAGCAGGTGAAGTATGCCAACTCTTCAAAGACGCATTGGTGATGGAGGATTTTTCGTCCGTCATTTCTACCGAGATCACAACACATGGCAGGTTACAGGAGAAGGAGTCCGGTATCTTGGGCGCCGCGAGATAAAAGAGGGGGGTCGGTTCTCGACCGAGTTGTTTATGCAGTTATGGATTCGCGGTTTTGTTTACTACGGCAACTCGCCACGAAATCCATGGGTCGAGATACGTCAAGATACAGTGGCTGAGGCTGCGGTCCGCAGAAATGTAAAGGAGTTTCATCAATTGATGCACTCGGCCAAGCCAGACTCGGCTTGGTCGCTCGTTTGGCAAGGCGGGCCGGAGACACCGACATTTGAGCTATTTAAAATTGAGGCCAGCGTGGACGGAGGAACCAGATTGGATAAATGGAAAATTGCAGACATTATCGGCATCTATGAACTACCTCCTGAAGATCAGTCATCCTTCGATGGTGCCAAGCGGCTTGCTACTGTAGCGGTTCAGATTAGCTTGGCAGATTCCGCATCGGAACCATGCTACGCGGGCGAGGTGAAGCAGTATTGGTTTGAATTCAACGACCACTGGCGAATATGGTGGAGAGGATTTCTCAAATTGAGCTCGCCTTTTTCCAATTAATATCTAGCCAAAAGATGCTACCGCACCCTCATAAAAAGATGCCCGCCTGCCTCTACCATGCATCCTAGGGGCGGATCATTTCTCATCGATCAATCTGCACGTCCACACCGCCCCCCGAACCGCCGTCAATCACAAAATGAATGGAGAACGAAGCTCCATTTTTTTCGACGGGTTGGATGGATTGAACGTCGTCGTAGGAAATCTTTTCATTCCGATCCTTGCCGTCGGAGGTAAATTCCAACACAAACCCTTTGCGCGTAGCCACTCGCACGCGGCCTTTGAGATTCTTATTGTGCAGCCTCACTTGCACCATGGTGTGGGGCGGCAGGGTCATCACTCGTTCCCGCACCGTCGGGGTTTGATCGGGGTCAGTTTGGGGCCGAGGCGATGCAACCGCGACCGCCGAAGTCAGGCAAATGGCAAGTGCCCCGGCCAAGGTGGTCGCGATTGCCCTTCGCCGGACCAGATTCAAGCACCTTGACGGTTGGCGTCGAAACCTACTGAGCGTTTCTTTGTTCATATAAATTCCCTCCCCTTCCAAGCGCAGGATCGTCTTTCACGCTGTCGTTCACGTCATCGCAAATGACGGACCATTTCCCCCATGGACTCTATTTGCCGCGTGCTCAAGGACTTGGCCGCTCCCCTTGGGCGCATGACTGCCTTGAAACTGGAGCCCGGAAGCGACAGTGCCGTCCAAAACCTACTATCGCCATTACGACCGGCAAACACCGTAAGAAGCAGGCGGAGCTGATTGAATTCAATGTCAACCGGAGGTAAATTAGTGGATTGGAAGGGAATGAATTCCTCTTCAATCGAGTTTCGTTATGCCCAAGCTGGATATTGAAGATTTTACCGACAAAGAGCTTTCCCGCATCTACATCGCGGATAGATTGGCGGAAGCAAAAAGCGTGGAGAGCACGCTCACAAAGCATGAGATTGACTTCGCGGTCGAAGTTGAGCCCTTCCGCAAGATTTTGCTGGGAATCTTCCCGCTAGAATATCCCGGGGCCGCGTTCTACGTCCTCTCCGGACAAGCGCCATTCGCGCGAAAGGCGCTGTTTGCCGTCGGTCTAAGGGGTGGCCTTCAGGACGACGAAGCTGATTGAAGAGAATTCAGCTCGGACGAATGCCTGACAGCACATTGCAAGGAGTTTCCCATTCATGTCATTCCTCTCCGTCAGCTGACGGAGAGGAATCACGCACCGAAAATAAAGACTGTGCGAGATTCTTCGTCAGTCGCCGCGGCTGAAAGTCCGCCGATCTTAATGGCGTGCGACCTCCTCAGAATGACTATCTTCATCAGAGCGGTAAGTTATCGGCAGGGCGATTCTTGTACGAGGAATCAAGCAGAGGGGGCGATCCACGGACCGCCCCCCTGCAAGAGCGTTACTGCGCTTCTCCGCCGTAAATCTTCATGATGGTGTCGAGGAATTTCAGGGCGTGCTCTTTGGGGCGCTGGAAGGAATTGCGTCCGATGATGGAGCCGAAGCCGCCGCCGTCGCGGATGGCGCGTGCCTCATCGAACACATCCTCATCTTTATCTTTCTTGGCGCCGCCGGAAAAAATAACTATTCGGCGGCCGTCGAAAGTGCTTTGCACCACGTGGCGCACCCGCTCCGCCAGAGTGCCGATGGGCACCGCCGCTTTGGTGTATGCCTTCTGCGCTTCCGGTTGTTCGATGTGCGCCGTGGGCAGCTTCACTTTCACAATGTGGGCGCCCAGCTCCGCCGCAATGTGGGCGGCGTATGCGGCAACGTCGATGCCGGTCTCGCCTTCCTTGCTCAGGCTCGACCCGCGCGGGTACGACCACACGACCACCGCCAATCCATTCTGCTTGGCCTCTTCGGCGGCGGCCCGTAACTGCATGTACATAGTTTGGGCGTGCGCCGAGCCCGGATAGATGGTGAATCCGATGGCCACGCAGCCCAGGCGCAGCGCGTCTTTAACGCTCGCCGTCACCGCCGGGATGGGGTCTTTCTCATCGTGTAGCACATCGTGATTGTTCATCTTCAGGATCAGCGGAATCTCGCCGGCATGGCGGCCCGCGGCAGCCTCAATAAATCCAAGCGGCGCGGCGTAAGCGTTGCAGCCCGCCTGAATCGCCACTTCAAAATGATAGTTGGGATCGTAGCCGGCCGGATTGGCGGCAAAGCTGCGCGCCGGGCCGTGCTCGAATCCCTGGTCCACGGGCAGGATCACCAACTTGCCGGTTCCCGCCAGGTGTCCGTGATTCAGCAGGCGCGCGATGTTGGTTTTTGTGCCGGGATTATCGCTTTCGTACCAGCTCAGAATCTCATGCACGCGATGCGTATTGCGAGCGCTGCTGGCTCGCGGTGCAACACTTGGTGCCGTCTCTGGAACTGCCATGGAAGTGCCTCCTTGGTTTTTGGAAAAGTCATTATACCCCATTCACAGGTCCCTTCCGCAGATTTCGCGGATTCATGCAGATTCGATAAATCAATACTTCTGCGTAATCTGCGCCATCTGCGGATGTTGGCGGTAGAAAGCTAAGAAAAAGATTTCACCACGGAGTCACAGAGGCACGGAGAACGGCTAGCCGCTGCTCCGGCCAAGTTTGCCCCGCGAAATTTTTCCTCCTTGACAGTATCCACATGTGCAATAATTATTGCCGCTCCAGATCAATGGAGCGAACGTGGCTTTCTTTCTTCAATTCGAGAGGATTGGGCCTGGGTGCGGCTTCCTCAGATTACCTAATTCTTGGCTCCGCTTGATCGGGATGTTGTTTCCGGATTGCCATCCAGTGCTCCGACGATTCGGAGTCATCACGGCAAGGTCTTATTCCAAGTCACCTTTGAGGTTGGAAGGTGCTCATCGGGAAATTTTGTTTGCGAGGGGTGACAGCATGGAAGTAAAACTCGCGAAATCCTATTTATCAATAGCTATAGTAATTTTATCTGGACTCCTGCCAGCTCTGGGACCGCGCAGCTTAACAGGGAAACGGCTCATGATTAGCATCTGTGACGGGAGGCTTTCTACGTGGAGCGGATTGAAAAGAATCTTAACAGTCATCCTCCTTCAGTTCTCGTTAGGCCTGGCTGGTCCTAGTGCGCGCGCGCAGAGCAATGCAAGCAGCATAGAGGGATTACAGGATGCCCATAACCTCAGCGGTCAACTGGTCAGGGCGTGGGACAAGAATGCGCTATCAAGCCATCATATTGGAACCCAGAATTACAGGCGGAAACGACATCTTCTTAGCAGAACTCCACCATCCTCGGGCGGAAACGCACACATGCACTTGGGCGACGCCTACGGCAAATTGCCGCTTAGTTTTGAGATCAACAATGGACAGTCGGATCCACACGTTAAATTCCTTTCGCGTGGGCAGGGTTTCAATTTGTTTTTAACAGGCGACGCAGCAGTATTTTCACTGGCTGGCTCAAAGCCTGGCCCTCAGCCAATTTGGGCCCCGAGCGAAATGAAAGGCGTCAATCAAGGTAACTCGAATAAACGACAATCCACAATAAACACTTTTCTCCAAATGAAATTGATTGGAGCAAACCCTGAGGCGAGGGTAAGAGGGATGGATGTCCTCTTGGGCAAGGCGAACTACTTTATTGGACGCGACCCTTCAATTTGGCGTACGAAAGTACCAACTTACGCCAAAGTAAAGTATGAGGACGTTTACCCCGGCATCGACTTGGTTTACTACGGCAATCAAGGACAACTTGAATATGACTTTGTAGTGGCCCCAGGCGCAGATCCCAAGGCCATCAAGTTGGCCCTGGAGACTAGTTCGCCCATCCTCGGAAGTCGCAATGCGAAAGCCGACCCGGCCATGCAAATCGCCCACAATGGCGACTTGGTACTGAAAACAGCTGGTGGCAAGATTCGATTACAAAAGCCCATGATTTATCAACTCAGGGAAAGTCGCCCATCGTTAGTGGCTGGCGGTCAGTTGACATCTACGACGGAGAACAAACGACCAGACTCGGATAATGGGCTTCGAACTCGGATTGAGGGTCAATTTGTCCTTACATCACACAACCAATTGAGCCTTATAGTAGAGGGCTACGACCACTCCAAGCCACTCGTCATCGACCCGACTCTAAGCTACTCCACTTACCTGGGCGGGAGCGGGGGCGATGGCGCCGAAACCATTCAGGTGGATTCTAATGGAAACGCTTACGTCATTGGCACAACCAACTCGACGAATTTTCCAGTTTCTTTCACGGCCATTCAAAAGACTTTTGGCGGGACTGGATCTCCTTGCGCCGCGCAGAGTCCATGCGGCGATGCTTTTGTCACCAAGATCAGTGCTGACGGCAAGACTGTTTTATATTCCACGTACTTTGGCGGGAGTGGGGAAGACGATGGCAGTGCGATTGCGATCGATTCTGCAGGAGACGCTTATGTTACAGGATTTACAGCGTCAACCAATTTCCCTGTAACTGCGAGCGCCTTCCAGAAATCTTGTGGCGGTCAGTGTTACGGCAACGCATTTATTTCAAAGCTCAGTCCTGACGGTTCTTCGCTGATTTACTCGACATACCTTGGGGGGAGCGACCAGGGGCACATCAGCAATTTCCTCGACTTGGGGTATGGAATTGCGGTGGATTCATCGGGGAACGCTTACGTGACCGGAGAAACCATTTCCACAGATTTTCCGGTGACTTCCGGTTCTTTTCAGACAACGCTGCCCAGTTTGAACTTGACCGGTATCAGCGGCTTCGTGACGAAAATTAATCCCAGCGGCTCCGCGCTCGGATATTCCACCTACTTGGGAGGGAGCGTCCAGGAATTCTCTCGAGCAATTGCAGTGGACGGCGGCGGCAACGCCATCGTTACCGGTCAGAGTTATTCGCCGGACTTTCCCGTAACTCCAGGAAGTTTCCAATTCCCTTTGGGAACAGGAGGGCAGTTCGTCACAAAATTAAACCCTACGGGGACAGGCCTCGTCTTCTCGTCTGTCCTAGGCACTCTGTCTTATCTTGGATTAGGCTTGGATTCTTCCGGGAATGTATATCTTGCGGGAAACACAACACCTGGTTCTGCCTTTCCCACAACACCAGGTGCTTTGGATGGTTCTTCTTGTCCCCGTGGTGACAACTACGTGATAAAAATGAGTGCAGATGGCACAGGACTCCTGAGTTCAGCTCATCTCTGCGATGGATTTCCTGAAGGTATTGCTCCGGATTCCTTCGGGAACATTTACATTGCGGGCGCGACTGACTCGCCCGCTTTTCCGGCCACAACCGATGCTTTCCAGAAGGCCATTGGAAATTCATGTTGTTATTCCGACGCAATATTAAGTAAGCTTTCACCGGACATCTCCATTTTGATCTACTCAAGTTACCTGGGAGGTGAGAATAGCGAGACTGCCCACGCTGTTGCCGTTGACCCCTCAGGTAACGCCTACATAACGGGTTATACGGGATCTACGTTGTTTCCCACTCTCAATCCCCTCCAACCCGCGAATGGCGGCGGATCAGACGCTTTTGTCGCCAAGTTTTTGCCTGGCCCCCTTGGGCTTAGCGTTTATCCGGCAATCGTGTCGTTTTCCAAGAAAGGGGTAGGTATTTCAGGGTTTCCCCGGCAGGTGACATTGGCTAACCCGACGAACATGCCAATAGCCGTCACCAGTATTGTTCCGACCGGTGATTTTTCCCAGACAAACAATTGCGGGGACGTACTTGCACCTGGCTCACACTGCACCGTCAATGTAATTTTTAATCCCTCTTCCGCCATTGATCTGATTGGGACCTTGACTATTTCCGACAGCGGCGCAGGAAGCCCACATACGGTCCAGCTATCCGGGACGGGAGTCAATGGACCTGTGGTGTACCTGCCCCAAACCAACCCTTACTTTGGAAACGAACCAACAGGCTCAACCAGCCCGCCGTTTCCTCTGACCATCATAAACGTGGGCAATGCTGATCTGTTGATATCCAGCGAATCTTTGCCCGGTCCAAGTGGATTCCTTTTTGGACCGGGAAATTGCGGTTTAGTCGCTCCTCAAGCTAGTTGCGCCATTAGTATGACATTCAAAGCTTCCATCCAAGGCGGGGTCGTCCAAGCGCCGCTTAATATTTCCGACAACGCCAGTGATAGTCCCCAAGGGTGGCTCTTGATGGCTCTAGGAGTAAGCCCGACGGTGACATTTTCTTCAGACGCCATGAGATTCAGAGACCAGCCTATAGGCACTACGAGCGCGCCCCAATCGGTTTATCTAATTAATGGCGAATCGAATGCCATAACTATCGGTAGTATCTCGGCAAGTGGAGACTTTCATGACACCAATAATTGCCCTCCAAGCCTTCCGGTGGGGGCGTATTGTAAGATCGATGTCACCTTCGTTCCCTCACAATTCAAACTCGAAAAAGGCGCCATTACTGTGATGGACTCCGGTGCGGGGAGTCCGCATGTCCTACCCTTATTCGGCCCCGGGACTCCGGCGGCGGTAACAACTTTGTCAACCACCAATCTTACTTTCTCCGGCCAACCGGTGGGGACCCCAAGTTCGCCATTGACTGTGACGCTTTCAAACCCGGTCATTACGTCCTTAAATATCACCGGTATTTCTGTGAGTGGCGACTTCACAGAGACCAACACATGTGGAAGTGGTTTGGGAGGAGGCGCGAGTTGCACAATCACTGTTACGTTTACACCTACATTCTCTGGCGCGCGCAGCGGGACTCTGACTGTAACTGACAATTCTACGAGCAGCCCACAAGTGATCACGCTGACTGGCGCAGGGATTGCACCGGTGGTAGGGGTGAGCCTTACATCCCTGACGTTTTTCAACCAGCCGGTGGGATCGACGAGCGCAGCACAGACCGTGACGCTCAGCAATAGCGGCACTGCTGCACTCACCATCAGCGGTATTGCAATCAGCGGCGACTTTGCGCAGACCAACACTTGCGGGGCAAGCGTGGGTGCGGGAGCCAACTGCACCATCAGTGTGACTTTCACACCGACGGCGGCGGGACTTCGTTCCGGAATTCTGACGATCACCGACAACAGCAATGGCGCGGCAACCAGCACTCAATTCGTTGGCCTCAGCGGCACGGGAAGTGCCCCTGCCGTGACCCTCGCGCCCTCCAGTATTACTTTCTCGGGCCAGCTGGTGAATTCCACCAGCGCGGCGCAAACCGTCACGCTAACGAATTCGGGCACCGTGAGCGTGTCGATCAGCGGCATTGCGGCCAGCGGAGATTTTGCCCAGACCAACACTTGCGGGTCAAGCGTGGCGGCCGGAGCGAACTGCACAATCAGCGTGACGTTCACGCCCACGGCAATTGGCGTGCGCAGCGGCACGTTGACGATTACGGACAGCGCCCCAGGCAGTCCGCAGATGGTTGCGCTTTCGGGGACGGGAGTTCAGCCGGCGGTGACGCTCTCGGCGACCAGCCAGACCTTCGGTAACCAGAACGTAAGTAGCATGAGCTCGGCCATGTCAATCACGCTCACCAACAGTGGCTCCGCGAACCTGACCGTGTCGAGCATCGTGGCGACGGGCGACTACGCCCAAACCAACAACTGCGGATCAAGCGTGGCCGTGGGGGCCAACTGCACCATCATGGTAACCTTCACGCCTGTGGCTCCCGGGACGCGCAGCGGGACATTGACGATCACAGACAATGCTCCGGGCAGCCCGCATGTAATCACTCTCTCTGGGACAGGTGTCGGCACGGGGGTTACGCTCTCCCTGACTTCGTTGACCTTCAGCGGTCAACAGGTGGGAACGCCGAGCTCAACGCAAACGGTGACGCTGACCAACAGTGGCAACGCGGCGGTGAACATTTCGGGGATTGCAGTGGGTGGCTCGAACGGCGGGGACTTTGCCCAAACCAACACCTGCGGGACCGGCGTTGCGGCAGCGGCGAACTGCACCATCAGCGTGACGTTTACACCTACGGCAGCGGGCTCGCGCGGCGGGACGTTAACGATCACCGACAATGCGCCGGGCAGTCCGCAGACGATTGCGCTCTCCGGAATGGGCACGGACTTCGCGGTGGGAACAGGTCAGGGATCTTCGGCTGCGGCCACCGTGACGGCGGGTGGAACCGCCAATTTCACTCTCACCTTCAGCGGCACGGCGGGGTTCAACGGGACGGTCGCGCTCACTTGCAGCGGCGCTCCCGCTCTGGCCACATGTTCCATCACGCCGAGCTCGCTTATCCTGAACGGAACCACGCCCGCTAACGCGACGGTGACCGTGACAACCACAGCGCGAGGGATGCTCTGGCCCCAAACCAGATTCCTTCCAGTGGCGCCGGGCAGCCACAAGGAGTTGCCTATACTTCTATTGGCGGTCACTATGGCGACCCTCGCAGGGTTCGCTCGATGGAACCGCAGAGGGCGAGGGCGGCTCGCCCCTACGATGGCGCTGGCACTCGGACTATTCTTCGTTGTAATGCTGGCTGCAATCTGGATGCCTGCCTGCGGAGGAGGCTCAACCACGAGTAGCAGTACTGTGGCCACCGGAACTCCGGCGGGAACTTACACGTTGGACGTGATAGGAACGGTAACATCAGGCTCCACCACCACGGCCCATGACTTCAAACTCACGCTGACCGTAAACTGAGCCGAGCAATTTTTAATTTTCTCTTCGTCGCCTCCGAAGTAAAAACCAAATCCGCGAATTTGTCATGCTATTCCCGCGACTGCTGGATCAGAATGACAGACCCTCTCATGTGGGCGCGGATTTATGACACAGTGCATAGTTCTTGACTTCCTCCCGAACCCGACTTACGCTTGGCAAATTCAGGGACGAATTTGATGACCGCGAACGGGGGCTAAGGCTCGCGGTATTTCAGGAGGGCAGCATGAATCTCCTCAAGATTGCGCACGTTCCACCGGCTACGGTTGAGCCGGGCGCCACCGTCCTCGAAGCCGTCCAGGTGATGGCGGAGGAAGGCGTGGGCGCTGTGGCGGTGGTCCAGAACCATGCCGTGGTCGGCATCTTTACCGAGCGCGACTTGATGCTGCGGGTTGTGCTGCGCGACCGCAGCACTCACGGGACCAAAATGAGCGAGGTGATGACCTCGCCGGTTGAGACGGCCACCGACGAAACCGCGGCCCAGGAAGCCCTCAGCCACATGCTCGACCGCCATCTGCGCCACCTTCCGCTGGTTAATGGTGAAGGGAAACTCCAGGGCATGCTTTCCATCCGAAACCTGCTTGAACATATGGTGGAAGGCTTGGCGCGGGAAGTCGAATCCCTCGATCAGTTCCTCCTGAATGATGGCCCGGGCGGGTAGACTTAAAGAAGTGGCAAGTGACGTGTGACAAGTGGCGGATTTAAGACCCCTCACCCGTGTCGCCTCGGCGACCCCCAGGGCAGAACCTGGGGCCCCCTCCCTCTCCCGAGCGGAGAGGGCTATTCTTCAATTTGTTTTGTTTTCCAGCCTTCTGATCCCGCCCTTTCAAACCGCTGCTTTCGCGTGACACTGGCGCGTGATCTTGCCTCCTAGCCCGACTGGATAACAACTCGTTTCTCTCCCTTTCGCTAATTCAATTCATTTATTTTCAATGAGTTAAAGATTGTCCAGCAAGTTCCAGAGGCTGGCGTCCATCTTGCAACAGAGTGGGCTCACCAGAGGGACCCAAGCCAACGAGCGCGCGGACTGATGCCATTGAGTTTGGGATAATGACCTTGGCGACTCGGAGGGAACATGATGCGACGGATGGACATTGCGATACCTTACAACCAGAGGCGTGACCTGAAATTTTCGGCGAGCGAGAAGACGACCACGAAAGATACGCAAGGTCAAACTACAGAGCAGCACACTTTCCGGGACGCGACGCGGGCGCAGTTCAGCATCCTCACTCCCTTGGAAAAGAAATGTCTTGCCTGGCTGGCTTTGCGGATGCCGGCTTGGGTGAATTCAGACCACCTGACCGCGCTCGGATTCCTCGGCATGGCGCTCGCCAGCGCGAGCTTCTGGCTGGCGCGTTGGACTCACTTCGGATACCTGCTAGCCATTGCCTGGCTGGCGGTGAATTGGTTCGGGGACAGCCTGGACGGCACGCTCGCCCGCACTCGCAATCACCTAAGGCCGAAATACGGTTTTTATGTGGACCACATGGTGGATACCTTTGGCGCGCTCTTTATGCTGGGGGGCATGGCGCTTTCCGGCTGCATGAGCCCAGCGGTGGCAGCGGGCCTGTTGATTGCCTATTTTATTCTGGCCATTGAAATCTACCTCGCCACCTACACCCTGGGGACGTTCCATCTTTCCTTTTGGAAATTGGGCCCCACCGAATTACGCGTGATTCTTGCCATCGGGTGCGTGGAGCTCTATCGCGGTGCGGCCGCGCACTTTGCCGGAGTAACCTACCGCCTCTTTGACGTGGGTGGCGTGGTGGCTATTGTGGGGCTCCTGGTAACGGCGATAGCCGCGACTATCCGCCATACTTGCGTCCTGTACCGCGCCGAGCCGATACGGGTGGCGAGGGTCGCCGGCCCGCGGAAGTAAAAAGCCCACTGAAAGCCTGATCGCGGCATCCTCACCACCCCGTCCCGCAATCGCGGGATACCCCCCACCACCCCGGCCGCCATTCGCCGGCCACCCCTCCTCAGCTGAGTAGGGGAGTCTTTGTTCTAGCTCCCCTCCTGGTTAAGGAGTGGTGGACCGCGCCAGCGGGACGGGGTGGTTCTGCTTGGCCCAAATCAGTTAGCCCCAAATCTGCCTCGCCTAAATCTGCTTGACAATGAATTAAGACTATGGTCAAACGGAAAGCAAGGGGCGAAAAAATATCTCTTGCACGGGGAAAGAATGACTTAGACTCTGATTTTGCCTTGGGCAGGGCATTTTATGCTTCAGACGACCGATATCAACCTGAACGAGCCGCAACACGAGGCGGCCTTTTTCTATGGCCTCTTCATGCGCGGTTACCCGCTGCAAAAGCTGCGGGAGGATATCGACGTCCCGCCCGAGGTCCGGGAGCGCTGGCAGCGCTTGGCGCTTCGCGACCCGTGGTACCAGCTTACTGTCGACCGCATGCTGAATTACCGCAAGCACGTCCTCGCCATCTTCGATTCCCTGGTTTTTAAGGAAATGGACCCGCCGGCCAGAATTCAATGATTGGTGATTTGTGATTGAGTGATTTAGCGATTGAGAAAATGGGCCCTTATTCACCCGGTCACCCGTTCGCTTAATCGCTCAATGCCTCAGGATGTCTGCCGCCCAGGTCACAAAGAACAGGAAACTGATGTAGCCGTTGATGGTGAAAAACGCGGCGTTGACTCGGGATAGGTCTCCCGGCTTGACGAGCAGGTGCTCGTAGGTGAGCAAAACGGCCACCGCCACCAGGCCCCCGCCCGCCAACCAACCCAGGTTTTCCAGCCTGGCGGCAAGAATCAGCAGTCCCAGCATGACCACATGCAACCCGGCCGAGGCGTATAGCGACGCCGCAACGCCGAATTGCCGGGGAAGGGAGTGCAAGCCTGCGGCGCGGTCGAATTCAACGTCCTGCAACGAATAGATGATGTCAAACCCCGCCACCCAGAGCGCCACGGCGGCGCCCAGCACCAGAACCCCGGCGTCGACGTCCCCGCGCAGGGCAATCCAGGCTGCCACCGGCGCCATGCCCAGACATAGGCCGAGGATCAGGTGAGAGAGCCAGGTAAAGCGCTTGGTATAGGAATAGATGAGGAGAATCGCCAGGGCCGCGGGAGAGAGCTTGAAGGCGAGGGGATTCAGCTCATAGGCCGCGAGGCCAAGCAGGGCTGCCGAGACCACTGTAAACCCAGTGGCAAAACCCAGACTCAACTGGCCTGCGGGAAGCGCGCGCGTCCGGGTGCGGGGGTTGGCCGCGTCGATCTTCATGTCGGCAATGCGGTTGAACGCCATCGCCGCGCTGCGGGCTCCCACCATGGCGACAATCAGCCAGAAAACCTGGCGCCCAGTGGGCCAACCGCGGGCGGCCAGCATCGCTCCCGTCAAGGCAAACGGCAGGGCGAAGATGGAGTGCTCGAACTTGATCATTTCGAGCGTGGTGCGCACCCGGCCTAAGAAGCCGCGCGCCACGCCCGGTCTGGAAGGGGCAGTATCTTCGGTTTGAAAGCTTTTACCCATGCCAGTACATTTTATCGCAAAGGAGGCGTTACTTTGTGATCCAAAGCAGGACAAACAGGATGGCATTGATTGCGTGGCCGAGATAACACATGGGGCAGTGCGTGTGCAATTTCCGCCTCAAGGCGTAGATAAGATAGAAACCGAGCACCACTGTAACCGCACTGGGCGGAAATAGTAGGATATGCGAAAGACTAAACACAACATTCGTGAAGTGGATGAAAACGTTGCTCCCAAAAGGCCAGTCCGTGGCGGCGCACACTATCAAAGCCACATAGTAGGCAATTCCCAGGAGCGAATTGGGCAGGCCGAAAACGCGCGCATAGGGCGTTTGGACCACCGTGACGCAGCTTGACCCTTCGCGCGCGCAAAAAAGTTCAGGCACCCATCGCGCTTTCTTGATGCGCCCATAATAGGCAAAGGTGAAGTAAAGGGCATTGGCTAGGCCAACGACGGATAGGACGACTATCAGGATCCGATTGAAGAGGTGGGACGTCACTGGTCATTTGTCCTTTGTCCGTTGCACGCGATATAGATGCTTAGTTTCGAAGACAACGGATACCGGACCACGGACTCGGTACGTTTTGAATCATCCGATCACACAATCACTCAATCGCCCAATCTCTTCTTTTCTCCCTGCCACCGAAATTGTTTGGACTGTTCAAGGTCCATGTGCGCAAGAACCCGGCAGCAAAACTGGGTGACGAGGTCGTCGATCTGCTGGGGCCGGTGGTAGAAGGACGGGATGATGGGGAAAATCTCCGCTCCGGCAGAATGGGCGCGCAACATGTTTTCCAAGTGCACGCGGCTGAAGGGCGTATCGCGGATAGCAAGAATCAGTTTGCGATTCTCCTTCAGGCAAACGTCGGCGGCGCGCTCGATGAGGGTGGATGAAATGCCGTTGGCAATCTGCGCCAGGCACCCGGTGGTGCACGGTATTACCACCATCCCGTCTACGTGATAGGACCCGCTGGCAATGCTGGCGCCAATATCGGAGTCGAGCAGATATTCGGTCTTCCTGGCGGGACCGCCGGCCAGCGCGGCAGGAACGCGCGCGCTCTCGGTAACATCCAAGTCAAGCTCGGCGCGCAGCACCTTCATGCCGCTTCCCGATATCACCAGATGGATGCGGCCCACGCGCGAGTCCGCTTCTAGCAGGGCCAGCATCCGGCGCGCAAACACGGCTCCACTCGCGCCCGTGACTCCAAGGACGATTGTTTTCCTGGCGGAAGATTTCTCGCGTGGCATGAAGAACGATGGTAGTCTGCCGTTGCAAGCGAAGTCAAGGAACTGCAGTGGGTCCGGACTGAAGGCACGAGCCTGAATTGCAAAGTTGCTCGTGACCTCGTTGAATACGAAAGAGCAGTGATGCGGTGCGGCAAATTGTTCTCGAAAAACCCGGACATTTCGTAGCGGCGGAAGCTCCCACGCCCATCGCTCAAGCGGGCGAGGTGCTGGTTCGCATTCGCCGGGTGGGCGTCTGCGGCACGGACTATCACGCCTTCCAAGGCAATCAGCCTTATTTTAGTTATCCCCGTATCCTCGGCCACGAACTGAGCGCGGAGGTCGCAACCACGCCCGCCAACGATCGCGGTATCAAGCCGGGCGATCGCGCTGCCGTGGAACCCTACTTGAATTGCGGTGATTGCCACGCCTGCCGCGCGGGCAAGGGCAACTGTTGCGAGCGGCTGCGCGTGCTGGGCGTTCACACCGACGGCGGAATGCAGAGTTTTCTTGCCGTGCCGTTGGACCACGTTCACAAATCCGAGACTCTCACTTTCGACCAACTTGCCTTGGTGGAACCGCTCAGCATTGGAGCCCACGCCGTTGTACGCAGCGGGCTCCGCGCGGGTGATGAAGCTCTGGTGGTAGGGGCGGGTCCCATCGGCCTGGCGGTCACGCAGTTCGCGCTGGCGGCCGGAGGCCATGTGCGCTTGCTTGAAATTAATCCCGCCCGGCGCAAATTTGCAGCGCGCTTTGATGCTGAAATCCTCGACCGTTTTGACGACCGGCTGGCGGAAATTGTTTTTGACGCGACGGGCAACGTGACCTCCATGGAGCAGAGCGTGGCGCGAGTAGCCCACGGCGGCCGGCTGGTTTTCGTAGGCCTGGTGCAGAGCAACGTCGCCATTGATGATCCGCTCTTCCACCGCCGCGAGCTTACCCTGCTCTCCTCTCGCAACAGCGTCAACGAGTTTCCCCGCATCATCCGTATGATCGAGCAGGGCCAAATCGACACCGAGCCGTGGATCACTCACCGGCTGGGCCTGGCCGAAGTTCCAGAACGTTTCTCAACCCTCCCCCGCGAAACGAATTGTATCAAAGCCATGGTGGAGCTCACTGGCGCCGAATGAGACCCCGATGGCGACGAATTCCACCTCTTTGCGCCTCCGCGAGAGAATGTTTTGTTTGTTCTCATCGCCTGCCTACCATCTGCTATCTACTGTCTACTGCCTTCCCCGATGTGATTTCCAACCCAACTTGCTATACTGTTTTTCTATTTCATTCAGAGAGGATTGATTGACTCCCGAAGAAATCTCCAAAATGTTGACGCAAGTCCGCCGCGGCAAGTTGAGCGTTCAAGCTGCCGTTGACCGCCTGCGCACCCTGCCTTACGAGGACCTGGGCTACGCCAAGATTGACCATCACCGCTCGCTGCGCCAGGGCTTTCCGGAAGTGATATTTGCGCGCGGCAAAGCGCCCGAGCAGGTGGAGGGCATCGTGCGCGGGATGCTGGCCAACCGGCACAACGTCCTCATCACCCGGGCGGATGAACCGCTTTTCGAGCGCGTGCGCAAGCTGGACAAAAGCGCCGTCTTCCACTCGCTCTCGGGCGCGATCGTGATTCGCCGCGACCGCAAGATGCGCGGCAAGGGCAGAGTGGCGGTGGTCTGTGCCGGCACTTCGGATATTCCCGTCGCCGAGGAAGCGCTGGTGACCGCGGAAACCATGGGCAACCGCGTGGTATCCCTCTACGACGTGGGCGTGGCCGGAATTCATCGGCTGCTCTCCAAGAGCCGGGTGCTGCGCGAGGCACGAGTTATAGTTTGCGTGGCCGGCATGGAAGGCGCCCTGCCGAGCGTCGTAGCCGGCATGGTGGCCGCGCCGGTCATCGCCGTGCCATCGAGCGTGGGCTACGGCGCCAGCTTCCGCGGGCTCGCCGCCCTGCTCGGCATGCTCAACAGCTGCTCGCCCAACGTTTGCGTGGTGAATATCGATAACGGCTTCGGCGCGGGGTATCTTGCCAGCGTGATGAATAGGCTCTGAAAATCAACCCCCGTTAGCGCTAATAAGGAATCCGGGTTATGGTTGGCGGGGCTGATATAGGTCCAGGGGAACTATCTTGGCCAAACGGGAAAAGTCTTGGTCTAAAGAAAAGAGCTTTGCGCGGTGATCCATCGCCAGGGTGGCGATCAATGTGTCCACTGTGGTTAGCGTCAGTCCCCGGGAGCGGGCCATTCTAAAGATTTCCGCCGCTCGGACGTAAGTGGATAATCCATTCGGCTCCAGAATCTCCCACTGGGAAAGAAAATGTTGAATGGGCTCAAGGTCACGCGTGAGTCCCTGCAAGATTTCCGTCACAATCAGACCGGTCAGCGCTACTGGCTCCCCGTCGGCAATGAGGCGGCGAAGATCCTGGGCACTCGGGCCCGGCCGGGGTGACAAGAATTCAATCCATACCGAGGAGTCAACAAGGATTCGATCCCGCGCACTCAACGAATCCGGCTCCGGCGCATTGCCTTCAGGTCGCCTTGCCATACGCCACTTCCGAAGTAACGAAGAATTCCTTTGCGGTCCTCGGTACGTACGAAAGTCTCCAACGCCTTATGGACGATCGCCTTCTTTGTCTTCAATCCGGTCAGCCGGCGCGCTCGCCGGATCAGCCGGTCATCGAGGTCAATGTTCGTTCGGCTCATAAAGTAATCATACACCATTTTTGCGATTATTTGTGTATTGGAAAAGAGGGCGTGCGGACTGCTTGGAGGGAGACATGAGTTCTTGGTAAGGGGGGAGGGCAGAGCCCTCGCCTACGCCCCAAAAACTCTCTTAAACATCGCATCCACGTGGGTGAGATAGCGCTGGACGTTGAAGACGGCGGCAATTTCCTCAGCGGACAAGAAGCGGCGAATATCTTCGTCACGCTCGACCAGCGTCTTGAAGTCTTCACGGGACTCCCAAACTTTCATGGCGTTGCGCTGCACCCATTGGTAGGCGTCTTCGCGCGCCACGCCCTTTTGCACCAAGTCCAGCAGTAACTGACCTGAATAAATCAGCCCCTTCATCTGATTCAGATTTTCAAGCATGCGCTCGGGGTAGACGAACATGTTCTCCACAAGCTTGGCGGTTTTTTCGAGCAGGTAATCTGCGAGGATGGTGGAGTCGGGCAGAATCACGCGCTCGACCGAGGAGTGGGAGATGTCGCGCTCGTGCCACAACGCCACATTCTCCAGCGCCGCCTGGGCGTTGGCCCGGACCACTCGCGCCAGTCCGCAGATTTGTTCCGAGGTTACCGGGTTGCGCTTGTGGGGCATGGCCGATGAGCCCTTCTGCCCGGGGGCAAAATATTCCTCCACCTCGCGCACCTCGGTGCGTTGCAATCCCCGAACTTCGAGCGCGATTTTTTCGAGCGAGGCCGCGATCACCGCCAGGATGCAAACGTAAAAAGCGTGCCGGTCGCGCTGGATCACCTGGCTCGTGATGAGCGCCGGTGCCAGTCCGAGCTTCGCGCAAATGCGCTCTTCAAGCTCCGGAGTCGAGTGGCCGTACATGCCCACCACGCCGGAAATCTTGCCCACGCGCAACTGCTCCGCGGCAAATTTCAGCCGCTCCCGATTGCGCTGCGACTCCGCGTACCAGATGGCGATTTTGCATCCGAGGGTGATGGGCTCGGCGTGGATACCGTGCGTCCGGCCCATCATGGGCGTGTGCTTGAATTCGTGGGCGCGCTTTTTCAGGACGTCGCTCAGCCGCTCGAGATCGGCCAGCAGAATTTTCGACGCGTCGTGGATTTGCAGCGCCTGGGCGGTATCTACCACGTCATTGGAAGTAAGCCCGTAGTGCAGATAACGCGCCTCGGCACCCACGCTTTCCGCCACGTTGGTGGTAAAGGCGATTACGTCGTGCTTCACCTGCTTTTCGATTTCGAGGATGCGATCGACGTTAAACTTGCTTTTCTCGCGCAGGGCGCGCGCGGCCTCGACGGGAATCATCCCTATTTCGGCTTCGGCCTCGGCGGTGGCCAACTCCACGTCCAGCCATTTCTGGAATTTGTTCTGGTCAGACCAGATTTTGCCCATCTCCGGGCGGGTGTAACGTGTGATCATGCCTCATCCACAGATTACGCAGATTTCACAGATTAAGAAAAGACGAAACGGCGATATTGTAATGACTCCGTCCCCAAGTTCAAGAGTAAACCAACTTCGTGCCTTGTGGCTTTCAAATAATTTAGAATTTGAGCTTCCTCTACCACGGTTAGTGAAGCGATAGATTTGAGCTCAACCACAACAGATTTAAAGCAAACGAAATCGGCGCGATAAGACGCGGTCAGGACCTTCCCCTTGTATTGAATTGGCAATTCGACTTCCCTTTCAAACGGAACGCCACGCGCAGATAGCTCTACCGCAAGCGCCTCTTGATACACAGCTACCAAGAATCCACAACCAAGCTGGCGATGCGCCTCCATCGCGGCCCCGATAATGGCATAAGTCTTAGGATCTCGCTCTTGATCGTTTTTTTGTTGTTTCTTTCATCTGAGTAATCTGCGTAGTCTGCGGATCAGAACTGGAAGACTTTCGTCGGCGTAGTCTGGCTGGCCAGATGAAGTTCGGGTGAGCCGTTCTTGCGGTTTTGCAGGGCTTCCTGCGCGGTCATGCGGGCGATTTCGGGGTGATTGTTATTTTCGCTCAAGTGCGCGAGCACCAGGACCTGGGCGGCGCCGTCAAAATCTTCGGTCAGGAATTCCGCCGTGCTGCGGTTGGAGAGGTGTCCGTGCCGGCTCATCACGCGCTGCTTCACGTACCATGGATAGGGCCCCACCTTGAGCATCTCAATGTCGTGGTTCGATTCGAAAATCAGGCAGTGGCAGCCGTGCAGGTGCTGCTTCACCAGTTCCGGTACGTATCCGAGATCCGTCACCACGCCCACCTTGATGCCCTGTGATTCCAGGGTGAACGCGATTGGATCGGCCGCATCGTGCGGAATGGAGAACGGCGTCACTTCAATATCGCCGACGATAAACTTCTGGCCGGCGGAAATCGATTCAAAGGCGGTGATGCGCGCGTCCCATTGAATGGCAGCGCGTGTTTCCGCCGAGATGTAGACGGGAACCTTGAGGTCGAGCGCCAGCGCTTTGAGCCCATTGATGTGGTCGCTGTGTTCGTGGGAGATGATGAGCGCCGCGCAGCCCTCGGTCGTTTCACCCACGGCGGCCAGGCGCGCGTAAGTTTCCTTCTTGCTGAAGCCGGCATCCACCAGCAGGCGCGTTTTTTCCGTCACCACCAGCGTGGAGTTGCCGCGACTTCCGCTCCCCAGCACGCACACGCGAACGCTCAAAGGATCTCCCGCCGAATGAACTGAGGGGGCGCGCCAGGCGCGCGCCTTTCAATGTCCTGGCAATTATAAGCGAGTTGGGCGGCGACAGAGAGAAAGAAATCCGGGACGGAGAGTGATTCCGCGCGATCAGCAAGCCAGGTCGCGGCGGGAAATCTTCATGCCATTGAGCGGGCCAAGGATGGTCAGGGCGATTTCGTCGCGCACAAACAGCTCGCGCGCCACCTGGCGGACGTCTTCGGTAGTGACCGCGTCGATGCCAGCGGCAATTTCGTCGAGAGAAATGTGGCGGCCGAATATCATTTCCTGGCGCGCCAGATTGGACATACGGCTGGGCGTGGACTCGAGGCTCAAGAGCATGCTGCCTTTCAAATAGTCTTTGGCGCGCTGCACCTCGTCGTCGGGAAGCGATTTGGACTTCAACTGGTGGAACTCTTCCAGCGTCAGGTCCACCACCTGGCGCGCGTTGGCGGTGGAGGTGCCGGCATAAACGTTCAAGCATCCGGTGTCCCGAAAACTCGATATGCCGGAAAAGACCGCGTAGGCCAACCCGCGTTTTTCGCGGATGTTCTGAAACAGGCGCGAGCTCATCCCGCCACCCAGCACCGTGTTGAGGATAAAGCAGGCATAGCGTTTCTCATGGGACTGGTGGTAGGCGGGCGTGCCGATGCAAACGTGCGCCTGCTCCAGAGTTTTTTTTCGGCGCAGTACGATGTTGGGGTGCGGCACGGGCGCGTGACCGTCATTCATGTTTTGTCCGGAGTGCGCATTGCCGAATTCCCTGGAAACCAGTTCGACAATCCGGTCATGCTGCAAATGTCCGGCAGCGGTGATCAACATAATGTTTGGGGTATAGTGCCGGCGAAAGAAGGAGAGAAGTTCCCGGCGATCGAAACCGGCCACCGTGCGCCGCGTGCCCAGAATCGGGCGTCCCAGGGCGTGCCCTTTCCAATACCGCCCGGTAAAGATCTCATGCACCAGGTCGTCCGGCGTATCTTCCACCATCTTGATCTCTTCCTGGATGACCTGACTTTCCTTGGCAATATCTTCCGGGCGCAAAAGGGGATTTTTGACCAGGTCGGATAGAATTTCAAAAGCCCTCGGCACGTGCTCGTCCAGGGCCTTGATGGAAAAGCCGGTAGTCTCTTTGGCCGTGAAGGCGTCCAGATGCCCGCCGATGGAGTCCGCCGAGCGAGCGATCTCCTCCGCCGAGCGATTTTTGGTGCCTTTGAAAAGCATATGCTCGATAAAATGCGAAATCCCGTTTTCCGATTCGCGCTCGTGGCGTGAACCCGTTTTCAGCCAGATGCCGACGGAGACGGAACGCACGGCGGGCATGGGCTCCGTGATGATGGTGAGGCCGTTCGAAAGAACTTCTTTCTTCACTTTCGTCATGGCTGAAACTCTGAGATGCCTTCGAATCTAGCTGAATACCGCAGGGGGCCGGAACGGATCTGGCGTCAGGAAGCCGCGCGTCTTACAATATCTTTTTTAACATAGACCGGGGAAAAAGGCCAGAGGGCGGGGGTATAACTTTTCTTGATCCTCCAGGATTGGGCTTGCGCAGTCAGAAACCTCTGCTTATACTTAAACATTCGCCGGTAGCATCCTTAATTTCAATTTTCAGCTAGGGTGAGAGTCTGCCTGCGATAACCCATTGGGCCTGTAGCTCAGGTGGCTAGAGCGCGCCCCTGATAAGGGCGAGGTCGGTAGTTCAACTCTACCCAGGCCCACCAAGTGATCTCGGTGCCTTTTCAGACTTACATCCTCCGAAGTCAATCTAGCGGGCGCTTTTATGTTGGTTCCACTGAAAATCTGCGCAGGCGCATCTTTGAACACAATAACAATCGCACTCCTTCAATCAAGAATCGCGGACCCTGGGAATTGTTTTACTCCGAATCCTTTCCAACACGGAGTGAAGCCGTCCGCCGAGAGCGCCATATCAAAAGTATGAAGAGCCGAGGATATATTGAATCGCTGGCTGGAGCGTCCCGATCGGATCGGGAAGGTCGGTAGTTCAACTCTACCCAGGCCCACCAGCCTTCGCCCACTCCGTTGGCTTCGGCCCGGCAGGCCTTTAGGAAGCGAAGGCTGTCGCGCCGCAGCTTTAGCGGAGGCGGACCCCTCATGAAGTACGTATACATCTTGCAGAGTCTGGTGGACACCGAGCGATACTACACTGGCATTACAGGTGATTTGAATGCCAGGCTTTCGATGCACAATTCGGGCGGAGTGACGCACACTATCAAGTACCGGCCCTGGTGCATTAAGAGCTATGTCGCGTTCACCGACGAGAAACGCGCCTTCGCATTCGAGAAATATCTCAAGTCCGGTTCAGGCAGAGCATTCGCGAAGAAGCATTTTTGACCGCAAGGTGGTTGGCTGGACAGCGTGCCCGATAACAATTGCTCAGGGGTTCACCGTCAGAGTTGCCATGGTGGTGTGGCTTAAATTCTGGTAGGTGCCTGTAAACGTAAGAGTGTAAGTCCCAGCAGGGGTACCAGGTTTATGAGTGACGCTGGTATCACCGCCACCACAGGAATCCAACGAAAGCATGAAGAGCATGGTTAGGGCCAGTACGATTGCTGGCCGGCACCGGCGAATTGCTGCGGCTGCACTCAAAGTTGCCAACGCCAGTAACCAGAGAGGTGAGAGGCGAACATCGTTTCCGCCCGTTGTTGATGGGCCGACTTTAGGCTCGGGGGCTCCCAGCGTACCGGCAGTTGTCGTCACTGTGACCGAAGCCGTTGCAGGATTGGTTCCGTCCGGCGTGACGGAATTGGGAGTGATCGTGCAAGTCGAGAGCGAGGGAGCTCCGCTACAAGCCAGCGCGACTGGGAAATCAAGCCCACCCGCCGGGGTTAAGTTGACCGTGTAAGTGGTCGCTTGCCCCGCCGTAAGAGTTTGTGCGGAGGGCATGGCGGAAACCGAAAAATCCGCACCCTGACCTTGCAAACTGACCGTTTGAGGTGTACCTGGGGCATTGTCATTGATCGTTAACGTGCCGGTCCTGGAGCCTCCAGCAACGGACTTGAACGCGACGCTTACGGTGCAGCTTGTGGTTGGCGCAAGGCTGGCGCCGCAAGTATTCGTCTCCGTAAAATCGCCACTGACTGCGACGCTGCTTATAGTCAATGTCCCGTTGCCGCTGTTGGTCAGCGTTTCTGTTTGATTTGCGCTATTCGTGGTGACAACTTGAGTGGCGAAGCTCAAAGTCAAAGGTGACAAAGTCACCGCGGGCCCTGAGCTGATTGTGAAATTGACGATATTCGATGTGCCGCCGGAAGGCGAAGGGTTGAACACGGTCACTTGAGCGGTTCCCGAAGAAGCGACGTCAGCCGCTGTAATCGCAGCTTGCAACTGATTGCTACTTACAAATGTGGTCTGGCGATCGCCCTGGTTCCAGCGCACGACCGAGTTGGACACAAAATTCGATCCGCTAACCGTTAATGTGAATCCTGCGCTGCCAGGGTTGGCGCCGGCGGGAGAGAGCGCAGTCGCTATCGGAATGGGATTGGGCTGGACCACTGTAAAGGTCAGGGAGTTCGAAGTCCCACCTCTGGGCGACGGGTTGAACACAGTCACAGCATCGGTCCCAGCCGCAATAATGTCACCTGCTGGAATAATGACCGAAAGCAAGTCGGTGCGCCTAAACGTAGTTGTTCGGTCGCTTCCATTCCAACGGACCACTGAACTCGGGTCAAAGTTTGAACCGTTGACCCCAAGCGTAAGGTCTGTGCCACCCGCCAACGCACTCGTTTGTGAGAGAGTTGTCAGCGCCGGCAGAGGGTAGTCCGTTGACTCGCTTATTTTTGTGATGAAGGCATCGCCACTGCCCATGAAAGTAGACTGTAGGGAGTTGGCAGTTGGAAAATCGCTCGAATATGTTAAACCTGTCAGGTAGGCGTTCCCGAAACCGTCCACTGCCACACCACTGCTTATTTCAAAGACACTGCCACCTATTATGGTGAAATCGCTGATTGCGGAGCCCGCCGGATTCACTTTGGCAAGAAGCACATTTCCCGCGCGATAATGCGGATTGGAAACATCCGCAGTCACATAGGCACTGCCCAGGCTATCGACAGCGATTCCGGTCCCCAGGTCGAAGGCGCCACCCGGATTGAGATAGCTGGAATAAACGAGAGAATTTCCCGCCGGACTCAATTTTGTCACGAATGGACTGTCAGGACCGAGGCCCGATGGTTGGAATGGATTCAAAGTGGGGTAATCCAATGAATAGGTATTACCGGTGATGTACGCCGCGCCTGAAGAGTCCAGCGCGATTCCGTGGCCCTCATCATCATTGCTTCCACCCAAGTAAGTGGAGTATACGAGGGCGCTCCCTGACGGATCCAATTTCGTTACAAAGGCGTCTGTAGCGCCACTCGGACTTGAGCGCAAGGCATTCATTGTGGGGAAATTCGTTGAATAAGTATACCCCGTTAGATAAGCGCCTCCGGAAGAGTCAACCGCGATACTCGTTCCGACATCGTTGTCACTTCCGCCCAAATACGTTGAATAGACTAGTGCGGAACCGCTCGGATTCATTTTCGTGACGAACGCATCACATAAGGGGGTCGCGCTGCTACCGCCTCCGATCACACTTTGGAAGGGGTTTTTCGTCGGGAAGTCGGAAGAGCAAGTAAGGCCTGTCACATAGGCATCGCCAGAGTTATCAACAGCAATGCCGTAGCCCAAGTCCGAACGACCTCCCCCAAGATACGTGGAGTATAACAGGGCGTTCCCCATGGCATTTATCTTCGCCACGAAGGCTGGTTGGGTACTTGGGCTGGTAGTTTGGAAAGCGCCAAGTGTGGTTGGGAATGCGTTTGGACTGGCGCCGCCAGTTATGTAAGCGTTTCCGGAGGAGTCAATCGCTATCCCCCCTGGGCCGGCGTTGCTTATATAGGTGGAATAAACAAGGGCGCTCCCCGAGGGATTTAACTTTGTCACAAATGCTGATTGCCCGGGTGGGGGAGGTTGGAACCCATTCGCCGTTGGAAAATCCACCGAGTTGGTTACACCTGCCACGTACGCGTTCCCTGAAGCGTCCACGGCAATGGAATAGCCCTCGTCCGTACTGCTGCCGCCCAGAAATGTGGAATAGCTCGAAACCAATGGATCAATGACAAGGGGTCTTGTAGCATCATAAGAGGCAACCCGAAATCCGACCTGGCTGTTGCCTCTTAGTTCGAACTCCCCGGATACATTTCGTCTTCCCCTTTTAGTCTCCTGATACATGGCGGGGACATGCTCAACCACGCCGCCCCCCGTCACATGTAGGTTGAGGTGGCCTTGGGCGTTCAGGTTAAGCTTGTCCACACCATCGAAACGTAGTTGGATAGCTCTCGGGTCGGCGCCAGGCGAAACCACGAAGTCGTATTCCAACTGCTGCTGATTGCCGTAGTAAATCAAATCCACGCCGGGGTAAACGTTTTTGTACTTCACCTTCGTGTAGTTCGGCACATTGGTTCGCCATTTCTTTGGGTCGTTCCCGATGAAATAGTTGCTCTTGCCGGGCAATTCATCCAGGCCCATGACCTTTGCGGTTGGATTCGCTCCCACCAACTTCATGTGGAATGCGGCCTGAGAGACCTTGGCATTTGCGGCCGATTGACGATTGTCCGCCGACCGTCTGATTGACGGATGCGGATCAAACGGCGCAGGCGGCTCTAACAATCCTGAGAGTTGCCTCGTGCGGGAAGGCAGACTTTGATTGTCATCCAAGGTTATTGGAAACTGACGACTGGCAACTGACGGCTGATGGCCGCGAAGCATGAGCACTGCCTCGCGGTCGGTCAGAAACAGGGAATAGCCCTGGCCCCGCGAGAGGAATTTCACTTCCTGGTTGGTTTGTCCCTGGTTGGCTTCAAAGCGGCGGGGCAATTGGCCGTAGGTGGTGATAAGTCTTGCCTGCGACGGCACCCCGGAACCGCCGCTCGAAGGAGCATGGTTCACTCGCAAATCTTGTGTTCGGACTGCTGAGGGTGTTGTCGCGGTCTGCTTCGGCGAGTTGCCGGTTCGCGCGCCACAGCCTGTGAGCCACACTGCCGCCCAGAGGACTCCCGCCCATCGAGCTGGTTCAAAGCGCATGGAGCGCCTCCGATAATTGCAGGTGAAAGGAGGATAGCACTCGAGGCAACGACGCGCAATTCAATAACTCAATTGACCAGCCCGGGCCGGCCAAAGATGAAGCTGACTTCTCTCCCGGCTTGGCTACCTGGATGACAGTCTGGAATCCGGATACTACAACCCGACAGGCGGAACAAGGCCAACCGGCCACTAAGCCGACTTCAGAATCTCTGCGTCGTCTTTGGCGGGGGGGAAATGGCTGCTGGGGAATCGCCGGTGGCATTGCCGGCAGCGCGCCATTTTGGGGCGCTTCAGCAAATGATCGAACCAGCGCCGGCGCGATCGTCGAAAATCGCCGCTGCCGCAATAGGGGCAAGCGGGTGAATTACTCGGAGGGGCTGCCGCCGGTGTCACCACTTCGGCGGCTCGAATGACTTCAGGCTCGGCTTCCTGGGTGCGTGAAATCAGGCGTAAACGCCGGCACCCTCCGCATAGTCGCAGCCGGTATCCGCAGAGATTGGCGATATTGTAAAGCAATCCGCGGCGGGCGGATCCCGTCTTGGTCGATCCGCACCTTCGGCATGGGGCTGCTTCCCTCATACGTTGCCAGTCCCTGTAAGAATATCCTCTTCGGAAGAATTATGGAAACAATATACAAATGCAGGGCGGTGAGAGCAACTGGTTTCTCCGGCCGATAGTGTCCGGATTCGCATCGCGGGCGTCTCGCCCGCCCTTACCTTATCATCAGATTGCGGGCGAGACGCCAGCGCTCCCGGAGAAAATACGACACTGCCTCAAGCCTTGACGATTGTGAATTTCGCCCTCAGAATTGATACAGTCTTCTTTGGCGTTCGAGGGGCCGGAACGATTGGTGCGGGATTGGTTCCGCTGCCGGTAATCTTTCCGGCTTGAGATTTGCGATCTTCGCCTTTTGTTTTTCCTACGGGCCTGTAGCTCAGCTGGGAGAGCACCTGGTTTGCAACCAGGGGGTCGGGAGTTCGATCCTCCCCAGGTCCACCAACCTTTTCAGCAGGTTAACGCCTTGGCGATTTGCTTCCGGGTGGGATTTCAACACAGATTTACACACAGCCATCGCGGGTGCTGCGCTGAGCATTTAGTGCCAGAGCACGGGAAGAAGCTGCGCAGGGCCTTCCGGTCTCAGCGCCCTGCGAATGGCGCGCGAGCAAGTGGCGGAGGGTTTCCTTCGAGCTGCACTACGCCGTCCGGAGAAATCACGCAGCGCATCTGCAAGCACCCCGGCTTAGGTCTTCTTTTTTCGGGGCAGCGTCACGCCGGCATAGCGCGCCTTGGAGAGACCGATCGCGATAGCTTGCTTCGTGGAGCGCGCTCCGTGCTTTCCCCTCCGGATGTGGTGCATTTCTTCCCGGACGAATTCTCCGGCCTGGGTCGAGGCCGACTTGCCTTTGCGTGCATCCTCTCTCGCTCTATCCAAAGTCTTATGTTCGGGCATGGTGGTCTCCTAACGGTAAATTACTAAGATTCATCTTCGCTGCCCACAACCACGGGCGGAGCCGGGGCCCACCCTCTGCAAAAAAACCGCTGCCACCTTCCCGAGCCCATAGTCTCAATCAGGATGAATCAAGACTTGACCGCTGTTTCCGCCCCCGGGTTTCGATAGGCGGCGCCGGCTTTTGTGATGGAGCTCTCCTTGACGCGGATCACTACAGTCCGCTGGCACGGACTTGCTCCCAACAAATCCGAGAGGTGAACCAGCGAAGGTTGCGTATCCGCAATCAGCTTGAGGAAGGCCGTCAAGGGCACTGCAAGCAACAAACCCCAAACACCCCAGAGCCATCCCCAAAACAGCATGCCGATAATGACGGCGACCGGCCCGACGCTTACCCGGGGCCCGATGATCCTCGGAATGAGGACGTTTTGAGTGATCACATGCAAAACAAGAATCGTCAGCATCAAGACCAAGAACGGCCACAAGGATGTGAACTGCAACAACCCCGCCGCAGTGGCCACCACGCCGGCCGCGATAGCCCCCAGAAATGGAATCAGATTTAACAACGAAAGGAAGATGCCAAGCATTATGGGATTTTTGATTCCCAGAATGAAAAGGACTAAAGTGGTGGTGCCTGCCATAATCAGTCCAACCACCAGATTTCCTACCACAAAGCCACGGACAACCCCATCCAGGTTCCTCGTAAACTTGGGAACATCAATTCTTCCGTCAAACATGATTCGAAATCGCGCACAGAACTGCTCCTTCTTCACCAGCATGAAGAAACAGAGGAAGGGGATCACGGCTGCCAAGATTAAACTACTGGTGATCGAGTCCATGCCGCGAATCAGGAATGAGGGCAAGCTTAGTCCCTGGTGAACCTTAACTTCAGGAACGCCATCGGCTGGAGCAGGCGCAATCGATTCCGCGTTTCGTTGCAGACTTTGAACCTTGGTGATGATGGGTTCCAGAGCTTGCCGGAGCCGCGAGGAGTAAACAGGAAGCTGGTTGGCAAAATTATTGGCGTTCTGATAGGCAACATACGCCGCTGCCCCAAACAACATCCCCCCGCAAATCACCACGATCGCCGCCGCCAAGTGGAGCCTGATATGCATTTTCTGCAGGCGCGCCACCAGTGGGTCAACCAGGATGGCCAGAAACGAGGCCACGATCACCGTGATGCACAGCATTTTGGCTGCATAACAAAGCGCAATGGCAAGACTCAAAACGATGAGACTAAGGCTGGCGCTGATGCGTTTAAGCGTACGGTCTGTTGCGATTTCCTGCGAATCTTTGACCTGGGCATACTCCATTTCGCCTCACTTAAGCCCGGTCCAATTCGACCCATTCGCGATTCACCCATGGTGACCTCGCGGGTGTTTCGCCTGCCTTGGCGGACGCAAAATAGAGCCGGGGGCAAAAACGCGCTGTTTCCCCCACTTGCCCCAGCCCGAGCGCTGACCCGGGCAAATCTCTTTGCCCGGGTCGGAACTTAGGTCTTACGAATTGATCATCTGCTCCCACTATGATCCTCAGCTAACGTCCGGAATCCCCTGCGTCTTTTCCGGATTTGTCGTGGATGGTCTGCTTGTGCTTGCGGCGCTCTTCTTCTGATGTGAAGATTGCCCCGCACACTTCGCATTTGTGGGCGTCAGAGCCTGGGCGTGCCTGCTTCGGTTGCCCGGACTGGTACGCTCCCCTGTCGGATTGCTGACTTTGTCCGTGTTCCTTGCCATGCTGATTACGCTGATCATTTTGAGTGCCGCTTTGGCCCCCGCCTTGAACGCCGGCGCCTTGGTGCCGGCTTCCACTATGCATTTCGTTGCTCATAATTGGTCTTCTCCTTGAATTTAATTTTTTCCTTCACCCTTCAAAAAGATGATTCCAAACTTCGCATCAATTTCACTTTTGCCGCGTTCGAACCTGCTTAATCCCAATAAGGCTTCGCACCATAGTAGGTATAAACGCCCGTGCCCCACTTGCGGTCAGCCATGTTCGGCCAATTGTTTTTGTCGAAGCCGGGTGCGCGTTCCAAAAGCGCTTTATCAACGTTCAAAATAAATCGCTTTTGCTCCGTGTCGACAGTCAGAGAGCTCCAGGGAATGGCAAAAAGCTTGTCACCCATACCCAGAAAACCTCCAAAGGAAAGAACCGCATATGCGACGCGCCCAGTGTTCAAATCAATCATCAGGTGCTCGATCTTTCCCAGGTCCTCCTTATTCAAATTCACGACCTTATCGCCGGTTAACGTATCTGCCGCCAGAACGATCGGCTCGTGTGTGCCAACCAGTACCGTATTTGCCATGATGTTTCTCCTTTGGTCTTTTTTTGTTTTCGGCTTGCAGCCCGCCATTCCACTACGGAACGAACTGGATGATTCTGAGCCCGCTCCTCCGCAGTAGCCATTCGGCGAAGTGCGTAATCTCCGGTCGGAATAGCCGTAGGCTGCGCCGAAGCCATATGCATGCGGACGAAGACCTCAAAGAAACTCTGGTCGATCAATCTACTGTCTTTTGAAAGGAGGATTCCGCTCTTCCGCGTTTTGCACCAAGCTGGGCGCAGCCACAACCACAAAATGCGTCCCCCGGCGACGTTCGTTTCTACAGCAAATCTTCTTCAGTAATACCCAGTTCGCACAATTGCGGCTGGCAGCAATCGCGTCTAACCTGAGTATTGCTTTAGCATTTTGAGCACGACAGACCTGGATCGCTGTTGTGCGCTTAATATTTGTTCGGGAGGGGAATATGGCGGGGAAAAACACGGCAATCTTTGGGATCTATTCGACGCACGAAAAAATCGCAAGCGTGATCCTTGCGCTTCAATCAGCCGGATTCCGGATTGAAGATATTTCCGTTCTCTATTCGGCGAATGAGGGTTCGAAAGACTTCGCTCATGAAAAAGCCACGAAAGCGCCAGAGGGAGCATCCGCGGGCGCAGGGACCGGAGCGGTAATCGGCGGCGCGTTGGGGGTGCTGATGGGGGTTGGCATGCTGGCAATCCCTGGCTTCGGGCCGTTTATGGCAGCCGGTCCCCTCGTGGCTGGACTGGCCGGAGTGGGCGCCGGCGGCGCAATAGGAGGCATAGCCGGAGCGCTGATCGGATTGGGTATTCCCGAATACGAGGCCAAACGATATGAGGGCCGCGTGCGCCAAGGCGGAATTTTAGTCTCCGTTCACTCGGATAGCGCTAAGTGGACAAAGAAGGCGAAGGAAATCCTGGAACGCACAGGCGCACTCGATATCTCCTCAACTGGAGAAGCCGCCGCGGATTATGCAACTACGGACAAGCCCCTTGCCCGGTCGGTTACGGGTGATCCGAGTAGCCCGATAACACATGAACCAGCATCCTCCACGGACTTGGGAGATGCGGAATTCACCTCATCAAGAAAAGGAGGCAGGTCATGAAATCAAGCACGAAGGATCTGGCGCAGGGCAAATTTCACAAAGTGAAAGGTAAAGCAAAGGAAAAAATCGGCCGAGCAGCTGGAAAACTCCGAATGGAAAATGAAGGTAGAAATGAAAAGTCAGCCGGCGAGGTGCAAGAGAAGGTTGGCCAGGTGGAGAGAGTCTTCGAGAAGTAAGCGCCTCGAGAGTTGCTTTTCAGGTTCGCGCCCTTGGGGGCGAAAGCCACGGCTCTATCGTGGCGGCGCTGACTCGATTCAACAAAAGGAGGGTAGCATGTTAGGACTCATCGTAATTATTGTCCTGGTTCTTATGCTGGCAGGCTCCATCCCGACGTGGCCTCATAGCCGCGATTGGGGTTATTACCCCAGTGGGGGACTCGGCCTCGTGCTGTTGATTGTTTTGATCCTATTTTTGCTGGGACGACTTTAGCGTCCGAAAGGAGAAAAAACATGATCAAGAAGGTTAAGGGCGGTTACAAAGTCTTATCTGAGAAGTCCGGCAAAAACCTGGGAGGGCCTTACAAGACAAAGGCCGAGGCCAAGAAGCGATTGCAGCAGGTCGAATACTTCAAGCGGGCGAAGGGTTAGTGAATTACTTTCTCTTCGACCTCCAGCATGTGCCTTGTTTTCGCAGGCTCAATTTTTGCTTCAGAGTGAGGTTGGTAATCAGGATATTGCGGCGCGTTCCTCGCTGATGACATTGGAAGCGATCAAAAAAGCAAAAGACAACACCAGTGCGCGGAGATATGTATCCCACGCGCCAGTGTCAGAGACGGCTGAGCCGTTCGACTTGGGCCTCGCTCTGATTGTGGAGGCCATTGCCGCTCGTCCAGACCGAGGAAAGTCTCATAGGTCGTGAAGTGATATCTTCCGGTACTTAATCAAATTGATTTATTATCGGCCAAAGTAATGGAAGCCATTCATGCCGTGGCGGTGAATCCAGATGTGCCGGCAAGGCCCAAGCCTCCGCGGCCTGCGCTGGACCCCACCATGCCCGGCCTGCCCCCCCAACCTCCCGCTGATCCCCAGCCTGTCGAGGAGCCACCTTCGACTCCGCCACTGGGCCCGAAGCCTATAGGAGACCCGCCGGCTGACCTCCCCGAGCCTCAGGACCCCGGCCGAAAAAATCCTGGCCTCCGTCCCAAAGCGACCCGGAATTCGGGCGGGGATCTCAAACGAGTTTTCTAATTCAGCGCGTGAGACGATACTCAGCCGCATGTGGTCTCGGCTTTTTCCACTCCTGAACTCCCTTCAAAATTCATTCGCTCGAGCGCTTAAGTTTTTTCGGCGGCGCTTGTGTAAATTCTTCAAGGTTGTACGGAAATTTTTTAGCGAAACCAGGAGTCTCGCGGTTCTCAAACTCCTTTGTTGCCTATTTGATTGGGGCAATCCTTATTGAGGCCCGTAGATTGCTCAAACTCATCGTGGTTGCTGGAGGCTGGGTGTGTTTTAACCTTGCGAAATAAGGGAAATACCTTATTGCTTTCGACTGGTTAGTAGGAGCATCTGAAGCTATGGCACCGGTGAAGACAAAGACGAAACCCGGGATGAGGACGGTTCCCTCGCATCCGTTCCGGCCTGAAATCCGGGAGGCTTCTTCTGTACCACCCAAGGAAACAGCTCACCCAATAGGTTTGCGGCAGGAGCGGCCGGGCCGGCCAATTTGCGTCCTGATCGCAGACGATCACGAGCTGGTGAGACGCGGACTGCGCGCCCTGCTGGCGGCTGAGCCGGAATTGTTTGAGGTCTGTGCCGAGGCAGCCACCGGGCATGAGGCGGTCCAGAAAGCGCGCCAGTTTCGACCCGATGTGGTGGTTCTTGATGTCCTCATGCCGGGGCTCAATGGTCTTGAAGCCACACGAATGATCGTCAAAGAGGCTCCCCATACAGAGGTCTTAATTCTTACCATACATGAATCGGAGCAGATGATTGAAGAGCTTCTGCGTGCGGGCGCTCGGGGCTACTTGCTGAAGTCTGATGTTTCACGCGATTTGCCGGTGGCCATCGAATCACTTCACGCGAAACGGCCCTTCTTTAGTTCGAGGATCGCCCAAAAAGTGCTGGAAGCATATTTGAGGGATTCGACGCCAGGCTGCAACTCACAACTGACTCCCACAGAGCGTCGAGTTATCCAACTTCTGGCCGAGGGCAAAAGTAACAAGGAAGTGGCCAGCATCGAGGAGATCGCGGTAAATACGGCGGAGGCTCATCGGGCCAATATCATGCGCAAACTGAAGTTGCGCTCAATGAGCGACCTGGTCCACTACGCGGTCAGGAACGAAATCATCGAGCCATGACATTCTGGTTTGTACTCACAAGCCCGGCCGGGGGGCGCTCCACAAACTAACTGTCATTCCTGGGGCTTGCCGCCCATTGCGGGATCATGCCGAAGCTCTTCGGGCGGACAGGGAACGTACGCTTTCACCTTCGTCCCCCGGGAAGTAGAAACGATTTCCAGCCGCCCGTCGAGTTGTTTCAGTCGTTCGTGCATCCCCGCGATGCCCATCCCCAGGCGCTCAATGCCTTGTTGGTCGTGCGCGAGGATGCCATCCGGCATGCCGCGGCCTTTATCCGCAATTTCGAGCTCAACTCGATTATCGTGTTGAACAATTCGGATCCGAGCCAGCTTGCTGCCGGAATGGCGTTGGACGTTGTTCAAGCTTTCCTGGATGACACGGTAGAGCGCGATTTCGCTTTCCTGGGGCAAACGGCATATTTTGTCAGGCAGGTTCAGCTTCACAGAAATGCCGCTGATCGCGCTGAACCGCGCAACATACCAGCGGACCGCCGCGGCCAGTCCAACCGCGTCCAAGTCTGGTGGATGGAGTAGGTGAGAAATGTTGCGGACCTCGTCGCTGGCCTGATTGGCGAGGGCCTCACTCTCAGCGATCAGCTTAGTGGCTCGCGCATCCCGGGCCACTGAAGGCCGCTTTCCTGCGAGCGAAAGATTTATGTAAAGCGCCGTCAGAAGCTGGGCAGTGCTATCGTGCAGGTCGCGGGCGATTCGCCGCCGTTCCTCGTCCTGCAGGCGCAAGATATGGCCTGAAAGCCTGCGGACTGCCTCCTCCGCCCGCATCCGATCCGTGATGTCACGCGTGATTTTGGTGAAGCCCCTTAAGACGCCGGCCTTATCACGAATTGCCGATATCACGACATTGGCAAAGAACCGTGAGCCGTCTTTACGCACCTGCCAACTTCCCACGTCCTCGAAATGCCCTTCGGCTGCGGCTACCCGGAGCTCCATGCCGGATTTGCCGGCTGTAACAACCTCCGGGGGATAAAATACAGAGAAGTGTTTCCCGATGATTTCTTCAGCGGAGTATCCTTTGATGCGCTCCGCCCCGCTGTTCCAACTCGTCACGCGGCCTTCGGTGTCGAGGGTAAGGATCGCGTAGTCCTTCACTCCCTCCACCAGGAGATGGAATCTCTCTTCGGATTGCTGCTTGGCGATTTCCGCCTCCTCGTGCACAGTGATATCCCGAAGCAGAATGGAGAGCGTCGATGGGGCGGCATCATGAGAAACGATGCGGTTGATACGGGCCGCGAACCAGCGCTTGGCTCCGTCCAGATCAAGTGAATACACAACACTTTCAGGTTTCTGCGTTTCGGCCACCCGTGAGCACGCTTCGCGCAGCAAAGGAAGCGATTGCACAGGCAGATACTCTTCGATGCTTTGGACGCCCTGTCCTCCCTGAATGCGATGGAGAAGCTCGGGGTTGCCCGTCCATGCGCCCAGGCATCGGCCGCATTGATCGACCTCCACTACGAGGTCATCCATCGAACTGACCAGTGCCCGAAGTCGAGCCTCGCTCTGCTGAAGGGATGCTTCCGCCTTCTTGTGCTCCGTGACGTCGCGGTTGATCTCAAGAACCGCCTGGGGTCTCCCGCGATCGTCCCGCTGCATCACATGGCGGCTGGCCACAACGATCTGCCCCCCATTTCGAGCGGTGTGAGAAAGCTCTCCCGCCCACTCGCCGTGTTCCGCAAGCTTGCGCTCCAGTTCTTGTAAGGACACCGGGAAATTGGTTTTGAGCAATTCATGCGTAATCTTCCCGAGGGCTTCGTCCGCCGTCCAGCCGTAAAGGCTTGCCGCACCCTGGTTCCAGGATTTCACGGTCCCATCGGGAGCCCGCACAATAATGGCATCGTGAGCGAGGTCGATCAGCTTGGACTGCTCCTGAAGGATCTGGATCGACTGCTCGCGGTCGGTGATGTCATCGATAGCCAACAGGGCAAGGGGTTCATTGCCAAAGTGTCTCAACTGAAATGCGTTGAGTAACATGGAACGATAGCCGATGCCGGGAAATTCATACTCGACATGAAATCCCCTGACCTCACTCTGTCGTGGAAGAATTTCCTTTAGCAGTTCGAGCAATCGAGGAACATTCCATTGCCCGTTTCCAAGATCCTGGAGACGGCGGCCTACGGTATCCGCCTGTGGGGAATCGAAAGTTTCGAAAAACGCGCGGTTAGCAGCCTTCACTCTCAAGTCGGCATCAAGTACCAGGATGGGTTCCCGGACCGTCTCGACAATGGCTTCCGCATATCCGCGAGCTTCAAGCGCTTCCCCTTTTACCTTGCTGATATCGACCAGCGTGACGACAGCCTCTTCAATCCGGCTATCGTTTGTCTTATACGGCCGTACACGCAAGGTATGCCAACGGCCTTGGCGGTCCTGAACTTCCTGTTCCTTGGCGGCGCCGGTCCTGAATGAGTCAGAAATCATGCCTTCGAGGTCCGGAGAATCCAACGTCGAGCGCAGATCGGTGATCGGCCTCCCATTCCCAGAATTAATCAGGTTGAACATTGCTTCCGCGCTGGGATTCAAGCGCCGGATGCGCAGGTCGCTCCCTAGAATCAGAATGGGGATATGGACATTGGCGATGATATTGTTGAGGTCGTTGTTGGAGTTTGAGAGCTCAAGGTTGCGGGCTCGCAGGTCTTCATTCAGTGTGGTTAATTCCTCATTGGTGGCCTGAAGTGCTTCTTTAGCCATTTCCAGGAGCCCCCCTCGCATATATTATCATCGTGCTTTCCGAGCTATCGGCTCGAAAACGCGCATACGGTATTTTTCTTGCCCTCCTCCGTATTTTGCCTGATATGACCGGAATCATGTGGGCTTGGGCAAACCGCCGACTCCTGCCTGTTTCGCATGTGCGCCCCGTGATTACTGAGCTCATTCTTTGAAGGCCTGGTTCTCAAGAAAGAAAACTCCGTGGTGGCGCCGAAGGAGAAACTGCACGGCCCAACTTAACCAGCCGTACGGTGAATTTTGGGCTCAATTACATCATTTATGAAATTGACAGGCCGGTCTTTTCGCGTGATTATTTTGAAGGAACCAGTATGGTGCTGGATATGCCCCTCCGAATTCTACTTGCAGATGATCATGAGATTGTACGGCGCGGGCTGCGTGCCGTTCTCGAAGCGGAGCCTGGCTGGGAAGTGACAGGTGAGGCGGCTAACGGGCTTGAAGCAGTGGAGAAGGCGGAGCGCGACAAGCCGGATGTGGTGCTTATGGACATCAGCATGCCGGAATTAAACGGATTGGAAGCCGCCCGCCGTATCCGGCGCAATCTTCCCGCTGTGGAAGTGCTGTTTCTGACCATGCACGAATCCGAGCAGATGATTCGCGAAGCAATCGATGCGGGAGGACGGGGCTTTCTGCTGAAAGCCGATGCAGGCTACGAACTGGTCCCTGCCGTGAAAACGGTGACCCGACATAAACATTTTTTTAGCCCCAAGATCCGGGCTATGGGTTTTTCATCCGCCCATGGCGAGAGTCTGCCCAACGCTTGTGAACCCCGAGCGCACTCGGGCAAGCTGACATCACGTGAGCGCGAAGTAGTTCAGTTACTGGCGGAAGGAAAATCTACGAAGCAAGTCGCCACATCACTCCGAATTACCCTGAAGACCGCAGCCACGCACCGCACTAATATTCTGCGCAAACTGGGATTGCACTCCATTGCTGAAATCGTGCGCTACGCCATTCGGAATGGAATTGTGCAGGCCTAGCTCTCAGCGCGCACTCCAACCTTGTCCTTTCGCCTCCTTATTCCGCCGGGCATCCGAGGTCGCCTAATTCCCTTACGCCCTTTTCATGGTTGCGACGGGCTGTCCAGCCCGTTATTCCAAGGCGGGGCTAAAGTTTGACGGGAACGAGAAGTTCTACCGGCTCGGGTTTGAGGCCGCCATTCATGCAAAGTATCGAAACAAAGAATACGATCGGATTTTAAATGAAATGGAGGCCGACATTGAGGAGGTTCAGCGACACTATCCGGAAGCAGATGCTGAAGAACCCTTCCGGCGCGGTTTCGAACGAGGCCGCGCCAGGTATCAGGAGGTCTGTGCGAAATTCCACGGGTGATTGACTAGCATGCAGGAAAAATGAAGTCGGGGCATCTAGGGTAAATATCCACTAGATATCCCGAGAGAGCCGGATGGCGGCATGGGCGGCTCCCACATAGAATAAAGGCGTGAGAGGATTTAAAAGATGGAGTGATGAACATGAAGACTGAACCAAAGAAATGCGCTCATCCGCCATGCAGTTGTACTGCACAGGACGGCGATTATTGCAGTCCATATTGCGAGTCGGCCAGGCATCGCCCCGAAGTCAACTGTGGATGTGAACATTCGGGATGCAAGGGGCGCACGCATTAATTTCTTTGTCGTCCTGCGTCGGTGAGCAGGGTCGCGGCCTGGCGGGCGGTTTAAGAGGCCATTGGAGCCGCCCGCGAGGCTGGTTTTTCGGAGGATTAATGATAGCGCGTATTCTGGGGACGGAATGTCCTGCATGTGCGGCCTCATTTGCTGTAACCCAACTCGAAAGCTCCGACAGCAGCCGCCGGAAAGACCCGATGTTTCTGCTTAATATTAAATGTCCCCAGTGCGGACAATACCATCGTCAGCTCGCAGCTGAAGTTCTGGAGTTTGAAGCAAAAGGTCTCGAACAATAACCGAATCTGTTGACCATATTGAAGAAACTCCTGGGTCCAAAGGCGAACTAGTTTCTTGCAACCTGGGGGTCGGGAGTTCGATCCTCCCCAGGTCCACCAACCTTTTCACTCGCATAAATTCGATTTCTGGTTCTTCGGATTTGTCACCCAGAAAACCCTGCAAAGAGAGTGTTCGGGCGCAACTCATGGTGGTATTCGTGATCTGGTTGCTGCAATAAATTAAATCCAGCGCCGCACCCGGCCCTCTATTTTGGAAACGACTCTGGTTTTATATTGCCGCGGTGGCAGGTCCAGCAGGAGACAAGCCCGCGGCCGGAGAAAGTGTTGTCATTGATCTGGTGGACCATGGTGAGCATACGCCGGGCAGTCTGTTTGGCGGGTTTATCGTCCTTTTCGAATTCATTGGGAACATGGCAATGACTGCAATCAACCCCGAGACACTTCGCGAAGAACGCCATGACCGTCGGAACGCGCGATGCGGGCACGCCTTTTAAAACCTGAATATTCTTGTAAACCTCTTCAGCGGGCTTGGGCGGAGCAGGCGGCAGCCACGATCCCTCAGGCTGTTTATCGAAAACGTCCACGTCTTCAGCGGCGGGGTCGGATTTGAATTGATGATGTTCCTTAAAGGTAAGCGTTTGGCCGTCCGGAGAAAGACTCCAAAGATCATTGAGGCGCAGCTCGTCAGCGCCGTACATCACCACGGAGTCTACCGCCAGGTCGCCACCCTGCCATCGGGCAGTGCTCTTCATCGAGCCGCCGTGCAACTCACCCGGAGTGTCGATGGCGCCGACCCGATAATGAAAGTCCATGACATCTTCCACGCCCTTGTGGTGGGTAATCAGAATCATGGCGAGGTCGGTGCCCTTCTGGTCGATTTTCAACCGCATGTCGTCCGGAGGTTGACCGGAGTCATGGCTCTTTTGCGGGTTCCACTTCCAGATGCCGGAGAGGTCCGGCGTTTTTTCCTGAGGAACCGCACCTAGAGCGCAGCACATGACGAGGAAGAAAGGCAGATAAAGGTATTTCATCATCGAAAACGACCTCTCCGACCGGCATCATCCGCCGGAAACCATGGGTCCCAATCAGGCGGCCTGACTGGTTCTTAAATTTGGATCACTTCGCGTTACCATCCTTCCGCGCGAACCGATAAACCATTTCGGTGTCTTTACCGTTTGAGCGCCAGGTCCAACGCTCCGTGATGTGGTCTTTATCCTGGAATTGCATTACCAGTTTGTGTTCGTGACCCTCGTCGGGACTGGCCAGATTGCCGGCGCCTTCGAACTCAAAAACAAGTTCTTTTACTTCTCCGGGTGGCGGGACGGCCCGCATGCGCGGTTGATTGTTCGTCGGGCAATAGTGCAGGAGCGCAATTCCATCACCATCCTGGCTGTAAATTGTCACCATCTCTTCCATGCCCGGCATGGCCAGTGTTTCCAAGACGGCAGTCTCTCCGGCAATCAGTTTGAAACTGGTCTTTACAGACCTTCCGCGCTCATCTTTTCCTTCCCAATCGCCGGCGAGAGATTGCAGCTTCAGAATCCCTGGCGTTGCTCGGGAGGCGGCCGCAAATGCTGGAGGACGAGCAAAACCCAGAACCACGGCTAGCAGAATTATACCTGGATTGGTGATGGCCGCATTTTTCCAATCCCGTTGTTTATACAAAGCCCTATCCTCCGTGGTGCGGACTCTTTCAGCCAAGAGGTTACTGCTCGAACCAGGCAATTGCAAATCGTAAAGCGGTGTATAAGATATCGTTTCCACACCGGGGTTTTGGCCCGGAATTCGTTCCTCACGAGGTCCATATGAGATACCTCATCTTGACCGCATGTTTGCTGATTCCCACCATGACCCTCGCGCAGACCGGGGCCACGGGTCCACTCGACCCGCTCGAGTTTCCACGCCTCAAGACTTTCGGGGCCTACCGGTCGTCCAGCAACAACCTCTATCAGGACAGCAATGATGACAGCAAACATCCCATCCCTGGTGAGGTGCTGGTGCTGGCTGATCTGAAGGGGCCGGGGATTATCACGCGTATCTGGGTGACGATTGCGGACAATGAGTTCGCATGGCCGCGGCTCCTGCGTTTGCGGGTTTATTACGACGGGAGCAGGACGCCCAGCGTCGATGTTCCGCTCGGCGATTTTTTTGGGGTGGGGCACGGCTACGAGCGCAATCTGAATTCGATGATGGTTCGTGACGCCTCGCTGGGCCGGGCGCGCAATGCCTACTGGCCCATGCCCTTCAGAAAATCCTGCAAGATCACCATCACCAATGAGGGCCGTCGCCGCGTCTCCAGCCTTTATTACCACGTGGATTGGCAGAAGCACGATTCGTTGCCGGATGACATCGGCTACTTTCACGCCTACTACCGGCAAGGCGCGCCGCCGCCGTCAGGAAAACTTTATACACTATTGAATGTTCAAGGCGCGGGACAATACGTGGGATCGCTTCTGAATATCGTCCAAACCCAAATGGGTTGGTTTGGCGAGGGCGATGATATGTTTTACGTGGACGGAGAAACCACGCCGCGCATCGAAGGCACGGGCACAGAAGACTATTTTAACGATGCGTGGGGGCTGCGCGTTTCAGAGGGTGCGTGGACCGGAATCCCGGTGGCGGAAGGCGAGGGTTTTGGCGCGCGCCTCACCGGTTATCGCTGGCACGTGGTGGACCCGGTACCCTTCAAGAAGTCTCTGCGCGTCGGCATCGAACATTTTGGCTGGACGTATAATGCGGACGGAACCGCGCGCTCAGGCTTCGAGGAACGCTCCGATTTCTTTTCCAGCGTCGCCTTCTGGTATCAGAAGGGCGTTAATCAAGACCTGCCCGAGCCTCCTTACGGCGACGCCCGCCTCCCACTCGGCAACGCCTTGCAGATTGAGGTGGAAGACAACCTTAAGGACGTGACCACGGAAAAAGGCGAGCCCTCCGTGCAGAAGGAAGTTTTCTGGTCCAAGGACCTGCTCTTCTTGCAGGGGCAAGACGCGGGCGCGAAAATGAACGTCCCATTCGATGTTCCCAAGGACGGCTTTTACGAAGTAGTGGCTGAAATTGCCCAAGCGCCGGATTACGGCGACTACGTGGCCACTCTCGACGGCAAGAAAACCAACTCGACGATGATTACCTGGGGGCCGCTCCAAGCGCAGGAGCCTCCCGTGGAAGTGATCCACAACTATAACCCGGAAATTTTCGTGGGCGTCGATCGCCGGTTGGGCTGGTTCAAGCTTAGCCAGGGAAAGCACGTGCTTACTTTCGCCTGCGTGGGAAAAGACCCGCTCTCCAGCGGCTACAATCTGGGCATCGACGCGGTGGTGTTGGAGGAAGTTGAGAATGGCGAGGCTTTGGTGAATGTGACGGGGGCCGGCTTGCCTCGTTATGAAACTCCTGAGGCAGCGGTTGCGCCGCGCCGGTCTAGCGGTGGGATTGTCTATCGCGGGCGACCCCTCAGCAATTACGTCACCTTGCTCGCGCGCGGCGAAACTTCGCAGCGCGCCGAGGCGCTGAGAGCGATCGGGTCGTTTGAAGAGGATGCCGCCCCGGCGCTGGGCCAGCTCACGGCCGCACTCACAGACCCAAATCCGGAAGTTCGCGCTGCCGCTGCGTGGGCGATTTATCGGATAGGACCCAAGGCTTCGCCGTCGGTTGGCGAAGTGGCCAAACTCCTCAAGGATGAAAATCTTCAGGTACGCGAATCGGCGACCCTGGCCCTGCGAGGAATGGGCCGAGGAGCAGCACCGGCCATCCCCGAACTATGCGCTGCACTGCGTGATCCGGAACCCTCTGTCAGCATGTCCGCCGCGCTGGCGCTGGGGAAGATGGGCCCAACGGCAAAATCCGCTGTGCCGGCGCTTGCCCGGGTTTTGGAGGTTCATGATTCCCAGGATCTTTCGAACGCAGAGGTGCAGATTATGCGTAATGTTGTAAACGCGCTCGCTGAAATTGGTCCCGACGCGCGCAGTGCCATACCCGCTTTGAAGACGGTGAAGCACTTGAGAGTGAAATACATCGCTGAGGAAGCGATCGCAAAAATTGAGGGACATCCCATGCCCACCTGGCACTGACAAAATCCGGCATGGAAAAAAATGAATCGCGTGAACTGGGGGAGGGATAACTCGACTGCGTGGAACTGAACGCAAATGCATGGGGAAAACTACCCTCGGCGCCGAGGGTTAGGAAAGCGGAAAGAGAATGCGCCTAATTCGTTTCCTCTTTGCCGTGGCTGATGCGCACAAGCTCGATGCGAGTCGTGCTGCCCAGATCCTTGAGCGCCACAATTTTCTCACTGTCGCTACGCTTGATTTCATAAACAGTTCGACCTTCCCTGTCCCTGCGGATGAAGTTCCCATCCTCCTTGTCCCAATGTCCCGAATCAAAATCGCCGCTCTTGGACGTAAACTTGCCCTCCTTCGTAGTCAGCCGTTCTTGATAAAAGTCTTTGACTTTATCGAAGGCATCTGAGGTTGAAAACTTTCCCACTACTATGCGGGCGTTTTCATTTCCAAAACTCAGATTGACGGTAGCATCATCGTGGTCGGAAACGGGCTGGGCTCCGGGATAAATGGGAAGGCCCAAGCTCGCTTCGTTAATCTGTTTGTTGACCTCAATCCCTCCAAAAGGCGTCTTAATCGATACTTCTTTTTTGTTCCCGTCCTGATCATTCACGTGGATATTGACGCCGCGCGAAATGATGCGAAATGCGATCAAGATTCCCACGACCGAAACCAAAACAATGAACGCCAAAACCAGGAGGGCGATGGCCACCACGTGGCTGCCCGCTCGAGGGGGTGGAGGGGGGATTGGTGGACGCGGCGGTTGTGGAACACTTGCCATAAATCCTCCATATCAGGGGTCAGGGGGCAGTTGTCAGTCGTCAGTGGTCAGTTGCAAACAATTCCTTAATGAGAGTTCCATGAACTGACCATGCGACAAATACCGCCCTTCAAGAAAGAATACGCTCCCAGGCGGCATAAAGTTCCCCTGTGGCACCGTTAAGCCTGAGACAACAACGGACCACTGATAACTGACTACTGACAACTGACTCTTAGAACCGCACCTTCACATCCGGACGTTTGGAGAGATGGACGGAGTCGATAAACCGAACCTGGCGGGTGCTTAAGGTCATCACCAGCGATTGGGTGCGGATGCCGTCGCCGGAGAAACGGACACCTTTGAGAAGGCTTCCTTCCGTCACGCCCGTGGCGGCAAAAATGATTTCATTTCCCGGCGCAAGGTCGTGGGTGGAGTAAACCTTTTTCAAATCCTGCACACCCATGGATTTTATTCTCTCCGCTTGCTGAGCGTCTTTGATTACCAGCCGCCCCTGGATCTCCCCGTTCAAACACCGGAGAGCCGCGGCGGTCAGAACGCCTTCGGGCGCGCCTCCAATACCCATCACTGCGTGCACTCCGCGTCCCACCACGGCGGCGGCAATGCCGGCGGAGAGGTCGCCGTCGCCGATCAGGCGGATGCGCGCGCCGGCCGCACGAATATCGGCAATCAGTTTTTCATGGCGTGGGCGGTCCAGCACAATCACCACCAGGTCTTCCACGTTGCGCTCCATGCGCCGCGCGATGGCGCGAAGATTGTCGCGCACGGGAGCGTCCAGATCCACGGCGCCCTTGGAAGTCGGGCCCACGATGATTTTTTCCATGTAGCAGTCGGGGGCGTGCAGGAGTCCGCCGTGCTCGGATGCCGCCAGCGTGGTGATGGCGCCCGGCGCGCCGGTGGCGCAAAGGTTGGTCCCCTCGAGAGGATCGACGGCAATGTCAATTTCGCGCACCGTGTCGCTGTATTCTTTTTTGAGCCCCACTTTCTCGCCAATGTAAAGCATGGGAGCCTGGTCGCGTTCGCCTTCGCCAATCACAATGGTGGCGGCGACGGGCACGGTGTCCAATACGCGGCGCATGGCCTCCACGGCGGCCTTGTCCGCGCCGTTGCGGTCGCCGCGGCCCATGGTGCGCGCGGCATCAATCGCCGCCTCTTCCACTACCCGCACAAATTCGAGTGACAGTTCACCTTCCATCAAACCTCCTTGCGGAGTTATTTGTACGCCGGAACGCCCGTCACCCGCTCGCCGATGATGAGGGTGTGGATGTTATGCGTGCCCTCGTAGGTGATGACCGATTCCAGATTGCACATGTGCCGGAAGATGGGATATTCGTCCGCCACGCCGTTGGCGCCCAGAATATCGCGCCCGGCTCGGGCAATATCCAGCGCGATTTTCACGTTGTTGCGCTTGAGCATGGAGACGTGGGCGTGGTCGGCCCGTCCCTGGTCCTTCAGCCGGCCCACCTGCAAGGCCAACAATTGCGCTTTGGTGATTTCGGTAATCATGTCGGCAAATTTCGCCTGCACCAGTTGATGGGTGGCGATGGGCTTGTCGTCGAACTGTTTCCTGATCTTTGCGTACTCCAGCGATTCGTTATAGCACGCCATGGCGGCGCCGATCGCACCCCAGCCGATTCCGTAGCGCGCCTGGGTCAGGCAACTGAGAGGGCCTTTCATTCCTTGCACACCCGGCAACATGCCGGAGGCGGGCACGCGAACGTCCTGGAGCGAGAGGCTGCTGGTAACCGAAGCGCGCAGTGACATTTTTCCCTTGATATCCTTGGACGTGTAGCCGGGCGTGCCTCGCTCCACCAGAAACCCGCGAACGCCGTCATCCGCGCGCGCCCACACCAATGCGACGTCGGCAATAGTGCCGGAAGTGATCCACGTCTTTTCGCCGTTCAGAATATAATGGTCGCCGTCCCTAACCGCGCGTGTTCGCATGCCGGCCGGATTCGATCCGAAGTCGGGCTCGGTAAGGCCGAAACATCCGAGCGCCTTGCCCTGGGCCATAGTGGGCAGCCAGCGATTTTTCTGTTCTTCCGACCCGTATTGCTTGATGGGATACATCACGAGAGCGCCTTGCACGGAGACAAAACTGCGCAAGCCGCTGTCGCCCCGCTCGAGTTCCTGCATGATGAGCCCGTATTCCACATTCGACATGCCGGCACAGCCGTAACCTTCCATGTTGGCGCCGAAGAGGCCAAGCTCCGCCATCACCGGTACCAGATTTTTGGGAAATTTTCCATCCCGGCTCCATTCCTCGATGTGCGGGATCACTTCCTTGTCCACAAACTCGCGTACCGTGCCGCGCACCAGCTTTTCCTGGTCGCTCAAGAGCGAGTCGATTTCCATGTAGTCAACGCCGCGAAAGGGAAACATGAGGCCCCCAAAAAAACATTGAGTGATTTGGCGATTGAATCATTGAGACATTGTATCAATGAATTTGGCTGAAAGGCGTCCGTTGTAGGTTCTCCTTGGCCCTTTGTCCCGAGTCCGCGGATCGTGTGGCCTGGAAAAGACCCGACGGGCGGGATTCAATCACTCAATCACTTAATCACTCAATTCTTTCAACGGACAACTGACCACGGACTTTGGGCCTTCCTTCGCATATAATCGGGGGCATGACCGACGAACGCGAGCGCCTGACGGCAATGGTGAAAGCGGCGGGTTGAGCGGCCAAGTTGAGTCCAAGTATGTTGGACTCTGTGCTCAGCAAGCTGCCCAAACAATCCGACCCGCACGTCCTGATTGGCTTCGACACCGCCGACGACGCTGGAGTGTATCAACTCACGCCCGACCTGGCTCTGGTGCAAACGGTCGATTTTTTTACGCCCATCGTGGACGATCCTTTCACCTTCGGCCAAATTGCCGCCGCCAATTCTCTGAGCGACGTCTACGCCATGGGCGGACGCCCGATTTCGGCGCTCTCCATTGTGGGCTTTCCCCAGACCGGGCGCGACGTTTCCATTCTGGAGCGCATCCTCCAGGGCGGCCTCTCTAAAATGCAGGAGGCCGGCTGCACGGTGATCGGCGGACACTCGATAGGCGACGATGAAATTAAATTCGGGTATGCCGTCACTGGCGTGGTCAACCCCGTGCGGGTGTTGTCGAATGCGGGAGCGCGGCCCGGCGACCGCCTGGTGCTCACCAAGCGAATTGGCACTGGCATCATCTCCACTGCGCTCAAAAGCAGCGCCGCCAGTGATGAGGCTATGCGCGCCGCCATCGAATCCATGGCCACGCTGAACCGCGCGGGCAGCGAAACCGCTTTGCAATTCAGCGTGCACGCCGCGACCGACATCACCGGCTTTGGATTTCTTGGCCATGCGCGCGGCATGGCGGCGGCCAGCCAGGTGAGCATGGTGATCAACCATCTCGCCATCGACTTTCTGCCGGAAGCCCGCGAATTGGCGCGCCGCAATTTTTTGCCCGGTGGCCTGAAGAGGAATATTGAATTTATCAGCGGCTGCGTCGAGTTCGCGGAAGCCATCCCGGAGGACGTTCGCAACCTGCTTTACGATCCTCAGACCTCCGGGGGCCTTCTCCTTGCCGTCAGTCACAGCGATGCCGCCCGGCTGGTAGCGCGCCTGGGAACGAATGGAGTTCCTGCCAAGGAGGTTGGAGAGATCGTCGAGAAAACCAAATCGCTACTGCGCATTCAATAGAAATGATTTGCCACCAACCTTGGTGGCCATGACTCAAGCGCCGCGCATATACGAACAATGTTGCCGCGCCCTTCCAGGAAAGCGATCTCATGTTAGTCATCGACAGTGTAAAAACTCGAAAACACGTTGAAATTGCGCGTGCTCTTTTCCGCGAGTACGCAGACTCGCTGGGCTTTGACCTATCCTTCCAGAATTTCGCGCAGGAGTTGGCCGAGCTGCCTGGGGATTACACCCCGCCCGGCGGCCGTTTGTATCTGGCCTTCGAGAAAGGCCGCCCCGCCGGGTGCATTGCCTTAAGAAAAATATCGGATGAAGATTGCGAGATGAAACGGTTCTATGTTTGCCCGCTCTTTCGCGGAAAAGGCGTGGGGAAACGGCTGGCGACGCTGATCATCGCGGAGGCGAGGGAGATTGGATACAAGCGCGTGCTGCTTGATACCGTGCCTGCGATGAAACGCGCCATCAGCCTCTACCGCGCGCTGGGTTTTAAGGCCATCCCGGCTTACCGCAAGAATCCTGTTCCCGGCGCCTCTTTTCTGGAACTTTATCTCCCATAATCACGGCGCGGGTGTAATATGCAAAACTGTTCCGCCTGCATGATCTTCAATTTGGTTATTCCGGTACGAACTTAGCAATTTGTTGAAAACCGTTTCCGACCGTGTCATTCCGATCCGTCAGCCGACGGACCTCCTCGGAATGACCCGCCCAGGCGGGCGCTAGTTTCTCAACGAGTTGTTAAAGATCAATGTCACTTCATCGCGGGAATCGATGTAGAATCTGGGAACTAATTTAGGGGGCCGTTTAATGAAAAACCAAAAGAATTTTCCTGAGAATTTGAACCCACAGGTGACCCGGCGCAGGTTTCTGAGTGGCGCCGCCACCACCATCACTGGCCTCACGATTGTGCCGCGCCACGTGCTGGGCGGCGCGGGATACGTCGCTCCCAGCGATAAGGTAAACCTTGCCTTCATCGGCGTGGGCGCGCAGGGCTTGCGCGTGATGCTTGAATTTCTTAAAGAGCCGGACGTACAAGGCGTCGCCGTTTGTGACGTGAACCAGGGCAGCGACGATTATCCGCAGTGGGGACAGCACGAATTTCGCGATTCGGTGCGGAAATTGATCGGGACGGACACAGGCTGGGATTGGCTCAGTCCCGAGAAGCCCCTCCAGTTGACGCCGTCGCTGAAAGTGACCGGCGGCGTGGCGGGGCGTGACGCGTGCCAGAAAATTGTGGACGGTTACAATGGCGCGCAGAAGCGGTCCGGGCAGTCGCGCGGCTGCGCGGCTTACGTTGATTTTCGCGAGTTGCTGGAAAAGGAAAAAGGCGTGGATGCGGTGGTGGTGTGCACCACGGACAATCTGCACGCCTCGGTTTCAGCGGCGGCTATGAAGAAGGGCAAACACGTTTTCTGCCAGAAGCCCATGACGCATACTATTTATGAGGCGCGGCGCATCGCCGAAATCGCCCGCCAGACGGGCGTAGCCACGCAGGTGGCGGTCGGCAATCAAGCGTCGGAATCCACCCGCCAGTTGTGCGAGTGGATTTGGGCCGGCGCCATCGGCCCGGTGCGCGAAGTTCAAAACTGGTCGAGCCGCCCCTTCTGGCCGCAAGGCATCGACCGCCCCACTGAAACGCAGCCTGTGCCTGAGGGGCTCGATTGGGATCTTTGGCTTGGCCCGGCGCCCGCCCGGCCATTCCATCACGCCTACCTTCCCTTCGTTTGGCGCGGCTGGTACGACTTTGGTTGCGGTTCACTCGGCGACATGGGGTGCTATAGCTTCGACACTATTTTCCGCGTGCTGAAACTTGAAGCTCCCACCAGCGTTGACGCCAGTTCCACCGAACGCCACGAGGAGACCTATCCGCTGGGCTGCATCGTGCGCTTCAATTTCCCCGCGCGCGGCGATATGCCGCCGGTTAAATTGAATTGGTACGATGGCGGCTTGCTGCCCGCGAGGCCGGAAGAGATGGACGAACATCAGTCCATGCACGGCGAGCAGAACGAGGGACTGCTGTTCATAGGGGACAAAGGGAAAATCCTCTGCGGATTTACCGGACAACATCCTAAATTAATTCCCGCTTCCGCCATGGCCGCTTTCCAGCCGCCGCCCAAAACTCTGCCGCGTTCACCGGGCAACGAGCGCGAATGGCTCGATGCCTGCAAGGGCGGCAAGACGAAACCCGGCGCGAACTTTGAGTTTTCCGGCGTGGTCACTGAAGCTCTCCAAATGGCCAACCTCGCCACGCGCGTGGGCGGCAAGCTTGAGTGGGATGGCCCAAACCTGAAGGTTACTAATAACGCGACTGCACAGGCTTACGTGACTCCCGAGCGGCGCGAAGGCTGGGCGCTTTAGCCACTAATACAACGCAAGGTTTCGCAACTAGTCGCGGCGGTCTGATGGCGGAGCTAGCTCATAAGTAGTTGTGGGATGGGGCTCGCCGGAAACTACCGTGGTGATGGATCCTTCGACGGCGAATACCCAGGGAAATTCCGTTCCGAAATTGTCCAGGTTTTCGGAGGGAGAACAAACCCACGCTGCTCGCGGTTCGCCCTTCACAGGTACGTCCTCGCGCACGCACACCAGCTTCCACTTTTTGGGCGGAGCGGCGCAGACAATCTGTTTCTTGGTAGTGGCCTTGCCGCCGTCCATCCTCTCTTCCGTGCGCGTGCATTCACTCACATCCGTGACCAGATCGAATACGCGCCGTTCTGCGCCCGCGATACTGGCGCCGTGGAACGTGCATTTCCAGCGCGTGGTAATGGTCATGATGCCATCGGGATCGCTTTGCCTTTGAGCGAGTGTGCCGTGGTCTTCAAGGTGTACGTCAGGCGGGTTATTTCCAAGCACAGTCTCGGATTCGCCGGAGGTATTCACGGCGCAATTCCCGCCGCAGCCATAACCCCAATTAATTTTCCGGTGAGATGTGGTGAGAATTTGCCGGCCTCCACTCATCGCAACAGCGGCCAGCGCCACCAAGACGAAGGGTGTCCGCATTATTTCTAGCAAAGAACCCCCCAAAACGCATTCAGTCTAATTCTCGGGCATGACAGAGTAACCGGCGGGTTGCAGAGAATTATCCCACCTTAATATTGAGAAACTTTTGAAATGCCAAGAGGAAGAGCCTGCCGTTATACATGTTGCTGTAGTTAAAGTGGAAGGTGCCGCTTGACCCGAGCAGGCCGAAAAAAGTGGACGTGGCGTCCTTGCGCGTCAGGGTGAAATTGCCCGACGCCAGCTTGGCCGAGCCAATGTCGCCCGCCTCGCAGCGGTTGACGGCGCCGTCTTTTTCCACGATTTCGATGAAACCCCTCCCAACACGGGCATAGCGATTGTGGCCCATATGGAATTTGAGATAGCCATTTTGGGTGAGCTCGGCGTCAGCCTTGGGGATCAGATAGTCGTACCAGGCCGATTCGGCCGCCCGCAGGTAATGGTAGGAATTACCGGCAGGAGGCGTTTTCAAATTCGCGCTGTGGGTGCCGGAAAGCGTGAAGACCGCTTTTTCACTCTCGGCGGGATACCAATTGAAATAGAAACTGGTGTAAGTGTAGATGCCGTTCCTGTAATGGCGGGTTACAGAAGTGGAAATCGCCGCAGCGTCCTTGAAACAGAAAACGGAGTTTCCGATAATATTTTCCCGCTCGCCCTTGCAACTGATTTGGGCGCAGCCATCCACACCCACAAACTGGCAGAAATGCTTGAACCCTAATTTCCGCCAGGCGATATATGCCGGGAGCAGACCTATGATGGCGGCCCAAAGCGCGATGGGAGTGCCTGTCATGCCCGAGGGAATATCGAGTATGTACGCGAAGCGGTTTATCCCCATAGCCAGGAGAAATCCGCCCAAACCCCAAAGAGCAGCGATGGCGAGCCGCACTTGCGCCGGTTTCGCCTTCACTCCCTTTTTGAGCGATGTGTGGGCGCTCTTGATGTCGCCAATTTCCCGCGGCGGCCGGACGAAAAAATCGCGATCCGGCGCGAGCGCGTTCCCCAGATGGTCAATCACACCAGGCGGAGGGGTCCACAAACACTCGCCCGCCTGCACTTGAAGGTTGTCATTAATATTGGTGGACATTCCGATCTCCCCAATCTGCCAGACTCGCGTACCCATTCCTATTCTGATTTTTCCTTTGGCGGCGTCTCATGATTTCCGGGATTCACGTTACTTTTTCTTATCGAGCACATCAGCCTTTTGTTTTTCAGCGAGCCCACCCGCCTTGTCGCCCTTCGCCTCCAGCGCCAGGCCCAGGTTATAGTGCGCGTCGGAGTAATCCGGCCGCAGATGAATGGCCGCACGGAACTCGGGTATGGCGCCATCATAGTCGCGCTTCTTATAGAGAGAGTTTCCGAGGTTGTAATGCGCTTCAGGGAGGTTCGGCAGCAGGCGGGCCGCCGCGCCGTATTCGGCCAGCGCCCCGTCGAAATCACCCATAGCGTAGAGCGTGTGCCCGAGATTGTAGTGTGCCTTGCCGTAGTCCGGCTTCAGGCGAATCGCCGTGCGAAATTCCGCGATGGCGGCCTGATGGTCGCCTTTACCATCGAGCGCCTTGGCGTAATTGTGATGCGTCATGGCATCGTCTGGCTGGAGTTGAAGGGCGGTCTTGTATTCGGCGATCGCTTCATCCACGTTGCCCTTGGTGCCCAACACGTTCGCGAGATTGTTGTGCGCGTCGGCAAAGTCCGGCCGCAGGTGAATGGCGGCGCGGTACTCGGCGATCGCGCCGTCCTGGTCACCTTTACTTTCAAGCACCACACCCAAACTGTAGTGGGCTTGAAAGATTTTCGGGTCCAGTCGAATGCACTCCCGATACTCGGCAATCGCGCCTTCCACATTTCCTTTGCCATAAAGACCGTTTCCCCGGTTGTAGTGCTCCTGGGCGGGCGTAAGCTTGGTTTGCGCAACCACCCAACCTCCGGGGATCACGAGAAAAGCCAGCAGCATTAGTCTGAATGTCATAGCAAGCCTCCGAAAAACCAATGTTGAGCATCACGGGTCAAATCCACCCCACCATGAAGAAAAAGGCGATGAGACAAACAATAGCCACGGCCGCTCCCCAAGAGATATAACGCTTCACACTCTTGCGCATATTTTGTTCCACTTCTTTTTCGGTCCGCTCGGAAATCATAAACGTCTTCTCGTTCTGGCCTTTCACGATCAGGTTGCGATCGTCTTCACGCTTGGCTTGGGGGTTTTCGACGCACGTTCCGATCATGTCGTACGAGCCTTTGGGCATGATGGCACACTCCCGCACGCGATATTGTCCGGGCGGAGTCCCGGGCTTGGCTCGTTCGATGTAAGCTCCCAGCTCCTTGTCATCGGGCCTCCATATCTTCGCCCCACGATGCGTCGTGGTCACGCCCTTGACTGAATCCGATAGGGACAAATCGAGTTCCGCACCATGCGCATCCACCAACACTTTTCCGGTGGCATCGGCAAGATAAAATCTTACGCCATCGGCGTGGGTCGCATAATACGCCCATTGTCCGTTCCTCCCATGCGAATCGGTTGCCCATATTTCGATCTCCACTTCATAGAAATAGCATGGCCGTTTGGAGACCGGGCCAGGGACGGTCTGCTCGCCTTCCGATTTTCCGTGAACGTGGGTCAAACCCATGGCGATGCTTTGGATCGGAATCTCGGGCGTGTCTTCCAAGACGCGGAATTCCCGAAACATGATCAATCCCCTGATGAAACTATAGAGCCCTCCGGCGAATCCTATGAACACGAAGATTCCCATGAATTGAAACCAACCGGGTGCCCAAATTTCGTCCTCAGTTTTCGCTTGGGAGTTGCTTTTACCCTGGGGCCCATGGTTGAGGTCGTAGCGCGCGTTCTCGTTTTTCGGATTCAGGCGGAAGGCTTCCCGTTCCTCGTCGAATTCTCCACTTACGTCGCCCTTCTCTCCCAGGGCCTCGCCGAGGTATTGGTGCGCCGTATCGCTTTTCGGGTTCAACCGGACGGCTTCGCGTTCCTCGGTGATTTCTCCATCCCAGTCGCCCTTTTTTCCGAGGCCCACGCCGAGAAATTCGTGGGCAAAAGCGCTCGCTCGGTTCAGGCGGAGGGCTTCGCGCTCCTCGGCGATTTCTCCATCCCAGTCGTTCTTCTCTGCCAGGGTCACGCCAAGGAACCTGTGCGCACTTTCGTTTTTCGGATCCAGGCGCAGGGCCTCACGGTACTCGCTGATCGCGCCGTCAAAGTCCCCTTTGTCGTCGAGCGCCCTGCCCAGATTGAGGTGGGCGACGGCGAAATTCGGTTCCAAGCGAATAGCCTGTCGAAACTCTGCAATCGCAGCGTCCAATTGATCCTTGCCATACAGGTCGTTTCCTTGATTGTTGTGCACCTGGGCTTCGGTTAGCTTGGCTTGTGGCAACGCCCACAAAACTTGTGGCAGGAGAAGGACCAGAAGCACCAGTCTGAATTTCACCATAAACCTCCGAGCACTGACTTTTGATGAAGTTGCCCGGCTTCGGAAAGGAGTGAAACGCCGCTAAATTGTGCGCCACCCGGAGGGTTTAGCGGATAATTCTATCTTAACCTCGTGCGCGCAATATACACCCGATTGCCCTCGGACCTTGGGTGAGCCCGGGTTTCTCGCCCCCAAGTCATTCTCCTTTATTTCAAGGACCGAACCGTATCGACGGTGAACAGGGTAAAGTCGCATCCGCCGAACTGGGCACCCATGCACACCATTACCGCGCGGCGGACCAACTTGGTGGGCTTGTCGTCAGGAAAGAGGACTTTGAACTTGGTTGTACCAACGGCCTTGGTAGCGGTGGCAACGGCTCGCTCTGAAGTGCGAAAAACATCCGTTCCGCTGAGGAACTTCACATCGTCCATCTTGCCTCCGGGCGCATAAAGCACAAAGAACTCTGCGCTGCCTTCGCCTGTAATTATCTTTCCCAGCTTTGTGCGCCGCAGTTGAGACAACTCTTCAGAAAGGGACCTTTGCCCCGTTTGCGCGGCCATTATGTTGCCTTTTGGCCGCCTGAGCATGGGCGCAGTATCACCCTGAAGGGATTGCACGATATTCCGCATGTGCGCCGCAGTTGATTTCTTGCCCTCTTTTTCGTATGCCTGCGCCAAGTGGTCGCCCACGACTGCCTGTTGGTACAAATTCCACGAAGCCTCAATATACTTTTCCGCCTTCGGCAGGTTGCCCTGGCGGAAGTAAACCCATCCGAGGGTATCCCAATCGGCGGCCAAGGAATTCATCCGCGCAAGGTCCTTTACGGTCAATGTTGCCAAGCTGACCTTGGCGGACTCGCCCTCCTCAAACATAACGGCTTTTTCCGCATATTCCTGAGCTTTTTCAAGCTCCAGGTTATTTTCTGCCAAGTCGAATGCTACGTTGTTCCAGGTGTTCGGTGTTGGGTCGTATTCTACGGCCTTATCGTAAGCGGGCAGCGCCTTGGAGATATTTCCGGACTTTAGATAGGCCTGAGCCAATTGAAATTGAAGATTGTGATTTTCTGGATGGTCCGCCACCGCCCTTTCCAATTCAGGAGTGGCCTCGGCGTACTTCTTCTCACTCATGAGCATTGACGCGAGATTTGAATGGGCGTACTTATTGTCCGGGTCTTGCTTTAGCAACTCGCGCCAAACCTGAACTGCCTCATCCTGGCGTTGGTTAAGCGCCAAATTAAGGGCCAGGGAATAATAAGCTGTCGCTCCTTTCGGATAAACTTCAATCTGCTTCCGAAACAACTTGAACGCCGCCTCGCGATTCCCCAAATTCACCTGTGCTGTCCCCATGCCATTCCACGCGTATTTGTGGTCAGGATCTAGTTTTGTCGCGCGCTCGTAAAGGCTGAGAGCTTCCCTATATTTCCGCTCATTCATCGCTTGGTTTCCCTGGGTGTAGAACTCGTCGGCCTCCGGAATGGAAGACGGTATAAACTCACTTTCAACGCCGCTTACGATCGTCGTGTAGAGGTTTCCGTCGTCGTTCGCGGCTTTTGCCAGGGAGTGATAATCCTCGCGCCGGGCAGCAGGCAATTCTCTGAGCTTGACCTCGATGCGACGTTCCGATTCGAATACACCGTTCTTGAATGAATAAGTGGAATGATACTCGGCAAAGTCGCGGAGAATATCCGCAGAAGGAAGAAGTTGCGGAGCATATCCCTTGGGTAACGTAATCCTTGATTTACAATCGAATTCTGCGGGGCCGCTTAACTTGAGCACCTCTTTAGATTCTACTTCTTTGTCATCCAGTTGAAAAAATGAGCAAATCTGAGTTGGAGGAGTAATCCTGCGATTCGCCCAATCAGAATATTCCTTTCTGACGTATTGATAGGAAACGCGGAATGGCTCGTCAGTGGCTTCCGGAGAAGTTGGCGTTACATCGGTAACCTCGCCCGCGAACCCTGAGGCGTATGAAATCCTCTGCACCAGGTCTTTCCATTTCGACTGGGGTGTTTGGCGGAAGGCGAGGCGGAAGATCACTTCGATGTCTCCTCGATCGGTGCGCTGGATTTTCGCCCTGAGAGTCCCAGCCTCGTCCAATGCTCCGTCGACCTCGAATCGAACTGAATTCTTGAACGGCGGGTCGGCGGGTGTCTTGTACAGTGAGGCGGGTTTGCCCGCTGGGATCACCAGAGCTTCCTTGTCCCGAAGACCCGGCATCAGGAATCCAAAGGGCGCAACCTCCGTGGTGGTGTCCAGCCACACCCATTCCCTACCTTCGGGCACAACGCTGATGACGTGATCGAAATGGCCGGGCGAGGGAATTTCCGGGTCAATTTTGAGCCCGGAGTTGATCAGAGCAGGGTACGCTTGCAATCCCGACGCGTTGAGGAGCGATGCGAGAAGTGTGTGCTTGTCCTTGCAATCGCCGTATGCGTTCTTCAGGACTTCGTCGGCGGAGTGCGGTTGGTAACGGCCGATGCCGAAGGATATGCTGATGTAGCGGAATCGAGTGGACACGTAATTGTAAATGGTCTTCACTTTGTCGGCGTCAGTCTTAGCGTCTTTGGTGAGTTCGGCGGCTTTGGCTCGAATGTCTGGAGTCGGCGTTACACGCTCCTGTTCCAGCCTTCCCCACCAGGCGCCAACCTCATCCCAAGTGCGAAACGTGCTGATCTGGACCGGCGGCGGTGGTGGCTCCGCCGGGGCGGGCTCCTCATCTTCAGATTTGCGCTTTATGTTTGCGGTCTTCCACAAATAAACGCGGCGACCGTCTTCCTCGGTGATAGTGGGTTTGAAGTCGGTGCTCTTTACGTTTACAAAGCGGTCCTTGGGCAGATTCACCTCAAGTTCTTCATCGAGGACAATGGCGTCTTTTGTGAAGACGTAGTCTAACCAGAACTGTCCTGGGATGAGCGGTGAGCGCACGACGGTTTTCATGTTGTACTCCAGTATGTCCCCTATGCCCAGGCCTTTCACCGCCACGTGTTTTTCCCTATAGTCGCTGTACATGGGCGCAGCGCGCGTGATCTCAGCTGCCATGTCTTGCACGCCATCCGCCGGGGTTTCGATCATAGCCCCGTCAGGTTTGTGCACGCGAACGTAGCCGATCTCAATCTCCTCGTTAGCGCTGCTGTAGCCAAAAGTCAACAGGCCGAATGCCTGGACGCCGGCCTCCGATTGCACCAGCATCCGGCCTGTGGTTTCACGGGTGGCAGTACCATCGTTTTCAAATCTAATCGTCGTGCGCAGTCTTTGATAGATGGCCGACTCCTTTGAATTGTCTGCGGGCAACGCCGGAGCAGGAGTGGGGTTAATCTGCGCGTCTGAGCGGATGGCGGGCAGCATGAAAAGCAGCGCGGCTGTCAGAACCTTGAACTTTTTACACATATTGACGAAGTACTTACTCTATTGCCCGTCTGATTGCAAGGTGCATTTATTGTTGCTTTGGGACCGCGCTCTGGCTTAATTAGCAAGCTTGAAGCGCGCACGCCCGATCCGGTCGTCCGGGAACAATCCAGAGCTTTTCAATTTGTTACTGTTGTGCCCCGCATGTCTATTTTCCCGCTTGGCGGCGTTGCGCGAAAATGGGACACAGGATAAGATGGAACCGCATGAAAAAAGAAATACCTTTGCAATTGTATGTTGGCCTGGGGATACTTCTGATTGGCGGCCTCCTGCTGGGCGGGGAATATTTTTTGGTGAAGTGGGCTCCGCTGCACAAGCAACGCGTGGAGGACGAAATCCTGAAACAGATTCCCTTCCACAACGAATCCATGGGCGTGGACATGCAGGTGGCGGCGGGAATTTATGGACAGGTGGAAACCTTTGCCGGAGGCGTAAAAATATTCCGGACCCGATGGTGGGGCGCAGGACCGTCACTGACCATTACTTCCGAGCCCAACGTGGACCACGCTTCCGAATTCTCGCAGGAGATTCTGGCGGTTTGGGAAACTGACGGGGTGTTGAAGAATATTCCGCGCTACCGTTTCGATCACACCAGGTTGGCGGACCGCGATGCGGTCATCCTCCAGCGCTACAAGGACCGCGCCCTGTGGCTCACCGCCCATGTGATCACGCCCGACCGCATCATCGTGGCGGAGTGCTCGACGGGCGGAAGCAATCAGGTGCTGCTGCTCGAAGCCTGCGACGAATCTTTGCGTTCGATCACGGTGGCAGGGCCTGCTTCATCCAAACCAGCTCTTGAGGAAGTTACTCCGCCACAAGTGATCCGGCAGAAATAGGGCCGGCGGTCCGCCTGCGAGTGTAACCAGAGGAAAACTTAAACTCAAAATGGCCAAGTGGGAAAAAATCGAGGGAAGCCTCTCCACGGCACAGGGATTCCGGGGTGCGGCCGTCTCTGCGGGAATCAAGCGCGTGGAAGGCGCGCTGGACCTGGCATTATTGATTTCCGACGCGCCGGAAACTGCGGCGGCCGGATTGTTCACCACCAACCTGGCGGCAGCGGCTCCCGTACTCCTTTCCCGCCGGCACCTAGCCGCCGGGCGCGGACGCGCGCGGGCGATCATTGTGAACGCTGGAAACGCCAATGCGTGCACAGGGCGGGCAGGCGTGCGCGCCGCGCAAGAGACCGCGCGCGCCGTCGCCAACCTTTTCCGCCTGAAAACTCACGAGGTTCTCGTGGCTTCCACCGGCGTGATCGGCGTGCCTTTGAAGACGGACCTTATTCTCAATCAGCTTCCGGGTCTGAAGGAAAAACTTTCGTCCGAAAACGCGGCGTTCATGGTGCGCGCCATTATGACCACGGACACCGTTCCGAAATCCGTGGTGTTGCGCACGCGAATGGAAGGAAAGATGGTTCATCTGGCCGGAATCGCGAAGGGTTCCGGGATGATTCACCCGCGCATGGCCACCATGTTGAGTTTCATTACCACCGATGCGGCCGTTCCTCCCCGCGAGCTGCAACACATGCTGCGCGCGGCGGCCCGCCCGACTTTCAACTCCGTTACTGTGGACGGCGACACCTCCACCAATGACACCTTAATAGCCTTGGCCAGCGGACGAGCGGGCGTTGCCCTGCGCCAACATTCCCCGCAGGGCAGGCATTTTCTTGCCGGCCTCACCCAACTCTGCGAGTCGCTGGCCCGCATGATTGCAAAAGACGGCGAGGGAGCGGAAAAACTTGTCACCGTGGAAGTGCGAGGCGCGCGCCGGCGGGCGGACGCGGAACGAATCGCGCGGGCCATCGCCAATTCGCCGCTGGTGAAAACCGCCATCGCCGGCAGCGATCCGAACTGGGGACGCATAATTTGCGCGGCGGGCTATTCGGGAGGAGATTTTGATCCCGGAAAGGTGGACATCGGGATCAATGACTTCGTGCTCTGCCGCAAAGGTCTGGATGCCGGGTTTGATGAAACCGCCGCCAAGCAGGTGATGGATGCCAAAGAATTGACCCTGCGGCTGGACCTCCACGACGGCAAAGCCTCCGCCCGCATGTGGACCTGTGATTTTACCCACGGCTATATCGACATCAACGCCTCCTATCGGACGTAACACCGCGCGGTGAGCCATGTCCGGAATTATCGGTTACGTCGGGAAAAAACGGGTGGTGCCCGTGTTGCTGGAAGGCCTCCAGCGGCTCCAGTACCGCGGCTACGACTCGGCCGGCCTGGCGGTCATCAAGGAAAACCATCTTGAGATTCGGCGCGCGACGGGAAAGCTGCGAAACCTGGAAGAAGTTATCCGTTTGAATCCGCTCGATGGGACCTACGGCATCGGGCACACGCGCTGGGCCACGCACGGCGCGCCCACGGAAGAAAACGCCCACCCGCACCGCGATTGCCACTCCACGGTGGTGGTGGTTCACAACGGAATTATTGAAAACTATCTCGAATTGAAAAAGATCTTGGAAAAGGACGGGCACCAATTTTCCACCGAGACCGACACCGAAGTTATTGCCCACCTGATCGAAAAATATCACACCGGGGACGCGAAACTGGCCCGGCTGGAAGATGCGGTTTGCGCCGCTGTGCGCGAGTTGACCGGCGTTTTTGCGCTGGCCATTATTTCCACCCTGGATCTGAATAAAATCGTGGCGGCGCGGCGCGGCCCGCCTGCTGTCATCGGCCTGGGCAAAGACGAATATTTTGTTGCCAGCGACGTGCCGGCCATCCTTTATCACACCCACGATCTTATTTTTCTGGCCGATGGTGACCTGGCGGTGCTCAGCCCGAGCGGCGTGAGGCTCACAGAATTCAACGGCCAAAATGTTTCGCGCCGGGTCCAGCACATCACCTGGGACCCGATTCTGGCGGAGAAAGGCGGGTTCCGCCATTTCATGGTGAAGGAAATTTACGAGCAGCCGCGCGCCGTGCGCGACACGACGCTGGGAAGGTTCTCGCCGGAGACAGGACAGGTGTGGCTGGACGAGATGGCGATTACGCGGGAGGATTTCAAAGCGTTTCGCGAAATCAAATTGGTGGCGGCCGGGACATCGCGCCATGCCGCCCTGGCAGGAAAAATAATCATCGAGCGGCTGGCGCGCGTGCCCGTGGAGGTGGATTACGCCTCCGAATTCCGTTACCGCGACCCATTGGTGGATTCGAGCACGCTGACCGTCCTTCTCACCCAGTCGGGTGAAACTGCGGACACGCGCGCAGGACAGCGGGAAGCGCAGGCCAAAGGTTCGAAGACTCTCGCCATCTGCAACGTTCTGGGCAGCATGGTGCCTCGCGAGGCCGATGGTGTGATCTACACGCACGCCGGACCGGAAATCGCGGTGGGATCAACCAAGACGTTCACCGCGGAGCTGGCGGCGCTCTATCTGTTTGCCATTTATTTGGGGGAAATACGCGGCACGCTGTCCGCGGCCGACGCCAGGAGATTGTTGGCCGATCTCGCGGCGCTACCCCGCCAACTGGAGTCCGTCCTCTTGAAAGAAGATGAGTGCGAAGAGTTGGCCGGCCATTTCTATCGCTCCGCAGCATTCCATTTTCTCGGCCGCGGCGTCCACTTTCCCGTAGCCCTGGAAGGCGCGTTGAAAATGAAAAAGGTTTCCTACATTTACGCCGAGGGTTATCCGGCGGGAGAGATGAAGCACGGGCCCAACGCCCTGATCGCCGACGGGCTGCCCGTGGTGGTCATTGCCACCTGCGATTGGAACGCCGCTGATTCAAAGGTGCGATACGAACGAACGCTCTCCAACATCAAGGAAGCGCGCGCGCGGCGGGCCACCATTATCGCCTTGGTGACTGAAGGCGATCACGAAGTCGGCGACATGGCGGACCACGTGATTGCCCTCCCCCACACCAACGAACTCCTCTCGCCAATCCTCGAAGTCGTGCCCTTACAGTTGCTGGCGTATCACATCGGGGTGTTGCGTGGCTGCGACGTGGACCAGCCCAGGAACCTAGCCAAGTCAGTAACTGTCGAGTAAAAACTGAACCACCAAGGCAGCAAGACACAAAGAAAAATGAAATATGAAAGGCAGTTCTTAGATTCTCCCGGGGTAACTCAAAGGTTTTCCTTGGTGCCTTTGTGCCTTGGTGGTAAAAGGTCTTAATGAAGCTCGTCCATTCCGAGGAGTAAAAACTGAACCACCAAGGCACCAAGACACAGAGAAAAATGAAATATGAAAGGCAGTTCTTAGATTCTCCCGGGGTAACTCAAAGGTTTTCCTTGGTGCCTTTGTGCCTTGGTGGTAAAAAGCCCTGATGAAGCTCGTCTACTCCGAGGAGTAAGAACTGAACCACCAAGGCACCAAGACACGAAGAAAAATGAAGTTTGAAAAGCATTTCTTAGATTTTCCCGGGGTAACTCAAAGGTTTTCCTTTGTGCCTTGGTGCCTTGGTGGTAAAAAGCCCTAATGAAGCTCGTCTACTCCGAAGAGTAAAAACCGAGCCACCAAGGCACCAAGACACAAAGAAAAATGAAATATGAAAGGCAGTTCTTAGATTCTCCCGTGGTAACTCAAAGGTTTTCCTTGGTGCCTTTGTGCCTTGGTGGTAAAAAGCCCTAATGAAACTCGTCTACTCCGATCAATACGATCTTAATTTAGGCGCACACGTTTTTCCCTCGGTCAAATACAAACTGACCAGGGAAAAATTGCTGCGCGATGGGACTGCGCTCCCGGAAGATTTTGTCGAACCCGCTCCAGCCGATGATGAAGACGTGGCGTTGGTTCATACCCAGGATTACATCCGCAAACTCAAGACGGGAACGCTCAGCTTTGCGGAAATTCTTCAACTCGAAATTCCTTATTCGCCGGAACTGATTCGCGCGGTTTGGTTATCCGCGGGCGGTTCGATTCTGGCGGGACGGCTCGCTTTGGAAGGCGGCACGGCCGCCAACATTGGCGGCGGATTTCATCACGCTTATCCAGACCACGGCGAAGGGTTCTGCGTGATCCACGACGTCGCCATCGCGATTCGGCGCCTGCAAAAGGACAAAGCCATTGCCCGCGCCCTGACCGTGGACGTGGATGTGCATCACGGCAACGGCACGGCGGCCATCTTCGCCTTCGATCCGGCGGTACGGACTCTTTCCATCCACCAATTGAATAATTATCCCAATCCCAAGCCGCCGAGCACGGTGGACATTAATCTTCATGATGGCGTCGAGGATGATGAATACCTGGCCGCCCTTGAAGACGGCTTGGATCAGGCGCTCGCCGGCTTCCAACCCGATTTGATCTTTTACCTCGCGGGCGCCGACCCATATCGCGAAGACCAATTGGGCGGCCTCAAGCTCAGTCTGGACGGATTGCAACGGCGGGACCGTGTGGTGTTTGAAATATCCCGCGAAAAGAAAATTCCTGTCGCCGTCACGCTGGCGGGTGGTTACGCCCGGCGATTGGAAGACACCATCCAAATCCACTCGAACACCATTTCAATTGCCCGGGAGTTTGCAGACTAGGAGAGCGGTGGAGTCGCTTTCAATTCGTTGCAGACGCACCCGTTCTCAGCATAGATGGGCGATTATTGCTGAAGTTTTTGCAGATCTTTCCAATGAATCAGAATAATGTGATTGTCCTCAAGAGCCTTCTTGAATTGCGGGCTGGTCACAGCGTTGAAGTCGCGCTGGCGCCAGGCGGCGCCAAAATCGGGATGGCCCACGGTAACCGCCTGGAGTTCGGCATCATCATGGCCCAGATGGACGATCATATAGTGGACACCGGGTTTGATGGCTTTCAGAGCGGCCACATAAGACTCAGTCCAACGGTCGGCGGGAACTCCGGGGTCGAACATCACGAGCGAATCGAATACAGCGTCTTTCGGGGAGAGCAGCGACTCCATCATTTTCTCGCGCGCGTCCGGGACGCGAACGGCAAGGAACGGTAGGTGGTATTCGTGCGCGACCTTCACCAGCACAGCGTAGAACTCCGGTTTGGCGGCGAGCGTTCCCATGTGCATGTCGAGGTGGGTGGGATGAATTCCCATCTTCAGCGCCAAATCGATTTGAGCACGAATTTCGCGCTCGACCTCTGCCGGCGTCGCATGCGTGGCGACCGCCGCCACGTCGGGATAGAAATAACCGTCCGCGGCGAGCAGACTCGGCACCTGGTCCTTGGGCGCCACCGGGCCCCAGCGATAGGTGTTCCACTCACTGGTCAACGTTAAGTGCAAGCCAAGGTCAGCGTCCGGGTGGGCTTTGGCGAAGGCAGCAACTTCGGTCAGCCATGGACAGGGCACCATGATGCTGGCAGAGCTCACCGCATCTTGATCAAGCGCCGCGAAGCTCGCCAAGTCAACGGAATGCGCCACACCGAGATCGTCAGCGTGGAGGATCACCAACTTCGCGTCTGCGGGATACCCCAACCGCTCGGCGATGTTTTTTGGTTGCGCGGGCGCGATGCCGGCAACCATCAGCATCAAAAGCGCGACTGAAAAAATACTTAGCGTTCGAGCAAGTATTCTTCTCATGAGTTTGCCAGCTTCACCAAATGGGTGTTCAGCGAGCCGCTGCGATAGCCTTCGAGGTCCAGGGTCACAAACGTAAATCCAAGAGGTTTAAATATTGCGACGAACTTTTGCGCCATTCCGGGAGTCAACGCGCGCGGCAGTTCTTCCGGGGCGATTTCAATGCGCACCAGATTTTCGTGGTAGCGGACGCGAAATTGATGGAAGCCAAGTTCCCGCAATGCTTCCTCCCCTTTTTCGATTACGGCCAGCCGTTCGGGCGTGACCTCAATCCCGTAGGCGATGCGTGAGGAGAGACAGGCGGACGCAGGGCGGTCCCAAACGGGCAATTCGGCTCGGCGCGAGAGTTCGCGAATGTCGGCTTTGGTCAGCCCCGCGTCAAGGAGCGGCGTAAGAACTTTGTGTTCGCGCGCTGCCTGCTGGCCCGGGCGCCAGTCACCCTGGTCATCCACGTTCACGCCGTAGGCCACGGCGGCGAACTCGCGCTCCGACGCCAACTGATCGAGCTTTTCAAAAAGTTCGTCTTTGCAGAAATAACAGCGGTCGGGATTGTTGGCGCGATAGGCGGCATTCGCCAGTTCGTCGGTCTCAATGAATTCGTGATGAAAGTGGACGAGGGCGACGCACTTCTCCGCCTCCTCGCGGTCACGCGCGGAATAACTCGCGCTCAACGCGGTGACAGCCAGCATGCGCTCGCCCAGCGCCCGGTGCGCGGCATAGGCGAGGTACGCCGAATCGACTCCGCCGGAATAGGCGACGATGAGCGATGGAACTTCCTTAAGCCCCTCATACAACCGTTTTTCTTTTAATGTGAGTTTGTCCACAGAACTGTCCATCGATCGTCAGAATATCGCAGTGGTAAAAATCTGCAACCTCCAAACCACTATTGAATTAGCGCCGGCTGCGACGGCCCGCCGTTGGTGTCGGCGCGAACCAGGCAGGCGGCGGCAAGCTGGTCGTCTTCGTCCAGGTTAATCAGGCGCACGCCCTGCGCGGAGCGGCCACTCTCGCGGATGGTGCTGGAATCGAGCCGGGCGATCTTGCCCTGCTGTGAAATCAGCATCACCTCAGACTCCTCGGTGACGCTGAGCACGCCCACCACTTTTCCGTTGCGCTCCGCGGTTTTCACGTTGATCACGCCCTTGCCGGCGCGTGACTGCTGGCGGTATTCGGTAATCGCGGTGCGTTTGCCGTAGCCCTTCTCGGTGACGGAGAGAATCAGTTCCTTTTCGCCCACAATTTCCATGCCCACGATGTAGTCGCCCTTGTCCAAGTCCATACCGTAGACCCCATAGGCGGAGCGCCCCATGTCGCGGACATCCGCTTCCGGAAACCGAATGGCCATGCCTTCGTGCGAAGCCAGGAAAACAGTTTCGCGTCCGGTGGTCAGTTTGGCGGCAATCAATTCATCGCCTTCCTCGATCCCCATGGCGATAATCCCGCGCGATGACGGGTTGGAGAATTCGGACAGTCGCGTTTTCTTGATGATGCCTTGGCGGGTTGCGAGCAGCACGTAGCCTTCAGCGGCAAAGGTTTCGCCGTCCGCGGTGACGTCCTTGGGCTCGTCGGGTAATTTATTAACCGCCAAAACCGCCGCGGCCTTTTCGCCTTTGGCGAGATTCACCAGGTTCAGGATGTGCTTGCCTTTTCCCGCCGCGCTGATGTCGGGAATCTCGTAAACCTTCAGCCAGTAGAGTTTCCCCGTGTTGGTGAACACCAGGATATAACTGTGAGTATTGGCAATGAACAATTGCTCGACAAAATCCTCGTCGCGCGTTTTCATCCCCATGCGCCCTTTGCCGCCCCGCGCCTGCTGGCGGTAGGTGGAAAGCGGGGTGCGCTTCAGGTAGCCGGAGTGCGACACGGTGATTACCACCTCTTCGTCGGCGATCAGGTCTTCCAGCTTGATTTCCGCCTGTTCCTCGATGATCTGGGTGCGGCGCACGTCGCCATATTCCTTCTGCACCTGCTTGAGCTCGTCCACGATGACGCGCTTCAGGACTTTGTCGCTGGCCAGGATTTCCTTGTACTCGGCGATTTTTTTCTGCAGCTCGTCGTACTCCGTCTGAATTTTATTCCGCTCGAGAGCCGTCAATCTTTGCAACTGCAATTCGAGGATGGCTTGGGCCTGGCGGTCGGAGAAATCGAAACGAGTAATCAGCCCTTCGCGCGCTTCCTTGGGCGATTGCGCGGCGCGAATCAGTTTGATGATGGCATCGAGATGGGAGAGCGCCTTCAAGAACCCTTCCAAAATGTGGGCCCGCTCTTCCGCCTTGCGCAGGTCGTAGGCCGTGCGACGGCGGACCACCGTCACCCGGTGGTCGATAAAGAGTTGGATTGCTTCGATGAGCGGCAGGACGCGCGGCTGGCCGTTCACGATGGCCAGCATGATCATGCCGAAAGTCTCCTGGAGCTGGGTGTGCTTGTAAAGATTGTTCAGGATCACTTCCGGCTGTTCGCCGCGCTTCAACTCCACCACAATGCGCATGCCGTCACGGTCGGACTCATCTTGCACGTTGGAGATGCCTTCGATTTTCTTGTCCAGCACCAGCTCGGCGATGCGCTTAATCAGAGTGGACTTGTTCACCTGGAAGGGAATCTCGGTAATCACGATCTGCTGCTTATCTTTGGTGGGATGTTCGATGGCGGCTTTGGCGCGCATGGTGAACGTGCCGCGCCCCGTTTGGTAGGCCGCCTTGATGCCGCTTTTGCCGTAGATGAACGCGCCGGTGGGAAAGTCGGGCCCGGGAACGATGGAAAGAATTTCATCGAGTCCAACACCCGGTTTGTTGATCAGCAGAATGGTGGCCTCGACGACTTCGGTCAAGTTATGAGGAGGAATCTTGGTGGCCATGCCCACCGCAATGCCGTCGGAGCCGTTGATCAAGAGGTTGGGAACGCGGGTGGGAAGGACCGTTGGCTCCTCAGTGGACTCGTCAAAATTGGGTACGAAATTTACCGTGTCCTTCTCAATATCGGCGAGCAGTTCTTCCGCTAGGCGCGACAGGCGGCACTCCGTGTACCGGTAGGCAGCGGCGGGGTCGCCATCCACGGAGCCGAAATTTCCCTGGCCGTCGATCAGCATATAGCGCAGGTTGAAGTCCTGGGCCATGCGCACCAGGGTGTCGTAGACCGCGCTGTCACCATGAGGGTGATACTTCTTGATGACCTCGCCCACCACGCCGGCGCACTTGATATAGCGCTTGTCCGACGTGTTGCCTTCCTTATACATCGCGTAAAGAATTCGCCGATGGACGGGCTTCAGGCCGTCGCGAACGTCGGGAAGCGCCCGCCCTACAATTACGCTCATGGCGTAAGCGAGGTACGAGCTCTTCATTTCTTCTTCGATATTTACCGGAACGTTGCGCGAAGGTAGAAGTGTTTCCTGGTCACCCATGAAGTATCTCTGGCCTCGGATCGTTGGATTTAATACGTGGAATTCGCCCGGCTTGTTGCCTGTTCCCGATGGTCTGGGACTTCAACCCGGAACGAAAAATGTAAACTTAATTGTACCACGCTGCCGCCTCCTCGGGGGCATTTGGAGAGGACTCAATCCCCCCTTGATTTTCGATTTCTGGTCGCAACATATTCCTGGGCAGTTAGTCCCGGAGCACGTTATGATGAGAGAGCAGCCCAGATTGGCAGCGGCGAATACTCGCAGCATAACGAGGCTTCAAAGGAGATCTATGTCAGCAAGAAACGGAGATAAAGCGAGGTTTGGTAAGGATCGAAAACGGAAAATCGCCCAGCGCAAACGCGATCGCGCCTTGCGCGAAGCCGTCCACAATAAAACCTTAAAGCCTGCCGCACCTTCAACCGATAAATAAAATATCCGCAGCATGAATGGTCGAGCATCCGGAAGTAAAACTCCGGCTGCCTGTCTATTTCCCCGTGCGGTGAATCTTCTAATTTCTTAAGGACCAAACTCATGGCCATCCCGGACCGGCCTGACGAGATTGAAAGGGACGCTGTCCTGCCCATGAAAGCCCCTACCAAATCTCGAATCCTCATCGTGAGTGAAAACGATTTGGAGGCAGACAGCTTGAAGATGGTTCTTCGTGAAGCGGGATTGGCCTCGGAGAGCGCCCGCAGCATCTCCACGGCCTGCGAGTGGGCCAGGCCGGGCGGGTTTCAGGTGATTTTTTCCTCCTGCTGTCTGGAGGACGGCTCGTGGCGGCGACTGATCGACCTTGCCCATCACTATGATTTGAATTTCGAGGTTATCCTTATCGCACGCAACATCGGCGACAAAGAATGGGCGGAAGCTTTGCAGTTAGGCGCGTTTGATGTTGTGGACCTGGTGAGCGAACTTCCCCGCGCCGCGGCCCTGGCACGAAGCGCTGTGGGCGCCGATTACTTGGTTCGTTTTCGCCCTCACCAAAAGCAGGCGGCGTGAGTTCTCGGCAGGCGTTACCATTCCCAACCTGCTCACACCGTCCCACACCGAATTTTATTTCTCCGTGGCCTAAAAGTGATTATAATAAACATGATAATGGAGGGCGGCTGTGAAACTAAAGTTGAGGCCGGTGGGAACTTCCGCAGGGATTATTGTGCCCAAAGAGATGCTTGTCCGCCTGAGGGTTAACATGGAGGACGACTTGTTCGCCGTCGAGACGCCGGATGGGTATTTGCTCACGCCTTACGACCCGGAAATTGAAAAGCAGTTAAAGCTGGGGCGTGAATTCATGGCCAAGTTTCGCAATTCGTTCCGGGCGTTGGCCAAATGAAGGAGCCTGCCTGGATTGCCCGGCGCGCACTTCTCCTCCTGCACCAGCAGACGCTCGCCGAGCACGGAGGACACTCTGGTGCTCGCGACGACGGGCTCCTTGACTCCGCCCTCGCGCGTCCCCTGCAAATCTTCACCTACGAGGCAAAACCCAGCCTTGCCCGGCTGTCCGCGTCCTATGCGGCTGGCATCGTGAGAAATCATCCCTTCGCTGACGGCAATAAACGAGCTGCGTTCCTGGCTGTCGGGCTTTTTCTGGGATTAAATGGCTATACTTTGGATGCCGATCAGGTGGACGCGGCCCGCAAGGTGCTGGCGCTTGCGGCAGGAGAAATTACCGAACGAAAGTTCGAAAAGTGGATTCAGGCTCATTTGAAACTCCGTGAGTAATTGCAATCGGATGTCATCCGATAATTGTCCACCTTCGTCCGCAAAGAAAACTCCCTTGCGAATTCTCCCATAGGAGAAATGAAACTAGGAAGGGTTTCAAATATCCAGGTTCTTCACTTCGAGGGCGTTATCTTCGATAAACTGGCGGCGGGGTTCGACCACGTCGCCCATGAGGACGGTGAAGATGGAGTCGGCTTCCACCTGGTCTTCCACGCGGACCTGAAGCAGGACGCGCTGTTCGGCGTCCATGGTGGTTTGCCAGAGCTGGTCGGGATTCATTTCGCCCAGGCCCTTGAAGCGCTGCACGGTGAAGGCTTTCTTGCCGAGGGCCATCACGTGTTCCAGTAATTCCTCGCGGCCCTCGATGTTCACCTTGTCGCCGTTGGAAGTGATCAGGAAAGGCGGCCGGTCGTTCGAGCGCACGCGACGGTGGAGGTCGAGCAGGCGCCGGTAGTCGGCGGTAGAAACCAATTCCCAATCGATCACGCGCTCGCCCAGACTCTCGCTGTTGTAAGTGAGGGTATAGAGGTTATGTTCCGGGTCGAGCTTGACTGCGGTCTTAAAGCCTTCCGCTTTTAGTTCCTTGGCCACTTGTTCGAGCTTGTCTTTTTCTTCGAGCTCCGCCTTCTTGCCCAACTCGCTCTTGAGCATGGCGTTCACCGGGCGCGCGTCGCCGATGCGTTTTTCGAGTTTGTCAAACAGTTCCACATACTCGGCGAGCGCCATCAGGAAATTGGTAAGGTCGCCGCCTTCCAGGCGCGCCTTCTGTTTACCTTCGCCCATTTCTACGGCGTGATCCTCGGTGGCGCGGCGCATCATCTCGCGCCGGAATTCCTTCTCGTCCCGAATGTACTTCTGGCTCTTGCCTTTCTTGAAAAGAAAAAGAGGGGGCTGAGCAATGTATATATGCCCGCGCTCCACCAACTCGGGCATCTGCCGGTAGAAAAAAGTCAGCAGGAGGGCGCGGATATGTGAGCCGTCCACATCCGCGTCCGTCATGATAATCACTTTGGAGTAGCGCAGCTTGCTGACGTCGAAATCCTCTTTTCCGATGCCGGTGCCAAGCGCGGTGATGAGGGCGCGGATTTCCTCGTGGCCCAGCATCTTATCGAAGCGGGCTTTTTCCACATTCAAAATCTTACCGCGCAAAGGAAGAATCGCCTGGTAGCGGCGGTCGCGTCCCTGCTTGGCCGAGCCGCCGGCGGACTCGCCCTCGACGAGAAATAGTTCGCACCGTTCCGGATCTTTCTCCTGGCAATCGGCGAGTTTTCCGGGCAAGCCGCCTGAATCAAGCGCGCCCTTGCGGCGGGTCAACTCGCGGGCCTTGCGGGCAGCTTCGCGGGCGCGCGCGGCGTCAATGGACTTGGCGCAAATCTTGCGGCCGATGGTGGGATTCTTCTCGAAATTTTCCATCAGCTTTTCATAAACAAAGCTGGCCACCGTGCTTTGAATATCGCTGTTCAGTTTGCCTTTGGTCTGGCCTTCAAACTGAGGTTGCGGAAGTTTCACGCTGATCACGGCCACCAGGCCCTCGCGAACGTCCTCACCCTGAAGATTTTCCTTCACGTCTTTGAAGAGCGACTGGTTTTGCCCGAACTGGTTGATGGCCCGGGTGAGGGCGGAGCGGAATCCGGAAAGGTGGGTGCCGCCATCCACGGTATTGATGTTGTTGGCAAAGCAAAAAACGGTCTCCGCGTACGCGTCGTTATACTGAAGGGCGAACTCCATGGAGACATCGTCTTTCTCTGCTTCGCCGTAAATCGGCGTGGTGTGCAAGACGTTTTTGTTCTTGTTCAGGTGTTTGATGAACTCGGAGATTCCGCCGGTATAGTGAAATTCCGCCTGCTTGTCGCTGCGCTCATCCTTCAGGCGAATGGTCAAGCCCTTGTTCAGGAAGGATAGCTCACGCAGGCGCTGGGCCAGGGTGTCGTAGTTGAACTCGATGGAGTCGAAAATCTTGGAGTCGGGAAGAAAAGTGATTTTCGTCCCACGGCGTTCCGTCTTGCCTGTTTTTTTCAGCGGAGCTACAGGTTTGCCCCGCTCGTAGGACTGCTCCCAAGTGTAATGGATCGGATCTTTGCCGCTCTCGCGCCATATCTCCAGGTCGAGAGATTCGGAAAGCGCGTTCACCACCGAGACGCCAACGCCGTGCAGGCCGCCGGAAACTTTGTAACTGTCGGAATCGAATTTTCCGCCCGCGTGCAGCACGGTCATCACAACTTCGGCGGCGGAGCGGCCTTCCTCCTTGTGGATATCCACAGGGATGCCGCGCCCGTTGTCGATAACCGTCACGGAATTGTCGGAGTGCACGGTGACATCAATCTTGTCGCAATAGCCCGCCAGAGCTTCGTCAACGGCGTTGTCCACCACCTCCCAAACAAGGTGGTGCAGGCCGGTTTGACCTGTTGAACCGATGTACATCGCCGGCCGCTTTTGTACCGCCTCCAGGCCGCCAAGCACCTTGATGCTCGCCGCGTCGTAATTTTGGGCCGCTCCCTTTTTCTTTTCAGTTTCCGCCACTCTCTCCCAACCTCCAAACTTTCTCAGTTTTCAAACATGGGCTCACGCCGGGTCTACGCTCAATCGTAGAAAGGTCCGCCGCAAAACGCCTTACACCAAAAGACCGGCAGAAAAAATAAATCGCTGCCGGCCTGAAGAAACCAAACTTAATTTGATATTAGCGATCATTCGCGCGGTTTCTCAAATTCTCATGGGCATGACGACGTAACGATAGCGGTAATTTTCCTCGTCGCCAGGACGAAACTGGCCGGCGCTCTGTTCATCTTTTAATTCCAGGCGAATCTTGCCGCCCTCTCCCACCACATTCAGAAAATCCAGCAGGTACTGATAATCGAAACCTATTTGGAGGGCCTCGTGGGGAAATTTAGCGTCCAAAATTTCGTGCGCCTCTCCATATTCACCGCTCGAAGAAAAAACCTCCAGCTTGTCTTTATCGAGCTGAAGCCGGATGGCTCGCGACCTCTCATCGGCCAGCAGGGCGACGCGCCGGATGGCGGCGGTAATGGCGTCCTTTTCCAGTTCGACCGTTTTCTTGTTGTCGCGTGGCAGAACCGCCTCATAGTTCGGGAACTGCCCGGTCAGCATTCTTGAAATCAGGACTCGCTCACCCACCGAGAAGTAGAGATGGCTGTCGTCCTTGGAGAACTGCACCGGGGTGGCCTCATCCGCTTCAGGAAGAAGGCGCTGGAGCTCTCCCATCGCCTTCTTGGGGATCAGGACTCGTAGTTCGTTGGAAAGGCCGGCAATCGGCGTCTGTTTTTCCACCATAGCCAGGCGATGTCCGTCGGTGGCCACCATGGCGACGCTATCCGGCTTCAGCAACAGCAGGGCGCCGTTCAGCGTATAGCGTGATTCTTCGCTCGATATGGCGAAAATCGTCTTTTGGATCAAGCCGGTGAAAACGCTGGCCGGAATCGCCGCCAGGGGTTTGGGAGCGACCGGAAGCACAGGGAAACTGTCTTTCGCCATGCCCACAAGCTTGAACGCAGATCGCTCGCAGTTGACCTGGACCCAATGGTTTTCCAGAACTTTGAATTTAATTTCCGCTTCGGGAAGTGAACGGACAATTTCCAAAAGGCGTTTGGCCGGAACAGTTCCTGCCCCCTCTTTTTTGACCTTGGCCGGACATCCACACCGGATGCCCAATTCCAAATCGGTGGCGCTGATCCGCAGGCTCGACTCCGTGGTCTCGATCAACAAATTGGACAGGATTGGAATGGTGGTTTTTCTTTCCACCACTCCCTGGGTGAGATTCAATTCCCTCAAAAGTTCCGACTTCTTAGCTGAGAATTCCATAGGTTTAATATCCTATCAGAATCGTATTAGTAGTAGGGCCTGTGAATTTGTGGAAAAGTCAAAAGACAGTTGAAACCAATCCATTTGCCAATTCTGACTTTGTGAATCTAACTGCCCTTTCTGTGAGTTGCTGTGAAAAACAAACCATCAGGATTCAATTCACAGACCTTGAAAAGCGCACGATTGTCGAAAACGAGCTAAAGTCAACGAAGACTGTCACTCAGCTTGTTGATAATCCTGTTCAAATCTTTATCCGCCTTGCGTTGGTGCCCGATTTTATTGATTGAGTGCAGAACGGTGGTGTGGTGCTTGCCCCCAAACTCTCTTCCGATCTGCGGCAAGGAGGCCGTGGTCAACTCTTTGGTCAGGAACATGGCAATCTGCCGCGGGTATGCGACCGCGTGGCTGTTGTTCTTGGCTTTAAGTTGGGAAACGGTCAGGCCGAATTCCTGGCAAACTGTCCTCTGGATGTTTTCAATGGAAACTCGCCGCTCCTGTAAATCCACCAGGTTCTTCAGGACTTGCTGAGCCATGCCCAATGTGATTTCGGCGCCGGTGAGCGACGAATAGGCAATCAGGCGAATCAAAGCGCCTTCCAGGTCCCGAATGCTGGACTTGATGCGGGTGGCGATAAACAGGGCCACGTTATCCGGCAGGGTGACGTTTTGGGAGTCGCTTTTCTTGGCCAGTATCGCCAGTTTGGTTTCAAGGTCGGCGGGCTGAAGGTCTGCCGTGAGCCCCCAGGCAAAGCGCGAGCGAAGCCTTTCCTCCAGTCCCGGGATCTCCTTGGGCGTGCAATCACTTGAGATCACCACCTGCTTCTGGGCTTCATAAAGGGCGTTAAAAGTGTGGAAAAACTCCTCCTGGGTCCGCTCCTTGCCGGCGATAAATTCAATATCATCAATCAGAAGAACGTCCACAGTCCGGTATTTGTCACGGAAGGAGATCATGCGGTCATAGCGAAGCGAATTCACAACCTCGTTGGTGAATTTTTCAGATGAGACGTAAGCCAGGCGCATGTCTTTGGCGTGGCTCTTGATCATGTGGCCCACGGCCTGCATCAAATGCGTCTTGCCGAGGCCCACTCCCCCGTAGAGGAAAAGCGGGTTGTAAGCTTTGGAAGGTTGCTCGGCCACGGCACGCGCGGCGGCGTGGGCAAACTGATTGCAATTGCCCACCACGAACGTGTCAAAGGTATAGCGGGGATTCAGTTCGTGGTCCACGGAGGCAAAGTCCAGCTTTCCTTGCATCGATTTCTGTTGGCCGTTTTCAGGGCTTTTTTTCTCCGCGCTCTCTTCAAAAACGTAACGGATTTCGCGGAAATTCAGCTTGAGGCATTGCAAGGCTTCCTTGATATGGCTGCCATAATGCTCCTGAATCCACTCCTGGAATTCCCGGTTGGGAACGCGGACCATCAGCGTGTCGCTCTCCTCACGGTCAAAGCTGGTGGGACGCAGCCAGGTTTGGTAACTCTGAGTGTTTACTTTAGTCTTGAGGAAGTTCAGGATTTCTTGCCAGGCATTCATGGCGGAGTTTACCAAGTTTAAAGATGATCGGTCGCGCCGGGTTTCCGGAGTTTCATGGACACGCGCCACCGAAGAAGCTGCTTGCGGCGCGATGAATGTTAAAGTCCTGCTGATTTCCCTTGGGTCCTTGCGCCACTTTTTAGGATTTGAGGCGTAACGAACAAGGAGATCTTCCGTGTCTGAATTTTTTTGATCGACACGTCCACTATAACACAAAAGAAAAGAGCAATCCAATCGTGCTCAGCGGTCGCTAGTGGTGTCATTTGGAATTGCATTCCTTTCGAGGAATTTGTCATTCCCGCGAAGGCGGGAATCCACTCTTTCTTCCGGGCATTTCTATTGATTTAGTGAAATAGAATCCCGCCTTCGCGGGAATATCAGCGCGGCGGAACTCGCACCGGACAAATGACACCACTTTCCAGCGGTTGCTGGACCTGCAAATTCCTCCAAATCTTCCGCAGGTTTCAACTTGGATCATGCAAGGCTCACTTCAACGCGGACCGCATAAACGACGCAACATCCTGTTTCAATTTGTCCAGAGACTTGCTTTCAATGTACACCATGTGTCCGGCCGCATATTGCCCCGTTGTGATATTGGCCCGCAACGCCGGGTCGAGACCGAGGTGGGCCAGGGTGTATTCCACGGCGTAGAAGGGCGTGGCAAGATCATAGTAACCCTCCGCCACAAAGACCTTCATGTATTGGTTCTTGACGAAGGCATTTCGCAGTTGCGGGCTGACGTTGGGGAAACCCTCGCCTGCCGAGCCCCAGTCCCATTCCCGGAATCCGCCGCCCAGAATGTAGTATTGCCGGTCGGTTTTGTAGCCAAGATCGGCGCGAACGTAGTTGTTGAACACCGAAGTAAAGGGCGGGCGAATCATGGCCTCGCTCGGATCGTAGTTGGGCGACTCCGAAATTCCGGGCTCGTCGATCCCTTTAAAGCGGCTGTCCAGGCGGCCTACACTGCGGTTCTGGTCGCGCAGCAACTCCTTGCAGAATTCCCATTGCTTCAACCTCAAGTTGGCCTGGTCGATGTAGCTTTTTGAAATTCCGGTGTAACGCGAGAGGTGATCTATCACCGACTGGCGCTCCTCCGGCGAAATCAAGTCGCCTTTGGCAAGCGCCAGGGCATATTCGTTAGAAGCCCATTGCTCGACTTCAGGAAGAATTTTCGCGACGTCCTGCTGCTGGAGCTCCGCGGAAAGTTTCTTGTGGTACCACGCCGTGGCGGTGTAGTTGGGGAGGTAGAGGATGTAGGGCAGGTCGTTGCCTTGGGTAAACTCCAGGGTTTCGAAATTGAGCACAGTGGAAACCAGCACGATGCCATTCACCGCGATGCCGTTATTAATCAGGTAGCCGGACAATCCCGCCGCGCGCGTGGTGCCATAACTTTCGCCGGCGATGAACAGGGGCGACATCCAACGCTCGTTGCGCGAAAGGTAAAGCCGGATGAACTGGCCGACCGAGGCGACGTCTCCAGTAACTCCCCAGAATTTTTTGCCCAACTCTTTTTTCGTCGGCCGGCTGTATCCTGTGCCGACGGGGTCAATGAAAACAAGATCAGTTTGGTCAAGCCAGGTGTCCTGGTTGTCTTCCAATTCGAAGGGGGGGTGAGGCATGTCGCCGTCCGGTTTCAATTTCACTTTTCGCGGCCCAATGGCGCCCATATGGAGCCATACTGAGGACGATCCCGGCCCGCCATTAAAGCAGAAAGTCAACGGGCGGGCGGCGGCGCTGGGCGGATTGTCCAAGGTGTAGGCAATGAAGAAAATGTGGGCTTCCGTGTTGCCGTCCTCGTCGGAAATGGGCATCATGCCGGTGGTCGCTGTGTATTTAAGTGGCGATCCATGAAACCTGATCTCGTGGTGGGTGACCACTGGCGGCTTGTCGTCTTCCTTGTCCCTTTCCTCTTTGGTTTTATCGGCTTTCTTCTCCGGCGGCGGTTGCTTGGCCGCTGACGGCGTGGGTGTTGCCGCTGGGGTGTCCTCGCTTTGCTCATCCTGTTGCGCGCGAGCTTGCAGCCCGAATCCCGCCAGCAACCCGAGCAAAATCAGAAAACGTAAATAACGCATTTTCCCTCCTCGAATGAAGTTGGCCATAATGCCACTTTGGAGCGGTGGAGGACAAGGGGAGAAAATCGTGATGGGGGACGGTTCCCCCCTAAAGGACTTTCTTTGAGTTTTTAGGCTTTGGGTATATAGTTGGTTAACAAGAATATCGAAATATGAATATCGGCTCGGGAATCGAGTGGAGGAATAATTCATGAAATGCCATCGGATTGAAATTGTACTTGCCGTGTTGATTTGCTTTATGCTCGCCCCTGCAAGTTTGGCGCAGGATAATTGTCCGCGGCCCCGCCTGATCACAGTGACCGGCACTGCGGAGGTTAAAGTCGCACCTGACGAGGCGATCCTCCGCCTGGGCGTGGATTCTCACGACAAGGCTTTGGCCATGGCCAAAGCTGACAATGACAAGCATGTTAAAAAACTTTTGGGGTTGGCTCGGGAGGCCGGGGTCCAGGCAAAGGATATCCAAACGAGCGCATTAAGTATGAACTTGGAATATTCAGAGAACCAGAAGCACACGTTGTTGGGTTATGAAGTCTCGCAATCGATCAGCATAACGCTGAGGGACGTATCAAAATACGAACCCTTGATGACCAGTGTCCTACAAGCCGGCGTGAATCGTGTCGACGGCGTTGATTTTCTCATCGCTGAACCCATGAAGTACAGAGCAGATTCGCGGGCAAAAGCTATTCGGGCGGCTCAGGAAAAAGCCACAGCAATGGCTGCCGAACTCCACCAAACGTTAGGTAAGCCATGGGAAATTGTCGATAATGAAACTGGATGGGGCGCCCTTGCAACAAACATGGAGTTTTCCCTTACCAAAGCAAAGGTGATCGACGAGTCGACGGTCGCTCCAGGCGAAGTCAACATAAGCGCTTCGGTCAAGGTCAGTTTCCTTCTGGAATGATAGGATTAGATTCTTGCCGAGCGAGCCCTACGAACAAGTGTTACGTTAGCAGTTGTTGCAATAATTTCAAGTTGAGTTGAGAACTGCAGTCCGCATTCAATTTTGCGAAAGGCCCCTAAAATGCACAAAGTTGTTTTATTGCGGCACGGCGAAAGCGTTTGGAACAAAGAAAACCTGTTTACCGGATGGACTGACGTTGATCTATCCGAGAAAGGCCGTGAGGAAGCGAAGGATGCCGGCCGTGTGCTCAAGGAGGAGGGCTATGTTTTCGATGTAGCCTACACCTCACTCCTGAAGCGCGCCATCCGAACGCTCTGGATCACGCTCGATGAGATGGAGTTGATGTGGATTCCCGAAATCCGCGACTGGCGGCTGAACGAGCGCCACTACGGGGCGTTGCAGGGACTCAACAAAGCCGAGACCGCGGCCAAATATGGCGAGCAACAGGTGAAGGTCTGGCGGCGCAGCTACGACATCCCGCCGCCCGCGCTTGAAGAAAGCGACCCGCGATTTCCCGGCCACGATGCCCGCTACCGGACTATCGACAAAGCCCTTCTGCCGCTCACCGAGTGTCTAAAGGATACTGTGGAACGTTTCCTGCCTGCCTGGCATGAAGCCATCGCTCCGGCCGTGGCCAGCGGCCAGCGCGTGCTGATCACCGCGCATGGAAACAGCTTGCGCGCCCTGGTGAAATATCTGGACGACATTCCGGAGTCGGAAATTGTGGAATTGAATATTCCCACCGGAATGCCGCTGGTCTACGAGTTGGACGCGAACCTCAAGCCCATCACGCGTTACTATCTCGGCGACCCCGAGCGCGTGAAGAAGGCGATGGAAGCCGTGGCCAATCAGGGGAAGGCGAAAACATGAGAAGAGTCTTAAGATTGTTACCGGTCTTATGGAGCAAGCTCGAACCCATGAACGTGACCAGGCCTGTATATACGGAAGTGTTCATCGAGAGTGAAAACCGAGCGAACTTTCAGTCGTTCTGCAACAACTACGACTGATCCGTCCGCCAAGTCCATGGGTAAGTCGGAGTACTTCAACATTAAAGTTCGAAGTCTTTGTATGTCGCTCGAAATCACATCAAGGATAATCAATCCTTCGGCGAGTATGAAAGCCCACAATTGGCGTTCCTGAGGGCCATTCAAAAAATGAAAGACTTCGGTAAGAACGGGCCAAGTTGTCAAAAGACGGCCGTCGAAGGCATCCAAAGCCGCCCGACACCGGTGGTGCTCGGTGTCCTTGGAATCAAACAATGCAACCAGCGGTCCCGTATCACAAAGTGCCCTGGCGGCGCTTGGCAAAGAGTTTCTCCTTTAGCAATCGTTCGACGTTTCGCGCCCGATCCCGCGTCGGCTTCCCGGGCTTGATGCCAAGAGAGGCATAAATCTCCCTTGAGCTCAAGGAAGACTCCCGACCGCTCAATTCCCAGCGCGTTTTGAGTGCCTCCCGGATTACGCGCGACCTCTCCCGTTTTCCCTTTGGAGCCAACGCGCGCAGGATGCGGTCCGTCTCGCGATCCAGCCTGAAAGTGATCGTGGATGCCATGTCTTACATTGTACTACAAAATCGGTGCAACTTCCCTTCGCACTTTCCCTGGTTTGCTATACCTAAACCCCTAATCCCTGTTTTCCTGCGCGCATTTCACTGCCGCTTTCCCCAGAAATTCGGCGGAGTCGCCCAACTCTTCCTCAATGCGCAAAAGCTGATTGTATTTGGCAATACGATCGGTACGGCTGGCAGAGCCGGTTTTGATTTGGCCGGTGTGAAGTCCCACGGCGAGGTCGGCGATGAAAGCATCCTCCGTCTCGCCTGAGCGATGTGAAACCACGGCAGTGTAACCATGGCGGCGGGCAAGCTCGATGGCGGCAATCGTTTCCGTCACCGTCCCGATTTGGTTCAATTTGATTAGAATGGAATTGGCCGTGCCCTCCTCGATGCCGCGCTCCAGCCTTTCCGTGTTGGTCACAAAGAGGTCGTCGCCCACCAATTGAACTTTGTCGCCCAACTCATCGGTAAGAATCTTCCAGCCTTCCCAATCGTCCTGGGCCAACCCGTCTTCAATGGAAATAATCGGGTACTGATTCACCCAGTCGGCGTAAAGCTTCACCATCTCCTCGGCGGACTTCTTCGATTTGTCCGACTTGTAGAAAACGTATTTGCCGCCATCGTACATTTCGCTGGCAGCCGGGTCGAGGGCCAGGCAAATGTCGTGTCCCGGTGAATACCCCGCCTTCTCGATGGCCTCCAGGATCAACTCCACCGCTTCCACATTCGATTTCAGACTGGGCGCGAATCCTCCCTCATCGCCGACGGAGGTTGAGTATCCACGCTCCTTCAAAACCTTCTTGAGCGTGTGGAAAGTCTCCACGCCCATGCGAAAAGCTTCGGCGAATGTCTCACCGCCCACCGGCATGATCATGAATTCCTGGAAGTCGACGGTGTTGTCCGCGTGCACCCCGCCATTCAGGATGTTCATCATGGGCACGGGCAAGCGGCGCGCCTGCAACCCGCCGAGGTAACGATAGAGCGGCAGATGCGCGGAGCGGGCGGCGGCGCGGCAAACGGCCATGGAGACCGCCAGGATTGCATTGGCGCCGAGCTTGCCTTTGTTGGCCGTTCCGTCCAGCGCGATCATCAGCCCGTCAATTCGCGATTGCTCGCCGGCATCGCGGCCGCCAAGCTCGCGGGCCAGAACGGCGTTCACAGCCTCAACGGCCTGCAAAACACCTTTGCCCTGGTATCGCTTCTTGTCTCCGTCGCGCAACTCCACGGCCTCGTGTTCGCCCGTGGACGCTCCGGAAGGCACCGACGCGCGCGCAAACGAACCGTCGCGCAAATGAACATCCGCTTCCACCGTTGGGTTCCCGCGCGAATCAAGAATTTCCCGGCCCACAATCAGATCGATCTCTGCCATTAGGGAAGCTCCTTTATTCAAACTAGAAACGGAAGATTCTATCACAGGGTCGCGCAAGGCAGGGTTTCGTTGACTTGTTTGTTAGTGGGTCCTTTTCCGGTTGGAGCGTTTTTCATTCCCAATCCCGGAATACACTCCCTCATCTTATTTCCGAGTTCCTTGTCTCTCGGTCAGGACTTCGGATTGTCCCTTCGGACTTGTCGAAAACCACAAGGCAACCACTTAATTCTAGCGCCACGCCTATACGAGTCAGGGCCGTAGAATCCACTCGCCATATAACCGGGGAGGCGTTCCAGAAGCATGTTGCCAGTTTCCGCGGCTGCACGAGTGGTCGCTTAGACAATCCGGGAGCAGGGAACCCGTCTCTTGGCGTGCATCGCCATCCGTGGTTTGCAACGAATAAATCATTGACCATAGCCGAACACAAACATGTATATCGGCATGCTGCTAGGACTTGAAGTCCCATGGGTCGGCAACCGGGCCCTAAGTTACAATCGTGGTCAAGAGAGGTGTGATCATCGCGCGATTCTACTGGCACCACCGGAAATTCCGGCCTTTGGTGCGTCAGCATGGAGGTCGATCTTGATGAATGTCTCGACTTCTGAAGTGCTTGAGTACGGCACCAGAGTGCAATTCGGGTGACTATTTCCGGTGATGAGAAGAGATATCTTCTCCTTTAGCTCGACACGATAGAATAGTATGACCCTTTTCTTGGTTGCGCCGAGCAGGTAGCCGGCCTCGAAACCCAAGCCGAATGACGAACCTGAAACTTCGGCGAGGAACAGGTCGCACTGCTCGAGCCATGACATGTCCCGCCGGTATACATGTTGTGGGGTGATTTGTCTGTCGGCCGCCCAGGCATCGTCGCTCACCAAATGGCGGGTCAGCACTTCGTGACCCATTTCTTCGAGGATCTGCACGATTCTCCTGGCTGTTTCTACAGTCGACCGATCCCCTGCCACCGTGAAGCCAAAATAGATTTTCATTCGTGCCCTTCCTGTTCGGGAGCCGCCCTTGGTCGTTAGGATTTCGGCTTGTGTTGGAGTGCCGCGGGAACGCGCTCGCGATCGAGCGGCTCGAACGAGAAAGTCCATTTTAGCGGGACGGTTTCTGGAATGTAACACTCGTGGTCATCGCAAGCCTGATAGCGAAGTGAACCTTCGAGGGTCAAATCGCCGTGCGGGTCCAGCAAGGGCTTCAACTGGGGGTCCGTGCCGATGACAACGTCCTCCGCCAGCCGGAGGTGGCCGCGATAAACAGGTACCGTCTCCTTAATGACCTCCAAGCGCAAGTTTTCCGGCACCGGATATTTAACCGGGTACAACTTGGCAGCAGTCCCGGTCATCTTCCAGTCGATTGCGATGTAGCCTTTTACTCCCGGCGCGTAGACGTGCATTTTGGGCATCAGTTCAATGTCCAGGAAGAGCGTGACCCGCTGATTCGGGTGGACTACGGTCGTGCTGGCCGATGAAGATAATCGGAGTTGCTTGGCCTCCACCGTGGTCGGAGTCGAGCCGATTGCCCCGCCAAGCCGGTCAAGAATCTCCAGCGCGGGAATGCGCTCTTTATAGTCTTCCTCGAAAAACTTGGCGACCACATTGCCGCTCGGATCGACTACGTAAGTTCCCGGATAAGGAATGCCGTAGGCCATGGAGTTTGCCGGAACGGTATCGTTCTGAATCCCAAACTCGCGAATAATCTTGGAATCGGGATCGGAGAGCAGAGCATAAGTAATATGCTGCCGGTCCGCGAAGGCCTTGAGCACAGCCACGCTATCATAACTGATCGCAGCCAAGCCGTAACCTTGTTCACGGAGGTTTCCGAGATGCTGTTCCAGCTCGACGAGCTGGGTTTTGCAAAACGGTCACCAGTCCGCCGAACGGAAGAAAACCAACAACGCGCCCTTGGGGCCAAGAATACTTTTCAAGGTCTGCGGTCTACCGTTTTGATCCAGCGCCTCAAATGAGGGCAGCGTCGATCCGACCTCGGGGCCGGTCTTGATTGCCTGCTGCGCGAATGCAACGGAGCAGGAAGCGAACAAGATCAATGCCAGCCGTAGGCGCGCGCCGGAGCTTGCCTGTGGCCACCGCAACACCGCGAGTAATTTCATACAGGACCGCCCTATAGCCAAAGCCTGCCCTGTTTTCTGCTGTAGCCAATTTTCCAGATCTACGCTCCACGTTAAGCTAGTCTTCTCACCGCCCAAGGACATATCTACGCTTCAGTGTCGTGGGCCTGAACATGCAGGGTGTAGGAAGACGTGAGTTGGATGGCGTTGTGCAACGTTCGATAAAGTGGGCAGCGCATCGCGTATATCCCGTGAACGCGCTCAACTATCTCGCGAGCCTCTTTTGCCGCTACCAGCCGCATTGCCACATGGATGCGGCGAATAACAAGCACTCCATCTTCCGTCTCCACCTCGCCGGTTACATCCGCGACGAGCTTGCCATTGCTCGCATCAATTTGGCGCGCTTCCAGCGCGCCCCCGAAGGTGCCGAGCATTCAACCGGCAGTTGCCGCAATCACATAATCCAAAGTCGAGGCGTGAGGCTCCGTGATTTTCGCAGGACTCACCTTATAGTGCTCGGCGATGGCCCCATGCACGCTGAACACGACGGGCTGGGTTTCTCCCGGCAACTTGGCGATACGCACGGGACCAGCCTTGCGTTCGATGTATACCTTGGAGGTGTAGATGACGTCTGACATGGACACTCCTTCCACGCACTCCAAACCAACATTCATTTTGCAGCTATTTCAGAGTCCCCGTGAGAGTCAGCGCCATCTACTCGATGCCCACCTTCGTTGCACTTTGCTGCCCATTGTCGGCAACACGGAAACAACCGACCAGCCGAGGGAACTGCGTTCCGCCGGTTCCATCGTTACAATCCGCTGCTGTCAGGCCAGTTCCGAACCACGATCGGGATTCGGCCTGGGAAGTCGCCATATCGGAAACTAACCCACTTCCAGTTGTTTACAAGCCGGGGAAATTAACCCAAGAGCGCTTGCGACAACTTTTCTTCAATAGCCCAATTACCCAATGACTCAATCATTCAATCTTCTTACTCCGGTTCTTCAAACATCCTTTGCTCGGGGACCACAACGACGATGCCGCTTTCGGAGACGAAGTATCTCTTGCGGTCTTCCTCCAGGTCGAAGCCGATTTCGGTTCGCTCGGGGATGTGAATGTGGCGGTCAATGATGGCCCGGCGGATGCGCGAATACCGCCCGATTTGCACGTGGGAAAACAGAATGGAATTTTCAATTTCGGTGTAACTGTTCACGCGGACGTCAGGCGCGATAACGGAGTTGGTGACGCGTCCCCCGGAAATGATGGATCCCATGGAGACAATCGAATCAATGGCCACGCCCATGCGGCGGCCCTCCTGCGCGAAAACAAATTTGGCGGGGGGATACTGGCGTTGATAGGTGCGCATGGGCCAGTGATGGTCATAGAGATTGAAAACAGGGGACACTGCCACCAGGTCCATATTGGCCTCGTAGTAGGCCTCGATGGTGCCGATGTCCCGCCAGTATCTGGCCTCCGTCTGATTCTCGTCCACAAAATTGTAGGAATAGACTTTGTGTTTATCGAGGAGCTTGGGAACCACATCCCTGCCGAAATCGTGGCTGGAGTTCGGATCTTCCGCATCGGCCATGAGAGCCTCAAGCAAAAGGTTTCGATTGAAGCAATAGATTCCCATCGAAACGTTGCACTTGTTGGGATTGGTCGGCGAAGGTTTGGCCGACTTGGGTTTTTCCTCCCAGCCAATAATGCGGCGGTCGGAGTCGATCTCGACCACTCCGAATCGAAAAGCCTCGGAGAGATCAAACTCCAGGGTGCCGATGGTCAGCTCGGCGCCGGCGGCCGCGTGCTGGTTGAGCATTAATTGGTAGTTCATTTTGTAAACGTGGTCGCCGGAAAGGATCAAAACGTACTTGCAATTTTCGCTGCCTACCGAATAAAGATTCTGGTACATGGCGTCCGCGGTCCCTTGGTACCAGGAATCGCCCACGCGCTTCATGGGCGGGAGAACGTTGACGAATTCGCCCAACTCGTTGGCCAGGATGGTCCAGCCTTCGCGGATATGGCGGTTGAGGGAGAGCGCTTTATATTGCGTGATGACAAAGATTCGACGCAATCCGGAATTGATGCAGTTGGAGAGCGTGATATCCACAATGCGGTAGACCCCGCCGAAAGGGACAGCGGGCTTGGCCCGGTCGCGCGTGAGAGGCAGAAGGCGCTCGCCTTCGCCTCCGGCCAGAAGACATACCAGCGTATCGCCTACCACGGGGTGCAGACTCCTTTAAATAACTTGTGAGGCGCCGGCAAATGTGCCCAAGAGCAGGCTCAATTCAAGCAGGCTGCCCCTATGCTTCCTTATCCTTATATAATAAAAAGCAAAATTTTGTAGGCATTTTCCTTGGATTTCTTTGGAAGACTTTAAGCCAGCTTCAAGAGACCCTCATTCACTGGATAGGACCGTACTTAACGGAAGGTTGAGGCGCGCCTGGGACCCGATTCCGGAGCGAATAGGCTTAAGCTCAAGCTGACAACACTATGAATGCCGCTCAGTGCGCCATGATCTTTTCAATTTCATCGACGGTGCGCGGTAAGCGGCGCGACAGGAGTTCCGCGCCGTCCTGGGTGATCAGGACATCGTCTTCAATTCGAACACCGATTTTTTCTTCGGGGATGTAAATTCCGGGCTCGTCGGTGATCACCATGTTGGCCTGGAGAGCCACATCGTAAGCCGCAGGGTCGTGAACGTTCAAGCCGATGTGGTGGCCGACCCCGTGGATGAAATATTGCCCCAGCGAATTTCCGTGCAAATCCTTTCCGTGGGTGTTGATGTAATTGTAGGCAATCGAATGAAGACTGTTCGGCCCACCGCGGCCGAGCAACATGCCGGGTTTGGCGGCGGCCAGAACGGCATTTTGGGCGCCCAGGACAATCTCATAAATCTCACGCTGGCGCGCGGTAAAGTGGCCGTTAATAGGGAGCGTGCGCGTGATGTCGCTGGCGTAGCCGCTGTAGGAGCCGGCGACGTCCATCACCACCACGTCCCCATCCGCCATCTGATTCTCGTCCTGATCGTAGTGCAGGACGGTGGAGAAGAAGCCCGAGCCCACAATGGGCGGGTAGGACGGCCACTCGCAACCCCGGCGCCCGTATTCGTAATTCATCAACGCCGCGATTTCATATTCCCAGACGCCCGGACGCACCGCTTTCATCGCCGCCAGATGCGCGTCCACTGAAGCTTCCACGGCCTTGCGGATCAAGGCTAGTTCTCCCGGCGACTTCACCATGCGCATGCGCGTAACCGGTTGGCGAATGTCCGCGAAGGTGGCCAGGGGCGCGAGTTGGTGAAGCTTGGCCACCATCTCTTTGGTGAAATTGTCCTCACCGCTCTCCGGCTGCGGGGTAAGTTCGGTATAGATTTTAGGAAAGGATTTCAATGCTTCCTGAAGTTCAGCGGGAAAGAGCGAGTTACTCTTGACGGCCGGGAACCCCGTGCGGGCGGGAGCGTCGGCATCATCGGGTCCGAGCTTGGGCCCCGTCCATTTCTCTTCACGGTAATCGTGAGGAGGAATAAAGAATATTTCTTTGCCGATTTCTCCGCTTGCGCCGCGCCCCGGAGCAGCCGGGGGTTTGGGGACCAGAAGAAGAATACCGTCCGGCTCATTCCAACCGGTTAGATAGTAAAACATTTCGTTTTGGCGGAAACTCGTGGTGGAAATGGCAATTTCGTCTTCGCTGTAGCCGAACAGCACTACCACGCCATCTCCGGTCTCGCGCAACAGGCGGGCGCGCCGGTCATGGTAATCCGAGAGCTTTCCCTTGTCCCACGCTCGCGCGGCGGGCGCCGCCAGAATCACCAGCGCCAGCCCCAGTGGGATTTGCAGCAGCCAATTGTTGCGACGGGAAAACTCATTCATACGGCCTCCAAATAAATGGCAGCCTTCAGCATAATTTTCAAACCAAGCGAGGTGTGAAAGCAGCGGGACCTTTATCCGAGTTCATTGGTGGGGTGAATAGACATCAATAATGGGAGCGACGAAAACGGGATTGTAAATTTATTTAGCCGCGGCCGGGGCATTGCCCTCCACCGGTGTTTTGCGCTTGCTGGATTCCTTCTCCGAGTACATTCGCGCGTCAGCCTCCGCCACCAATTGTTCCGCGGACTGGCCGGGAACATGCATGTGAAGCCCAAGGCTGAGCCCCATGGGCACATCTCCAATGCGATTGTTGCGGTTCCATTCGTCCACTTTATGATGAATCCGGCCTTTGACAATCTCGGCCCCCGGCTCGTCCGTTTCGGAAAGGATGACCAGGAACTCGTCACCGCCGTACCTGATCACAAAATCCGAACCGCGCACGCACGATTTGAGGATGCCGGCCATCTGGGCCAGAACGTAGTCACCCATCAGATGGCCGTAGCGGTCATTCACCTGTTTGAAGTTGTTCAAATCGCTCATGATCACGCCCAGCGGCCGTTTGTTGCGCTCGGCGCGCGAGATCTCGCCTTCCAAAAGGTCGCGGAGGAAACTGCGGCTGAAGACGTTGGTCAGCGAGTCGATCATGCTGGCGGATTGGTCGGATTGAGCGGAGATGGTCTGCTGAATGTTGAGCAGGCGAAGCCTTCGCGTTTCGGTGTCGCGGCGCGTCATGTAGAGGGTGAGCACGACCACCATCATCATGACGACGAACAGGACTTGGGGAGGAATTCGCAACACCAGTTCGTTGTGCGCCCAGAAACTTTCGGGACTGAGGAAAGAAAGGGCTCCAAAGGCCAAAACTGTTCCCACAAACACGAGGAGGATCCACAGATCGCGCTTTTGGGATTCGAGTTTGGTCAGCTCAGCCTGCAGGCGAGCTTTGGGCCCTAACTCTTCAGTTAATCCGGGCTGATTAGCCACTCTGTCGCCTCACAATTGCTCGTCCAAATGGCAAGAAAGGTCCGCATTACCCCCAGGGAATCTGGCCAATTATACGGTTCCGCTTGAATAAAGCAAGGCAAATGGAGGTATTGGCAAAGAAATAGAAACGCCCCCAATAATGAATCCCCTTAGGATGCAGTCGCCATTTTCTCGGCGATGGTCTTGGCCTGGGTAAATAATAACAGGTAATCAGGCCCTCCGGCCTTGGAGTCCGTGCCTGACATGTTGAAACCTCCAAATGGGTGCGCGCCCACCATAGCGCCCGTGCATTTCCTGTTCAAGTAAAGGTTCCCAGCGTGGAATTCGTCCATCGCCTTTTCCAACTTGTGCCGGTCGCGAGTATAGACCGCTCCGGTCAATCCAAACTCAGTGTTATTGGCAATCTCCAGCGCCTCGTCAAAATCCTTCGCTTTGATCACCGCCAGCACCGGGCCGAAAATCTCCTCCTGCGAAATGCGGGCTTTGGGCGCCACGTCCGCAATGACAGTAGGTTGGATGAAGTAACCCGGCCCGGGGGATTCACCGCCCCCCGAAATAATCCTGCCCTCATTCTTGCCCGTCTCGATGTATTCCAGAATCGATTTCTTGGCTGCGTCGTTAATCACCGGTCCCATAAAAGTCGCGGGATCCTCGGGTGGTCCCACGGTAATTTTGTCCACCCGCGTCTTGAGCTTTTGCAGGAAAGAGTCGTACACCGATTCCACCACGATCGCGCGCGAGCACGCCGAACATTTTTGGCCCTGGTATCCGAACGCCGCTGCCGCTACCCCGTCGGCCGCGGCATCGAGATCGGTCTCGCTGTCGACAACAATGGAATCCTTGCCGCCCATTTCCGCCACCACGCGTTTTACCCAAATCTGGCCGGGAGTGTGCTTGGCCGCCAGCTCATTAATTCCCAGCCCCACTTCTTTCGAGCCCGTAAACGCCACAAAACGTGTGCGAGGGTGCTGCACCAGGACATTGCCTACTGACCCGCCGGGCCCCGGAATGAAATTCACCACGCCGGGTGGCATGCCCGCTTGTTCGAGGACTTCCATGAATTTGTAAGCGATGGTCGGCGAGTCGCTGGAGGGCTTCAGCACCACTGTGTTTCCGGTCACGATGGAGGCAACCGTCATGCCGGCCAGAATGGCGAGAGGAAAATTCCATGGTGGAATCACCACGCCCACGCCCAGGGGAATGTAGCGCAGGAAGTTTCTTTCGCCCGGAACCGGCGTAAGCGGCTGGGGATTGGCAAGGCGCAACATCTCCCGGCTGTAATACTCACAAAAATCGATGGACTCCGCCACGTCCGCGTCCGCCTCGGCCCACGACTTGCCCACTTCATACACCAGCCAGGCGGAGTAATGGAATTTTCTGTCTCGAATGATTTTGGCCGCTGCCAGCACCACTTCGATGCGGGCTTCCGCCGGCGACCGGCTCCAGGTTCGGAAAGCTTCATCGGCGGTAAGAATGGCTTGCTCGGCCAGCTTGGCATTGCCTTTGGAAAAGACGCCCACCACTTCATCCTGCTTGGCGGGATTGTAGGAACTGAATTTTTCCGCCGTCTTGATCCGCTGGCCGCCAATAACCAGGTCGTATTCACGACCCAGTTCTTTCCGGACTTCGACCACCGCCTCTTGCATTTTCCGGAAATGTTCGGGATTGCCCTTGAAATCGAGCAAGGGTTCGTTTTTAAACTCGGGGAGTTTCATCCAAAAACCTCCGCTCGGTAATGGGTCATTTTGATTTTGTAGCGGCGAGTTTACCTCGCCATGTGGCGGCGTAAAGCCGCCTCTACGTCAAACTAACCCACCACCCTCCACTCGCGCCACTTGTTCTTTCACTGTAAGTGTCGCCTGCACGATTGTTTATTCGGCTGAATAATCATTATAAGGGATTCGAAGCGGGATGGGTAGCGGTGTCGCCGGATTGCTTCTTATGATGGACTAACGATGATTTAGCGCGGTGTTTGATTGGCCGGCAAGCGTCAGCAGGTGGCAATACTTACTCAAAAATGTGGGCAATGGACCCTTGACTCCGGACTGGTTACACATCAAGAGCCCTCTTTCTTCGCGAAATTCAGGGAGGCGGAATTCATGCAATAGCGGAGGCCGGTGGGCTTGGGGCCGTCCGGAAAGACGTGGCCGAGGTGCGCGCCGCACTTGGCGCAGACCACCTCCTCGCGCCGCATGCCGTAGGTGGTGTCCGATTCGACGGCGACATTCTGCTCGGTAACCGGAGCCCAGAAACTTGGCCATCCTGTGCCGGATTCGAATTTCGTTTCCGAACTGAAAAGTTCATTTCCGCAGCAGACGCAATTGTAAGTCCCATCTTCATGGTGGTCCCAATACTGGCCGCTGAAGGCGCGCTCCGTCCCTTTGTTCCGCGTCACTTCAAATTGCTGGGGAGTCAATTTCTCTTTCCATTCGGCGTCTGTCTTTTTAATTTTTTCAGTCATGGCGAATCATCCCCGATTGTTGAACGAGATTGGTGCGGCAACCCTCTACCTCTTTTCGTTTGCCGTTTGAAATAGCTGGTTCAATTCGGCTCCCGGAATGGTGCTCTCGGTGATGGCCGTATACGTCCCCGAATCGAGCAACTCCCGCGCAATGCGCCGCGTGAGGGCCATGGTGGCGCGCATGGGTCCCGAGCCGACGCTGATGCGGGCCACTCCCAGCTTCTCGAGTTCGGCGACGGGCGGCGCTCCGGCCATGCCCAGAATGTTAAGGGGGCCATGAATTTCGCGCGCCAGGGTGGCAATGGTTTCGCGGTCGGTAACTCCGGGAACGAAAAGGCAATCCGCCCCCGCCTCGCGAAAGGCATTGGCGCGGCGAATGGCGTGATCAAGCCGCGAGGCCGGTTCGCCTACGCCGCGAAGGAAGACATCCGTGCGCGCGTTGAGGACGAAGTCCACGCCCGCGGATGCCGCCGCTTCGCGAACCGCCTTGATTTTTTCCACTTGAATTGAAACGTCAAACAGCGCGTTGTTTTCGGCCGGCGACCTGTCTTCAAGATTCATACCCACCGCGCCCGCATCCATAACGGCCCGGACGGTCCCGGCCACGGCCTCGGGTGTGTCACCATAGCCCGACTCCATATCCGCCGATACAGGAATAGAAACAGAGCTCGTGACGCGTCGCACCACCTCCAACATTTCGTCCCGGCTCAACTGTTCGCCATCTCTCCTGCCCAGCGAGAACGCCACGCCCGCGCTGGTGGTGGCGATGGCGGGGCAACCCGCCGCCTCAAAAATCCGCGCACTCGCGGCATCCCAGGCGTTGGCGAGAATCAGAATGCGCGGGCCGCGGTGGAGACTGGCGAAGAGTAATGCCTTTTTTTGCAGGCTCAAAACATTGTTCATGAATTTTACGAAGGTCCCATCACCTTGTTGGTGAGTGTCCCCAGTCCTTCCACCGTAGTGCTGACGGTATCTCCGGCATTCAGGAAAATCGGCGGTTTGCGGAAAACGCCCACGCCCGGCGGCGTCCCGGTGGTCAGAATGTCCCCTGTCTCCCAAGTCAGCGATTGCGAAAGGTAGCTGATGAGGAACGGCACTTTGTGAATCAAGTTTGAAGTATTCGAATCCTGCATCGTCTGGCCGTTAAGGGTCAGTGAAATGCGAAGATTGTGAGGATCGGACACTTCGTCGGCAGTGAGGATCCAGGGCCCGGTGGGCGCGAAGGTATCACAGCTTTTGCCACGAAACCATTGCTTGTCACCATGCTGCATATCGCGGGCCGTCACGTCATTCAGATTCATGTAGCCGGCGACATGGTCGTAAGCACGATCTTCCGCAATGCGCCGCCCGCCCTTGCCGATCACCACGGCAAACTCCGCCTCATAATCCACTTGGGTTGAGTTGGGGGGCATCACGATGGGGGAGCCAGGTCCGGAAATGGTGTTCACCGATTTCAAGAAGAAGGTGGGAAATGAAGGCGCCTCAATACCCGCCTCGCTCGCGTGGTCGGCGTAGTTCAAGCCTACGCACACGATTTTGCCAGGGCGCTGGATGGGCGCTCGCAGGCGTGCGGAAGCCAGGGGTGTGAACAGGTTCTTGGTTTTCTTGTTGGCCTGCCTGGACTGCGCCAGGCCTTGGGTGATGACGCTCAAGGCCGACCAATACTTTCTGCCTCGCCCAAGCAAGTCAATCATGTCCGCGGGAGGCGGGCCTGCCTTGCGCGCGGTTGCAACTGCTTTGGCGGTTTTTGGATTTTCGACCCGGCCTCGGGCAAACACTCCCAGCGCCACCTGAACGTCCACGACGAAGTCACCTTCCACCACGCCCAGATGCAAACTTTTTGCGAATTCATAAGTTACGAATTTCATTTTTTTGTGGTTCCTCAGAAATTAGATTTACACGCCCGGCAAAAAAACATTACCTCGTTTCAATCCTTACTGCCCGGTCAATTGAAAAGAATAATTGCCCGATCCCACGGTAAAAATAATATCACCGTTTTTCTCCGCGGTGGCGCCGCTGACGCCCGCATCGCCAGCCACGTATTGGCCTTTGTCAAAGACAACCCGATCGCCCTCGCGGACGGTGACTTCCGTCATATAGTCCTCCCGGGGCATAACAATCCTGGCGTCACTATTCACCGGGATGCTGACATTCATCGTGATGCTGCCCGGGGCATGCGTCCAGGAAGAAGAGACCGTTCCGCGAATAGTTTCAATTGACGCGCTCACCGACGCCAGGTCCCGAACGATTTGCGGCTCGATTCGAATGTGCGCATACCCAACGCTGTCCTGCTCCAGATTGATTCCGCCCAACGCGCGGTAAAACCACGAGCCCACGCTGCCAAACATGACGTGGTCGTGCGAGTTCATGGACGGCCCGGTTTTTTCCTGCCAGAGTTCCCACAAAGTTGTCGCGCCCCTTGAAACCATGTAGCCCCAACTGGGGTAGGTGGTCTGGGTGGCAAGATCGTAGGCCAGGTCGGCCCGGCCGATTTTAGTGAGCGCCTCCATCAGGTGCTTGATTCCGATGAATCCAGTGGTCACGTGGGTATCGTGCCGGTAAACGATGTCGTTGGTCAGGTTCCCGGCAACGTGGCCGCGTTGTCCTTTTCCATCCAGATCCATGTTCAAAGCCATGGCGTTGGCGGTTTGTGTTCCATTGGCGAAATTGCCCGTGGCCGCGTCGTAAAATTTGCGGTTGATGGACTCCTTGATCTGCCCGGCAAGCTGCGAATAGGCATCGGCGTCGGCTGCTTTTCCCAGGGCCTTGGCCGCCCCGGCCAGCACCCGGACATCGTCGTAATAATAGGCCGCGGAAACGAACCCGCCCGGCGTTTTCTCCACCGCCACCCAATCGCCATAATAGCTGTAACTCAGAATGTTTTCTGAAGCCCGGGTGCGAAGGTATTCCACGTATTTCTTCAGACCGTCGTAATTCTCTTCCAGGATGCGGCGATCCCCATACTGCTGCCACATGTACCAACAGATTAGAGGGTAGGCCGTCCCCCAGGCGGGATCGGAGGGCGCGCTGCCGTATCGGTGGGGCACGGTGTCAGACACCATGCCTTCCGGCGACTGGATATCGTGAATGTCGCGGACAAAATTTGTGTAAAAAGCCGCCATGTCGAAATTCATCATCGCTTCTTCCGCCGTAACGTGCGCGTCGCCCATCCATCCCTGGCGCTCGTCGCGCTGATCGCAATCGGTGGGGATGCCGAAAAGGTTGGTGAGCTGGGACCAATGAATGAGTTTCTGAATTTGATTCAGGATCTGCTTGGAGGCGACAAAACTGCCCGTGGTGGGAACGGCGGAATGCACCACGCGCAGCCGCACCGAATCGAGGCTGGGAGTTCCCGGGAAACCTCTTACCTCAACATAACGAAACCCGTGGTAAGTAAATCGGGGCTCGTAGATTTCCATCCCTCCTCCGCGCAAGATATATACGTCCCTCACTTTGGCGTTGCGGATGTTCTCGCGATTGATCATGCCGTTGTCGTAAATCAGCTCGGTGAACGTCATGGTGACAGCGGCGCCGCGCGGACCCTTGACCTGAAGCCTGACCCAACCCGAAGCATTCTGGCCCATGTCGTACACGTAAACCCCGGGCTGAGGATTGCTGAGGGCGACCGGCGTCAGTGTGTCCACCACTTGAATGGAGGGCATCATCTGGGCAGAAAGAATTCCCTTGGGAGCTTCGACGGCCTGGGCCGCCGCCCACAAAGCGTCGTCAAAACCGGGGCGGTCCCATCCTGGCGTCTCCAGGCGGGCATCATACGACTCGCCGTTGTAAACGCTGTCGCTGGTGATGGGCCCATTCTTGGCCTTCCACTTGGGGCTGCTCACAAAGCTCAGGCTCTTTCCGTCGGCCAGCTCAACATCAATTTGCACCAGCAACGCCCGCGAGCTATACCATCCCTGCCCCAGCATTACGCCCACGGCATTCGCGCCGCGCTGCAAACGCCGCGTGACGTCGTAGGTTGAATACAACACCCGCTTGTCGTAAGTCGTCCAGGCGGGATCGAGTACGCTCCTCCCCACTTTCTCGCCGTTGATACGTAGTTCGTAGTAGCCTACACCGGTGATGTAGGCGCGCGCGCGTACCACCGCCTCGGGGAGCTGGAATTCGGTGCGAAGCTGGTTGGCCCCGCCAATCCATTGCCCTTTCCATTCATCTCGGGACAACAGCCCCATATCAAACCTGGCCGTTTCGCTGAAGGGGCTGGCGTTCCCTTCCTTGTCCCAATATTTCACTTTCCAGTAATATGATTGGCCGCTGGCCAGGGGCTTGCCGTTGTATTCCACCTGGGTGGAATCGCCGGACGCGACCTTGCCACTGTCCCATTGGTCGCCTTGATCCTGCTTCAAAGTTTCGGATCGGGTTGAGACGAGGACTTGATATGCAGTCTGACTTTCGCCACGCGCGGGATGTTCCAGCACCCAGGAAAATCGCGGGCGAACCACATCGATGCCCATGGGGTTGGATAAATATTCGCAGCGCAGGTTTTCGGGAGGCTCGGGTCCTTCCGCACCCAAGGCGATGCTTGCCACGGGCAATGCGCACACCAGAAATCCAACTAGAAGGTTCGCGCGCCATTTATTTCTCAGTGTGTGCATTGCCCACCTCGCGGTGAAATGGAGAGTTTGTCTTTCGGAAAATCCAGACTGGTGCGTGCTACATCGCGGTGTAGCCGCCATCGACCATCAAATGAGTTCCGGTAATGTAAGAGGCGTCTTCGGAAGCCAGGAAGAGGATGGCGCAGGCGACTTCGCGGCCCTTCCCGATGCGTTTCAGAAAAGTCTTGGCGCCTTCTTCGGCATCGAATTGCTCGAGCGTCATCCCTGTCTTTTCCATGTGGCGGTAGGAGGCGGGGGTCAAAATCGATCCCGGACAGACGCAATTTACGCGTACGTTGTAGGGCGCGAAATCCATGGCCATATTGCGCGTCATTTGCAGGATCGCCCCTTTGGTGGCGCTATAGGTGATGAAATTCGGCTGGCCAACCCAGCTCGAAATCGAAGCCAGATTGACTATCGCTCCGCCACCGGCTTTCTTCATCGCTTCGATGGCGTACTTGGTGACCAACGAAGTTCCAATGATATTCACGCCCACGGAGCGCTGCCAGTCTTCCACTGAAGCATCAATTCCTTTCAGGACAAAAGTGGCGGCGTTGTTCACCAAAATATCCACCCGGCCATAGGCTTTCAAGGCTTCCATGGTTATCTTGCTTGCTGACTTTTCATTGGAAATATCCGTGTTCACAAAAAGGGCTTTGCCTTTTTCCTTCCTGATTTCCAGGGTGGTTTTTTGACCGGCGGCAACATCAATATCCGCCACCACAACCTTCGCGCCTTCCTCGGCGAAAAGAAGGGCGGTCGAACGGCCGATTCCGGATCCTGCGCCGGTAATAATCGCGACTTTATTTTTCAGTCTCATGTTTCCTCCACCAGGCGTGAAACGATTTTGGGGCCAGTGCCGGCAAATCCCTGCCTTCCGTCCAGCGCGAGATCGGGTAGGCGGAAACGTGCCTAATCCAACCTCCGCGCGTATAAATCCGCTGCCCCCAGCGAGCCAGGCCTCCGCCGAGCTTGTATACGAAAGGACGTTTCATTGCCCATGCCCAAAGCCGCATGGCCGTCCGCTCCTGCACCAGAGCGCCCTTTGGTTTTGGAGCGGGCGTCCTCACCTGAACCTCGCTGCGGAGGTGGAGCAGAAGATCAGGAATATTTATTTTCACCGGGCAAACGTCACGGCAGGCGCCGCACAATGAAGATGCAAAAGGAAGTTCGCGCGCCCCAGCCAGGCCCGTCAGTTGCGGGGTGATCAATGCTCCAATGGGCCCGCTATAGACCCATCCGTAAGCGTGTCCACCGATCTTTCGATAGACAGGGCAGGCGTTCAAACACGCGCCGCACCGGATACAAAACAGCGCCTCGCGCATCTTCTCGTCAGCCAGGGTTGCGACGCGCCCGTTATCCAGCAGGACCACGTGCATCTCCTCCGGGCCATCCTCGCCCGCCCGCCGCGGGCCGCTCAAAATGGATGTGTAAGAAGTCAGCTTCTGGCCTGTGCCCGAACGGGGCAGAAGCCGCAGGAAGACTCCAAGGTCGGCGAATCGAGGAATGAGCTTTTCGATGCCCACCAGGGCCACGTGGACGCGCGGGGCGGTGGTGCAAAAACGAATGTTGCCCTCGTTTTCAACCAGCACCACGCTACCGGTTTCCGCCACGGCAAAGTTCGCTCCGCTCAATCCCATTCCGGCTTTCTGAAACATTTCCCGCAGAGCGACGCGCGCGATCTGGTTGAGTCGCTCCGGCTCAGCCGTTCGGTCCGACTTGAGATGGGCGGCAAAAAGATCGGAAACATCATGCCGGGTCTTGTGAATCGCCGGCGCGACAATGTGCGCGGGGCGTTCGCCGGCAAGCTGGAGAATGAATTCACCCAGATCGGTTTCAACCGGGCGAATCCCTCCCGCCTCGAGGGCGTGGTTCAGCTCTATTTCTTCACTGACCATCGTTTTCGCTTTCACCACTTCGCTTGCGCCCGCCCGCCGGGCCAAGTCGAGGATGATGGAGCACGCTTCCTCGCTGGTTCGCGCCCAATGAACAGTCCCGCCGTTCCGCTCCACGTTGTCGGCGAATTGGGCGAGGTAAGCATCCAGGTGCTCCATGACTTCGTGTTTCAATTCACGGGCGCGGTCACGCAGGCGCTCGAAGCCCGGAACTTCCGCGATCGCATCGCGGCGATGAGTCAATAAACGAAGCGTCGAGGAGCGATACGCCTCCTGCAAGTGGGCGTTGCCGAGCGCAACATTTCCACGCTCGTGAATTTCCCCGCTTTGGACTCCGGTTTCGCTCATGACTTCAGTAGACGGTAGACAGTAGACTGGAAAAGCAAACGCGGGCAAATTTCGGGCCTTCCCGGTCTGTCGTCCATAGTCTACTGTCTACTCCTTTTTCGAAAGCAACTCCGCCAGGTGCATCGTCTGGAGCGGCAACCCTTGGCGGTGAATGACGCCGGCCAGGTGCATGAGGCACCCGGAATCATTGGCCACCAGAATTTCCGCGCCCGCGTCGCCGGCCGCGCGCAATTTGTCCTGGGCCATGGCCACCGAAACTTCGGGAAACTTTACCGAGAACGTTCCTCCGAATCCACAACACAGTTGGTTGTCTTTTATCTCCACCAACTGGATGCCGCGCACCGAGCGGATAAGCGTCCGTGGTTCCTGCTCGATCCCCAGTTCCCGCAGGAGGTGGCACGAATCATGATACGCCACCCGGCGCGCGAAGCTTGCGCCCACATCTTCAACTTTCAGGACCTTCACCAAAAACTCGGAGAACTCAAAAAACTTTTTTTTCAACTCCAGCGCCTGGGCGAGACGTGCCGGGTCGTCGGCAAAAAGTTCCGGATAGAATACCCGCACCATGGTGGTGCAAGAGCCCGAAGGCGCAACCACGTACTCCGCGTCCTTGCATTGATCGAGCACACGCGCCGCCACTTCGCGAGCCTCTTCGCGGAAACCGGTATTGAAAGCGGGTTGGCCGCAACAAGTTTGGGCGGGATTGAACGTGACCTCCACGCCCAGCCGCCGCAACACGCTTACCGCACACGCTCCCACCTGCGGGTAAAACTGGTCTCCCAGGCAGGTTATAAAAAATGCCGCGCGAATTTTCTGTGGACTCATCGGGTTCAGGAACTAAATGCAAGATCCGGCAAAAGTATCCCCACCACTACGCCCTTTCCTCGCTCGACTACCGGAGGGCGTTGTTTATTGGGCGAAGTCGCAACGCTACTTGAATTCAGTGGGCAGGTCAAGAAAGAAGGAGGAGGATCGGTCCTACCTTTGAAGGATGTTGAGGATTAAGGTCGGGCCGCCCCGATCCGTCTAAAAGTACACCCGACAGGTGAGCCAGCGGACCAGTCGGCACAACATTTGAATCGCCAGTGACATTTTATGGTACCCTCACCATTTTTCCAGGAGGTTTTATCAATGATCATTAGCTGGGAAAAAGGACGACGACCGAAGCTGGCTTTTTGCGTGTGTGTGGCCCTGCTCGAATTTTCGTCGGCGTGCAGCCAGCAGACGCCGGTGGACACGCGGACGGCGGATGAAACCGCGATTCGAAATATGGACGCGCAATGGTCAAAGACCGCGGGCGCCCATGACTTGGATGGGACCCTAGCCTACTACAGTGACGACGCCTCGGTAATGGCCTCCAACGTTCCTATCGCCACAGGCAGGGAAGCGATTCGCGCCATTTGGGCTCCCATGTGCGTTCCGGACGCTTCCGTGTCCTGGGTGGCGAATAAAGTGGATGTCGCCCGCTCCGGCGACCTCGCCTATTCGATCGGGACTTATAAGGATACCGCGAAAGATGCCCAAGGCAAGCCGGAGACGGACCGCGGCAAGCTCCTTGAAGTGTGGAAAAAGCAGGCTGACGGCAAATGGAAAGTGGTGGCTGACATTTTCAACTCCGACCTCCCTCTCCCCGCGCCGCCTGAGAAGAAGTAGGCGTTTCGTCATGCCCACCGCGTGCGGGGGACTCTCGACAACTGTTGGGTCGCGGAAACTTGATAATTCGCTCTTCATCGTTCATCATGCATACATCGATGAGCGTCCGCGAGCGGCTTCGCACTCTATTCCGCCTTTTCGCCCTCTTAACGGTGATGGTGGCCGTAGCATTGGCCAGCGCCATCACCACCATACGATTGACCATCCACGGCCATCAGGCCGAGACTCCGAACCTGGTGGGTGTTTCGCTCGACTCAGCGGAGAAAACCACCAGCGGCCTGGGCCTGGAACTGGTGGTAGAAGACAAGCTTTACAACGATCAATTTCCCGCCAACCAGATTATTTCCCAGGTTCCGCCGCGGGGCTCGCGCGTGAAGGAGGGCCAACACATCCACGTGCTGGTCAGCCTGGGTTCGCCACGCGTGCACGTGCCGGAATTGGTGGGGGAAAGCGTTCGCACCGCCCAAATCACCGCTGTCCAGCGGGGCCTGACCTTGGGCGATGTGGCCCAGGTGCATTGGCCGGCGGGCGATCCCGACCAGGTGCTGGCCCAGGATCCGCCTCCCACCAAGGCCGAGGTTCAGAGTCCGGCGGTAAATATCCTGGTTTCGCTCGGTGAGCCTGCGCCCGCTTTCATGTGCCCAACTTTCGTCGGACGTTTGTTTTCGGATACCAGCAAAGTTCTGGAAAAATCCGGATTCAAGATTGGGCAGATCGTTCCTGTCTCGACCGACCAAGTCCCTGCCGGAACCATCCTTACTCAAACACCTCTGGGTGGAAGCAAAATCGGTCCGGATACCGTTTTCAATTTCCAGGTGGCCGGACCCCCATCGAGCGTTCCACCGGCTGCGGCGCCACCTACTACTCCCCAGTAATATTGTGAGCATTCCGCAAAGCTGTTGGAAGGTACTATCGAAGTTTGAGTCGGGGTTCTCGACGCATGGAAGCGCGGAAACTATTACCCGCACTTTGCCCGGCCCTCCGCCCAAGAACGAGGTATAACCTGGATAAAAGTTAATACGTAGTAGGTGGTATATAGTATGTGGAACCAGAAAGAGGAGGTAGTGGACTCCAGTTCGGCCCGATCAAAATGTGGCGTAACAAAACCAGAAGCATCGCTCCCAACGAGGAATGTGTCGCAGCCGGCACCAAGCTCCTATGTCAAATTGATCGGGGAGCGGCTAGCCGCAGCGGCATAGTGCTGGATGACCAGAGCGTCATCCGATGGCAATATAAGTTCCGCAAGCTCGCGCCGGGTACTGATCCTGGAAATCCCTTCAGGAAACCGATATTCGTCATTGCCGGGCTAGATAAAGGAAATGAAGTGATAATCCGCCGAGCCTCCTTTCTCCCTCCCCTGTTCAATATCAGAGAGTCGGGCAAGACCATCGGCACAATAGCGATGCGCAGCATGTTCCGCAATAAATACTTCATCTCAATAGATGGAGTGGACTCCTGGACTTTTCGCATGCCGCTCTTCAGCATTCGCTTCTACGGCTTCTCCGATGCGGGGGCCGAAATCTGGGTTGAAGTTGGTCCGTCCAAGAAGGATTGGAACATCCTTATTAAAGCCGGCGTAAGGGAATGGCCCCTCGTGGCTGCACTGGCCTTCATTCATAACGAAAGCTGGCACTACAGTTGAAACCCCGGTAATTGCCTTTTCAACAAGTCCAAGCTTTGGGTTCGGCTCAATTGAATTCGCGGTTCTTGGTGCGCTTCCGCCGTCCCCGGCAGGCTGTGATTCTGGTGCCACACCGTAACACGCATATAATCGCGCAGGAACTTGGACGCGAAGTCAGCTCCATTCGGCCAGACGAGCGTGCGAAACCTAGAATGTACTGGGAATTCACGAAATGCATCGGATCGACCAGCAATTCGAAGATGAGGTCGCGGAGGGCGCCGGTGCAAAATGCTTTAATCTCGCCAAACGCAAGTTTGAGAAACAAATCCTTTGTGATAGCCTAAAGCAATGAAACTGACCGCAGTATTCGAACCCGCCGAAGAGGGGGGCTACACCTGCTTCGTGGAGGAAATTCCTGCCGCCATTTCTCAAGGAGAGACCCTGGAAGAGGCTAAGGCAAACCTCGTCGACGCGCTGAAACTTGTGCTGGATTGCCAGCGCGAACTTGCTTAGAAAAACCTTTCACCGGACGCTCTACGCGAAACGATCGAACTGGTTGAAGCGTGAAGCTTCGAGATTTAGAGCGTCACCTGCGCCAAAATGGCTGTGTTTCGCTTCGCGAGGGTGGCTCGCATACAGTCTGGTTCAATCCTCAGCGAGCCAAAATTGCGAGCGTGCCGCGCCACAAGGAAATCAAAGAAGGTACGGTGAGGGCTATCTGCAAGCAACTGGAGATTGCTCTGCCCTGAATCTCCCCTCCCATCATGCAGATCTGGCAGTCCGAGCCTTCCGCACCCTTAAAGTTCCGTGGCCGCTTCGCGCAGACGTTTGCTGACCGCGATTAAGGCAGACCACGGAATCTTACCAAGGGTCACGTAGTATCCAGCTTGAATACAGCTCAGGGTAAATCTGCAAACGGCATGGTGAGAGGAGGTTGGGCTAGGAACGGAAGGCGCGCAATTTCCGCCACTGCCCGCTCCACGTATTTTTGCTGGACGGGTTCGAGCGTCATGACGAAGGGCAAGTGTTGTTTCTGATGGCCGGGTTCCTGCAACACTGAATCGATATTGATGTGGTGGCGGGCCAATAGTGTGCAGACCTTGGCCAGAATGCCGGGCCGGTCACGCACCACCAGCCGCATGTAAGTGCTGACCACGCTCTGCTGATCGCTGGCGATTTTGGCCGGATGCCAATTCGTGTAACCCAGCGCGGTGGTGCTATGCCCTCCCGCCACGATGTCGCGCGAAATTTGAACCACGTCGGACAGGACGGCGACGCCGGTAGGTTCGCCTCCGGCGCCACGCCCGGTGATGGTGGTGTTGCCGCCCTTATTACCCATCAGCAGGACGCCATTGGTCGCGCCCAGAACTCCGGCCAGTTGGGCGGCTCGCGGGATCATCATAGGCCGGACGAAAACCTCCAGGCTTCCGTGCGCGTGCCGGCGCGCCGCGGCAATCAGCCGGATGGTGTGATGGAGGCGGTGGGCGTAGGCAAAGTCCACGTGGTCAATGCGGGTGATGCCCTGAACCGGAATCGCCTTGACGCTCACCACCTGGCCGAAACAGAGCATGGCCAGAATTGCGATTTTGTAGCGCGCGTCGAAACCTTCCACATCAAAAGTGGGGTCCGGCTCGGCGAAGCCGAGGGCCTGCGCCTCTTTCAACACCTCTGAAAACGAGCAGCCGCGGCGCTCCATCTCCGTCAGGATGTAGTTGGTGGTCCCATTCAAAATACCGAACACGGCGGTGAAATGCTCGCTCGAAAGGCCCTCTCGAATGGCGTGAAGAATGGGCATGCCGCCCGCCACGCAGGCTTCAATCCCCAGATTCACTCCGGCGGCGCGGCTTCGCGCCACCAGGTCCATGCCGTGCTCCGCCACCAGTTGTTTATTGGCGGTCACCACGTGCTTGTGCGCTTTAAGTGCCGCTCGGGCGATGGCGCGCGCGGTCGGCAGCTTACCCACCAATTCCACCACAATGTCAATTTCAGGGTCGCTCACCACGCGCTTCCAGTCAGTGGTTTTCACCAGAGAGCTACCGATCCAAGATAGGTCCCGCTTGAGGATGCTTCGCGAACAAATAGTTTTCAGGCGCAAATCGCAGCCCAAGCGGCGGTCGATTTCGCGCTGATGTTCGAGCAACACTTTGATGGTCCCGGTGCCCACCGTTCCCAGGCCAATAATGCCCAACTGGATTACCCGGGGGCGTGTAGGCTGGACCAAATTTGCGATAGTGATCCGATTTTTCATAATTCATTTACCTGGACTGCAAACGAGGTAATCCCAACCCACATGCAGACTACCAACCAAATTCCACTCGCGTGCGGCGCGTTGCAAATTCACTGTAAGGACCGATACGAATTGTCCGAATCGAGCGCGGCTCGCTGGTGTATGCGAGAACGAAGGTCAGGAAGTTCTTGCGCTTGCTGTCAAAAATAAGATAAGGCTCGGGAAGATAAAAATCCTTTTGCGGGCCGGCGGTCACGTAACGGCCCACAAATTTTCCGTTCAGATAAAGGAGCGCGTCGCTTCCGGCTTCGAAGGTCAGCTTCCAGGCAATGGACCACTCCTCGGGTGGCGCCTCCAGATTGAATCCGGCGCGGCACCAGGTAAACGCCGGCGCCGGTTCACGGGGTGATTCAAAAACGGACAACGAAACTGTCTGCGCGCCGGGCGAGAATCCGGGGTCAACCTCGCGCCCCTTCATGGACGGAGGAAAACGCTGGAGTTGCCAGGAATCGATGGCGGTCGCGCTTTGCGAGTCGGCTCCCACCCGCACGGATTCAATCCCTTTTAGTTCGCCGATGTTTTCGCCAAAATTGGGGCTGCCGAAAAGTTCATAACTAATTTCAATTGAGTTGACGCCCGCTTGAGCGTATGCGGAGAGCGGAAACTCGGTTTGTTTTTTTGAAACGGATGCTTCCACCACCGGCTTGCCATTCAGGAAAACTTTCTTCGCGTCATCGGCAAACGCGGAGATGAACATTTTTGACTGCCCGTTGCTCGTAAACTGGGCGCGATACTTCACGTATCCGTAGGGCAACGGGCCAAGATCTTCCAGGGCGCGCAAAGGCGTGGCAAGCCACTGGCCCGCGGCCGGATCGAATTTCTCCACCCACGTTCCCACTTCGCTCAGGGGAAACGACCTGCTGGGCGGCGCGGGCGTCGAGATGCGCAGGCGAGCGGTGTGCCAGTGCCGGTCATACTGAAACGGCGCCGGGACTAAATCCACCCAGCATTGGGTTGGTACGGGAGGCAAGAGCAGGGTGAGGTCATGTTCGCCGGGAGCGTATTCCATCTCCGCCCAATTTGTTTTCTTGGAGACGCCCGTCCCCCGCATCATGGCGATGTCGGAAATAAACGGGACCGAGTAAGGCTTGGTTTCATCCGAACCCGGAATGAGCTTGGGAGAAAACTCGCCCGTCCATGTCTGCAAGGCCCGGTGGCGCGGGAGCAGGACCACCAGGATGTGATCATTGAGGAAGAGAATTTTTTCGCTCTCTTCCACCCGTACTCCGATGACCACAGATTCGAATTCCGGGTCCCAATATTGGTAGAGGGTTTCACCCTCCACGTGCGGTTCCTTCAGAGTGGCCAGTGCGATTTCCACCAAACGCCCGGGCTCGTCGTAAAGAACCAAATACTGCTCATCACGATTCACGCCGTGAGCCAGCACCTCCGCCGTGGTGTAGCGAATCTGGCCGCCGGGGATGGGCACTTGCACCGGAAGCATCTTCATCTCACGTGCGCCGATGGTGAGCTCGCCTTCCCGCGGAACGGTGATCAGGCGTGCCGTGGGACTGTTCGGGTCGCGAAACGTCATCTTATATTTCTGTTCTGCATTCGCATTTTCGCGCACGAAAACCACCGCACTCTTTCCATTCACTCGCTGCGTGACGCTCACATTTTTTTCCGTTGATTGGGCGGGTGATTCCGGAATTTGCGCGCGGGTAAGGATCTGTCCGTACAAGCCCAGGAAGGCGCCAATCCCTCGCGCGACATAATATTTTTCCCAGAGGCCGCCGGGTTCGCGCAGAGGCGCGGCATAGTCATAGGTGGTGGTCAATTTCTTTCCCGCCCAATCGAAATTGGTGCCGCCGAATCCCATGTAGTAATTGAAATAGGTCACGCCCTGTTCCATCACCGTTTTCGAAAGCGCGTTGAGCTGGGCGCCGTTCACGCCTTCCTGGTCCACGGAAAGTTTTCCGCCAAATTCGCTGAACCATCCGCCCTGCAATTCGGTGACGCCGAGGGGAGAGGTTGGTTCTTCGTGGCGCAGTTTCGCCAGAGCCGGCAGCACTTCGCTGACGATTTTCCAGCGTGGATAAAAATTGCAGGTATCCATCACTCGGGCCATTTCGATGTCGTCATTTTCGCGCGCCTGCTTGGTCCAGCAAGTAATAATGGGAACATCGATGCCGCCCGTCCAAGCCATTTCGGCCAGGGCGCGCACGTATGCTTTGCGCTCGGCGTCCGAAAGTTTAGGACAGTAATCGTATTCGTTTTCAACCTGCATCATGATGATGGGCCCGCCCATTGTTACCTGATTCCGGTGGATTACGGGCAGGACTTTGCTGTACCAGTGGTCCGAAGTCTGAAGGCTTTGAGGGTGGTTGGAACGGAGCGGAAATCGTTTGGCAATCACCCAATGGGGAAATCCCCCCGCGTCCCATTCCGCGCACACGTAGGGTCCGGGACGTGCGATCATCCAGAATCCCATTTCGTGGACGAGCTTGACGAAATTCTCAAACTCGCTTAAATCCACGCGGCCTTCCACGGGCTCGTGGTAATTCCAGAAGACGTAAGTTTCAATGGTGTTGAATCCCGCGCGCTTCAGCTTTTGCAGGCGGTCACGCCAGAGCTCTTTCGGGCACCGCGGATAGTGAAAGGCAGCGCTGAAGATGAAGGCGTCTTTGTCGTTGATGGTAAAGCAACTGGCGTCGTAACGAATGAAGTGCGGATTCTCGAATTGATCTTCGCCCTGCGAGCGCGCGAACATCGCGAACACTCGCCCGCCCGGCCCTCCGAGCGAGACGCCCAGGGGCGCGCGAAGAACGGATTTGAGAAAATTTCGTCGCGTCGGGTTCATGGAAAACTAGATTCTAAAAACCAAACCTCTTTCGAGGTCTTTCCGGCGGGGCCATCAGCTCCCGGATGGCGTCGAATACCACTTTGAACTGCGCATCGTACCGCTCTTCCATTTCTGCAAGCTTGTGTGCCAGATCGCGGGCGAGGCCAGCATTTCCCGCAGCTTGACGAAGGCCCGCATGATGCCAATGTTGACTGTTGCCGCGCGGCTGCTTCGAAGCACACTCGATAGCATGGCCACGCCTTACTCAGTGAAAACCTAAGGCAGATAGCGTCTGCCTCCCCTACCTTTCTTTGAGGTTTCAACTTGAAACCTCAAAGACCTAGCTTCGGCTTGCGTGACTTGAAACATGAAATCGTCAGGAAAACGTTCCAGGTTTCGCCTTACTGCCAAGTTGAGACTTTTCGTGGGCACACCATAAAGTTCCGCCAAGTCCGCGTCGACCATCACTTTTTGGCCGCGGAGTAGCAGAATTCGGCGCTGAATCTGTTCTGGCAGTATGGCACTGTTGGTTTTTGCTGTGCGCGATTCCAGAAGCTTCATCACGAAAACCCGATTCCTTCAGCAAAACGGGAAAACACGCCGTTTGACTGCCCAGCGGATCTTTGAGGTTTCAAATTGCAACCTCAAGTTTGAGGTACCAACTTGGGACCTCAAAAACTCCGGCCGTGCCCGAAAACTCTCGCCTATTGAACCCTGACATTTTTTCCCCAACCCCTGAATCCTAATTCCTAAACCCTGGTTTTCTACCCCTTCTTAAACTGCCTCATATGCCAGTCGGCTTCCCACATATTAAAGAAACCTTCTTTGTAAGGGTGCTCCTTGATTAGATCCTCGTTCAACTCCACCCCCAAGCCAGGCTTTTCCGGCGGATAGAAATAACCATCTTTGGGACGGGGCGTGCCGGGCACGGCGTCCACCACCCAGGTTTCCGAGAAATCGTCGAAGCACTCCTGCACCTTAATGTTGGTGGTGCAGAAATCAAAGTGAACGCTGGCCGCGGTGCACACCGGCCCATTCGAGTTGTGCGGAGCCATGGTGACCGACCGCATGTCCGCGATGGCGGCGATCTTCTTCATCTCCAAAATGCCGCCGGCGTGAATGACGTCAGGTTGGAAAATATCCACCGCGCCGGATTCAAGCACCTCGCGCACGCCGTGATGAGTGAAGCAGCGCTCACCCGTGGCCACGGGGAGGTTCACGTGCTCTGCCACTTTGATGAGCGAGGGAACGTCCTCCGGCGGACAGGGTTCCTCAATCCAGCCGGGACGGTAGGGCTCGAGCATTCTCGCCACGTCAATCGCGGTGGCGGCGCTGAATCGCCCGTGCATTTCCACGAAGATTTCAATGTCGGGCCCTACCGCGTCGCGCAAGGCCGCTACCAGATCCACCGACAACCTTTTTTCTTTGTCGGAAATTTCGAGGCCGCCCGGTCCGAACGGGTCCACCTTGAACGCCTTGTAGCCTTTCTGCAGAACCACCTTCACGCGCTTGGCAAATTCTTTCGGCTTGCGCTCCACCGTATACCAGGCGTTGGCGTATGCTTTGATTTTTTCGTGGCAGCGCCCGCCGAGAATTTTCCATACCGGCTGTCCGCACGCTTTGCCCACAATGTCCCAGCACGCGATCTCAATGCCGCTCATCACCGTGGTGGCTATGGCTCCGCCGCGCCAGAATTCGTTGCGATACATCCGCAGCCATAGATCCTCGATGTTAAATGGGTCGGATCCGAGCACGTGGCGGCGCGTCGCGCCCTGGATGTATCCGAGCACGCCCTCCTCGCGGTTTTGGCAAGTGCATTCTCCAATGCCCACCAGGCCTTCGTCCGTTTTGACTTTCAGGAAGATGAGGTTTCGCCAGCTCGTGCCGAGCACCAGGGGTTCAACCGAAGTGATTTTCATAGCCCGCCTCTCGTTTGGCGCGGACCGCGTCCGCGCATAATCTGATTAGAATGGAAGTCCCGGGAGCCGATTAAATCAGGACTTGTCCGACTCTTGTCTTTAGTCCGTTAGCAAGTTGGAAAATTTATACGAAAATCGATTTGAACACAATGAAGGATTGCAGACGCAGAACCGAACTCTTGCAGAAGCGACCGGGGAACGAGATTAAGGGAGGAAAATCGTTTGCACTTAATTCCCCATCGGGTCACTTTGATTTTTCATTAGGAGATTTTTGCCGGTAATTCTTATCCGCTTTGCATGGGTCGTCCGTGCTCGCCACAGCTTCGACTGCCAAACCATTCATCTAGCGAGATTTATTGATGTGCAAAAGTCCACCCATTGGCCCGTCGCTTGCTCGGATTGTCGCGACTGGCGGGGAGCCAGCCAAGTTGAGGTGGAAGCCGATGGCGAACAAAGTCTTTGAAATCCGCTCCGTTTACTTGCCGTCCCGTCACAAGGAGGTTCGTTGCCGGCTGTGGTACGAAGTCACTCCGTTGCGCGACGGACTGGTAAGGAATTTCCTGGTCGGCATCGAAGAACTCGATTGACGGCCAGGCTTCTTACTTCGGCGCGGAGAGCACAGCTACTCCGTATGTCGGCAAGGTAACGGAGCGCTTCGATCCTCCCTCGAGCACGTCCTGCATTGGCCGGGACAACACAACCGTTTGGCTGGTCTTGGCAAAACTCACCAGGATATAAACCACTTCGTGATCGCTTTGGCGTGGAAGGACTTCAACGCCTGCGGGAACCTGCCCTAGTGCCGGCTTCACCCCGCTAACAGTGGTCATCCATTTCGCGGCCGCGGCCATGCCCGCCTCATCCAGCCACGCGCCGATGTAAGTGATGCGCACTTTTCCTTGCTTGCGCCTGATAGCCGCCGCTTATGTTACCCACTTACCAAGCGCCAGGAGTTTATTTACTTTCTAAGCCGGTCGAGGGTTAGTTGGTCGGATTCTCCTTGGAAGAATTTTTCTAAGGCCTGCTGAAAAACCTGGTCTTCCGGAGCGGCGTGGGCGAACAGGGTGATGGAGGAATGAAATTTCAGGTGGTCGGGATAGCCGAAGATGTCCTCAATCGATCGTCCCTCGATTTGATTCACCAAACGCGTGCACTCCCGCAGGCGAGGCCCGAGATTGGGGTGGTCCAAATACGCGCGCGCCTCCTCGAGCGAGGAAATCGAATACTTCACGGAGACGGCGCTATATCCCAGCCCTTTGATTTGGGGAAATATGAACCACATCCAGTGCGATCGCTTGGATCCGCTGCGCAGTTCTGAACAAACCTGGGTGAAGACCCGGTCTTGCGCGTCCACGAAGCGTTGGAGGTTGAAGGGATCGGGCATTTGGGAACCAGTAGACTGTAGACAGTAGACGGGGAGAGGATGGGCAGGTGTTAGGTTCTAGGTGCTGGGTATCAGTGCCCGAAAAGCTAGTCCAAAGAAACCTCAAGCGGAACATTCTTCAAAGAGCTGACCTTCAACACCGAAAACCCGATAACGTTTCCTTCCTCGTCGACCTTTTCCATTACCTGATCGTTTTCAGTGGCGCGAAAGAATCCGGGTTTCTGCTCGAAGGTGACTTCCAGAAAATCGGCTTCAGGATCAAGCCACATCTTCACGGTTTTTCCGGCCATGTGATTCTTCCTTTTTTCACCCGATCGGTCAAATACGCTGTTACCACAGACGCATCTTGGGCAGAGAACTTGACCACCGCGCACAGGAATTTCGCTCCCACCATCGTCCGGTGGTAGAAGCGGTGATAAAGCCGGGCGGCAGGATCACTCAGAGATTCTACAACAACTGAGGGCGCTCGGAGTGTTTCTTCCAAGGCCGGCCGCATCTACGCCATTTCAGGATGTTCTGAGATGTGAGCCCACCGTTCGTGGGTGAGCCGAATCTCGCAACCCGAGTAGTCAGTCAGGACGGCCATTCCCAGCCGATACTACCATGCAATGTTTCGCATCACCACGTAGCATCGCAGGGAAAGCGCCGGGGCGGGAATGATGGGGCATGGATTCCCGTCTTCACGGGAATGACAAAATGGGGCCGGCCCCACCCTGCGAAACCAGGGCCGCCCCTAATGGACGACGGAGTCCGGCCTTGTCCGAAATAAACGCCCGCCGATTTGGCGCGAAGACCAATCATCCACAAGGCCGAACACCGTTCGGCCCTACGAAGGCGGGGGTGATAGGATGATGCAGGGAGGCGAGACCTTATGACGGCCAATGAATGGGAGAAAAAATTGAAATCCGAAGGGTTTGGTAATTTTTTTATTGGGAATGATGGCCCGGGCGCTTATTATCCCGAGCACACCCACGATGAGACGACCGCACACGTGATTTTGAGCGGGGAGATGACGCTTACCGTGCAATCCGAGACGCGCACTTACAAAGCGGGCGAGCGTTGCGATGTGCCTGCGCGCGCCGTGCACTCGGCTCGAATGGGGCCGCAGGGGTGCCGGTATATTGTGGGGGAGAAATGAGGGGCCATTGGTGATTTGTGATTGATGATTTGTGAAGGTGTCGCCGGACGCGCGGGAATGAGCGGCGACCACCCCTTTAATTCCCTCTTAAATTAGGAGGGGAAACCCGGATCGGGCGGGGCCGTGCCTGCCTGGCGAAAAAACTCCTCCACTTTGCGCAAGTCCTCTTCCGTATCAACTCCGATGGTGTCCTGTTTTGTTTCCACCACTTCGATAGGGATGCCGTTTTCAAGAAAGCGTAATTGCTCCAGCTTTTCCGATTGTTCCAGTGACGATTGCGGCAAATCGCGGAATGCCTCGAGGGCCGCGCGCGTGTAGGCATAGATTCCCAGGTGCTTGTAGTACTTTGCGGCGCCCGTCTTATCGCGATCATGGGGAATGATCGAGCGGGAAAAGTAGAGGGCGCGGCCATTCACATCCGTCACCACTTTCACCTGATCCGGACTTGGCGCCGCTTCGGGATCCATCGCGACTTTCAGGGTTGAAACCTGCGTGGCAGCGGATTGGCTGAAAGGCGCAAGGAGCAAATCGAGATGTCCGGCGGTGACCATGGGTTCATCGCCCTGGATGTTCACGCAGATGTCCGCCGTCTCGCGCGACATCACTTCAATCAATCGATCGGTTCCCGAGCGATGCGCCCCGGATGTCATTTGGGCAGGGATATTCGATTGCCGGCAATAATCGAAAATCTCCTGCGAATCGGTGGCCACCAGCAGTTGATTTAGGCAATTCGCTTGGCGGGCGCGATGGTAGACCCACGCGATCATAGGATGGCCGCAAATTGACCGCAAGGGCTTGCGCGGCAAGCGTTGCGACTCGAGACGCGCCGGAATTACTCCGAGAACTTTCATCATGTGATGGCAGATTACGCCGGAGCGCTCGAAATTGGCAAGCCCCGTTCGTTTGGGGGCAGTGGGACGATTTGATTTTCTTGTAGCGGAGATCTCTGACCGCCGGAGCATGATGGAACACAAGGCGGCAATCCCCGCCTTGGCGGGGTAGACTCCGACCGCCGCTGCAGCAAACTTACCCACTTCCGGCTGGGGACTGGCAACCCCAGGGTGGTCGGTCCACTCTTATGAACTGGGGGCCCGGGAAGAGGTGTCAATGACTTTGACAGGTCCTGACCCCTGTGTAATAATTCGCAGGTAGAGACGGAGTAGTCCAGAGGTGTCATGCCAACAATCGCTAGGAAATTTGGGACAGTATTCATCTTTTTCTTATTAGGAGCGGCCTGCGTCGCCAGCCCTCAAGCCAGCGGCCTGAGTGCGCCTTCGCAGACCTCCGGCGATGCCTCCAGCGCCGACAGTGACCACGGCCGGGCTTATTACCATTACATGCTGGCCCGGCGATACAAGGAGTTGGCGGGAATTTACAACCGCAACGATTACGTGGAGAAAGCGATTTCCGAATACAAGCTGGCGATGGATGCCGACCCCGATTCGCTTTTCCTGCGAGTCGAGTTGGCCGACCTTTATTGGAGGGTCAGCCGGATTGGGGATGCGGTCCGCGAGGCCGAAGCCGTTTTGAAAATAAATCCGAACCAGGCAGACGCGCACCGCCTGCTCGGCCACATTTATTTGCGCAATCTGGGGGACGCCCAACCCGACCAGGCGTCGAAGGAGAGCCTGCACAAGGCCATCGAGCATTTTGAAGCCCTGACAAAATTGGATCCTTCAGACAGTGACTCCTTTGTGATCCTGGGGCGGCTTTATAAGCTGAATAACGAGCCCGCCAAAGCCGAGGAAGCGTTTAAGAAGATTCTCACCTCTGACCCTGCCTCCAGAAATGCCATTTCCAGTCTGGCCCAACTTTATACCGATCAGGGCGACTACGTCCAAGCCATCGATCTGCTCACCCGGATTCCGGACAGTGATATGGATGGCCCGCTGCTTGGCATGTTGGCCTATGCTTACAGCCAATCTCACAATTCCGACCAGGCCCTCGCAACTTTTGAAAAGGCGATGTCCAGAGATCCGGACAACCAGGATATTCGCAAGGCTTACGTTGAAGCCTTGATGGAGGCCGGCAAAACAGGCGAAGCTCGTGAGGAGCTTCAAAAAATCCTGAAAGCCGACCCGGAGGACGGGCAAAGTTATATGCGCCTGGCCCGGCTCGATCGCCAGGAAGGGCGTTTTGAGCAGGCGCGCCAGGAGTTGGAGCGGGCCAAATCGTTAATGCCCGCCGATAGTGCCGAGATTCCCTACGAGCAAGTCATGCTGGAGGACGCTGCCGGGAATCCGGACAAGGCCATCGAAATCCTGCAAGGACTTCTTAAGCAGACGGAGAAACCGAAAGGCGACTACACGCTGAGCGAGGCGAACAATCGGGCGATTTTCCTGGAGAGATTGGGAGAGGTTTACAGGGAGCAGGAGAAATTTGACCAGTCTATCGCGGCCTTCAAGCAGATTGAAACTTTGGGCAAAGAACAGGCTCCGAGGGGCGAGGCCATGGTGATTGAGACGCTTCGCCTGAGCAAGCAGCCGGAGAAAGCCCTGGCAGCCGCGGAAGCAGCCACCAAACAGTATCCGGATGACCGTTCGCTGCGCTATCTGCGGGCCTCACTTCTGGGCGAGCAGGGACACGTGGACGAGGCCATCCAACTTCTGCAAGCAATGATCAACGGGGGCCCGGGCGATAGTGAAATTTATCTTTCCATGGCCCAGATTTATTCCCAGGCCAAACGCTTTGCCGATGCCGAAGCCGTAACCAACAAAGCCCTGGGTCTGAGCTCGAAGCCCGAGGATCAGAAGGTGGCGCGCTTCATGCTGGGATCGATTTTCGAGCGCCAGAAAAAATGGGATTTGGCCGAGGAACAATTCAAGAAAGTCCTGGCCGTGGACCCGCTGAACGCTCCGGCAGCCAATTATCTGGGATACATGCTTGCCGACCGCGGTGTGCGATTGGAAGAGTCGGTGAAATATATTCAGAAGGCGCTTGAGGTTGACCCAAACAACGGCGCTTATTTGGACAGCCTGGGCTGGGCGTATTACAAGATGGAACGCTTCGATCTGGCCCAGGCGCCCCTGGAAAAAGCGGTCCACCTGATGGTTGGAGATCCCACTGTTCAGGAGCACCTGGGCAATCTGTATTTTAAGATGGGAAAAAAGGCGGAAGCGGAGCGGCAGTGGGAACAGGCCCTGAAGGAATGGCCGGCCGCCGTGGGCAGCGACTTTGACGAGAAAGAAGCGGTCAAGGTGCGCAAACAGCTTGACGATTTGAAACAGAGTATGGCCAAGGGAAAATCGGCGACGCAATAGTCGGATGAAACAAACTCGCTGCGTTTCGAGGGAGCGCGGCGAGGACTTTGCTTTGGGCGTTACCTTCCCCTCGCACTCCTCTTGAAATCCTTTATTCGCCTTCGCGCTTTTGCCAAGATCAATTTGGGATTAAGCGTCCGCCAAAAGCGTTCGGACGGATACCACGAGATTTTTACGGTGTATCAGACCATCGCGCTCCATGATCGCCTGACGATTCAACTCTCCAAAGTCGAGCGGGGAGTTTCGGTGCAATGCGATGACACGCGGATTCCCTCCGGACCCCAAAACCTGGTGCATCGGGCCTGTACGTTGTGGAAACGCGCGCGCAATTATTACGGCGGCATCAAAGTTTATCTGGAAAAAAGAATTCCGGCGGGGTCGGGTCTGGGCGGAGGCAGCAGCGATGCGGCGGCAGCGCTGCTTGGGCTTGAACGCCTCACCGGCGATCAATTAGATTGGGCCTCCAGGCTGAAGTTGGCCGCACGCCTGGGTTCCGATGTTCCACTTTTCCTTTGGGGAGGAAGAGTGCTGGGCTGCGCCCGGGGCGAAGAAGTCTATCCGCTTTGGGATTTTCCCCGTCGGCCATGTCTGGTGATTTTTCCCGAGTTCCCAATTTCAACTGCCGGGGCTTATCGCGAGCTCGACCAGCGGCCGAATTTACGATTGACAAAGGAGTTCAAACACTCTAAAATCTGTAGTTTTGGTGCTTGGCCACATCTTTCCCTGGAGTTCTGGGGACCGGCCGAGAACGATTTTGAACAGGTCGTTTTCGCGAGGTGGCCAGAGCTGGCGCGTTTGAAATCCCAGCTCATCCGGGCCGGAGCCGAAACAGCCTCCCTTACGGGTAGTGGTTCCGCTGTCTTCGCCCTCTTTGACTCCGCTCCAAAAATGATTCGCGCTTCTAAATCTATTCCTGAGCAGTGGCACGTTTTCAGGACAAGGACCCTTCCTCGGGACGAGTACGAACGCCTCGTTTTTTGATTTGCGTGTTGGGAGGTCGTCCAGTGGTAGGACACATGCCTTTGGAGCATGGAACTCTGGTTCGAATCCAGGCCTCCCAGCCAGATTTGATCATTTGCGGCTGAAAAACTAGGAGCAAGGAATATAGGGACGCGACGATGGGAAATCACACGCGGCATTCGTTGAAGGTTTTTACCGGGAATGCCCATCCTGCTCTGGCGCGGGAAATTTGCAAGGATCTCGGAGTCCCATTGGGCAAAGCGAATATTGACCGCTTTCCCGATGGCGAGGTTCGGCTCCAGATTCAGGAAAATGTTCGCGGCACGGATGTTTTCGTCATCCAGCCCACTTGCAGCCCCGTCAACGAAAACCTGATGGAGCTGCTGATCATGCTGGATGCCTTTCGCCGCGCCTCGGCCAATCGGATTACCGCTGTGATGCCCTACTACGGATACGCCCGGCAGGACAGGAAGGATCGCCCTCGTGTTCCGATTTCTTCAAAAGTGGTGGCGGACCTGCTGACCTCGGCGGGGGCCAATCGCGTCTTGGCGCTTGATCTTCACGCCAGCCAGATTCAGGGCTACTTCAACATCCCGGTGGACCACCTTTATGGAACCCCAGTGACCGTGGCTTATTTCCGCACGCTCAAGCTCAGGAACGTGGTGGTGGTTTCTCCCGACCCGGGAGGCGTGGAAAGGGCGCGGGCGTTTGCAAAAAAATTGAAGGCTCCCTTGGCCATCATTGACAAGCGCCGCGAAGACGCGCACACCGTCGAAGTGATGAACGTGATCGGCGATGTCAGAGGAAAAATTTGCCTGATCGTGGACGACATGATTGATACCGGCGGGACCCTGGTGCGTGGCTCAAAAGCTCTGCTGGAAAAGGGCGCGCAAAAGATTTACGCCTGCTGCACCCACGGAGTTTTTGCCGGCGATGCCATCAATAAGATTTGCCATGCGCCGCTGGAACAAGTGGTGGTGACCAACTCGATTCCACTCTCACCCTTTGGGCAGAAATGCAAAATGATTAAGACGTTGAGCGTCGCCCCGCTGCTGGCGCACGCCATCAAGTCCATTCACGACGAAACGTCAGTGAGTAAACTTTTTATCTGAGGCAATGAAATAGGAGTGAAAGTTTATGGCTCAAGTAATGGTAGTTGAAGCGGAACCCCGCGAAGAATTTGGCAAGAATGCGTCCCGGCGCCTGCGCCGTGACGGCCGCGTGCCTGCGATAGTCTACGGCGATAAAGGTCCATCCATTCCGGTGACCGTCGAGCCGCGCAAAATCATTTCCATTCTTCAATCGGAAACCGGACACAATGCGATCTTTAATCTTGAGATCAAAGGCAAGGCCCCGGCGCGCGTCATGCTTCGCGACTGGACCGTGGATCCGGTGAGCGGCGGATTGTTGCACGTGGACATGGTTCGCATTTCCCGCGACACCAAATTGAAGATCAAGGTGCCCATTCACATTGTGGGCGAAGCCCAGGGCGTGAAAGTGCAAGGCGGAATTTTTGAATTTGCCCTGCGCGAAGTTGAAGTGGAATGCCTTCCCGATGACATTCCGGAGCACTTCACGGTGGATGTGACTGAACTGACCATCGGCAAAAACATCCGCGTCTCTGATTTGCCTCTCGGACCTAAAGTCAAAGTGCTCACCGATCCCGCCCGCGTGGTGGCGCACGTGGTAATCATTAAGGAAGAAGAAGAGAAGCCCGCCGAGGTTGCCGAGGCGGCGCCGGCCGAGCCCGAGGTTATCCGCAAGGGCAAGGCGGAAGTGGAAGGCGAAGGCGGAGAGTCCGAAGCGGAAGAGGGCAAGGAAAGCAAGGAAGGCAAGAAAGAGAAACAGGGAAATCGCGAGCCGAAGAAAGAGAGCAAGAAAGAATAACCAGCCGCGCCCCACGAGCCCTTTCCCAAGGGTTACGGGGCGGGCGAATAAATTGGCTTGGGAAGCCTGGGAAGGGGCGGCTTGAAACTGATTGTGGGTCTCGGCAACCCCGGCTACGAATATTACTTGACGCCGCACAACCTGGGGTTTATGGCGGTGGATCGCCTGGCCGAGGATTGCGGCGTGGAACTAACGCATCGTGAGGCTCAGGCCCTGACGGCGTTATCCGAGATTGAAGGCGTTCAGGTTGTTCTCGGCAAGCCGCAGACCTTCATGAACCTGAGCGGGATGTCGGTGGCCCGTTTGCTTGATAAGTACGGGCTGCCCGCCGAGGACCTGATCGTGCTGGTGGATGAAGTGAATCTTCCCCTCGGATCGATTCGCGTCCGGCCGATGGGAAGCGCGGGCGGACATAACGGTTTGAAGTCCATCATCGGCGCGCTGGGTTCAGACGAATTTGTTCGGGTCCGTTTGGGAGCCCAGCCGGACCGGCCCCTGGAGGACAAGGCTTCCTACGTCCTGGGCCGATTCAGAAAGGCTGACCTGGAATCCGTAGTGGATATGGTTGACCAGTCGGTGGAAGCCGTCCGGGTGATTTTGAAAGAAGGCGTGCAAAAAGCTATGAACCGCTTTAATCGGCGGAATTCACCAACGCAGTTGTGAGGTCTCATGCGCAAATACGAAATCATATTTATCGTTCGTCCGGATATCGAAGAAGAAGAATTGGGAAAGCTTGTCACCCAAATGGAAGGGGTGGTGGCAGGCGCGGGCGGAAAGATGGAAAAAGTTGACCGGATGGGACGCCGGCGGCTCGCCTATCGCGTCGGCCGCTTTCAGGACGGGCACTACATTCTATTTGTCCTCGAAGGCACGGGCGACACCGTCAAAGAATTGGAGCGCCGCCTTGGGGTCACCGACAGCGTCATCAAATTTCTTGCCGTGCGGATGGATGAAGAGTTGAAGCGCGCGGAGAAGTACAAAGCGCAACGGGCAGCGCGCGAGGCCAAAAGGCCGAAAGCCAAACCCCCTGCCCTGCCCCAACAACCCATGCCGGCCGCCGCGCAGCAGGTCGAGGAGCAGCCTCCCCAAGCTTAAAGGAGCCATAGAACATGCCAGCACCAAGAGGAAATTCAAGGAACGCAGGACGCCCAAGTTCAGGTCCAAGGCGCGAAGGCGGCGGACCTCCGGGCGGTCCGAGGAAGCAGTATTTTCGTCGCCGCAAGGTCTGTAAGTTCTGCGACGAAAAGATCGACGTCATTGACTATAAAGACGTGAAGTTGATTGGGCAGTTTGTGGCCGAGCGGGGGAAAATTCTTCCTCGACGGCTTACGGGAACGTGCTCGTCGCACCAGCACGCCCTGACCACGGCCATCAAGCGCGCCCGCAACATCGCCCTGCTGCCTTTTGCCGCAGCGGTTTAACCACGCGGCTTTCGTAGGGCCGAGCCGCCCTCGGCCATGCCGAACGCGATTCGGCCCTGCTGGGTCAGTTTGTTGTAGCTGCGGTCGGAGTTTACGCCGCCTCGGCGGGGGCTGCCGAAACCTATTGAAGCAAAAACCGGCGGTCCGAGACCGCCGCTACAAAAAGAATCAAACTGCTATCAAGGGGAACTCAAATGGAAGTCATTTTACTGAAGGACATGGATAAGCTCGGCAATCGCGGGGAGATTGTGAAGGTGGCGGACGGCTACGGACGTAACTATCTGCTGCCCCAAAAGATGGCCGTGGAGGCCACCCCGCAAGGCCGGAAGTGGGTTGACCAACAACGCGTCCGGTTTTTAAAAGAGGAAGCGAAAGAAAAGGTTGACGCGCAGGATCTGGCCAAGCTGATGCAAGATGTGTCGCTCACCTTCACCCGCAAATCGGGCGAGCACGGAACCCTGTTCGGTTCGGTGACGGCCATGGACGTCGCGGAAGGACTGGCGGCGCGAGGGTTCAAAATCGACCGGCGCAAAATCCAGCTTGAGAATCCGATTAAAGCATTGGGTGAATCCGACGTGCCGGTGAAACTCCACCGTGAAGTCACGACGAATATCAAGGTTAAGGTGGAGCCGGAGGGTGGAGCGGCCGCCGCACCAGCCCCGGTTGCAGCCGCCCCGAAAGAACAAGCTCCGCCGACTGTGGAACCCAAGCCGCCCGCAGCGGAGTAGCAATGCCGTTGATCCCGGCCCTTCGGCTGTGGGTGGGCAGGGATTGGGAAAGCCAAGACTGTCGAAGATCTGAGGATGGAGGGCGAATGGGAATACTAACCCTCATCCGTCCGTCGGCTGACGGCCGCCACCGCGGAACCTGGGGCCCCGACCTTCTCCCCTGGGAGTCTGTGTGATAACTTGCTCTTTCTCGTTGTAGCGGCGCTCTATGAGCGCCGAAAGCCCTGAAAACTCAATGACGGCGGTCATAGACCGCCGCTACAATCCCAGTTATCACACAAACTCCCCTGGGAGAAGGCTGGTCTTTTGATAGGTCCCCCTCTATCCCCTTGGCGACAGAGGGTGGGCCGCGGGCGGCGCTTTCACCAACCGACGCGGGAAGGGGATCCCACGTTTTGCAAGTGGGGATGAAGGGTCAAGTTCTCAATCCCTCGGAGTTCTTGGCGCCAAATTGAGTTACTACCGACCGGCCTGATAAAATTCTGCTGTTCCCTTTTCGCCAACTGATATAATCTCCTCACCTCAAAAATTTTGACCGCAGGGAAGTTTTGTATCCCATGGCAACCACCGCTTTCTCCGAAATAAAATCCCCGCACAGTCTGGAAGCGGAACGCGCGTTACTCGGCTCAATCATTCTGGACAATGGCGCGCTGAACCTCGCTGTGGGCATCGTGAACCGGGACGATTTTTTCTCCGAAGCCAATCGGGTCACTTTCGGAAAGATGGTGGACCTCTCGGAAAAAAATCGCACCATCGATGTGGTTACCCTCTCCGACGAACTGGGCAAAGAAGAATTGTTGGAAAAAGTCGGGGGCGCAAGCTCTCTGGCTGCGCTTACCGACGGCGTTCCGGTGGGCAATTATTCGGCGGTCAGCGAGTATTGCCGCATCGTCAAGGAAAAATCCCTTCTTCGCCGGCTGATCACCGCCTCCAACAACGTGATTGCCCGCTGCTTTGAGGGCATCGATGACCCCGACGTCCTGATTGACCTGGCGCAGAGCGAAATATTTGAAATCGCGGGAGAAAAAGTTCAGTCCGGATTTTTGAACGTCAAGGAAATCGTCAAGGCCAGCTTCGGAACCATCGATGTTTTGTTTGACCGCGGCCAGCACATGACGGGAGTGCAAACCGGATTTGTGGAGATGGACTCCATGACTTCCGGGCTGCAACCGGGAGAACTGATTATCATTGCCGCCCGGCCTTCACTCGGCAAGACCGCGCTCGCGCTCAATATAGCGGCCTTCACCGCCGTCGAGCACAAAAAAGTTGTGGGCGTATTTTCACTCGAAATGAGCAAGGAGTCGTTGCTCACCCGCCTGTTATGCTCCGAAGCTCGCATCAACAGCCACAAGCTTCGCACCGGCTTTACCAGTAAGGATGATTGGGGCAAGATGACCACGGCCATGGGGAGGCTGGTGGAGGCGCCCATATTTATCGAAGACAGTCCGGCCCTCAGCATCATGCAAATCCGCGCCAAGGCACGGCGGTTGAAAGCGGAAAAAGGGCTGGACCTTTTGATTGTGGATTATCTCCAGTTGGCGACGGGCCACGGAAAATTTGAAAATCGAACCCAGGAAGTTTCTTTCATTTCCCGCGGCCTGAAGAGCATCGCCAAGGAACTTCACGTTCCGGTGATTGCCTTGTCGCAATTGAGCCGCGCGCCGGAAGCGGGCAAGGGACGCGAACCGCAACTTTCCGACCTGCGCGACTCCGGTTCCATCGAGCAGGACGCTGATGTGGTCATCTTTATTCACCGGGGAAGTTCTTCCGAAGACGGCGAAAGCGATGACCCGGGCGTGCTGGTGGACTTGAACATCGGCAAGCAGCGGAATGGACCCACCGGGCCTTTCAAACTCGTTTTTCTCAAACCCTACGTCCGCTTTGAGAATTACTCCGCCCGTGGCTCGGACATGGACCAGGTTTAGCAGGGTGCTGAAAAAGGTCGTCCGACGATGTCATCCTGAGCGAAGCGAAGGATCTTTGCATTTACTTTCAACGAACTACGGGGATGCTTCGCTACGCTCAGCATGACAAATCCCCATTTTTCAGCTTCCTATTAGGTCCGAGCCTGCGCGCTCAGCCTGCTAAAGAATTCCTGCCCATGACCATTCCTCCCCGACTAAAATCAAATAGGTTCGTTGATTCGCGGGGGATGGATTGAATTCACCTGCCGACAAACTTCTGCGGCCGACCTGGGTTGAAATCTCACTGGGTAAATTGCGGCGAAATTTTGCCCGCGTGCGTGAGCTTGCCGGCAAACGCGCCGTGATGGCGGTGATCAAGGCCGACGCCTACGGACACGGGGCGGTGGGGGTGGCGAAATGCCTGACCGAGGCCGGAGTGGATTGGTTTGGCACCGCAACCGTTGAGGAGGCCATCGAACTGCGCGCCGCCGGCATCCGGCAACCCGTGCTGCTGCTTGGCGGTCTTTACATGAGCGACCCCGCCGACCTCATTGAATACAGGCTGACACCCTCCATCTCATCCACAGCGCGTTTGGACACTTATGCCGAGGTCGCGCGCCGCTTCGGCAAGCCGATTGACTTCCATTTGAAAATTGATACAGGCATGGGCCGCCTGGGAATGCCGCTCGACCGGCTGACATCCTTCGTCAAGCATTACGGCGAGCTCGCGGGTTTGAGGATGACGGGCGTGTTCACCCATCTCGCTTCCGCCGAAGATCTTGTAGCCACCCAGACGGACGAGCAATTGGCGCGCTTCGCTCAGGCGCTCGAAACCTTGCGCTCTTCTAAGATCGATCCCGAGTGGGTCCATATCTCAAATGCAGCCGCTTTGCTGACCCGCCAGAATCTGCCCGAAAATCTGGTTCGCATTGGGGCGCTGCTTTTTGGGTATTACCTCCCCATCCGTTTTCCTCACGGCGCCCAGCCGCTCGAATTGCCTGCTTTCGAGCCGGTTCTCACCTTTAAATCTCGCGTGGTTTACTTAAAGGACGTTCCCAGCGGCACACCCCTTGGTTACAGTGCCGCCTTTCACACCCGGCGGCCTTCGCGCATTGCCACCGTTCCTGTAGGCTACGCGGATGGCTTGAATCGCGCGCTTTCAAGCCGGGGGCACGCCATCGTGCGCGGCCAGCGCGGGCCGATTGTGGGCAACATCAGCATGGACCTGACGCTGCTGGACGTAACCGATATCCCGGGCGTGGCGGTGGGCGATGAGGTGATCCTGATCGGAAGTTCCGACGGCGCCAGCGTCAGCGCATTGGATATCGCGCGCCAAATCGGCACCGTGCCTTATGAAATCCTTTGCACCATCGGCAAGCGCGTGCCGCGGATATATGTGGAGTGATTTTCCAAACGCACGCGATGTAGGGGTACGGCTTGCCGTACCCTTTGGCAATGCCTGGAACTCATAAGGGTAGGGCAAGCTCGCTAAAGCGGAGTCCGCCTCGGCGACCCTACCCCTACGTTTGCGGCCTGGCGAATTTAAAAATACTCCTCACGCCAAGCCAAAACATGATTGCTTCTGCTTTCGAATTCACCACTTTCATTCCCCGGCGCGGCTTGCGCGGAGGTCATGCGCAGACGCTGGCAAGTTTTTTTATGCGCCGGCGAATCCATCTGCCGGCGGCCGAGCGGCGTTTATTTCGGGTGGCCCAAGATACTCAGGTGGTTTGCGATTGCCACTGGCAGGCGGAAAAAACCGGCGCTTTGACGGTGATTATCGTTCATGGACTGGATGGCTCCACTGAATCGCCCTATATGCGGGGCACCACGGCGAAGGCCCTGGCTGCGGGGATGAATGTGGTGCGCATGAACATGCGCAACTGCGGCGGCACGGAAAAACTTACGCCCACGCTTTACCACTCCGGCTACTCCGCCGATCTCGCCGCGGTGGTGAATGAATTGATCCACAAGGATCGCCTGGCGCGAATCGGGCTGGTTGGCTTTTCCATGGGCGGGAATCTGGTGATGAACCTGGCGGGGGAATGGGGCGCAGCGAAACCTCAGGAAGTTCGGGCCTCAGCTACCGTGAGCCCGGTGATGGATCTCCGTCCGTCCGCCGACGCACTGCACAACCGGAGTAACAAGGCTTATGAAATCAAGTTTGTGCGGGGGCTGGCGCGCTTCGTCCGGCGCAAAGCTGCCCTCTTTCCCGACCGCTATGACGTGAAAAGGCTGAAAGGAATTCGCAGCATCAGGGACTTTGACGAGCAGATTACCGCTCCTTATCACGGATTTCGAAATGCCGACGATTATTACGCCCGCGTGAGTTCGTCACGCCTGGCGGAACGCATCGCCCTGCCCTCGCTCGTCATCTATTCGACCGATGATCCTTTTGTTCGCCTTCTCCCCGCCACGCGCTCAAAGCTGCGCGGCAATTCCTGGGTGAAATATATTGAAACTCATCGCGGCGGCCATTGCGCTTTTCTTGCCGCACCCAACGGCTACGACGGCCGTTGGGCGGAACGGACTGTAATTGAGTTCCTCAGCAAATTCTGAATTGGCTACGCGAAGAGTTCGGGAAAGAACCTCCGGTAGATCGACATGCCGAGCGCGGCGTGCATTCCCATGGCTTCGAGGGCGCTGATTTCCACTTCGGTCGTAATTCCACCCGCCGCGGTAATGGGGAAATTGGTTGCGGTGCGCAATTTGCGAAACCAATCCAAATTCGTTCCTTGTAGTTTTCCTTCCACGTCAATGCAGGTGCACAGGAATTCCGAGCAGTAGGGTTCGAGCTGGGGAAGCACTTCGCTTGAGGTGAGCGGCAGAACTTCGCTCCAGCCGCGGATGGCCACTCGATCGCCCAGGCAATCGACCGCAATCATCAGTTTTTCCCGAGGCACCGCGCTGGCAAGCGAGCGAAGAAATTCCTGATTGATCCCCTGCGAATTAAAGGCAGCGCTGCCGACGATGACTTTGTGTGCTCCACAGTCAACCGCTTCGCGCGCGCGTTCGGAGTTTCGAATTCCACCCCCCACGCGGCAAGGCTTGCGCGCGCAAAGTTCCTGGACGATGTCAGATTGGCCAGTGCGGCCCATGGCCGCGTCCAGGTCAATCACCTGAATCTCAGGGAAATCGCGAAATTTGTCCAGCACGGTGAGCGCGTCCGGCAATTCCAAAGCTTTGTTCTTTGGATTGCCCTGAACCAGTTGCACAACCTTGCGGCCCATCAAGTCGATGCAGGGGATAACCATAAGTTGATAGTTTACAGTCGACAGTTAACAGTAAGACTTTGAACCTTGAGCGGCGCTATGCCGGGCGTTCGCTGACGACTGTCCCGCCTAGGCGGGTGGACTGTCGACCAGTCTTACCGCCACACCTTGCTTTTTCAAATATTCTTTGAGGCTGCGAATAGAATGTTGGCCGTAATGAAAAATCGATGCCGCCAGTGCCGCGTCCGCCGCACCGCGCTTGAAAACTTCGACGAAGTGTTCGAGGCTCCCCGCGCCTCCGGATGCGATCACGGGGATGTGCACGGCCTTGGAAATTGCCGCCGTCAATTCGCAATCGAAGCCGCGTTGGGTGCCGTCAGCGTCCATGGAAGTCAACAGGATTTCGCCCGCGCCCAGTGATTCCGCGCGCGCTGCCCAATCGAGAGCGCGGAAGTCGGTTTCGTGCGTCCCGCCATAGGTCAGCACCTTCCATGGTGGTGTTATCGGGACGTTTATGAAGGTGAACCGGTCGTTCCCCCGAGAAATGGTGACGCTGTCTTTGAGTGGGTCGGTAATCACGGGCGGTTTTATGGCAAAGTCGCGAGGACGTTTTGCATCAATCGCCACCACCACCGCTTGGTTTCCAAACCGCGCCGCGATTTCGCTGATGAGTTCGGGCGTCTCCACCGCCGCAGTGTTCACCGCGACTTTATCGGCCCCCGCGGAGAGAAGGCGGCGCGCGTCATCGAGAGTTCGCACCCCACCGCCCACCGTCAGAGGAATGAAGAGCTTCTGGGCCACGCGATGGACAGTATCCATGAGGGTGGCGCGGCCCTCGCGCGAGGCGGAAATATCGAGCATCACCAACTCATCCGCGCCCTCGCGGTTATACATCTCGGCGAGATCGCCGGGATCACCCGCGTCGCGCAGATCGACGAACTGGACGCCCTTGACCACCCGCCCGTCTTTGCAATCGAGACACGGAATAATTCGTTTGGCAAACATTTTAAAAACATTGAGTCATTGTGCCATTGAGTCATTGGGCAATTGAAATAACGCGCTCTTCAATGGTTCAATGGCCCGATGACTCAAAGATTCAATTGCGCACTTTAAGCACACATGCCCCAAGCTCTCCAAATTTTCAAAGCTCCAAAAAGTTTCCGAGGACTCTCAGTCCCACCTCGCTCGATTTCTCGGGATGGAACTGCACCGCCCACACTGAATCCCTTTCGACGGCCGCGGCGAAGGTTTGTCCGTACTCAGTGACGGCCGCACTCTGCTCGGTTAACGGCCCGTAGTAGGAATGGCAGTAGTAAACAAAGCTTGCGGGCGGGACGCCGGCCAGCAGCTTTGACTCGCGGCGAATTTCCAACTGGCTCCAGCCCACGTGCGGGACTTTGAAAATGCCCTCAAAACGTTTGACTCGGCCCGGCAGAATTCCGAGTCCGCGAATTTCGGGAGCTTCTTCGCTGCCCTCATAGAGCGCTTGAAGTCCAAGGCATATTCCCAGAAACGGTTTGTGCGCCGTCATCATCTCGCGCAGAGGCTCGAGCAGGCCGCGCTCATCCAGCGCCGCCATCATCTGGCCGAAGTGACCCTGGCCGGGGAAAATTATTTTCGTCGCCTTTTTCAACGATTCCGGATCATCGACGGCTTGGGCCGCGTGGCCAAGATAGTTTACGGCTTTCAAAACCGAGCCTACGTTGCCGGCACCGTAGTCGACGAGGGCAATCACAAAAGTCCTTTGGTGCTCGGGAGCTGGCTCTTAAGCCGCGAATCGCGAGAACACGCAAATCGCAGCGCGCGCGCAAAGGCCTTGAACAGTGCCTCCACGCCGTGATGGCTGGAGCGCCCGTAAGCAACTTTCAAGTGAACATTCGCTCCCGCGCTGGTGGCGAATCCGTGGAAAAAATCTTCCAGCAGCTCGGCTTGCAAATCGCCCACCAGCCGGACTTTGATGGGCGCGTTCAACACCAGGTAGGCGCGCCCGCTCAGGTCGATGGCGGCCACGGCCAGAGTTTCGTCCATGGGCATCAAAAAATATCCGGCGCGGTTGATGCCTTTCTTGTCGCCCAGCGCCTCGCGCACCGCCTCGCCGAGCACAATCCCGACGTCCTCAACGGTGTGATGCTGGTCCACGTCCAGATCGCCGCGCGCCGTGAGTTCCAGGTCAAAGCCGCCATGGCGGGTAAAAAGTTCGAGCATGTGATCGAGAAATCGAATGCCGGTGGAAATCTTATATCGGCCGCGCCCATCGAGCGCGAGCCGCAAGCGAATATCCGTTTCCGTGGTGTGGCGATATATTTGGGCGGTGCGTTTTTTCATGCAAACCATCCGGTGGATGAGTAGACCACAAAGTTTTTCCAGGCGCGCGCGCCGTCGCGAAGATCGAGCAGGGGCTCCATTTTTCGCAGCGCCTTCACCAGCCGGCGCGACTGCTTGGTGGAGCCGATGGTAATGCGCAGGTAGCCGCGCAGGTGTGGATCGTAGCTCCAATCGCGGACGAGGATGCCGACCTTGCGCAAGCGGCGCCCGATTTCCGGGGCGTGCTCGCCAAACAGCGTCAGCACAAAATTGGACGAACTGGGCACAAAGGGAATGCCCATGACTTCGAGCAGCCGGCAGAACTGCTTCCGATTGGCGCGGACCTCGTCGGCATAGCGCCGGACGTACCCCGGATGCCGGATGGCCTCGCAGGCCGCGGCCATGGCCAGCGAGTTGACCGCAAAAGGATTTTGGCCGCGATGCATGCACTCCGCGAGTTCGACGTTGGCAAAGATGCACCCCATGCGCAGCGCGGCCAGGCCGAAGGCTTTGGAAAAAGTGCGGGTCACCACGAGGTTTGAATATTTCCTGATCCAGGGCAGAACTGTTTCACCCGAGAAATCGAAATAAGCTTCGTCCACCAGCACCACCGTCCTAGGGGCGGCGCGCAGTATGGTTCGCAAATCGTCCTGGGGAATCACCGTTCCCGTGGGGTTGTTGGGATTGGCGAGCGCCAGCCACCGCGGACGTTTCTTGAGCGCGGAAAGCATTTGATCGAGCGGCAGTCGAAAATTTTCGTCGTAGGGTATGCGTGCCACCTCACCGCCAGCCACTTCGTGAAAAAATTTGTAAACCGGGAAGGTGGGAGAGGGTTGAAGCAGAACGTCGCCCGGGTCCACGAAGGCATCGCAAATCATTTTGATGGCGTCGTCAGTGCCGTTGGTCAAAAGGATTTCTTCTTTGGCCACTTTGAAATACCGGGCCAGAATTGTCCGTGCCTCGTCGTACTCGGGATAGCGCGTCAAACCTTCCGCGCTCAAGCCGCGCCGAAGGGCGCGAATTACTTCCGGCGCGCATCCGACGGTATTCTCATTGAAATCGAGGCGCAGCTTGCCGCCGCGTCCTTCCAGTGGCGGACGGTATTTTTGCAGGCGTTCGATCGCTTTGCGTGGTCGAATCATCAAACTTTACCTCGGCCCGATTCGAACCGGGATTCCACCGAATCGGCGTGGCCTCTCAATCCCTCCGTCGCGGCGAGGCGCACTATGGCAGGGTGCAGACGGCGAAGGCCCTGGCGGGTGAGTTGCTGCACGGTGATGGTCTTCACGAAATCGGCCACACTCAGCCCGCCGCGCAAACGCGCCATGCGGGCAGTGGGCAGAATATGATTCGTGCCTGATGCATAATCTCCCGCGGCCACGGCGCTGTAATCACCCAGGAAGATCGACCCGGCGGATTGGACCTGGTCCAATAACCCAATCGCACCTTCAAGGAGTGTCAGGTGCTCGGGCGCGAAAGCATTGGCAATTTGCACCGCCTCGGAAATATCGCGGGTGAGAATGATTGCGCCTTGCCGCGCCAAGGCCTGCTCGGCGATGGGCAGGCGAAGACGCCGCAGGATTTTGCCGATGGAAATCTGAACTCCCTCGGCAAGCCGCGCCGACGGCGTAATAAAGATCGCCACAGCGTCCGGATCGTGCTCCGCCTGGGCAACAAGGTCGGCGGCAATCCAATTCGGGCGGCCACGCGATCCCACCATCACCAACTCGGTGGGGCCGGCGACAAAATCAATGCCACAATCCCGTGCAACAATCCTTTTGGCCGCGGCCACAAAACGATTTCCCGGACCGACAATTTTCGCGGCGCGCGCCACGCTCTCTGTGCCATAAGCGAAAGCAGCGATGGCTTGCGCTCCGCCCAGCCGGTAAATCTTCTTGATGCCCAGGAGGTCCGCCGCCACCAGCACCGCAGGCGCGGGCCGCGGCGAGGTGACCGAAATTTCTTTGATCCCGGCCACTTGGGCGGGAATAACGCTCATCAACACGGTTGAAGGCAGGGGGAAGCGTCCTCCGGGAATGTAACAGGCAACGCTTTCCATGGGACGAACGATTTGCCTGACGGTCACTCCCGCGCTATTTTTGATTTGCCAAGGGCGCGGCAATTGGAGGCGGGCGACCGCGCGGATATTGCGCTCAGCCAGCCGCACCGCGCGAATGAAATCCTGTGGCACATTCCGGTAAGCTTGCCGAATTTCCCTTCGGCTGACAGTAAACCCTTCCTTCAAAAGATCCGTTTCGTCGAACTGCTTGGCGTAGCGAATCAGGGCGCGATCGCCGTTGCGTTTGACGTCTTGCACAATTCGGCGGGCGACGGGCTCGGCGTTTTCCAGGCGAACGTCTCTCGCCTTCATTAAACGGCTCATCGCGACGCGGTCTTTGCTTTGAATGATTTTCATCATTTACATCACAATTTTGTTCAGCGGATATTCCACAATGCCCTGGGCGTTGGCGGCTTTCAAGCGGGGAATCAATTCACGCACCGTTTTTTCTTCGATCACGGTGCTGACCGCCACCCAGTCAGGGTCACTCAAATTGGAAACTGTGGGACGCTTGAGCGCGGGCATCACGGAGAGCACGGCGTCCAGGTCCGAGCGTTTCACATTCAGCATCAAGCCTACTTTGCCCGAAGCCTCGATGGCGCCGCGCAGCAGCATCACCAGGGTCTCCATTTTTTCGCGCTTTTCGGTGTCTTTCCAGGCCTCGTGATTGGCGATGAACTTGGTGTTCGACTCCAGCACGGTTTCCACAATGCGAAGGCCGTTGGCGCGAAGAGAAGAGCCGGTTTCCGTGACCTCCACGATGGCGTCCGCCAGCACGGGCGGCTTCACTTCCGTCGCGCCCCAGGAAAATTCCACTTTGGCCTTCACGCCGTTGGCGGCCAGGTAACGCTCGGTCACCTTCACTAATTCGGTGGCCACAATTTTTCCTTGAAGGTCCCGGACGCTTTGGAAAGGAGATTTTTCCGGCACCGCCAGGACCCAGCGGACTTTTCCAAAAGTCTGCTTGGAGTAAATAAGGTCGGCCACATCGTACACGTTGGCTTCATTCTCCATAATCCAATCCTTGCCCGTCAGGCCCGCGTCCAGGATTCCGTCTTCGACGTAGCGCGCCATTTCCTGGGCGCGAATCAACATGCAGGAAATGGATTCGTCATCGATGGAGGGAAAATAGGAGCGCGGGTTCACCGTGATTTCATATCCGGCACGGCGAAAAAGCTGCAACGACGCTTCCTGAAGACTTCCCTTGGGGATTCCCAATTTCAAGGTCATGATCGGCTCTCCTTTCCTGACTGGCCGTAAACTTCGGAAGGATCGAACTCGCGCTCGGCGACGATCTCTTCCCCTTGCGGCGTCACTTTGCGGAAGAAGCAGGATTTGTAGCCCTTGTGACAGCACCCGGGTCCGGTGAGCTCGGCCTCAATGAGCAGGGCGTCGCCGTCACAATCCACGCGAAGCTCGCGCGCTTGCAACCGGTGACCGGAGGTTTCTCCCTTCACCCAGAGCTTCTGGCGGCTGCGGCTGAAAAAAGTCACCCAGCCCGTGCTTTGAGTCTGTTCAATGGCGGCGCGGTTCATATATCCGAGCATCAGAACTTTGCCGCTGTGGCGGTCCTGAACGATGGCGGGAATAAGTTCGTTCTCGAATTTCAGTTCCATGGAATCCTTTCCTCCCTTTCGCCACTCCCAGTCATTCCCGCGAAGGCGGGAATCCAATGCGCAAGCCATTGGCAATGTTTTGTAGGCGGACTGGATTCCCGCCTTCGCGGGAATGACTGCACCTCGGAGCGCCCACACCCAGCAAATGAAACCAGCACCAAACTTCGGGCAGGCCGGCGGCAAAAACAAAAAAGCCCGCCGATTTTCGTATCAGCGGGCCGTTGAATCTTTTTGCGTTGTCTGCGTTCTACGCAGACGCCCACTGACACGCCACCCGCGAGCTAAAATGGTGATGATGATGTGCCAGTGTGCGGTTCATAAGTTGAAAAATAATATTACTGAGGGAAATCCAAACTGTCAATACGTCATTTTTATTTAGCCTGGGACCCAATTCAGGCGGGGCGCCGAATCAGAGCCGCCAAGGCGCTCGAGAGTTCCTTTCTGCTTGACGCACACTGCCGCAGGTAAAGGTTAATCAAAGTTTGGTAGCGAATGCCCGTTTCTTCGGCCATGCGGCGGAAGTATGCGATTGTGTCCTGGTCAAGGCGTATTGTCACTTGCTTTTTCAGACGCCGGGCGTATGGATTCCGTTTGGCTTTGGAGAAGTCATAATGTTTCCTCATATTGTCCACCTTTTGTCGTACAACCTGCGCTCAACCGGGTTAGCCCGCCTGGCCGAGATGAGTCGAATCGTGTCCTCGTCCCCCCGATAGCAATGGCACACTACCAATGTGCGCAACGCGCGGCTCAGCCCGAGAAGGATGAATCGCTCTTCGTCCTCGGAATGGTCTGGATCGGCGACCAGGAGCGCTTGTTCGTCGAGAAAAACCGTTTGCGCCTCCTCGAACGAAATACCGTGCTTGTGCTTGTTCGCAGATTCTTTCCTGGTGTCCCACTCAAAGCGCAGTACGGCCACCCCGTACTAATGTACTTACATTGTAGTTAGATTTCAACACCAATCTGGGGCGGCCGAATTCCCGAAGATAATTGAGGCTGATTTGGAAAGATCCTGGCTCGGCCGCAGTTGATTAAAAGCTCCGCGGCCGAGTGCAGGTGGGTTGCAAGCAGCTCTAAAAGTTAAACTACCTAATCCTTACGTAGTCCGCCGCGGCGTGGTCATTATGCGGCGGTGCGACGCTTCCACTTGGACGGTCAGGGTCTGCTCGTGGTGGTCGCGCACGATGGTTACGGCCACATCCCGCTTTTCATCGGAGCCGGAGTTGCGGCCCAGAGCGCGATGCAAGTCGGAAACCGACTCGACTTTTTCGTCTCCGACTTTGGTGATACAGTCACCCGCTTTCAAGCCCGCTTTTTCAGCCGGACTGCCGGGCGTCACTTCAAGAACCAGCACTCCACTGCCTTGCGCGACACCTAGATTTTCCGCCAATTGTTTGGTGAGATCATCGGCGGAGACGCCAAGTCGTGGCGCGCCGTTGAAGAAGTCAAAATTCATTTCGGGCATGTGAATTTCGGGGACTTCAACTTGCGGGAATGCAAACTCGCGCATATTCCCCCCGAAATTACCTTCTTCTAATTTCACATGCAGAGTCTGGGCGCCTCCAGCGCGGCTGATTTTGACCGCCACGGTCCGGCCGGCCGGCGTTTCCTGAACCATCCGGCGCAGTTGGGCTGTGCTTCGCACCCGCTCGCCGTCGAAATCCATGATGACGTCGTTAGACTTCAAACCTGCCTTGGCGGCGGCGCTGTCTTCTTCCACTTCGGTCACCACGGCCCCGCCCTCGCTAGAAAGTTTCAGATCCTTCATTTTTTCGGCATTCACGTCCTCGAGCCTTACCCCCAGGCGCGCGCCACCCCCGTCCCAATTCCACACGGTTGTCCTGGTTTCCGGCCCCACCTGCACCCTGGTCCTCTGGGCAGAGAGGGCGCCTCCGCAGGCCACTAAAAGAGCAAGGGCGCACAGCAAACCTAAAGTCATTTTTCGTTTCATGGTTATTCTCCCATTCGATGAATTCAGCCGGAAGTAGCCGGACTGTGGGATTTCTCCCGCAAACTACTGATCTTCTTTCTTGTCCTGGGTGCAGCATTTCACCCTTTGCTCCTGCTGCTGTTCCTCCCATCGCTTCCAAAAAGCTTCCTGGCGCTGCTTGATCTGGTCAAACATTTTTGGATCGATCTTGTGAATCTCGATGTTACCGATCACGGTTCGAATGCGGAGGACTTTGCCGCCGCCGTTCAACGTGCACTCCGCGCGCTGGGGGCCATGGTGAAAATCATCACCCTCACTGGATAAATGGAGAGGAAAATCAGAAACAAATTTGTGGCCCATTGACTCTTCGATGAGCGCGTCAATATTGATGGGCAAGTCGGGGGGAACAAACACCTGAACGTCGCCCACGGAAGTTTCCAGGTGTGAGGCGGCAAACGTATCCCGGTTGCCGTCCAGTTCTGCCAGGATGCGGCCCGCGGCCGTCATGGCGCGAACCTCGCTTTGCATTTGAAAAAGGTCGATGCTTCCCCCCGCGGTTTCCACCACTACGCCGCCTCTTGCGCCCTGTAGCCGGATGCTGCCTCCGCGCGTTTCCGCCCGGATGCTCGCACCGCACTGCCCGATCTGAATCTGTCCACCCGCAGTCTCAGCGGTGACGGGGCCGGTGGCGCCGCGAAGCACAATATCCCCGCCGGAAGTTTCGGCGCGCACTGAGCCCTGAATTAGTCCCGAGGTAATTTGTCCGCCGCTGGTTTCGAGCGTGGCATCGCCATTGATGTTCTTGGCCTGGATCGATCCGCCCGCTGTTTGAGCCACCAAGTGCCTGCCCACGTTCCCCAGGTTGATATCTCCCCCCGCGGTGCCAACGCGCACCAGGCCGGTGATGTCCCCGGTCTGGATACCCCCGCCGGCTGTGGTGGCGCGCAGATCACCATCAAGGTTGCCTACCGAAACGTCGCCCCCTTTGGTTTCGAGGTCCAGATTGAATCGTTGGGGAACGGTGAAATCAAATTGGATGGACGTCCAGACGTTGCGCTGGTGTTCCATGGGAGCCCTTTCCACCACGTAAAGACCGCCACCCTCAAACGTGCGCACGCTCAATTCGACCCGGCGGAAAACGCGCAGTGCTTCATCCTCCGAGGGCCTGAAAACCCGCAGGAGCATGTGGCACTCCACCCGGTCACTCGGTCCTGGCCGGACGGCGACGGACCCAAAGTCGGCGCGCAGCACCAACTTCGCCCCTTCCCGCACAGCGCCGCCGCAATCCGCGCGCTCCACCCAGGCGCGGCCCTCGCGATGGGGCTCGCCCCGCTTTACATAGGCCTGATCCGCGGCCGGCAGCGGTCGGCAAAGCGCCGCTGCCACTCCCAGAAATAACAGAAAACGTAATCGCACCTTGTCTCTCCTTGCCTTAGTAGTGGGTCAGTTCTTTGTAGCGGCGGTCTCTGACCGCCCGAACCTACTGAATCAAAAGACGGCGGCCAGAGACCGCCGCTGCAAAGAATTATACGGACCCTCCACCCTTGCCTTAGTCCCCTTGCAGTTTGCGGATGGCGCTAACCGACTTCATGCGCACATAACGATTGGGGTCATCGGATGCCAACTTATGAAGCGCGGGCAGGGCTGCCAAATCCGCATGGTCGGTCAGGACATCGATGGCGGCTACGCGCACGCCCTGATTCCTTTCATGGTCCAGGGAAGTCAGGAGCGCTTGTTGGATTTCCGGGCTCCAATCCATGCCCTGGACGGTTTGCAGCGCGTCCAGCCGCACGCCGGGGTTGGGATCATTTTGAAACGCGTAAAGCAATGCCGTCCGAACATTGGGATTGTTGGCATGCCGGCGCAACACTTCCATGCTGTCGTGGCGAATGCCGGGATTGTCGTAGCCCGTTACCGCGTCAATCAGCACCTGCCGGATGTGCGGGTCGTCGAGCGAACCCTCCAGCGTCATCTGGCGCTCGGCATTCACGGTGATGCGCACATCGCCCGTCTTGGCGCTGGGCGAAACCTGGCTGATATTGTTGATCCTTAGATTCGACATGTCAGAATCGCCGAGTGATCCCAGGGATTGATTGCTGGTGATGGGACTAACTCCGGGAGCCCGGGTGCGAAGCGTCCAACCCAGACTGAACCCGAGCACCACCAATGTGAGTCCGGCGGCTATTGGGACGCGGGACATTGAGCCCAGGCTTCCGGTCCATTGCGCCCAAAGACTCTTCCAACTGAGGCCGGCAAGCTCCCGGTCCAACGCTTCATCGAGGGCGGTCCGGCAAAGCACAAGTAATTCCGGCGAGGGTTCGGGCGAAACCCGCCCGCCCAGGACGGTGTGCAAGCGGCGCGTATCCTCAAGATGGGTGCGGCAATCTTCGCACCCCGAGAGGTGAGCTTCAAACTCCTGCCGTCGTTCGGCGGGCAGTTCCTGGTAAAGGTAAAGTGCCAGGTTCTCGTCAATCTCCATGCAGTTCATAGTCATGCTCCAATTTCTTTTATGGCAGCCTTCATTCGTCGCGTCCGCGCTTTCACTTCACCGTTAAACCAGATCTCCAAGTTCGAGCCGCAATTTCTGCGTGGCGCGGAACAATGAATTCTTGGCCGTCTCTTCACTGGTCCCGCAGAGCTCGCCGATGGCCCGCAAGCGCAGGCCCTGGAAATGCCGCAGCTCAAAGACCATGCGCTCCCGTGGGCCCAAGCGTCGGAGCGCGCTCTCCACGCGCCGCCTGATCTCTCCCGCGCGCAGTGATTTTTCGGGATCGCGCCCGGGCTGGCTGTCTGCGATGGTGTGAAAAAAGTCAGTCTCGCCTTCTTCGGACTCCGGAGCCTGAACTTCTTCTCGGGATTTCTGTCGACGAAGGTAATCGAAGCAAACATTCATCACCACACGATAAAGCCAGGTGGAAAACTGCGACTCGAAGCGGAAGCGCGACAGGGACCGGTAGATCTTCAAGAAGGCTTCCTGGTACAAGTCGCGGGCTTCTTCCTGCGATTGCACCACTTTCAGGACCAGCCGCAGGACGTGCTGGTCATAAAGGCGGACGAGTGCGTCAAAAGCGGCACGATCGCCGCTTTGCGCCCGTCGGATGAGAGCGCTTTCGTTTTCTCCCGTCAGGGTTGAGCTCTGAGCGGGAATGTTGCCGGCTAGCGTCAAGCAGCCATCCATCACGGAGATGCTCGTACCGTCCTTCATTTAGTATGACGCACGAGATGGCTTAAGGTAAGCACTTCGGGGATAATTCGCAAGCCCGCCTATTGATTTCACGGGTCCATCCGTTGGTCCGGCGTGCCGTCCAGTAAAGGTCAAACATATGAGCAGTCATCGCCGGGCTAGGGCTGCGGTTTCTTCTTCAGGATGGCGCTCATATTCTCATTGACAGCAATCTGGTGATAGAAATTTTTCAACGCCGCCAGGCGGTCCTTGGGGACAAGCACATCCTTTACCTCATAGACTCGGGTGTAATGCAAGGTGTCACCATTCAGCTCGACCTTGCTTTTATATGACGCCACGCCGGTGTCCAAGTTGACCGGTCCGGGGAGTCCGTCAAGCTGGTAACCATTGGGGATCTGAATGTCCACGACGTCGCTTTGCAGTGTCGGAGCAGCAAACGCGATGGGGTACTGGCGGTCTTTATTGTCAAACGACATCTCTTCCTTCGATCCAAGAACGCGCGGCCTGACCAGCAGCAAATCTCCCGCTGTTTGCGCGTAGGCGTCGGCTGAAAGGCGATATAAAAGGACCGTGTTCGAGTCCAGGTTTTCCAGGCCATCCACCTTATAACTCAACAAGGTGAACCCTCCCATAAAGCTGGAGAGGAAGTCTTCAGTAGCTTTGCGGCGCTGCGCATCGGGCAAGCTCAGCAAACGGCCGCGAAAGATATCCGCCTGAGCACCCCAGCGGATTTCGGTGACGTCGCCGAACAGGTTGCCGTCAGCGCCCAGCAGTAGTTTGGCGGAGCGAAACAATCGGTTCAAAGATGGGGGCAGCAGCGGGAGCTTGACCAATTGGCCGCCGTCGTCCGTGACCAGCAATCCGTAGTTGGCCTCCAATGCCGGGGGCAAATACCCAAGGGGGGTGTACGGGTCACTCGGATCAAAAAAGAGCAGGCACCCAAGCTTTGGGTCGGTGGTGACGCCATAAAGCCCGGCGGCGTCAGTCTCAGGCGGAATTTGGATGGCCAGAATGACATGGTTAAACTCTTCCGCCGTGGGGAAATCGGGTGTGACAATCCCGCGTTCCACGTTGATGAGCACATAATATGAGGAAATCCCAGCCTGCTTCAGCATGGTGCCGAGCAAGGTGGCCTTGTCTTTGCAATCTCCATAGTGATTGGAGAAAATATCCTGCGCCTGATGCGGGCGAAAACCGCCGATCCCGATTTCAATCGCCACGTAGCGGATGTCACGCTGCACGAAGGTTGCGAGGGCGTGGATCTTTTCCAGTGGCGTTTTGGCTTGTGCGGTGAGCTCCGACACTTTTTGCGTAATCTCGGGCGAGGGCTGTCGGCTTTCCGCCGATAGGTGCGCGTACCAGCGCCCCACGTCCTGCCAGCTTGCCGCCCTTTGCTCTCCACTGGCGCCATTGGGCGCAAAATAGGAGATTCCAAGGCGGCCCGCCAATCCACGCCAGGCAGGCATGTTGAGCTCATCTTGAATGGCGGGGACGTCTTCCAACTGCCACTCCCAGACGCCATTGCCGATGGCAGACGGTTTCTGGGCAGCGTGATTCAGCCAAAAAGAATCGAACTCCCAATTGGGCGGCAGGTGTAATTCAAAACGAGCCAGGTGGACGGGTAATTTCGCCTGAAATTCCCATGTGTCCTGCAACATGAATGGCCTTCGCCTACGTTCGTATTCGTAGCCAATCACACTGCCCGGCTCGGAGGCGGGGATTTTGATCACCTTGGTCTTGGCGTCGTCATAGAGCATGTCCGCGGTGTATCCGGTTTCGAGTGCGTCTTTTTCCTTCACTTCGTAGTCCTTGCCACTTTGCGGAATGCACCACCCTTTGAGATAGGTTAGGCGCGTATCTTTGTCAAAAGGGACGGCCACGTAGCCCAAATCCCGTCCCTGTGGGCGCAGGATTTTGACCGCTTCGCGATAATGTGTCTTGATGTCGCCGTCGTTGGTAACGGTGGTAACCTGCTGGCTGAAGAGAATGACGGCCTTGGTGTCTTCTGGGTACTTTGGCAACGCCGCCTGCGCCGCCGAGCGGAGCCAGTCCGGGGTGCTGCCGGAGGCGAGGGCGCCGCACGCCGTCATCAGAGCCAACACCATGACTAGCCGCATGGCACCCCTTTCCCGGCAGGTTTGCCCGGAAGGCATCGGCAAGTCCGGCACTTTCCAGCGGGAAATATTGTCGCTGGGGTTATCGTCCTCCACCCGCGTTTGAGGGTGGAGTGGATTTAAACACCATTTGATTTTCATCGGCTTGCCTCACGGTAGTTAAGAATCCGCGCAATTGGGAATAGTATTGGGGCGGAACCAGCCCTTCCTGCATAGTGAAGTGGCGCTGGATGTGCACCAGAGTGCCCTTGTTTTCGATTGTCAACGTGTAACTGCCGAACGGCGTGTTGGTAGTCTTGGGGTCCGGAACACTTTCCACGCGCATTGACTTGGGAAGCTGCAAAGTCATGTCATCCATTTGCTCGAATGGGTAGGTGATGTAAACAGGCTGGGTCCGCCGCGCGCTTTGAAGGAAGTATTTGACCTCGCCTGGAAATGGAAAGGCCTGGTAAAGAAGCCGGGTGACTCCCAGTGCCATCGCCCCTTCTGTCTGCAAGCTGAACTTCACCGTCAGGGATTGGTTTCCGTTGTCCCAACCGGTCACTTCGTTAAGCGTCACCGTTGAGCCCGAAGGGAACCATTGTTTGATTTCGTCCTCCAGACTCTTGCGCCGTCCGGCATCGTCAATATCGCGATTGGCGAGCCGGCGTTGTAGCGCGTCCTGGCCCGTGAACGAAAGCTCGAAAGTCCCTTTTGCGCCTCCATCGTCGGTAATCTCCAGGTTCGCTTTGCGCGAAATCACGGTGTTCGAGCTCGGCGATGCGGGTACTTGGATCTGAGTGGACCCATCTTTATCCAGGCGGATTCCGCGCGTGTTGTCCTCTTCCCAGGGCAAAAGGCCATAGGGACAAAAACGAGTGGCTGGATCAAAAAACTCATCCTTGCCGTCGATGTGCACGACTGCGATATTCGAGGAAAGCTGGGACCAGTCGAGAAGATTGCGATTAAAAAACCGCTTGTCCCGCGGGACTACGTAAACCATGGCAGCGTCGAACCCTGCAGCGCGCGCCATGCCTACGAAGACGTCGTTGATTTCATCACCCCGCCCGAATCCGTGCTTGAGCACATCGGAGGCGCTGTTATTTTCGCGGATATTCTGGCGTTTTTCCTCCTTCACGGTTTTTTCAGGTTCAAAGCTAAGGTTGCGGATTTGCTGAACGCGGGCGTAAATCTTCCGCAGTTTGGCTTGGCCGGAATCCGATTCGCTCACCAGCGCATTGACTTCCTTGGAGAAAGCTTTATCTTTGCCAATAAACTTCTCCTCCGTTTGCGCGCGCCCGTCTCCCATCTGTTTCCAGTACCAATTTGCGTCCTTTGCGTCATTCGGCGCCCGCTTGAAGATATAGAAGAACTCCACCCGGCCTTTCAAAAACGATTCCGGCGGAATGTAATCCTCGGCCTGGAATCCGGGAACATTTGTGGCATCGTAATCGACCTCACCATTTTCAAAGGTGGGCTTGGTGTTGGCAGGTAGATTTGACCAAGTCCAACTAAGTCCGAAGTTATGGTAGGGTTTGAAAGAGAAGTGAACCCTCTGGGCAAACAACTCATCCTGAATGGTCCATTGTGCTGCGAGCCCGGGGTTGAGCTTGGAGAAGTAATAGGCCACGTCGGGGTTGCTCAGGATCGCAGGATCGAGCTTCTCCCAACGGACGGTATAGCTGTACTCAATAATGCTGCCCGTTTGCACGTCGGGCAGGGTGAAGGTCCTGGCCAAAAAGCTTACCCCGCGTGCTTTCACCACCTCTTTGTCGTAAGTCGTGCCATCAAAATCCATCACACGTCCGTCGGGATGGAGGGTGCGACCGCTGAGCGTCTCGATGCGCGTATTCCCTTTTTCGAACGGAATCTCGATGTCCGCATATTTTTTCCCGTCGTCCTTCAGAACCTTTATTCGGTAAAAGTTTTTGATGAGGGAATTGCCATCGTCATTGTCTGTTTCGCGGTAGAGGATGATGGCTGACGCTCCCGGGTTGGCTGGATCGTCTGTGAGCGCCCAATCGGCTTTGGAAATATCGGGCCACTGCTGGGCCTTCAAATCCCCTGGCCCGGTGCATGCCGTCATTATTTGGAAAGTGAATAAGGTAAAAACAAACTCTCGACGCATCGGCTTTCCCCTCCCGGATTGATTGCCTGTCTTCGGCCCACTGGGGCAGGCCATTCCTCGGACAAGCCTGGAGTGCAGCAAAAGTAACTGGCGCATTTTCCGCCTTTGTTTAACATCCGTCAACTAGACTTTGTGACAGTTCCTGAAGTGTCATAAGCCGGTTATCAAGAGGACGACGAGATTATTCATGATCGTGTCCCGTTGACTTCGCCAGGCGGGCAGTCAGGCTACGGGAGTTTTCTCAGTGACGCCCGTGCAGATGGCGCAAACCTTGACAATCTACCAGCGGCGGCATAACTTAATTCGCGGAATTGCTCCAAGAATCGGTTTTGGACATTTTTTTGTGCCTGCCGGGTTTGACTTGCCGTTCGATTCAAACTTTATCGCCGTAAAAGGAATCCATGAGAAGGGCAGAACATGTTCGAATATTGAGGCATGGGATGTGTTTTGCAGCCGCGGGCATACTGATGTTGCCGGTTACTTTCATGGGCCAGGGAGTTGACGCCGCGGGACCGCAAAAAGTCGAATTGCTTTGGCCGGGCGGGGCGCCGGGCGCGCTGGGGAATGCGGAAGAGGATCGCCCCATGCTCACAGTATTTCTTCCCGAATGGGCGAAGGCCGCGGGCTTCGGCGTGGTGGTATGCCCGGGCGGTGGTTACCACAATCTGGCCATGGACCACGAAGGCAAGCAAGTGGCGGAATGGCTGAATGGATTGGGCGCGGCCGCTTTCGTGCTGAAATATCGCCTGGGCCCGCGCTACCATCATCCGGTGGAGATGGATGACGGATTGCGCGCCATGCGCTTTGTCCGCTTACACGCCCCTGATTATGGAATTACTCCCGACCGAATTGGCATCTGGGGTTTTTCCGCCGGCGGACATCTCGCCTCCACCGTAGGCACCCATTTTGACGGCGGAAATCCCAACGCCTCCGATCCCATTGACCGCATCGGTTCCCGGCCGGATTTCATGGTGCTTGCTTACCCGGTGATTTCGTTCACCACGCCCTACGTTCACAAAGGGTCCATGCTCAACCTTTTGGGAGAGAACCCCGATCCGCAACTGGTTCGCTTGCTATCGAACGAACTTCAGGTAACTCCGGAGACGCCGCCGACTTTCTTGTTTCACACCACCGCCGATGATGGCGTTCCGATTGAAAACAGTGTGCTGTTTTATGAGGCACTGCGAGAAAGTCATGTGCCGGCGGAGATGCACATATTTGAGCAAGGGAAGCACGGCGTGGGTCTGGCCAAAAGCGATCCGGCGCTATCCCATTGGCCGGAGCTGCTGGCTCTGTGGTTCAGGACGCGAGGTCTGCTCAAGTAGGCTACATCAGAGTTCAATGGTGGCGCGCACGGCCGGGTCATTGGGCTCGCGATCGAGCACAAATCCGAGCCGGGTGAGCAGCCGTTGCATTTCGATGTTTTCCGAGAGAGTGTAGCCCAGCATTCGTTTCAGTTTCTCGTCGCGCCCCACCTGAATCATGCGCTGCATTAATTCTGTTCCCAATCCCAAGTGCTGATACTTATCCGCCACGATCACGGCAAACTCCGCCGAGGGCGCGGTGTGATGCTTGGTGAGGCGTCCGACGGCCAGGATATCGTGGGCCCCGGTCTGCGGATCTTTGCGGTCCGCCACCAGAGCAATCTGGCGGTCGTAGTCGGTAAAACATATTCGCGTAAGCCGCTCGTGCGCGATGCGTTGGCTCAGTTGCAGCGCGCCGAAATAGCGGAAATACACGGTGCGCTCGGAGAGCGACTGATGGAAGCGGACCAGCAGGGGTTCGTCCTCGGGACGGATGGGACGCAGCGTTACCTCCGTTCCATCCTTCAGCTTCCAGGGTGAGACGTATTGATTGGGATAAGGCCGGATGGCGGGCTTGGGCAGCCGCGCGTCCTCCATCGAGGCCGGGTGCAACACCACGCGCGCGTCGAGCGCCAGCAACTGGTCCGGCGAAACCAGCAACGGGTTGATGTCGATTTCTTTGATCCGGGGTTGCTCCACCACCAGGTGGCTGAAGCGGACCATCAGTTCCGCGAGGGCATCCAGGTTGATCGGCTTGCGTCCGCGTACGCCGCGCAGGGCGGCATAGATTTTTGTCTGCTCCATCATGCGCCTGGCGAGCGTGCTGTTGAGCGGCGGCAGCGCCAGGGCGCGGTCCTTGTAAACCTCCACCAATTGACCGCCGGAGCCGAAGAGCAGTACGGGACCAAACTGCGGGTCATAACTGCTGCCGAGAATAATCTCGCAGCCCGAAACTTTCACCATGGACTGCACACTGACGCCCAGGAAATTTCCCGGGCCCGTCTTTTCGTTCACCGAGCTTTCAATCAGGCGAAAGGCGCGGCGGACCGCCTGTTCATCGCCGAGATTCAGATGCACTCCATTCACGTCGGTTTTGTGCAGAATAGTTTCCGAGTGAAGCTTCACTACCACCGGGTAGCCCAATTCCTGTGCCAACTCCACCGCCTTGTCCTCGGTTTTGGCGGGACGGGTGGGGACGGTCGAAATGTTGTAGGCGGAAAGCAGCCGCTTGGATTCGACTTCAGTGAGGTTCACTCTCCCGGTCTTGTGCGCTCCCTGGATGATTTCTGTGGCGCAGTCGAGGTTGGGGCGGACTTCTTCCGGGGCCGCGACTTGTGACGGCGTTTCATAAATCCCGCGCAGGTTGTAACTGTACTGCCACATGTACTCGAACGCGCGCGCGGCGGCGTCAGGAAAAGCGAAGACGGGAATGTTGGCGCGGTTCAAGATGGCCTCGCCCGCCGCCACTTCCGGCCCGCCCATCCAGCTTGCCAGCACGGGCTTGCTGTCGATCTTGGCGTAAGGGCGCAAATGTTCCGCGGTCTGGGTGGGGTCCGTCATGCCCTGCGGCGTGAGGACCACCAGCAAGCCGTCGCTGGCCGGATCGTGGGCCACAATCTCCACGGCCTTGGCATAGCGATCGGGGCCGGCGTCGCCCAGAATGTCCACCGGATTGTTGTGGCTCCAATGGGCGGGAAGGAGTTTGTTCAATTGCTCCATTGTCTCGCCGGAGATTTCCGCCAACTCGCCGCCATTCAGGATGAGCGCGTCGGCGGCGAGCACTCCCGGCCCGCCGGCGTTGGTCAAAATGGTCAGGCGCGGGCCCTTGGGCCGAGGCTGCTTGGCCAGAATGTCCGCCATGTGAAACAAATCGCCGATGGTATCCACCCGCAGTACGCCGCAACGACGGAAGGCAGCGTTCAGGACGTCATCGCTGCCCGCCAGCGCTCCGGTGTGAGATGCCGCGGCTTTGGCGGCAGCGTCCGTACGTCCCGCCTTGAGGATGATGATGGGCTTGGTGAGCGCCACTTCACGCGCGGCGGAAAGGAAAGATCGCGCGTTGCCAATCGATTCCATGTAGATGACGATGCTGCGCGTGTGGGCGTCATCGCCGAGATAATCGATGAGGTCGCCCCAATCGACGTCGAGCATGGAGCCGATGGAGACGAAAGCGCTGAACCCCACGTTTTCGCCCAGGCTCCAATCCAGCACTGCCGTGCACAAGGCGCCGCTCTGGCTGATAAAACCCACATTGCCCGGACGCGCCATGGCGCTGGCGAAGGTGGCGTTCAGGCCCGTGCGCGGCGCCATCACGCCCAGGCAGTTGGGGCCGATAATCCTCATGCCGCTGCGCGCGGCTTCCACCATCACCTGGCGTTCGAGTTCAACACCCGACGCGCCGCTCTCCTTGAACCCGGCGGAAATAATGATGGCGCTCGGCACGCCCAAGTCCGCGCACTGGCGAATCACACCGGGCACGGCGGGCGCGGGGACCACTACCACGGCCAGATCGATTCTCTCCGGCACGTCGGCAACGCTCGGGTAAGCCTTGATTCCAAGAACACTGTTGCGCTTGGGGTTGATGGGAAAAACCGTGCCGCCAAAAGGGGTTTGAACCAAGTTCCAGAGTATCGTACGGCCCACGCTTCCGGGGGTTTCCGTGGCGCCAATCACTGCCACCGATTGCGGAGAAAAGAAAACGTCCAGCGGCCTGACCCTGGGGCGACGCGCTTCCTTCGTTTTTTCCTTCATTGGGGTCGTGGACATGACTTCATCTCCCGGCTGCTCGTGTGAGTCAGTTTATGATACACCCGCCCATTGGATCTTGAACCGCGCTCAACCTATCCATGTTGGTGGTATTGAGGATTTACCGCTGTGAGAACTATCACGCGCGGCGGTGCGCGCCGTCACAGGCAAACATCGAGGCGCGCATTACCAGTTTGTGGGAAGTTCCTAAGGAATTTATCAGTAGCGCAAGAAAGTGGTAAACTCACTCTGTGCCGGCGCTTTTGCGGGTTCGCGGTTACCGATTCTTTTTTTACAGTCTCGAAGGAAGAGAGCCGGCACATATCCATGTTACTCACGCCGGCAGTTATGCGAAATTCTGGCTGGAGCCGGTTACGCTGGCGGAAAACCGTGGTTTTCGGGGTCATGAATTGACCGAAATCCGCCGCATAGTTGAGGAGTATCAACAATTCTTCTTGGAGGAGTGGCATGAGTACTTTGGTCGAAAGAGCTGAGGCGCTTGCTGTCGATGTGTCGTGTACCGACGACGAACTGAGTGTGGTCTTTTCCGACGGTCGGACGGTGGCGGTTCCTCTCGCGTGGTTCCCACGGCTGGTGCGGGCATCGGCGAGACAAAGAGCGGGCTGGGAACTCATCGGCGGAGGCGTCGGGATTCACTGGGAGGCCGTCGACGAAGATATTTCGGTTGCAAGCTTGCTGCAACCGGAGAACTTTATGCGGCTGCCCGATAAAACTCTCCAACCGGCCAACCGCTCCCGCCTCCCTGCTAAAAAGTCCAGAGCTGGGCTCTACTCGAAAACTTCAATCACTCGCGGGTAAGCGGTGGCGAGCTGGGGCTGCAAATAGATGGCTCTGGCGCCTTATCGCATCGCGGTTACATTCCAGGGAAAGCGCGGACTGATTCTCCTGGACCAACTCCGAACGCTGGACAAGATTCGGCTGGTCAAACGATTGGGAAAAATCAGCGCTACAGTTTTGACTTCGACTCTCAAATCATTGCAACAAGTCTTTGCCTGAGGCTCCGAAGATACTGGTTTTGTTATAGGTTTCATGTGGCAGGAAACTTATGGGACCTATGCCATGAAAGGAGGGCCCCATCGGAACTGGAGTAGGCTTTCGACCCAAATCGCCGGAACCCGCGGCGGACTCGATTTCAAGTCACGCGGGCGCGCGCGGATGCATCCAATAAAGCATAAGAATTAAAGGAGGTAGTACTCATGTTTGCCATAACAGGCGCGACAGGAAATACCGGCAGCGTGGTTGCGGAAAAGCTGCTGGCTCAGAAGGAAAAAGTTCGAGTGATTGGGCGGGACGCCGGCCGGCTTGCGCGTTTTGTCCAGAAAGGCGCGGAAGCATTTGTGGCCGACATCACCGATGCGGCGGCGCTCGCCAAAGCTTTCAGCGGCGCCACGGCCGTGTATGCGATGGTGCCGCCCGACATGGCTTCTCCCGACCCGCGTGGTTATCAGGAAAAAGCGACTGATGCGCTGGCCCTGGCGCTCGGGCAGGCTCGCGTTACACACGCGGTGGTCTTAAGCAGCGTCGGCGCTGACAAACCCGCAAAAACAGGCCCTGTGGTTGGACTGCATAACCTGGAACAGAAACTGAACGCGGTTGCCGGCCTTAACGCAGTCTACCTGCGGGCAGGTTATTTTATGGAAAACCTGCTTCCTCAAGTGGATGTCATAAAAAACTTCGGCATGGTAGGCGGACCTCTGCGCCCGGACCTGCGCGTGGGGATGATTGCCACCCGCGACATTGGCGCCGCCGCGGCGGAAATTCTGAAGAAAGGGAATTTTACCGGGAAGCACTCCCGCGAGCTGCTGGGCCAGCGCGACATTGATTACCGGGAAGCAGCGCTGGTGATCGGCAAAGCCATCGGGAAACCCAACCTCACTTATTCGCAACTGCCGGCCGAGCAATTGAAGCCGGCGCTAACCCAAATGGGCATGTCACCCAAAATGGCTGCCCTGCTCCTGGAAATGGCGGAGTCGCTCAATTCCGGATACATGGTGGCCCTGGAGCCGCGCTCCAAAGAGAACACCACACCAACTTCCATTGAGACGTTTGTGACGGAAGTGTTCGCGCCCCGATTCCAGGGCAAATCGGCCAAAGCGTAAACATTTCGCGGGCTACCTTGTAGGGGGCGGGGTCGCCTCGGCGGACTCCGCTTTAGCGAGCTTGCCCCGCCCTTTTTTTTGGTTGTATGCAAGAACAAAAAGGGGACGGCAAGCCGTCCCCCTACGGGAGAATACGGTCAGACGATCGCCTTGCCGCTGGCGGCGTCCCACGATACTTTCTTGCCCGAGCGGTAGGAAATATTCACCATGTGTCCCGCCGAAGCGGCGTAGTGGCCGACCTGGGCGTTTTCGGAACATTCTTTGCGCGTGCGAACGCAATCAAAGAATTCCGCCATGTGCACGGGGACGGCGTCGGTCTTGTCTTCGATAGAGGACGCTTCCCACTTGGAAGTAGGCTTGGCCTCGTCGCGATGGCTGCCGATATTCCAGAACTGTTCCTGCATCTCTTTCGGCCAGCTATCGATGGAATACTGATAACCCTCATGATGTTTTTCCGGCGTGAGGCTCAAGGCGTTGCCGCCGAGAACCAGCGAGCCTTCTGTGCCGAGGAATTGCATGCCTTGTTCTGCCGTGCTGGCGTTGTTGAAAGTGGATGACATGTTCACGTGGAATCCTTCGTAATCGAACAACGCGTCCAGCGTGTCCGGAACTTCGCGCCCGTCTTTCCGAACCAGAATGCCACCCGTCGCCACCACGCTTTGGGGCATCTTTACGTCCATGATGAAGTGGATGGAGGTGATGAGGTGGACAAACAGGTCAGTAGTGATGCCGCCGCTGTAATCCCAATACTTGCGATAGCGGAAGACCCGCTCCGGGTCGAACTCGCGTGAGGGCGCGGAGCCCAGCCATTCCTTCCAGTTGAAATTCACGCCGTCCTTCAGGTCCATCGGAATCGGATAGTTCCACGCCCCGGTGGAGCTGTTGCGGTTGTAAGAGGCCACAACTTTTGTGACCGTGCCCAGTTGTCCGGAGGCAATGATTTCTCGCGCTTTTTTTTGCAGCGCCGAAGACCGGCCCTGGCTGCCGACTTGTACCACGCGGTTATGGCGCCGGGCGGCTGCAATGATTTTGGGACCGTCTTCAATGCGGTGCGTCATCGGCTTCTCAATGTAAACGTCCTTGCCGGCGTCGAGCGCCGCCAGCGCCATGGGCAGGTGCCAATGGTCGGGGGTGGCGATGACCACAGCGTCGATGTCCTTGCGATCGAGCACGCTCTTGTACTGGCAGAAGCAGGTGTCAATTTTTCCATCCGTCGTTTCTTTGGAGCGGTCCAGATGGCCCTGGTAGGTGTCACACGCCACCACCAGGTTGGCTTGCCCGGTGGCAATCGCCGCGTTGGTCAAAATGTGTCCGCGAATGCCAACACCGATAAATCCGATGTTCACCCGGTCTGATGGGCTGGCGGGCTTCATCAGGGGTGGCGCTGCCTCAAGCGGCATCCACCTGCCATTCAAGAAGTAACCCAAGCCGGCCGCGCCTGTGGCGCTTCTTCGCATAAAGTCACGCCTCGTCAAATTATTTATTGCCATTGCTATCCCTCCTTCGAAATCTCTTTAGAAAACACTACGGTACCACGGCCATTTGATCTCCGCCACCACATCAGGCGGCAGATTGAATGAACTCGAACGTGCCGCCACGCGCTTGAATGTTTCGGGCTTGTCACCCGGCTGGTAATACACCACGGAAAGGTTTGGGCGCCCGGCCAGAATCTGCGCGGCACGCTCTGGCCCTAGGACGTAAAGAGCAGTGGAAAGGGCCTCGCTCTCTGTGGTGTCCACGGAGGCGACGGCGGTGGAGAGCATGCCTTCCGCGGGCCAGCCCGTTGCGGGATTGATGATATGCGAGTACGTTTTGCCGTCAAGCTTGAAGAACCTGACGTAATTTCCCGAAGTTGAGATTGAGCAATTCTTCAGCAGAATGGCGTCCGCGGCTTTGGCGGCGTCAAACGGATCGCGCAGCTTGATTTCCCATGCGCGCTCCCCGGGCGGCGAGCCAAGCGCATAGATGCTGCTCATGCCGCTTGAAACCAGAGCGCTGGTCACGCAATAGCCGCGCAGTATTTCCACGGCGCGATCGAGGGCGTACCCTTTGGCGAGGGCGCCCAGGTCAAGTTCAACCCGCTCATGATCAAACCGCACGGTACGGGCCGCGGAATCCGACTTCACATGCATATGCCCTGTCGATTTGAGGATCTCGCCGATCTCGCCATCGCCAGGCACGCGGCCTTGATGACGAAAAAATCCCCAGGACTTCATCAATGGGCCAATTGTTATATCAAAGGCTCCATCAGTTTGTGCGCTGACACGGAGGGCACACTGAATCAGCCCAAAAAGTTTCGGCTCCACCATAATGCTGTGGCGCGAGGCATTCCGGTTGATGTGGGAAATTTCGCTTTCGTAGCGAAACTTGCTCATCTGCTGCTCGAGGCGGTCAATCTCCTCAAAGACTTCATTAAAGACGGCGGCAAGGAACTCCCCATCGGCGCCGTAGGCGGCCAAATCAAATGTGGTCCCCATGGCGTCGTGAGAGTCCTGGTAGCGGAAAGTTGAATTGTTATTGTTCGGAAGGTCTGAAGAAGGAGTCAAAGCTGGTTCGAGTTGCATGGTGCAAACCATCACAGTTTCATTCCGCCTGGAATGAAACTGGAGTCCATCAAAATCTTTGCGTGATTTCCAAGGCCAAATCCCCGAAGGGGGGATTAGAGGGCGGGCCGTTACGCAGTGAGGAAGTTCGCGTCGGGCTGAGAGCCCGCCCCCGGTGAGCTTGTGTTGTGCCCAGGTCACGCCGCCTGGGTTTGTCCGGGCCAATAAACTTTTTGGCCCGTATCGATGGCACGGTTGGCGTAAACCACCGCCAGCGCATCCGCCAGTCCCACTTCAAGTGGCGCTGCCACCGGTTTTCCGTCACGAATGCTGGCAAAGAAATTGTTAAGCTCGGACCAATTGGGATCGTGCGGCTCCTCCTCATTGTAGATACCGATGGAGGCCAGCCATCGCTTGGCAAAGCCGAGCTCGCGATCGATGAAACCGCTATCCGGATTATTTTGGTCGACGAATATCGGCATCCCTTCCTGGGCGGCTTGTTTGGTTACTGTTGCCCCCGCCCACCAATTTTCCTTGGCTGAAACGTTGGAGACTTTTGCCACTTTCTCCCGGTAGTACATGCCGTGGCCAATAGTGATCACAAGCGTGCCGCCATCACCCATGATTTGTTCGTTGTAATCGTAATGGGCGTTGCAGAGGATGGAGCTATAGAGTAATTTTTGCCCCTTGGGGTATTCAAAAATTACTTGCACGTTGTCATTGGTCTCCCGGCCGTCTTTCCAGTGATTGATGCCCCCATTGCCCATCACGGATACCGGCTCGGCGCCCAGAGCCCAGTTGATGACATCGATCTGATGGGAACCGAGTTCCGCCATCAGACCTCCTGAATATTCGCGGTACAATCTCCAATTAATCTGCCGCTCGAGCTTCGCGTCCACCACCGGCCGCCGCCAATTATTGTTGCGGTGCCACTGGGCGCGGAAGAAGGTGAGATTGCCGAGGGCGCCCTTGCGGATCATCTCCATGGCCACGCGGTAGAGCTGGCTCGACCGTCGCTGCAAGCCCACTTGCAGGACCTGCTTGGGATGCGCCTGCGCCGCCTGCCGGACAGGTTCGGCTTCGCCTTCCTTGAAGACCATGCACTTTTCCACAAAGACGTGCTTCCCTGCGTTCAATCCATCCAGCAACATTTGCGCGTGCAGATTTTGCGGGGTCGCGATTAACACCGCGTCGATATCTTTCTGATCGAGCAGCTCTTTGTAATTTACGTAGGTCCGGGGATTGCCTCCGATGGCTTCCACGCCCTTCTTCAAATTGACGGGATAAATATCGCAGGTGGCCACGCACTTTCCCGCCGGGATGGTGGTGAGTGCTTTCATCAGATCCAAGGCGCGGCTTCCGGTTCCGATAAACCCGTAGCGCACGGGAGCAGAAGAAGAATCGGCCATAATCGCGGGAGCGCCCACGGCGGGCAATGTGGAAGCTGCCGTTACCACTGCTGCGGCCTTCAGGAAATCTCGCCGGGTTACGTCTTGTTCCATTTCCATGTTTGAAACCCCAAGCCCAACCAAGCCGTCCTTCCCACTCCCTATCCTTGGTGACCAAGCTACCCCAAGCAGCAAAAGCCATGCTGTGATGTGAGTCACCTATGTTTGTGTCTGTGGTCACGCCAGAGAATTGATCGGAATGGGTCAGTTTTGAGGAGGGAATGGCGGCACTGGTCGTGATTTAGTTTGGCTCTTCGCCTGATAAAAACCTGTTCAGTGTCGAAATCTGAGGATGTAACCCGAATGTGAGCACTAACCCCTCATCCGTCCGTCGGCTGACGGCCGCCATTGCAGAACCTGGGGCCCCGACCTTCTCCCCTGGGAGAAGGCCAATCTTATTTTGCTTTCACGGGCGGCCCGGCGACCTTCACCGCGCTGATCTCGAAGTGGTCCTTTTCCTGCCAAGCGGGAGTTGCGGCATCGGGATCCGCCACACGAATCATCGTCCCTGTCAAATTATCTCCATCCAGCACAAGCCTCAAATAGTGGTAGTTCGGGAATCCGGTGTCCTGGTAAAGATCGGCGGGCCCCCGCATGATGGGACGAGGCTTGGCTCCCCCGCCGCCCGATACCACATAGACGATATCATCCTGCATGAACCGTTCGTAGTTGTGGATGTGCCCCGCCGTCACCACGAAGCGCACGCGTGATTTCTCCGGCGCATGGGCCAGGAATTCAGCCAGAGCATGTTCGTTGGGGCGGCCGTTATGGCTGTCATCGCCATCCTGCTGCACGTCAACAACGGGTGGATGATGGAGATTGAAGAAGACAAACCGGACTGTGGCGGGAAGATCGGCAAGCTGCCCCTTGATCCAAAGGATCTGCTCACTGCCGGGCAACAGGGACGAATTGCTGTCGAGGTTAAGCACATATACGGAACTTCCCAGTTGTACGGAATACCATCGCCGTCCGCGGAGCTCCGGGAAGGCGTTCCACATATTTTCAAGGCATTGCTGCTCGGTTGAGTGGCCGGAGAATTCGTGATTACCGAGCGCGGGATAAATGTGAAGGTGTATGTCCCGCCAGATCCGGGTCTCGTTCCGGTATACGTCGTAATCTCCCGGCTCGCTGCCGCGCCAGGGCACGTCACCACTCAGCAGCACGGCGTCGGGAAATTCAGTAGAAATGCGTTCCACCAGCCAACGGCGCACCTTGGGATTGGTCGCCGAAATCTCGTTGGGGTCGGTGAAGCGCATGTCGCCGTAGGCGATGATCCGCAGCGGGTGGGAGAGCTCATTATCATTTCTCTGAAAATCCGGACCGCCAGCCGGCGCCGCAAACAGGGTTGGGCCAGATTTAATGCCGATGCCAGCTAAAAGGCTGACGGCCACGACGAAAATCAATCGGCGAAAACTTCTAAATCGATTCATACCCACGCCTCCGTCACATCGCCGGAAGGGAATTCTACTTCAACGGTCTTATTAGTTGTGCGGCGCATGAAACATGTCCGCGGCGAGAGTCCTGGAGGTGGGCTGCATCAAAACCGCTGACCTACCGACGATGAAAAAATATAGTGACGAGCGTTTATTTTAGCGGCGCTGTTTTCAGCACCGAGAACGCCGGTGGGGCGCCCATGCTTGGGGCCCCGTCCGGCGCTACAAAAATAAGTCGTCACTATATCTCGGCATTCTCGATAGGCGCTCACAGTTCAGAATTCCAGGCGCAGCATAAACTGAAGGCGCCGCGACGTACCAATGCCAGTGGCGCCGGAGTTCAGTTGGCTGGTGATGACCCCGAACTCTCCTGGGCCATCCGAGACATTGGAATCCGGATCGCCGTATATCGGATGGTTAAACAAGTTGAACGCCTCGGCGCGGAACGCCAGTTTCAGCCGTTCGGTAACCGGCATCTCCTTCTGGAGCGCCGTGTCAATTTCATAATACCCGGGGCCGCGTGCATTGTTGCGTCCCAGGTTCCCCCACGTGCCTTTGGCCGGTTCCGCGAAGGCGGCGGGATTGAACCAGTTGTTGATGTTTTGGTTGGACGCGTAAAGTGACTGGCCAGGGACGAAGTCCGGCCTTTGGGATTTCTTGTTGCCGTCGGGCAGGGCCGAGGCTTTCCGGTCTATCGTGATGTCAATCGGGCGCCCGCTCATGGCCGACGCAATCCCGCTAAGTTGCCAGCCGCCCAGCACTTTCCCGGCGACGCCTCCAGTGTTTAAGAAACGCTTGCCTTGTCCAAACGGAAGCTCGTAGACCGAATTGATCGAGAGGGATTGGCGAATGTCAATGTCCGTGCTGCTATAGTCACACTTGAGACATGCCATGTTTTCATTGGTCGTAGAGTCACCCGCGCCGTACCCCTGGTCAGCCAAACCGTGCGACCACATGTACTGCGTGCCCCACAGCCAACCATTGGTGAGATGGCGCTTCAAGGATACTTGAAGCGAATTGAAGTTGCTGTTGCCGATGTTAGCTTTCTCGCCGTACTGGCCAAACGTGGGTATGGGGCGCAGCCCCGTTAAGGGATCGATGAGATTGGCCTGTAATCTGCCGAAAAGTCTATGCCCCTCGCTGCCGTCGTAGGCAATCTGGCCGATAAAATTACCCGGGAGCATCCTCTCGACCGTGAAATCCCAGTTCTCGAAGTATCCGTCCCGCCGGTTCGGGTCCCAAGCCTTAGGCGAGTATAGTGGGGAAGGAAGCAGAGCGGGAAGAACCGGCCACGCGAGGTTCGGCACATCGGCTGACGAGACTGCAAACCGTTGGTCCGTACTCTCGTGCCCGTCGGTAAAATCATCCATCTGGTTGGGGGAAAAGTACATCCCGAACCCCGCGCGGATGACCGTTTTCCCTGCGGCCCCCCCGGGTACCCACGCCAATCCCAATCGCGGTGCGAAGTCCTTGTAGTAGGGAGAATACAAGGGTGTGCCCTGCGGACAAAAGCCTTCGCACGAAACCTTTACCACGGCCTGGCGGCCAAATGCCTCCTTCAGCACGGTGTAATGCTCGTAGCGCAATCCGTAATTGAGGGTGAGATTGGGCCGTATTTTGAACGTGTCCTGCACGTAGGGCATGATGTAGGTGCGCCGTTCGCCGCCGAGGGTTAGCGGGCCGACAAAGGAATAGCTGTCCACAACGTTGTTCAGGAAATCGTCCGTGCTGTCGTAGGAGAGATCCCCGTTACCGATAATTTCGTCCGAATTGTTCAGCCGATGGCGCTCCACGCCGATCCCCATCTTGATGGTATGCCTGCCTCGAACGATGGTCAGGTCGTCGTAGCCATCAATCGTGGTGCCGACTTCCTCATCGAGTTGGCTGTCACTAGGACTATCGAAAGGGCCGCTCACGTCCGCGCAGATGGTGCCGGGCAGACCGTTGACGGAAATCGAGGGGGGACAGGTCCCATTCTGGTAGTGGTGCAAGGCAGAACGGTTGATTCCACCTCGAAGCTCGTTAATGATGGTCGGCGAGAAGGTGTGGGTCAACTGGACAACATAATTGGATGGGCGAATCAGTGGGTTATCGATGCCGCCCAGGGTGTCCAATGGCGCGGTCGTGTTGGCGTCGTCGATGTTGAACCGGGCGAAGATGGAGGTTTTATCGCTGAAGATGTGATCCAAACGGAACATCCCGCTATCTTCGCGGATGTTGTTACTCTGAGGTGAAATGAATTCGTCGGTTATGGAATCGACGGGAATTTGCCCCTTGGGCCATTGGGCAAGGAATGGTTGGAGAATGGGATTGGTGACGCTCGCCCGAAACGCGGCGTTCGGCACAAACCCGATCACAGTGGTGTCCAGGCGCTGACGGAGACCTTCGTAATCGGTGAAGAAAAAAGTGCGGTCTTTCTGGATGGGCCCGCCAATGCTGCCGCCGAACTGGTTCAAGCGGAAGGGCGGGACGTTCGTATCAAACGGCGAGCGCGCGTCGAAGACGTCGTTGCGCAGGAACTCAAAACCTCCGCCATGAAACGTGTTTGTCCCCGTCTTCGATACAATGCTGACGATGGCGCCGGCTGACCCGCCCTGATCCGCCGTATAGACCGACGAACTCACGCGAAATTCGGCGATCGATTCCAGTGAGATGGCCAGGCGCACACCCACCTTTTGGCTCTGTTCCTGGACGCCCGTGGCATCGATTCCATCGTAGGTGTAATTGCTGTCGTCTATGCCTCGCCCCACGAATCGCAGGTCCCTTTGGCCGCCGGCGCCGAGGTTGACCGCGCCCGGAGAGAGCGTCATCAGTAGGGACCAGTCGCGCCCGTTAAGGGGGATGTCCTCCACTTGCCGGGATTGAATGACACCCGCGATCTCAGCATTGTTCGAATCGAGCGCCGCAACGGCGCTTTGCACCTCAACCCTTGTGGTGGGAGCGCCCACCTGAAGCTGCACGTCAACGGTGCGGGTCTGGCCCACGGAAAGTTCGATCCCTTTCTCCTGGAAAGTCTTGAATCCATCCCCGGAAACCGTAAGATCATACGTTCCCGTGGGCAGACTGCTGATGCTGTAAACGCCGCTGGTGCCGGTGGTCGTCTGCCTCTTGAAACCCGTGTCGGGCGCCACCACCTCGACTTGAGAGTTGGGAATGCTGGCTCCACTCGGGTCCGTCACGGTTCCATTAAGATTGGCGCGATTGATTTGGGCCATCGCCTGGGACACGCACAGACCGAATATCATCAGAACAAGTAGATGTTGAGATTTGAATCGCATTGCACTCTCCTTCAGAATTTAAAAATTATTGAACTACACCCTGCACAAGAAGGCAGTTTTGAAAAACGAGTACATGTTCCGCAAATCCAGATCCATCGAGATGGAAAGAATTCTGTGAATTTCGAGCGTCATGCTATTCCTTGAATGTGTCGCTCAGGTTAAATAGATTTGAAGGTTGCGTGAAATCATGAATGGCCGGAAAATTTTTTGTTGAATCATGAATAATCAATTGCCGCATGCAATGGCCCGAGGACGATGAGTTTTTCATTTGTATCTTCGAGCCTTCGGAGAGGAACGGCAACGATCCGGTTTGGAATGAGTCGCTCGATCGTGGTGGTTTCGCCGTTCTTTCCGATATTCATTTTGGATTTAACTCCATTCGTACCTTCCATTATTTTCCGCCAAGACAATTACAACTCCGGCCAGATGGAACTTGGGACCTGGTTTCATTCCTAGGGGATTGCGCCGATGGGCCCATGGATAATTTCTTTATTTTTTAGGAGTTGCATTGGATGGATTCCCGCTGTAATCTTGGCGTAACATTGCTGTAATTTGGGCGTAATCTGGGGCTCACGTCATGTGGCGCAATTCCAAAGGATTGTTTTTGATCACCGCTTTGGTGGTGTTTGGTGGCGCTCGAGCGAGCGAACCGGGTTCGGCTCCTCTCCTCCATCCAACTCCTTATCTCGCAAGCCCTTACCAACAGTATGAGTTAAGTCTACGGGCCTTCTATCCTGTGCCGAGCCGCGCCGCCGGAGTCCTGCTTGAAACGCGGATTAATGGCGGCAAGCCTTTGAGATTAGTTCTCGACAGCGGGGCCGAGTCCATCGTGATTGGGGCCAAGTCAGCACGCTCCGCAGGCCTCTCCATGGAATCAGAATTGGATTTGATAGGGGTGGGAAAAAGGCGGGCGAGGAAGGCGCGAGCGGAGAGGATTGAAATCGGACCCGTTTCCTTCGGGAACTATCCTGTAACTTTTGTGGATGGCACTGTGGTCGAAGGCGCCGATGGCGTGATTCCCCTGAGCATGTTCTCCGACTTTCTCCTGCGCCTGAACCTTCCAGGGAAAAAGCTGATACTGATTCCCTACCCGAGCGGCCAGGGCCGGGAGACCACGCCCCTTTCGGAAATTACAAAGCACCACCTGCTGCTGGTAAAGACGACCGTGAACGGAACGCAACAGGGCTATCTGGTTTTGGATACCGGGGCTTCTTGCAGTGCCGTTTCACGCCAGGCTGGGCGCACGTTGTTCAGCTCCCACAATGTTTCGGAGGTACCTCTCGCTACGGGCACGGGCGTGGCAACGGGGCAGCTTATTTCTTCCGACGTTCATTTTGTTATTGCGGACCAGGACGTCAATCCTAAAGAGGTGGTGTCCGTAGATCTGGCGATTTTGAACTACCACTACGGCGTGGAACTTGTTGGAGTTCTTGGATATCCAGCGCTGATGAATTATGTTTTAACCGTGGACTATCGTCACGAGAGAGTTGACATGGAAACCAGCCAGGGAAATTCGGCGCCGGACCGGCATCGCGATCACGAAGCGAATGTCCCTGCAACGCTCGCATTCCATTAATTGCTTCCCAGAAGATTCCGAATGGCGAGGAAGTGAGTCCACCTACGCCGTTTCGACGTAGTTCACTCCATGGGTTCGCCCCAGGGGCGTCTTGGCGGACCAAAGGACTTTGCCTTTCGTTTCCGAGGTTTTTTTGTTGTCCGCGAACGGAAAGGCGATGAAGACCGAGTCGCCGATTTTAAAATCCCGCGAACTGATAAAGGCGAGCCCGCCTTTCGATACGTCCAGGGTCTGGACGGCGTCCACCACACCGCTGCTGTCGCGAACATAGACGCGCATCGTCAATTCGAGGCGGCGGACTTTCCGCGTCGTTGCGCCCGAGGGGGCCTGGTTCGCCTTAGGCATGGAACCGTCGTCGGCGGGAGCCTGAGCCTTCGGCTTCCAACGGGTGGTTTGTCCACAGGGCGAGCAGTAATGGGAAATCATGCCGAGGGAGAGGAGCAATCCGTACTCTGTCGAGGTCAATGCTCTGTAGGCTACATTGTTGCATGATCCGCACTCAATCAAAACCTTGGGCTGGACTTCTTCCGCGGGTTGGTTGAATTCAATGCCCCAAATCTTGCCGTCGGGGTGGGTGGCCTCCACGCGCCACTCCCGCCGATCCCCAAATACGTGCTCCCCGCCGCGCACCACGCGAAATCCCTCTTCAATTCCATTGGTCTGGTTTTTGATCAGTATGATCGCGCCGGGCAACAGGGTGTGAGTGAGGCTGATGCATGCGCCATGCATGTTGATGCTTACGGTTACCGCTTCCTCGACAAACGGAACGGACTGGTGGTCCGTCGCCGTCACGCGAATGGGCACGGGCCACAGGATGCGGTCACTTCTTCGCCCGCTGAGAGACCGGGCTTGCCCATGTTGTTCAGTCATCATGGCGTCGCCTTCCCGGGGAGCGAAGTAATGAACTTCGGCGCAGACGAATCGTTCAGGAACCGGCCAGCGCGCAGGGCCGCACGAGGAAATCGTCAAACCGTTCAATCCAGGCGGGTGAGCTTGCCTTCCAGGTCCGCCAGGGCTGCACTCAGGATGTCGCGATACCGGGGGTTTTGAGTGGCTTCGAGGTCGCGCAAAACCCGGGCACGAGCCAGCCGCAGACTTTCTTTCTTGCGCTTCAAGTCGGCTTGGGCGGAAGTCACATGGTTCTTGATTTCAGCGGAACGGCCGCCCTCAAACGATTCGATTTGTCCTTCAACTGACTTGCTTTCCCAACCTCGGGCCATAATTAAAATCCAGGTGAGCCGGCCTCCCGCAGTCCAACCTTCCCGGGCAGCAGGGACCGTACTTTTGTGATTATATCAGATTGGAGAAGCTATTGGGGAGGAGGGGAGCCCCGCATTTCATCCCTCGCTGGGAGCGCGGGCCGCATGAAAGCCACGAAGCCCACAATGCGCCTGCCACCGGACTCCCCAACGCTTCGGCCGCCCTTTGCCGCGCAGGAAATCCGCCCGGCCTACATTAAATCAGGCATAATGTCGCGGATGTCCTCTCCCTCCGTCCTCAGGCGCATCGCCCAATCCACCAGCATTGTGATGGCCAGTGTGCTGGCCAGCCGAGTGCTCGGATTCTTCATTTATTGGACGGTAGCCCGCAAGGTGGGCTCGAACGCCATAACAGACGTCTATTATGCCGCCTTCACTCTTCCCGATTTTTTGAATTACCTCGTTGCCAGCGGGTCATTGAGCCTGATTTTCATTCCCGTATTTACCAAGTACATGGCCGAAAAGCGAGAGCATGAAGCGTGGCATGTCTTCTCGATCGTCCTGACCTTTATGGGCATTCTTCTAATCGCTCTGGTGATTGTGGCGGAGATTTTTGCCCCGCGCCTAATCTGGCTGCTAGGCCCCGGCTTCAAACCTGAGCAGAAGGATCTTCTTATTTCCCTGACACGGCTAATGTTGCCGGCCCAAATCTGTTTTTACCTGGGCGGGATTCTGAGCGCGGTTCAATATGCCAAAGCTCAATTCGTGGTCCCATCATTTGCGCCCATCATTTACAACCTGGGCATCATCGCGGGCGGAGTCTTGCTCGGCCCCCGGATTGGAATCACGGGTTTTTCCGTGGGCGTTGTCGTAGGAGCGGCTTGTGGCAATTTCCTGTTGCAGGTTTATGGTGCGGCGCGGGCCGGCGCGCGCTTTCGGCCCAGCCTTGACCTGAGCCATCCCGGCTTCCGGCTGTTTCTCAAACTCGCCATTCCCATCATGCTGGCGCTCTCCCTGGTTTTTATGGACGATTGGATTATCCGATGGTTCGGGTCCTACCTCGAGCCGGCTACCATCACCTGGTTGAGCAATGCAAAAACTCTGATGCGGGTACCTTTGGGTGTGGTGGGTCAAGCAGTGGGAGTGGCGTCCTTTCCATTTTTGGCGCACCTTTATTCGGAAGGGAAACTCGATGAGTTGAATCGCACCTTGAATTCAACCTTGAAGGGCCTGATTATGATGTTGCTGCCGATTTCCGCCCTGACCATTGCCCAAAGTTCGCCACTGGTCTATCTGGTTTTCTCGCACACTAAGATGCACCCGGCGGATTTGGATGCCACGGCCGCCACACTGATGGTCTTTTCCCTCGGCATGTTTGCCTGGGGCGCGCAAAATATCCTGGCCCGCGGTTTTTATGCGGGGCGCGATACGCTTACACCGGCCTGGCTGGGCACCGCGCTTACGTTTTTGACATTGCCTCTCTACTGGGCACTCGTCCGTCGCTACCAGCACCTGGGCCTGGCGCTGGCCAGCTCCATCGGAATCGTTGCTTATACCATCGCTCTTTTCGTCATTCTCACCCGCCGCACGCACAACCGGGAAGCAGGCGGGCTGGTGCTCTTTTTCTTCAAGGTCGGTCTCGCATCCGCCATGGCCGGCGGCGCCGTCTATGAATTGGCCGCGTGGCTTGAAACTCAAATCGCCTGGAAGACCTCGCACGGAGCTTTCTTGGTGCTCGCCATTTCGAGCACGGCGGGTTTTCTGATCACTGCTCTCTTTGCCAAACTGCTGCGGGTGCGTGAGATAGACTCGTACTTGAAAAGACTGTGGCCCTCTTGAAGTCTTGTATCGCCCCCCTGAGCCAAAGGGTTCATGCCCCCGAAGAATGAATTCATCACAGGGCCCCAATGGACCGATCAGCCTTGTGATGGAGAACGCGACGAACGCGAGCGATTGTAGTATCCTGTCAGAAGAATTATTTCTTCAGGGCATGGATATGGCGCGATACTCTCTCTATCTCGGCGACTGCCTCACCTGGATGGACAAGTGCTCCGAGAATTCCATTCAAGCCATCGTTACCGACCCGCCCTATGGTTTGAAGGAATATACCTCACAAGAAAAAGCAAAGCTGCGCATTGGGCGAGGTGGGGTCTGGCGAATTCCTCCATCATTTGATGGCTGTAAGCGAAGTCCGGTCCCCCGATTTACGGTCCTGAGTGAGAACGACCGCGGACAGTTGCGCGATTTTTTCGCAGAGTTCGCGCGGCGCGCCCTCCGGGTGCTGGTCCCGGGCGGTCACCTTTTTGTCGCCACCAATCCCTTGCTGTCCCATCTCGTCTACACGCCTCTTATGGAAGCGGGTTTCGACAAACGGGGTGAAATAATTCGCCTGGTCAGAACGCTTCGGGGTGGGGACCGCCCCAAGAACGCCCACGGTGAGTTTGCAGACGTCACCGTTATGCCCCGGTCTGGCTGGGAGCCCTGGGGACTCTTCCGAAAAGCTTGCGAGGGCCGCGTCCAAGATAATTTGCGTAAATGGAAAACCGGGGGACTGCGTCGAGTTTCCATCGAAGGCCCATTCACTGATGTGATTAAGTCTTCGCCGACTCGAGGGGATGAACGGTCTATCGCGCCTCATCCCTCGCTCAAACCGCAAGCCTTCATGCGCCAAATCGTTCGCGCGGCGCTGCCGCTGGGGGTTGGGACTATACTCGACCCTTTTATGGGAGGGGGCGCGACCATTGCAGCGGCGCTCGCAGTGGGTTATGACAGTATTGGAATCGAGGTCGACCCAGTTTTTTACAAAATTGCAGAACGAGCCATTCCCAGGCTCGCCGCATTTGAAAAAGTCAAGAAGTATGGCGCTCGTGAAATAGAACACGAAAACATGCGTTTGGGTGAAAGCGTACTTGCACTTCGTTTCTGATTTATGACACCATCGCCAACCGAGGAAACTTACGGTGGCGCCACGTACCGAGGGCTTCGACACATCCGTCCTTCTCCCACCTCAGCTAACAATCTCACACATTCGGAAGGCCGTTGAATATATTGAAAAAGAAACGGCAGAAATTGTAGAAATCTATTACGAGCAAGCAAACGTGTTCAGTGGCGTGGTGGGCATCTTTGGGGTTCGGGCGCTTCATTCTTTGAGTCCATACAAGAAGCACAAACATCCTGACGTCGCCCAGCAGCGTTTCCCTGATTTGTCATTAGGGGGCAAACTCAATCCTCAACCTGAGCAGGCGTTGGAATCGAAAGGCACCACTCGGCCGTGGGCACTGCAATCGCATTACAATCACTCCGGCTGGTACATCGTCTGGAGGTATTTAGTCGATCCCGCGAAAATTATTAAACCGGGCAAGGAGGTCGTGATTTGGAGAGTGGATGTTGCGTTCCTCGGCGAGGAAGATTGGAAGTATGAAGGAAGTAAAGCGGGGGAGGGAAAAGGGGGTCGAACCCACACTTTCGGAATAAAGAAACCCGCGGACAGATTCAAAGATGCGATCATCTATCATCATCCCCACATCGTGTTGCGCCAGAGCAGGCCAACACTCGCAAACGGGGGCGACTGACATACTTATTTCAAATTATTTCCCCACGCAAAAGGTTGAAAAAATTATTCCCAGGATATCGTCCACGTAAGTCGTGCCGGTAAGGGTGTCGAGAGGGCGAAGGGCGTCATAGAGGTCGAGCAGAAGCATTTCATGGGGCGTGTGCTCGCCGGCGGCATGTTGCGCGCGCTCGAGCCCGGCGAGGGAATCCTTGATAAGCTGCTGGTGGCGGAGGTTGGTGATCAAGTCACCCTCGCCCTGCGAGTTGTGGGCTGGCGCTGCTGCTTCCAGAATTTTCTTTTTGAGTTCGGGCAGACCGTCTCCGGTTAAGGCGGAAGTCCACACGGATTGCAGGCGGACTTGAGCGTGGGTGTCTTCCACAGGGCCGAGCTTCTCAAGTTGAACCTCGGTAACGTGCCGGGGCAAATCACATTTATTCAGGGCGATCACCAAGGCGCCCAGCGGACGCAGCTTATCCAGAAGGTTATCGTCCTCGGGTGTCCATCCTTCGCCGGCGTCCACCACGAGGAGCCGGAGATTGGAATCGGCAATGGCCTGCAATGATTTCTCCACGCCTATTTTTTCCACTTCATCCTCGGTATATCGAATGCCGGCGGTATCTACGAAGCGCAGCGGAATTCCGTCTATGGCCGCGCTTTCCGCCACCAGATCGCGAGTGGTTCCGGGCGTGGCGGTGACGATGGCGCGATCTTCATTCAACAGCCGGTTGAAGAGGCTGGATTTTCCCACGTTGGGCCGGCCCACCAGGGCAAGGCTTAAGCCCTCGCGGACGATCCTTCCGAACCCGTAGCCCTGCACCAGTTTTTCCAGGTCGGCATGAATTGCATTCAAGTCGGCGAGCAACTCGTCCCAGCCGGAAACGGGCACATCGTCCTCGGCAAAATCGATTCCCGCTTCGAGCTTGGCGATTAGCGAGAGCAGCTTTTTCTTGTGAGGCTTCAAGCGCGCCGAGACCGCACCCTCCATCTGCTGCGCCGCCACCCGCGCCTGAAAAAGTGTGCGCGATTCGATAAGGTCGCGAACCGCTTCCGCCTGCGTCAAGTCAATGCGGCCGTTCAGGAAAGCGCGCAAAGTGAATTCGCCGGGCTCGGCGGGGCGCGCCCCCAGGGCGAGACATCGTTCCACCAGGTAACTCAAAATCACCGGCGCCCCGTGGCAGGCAATTTCCACCACGTCTTCCGCTGTGTAGGAGTGCGGGCGGCGAAAGCAAGTGACTACAACTTGATCCAGCGTGCGGCCGGAATCCGGCTCGCAGAACTCACCCAACGTCGCGTGTTGCGTATCGAGTGCGGGCTTGGCAAAGCGAATCAACTTGCTCGCGATTTCTACGGCCCTGTCGCCCGAAAGGCGCACCACTCCAATGCCGCCCCGGCCCGGAGGCGTTGCGATAGCCACAATGGTGTCGTCAGTCGGCATGGTTCGAGGCTCGCCGCTCGCACTGGCAGTTTACAGTCGCCGACGCATTTTTGAAAATGGCTTACGATAATCGCACCTGTGAGTTACAATGTCTCTCAGGAGATCACTATGGCGTCCACAACAATGGTTCACGTACGGGTGAATGAAAAGGTGAAGGAAAAGGCGGCTGCGACACTGGCCGAGATGGGTATTTCAGTCTCGGATGCCGTCCGTATGATGTTGGTTCGCGTTGCGGCCGAGAAAGCGCTGCCTTTTGAGGTCAGAGCGCCAAATCCCGTCACGGTAAAAGCCATGCGGGCAACTGACAAGCGAAAGGGCAAAAGGTTCCGGTCGCCACGGGCGCTGTTTAAGGACCTGGGCATCTGACGTGCGCAATCTAGTTCGTGGTGCTCAGTTCAAACGCGACATAAAGCTGTCCGTGAAGCGCTGCAAGGACATGGCCAAACTTCGGGAGTTGCTTTTGCTACTTGTGGAGGGCAAGCAACTCCCGCCCCGCTACCGGGACCATCCCTTAACCGGTGAATGGAACCATCACCGCGACTGCCATTATGGAACCTGACTTGGTCCTTATCTATAAGATCGACGGAGACGAACTTTACCTGGTCCGGACCGGAACTCATTCGGATTTGTTCCTGTAAGGGCTTCGGAGTGTTTGCATGATTATTTGGGTGATCGTAACAAACAGCATGTTGTTATTAATTTTGATTGTGATTGTGACCGCGACGCTAATCGCCCAGCGGCTGGTAATGCCGCCGCCTGTCTACGTTGCGTGTTCCCTCCTTGGATTCTTAGGCTGGTTCGTGTTTATGCTCATTGGCGGTGAACTGACCATACCCTCAGGGGTTATTCTGGGCGACGTTTTAGTGAAGTGGATTATGGTCACTATTCTCACATTGCCGTTGTTGGCCGCCGTGGTGGGCTGGAGGGGGACCCGCTCGGCGTGGCGATGGTTTTTTCTCGGACTGGGTGTGATTTTAGAGATTCTGATGTCGATGATACGCGTCGTAAGTTAATTGCACCCAGGCATCCTCATTCTCAAACCGCAGAGATTATCCAAACGCACTCCCGCTGAACCGTTGAGGTTGGTAGGGCCCGAGCCGGGGCAAAGACGGAGTGGCGTCTAGAATTACAGGGGCAGCGACATCTTACGCCCCCCTGCGAATGACCGGCTTCAAATCGTGCGGCGGGGGCGTGAACATATTCGCTGAAGTCAGCCCGCACTCGTTCGCCATTTGAATGCCATACCCTACGCGTCCCACCTCTTCGCCATGAGTATTCGAGCCGAATGAGAATTTGAGCCCGGCGGCCTTGGCCTTGCGGATGAATTTCCGGCTGGGAACTTTGTATTCCCCGCATATTTCTATGGCGATAATTTTTTTGCGGGCGCTCTCGATCACTTTTTCCATGCGTTCGTCAGTCCAAAGGACGCTGTAGTTGTGCAGAATGTCGTCGGGCAGAAACGTGGCATGGGCCAGAATATCGATAGGCTCTGCCATGACTTCAAAATGGTGAGCCAGATAGCGCTCCATGAATTCCTGCTCGTCGTTGATGACGGCGGCTGGCATCCAGAGTCTCAGCACGCTGCCGTCTGCCTGAGGCAGTTCCATCGCATCGGAAAGAACATAGTCCAATCGGGCGAGCATCTCCTTCGAGAACATCCTGGGCCACGCCAATCCGTCGCCCTGCATGCCGCGGTAGACGGGCTTGCCCTCCAAGCGAGCCAGAAACTGGCTTAATTCTTCATCGTTTTTCATCCCATTTCCACTCCCACCATGGCCGGCAATACCGACTTTCACCCCACGCTCGCGCGCCAACTCGAGCACATGCTCGATGGTAGTGCCGCCCTCCACATGGACGTGGTAATCCACGATGGGAAAGTCGAGCCCCGTGGCCCCAGCCTGGGACTGCCCGGCAAGCACACGAGTGAAAGGGAGAGTGGAAAGCGCGGTGGTGGCTCCGAGGAAAGAGCGTCTTGAAATCGAATGGGTGAACATGGGTGCGGGCCTCCGGCGGGATTTCGCAACGAATACTACTACGCAATTGCGGCAACGCAAACTGGAAGTTTCCGCCCCAGCATTCTCTCGCGAACAACCGTGCCGCTTGCACAAGGGCCACGCACGCGGAGGCGCGACCGTCGCACAGCCAGCCCGGCCGCTGCCATATTCATTACGATTTATTAGCCACTGCCAAATGGCCGGCGAACCAATCGGCGGCTCGTTCGCCCACCGCTTCCAGGGCGCCAAAATCATCAAACCTGTGGGTCGCGCCGGAGATCACCAGCAACTCCTTTTCAACACGCAGCTTTTCAAACGCCAGGCTGTTCAATTCTCGCACCAATTCGTCTTTTTCACCGACGATTAACAAGATGGGTGCTTTGACCGAAGCGAGGTATGATTCGGCCAAATCGGGACGGCCATCCCACCCCACTATGGCGAAGATGTCAGAACCCGCGGCTGCGGCCAGTGTCAGGGCGGCGGCGCCGCTGGTGCCCACACCGAATAATCCGAGCGGCAATTCCGCCAACCCCGGTTGCGACTTGATCCAGCTCGCCACGCCCGCCAATCTTTGCGTGAGCAAATCCATGTCGAGGCGGTCCTCATAAAGCGCGTCCTCCGCCGCCGTCAGCAGGTCCACTCGAAGCGTGGCCAGCGAATTCTGGGGCAGGAAGTTGGCCAGAAAATCAGATGTGCAATTGCGATGGCAATTGGCGCAAGCAAACAAAACCACGCCCAGCGCATCGTCCGGCACGCGCAACACTCCGTTGAAAACGACTCCTTTGACGTTAATCGCTACTGACTTACCCAGTTCATCGGCCATGGATATTGTGCCTCCCTTTACAGAATCTCGGAATTCAGCATTCGCGGAAGCAGCGGCCTCGGAGTCTGAAAATAGAATGCGCCTCATTTGGCCGGTTCATGCTGCTGAGAGCTATTTTTTCCCTTGCGGCTCTACGCCGCTTTCGCTCGAGCCCGGGGCTTTGCCGGTGCCGCTATCTTCGGCAGCACCACACGCAGCATTCCGCATTTGAGCTCGGCGGTCACCCGAGACGGGTCCACCCCAACCGGAAGGCGGAGAAGCTTGAAAATTGGTTGTGGCTCAACGGCTATTCGAGCACGGCCATGCGCCCTTTCCGTCCTCCCCAAGTCGCCGCTGATGATCAGCTGATTGGGATCGACCCAAACTTCAAGATCCTCGGCTTTGAAATCACCTACGGAGGCTTCGACATCCACAACATTATTCAGGTCAATGAAGCCGATGGGACACCAGCCCGCGGAGTTACGCACCATGGTCTCGGCATCGAGCCAGTCATCCAGGGCATGACCGCCCTGGCAACTTCGCCGGACGTATAACTGATAGGCGCAACTTGTGACCAATAGCTTGAACAGCCTCTGGTCGTCCAGGGGGTCCTGACTGGAAATAACCTTCACCGGCGAAGCCGCTGGCAATTCGAATATTAGGGATCGATGGGCCTGCATGGCGGTCCTCCTTCCACGCGCGGAGCACGGATGTGACGGCCCACAAACTCGTCAGCCGAGCACCTCCGCCAGATAATAGTTTGGCGCGGGTTCCGTAAACAGTCTGTGCGAATGGTCACTGAGGCATGTGACGAAAGTCATGAGGCACGCCCCAGCAAAGAACTTCGTAAGACCCCACCCCAAATGCCAGAGCCCGATCTCCTGTAATCTCGTGACGGCTATCACCAAACTCTGTGCCAACCATCACTGCCTCCACACCCAGGAAGGAGAACAATGGACTCAAGGGAATGTTTGGATTCATGGAGGCGATAATGATGATCACCTTTCGATTGGTTCGATTAATCGAGAGCCACTCCGAAGCACTGGCGAGCGGCCTTTTGTACAAAGTTCAGAATTCAACCTTCACCAAGGCCTACGCAAAAGTTCCTCCCGAAGAATTGAAAGAGCGCGTGCACGGGATTTACCAGCACTTGGGCGACTGGTTGCTGGGCAAGAAGGATGTGGACATAGAGAAGCGCTACCGAGCCATCGGCGCCCGCCGCTATCAGCAATCCGTGCCATTGAACGAGGTGGTTTGGGCCATCGTTCTGACGCGGGAGAACCTTTGGGAATTCCTCACTTGGGAGTCCGGGCTCGACCGTCCGGTTGAGGTCTTCGGGGAGCTTGAACTGTTGCACCTGATTGGACAGTTCTTCGATCGCGCCATTTTTTACGCGTCCGCCGGGTATGAGTTGGCGCGCCAGGCCGAACGCACCGCCTTAACTCCTATGGCGGGGTCCCTGTGAACCGCGAGGCGGCCATGGGCTGGGAAATATCGTACTGCAAGAAGCTGCTGACCGCGAAGGAAGCACTCAGCGGCGTGCAGTCCGGGATGCGTGTTTACATCCAGCCCGGTTGCGCGGAGCCGGAGACGCTGGTGGAAACTCTGCTCGAGCGCAGCCCGTTTGTGCGCGACGTGGAAGTGGTTCACCTGCTCACCCTGGGCTGCGCGGATTACGTGGCTCCGTGCATGGCCGGGCATTTCCGGCACAATGCCATTTTTATCGGCGCTAACGTGCGCGAAGCGGTGAATGACGGCCGCGCCGATTACACTCCGGTGTATTTGAGTGAGGTGGAAGAATTGTTTGAGAGCGGCGCCATGCCGCTGGATGTCGCCCTGATTCAGGTTTCGCCCCCCGACCCTCACGGCTTCTGTAGTTTTGGAGTGGGCGTGGACACTACGCTCACCGCGGCCCGGTGCGCCCGATACGTGGTGGCGCAGGTGAACGATCAAATGCCGCGCACCTGCGGTGACAGTTTTATCCATGTGAGCCAAATCGATGCCCTGGTCGAATCTTCGCGGCCGCTGTGCGAGCTCCCCAAACGGGAGATCACCGACCTTCACAGGGACATCGCGCGCAACGTGGCCGGACTGATAGAGGATGGCGCCGTGCTGCAAATGGGTGTGGGAGGCATTCCGGACGCGGTGCTGCCCTTCCTCGCTGACCGCAGGGAACTGGGCGTGCACACGGAACTCGTGTCGGACGGCGTGATCTCGCTGATTGATGAGGGCGTCATCACCGGCGCGCGCAAGAATTTTAAGCCGCGCAAAATTATTCTGTCATTTGCATTGGGGTCGAAGAAACTTTTTGACTACGTCAACGATAATCCGATCTTCGAGTTTCATCCGAGCGCCTACACCAACAATCCGCTGCTGATCGCCCGCAACGACAACATGGTGTCCATCAACTCCGCCTTGCAAATCGACTTGACCGGACAAGCGTGCTCCGACTCGCTCGGGACCCACTTCTACAGCGGCATTGGCGGCCAAGTGGATTTCCTGCGCGGCGCCTCGCACTCGAAAGGCGGCAAGCCCATCATCGCCCTTCCCTCCACCGCCAGAGATGGGACCATCTCGCGCATCGTTTCCACGCTCAATCCCGGCGCGGGGGTGGTCACGTCGCGCGGATTGATTCGCTACGTGGTTACCGAATACGGAGTGGCGTATCTGCACGGCAAGTCGATCCGCGAACGGGCCAAGGCCCTCATCGAAATTGCCCACCCGAAATACCGTCCGGAGCTTTACGAGTATTGCGAACGCACCAAGTGGCTCCAGCATCCGCTTGCGGCTCCTGCCACGATGGCAAAATGACCCCGGCGTGGCGCGGGGAGTCAGCGAATCCCCATGCATTTATGCTCGGGTGAGGAATATAGGCAGGCCCAGCTTGTCCGAATAGATGGGGCGGTAGCGGCGGGTGTTGTACATCGTCTCGACTTCCACTTTCCGTGGGCCGAGCTTGGGGTCGGGAATGGAGACGGCGGCGTAGCAACCCTTGGAGATGGCCATCATCAGGCCGTGCTCGCCGCGCTTGATGCAGTCAATAGCCATGCCGGCGAAGGTGCTGGCCAGCATCTTATCAACAAAATCGGGGCTGCCGCTGCGCAAGTCATAGGTGAGGTCACTGACGATGGTTTCCTCGTGGGTTGCCTTCTTGATTTCATCGCTCAGGTCTTCGCCCACATTGGCTTTGTGGCGATGGCCGAACGCGTCCGCCTCGCCGTATTCGCGCACCTGGTAGCCTTCCCACTCGGCGCCCTCGGAAACGATCGCCAGAGCGTAATTGCTCGGGTTCGATTTCTTGTCCGTCATCAGAAGCTCGATCATGTGTTGCAGGTCGAACTTGTATTCCGGAATGCCGCAGCGGACGGAAGTGACGTAAGCGGAGTAGAGCGCGGTGTATCCCGCATCGCGCCCGAAGATGCGGAATATGCCGATGCGTTCGTGCGAACCCACGGTGGTGCGCTGGCGCTCGATGGCTTCCATGGCGCGCGTGATGGCGGTGGAGAATCCGATGCAGTACTCGGTGTTGCGCACATCGTTGTCCATGGTCTTGGGGATGGCGATCACCTTCACGCCTTCCTTGTCCAGACGGGCGGCGTAACTTAGCGTGTCATCTCCACCGATGGCAATCAGGTAGTCCAGGCCCAGCGTGCCCACGTTTTTCAATACCTGCGAAGTGACGTCGAAGTTCGATGACGTCACGCCTTTCTTGCTGCTTTCCACTTTCGGAAAATCCTTGCCTTCGAGAAAGGGCGGCAATTTTTTCATTTTGGCCGGGTTGGTCCGCGTAGTGTGCAGATACGTGCCGCCCGTGCGGTCGATGGTTCGAGTGTTTTCCCGGGTGAGGGGCAGGATGTAGCGATTCCGGCTTTCCGGGTTTTCCAGATTGACATGGGTGAGCCCTTCCCACCCGCGTCGAATTCCGGTGACCTCCGCGCCGATTTCACCGGCCCGGTAGACCACCGACTTGATGACGGAGTTCAGTCCAGGCACGTCGCCGCCGCCGGTGAGGATCCCAATTCGTTTTACGGCCATAGTTGCACCTTGGATTCAGGAAGTTCGTTGCAATGCCTGCACTGTGATGCGAATTCGCTCGAATTTTACACTGACGAGTTTTGTTTTACAACTTTTGGGTTCCTGTGCCGGGCCGGGGCGCCAAGCGTCATTGCAATGGCCTCCTGCGTTTTGACTTGGGATAGGCGTATAATGTCCTAGGGTTTCGTAGGTATTAAAGTAGGAAGGTAGTGATCATGACAGACGAAAAGCTCCTGGAACGAATTATCATGGACCCCAAGGTGCTCGTGGGCAAACCGGTGGTCAAGGGAACTCGCTTGTCCGTCGAAAGCATTATCAACCAACTCGCTCACGGCGCAACTCTGGAGGAGTTACTCAAGGAATATCCCGGTCTCGCCAAGGACGATGTTCAGGCCTGCCTCCTGTTTGCTTCCCGCTCACTCGACAATACGGATTTTATGCCACTGATGGCGGAGACGTTGTAGGTGCGTTTCCTAGTTGACGAAAGCACTGGTCCCTCAGTGGCGCGCTGGCTGCGCCGGGAGGGACACGATGTTTTTTCGGTCTACGACGAGGCTCGTGGAATGCGGGACGCGGAAATCATCCAGAAGGCCTTCACCCAAGACTGGATCATAATCACCAACGATAAGGGTTTTGGCGAGAAGGTTTATCGGGAGCGGAATCCCCACCGTGGCGTTATCCTTTTGCGCCTTGAAGATGAACGCCCCGCCAACAAGATCGACGCGATTCGCCGATTGCTGCGCCGCTATTCCGACCGGCTGCCCGGCAACTTCACCGTCGTCACTGAAAAGCGAGTGCGATTTGGAAGGATATGAGCGAGTCCGCTCGCGAAAATATCAAACTCAAGCGCCTGGAACTAACCGTGGGATTGTCATCATCAGTAAAGCCCACGGTCACGAGGACACAGACCGAGGCTGCCCGCCACACGGGTCTCGGGTGTACGCTGTAGGTCATGACTGCTAAGAACATCGCCGATTTTTTTGCAGAGACCTTAACCGGCAATTACGAGGATGATGCACCGTGGGAGGCGGTGCAAGCGTTACGCCGAATAGGATCCCGAGAGGTATTCACGAGCGCGGCAGAATGGTGCAAGTCAAGTGATCCGCTTCGCCGGGCGCGTATCATCGATATTCTGGCGCAACTCGGCAAGACCGTGGACCACCCGACCAACAGCTTCCCGGATGAGTCCTATTCCATTGTTTCGAATCTTGTAGAGCACGAAAGAGAACTTCAGCCGCTGGCGTCTGCAATTGCCGCTCTCGGACACCTGGATAACCCCTTGGCGATTCCGCTTATGATTGAGCACCGAACCCATCCCAGTCCCGAAATCAGGTATCAGGTGGCGTGCGCGTTGGGATCATTCCCAAACGATCCTCGAAGCGCAAGCACCTTCCTTGTCCTCATGGCGGACGCCGATGGTGATGTCCGCGATTGGGCGACTTTTGGGCTTGGCAGTCTTTGCGATTCCGACTCACCTGAAATTCGTAATGCCTTTATCGGCCGACTGGCCGATTCAAACGAAGACGTGCGAGAGGAAGCAATCGCAGGTTTGGGCAAGAGGCGGGATCATCGGGCGGTCTCTCCTTTGCTGGCAGTATTGGAGCAGACTCCGGTAACAGACAGAATCATCGAAGCTGCTTCTCAATTACTTGACATGGAATATGGTCGCAAGGGCTGGGGGCCGCCTGAGTATGCTGCCGCGCTGCGCGAACGCTTTCGTTCCTGAGAGTTTTCAAATATTAACCGTCGCTCTTCCATTCACTAAATCCTGAATCCTAACTTTAAATCCTTCCCCCGCCCTCTTCGAATGTTCCCTCCTCATTGTGACCGCCCGCACTGACGGTGCGACTGACATTAGGCCAGACTTTTGGATACAATCGTTGGTGGCCCACCGCGTGTCAAAAGTCGTACAGCGTTGGCCATCGGGGGTTGAAGCATGGAGATTCGAAAGCAGGACGCGCTGGATTATCATCAACGGGGGCGCAAGGGCAAAATCGAGGTGGTGGCCACCAAGCCTTGCCGGACCCAATGGGACTTGAGCCTGGCCTACACGCCCGGCGTGGCCGAGCCCTGCCTGGAAATCGAGAAAAATCCCGAACTGAGTTTTGAATACACGGCGCGAGCCAATCTGGTGGCCGTGGTTTCAAACGGTACGGCCGTGCTGGGCCTTGGCAACATCGGCGCCCTGGCGGGCAAGCCGGTGATGGAAGGCAAGGCTGTGCTCTTCAAACGCTTTGCCGATATCGACGTCTTTGACCTGGAAGTAAATTCCGAAAACCCGGAAGACGTCATCAAATTCTGCCAGCTCGTTGAGCCGACCTTCGGCGGCATCAATCTGGAGGACATCAAGGCGCCGGAATGTTTTCTGATTGAGGAAACACTGCGCAAGACCATGTCCATTCCCGTGATGCATGATGACCAGCACGGGACCGCGATCATTTCCGGAGCGGCTCTGCTGAACTCCGCCGAGCTGGTGGGGAAAGACCTGGGCCAGTTGAGAGTGGTGGTGAACGGCGCCGGGGCTTCAGGGATTGCCTGCGCGGAGCATTACATCCGCTTGGGCGTGCGGCGCGAAAATGTGCTGCTGTGCGACACCAAAGGCGTGGTGTACGAGGGCCGGAGCGACGGCATGAATCCCTACAAGGCGCGGCTGGCCGTCCGGACGCAAGCCCGCACTTTGGCCGACGCCTTGAAGAGTGCGGACGTTTTTGTAGGGTTGTCGGTGGCGGGCTGCCTCACGCCCCAGATGGTCCGCTCCATGGCAGACCGGCCCATCGTCTTTGCCCTGGCGAATCCCGACCCTGAAATCAGCTACGCGGATGCCAAATCCGCGCGGCCTGATGTGATTATCGCCACGGGGCGGTCCGATTATCCGAACCAGGTAAATAACGTCCTGGGTTTTCCCTTCATTTTTCGCGGCGCGCTGGACGTACGGGCGCGCACCATCAATCACGAAATGGAAATCGCCGCCACCCGCGCACTGGCGGACCTCGCCAAAGAAGACGTTCCGGATTCCGTCCTTCGGGCCTACGGTGTGAGTCGCCTGCAATTCGGTCCGGACTACCTGATCCCCAAGCCGTTTGACCGCCGCGTGCTGATTTGGGAAGCGGCGGCGGTAGCGGAAGCGGCCATGCAGAGCGGCGTGGCGCAGCTCAAACTCGATTTGGGGGAATACCGGGAGCAGCTCTCGCGCCGCCTGGGGCGAACACACGAAGTGATGCAGGGCGTGCGGCATCGGGCCAAGTCATCGCCCAAACGCATTGTGTTTTCGGAAGGCGAGCACGAGAGGATCATCCGCGCCTGTTACCATATGGTGGAGGAAAAAATCGCCCAGCCCACGTTGATTGGCCGCCCGGCGGTCATTCAGGGGAAAGTCGCCGAGCTGGGCCTGCCTTCCTTCGACGTCCGCATCGTTGAGCCGGAGCGCTCACCGAATCTGGAAGCGTATGTGGAAGAGTTTTACCAGTTGCGCCAGCGCCGCGGAATTACACGCACTGAGTCGCGCGAGCGAATGCTGAACCCGAATTATTTCGGTTGCATGATGGTGCGCATGGGCGACGCGGACGGCTTCCTGGCCGGCGTCTCACAACACTACGCCGAAACCGTCCGGCCCGCGCTCGAAATTATCAAGACGCGGGAAAATGTGAATCGGGTGTCCGGCGTATATGTAATCGTGACCAAGCAAAAGGTCTATTTCTTTTCCGACACCACAGTGAACATAGAGCCCTCGGCAGAAGACCTGGCGGAGATCGCCCTGCTTGCCGCCGAGGTTGCGCGCGATTTTAACTTCGAGCCGCGCGTGGCGATGCTCTCTTTTTCCAACTTTGGCAGCACCAAACACCCATTGTCCGAAAAAATGCGACGCGCGACGGAACTGGTGAAGCAGAGGAATCCGGAAATTATGGTGGACGGCGAAATGATGGCGGACACGGCGGTGGTCCCGGAAATTATTCAGGAGGAGTATCCCTTCTCCAGCTTGAAGAACGGCGCGAATGTTCTGATTTTCCCCGACCTAGGGTCTGCCAATATCGCCTATAAGCTGATGTTGCGCATGGGCGGCGCCGAGGCGCTGGGGCCGATTGTGGTGGGCCTGAGCAAGCCGGTCCATGTCTTGCAGCGCGGCGCCAGCGAGGATGAGATCGTTAATATGGCGGCCATCGCCGTGGCCCACGCCCAAGTGCGTGCGACATCATCCAGCAGTGTGGAAAAAGCGCCGGCATCGTCTGCTAAAAGCGGGGCGCAAAAAGCGGCGCTCTAAAGCGGGCGGGACAGGTCACTCAAAACATTCCCGAACGTTGGGCCGGACCGAGATGAACATCACGGCCACGCAGTCCTGAGCTTCCTGGCGGATCACCATAGCCCGCGCATTGCGGATTTCAGCCTTGTCCGGCAGGGTAAACCGCATTCTAATTCGTTGGCCCTCGACCAACCCCCCCGAAGGACGCATGAACATTCCCCCTTCGCTGATATTCAGGCCGAGGGTGTCCACCGTGAGAGCATCGTCCTCGTCGAGTTTGTAGCGAACGTTAAGGCTGCAAGCGTGCCTGGCGTTTTTTCTTCGCTCTTCCACTTTATTTCCGTTCGCGCGCATGTTTAAGCGCGCCGCATTGATGGGCACAGTATACTTCTATTTTTTCATTCACTGCGGTGAAGACTTTCGATAAAATGCGACCATGCGTGCTCCCGCGACATAAGAAGCAGATTGGTTTAGGATGTCTTCACCGAACCTGGCTGGGAGATTGCGGTTACGGTGCCGCCGCTCTTGCGGATGGTTTCCAACTTACGCAGAAATACATCGCGATCTTGCTTTCCCTTATAAGCTCGGTGCGTTTTGTCAGTCAAATAGCGCTGCCCTGGGATGGCGGAGTTTTGGAGCGAGTCCGCCCATGCGCGCAATTGGCGGGCAATGCCTTCGGCCTGGGATTTCAAATCTGAGATTTCAGATTTCAAATCGGCAAATCCGGGAAGCAGCTCGAGCAGGCAAAGCATTGAGCGCACTTCCCCAGCCGAGCCTCGGGCAATATAGAGGAAGGTCAGATTCACCGCTGTCGTCCCGCGCTCAAACCCTTCGGCGATATTATTGGATACCGAAACCGCTGCGCGCTCAATCTTATCTCTTAAGGAATGGTTGTTCTTGAACGCAGGCTTATCTGCCAAGGAATAAACTCCCAGAGCTATATGAATAGCCGCCTGCTAGGCTGGAAGGTCTTCAAAACGCTTGTATGTCATGCCATTTTGATTCGGCGCGATGATTGTTGGATTCTGAATTCTCCGTCCAGCCAACTAATTCAGGGTTACGGTAGGGCTCTGGTTTGACAACCCACGCCCCCAACCCCTAAACTAATTTACTTCGACTCCAACGGTTGGGACTGCCTGTAGGACCTGTGTTAGTCCATCCGGATAGGAAAGTGAATCCCGATTAATAAGGAAAAGCCTTCATGTCTGGAACTGTCAAGGAAGAGAGTATGAACGTGAAGCGAACCTGGAAGCCTGGCGACCGGGTGTTCAATTTCGGTCCCGGTCCCACCATGCTGCCTTACGAGGTCATGACCCGCGTTCAGCGCGAATTCCTGAATTATGCGGGACTGGGCGCATCCATTATTGAAATCAGCCACCGAAGCAAGGACTTTGTAGCCGTTGTGGAAGAGGCGGCCGCGCTTTTTCGAGATTTAACCTCGTTGCCGGAAAACTATTCCGTCCTCTTTATGGCAGGCGGGGGCCGGATGCAGTTTGCCGCCGTTCCCATGAATCTGATTGCCCGCAAGACGGCCCACAAGGCAGCATATGTCGAAACCGGTGTTTTCTCGGGCTCCGCCATCAAGGATGCAGCACCGTATGGAACTATTGAAACCATCGCCAGCAGCAAGGACGTTAAATTCGTTCGGATTCCTGAGGTGGATTTGGGTCGCGTCGCTGAAGACACATCCTACCTTCACATTACGACCAACAACACTGCGTACGGGACTCGATGGAACAATTTCCCTGACGCCGGTGAGGTGCCCCTGGTCGGCGATGCGACGTCAGAAATTCTTTCGAGGGTTGTGGATTATTCGCGCTTTGGGCTGGTTTACGCGGGCTTGCAGAAAAATCTGGGACCTTCTGGAACGGCCATCGTGGTGGTCCGCAAAGACCTCCTGGGCCATGCTCTTCCCCTCACCCCGCCTTTGCTCAATTACGCGGTTGTGGAGAAAGGCCAATCGCTGGTCAACACGCCGAGCACGTTCAATATCTATTTTGCCCGCGAGGTGATGCGGTGGATCAAGGACTTGGGTGGGGTTGGCGAAATGGAGCGGCGCAATAATCAGAAAGCCAGGCTTCTGTACGATTTTCTGGACCGTTCAACTTTTTACCGGCCCTTGGTGGACAAGCAGCATCGTTCGATCATGAACATCACGTTTGATCTCCCAACGCCGCAGGGGCTCGAAGCGTTCCTTAAGGAAGCGGAAAATGAAGGCCTATACGCACTGAAGGGTTATCGAGATGTGGGTGGAGTACGCGCTTCAATTTACAACGGCATGCCGCTGGAGGGTGTTGAGGCTCTCGTTTCCTTCATGCAAGAGTTTGAACGCGTGAAGGGCTGATCGGGGGTTACCATATTTCCCTGGAACGCTTCAGCGCCCAATTGACGCCCTTGGCAAATTGACACTCAACTGACACGCGACACTATGAAAATTCTCATTGCTGACAGCATATCCAAATCCGCCCTTGAAGTGCTGCGGGCGGAGCACACGTTTGAAGTAGTGAACCTGCATGAAACCAAAGCGCCCGTCGCTGAGCAAATTCGGGATGCAGACGCGCTGATTGTGCGATCGGCGACCAAAGTGACTGCCGAATTGCTGGCCGGCGCCCCCAAACTGCGCGCCGTGGGGCGGGCGGGCGTGGGCGTGGACAACGTGGACCTGGATGCCGCCACCAAGCGAGGCATCGTCGTGATGAACACGCCGGGTGGCAATGCCACCAGCGTCGCCGAGCACACGATGGCTCTCTTATTGGGTCTTGCGCGGCGCGTACCACAGGCTGACGGATTATTGAAACTGGGCAAGTGGGAGAAGAAGAAGCTGCAAGGCAATGAGGTGCGCGGCAAGACGCTGGGCCTGATCGGCCTGGGAAAAATCGGCATGGAAGTGGCGCGCTTGGCCGTAGCTTTTGAAATGAATGTGGTCGCCTTTGACCCCTACGTTTCCTCCATGGTTGCGCGCGAACAGAACGTGAAATTGGTTACACTCGATGAACTGCTGAAGGCAAGTGATTTCATCAGCCTTCACTCTTCCTTGACGCCGGAGACGGCTCACCTGATTAACGCGAAGACTTTGGCGGGAGCCAAACCAGGCATCCGCATTATCAATTGCGCGCGCGGAGAGTTGATTAACGAAAAGGATCTCCTTGCGGCGCTGGAAAATGGTCAAGTGGCCGGCGCCGGACTGGATGTTTTTGAGGTTGAACCGCCCGCGTTCCCCGGCATCGCCTCGCATGCCAACGTGATTGCCACGCCTCACATTGCCGGATCCACCGACGAGGCGCAGGAAATTGTGGGTGTGCGGATTGCCGAACAGGTGCGGGATTATCTCCTTCTGGGTGTGGCGCGAAACGCCGTCAACATGCCGTCTATTTCGCCCGAGGAATTCAAAAAGCTGGAACCCTACATTGCCCTGGGCGAAAAGTTGGGCGCCTTTGTCACTCAAATTGCGGGCGAGCGGACGCAAGAAGTTCGCATCAGTTACGATGGCGGCCTGGCCGACCTGAATACCCACCTGGTGAAAAACGCGGTGCTCAAGGGAATACTGAACCAGGTGCTCTCCGAACAGGCCAACCTGGTAAACGCGGGGGCGTTGGCCCAAACGCGTGGCCTTGAAGTGATCGAACTGCGTTCGTCGCGACGGGCTGCCTTTCTGAATTCCCTGGGCATCGGTTTGCGCACGGAAACGGGATCGGCCACCGTGCTCGGTATGGTCGGAATGGGAGGCACGCCGCGGATTCTCGGCATCAATGATATTGACATTGAAGCGCCGTTGCGCGGAATCATTCTCTACATTCGCAACCAGGACGTTCCCGGCGTGATTGGACGGGTGGGAACAATCCTCGGCGATCACAAAGTCAACATCGCCAATTTTGCCCTGGGACGCCATCAAGAAGACAAGGAAGCTCTGGGATTGGTGAATGTAGACAATCCCGTTCCCGAGAAAGTGCTGGCCGAGATTCGCGCCATCCCCGCCGTGCGCGCGGCAAGAATTGTGGAAATAGAATAAAGACGTCATTGGTCCTTTGTTACTTGTCCTTCGCGGAGAAGGTTCTTGGAGTGGCCTCAAGGGCGAGCGCATACCCCGACGTACATGCTAAACAAATGACAAATGACCATTGACGGATGATGATTCTGTCATGAGGGTCTGGGTTTTCAAGATCAACACGAAGCTCGGGTGGAACTTTGACAAATATTTTCGTTCCCGGGTGCGCGCGCCCGTGGAGATGGCGAATGAGAGGTGGATTCACAGCGGGTCCAGCCTTCGCTACTTGCGGGAGGAAGTAAAGCGCGGCGATCTGTTTCTTTGCTACGAGACCGACCACAAGCTCTTGTTAGGTGTGGCGAAGGCGGCTTCGGACGGCCGCGACTTGGGAATGGGTTCCCTGATTGACTTTTGCGCGCCGCATCAGGCGGTGCGCTTGGAAAATCCGCTGAGGCGCAAGCCTGACCTCGATTACATTCTGGCTTTCACTCCCAAGCGCGGTCGCGGGACGGTGCAAAAGATCGACCGCGACGAATTCGGCCGCTTGCGTCGCCTTATCTTGCGTAAGAATCCCAGGCAAGCGAAAGCCCTGCGTCGCCTTTTTCATCAAGCGTAACAGGGGAATCCCCAGGCGGACGGAATTCTACGAAGTAGAAAGCGGCAGAAATCTTTGGAAAGCCCTCGCATCGTTGATTACACCTCGTAGTCCCCAAGATCAGCGAGGGCCAGCTTCATCAATGGCTTGGGGAAGGTTGTGAAGACGCCGAAGGCGCCAGGGTGGTGGATGCCTGAAATGCCGGCTGCTCAGGCAGGACAATCCATGCGATCAAGTAACCAAGCACTCCCCAGCCGACGAAGAGGGCCATCATCACCCAGATCAATCGAACGAGGGTTGAATCCATGTCCAAGTACTCGGCCAAGCCGCCGCACACTCCGGCAATTTTCTTATCGCTTATGGAGCGGGTGAGCCTTTTGGGGGGAGCAGGCGGCCCGGAGAACGAGTTTCCGCATTGGCAACAAAAGTTCACCTTCTCCGCGTATTCTTTTCCGCATTTTGGGCAAAACATAACGCGACCTCCGCTTGAACTTTATCTTTCATCCTCTTCTACATACGTAGGCAGACTGGAAATAGTTCCCTTCCGCGCTTTCAACCTTGCTTGAGTTCAGCGCTCAAGATTGAGTCGAATCACACATTTTACCTCTGATAAGGGCAGAAATCATCCCTCCAGTGGGACAATTTGCGGTATTATTCACTTTCGAATTCCAATTGATCCGGCAGGGCCCGAACTTCATTAGAGGACGGTTTTGCGGGTTCCTCAAGGAGGGTCTGACCAATGGCGTGGCGAGTCCGAAAACCTTTCAAGGTGTTCGCCCGTGGCGTTTCACTGCGGCGGCGCGTTGCCTACAGCCTGGCGGTGGTGCGCCTGATCCTCGTTCCGGTCATTTTTCTGGCGATTTATTACCTGTTTAACATGGGTTGGATTGTGGACCGAATTGTGAACGTAGATGCCCCCGTGGCCACCATGGCAGAAGGCGCAGCGAATAAAATGTTGGATGCCCAACGTGACGAGCAGGACTACTTCTTGTCACACGATCCCGATAAACTCCAGTCGAGCCGGCAAGCCCTGACGGACCTCGAGCAACTGATTGGGACGATGCGCGATCTACAACCCGCGGAGCGGCCCAGCATGCAGGCGATGCTTGACCAGGTGAAAATTCATCGCGCCCGGCTGGAAGAGGCGGTGGCGCGCATGGGCGAACCCGGCCACGCGCCCATGAGCCGAATCCAGAACGTCGTTCTGGCCTACGAAAGAAACCTCGACGGCCTTCTTAAGCGAGACCGGCGGGATAGCCGCAGCCGGCTGATCGATGACCTTCGCGAGCAGGTGGGATCATTTGACGCTCAGATTGCGGGCACGCTTGAAGCTGAAGACCCCGCCCTCCGTCACGCCAACATGGATCTGCAATCGTCGAGCGCTCAAGTGCGTAAACTGGCAAACGATCTCGAAGCACGCAACTGGAATCGTGTGGTGCGCGATCACCTGGAGGCGCGCCTGCTGATGCATCGGGCCGAATGGGTCCTCATCATCGTGTCTTCCATTACTTTCATTTTAAGTGTTCTGGCCAGCTTTATACTGCCGCGACGGGTGGTTAAGCCTTTGATGGACCTCAAGGAGGCTGTGGATCACGCTACTGCCGGAAATTACGAGATCGAATTTGACGTTCAAGGGGAGGGCGAGGTCGTCTTGTTGGCCAACAGCGTTCGCAGCCTGATCGCCCACGCCCGCGAAAAACATGAGAGCGCGGACATGCGCGCGGGCAAGTGAACACAGTTCCCGTCCGGCCCGGGGCCGGCATTCGTGGTTCGTTTTCGGGAAGTCTCTGCTAAGATAGGGTGCGCCTACAGAGTCAAGGAGAAGGTGAAACATGAAGGGTAAACCCGAGGCAATTGCGGCCCTTTCCAAGGCTTTAAAAGAGGAGTTGGGCGCCATCCTACAGTACTTCGTTCACGGCGAGATGTGCGAAAACTGGGGCTATACCCGCCTGAGCGACCTCATCAAGAAACAGTCCATTGGCGAAATGAAGCACGCAGAAATTCTCACTGAGCGGATCCTGTTTCTTGAAGGCGTACCCAATGTGGCTGACATTCCCAAGCTCAACATCGGCAAGGACGTGAAGCAGCAATTGCAGAACGATTTGGATTTGGAAGTCAGCGCCGTGGCGGAATATAACCACGCCATCGCCACCTGCATTAAAGCAGGCGACAACGCCACTGCCGACCTGCTGAAGGTGATCCTCCAGGACGAGGAAAAACACGTGGACTTCCTGGAAACGCAACTCAGCCTGATTAAAGATGTGGGCCTTGAGAATTACCTCATCGAACAGATGGGGGAAGAAGAAGAGGACAGCGCAGAGTAATGCAACGGAACAAAAATTAGACAAAGTTGCCGAGGCCCGGCGCTAAGAGCCGACTCTAAGTCAAGCCAATTACCCATTTCTGTGCACCCGACCTGCCCCAGCTCCCATCAGTATTAATCATACGTCCATAGGCTGATTGAAATTGAAGCCTGCACACACGACTGGGCCGCTACCTCGCCGATTTTCCTGTTGGCGACCTAACCATTTGACGGATGTTCTTCCCTTTTGAATCCTGCACAATCTCCCTGGAGGTCAAACATGCAAAGTTCTCTGGTTAGTCTCTCGAACGATCTTGCAAAGATAGTGGAAGAATTCCAAAGCAACGTCGTGGCGGTTCACGCTCGCGCTCATTTCCCATCCAGCGGAGTCCTCTGGCGCCCCGGCTATGTCGTGACTGCCGATCACACGATTCGCCATGAGGAAGATATCCAAGTAAGTCTTCACGGCGGAAAGCGGATCGATGCCAAGCTGGTGGGCCGCGACTCGGGAACCGACATCGCCCTCCTGAAGGTGGAAGGTCTGGGGTCGCCTGCCGCTCCTGCGGATACAAGCGAAACCGCGAAGGTTGGTGAATTGGCCATCGTGCTCGGACGATCTCCTGATAGCGGGCCGAACGCCAGCTTGGGAATTATCAGCGCCGTCTCGGGCCCCTGGCGGACGTGGCGGGGCGGGCGCCTGGACCAATACATCCGCCTGGACGCCACTCTGTTTCCGAATTCTTCCGGGGGTGCGGTGATCGATTCCCGCGGTCGGTTGCTGGGAATCGTGACCTCAGCTCTATCGCGGGTTGCTGGTCTGGCAATTCCGGCATCTTCGGTTAACCGAGTCGTGGACGCACTGGTTGAGAAAGGTTACCTGCCGCGCGGATACCTGGGCATCGGAGTTCAGCCGGTCGCCATCCCGGATTCTCTGCGTAAGAGTCCGTCTGTGACAGGCAAGACTGGAATAATGGTTGTGCAGGTTGAACCCGGCGGCCCGGCCGAGCAAGCGGGTATCCTGTTGGGCGATATCCTGGTGGGCATCGAAAGCACTCAGCTTGAACGGATTGAAGACCTGCAAACCTTTTCGGACTCGGGAGTGATCGGAAAAACGGTTAAGGCCAAAATTATACGGGCGGGCGAAACGAGAGAAGTCGCTGTCGCCGTCGGTGAAAGACCTGAACCGAAAACCTAGACGCCGAGAGATCAGAAGGGCGGAATTCGCGCCGACCGTCTTGGGCCCAATTGCCTCGCGCTTGGGCCCGAGGTCTGACGGAACCGGTGGGCAGGAGGCCGTAGCGGCAACCGAGTATGAATCATCTAATGCCGGGAAGGAGAACGCCGGCTAAGCTGGGCATCTCTCAGCGGCAATCCCGAAAAGGTGGCCATCAGAGGTCGGCGCTCAGGCAACTTTCGAGTGACATCGGCATGATTCGCGTTCGCGTTGAAGCTTCATCTCCGCTCGCCAAAGCAGGCCTGGAAAGCCTGCTTCAGGCGCACCCTACCTTGCGCTTAGTCGAGGAGTCGTCAAGGGATTCATCCGGTACCGGGGCGGAATCGCCGCCCGACGTGTTGGTGGTGGAAGCTGAAACGCTTTCGGACCCAGCGGCGCGTGAGGCAACGGAATGGGCAGGCGTCGGCGGGCCTGTGGTCTTGCTGGTGCGGCACCCTGCCAACGACGCTCTTGCGGATGCGCTGCAAGCGGGTGTGAAGGCAGTCCTTCCCAGCGGGCTCGCTGGGCCGGAAATTGTGGCAGCGATTGAGGCGGCAGGCGCTGGTTTAGTCGTCCTCGACCCCACGGGCATCGAGGGGCTACTGCGCGCACCGAGCGCCCCTTCCAGAAATGGCGCCGAATCACTAGTTGAATCACTCACGCCGCGCGAGCTTGAGGTGCTGCGCCTTCTCGCGACAGGACTGGGCAACAAAGAGATTGCTTCGCGCCTTGGGATTTCTGATCACACGGTCAAATTCCATGTGGCATCCATCATGGGCAAACTGGGCGCGGGCAGCCGCACCGAAGCTGTCACCCTCGGTATTCGCCACGGTTTGATTATGATCTGAGCTACGCTGGTTTTCGCTGCGCGGCCCATGAACTAATATGGTTCGGTTATAGCATAAACGGGGCTTCTATCCCTTAATCACGCCCATCGGTTTCAGCCGCGCCACGCGTTTGGCCAGACCGGCGTTGTGGACCACATTGATCACCGCGTCCACGTCCTTATACGCCTCGGGAATTTCCTCGACGATGCCGTCGCGCGTTTCGGAGCGCACGATGATGCCCTGATCTTCCAGCCTTTGTTTGGCGTTCTCGGCAAACGCGGATTTGCGCGCGGCGGTGCGGCTCATCACCCTGCCCGCGCCGTGGCAGGTGGTGCCAAAGGTTTGTTGCATAGCGCCTTCGGCTCCCACCAGAACGTATGACGCCGTGCCCATCGATCCGGGAATGAGCACCGGCTGGCCGCAGGATTTGTATACCTCCGGAACCTCGGGCCGTCCGGCTGGGAACGCCCGCGTTGCACCCTTGCGATGCACCATAACTTTGCGGTCGCGGCCGCCGACGTGGTGGCGTTCCAGCTTGGCGATGTTGTGGCAGACGTCGTAGATCACCCTCAACTCTTCCTTTTCTCCGAAGATTCGCCTGAAGGCCTGGCGGGTGAAATGGGTGATGCCCTGGCGATTGGCCCAGGCAAAGTTGGCGGCGGCCCGCATGGCTCCCAGATACGCCTGGCCTTCTTTGGAGTGCACCGGAACGCACGCCAGTTGGCGGTCCGGCAGATTGATGCCATAGCGGCGCATGCTCTCGTCCATATCGCGCAGGTAGTCCGTGCAGACTTGGTGCCCAAGTCCACGCGAGCCGGAGTGGATCAGCACCACAATTTCGTTTTCGTAAATGCCCAGCATGCGCGCGATTTCCGGCTCAAAGATTTTTTCCACGTATTGAACTTCCAGGAAATGATTGCCGGAGCCGAGCGTCCCAATTTGCGGAAGGCCGCGCGTTTTTGCGCGGTCGCTCACCGCGCTCGGGTCCGCGCCGTCGATGGCGCCGCTTTCCTCGCAAACCGGTATGTCATCCGGCTGGCCATAACCGTGTTCCACCATCCAGCCGACGCCGTTTTCGAGCACATGGTTCAGGTCCTGATAGCTGGCGCGGATTTGTCCTCCCCGGCCGGCGCCCGATGGCACATCGCGAAACAGTTGATTCACCAGATCGCGCAATTTCGGCAGCCCTTGCTCGCGCGTGAGGGTGCTGTGCAGCAAACGCACGCCACAATTGATGTCAAAGCCCACTCCGCCGGGGGATATAACTCCTCCTTCATCCGGCAGAGTGGCGGCCACGCCGCCGATGGGGAACCCGTAGCCTTGATGGATGTCCGGCATGGCCAGCGACGAGCCCACTATGCCGGGCAGCATGGCCACATTAATGGCCTGCTCCAGCGACTGGTCGCGCAGGATATCGCGCAGCAGGCGCTCATCCGCGTAAATCATCGCGTCCGTCAGCATGCCGTCTTTCGTTCCTTGCGGCACCCGCCAGCGGTAATCGTCCATTTTTTCGAGTTGATGAATTTCCATGAGCAGAGAATTCGGGGGGCACGCGAACGCTCAGGACGGATTCAGCAGCGAACGATTCCTCCCTGAGCTTATGTTATCCGGAATAATGATCGAAGTCGATTTCCATGTAATGCGCATTCGGTCTTGCACCCTGTGCTTGCGAACCAACTCGGGCGCGCCTATACTTGCGACGCATAAATCAAGAAGACCGATGCCGGTCTACTCAGGAGGACTTATGGCTCTAATTTCACGGCGTGATGCAGGAAAGCTGATGGTTGCCGGAGGCGCAGCGTGGGTGGCGGCGGGCAAGCTCGGACTTGGCGTCCCCATGATTGACTCCGTGGTGCGCGGCGTCCAAATCGGCGCGCAGAGCTATTCGTTTCGTGATCGGCCTCTGGACGGATGCATTGAAGCGTTCCAGACTGTCGGCTTGGGCGAATGCGAGCTCTTTACGGGGCACACCGACCCCAAGGATGTTCATGGCGAGGCGCTGAAGAAATGGCGCCTTGAAACCCCGCTCAGCCACTGGCAGGAAATCCGGACGAAGTTCGACAACGCCGGAATTCGCCTCTACGCTTACAACTACAGTTTCAACAAGCGCATGTCCGATGAAGAAATCGATCGCGGCTTCCAGATGGCCCAGGCGCTGGGGGTGAAATACATCACAGCCTCATCGCAAGTGAGCGTGGCGCCGCGCGTGGATCAGTACGCGCAGAAATATAAAATCATGGTGGGCTTCCACGGCCACGACAACACAAAAGATCCGGATGAATTTTCCACTCCCGACACTTTTGCCCGGGCCATGAAAGGCGCGTCAGAATACATTGGCATCAATTTGGACATCGGCCATTTCACTGCCGCGGGCGGCGATGCCGTTGCGTATCTCCGCGAGCAACACGATCATATCGTTACGTTGCACATCAAGGACCGCAAGAAAGACCACGGCGCCAACCTGCCTTTCGGTCAGGGCGAAACGCCTATCGTAGAGGTTCTGCACCTGCTGCGCGACAATCATTGGAAAATTCCCGCCAACATCGAGTACGAATATGGGGATGAGAAGAAAGGGTTCGACACCGTAACCGAAGTCAAGAAGTGCTACGAATACTGCCGCAAGGCGCTGGAGAGTTAGGAGAGGTTCACCTTAGGGCTGGGAGCTTCATTGGCCAAGCCTACGATGCTCACCATTAACTTAAGAGTTAAGCATTTGGTTTGCTTATGACCAGGAGGTTCGGGAATGGCCTCGGCGACCTGTATTACGTGGCCTGTCGGACCACGTCGCGTTTGGTTTTCGTGAGGTCAGGGAGATAGTGTGAACCAATGTGGAGAATCGCACTTAGCGCCATTCTCGTACTAGCTTCGGCCCCAGCGCAGACGTCTCAGGATCCACTTCTTCCGGACGCGCTGCACATCAAAGGTGTTGTTTTCGACCTTGAAGGGAAACCAATCGCGCAGGCCCGAATTGACCACTCTAACAGTCGAGAACTTCACGTGACGGACTCAGATGGCAGGTTCGAATTGGATACGAAGGCACCAATCTTGGTAGTCAGAAAGGTTGGATTTCAAAGTGAGGCCGTGCGGACACGGAGCGGCGCGGATGTTAGAGTTGTCCTTCGAAAACTTAGTCAAGCCCGAATATTGCCAGTTTGCTCGAAGATTGCGCACTATAAAGGAATTGATGGATGGACGACTTCTTCATTACGATTTCCAAGAATCCCTGGTGTGAAGGTGAGTCGGCAAGGCCATGATGTCGATTATGGAATACGCTCTTATTTCGTAGAGACCGAACAAGGGCGCAAAGGAATCAGGCACGGAAGCGGCCTAATGTGGGGCTCAGGGACGCCATTAGACGATGACGTATGGCGATCCGTCAAATATGAGGAGGACATGTTTGACGTTAAAGGCGTGATATTCATCGACGCCCACGGGCAAATGGCAAATGGAAACCATTGGCGCTCCTTCGGGAAGGTCTTCGAGTCCGCCTCGTACAGAGATGTTGACGAAGAAACTGCCAAGATTCTCGACAAGGTTCTTGATGGGGCCTGCCTGAAGTCGGCGACGCCCAAATGAGCATCTCCTGTACGGACCATGAATTTTGTTTCCATGAAAATCCATGCTGGATTGACGCCAGCTTGGCAGCAGACAGGTACAAGCCGATGTTCGTCCCTTTTCGAGCTCTCTTGAAATCCCACTAGCACTCATCCTTTTCCCAACCCCAAAGCAAAAACAAAATACTGCGCGTGGCCGGGACCGGGGTTGTGCACTCCGTGCTCCTGGTTGGACGCGACATAGATCACGGAGCCGGGGCCGACGCGATTGGCCTTGCCCTCGATGGTGACTTCGATGGTTCCTTCCCGCACCAAGAACGTTTCCTCGTGATCGTGGTGGTGAGGCGGATGAGGCGCGCCGCCGGGCGCGAGGTCAGTTTCATGCAATTCCACAAGGAATCCAGTGTGGGTCATGCCGGCCATGATGGCGCGGGATTTGTTCTCGCCGTTGGCATGGACGGGCAGATCTTCAAACGGGTAAGCTTTGGATGGCAACAATTCATTCTCCGCGCCAAAGGCCGGCACGGCTGCCAACGCGGGAACGAGCAAGCATAAGTTCCTTCGTGAAATTTCCATAAATCCTCCTTTATTGGACAATTGCCATCCTGGCCACGCCACTGGGAAGTGGCGGACTTTCGAGCAGTGAGGAAGGATCGAGCATCGCCGCGACCCATTGCAGAAATTGCCTAAAATCCTCGAAATCGGTTTTATCGCCGGTCTGGCCGCCCCCGGGGACGTACGATAACACGTCCATATCTTCCACCTGGTCCAGAATTTTAAGCCACGCGCGCAAATCGCTCATGCCGCGGCGGGGAATGAATCCGTTTTCGTAAAGGTCGCCCAGAAAAAGGATTTTTTCCTTGGGCATATACAAGACGGCGTCTCCGGCCGAAGCTCCTTTGCCCACGTCGAGGAGTCTGAATTCTTCCCCGCCCAGTTGAAGGGTCAACTCACCGTCAAAGGTTTGGTTGGGAAGGGTAAAGTGGATGCCGCGCATGCGCGATTGCATTCGTTGGTCGTCATCCATCCGGCGCGTGAGATCCCGTTGATACTCATTCATTTGAATTTTCGCCACAGACGTGGAAATGATGGTGGCCTGCTGGTCCACAAATACCTCGTTGCCCAGCATGTGATCGCCGCGCGGGTCCGTGTTGATCACATATTTCACCGGCAGGTCGGTCCGCTCCCGGATTTCGTAAAGCAGTTCCCTGGCGTTAAAAGGGTTGTTGGTGGTGTTCACCACCACCACGCCTTCTCGCGTGATAATAAAGGCGGCGGTTCCGGCACGGTCAAACTTCGGATCGCCCACCAGATAAATTAAGTCCTCCGGCACCCAGACAAAGACGTGCGGCTTGATTTCCTTCACCTCGTATCGGCCGGGTATGGCGGAGAACAGGAAGGCAGAAGGCAGACAGCAGAAGGCAGACAGCAGAAGGCAAAAGGCAGAACGCAGAAAGCGGGAGGCAAGGCATCGATGGTAGACGGTAGACTGTAGACAGGGGGCGGAGGGGCGGCGGACAATACGCCGCACACCGTGGACTACGGTTGCCATTAAGACTGGCGACTCGCGGTGGCGAGACTCCGGACCGCCGACTGTCTTTCTAGATATCCACATACACTTGAGCCCGCCAGCCATCAGCGGTTTCCACCAATGCAAGTTGGTGATAGGTGATGGCCTTGACTTGCAGATTCACCTGGTGCCGGGCGCGGTCGAAGGGCTCGCCCACCGAAACGGCGCTGAGCGACCGGTCACTGATTGAATTGATGGAAAAATCGCGAAACAACCGGCCTTCGGCGTCAATTCGATAGAGAATTTCGCTCAACCAGTTGACCAACAAGCTGCCTGCGTCAGCGCCCTGCACTTCAATCTGGATTTTTTCGCGCGGCACGATCAGGCTGAGATCGACCATCAGGCTTTGCAGTGCGCGTCCCGAGTTGGCGAAAACCTCGTCACGCGTTTTGCCGAAAGCCTCGAACCCGATGTCCGCTGTGTGCTCAAGAACCCGAAAAGCTTCCATTTAATTCCCTGCCGCCAGCCGAAGTCACAAAATCATTATGCGCGCCGACATATCATAACTGTCGCCCGGCCCTGTTGGATAGGGAGTTGCGGTCATTAGCCCCCGCCCCAGAGCCGCCCCAGAGTCGCTGGACTTTCCGCACCTGCTCTATTAGCATGGGCAACGAGCAAACCCATGGTGATGTCAGACGATGGAAATTTTGAAATCTACGTGGCCCTCGGGTTCGGGTTCGGGCTTTTCTCATTTTTTCGGGGTTTCAAGATTTACCGCGAATACCGCGTCCTCGAGGACACTCCTGAGATTCCCATCCGCAGCATTCCCATGGGCCTCGCGCATGTTCACGGCAAGGCGCTCGGCGACCAGTTAGTGACGGCACCCGTCACCCAGACACCCTGCTTCTTCTACAAGGTGGAAATCGAACAATATCATGTGGACTCCAGAGGAAACGGCGGGTGGCGAAACTACGCCACCGACCTCAACGGGGTAAGGTTCTACCTTGAAGACGCCACGGGCAAAGTGTTAATCGATCCCCACAAAGCCGAGTATGATTTGCTGCAAACGTGCAAGCGCAAAACCGGTGGAGGGATCGGCCTCGGTTCCCGAACCATCGGCCCAACTGATAAAAACCCCGGCCTCACTCTCGGGCCGGGAGCGGATGATGCCACTCTCTTCACTTACGCCAATGCGGTGGGGCACGGGGCCTTATCGATTTCCAGAGCGCTTTCAGGAGTTTCTACATCTTCCTTCTCCGGGATAACGAGCCGCACTTGGAGCGGCGGAAGCCGGGGCGATTTCCGCTTTACGGAGTACTGCATCCTGAAAGACCACTGGTACGATATCACGGGGACCTGCGTGGAAAACCCGAATGCCAAGGATGAACACGACCGCAACATGATCATGAAAGGTTCAAACGAACCCACGTTCCTGATTTCCTGGCAAACCGAAAAGAACATCGAAGCAAGCCTGCGCAGTCGGGCCATGTGGCACGTTTTCGGCGGGGGAGCCCTGGCGGTGGTATGTCTCGGGCTCCTGATTCTCGACTTTAACTGGTTCTAGCTGAAGCGCTATTTAAACCTCTGGAGGTATTTCTCACTCCATGGCGGACCCAATTGGATCATTCATATTCTGGGATACGGTCGGCTTTTTTTTCGGTCTATGGACTTTCTTCAAGGGTTTTAAAGTCTACCGCGAGTACCGCGTCCTCGAGGACACGCCGGAAATTCCCATCCGCAGCATTCCCATGGGCCTGGTTCACGTGAATGGCAAAGCTACAGGTGAACAACCCATCATCAGCCCGGTAAGTCACACACCTTGTTTTTTCTATAAAGTCGACATCGAGCGCTGGGAACACCATGGCAAGAGCTCGGGCTGGCGTCATTACAAGACCGATACCGACGGCCCCAAGTTTTACCTGGACGACGGTTCCGGCAAAGTTCTGGTGGACGCCCATAGCGCGGAGTATGACTTGGAGAAATCGTGCCAGTGCGAAACCGGAAAGGTGATGATGACCGGCGCCACCGAAGACGAGTTGCGCCGGTACGTGAACAAAGTGGCGATGGCCCGGGTGTTTTCCTTTGTCGGAAAGGGATTGAATTCGGTGGGCCACTTAAGCGATCCCCACAAAGAAGAGATTCGGGCGAAATTGGCGGACGCTTTCCAGCAGCCCGCCCTCGGCCCGGATTTTATGAAGAAAATAATGGCCGTCCAGATGCCGTTGATGGAGCGCCGGTTCCAGGAGATGGGCCCGCAGAGCGATCCGCAAAAAGAAAAGGCCAGACTGGCGGCGCTCGAAGCCATGAAGCATCCGCCCGGCAGCCCTGAATTCATGGCCCAAGTTCACCAAGCTATGGATGCGGAACACCATCCGGAAGAATCAAGAAAATTCGAACAGTTTATGGGCCTAGTGCAGGGCTCGCCCCAGGCGATGGAGAATATGACATCGCCTGCTTCCGGGCGCTACCGTTTTACCGAATACTGCATTGTGCCCGATCATTCTTACGACGTGACGGCCACCTGCGTGGAGAATTCCCAGTCGCAGGACGAGCACGATCGCAATCTGCTGATGAAAGGGACCAACGAGCCGACATTCCTGATTTCGTATCGAACCGAAAAAGGAATCGAGAGCAAACTCCGCTGGCGCGCCGCCGGGTACGTTTTTGGAGGCGCCGGGCTGTCCATCGCCTGCCTGGCGATTTTCCTGGCCAAATTCGGCTGGTTGTTTTGACACGATGCCTCCGATGGCAGTTTTGCCCCGCTAAAGTCAATAAGCCTGCTCGACTTTTGGCCCGCGCGCGTGTAGCATCGGGAGCGATCAAGTCGTGGAAAATTCGCGCATCAACATATGTCTTAATCTTGAATATCGAGGCTTCTAGTCTTTCGGGAGGAGTCAGGGCATGGGCATAGCCATTCTTTTGGGCTTGGTTATTTTTCTGGTGGTGGTGGGTGTTCTTGCCTATCTCCTGACCATTTATAACAGCCTGGTCCGTTTGCGCAATGACATTGATAAAGCCTGGTCCAACATTGACGTATTGCTTAAGCAGCGGCATGACGAACTGCCCAAGCTCATCGAAACTTGCAAGGGCTACATGCAATATGAGCAGGAGACTTTCAAGAAAGTGGTGGAGGCGCGCAACGCTTATTCCAGCGCCTCCACTCTGGCCCAAAAAGCGCAGGCCGATAATCTGATTACCGGCGCTTTAAAATCTCTGTTCGCCGTGTCGGAAAAATATCCCGACTTGAAGGCCAACAACAATTTTATGCAGCTTCAGAATCGCATTTCCGAACTGGAGGAAAAGATCGCCGACCGCCGCGAGTTTTTTAACGACGATGTGAATACCTACAATATCCGCATCCAGCAATTGCCCGACGTTTTCGTGGCCGGCATGATGGGCCTGAAGCATAAAGAACTGTTCAAAGTCACGGAAGAAGACCGCCAGGACGTGGAAGTGAAAATGAGCTAGCACAGTAGACTGTAGACCGCAGACAGTAGACAGGGAAGACGAAGCATGAGGACAAAAGCACCGACTTCAAATTTTGGTCTGGAAGCTAAAAGCCGCGCCTTGGTTCTTCCTGTCTACCGTCTGCTGCCTGCCGCATTAACCGGAGGACACCATGTTAATCGGAATTGGATTGCTGTTGATACTTGGAATCATCGTGGTCGTATTGATCGTCATCGTCATGTACGCGGTGGGAATCTACAACAACCTGGTGACGCTGAAGAACGACATTGACCGGTCGTTTTCGAACATTGACGTCATCCTGAAGCAGCGCCATGACGAGCTGCCCAAGCTAATCGAAACCTGCAAAGGGTACATGCAGTACGAGCAAAAGACCCTGCAAGCGGTGGTGGAAGCGCGCAACGCTTACGGCCGCGCCACCACCCCGGGCGAAAAAGCCCAGGCCGATAACATGGTGACCGGGGCGCTCAAGACGTTGTTTGCCGTCGCTGAGAGTTATCCAGACCTGAAAGCCAACACCAATTTCATGCAACTTCAGGGGCGCATTACCGAGCTCGAAAACAAAATCGCCAACCAACGCACCACCTACAACACGGACGTTAACGACTACAACATCCGCATCGCCCAGGTTCCCGCCAATTTTGTGGCCGGGTTTATGGGACTGCAACCGCACGCCCTTTTCCAGGTGACCGAAGCCGATCGCGAAGACGTTCAAGTGAAATTTACCTAACCGCCCGGCGCGGGCGTGAGACTGTGGTGCGCATGGGCAGCGATTCCCGGGCCTACAAATACCTCGACTTGCTTACCGCGGCTTTCGTCGCGTTGCTGCTGATCACGTGCACCGTCGCCTCCAAAATCTTCGCGCCCGTGGCGGGCATGACCTTCAACGGCGGCGCACTTTTTATACCCTTCAACTACCTGTGCGGATGCATTCTGACGGAAGTTTATGGCTACGCGCGCACGCGCCGGGTGATCTGGACGGGCTTCCTCGCCGCGGCCTTCATGTCGCTCGGCTATTGGGTGGTCGGTCTAATCCCTGCGGCTCCGACGTGGCCGTACCAAGCCGCTTATGATTCCATCTTGGGCGTTGTCCCGCGAATTGTTACGGCCAGCCTGATTGCGTATTTTTTTGGCGAGTTCACCAATTCTTTTGTGGTGGCCAAAATGAAAATCCTCACCCAGGGGAAACACCTCTGGACCCGTACGGTGGGAGCGACGCTCGCCAGCCAGGCCGTCGATACAACAGTGTTTGTGGTGATAGCCTTTTATGGCACGCAGGCCTTCGGTTTGATTTTGTCACTTTCCGTTTCCATCTATCTCCTCAAAGTGATGATCGAAATAGTCGCCACGCCGCTGGTCTACCGGATTACAAGTTTTCTGAAGCGGGCGGAGGGAGAAGACTACTTCGACGTGGGCACGAACTTTAATCCCTTCGCTTTGTTTCGTGAAACCCGCTGAGCGCCTTTCTTAAGTTGCTACCAGCGCACCGAGTTCATTTTCTTTCATGAGATAATCTGGACATGTTGTCCCCTTTGGAATTATTGGATATCGCCCAAGACCTGGCCGCCCGCATCCCTCGCACCTCGGACTTTTCAGAGGAAAGAAATGTGTCGTGGCTGGCGGTTGGTATTGCCTCCCTTGTTATGGACGATATCAACAAAGCGCAAAGGGCGCTGGAGAACCTCGACTCCATCCGCGTTCAAGCGCGGCTAAGTCTTGATATTGGTAAGTGGGCGGGCAAGCATGCCGACTCCGAAGTTGGACGCAAAATCCTCGATGAAACTGTCTCGCAATTTTCGACCTTTGAGCCCTGGTTGGCACGGAATGACATCGCCGATTTGGTTCCGCCGATTTTCAAGGTGCTTGGCGTCGAGGCTGTGTATTCCATTGCCCGACGACTTGAGGATCCGTTCACGGCGGGCAACGTTCACGTGATGATTTCCTACCAATTGCCCGACGCCCCCGGGAGGCGCGAGCAACTCTTGATCGCGGAGAAGCTGGCGCTGAGTGTGCGCGAGGGAGACCGGGATTGGGCTCTACGCTGGGTTTTTGGGGGATACCAATGGGCGGGTCTCACGGATGATGCTGAACGGGTCCGGAACCTGGCGTCGATAGACCCTGAGAAGATTACTCGAGACGAGAATGCAATACTCGCGGAGGCCGACAAGGTCTTAGCCGACAGCAAAAGACTCTTTCCTCAGGCCCTGCCCGACACGCCACTCGCCCGCTTGCGCCGCTTTCTCGAGTACAAATACAACGATCTTAAAGTGATCTTTCTCGCCGACGCTTGCAGCGCGGGCAGCCTCATAGATCCGGAAATGGAGAAACTAATTCGGAGTGAGCCCTTCCAGCGCGTCGAACCCGCCCGGCCCGGGTGGCTTACAGGCGACACGTCGCAGTTCGACGCGGCAGGCATGGCGAACTTCCTGTTTGGCCGCCCTGTTTGCCAGCACGATGGCGATCGGGCGCCCCTTGAAGGTCAAAACTTGTGCGACAGCGACCTAGACCCCGAGGTTTTCGTTCGCCAGATGACCGGCCTGTTTCGAGACTTCGGCAGGCTCGCTGAACCTTTCACGCCTGAGCAGGTCGAGCAGGGGCTATGGTTCGTTTTCGGTCACCCATTTTGGCTGCGCGATATGGTGGGCGACCGAAGGGTATCGCCTGGACTGCGCGAAGAGTGCCTGCGCTCCATGATTCATCCATTTCGAGACTTTTTTCTGCCCCGGGAAGATAGCTTTTCAGGAACCGCCTTCTACATGTGGTGGGACTCTCTTCTGATATATGGTGGCGGGGAAACCCGCGCGGACCTCGAAACAATCTCCATCGATGTAATCCGGCTGATGTTGCGGTTGCCGGGCAAGGGATGCCAGTTCGCGGCGTTGCACGGGCTGAATCACCTATATCCCAATCCCGCCGCAACGGCTCTTGTCCAGCAATTCCTGGAAGACCATCGGGCGTCGTTGACGGCCGATGAGATCGGCTGGATTGAGTCCTGCGCCATTGGAGACGCGATGTAGTTCGAACTGTGTGCCAAGGCTCGACTTTTAGCCCGCGAGCGTGTAGCATCGGGCCATCCAGACACGCGGAATCCTGTTTTGAGGTTGATCATGAAACACAAACTCTTTGTTTCACTCATGGCCATTTGGCTTTCATTGGGCATTTGCATCGTGGCGCGCGGGCAGGAAAAGCCCCTGAATAAAGATCAAGTGCTGGCGCTGGTGCACAACAAGATGGGCGATGATGCAGGAGCCAAAGCCGTGGAGGCGAGCGGCATCGATTTTGAGCCCACCGCAGATTTTCTAAGCAGCCTGAAAAAAGCCGGTGCCAGCGATACGTTTCTTCAAGCCTTGCGCGCCGCCCATCAGCCCAAGCCGGCGGGCAGCGGCGATTTAAGTAAGTCGCTTTCCCAGCAGCAAATCCTGGAACTGTTGTCCGGAGACGTACCCAGCAGCCGCGTGGCCATGCTGGTGGGCGAACGCGGCCTCGACTTTAAACCTACCGACGCCTATCTGACGACGCTGGAGGGCGCGGGCGCCGAATCGGACCTTCTTGATGCTCTGCGCGTTGCCAAGCCTCCACAATCGCTGGGCAGCGCCACCAACCCAGGCAAAGTGATCAGTGCGCCGGACGAGGGCAAGCAAACAGAAGTGCAACAACACCTGATGCGCGGGTTGCAGTACAGGAAAAAACAGCAATTCACTGAGGCGGAGCAGGAATATCGCGCCGCCACTCAAATTGACCCGAAAAATGCCAATGTGTGGGTGGCGTTGGCCACCACTTATAACATGGAAGGCAAATCCGACGATGCCATTGCCGCAGCACACCATGCGCTTGAATTGAATCCTGGTCTGGACCGCGCGCACCTCGCCTTGGGAGTTGGAATGGGCACGAAGGGAGATCATGAAGGGGCGGCCGCCGAGTTTCGCAAGGCGTCGACCTTGAATCCAAACAACGAAATGGCGCACGATGACCTGGGCGTGTCACTCTTGCGACAAGGCAAAACCGATGAGGCCATCGTTGAGTTCCGTGATGCCCTGCGCGCGAATCCCCGGGATGAACACGCCCACAACGGTCTCGGGAACGCACTCAGAAAAAAAGGCAATTTGGCGGGTGCCATCTTCCAATTTCGCGAGGCAATTCGGATTAGACCCAAAAACGATTTGGCCCACATGAACCTGGGCGCCGCGTTGGAGCAAAATGGCAAACCCAAACTCGCCCTGGAGCAGTACCGTATCGCCTCTGAGCTGAAGCCGGAGAATCACGAGTACCGGCAGGCTTATGAAAAACTCCAGCAACGATCAAAAAAATGAAAATCTTAGGATAAAAAAAGGCCCGCATGGGGATGCGGGCCTGAAAGATAGAGGAAACTTTGGGTTTTCTATGTCTTACTTCTTCTTCTTTGCTTTCTTCTTTGCAGCCATATTCTCTCTCCTCCCCTGAGCGAAAAAATTAGACATTTCGCTCGATGCCACCAGTGGTGGCTGAACGCGTCCGCGCTACTATATGTAGTGTTTTTGCGCCTACTTGTCAAGAAGGATTATAAGTTTGAAATTCGCGCCGTCACCATCGCGTCTCGATCCTGAGGCGAAATTCAGTAGTTGAGGTAGAATTTTGTGGCGCATTGGTAATTCAATGGCGGATGAAAAGCACAAAGTGACGGTGGCGGAAGCGTTGGCCCAGTTGCCCGGACCCAAGGGCGAGCGTTTTGCGGAGGCCCTCCAGCATTGTAGTCTGGCGGTGGAAATTTACGCGCCGCGTGGCTCTGATCCGCAAACACCCCACTCCCGCGACGAAGCTTATGTGGTGGTTCGGGGCAGTGGTGAATTCATCAGCGGCGCCAGCCGCGACCGATTTGGTCCCGGCGACTTCCTCTTCGTACCCGCGGGAGTCGAGCATCGCTTCCTCAATTTCTCCGACGACCTCGTGGTGTGGGTCATATTTTTTGGCCCCGAAGGCGGAGAAGCCGGCCAGCCTATGGGAGAAAAGCGATGATGGACCTGCAATCAATTCAAGCCCTCTACAATTACAACCGCTGGGCCAACGCCCGAGTTCTGGAGGCGGTCTCCAAGTTGAGTCCTGAACAATTTTCGCGGGACTTGGAAAACAGCTTTCGCTCCGTCCGCGACACTCTGGTCCATATTCTCTCCGCCGAATGGATTTGGCTGGAGCGCTGGAATGGGACTTCTCCCAGAAGCATGTTGAGCGCGGCGGAATTTACCGACGTGGATGCCATCCGGAAGCGCTGGGACAAAGTGGAAAATGACCGCAGGGAACTTATCCGCTCACTTAGCGAAGAGAAGTTGGCCGCATTGCTCAGTTACGTAAACACGCGCGGCCAAACTTTTGCTTATCCCCTGTGGCAAATGCTGGTGCACGTTGCAAACCACTCCACCTACCATCGCGGACAAATCACCACGCTGCTCAGACAAGTGGGCGCCAAGCCGGTAACGACGGACTTTCTCGTATTTTACGATTCCAAATAGCTCCATATTTTCTATTCATGTGGTCAACACTGCCGGCGCAGGCAGGGTACGGGCGAATCTTTTCTGGCCCAACCGGGCGCGGCAGTTCTCGCACAGGCTTACCTGTTTCAGGTCAATCCATTCCACCGCGTGCGACGGCGCCATGGCGCACTGGTAGTCCTCGCAATGGATAAGGCCGAGGGTATGGCACAGTTCGTGTATCGACTCTTTCAATAGGCGCTGGCGCAGCAAAGCCGGGTCGGACGGAAGTCCATAAAATTCCTGCCGCAGGCGAAATGTGGAAACCACAGCGCAAGGGCCACTCAATTGAGCTTCGCCAAACACAAACGTCAAAATGGGAATGTAGAGGTCGAAGGGTGTGACAGCCACCAGCCGCCAAGTTTCGGGACGCATGCAGCTTTGCATCCCGGCCAGGATTTGGGTGGAGTGATATTGTTGCCTGCCCGGGTTGCGCGCCGATTGCGCGTCAAATGGCGCGCGAAGGATTTCACCTCGGGCGCCAAATTCCGGCGGGAGCGCCGCGCATAAATCATCGAGCACTCCAGGGCCCGGATCGCCAACGGGCAGCAGGTGTAGGAGGTTCATGCCGCTTCCACGGGCGTCCTCTTCCAGCCGTACCGCTTCAACTTACTGTGCAGGGTCACCCGATCGATCCCCAGCGCCTGCGCGGCCCTGGTCTGGTTGCCATCGCACTCTTCCATGACCGACAGGATGTGGTTGCGCTCGGCCTCTTCGAGGGTGCGCGACGCGGGATGGGTCCCGGCCAACTTCAAAGTAAAATCCCCCTCGGTCAGTTCGGGCTCACGGGCCACCACCATGGCGCGCTCCACGGCGTTCTCCAATTCGCGGACGTTGCCGGGCCAATTTGCCCTTTGAAGCAATTCCATTGCGGCGGGAGAAACGCGCGTGATGCGCCTGTTCATGGTCGAGGCGAATTTGCGGATAAAGTGATCCACGAGCAGTGGAATATCTTCGCGCCGCTCGCGCAGGGGCGGAAGCTCGATGCGAAAAACATTCAAGCGGTAATAGAGATCGTGGCGGAACTTTCCTTCCTCGATCAAGGTCTCCAGGCGCTTGTTGGTGGCGGCAACGCAGCGGAAGTCCAGGTGGATGGGCGCGTTGCCGCCCACGCGGGTGATCTCGCGCTCCTGCATGACGCGCAATAAATCGGTTTGAGTCTTCAAGCTGATGTCGCCGATCTCGTCCAGGAAAACGGTGCCGCCTTCGGCAATTTCAAAGTTGCCCTTTTTGCGATACTGCGCTCCGGTAAACGCGCCCTTCTCGTGGCCGAACAATTCGCTTTCCAGCAAGGATTCGGTGAGCGCCCCGCAGTGGATCACCGTCAGCGGGTTGTAGCGGCGCGGACTGGCGTTGTGAAGGGCGCGCGCCACCAGTTCCTTTCCCGTCCCGCTTTCGCCGGTGATCAGCACGGTGGCCTCAGTGGGACCCACGGTCGCGATGGCATCCAGCACCCGCTTCATCGCCGCAGACTGGCCCACCAGTTCCTGGGGGCGCGCCACGGCCGCCACCGTCTCCCGCAAATGTACGTTTTCCTTTTCGGCGCGGCGATGGGCGAGGGCGTTGTGCACCGTGTGGGCAATGTCCTCAGGATCAAACGGCTTGGTGATGTAATCGTAGGCTCCGTTCTTCAGGGCTACCACCGCGGTTTCCACGGAGGCGTAGCCCGTCATGATGATCACGACCAGATCGGGATAGATTTCGTGCAAGCGGCGCTGCAGTTCAATGCCGTCGGTTCCGGGCATCTTGATGTCGAGGAGCGCCAGGTCCCAATGGCGTTCCGCCAGGCGGGTGAGCGCCTGGCTGGCGCTCTCCGCCACGCCCACTTCATAACCTTCCTCGCGAAACCACTTGTCCAGCGAGTCGCGCACAATCAGTTCGTCATCAACTATCAGCAGATTTCCTTTGGTGTTCACGTTGGTTGACCTCGTTCCTGCAATGCGTCCGTGACAGCCGTGCCCAGGGGTGGGGCGGCGTGCACCGGAAGCGTGATGGTGAATTTAGCTCCGCGTTTCGGCTCCGAGGTAACTTCAATTCGCCCCTGATGCCGTTCAATAATGTTGCGGCTGATGGCCAGTCCAAGACCCACGCTGTGCCCACGATCCTTGGTGGTGAAGAACGGTTCGAAGAGCTGGGGTAGGAGCTCCGCCGCAATCCCCGCGCCATCGTCGCTCACCTCCACTTGCACTTGAGAGGCATCAGGCAGGTGCCGCGCGCGCACGGCGAGATTGCCGCCGGAGGGCATGGCGTCAATGGCGTTCATTACCAGGGCCAGAAGCACTTGCTCGATCTGCGCCGGGTCGCAGTGCACGGCGGGAAGATCGCGCCCCATTTCCACTTTCAACTGGATGTTGCCGAGCTCGATCCGGTGTTGCACCAGGCGCACGCACCGGTCGACAATCTGGCAGAGGTCGGTGGCTTCAAAATTCATGGGCGTGGCCCGGGCAAAGGTAAGCATGTTCTTCACGATGTCGCCGCAGCGGCGGCTTTCCGACTCAATCAGGTCCAACGAGTTCAGAATTTCCATGCGCGACTTGGCACTGTCGCGCGTGAACCATTTCTTGAGCAGCTTGGCGTAGGTCAGGATTCCCGCCAGCGGGTTGTTGATTTCATGCGCCACCACCGCTGCCAGCTTGCCGATGGAAGCCATTTTTTCCGCGCGCAGCATGTGATCGTGAGCACGGTTCAGTTCCTGCGTCTTTTGCGCCACGCGAGCCTCGAGAGTCTTGTTCAAACCGGTCAATTGCAAGTGCGCATCGGAAAGTTCGCCGGTCATCCTGTTGAACGAATCGGCCAGAACGCCCAGCTCGTCGCGCGAATGCACGGCGATGGAGTGGCTGAGGTCTCCCTGCGCCACCTGCTGAATCCCTGTGGTTAGTTCCTGAATGGGTTTGTGCACCACCAGCCAGATGAAGGCGACGCTCACCAGCGAGACCAGCACCACGGCGCCACCGGTGAAGTAAACAAGCTGCGCCTGGTCTTGCGCGAGTTGGGCGTCCACGGTATCGAGCGAAAGGTCAGTGTCAATCACTCCCAGAATCCGCCGGCCGGGCGGATGAGCATGGCAACCGGCGGTGGAGCAGGTTATGTCATTCTCAATCGGGCGGATGGACCCGAGAACGCGATGCCCTTGGGCGTCCGCGAAGATCCGGGCCCGGTCGGGCCGGTTAAGCCGAGCCAGCGGCTGGGATTGCGCATGGCAGCCATAACAGGCTTCGGCGCGCTTATCCAGGAGCTTGTTCACTTCGCCCGGGTCGGTGGAGTAGCTGATGCGTCCCTCTTCATTGAAAATTCGAATGCGACGGATGCCCTGCTCACTGCCAATGGTGTGGATGACTTCATAGAGGGCCTCGCGATCGTTGCGCAACATTTGGTAGCGCGTGCTGCGCTGAATGAGATCGCCGATGCGGTCGACGCTTTGCAGCACCGTTTGTTCCGATTGGTGGCGCTGCAAACGCAAATTGAGATACCCGAAAACTGTAAACAGAACCACTGTGCTAACCACCAAGTACGCTGCCAGCTTGGCTGCCAGGCCAAGATGCAATCTCGAGTACCATGCCGCTTGGCGGTCCATAGATCACGCCCTTCGGGAAAATGCCAATTCGGCCTGTGGAGCCGGTGGCAGGGAGCTTTCGGTTAAAATCGCCGAGCTGGGCACCTGCGCCTCGGGGAAAATGGGCAGGTGCTTTGCCGCCAACCGAAACAACGCGAACGCACCCGCAATAAGGCTGAATGTGACCATCCACTCGCTCCATTTCGGGAAGTAATGCGTGCTGGATGCTGCTTCGATCCCCGTCAGGCTGACGTTCAGCCGGTTTGCCACCATGCCCAGAATCACCATCGCCGAGCAGACGTAAAGCGCGGTGGGATTGTTGCGAACGCGGCGATGGAAAAGCAGCGCCGCCGGCGCCAGCATCAGTCCGATTTCCAGAAGGAAAAGCCACGTTTCAGTCCGATTGACCAACAATAAATGCAGCATGCCGCGCTGGTGCAAGTCCCAGAACCTCATCGCCAGGTAGAAAGTGAGTAGCACAGCCAGCACGCTTCCCATGCTTTCCAAAAGTGGCAGTGGCAGTTGGCGGTGAAAGGCTTTGGCGCTATGCCAGGAGGCGAACATGACCACTGCAAATCCGGAGCACGCCGCCGAAACAAAGAAGAAAACCGGCAAGAGCGGTGTGTACCATAGCGGGTAGAGCTTGTAGGGAACGATCAGGAAGATGGTGCCGAGCGAAGATTGGTGCAGAGTGGAAAGGACCACGCCGAACAGAACCACCGGAACGGAGATGGTCCGGAGGACACGGAGTGAAGCGCGCCACCCCAGGCGTTCGCACACCGCCGGAGCCAGTTCGAGCATGAGTACGGTGAGGTAAAGCATTACGCACCAGCACACCTCAAAGAGCACCGAATGTGGATTCCACATGAAAATAGGGTGCCAGATGCGAAGAGGCTGGCCGATGTCGATGGTCAGACCGATGATCATCACCAAATAGCCGAGAAAAGCGGTCAGAATCGCCGGGCGGAGGACGGGTTTATACTTCTCCACATTAAATATGTGCACCGTGGCCGCCAATGTGAATCCTCCGGCGCCAAGGGCAATTCCGGCGAGCACGTTGAAACCTTTCCACAGCCCCCACGGGAAGGCGTCGGTCTGATTGGTGGCTGCACCCAGGCCGTATACAACTCGGACATACAGCGCCGCAAGGCCTCCGGCCATGATGAAATAGAAGAGCGCCTTCCAAAACGTCAACTGTCTCCTGAGTGTGGCGGCGAGATTCATGATTTCGTCTCCTTGGTCCCATTGCCGCCTTCCGCCGCCTCAACTTCCTGCCGGCGGTGAGTGATCCACCAAACACCGCTCAGTAGGACTCCGCCCATCGTCGCGATGTCCGGAACGTGCTCAAGAACCCGCCAGGTAAGCATGGGCACGGGCTCATTCGTGAGGTCGCTGCGGTATCCGAACTGGGAGAAGGGGACGCTGGAGAGAAGCAGAACCGAAGTCCCACCAACTTCGGATTCGCCAAAGATATGGTTCACATACTGATCCGGCTTCTCGCTGATGCGCTTACGCGCCTCGGCGATCAGTGCGTCTCGATCGCCGAAGATGGTGGCTCCCGTGGGGCAAGCCTCGGCGCAAGCCGTCATGCGGCCGGCCGCCACGCGGTCGCCGCACATGTCGCACTTCTGCACGATGGGAAACTGCTTATCCCATTGGTAAGCGGGTACCTGAAACGGACAAGCCAACATGCAATATCGGCAGCCGATGCAGCGCGTCTGGTCGTAGACCACGGGGCCGGCGGCGTTCTTTTTGAACGCTCCTACCAGGCAGACCGAGACGCAAGTGGGCTCGGCGCAATTCATGCATAAACGGCGCATAAACTTGTCGCCGCGTGTGACAACGGTGGTCAACTTGGACGCCGACAGCTGCTCACGGCTGGCGATGACGTCGTCATAGGGCAGTTTGTTCCGCTCCGCGCATGCCTTCTCGCATAATCTGCAGCCCACACAAAGGGTCGCATCATAGAGGATAGCTTTACTCATGGCGCTCCTCCTGATATTCCCCCTTGGTTCCCGTGGCCGCGGCGGACATTCTGCCCGGAGCCACCAGCGTCTCCGGCCTTCCCCCTTCGCTGAGGGCAGGAACAGGATCTCGCCAACTGCCCCCGAAGTGCTCGTGGCGCCCCATATCAAAATTGAAGATCTTGGAAAAAGTCCGCCGGGGGGGTTGAGTGATGACCTTACGTTGAATCGTCATGAGAGCCCTCGCCTGGTGCGATGAATCCCACTGTTGCGTTTTTCTGCACCAGATCCTTCCGCTATCAGGATCGGACTTTCCGCCTGAAATGACCGTGATACTCATCACCTGGGTTCGTGACAGGAGTCACCAGGTTGGAAAGGGGTCCGGTGTCGTTCATAGGGTTGACGCGTCCATTCAGGCTGTCCCTCGGAGTCAAGTCGGACCCGAAGGAAATAGCAGCGCCAAGCTTCATGGTGGAGCTTGGCGCTGTGACGATGCGAATCACACTTCCTGCGGATTGCCTCATTCAAGCGTGAACCTAGGTCAGGAAGAATTCGTGGGCCAGCTCATTCCAACTCTCTTCGGACAGATGAGTGCTTGTGTCCGCCACCGCCACACCTCCGTCCTGCGCCACTGCTCCCGCCAGGGCTGGAAGCCTGATCATCAAGCGGCTGGCTGCATCTTCCATCCAGCGGCGCGCCAAGCTGCCGCCCAGCAGATTGCGAAAACTGGTCTTGGCATCCGGAGAATGTACAGTGAGCAACCAGCCTTCCCCGTATGGGTCGCGAGTGGCCAGTGCGGGATCTTTCACGATGGCTTGGTTAACTCCGGCAACTTCACCCTCGATCGGAGAAACCAGTGAGGCCCTTTTGCCGTCCTCGAACACGGTCATGATTTTCTGGCCTTGGCGGATCCACTGTCCCTGCTTGGGCAATTCGATGCTTTCAACTTTTCCCACAAAGCGAGCCGCGAAGTCGTCCATGCCCACCCGAACCAAAGTTGGGCTCTCGCCAAGCGCCCACGTGTGCCCGGGATGGTAGCGGAGGACAGCGGGAAGTTGGAATCCCGCGACCAAAGGCGGCATAGTCCGTGAAAGCTCCGTGCTGGGCTTGAACGCGAGCGCCGGAACTGGTTGCTCTGCGGGTTTCCGATTGCGGAAATAGTCGATGGTCAGGAAGATCGCGAAGGTGAGAATTACCAGGATTACCGTCATGTGCTACCTCCTCGCGGGTTCGTGCCCGCATCCATCTCCTACTAATGCAAGCGGGCTGCCAGGCCGCGGACTATATTCAAAAGGAGATAACAGTGAAGGCATTTTGTTGACTAACTTAGAGATAGAGCGGTCAGGATCGTTTCCGTGCAAAAGAAGGTCGCTGAGGCTTAAACCTTTCGTTGCTGAAAATCACTACAGCAAAAAATTGCGGAAAAGGTCCCACGGCGGGAACTTCCAGAAAGCATTGGCATTGACGCGAACGAACGATCTGTTGAATTATTCATCACCAGGTGTTGTTGTTTTCGGCGGTTATGTAGAGCTAAGGTCCACGTAATCCGGGACGCGCATTGGACCTCGCTTTTTGTGGTAGACTTCCACTCGCTGCGATTGAAATTTAAACCAAGGATTTCATTCCCATGGCTCAAACCTCTCCTCAATCCAAGAACTATGACGTAATTATCGTCGGCTCGGGGGCGGGCGGCGGGATGGCGGCCTACGTCCTGACCAAGGCGGGCGCCAAGTGCCTGATGCTGGAGGCGGGAAGCTGGTACGACACCGCCAAGGAATCCAAGATGATGGAGTGGAATTACAACGCTCCGCACCGGGGAGCTTCCACACCACAAAAACCATTTGGATACTTTGATGCCTCCGAGGGTGGATGGCAGGTGGAAGGCGAGCCCTACACCAGCGCCGAGGGCAATGACTGGATGTGGTGGCGTTCGCGAATGCTCGGCGGGCGCACCAATCACTGGGGGCGGATTTCCCTGCGCATGGGCCCTTACGATTTCAAACCATATAGCCGCGATGGCAAGGGCTTCGATTGGCCGATTACTTACGACGATCTGGCTCCTTATTACGACAAGACGGAAGAATTGATCGGAGTCTTCGGGACCCATGAGGGCAAGGAAAACACTCCGGACGGAAAGTTTCTGCCCGCCCCAACGCCGCGCTGCCATGAATTATTGATCCAAAAAGCTTGCGAGAAACTTGGAATTCCCTGCATTCCCGCGCGCCTGTCCATAATCACCCGCCCGCATCATGGGCGGCCGGCCTGCCATTACTGCGGGCAATGCGGACGAAGCTGCGCCACCGGTTCGAATTTTTCTTCACCCACAGTTTTGCTGCCGCCCGCTCTTGCAACGAAGAATCTTGAGATCCGCTGCGATGCCATGGTGCGCGAAGTGTTGGTGAATTCAGAAGGGTTGGCCAGCGGGGTGAGTTATATCGATAAGAAGACCCGCAAAGAAGTTCAAGTGCGTGGAAAAATTGTGGTGCTGGCCGCCAGCGCCTGCGAGACGGCGCGGCTGTTATTGAACTCACGAAGCAGAATGTTCCCCAACGGCCTCGCCAATTCGAGCGGCCTGGTGGGGAAATACCTGATGGATACAGTGGGCACCGCCGTGGGCGGTTTTTTCCCCATCCTCACCGACCTGCCTCCCCATAACGAAGACGGTGTGGGCGGAATGCACCTCTACATGCCGTGGTGGAATTATCAGAAACAATTAAGAAACGAACTGCCTTTCGCGCGCGGCTACCACATTGAATTTGGCGGCGGGCGCGGCATGCCGGGTGGCGGCGTGATGAATGGGACGGAAAAATTTCTGGGCGGCGGTTATGGCGTGGAGTTGAAGCGCGGTTGCCGCAAGATCTACGGCGCCCACATGGGCTTCTCCGTTCGCGGAGAAATGATTCCCAACAAAGACAGCTATTGCGAGATTGACCCCAATGTGGTGGACCAATGGGGCATTCCCGTCCTCAAGTTCCATTTCAAGTGGAGTGACGACGAAATCCTGCAGGCCAAGCACGGCCAGGAAACTTTCCGGGAAATAATTCTGGCGGCGGGAGGCGAAGTCACCTATTCCTCGGGCGCGGAGACCCAGTGGGGTATTTCCCGCGGCGGCGAGATTATTCACGAAGTGGGAACCACGCAAATGGGCGACGACCGCAGGAAGTCTGTACTTAACTCGAATTGCCAGGCGTGGGATTGTAAGAATCTGTTTGCCACCGATGGCGCGCCCTTCGTCAGCAATGCGGACAAAAACCCGACGCTTAGCATCATGGCGCTGGCCTGGCGCACTTCGGAATATATTGCTGATCAGGTGAAGAAGATGAACGTGTGACATTTCTGATTTGCGATTTACGATTTGTGATTGGGATGTGAGGTGACTATGAGCAGAATCAAAGAGCAAAACCCTGCCAATGCGGCTCCGCCTTCGACGCAAGGGAGCGAGTCCCGAAGCCCGAACGCCGAAGCCCGCGGCTCTCTCAAACGGCGCGACATGCTGAAAGCCATGACGGCTGTTCCAGCCGCGGCTCTGGTGTCCCTCTCGCCAGCGGCAACGATGCCGGCTCACGCCGCACCGCCAACAACCACAAACGGCTCCGCGGTTGAACAGGCGGCATTGTTATATAAACGGAAAGCGCTGGATGAACACGAGTGGCAGACCGTTCGCATCTTAAGCGATTGGATTATTCCCGACGATGACCGCAGCGGCAGCGCCACCGATGCCGGAGTGCCCGAATTCATCGACGACTGGCTGGATTTCCGGCGCGGGCGGACTCTCGACATAATTCGAGGCGGCCTGACCTGGCTCGACCTTGAATGCAACCGGCAGCATCATCACGATTTCGCCGACTGCTCCAAAGAGCAACAAAAACAAATGCTCGATCGAATTGCCTTTCCAAAGGAAGCCGCGCCGGAAGACTCGGCGGGTGTCGCATTCTTCAACGAGATGCGCGACCTCGTGGTGAGTGGTTTCTTCTCAAGCAAGATGGGCGTAAAAGACCTGCCGTACCTGGGAAATCAGATGCTGACGGAGTGGAACGGCTGCCCCCCTGAGGTCCTTGTTAAATTGGGACTCAAGTAAGTGGAGAGTGAACAATTCACTCAACACGCTCGCAGAGCATGACTTTGTCCTCTCCATCCACTTCATGCAAGCGGACTTCGATCACTTCATTGTCGGCGGTCTGAACGACGCGGCCAATGTAGTTGGCTTGGATGGGAAGTTCGCGGTGGCCGCGATCGATGAGCACGCAGAGTTCGACGCGCCGCGGCCGTCCCTGTTCCACCAGCGCGTCCAGCGCTGCGCGCGTGGTTCTGCCGGTGTAGAGCACATCATCCACCATGATCACATTCTTGTCCTGCACAGAGAATGGCAGCTTCGCCCGCTGGACCACCGGCTTCTGATCCACCGTCGAGAGGTCGTCGCGATAGAAAGTAATGTCGAGGATTCCGACGGGTGTCGCGGTCTTCTCGATTTCCGAAATCTTCTGGGCGAGCCGGGATGCGAGAGGTACTCCCCGGCGGCGGATCCCCACGAACACCAATCCTTCATTCCCATTGTTTCGTTCCACAATTTCGTGGGCCAGGCGGACCAACGTCCGCTCAATTTCAGACCCTGACATTAACTGCGCCTTTTCGCGGACTCCAACTTTGGCGCCAGGCGCGCCTGCGGCTTCGGTTTTTTTCATATTTCCTCCGGGGCGCATTATAGCATTCGGGGAGAGGATAGGTGGCATGTCGCATGCAGCATGCAGGCAGAGATGAACAACACAATTATTTTTGCGGGATTCTTCCCGGAAATGATATAGGCTATGCGCCCTGACGTCCAATATCGACCCCGGTTTTCTCTGTAAAGTAAAAACTGTGAAGCGAATCAACTACGAATTCAAAGCACGTTTAAGGCGCGATGACGTGGTGCGGATGGCGCTCAAGAGTTTGCGCGCGCGATACATTGGGACCGACCACCAGGTGGACACATATTTTCATGTTCCCTCAGGCAGGCTGAAGATTCGCGAGGGGCGCATCGAGAATGCGTTGATCTTTTACCAGCGCACGGATGCGGGCCGCGCCCGGAGGTCGAAAATTGAAATGATGATGCTTCCTCCGCGCAATTCGATTCGCGCCATCCTATCCGCTGCGATTGGCGTTCTGGCGGTGGTGGACAAGCGCCGCGAAATCTATTTTGTGGGCAACGTCAAGGTTCACCTCGACCGGGTTCGCGGCCTGGGAAAGTTTGTGGAGGTCGAGGCCATTTCGCGCGGGGGGAGCGTGGCGAAAATTCGAGAACAAGCGCGAAGGTTTCAGAAGTTATTTGGCATCAAAGCGTCGGACATTGTGGCGCAATCATATTCGGATATGATCCTTAAGAGTTGAGAGTCGAAAGTTAAACGTTAAGAGTCAAGAACCTGGTGCCCTCAACTTTTAACTTTCAACTATTCAACCGTGCTCCTTTCTCCCATAACTTTCTTCTTGCAACACGTCCATTCCGCGATAGACTTTCCTGCTTTGGGCTGTGGTGTCATTTGGAATTGGATTCATTTCGAGGCCCGCCTCGGCGGGGCATTCCCGCGAAGGCGAATCCAGTCTTTCGTCCGCGCATTTTAATGATTTAGTGGATTGGATTCCCGCCTTCGCGGGAATGACGGCGCGCGAGCACCCGCGTCGGGCAAATGACCCCACTGCTCTGCTTTGAAGAAAAGATCGCCAGATCATTAAATGTAATTTATGTAGGGGAAATCCTATGCCCGATGTTTATGACGCCGTGGTGGTGGGTTCCGGGGCCGCGGGTGGGATGGCCGCCACCGAACTCTGCCTCAAAGGCCTCAAAGTGCTGTTGTTGGAGGCGGGCCCAAAGCTCGACCAGGCCACCGATTTTCAGCATCACAAAAAACCTTACGAATTTCCCTTCCGCGGGCGCATCCGGCCCCTTGAACAGGCCAAATACAATTACGTGGTCAACGAGTGGAATAAGCCGACCTTCGTCAATGAACTTGAACACCCCTATACGGGAAAGAAATTTGCCTGGGTGCGCGCGCGCGCCGTGGGCGGCAAGACGCTGCATTGGGGGCTGGTGGCGCTGCGCTTCAGCCCGCGCGATTTTAAGGCGGCGAGTTTCGACGGATTTGGAGTGAACTGGCCCATCAGCTACGAAGACGTGGAGCCGTACTACACCCGGGTGGAAGAGATGATCGGTGTTTGCGGCATGGCCGAGCATCTGGAAAATAATCCGGACAGCCATTTCCTAAAACCGGTGCCGCTTACCTGTCCTGAGGCGATTTTCCGCTCCACGATGCGCTCCAAATTCCCCGATCGGCCGGTAATCTACGGGCGATCGGCGACCGCAACCGAACCCATCAACGGCCGCGCGCCCTGCCACTATTGCGGACACTGCGGGCGGGTTTGCAACGTGTCGGCATCGTTTAGCTCTGCGGGAGTGCTTCTGCCCATCGCGGAAAAAACCGGCAACCTCACCTTGAGGACCAACGCGGTAGCCTGGAAAGTACTGCGCAACAAGGAAGGCAAAGCGAAAAGCGTTCTGTATGTGGACCGGCAGACCCGTGAATTACGGGAGGCCTTTGGCAAAGTGATCGTTCTGGGCGCCGGCTGCATGGAATCCACCAGGATTCTGCTGAACTCAAAAGATGAAGAATTCCCGAGCGGCCTCGCCAATTCGAGCGGTGCGCTGGGGAAACATTTTTGCGAGCAGATTATGGCGGGAAGCATCATGGGGGTGGTACCCAAATTGCGGGGGCGCAGATCGTTAGCTGATGACGCGCGTCCCGACGGCACCGGAATCTACATCCCCCGGTTCCGCAACCTGAAGGACAAACAAGCCGGCTTCATTCGCGGCTACGGTTTTGAGGGCGGAGGGGGCAGCTCGGAATTTCCCGGCTTCGCGCGCAAGATACCCGGTTTTGGCGCCGCATTCAAGGAAGAGGTAAAAAAGAATTCCGCCACCATTTTCAGCATCGGTTCGTTTGGGGAAGTATTGGCGCGTCCGGAAAACTACGTGGAAATCGATCCTGAAGTCCGCGATGCCTGGGGCATTCCCGTTCTAAAGTTTAATATCGAGTGGGGATCGAACGAGTTGGCGATGGCGAAAGACATGGTGGCCACGCAGGAGGAGATGTTCCACGCCGCCGGAATCGAAGTGATGAGTGAACGCACTACTGTCCTGCCTCCCGGATGGAGCATTCACGAAGCGGGCACGGCGCGCATGGGCGATGACCCGAAGGCATCGGTGGTCAATAAATTCAATCAGTGTCATGACGTCAAAAATCTTTTTGTAGCCGATGCGGCGGCATTTGTATCCTCGACGGAGAAGAACCCGACACTCACTATCCTCACGCTCGCCATGCGAGCCAGCGATCACATCGCGGAAGAATTCCGCCTCGGCCATCTGGGCTGAACAAAGATTAAGTTCGATCGAAACATGGAAAATTACCCTGGCGTTGAAGTCCGGCTTGAAGATGTGCTGAAGGAAATTACCGACGCCGGCAGGATCACTTTGAACCGCCTTGCGCCGGCGCTGAATGCCCGGTCGGCGTCCCTCTCCAAGAAACTGCGTCCTCTCTTGCGGGAAGGGTTAATCCGCACTGCGACCCAGCGCAAAATGATCGAGCTCAACCCCGAGTATGGCTGCGTGGTGGGAATTGATATGGGCGCCAGCCACTTGCATTATGCACTCGCTGATTTTCGCGGTGACATTCTGCGCGACGCAACCGAGAAGATCCGCCCCGAAGACGGCCCGGCAAGACTCATTGCCCAGATCAAAGAAGGCCTCCGGCGCATGGTGACCCTGGCGGCCAATGAGCATCCCGGCGGAAAGACTGCGAACCGGGTGGGCAAGCAGGCCAGGCGACCTTTCGCTCTCCGAGGCATCGCTATCGGAGTGCCTAGTCCCGTTGATCCCGTAAGTGGAGCGGTTGCCTTTGCCAACAATTTGCCGGGATGGAAAAACATTCATCTGGCGCGCGCTCTGGAAAAAGAGTTTCGCCTGCCGGTGGTCATTGAAAATGACGCCAACATGGCCGCTCTCGGTGAACGATGGAGGGGAGTCGCACGTGGAGTTCAGAGTTTTGTCTTCATCGCCCTGGGCACGGGCATCGGCTCGGGAATTGTGGTGGACGGCAACCTTGTGCGCGGACGCACCGGTTCCGCCGGGGAACTCTTCCGGCTGAATGTCGAGTGGCCCAGATGGGACGAAGATTTTGGGGACATCGGGTATTTTGAGACGCACGTTTCCGGAATGGGTATTGCCCGCGAGGGCCGCAAGCGGTTGGGCGCTGCCGCAAATCCGCAGCCCGGCAATTTGGCTGCCGAGCGCGATGCCTATTTCGTGTTTGAAGCTTTCCGCCAGGGAAATCCCCAGGCGCGCGCGGCGCTCATCCAGGTATTCACCATGTTGGGCGTTGGGATTTCCGATATTGTGGCGATTCTCGATCCGGACTTGATTGTTCTTGGTGGAGGTGTGGTGAAAGGCGCTCCCAAGCTTCTGCTCACCACGCTAAACCGAGTAGTGACGCGTATCCAGAAAGAAATCACGCCTCCGATCAAGATCAGCGCGCTTGAAGACAAGGCGCAAACTTACGGTGCGATTTACTGCGCCCTAATTTGCGGACAAAAGGCGGCCTTGCGTCGGCTCACCTGAGGGTTGCCCTCCCCATTCTGCAAGCGTAAGCTAACCGGGTAATAATTCTCCTGGAGGATTTTCGATGGACACCGAACTCAAAGGAAAAATCGCTGTCGTCACCGGGGGCACGAGGGGGATTGGCTACAGCGTCGCCCAAGCGCTACTTGCCGGAGGCGCAAGTGTTTTTATCTGCGGGCGCGACGAAGCGTCGTTAAAAACTTCACTTGAGAGTTTATCCGGCGCAGGATCAAAAAATCGCATCGCGGGAATTATCGCCGACGTTCGCCGCTATGAAGATTGCCGCAACGTCATCCAGGGCGCGGCTGACCGCTTTGGAGGGCTCGACATTCTGGTGAATAATGCAGGAATCGGAATCTTCAAGTCCGTCGATCAGCTTTCGCGGGAGGAATGGGACTCCATCGTCCAGACCAATCTCTCCGGAGTATTTTACTGTTGCCGCGAAGCCATTCCACTGATGCGCAAGCGGGGCGGCGGGTACATCTTTAATATTTCGAGTCTTGCCGGCATCAATCCCTTCGCGGGAGGAAGCGCCTACAACGCTTCCAAGTTTGGGTTGAACGGATTCAGCGAGGCCATGATGCAGGACGTCCGCCACGACGGTATTCGAGTGAGCTACATCATGCCGGGCAGCGTGGCCACGGACTTTGCCGCGGCTCCCGGGTCCAGGCAGCGCGAAGCATGGAAGCTGACTGCAAGCGACATCGCCAAAGCTGTTGTCGATCTCTATGCCTATCCGGCAAGCTCGCTCGCCAGCCGAATCGAGCTGCGCCCGTCCCAGCCGCCCAGGAAAAAATGATTTGGTGATACCAGTATGCCAGTCGGAAAAATATTTGAACCAAAATTGAATTGGAGGCAAGTTATGCGTCTCAAGACTGCCGCCCTACTGGTATTTGCCTTCGCCGCAACCTGCCGCGCGGACGACCTTCCTCTGGTGACCCAGGTGGAATATCAACCGCTGGCTGCACAGGTGGTGCGAGTGCTCGACGCGCTCGCCAATATAGGTGACCCGCTGCCTGCCGTGGATGCTACGGAACTGAGGCGGCTCTCGAACGGGGCAGCGAATACGTCCGAGTCAATTCGCGACATCCAGAAAATTCTTGACCGCCATTGCCTGGTGGGAGTGGAAATTAATCCAGAGAGCCGGATAAGAGTGGAGCAGGGCGCGGCCCGGCCCGAGCTTGCGGAGCAGGGATGGCGCGCGTTTTTGGTAAAAGTACACAACCAGGCCGGCGTGACCGCCGTCCTTGCCGCTCACAGCCCCAATGCCGGGCGTCTTGCGGGAGCCAACGACTTCGAGGTGCAGGGGAAATTCCTGGACCTGTTGATGTACGACAAGCAGCCCATGCATCCCCGGCTCTCCGGCCTCGAACTCGAATACCGGATACTTCTCTTGTATTCGCGAGACGCCGGAAAGCGCGAGGCCAAGCTGAGTTTTGACGTCGGACAAGGCACGCAGGACCTCGGCTTCCGCAACGATGTGGACATTCTATTTGTTGCGAAGCCCGCGTCCCGTGTCACCCTGCACATTTCTGACTTCGACGGCCAACCCACCACGGCTTCCTTTCTGATTCGAGACAATCTCGGCCGGGTCTATCCGTCGCAGGCCAAAAGGCTCGCGCCTGACTTTGCCTTCCAGCCCCAGATTTATCGGGCCGATGGCGAGTCTGTCCTTCTGCCGCCGGGCGAATACACCTTCGAAAGTTCGCGGGGTCCTGAGTATCGCAAAACAACACGCCATCTTACGGTGGGCGACCATCCAGTTGAGATGAGCATTAAGCTTGAGCGTTGGATCAACCCGGCGAAGCTGGGTTGGTATTCGGGCGACCACCACATTCACGCGGCAGGCTGTGCGCACTACGAAAAGCCTTCCGAGGGCGTTTATCCCAAGGACATGATGCGGCATATTCTCGGTGAGGATTTGAACGTTGGAGAAGTTCTCAGTTGGGGCCCGGGTTGGTACTTCCAGAAAACTTTCTTTGAGGGGAAGGCAAACTCACTCTCCACCAAAGATACGCTGATGCGTTATGACGTGGAAGTTTCCGGCTTCCCGTCCAGCCATTCCGGGCACCTTTGCCTCCTCGGCCTGAAGGACCAGGATTATCCCGGCACCAAAAGAATTGAGGATTGGCCGAGCTACGGCATTCCCATCCTCCGCTGGGCAAAGGCGCAAGGCGCCGTGGTGGGCTATGCTCATTCGGGTTGGGGGCTGGCCATCAAGGAAGAAAAACTTCCCACCGACGAGGTTCCCCCTTTTGACGGCATCGGCGCCAACGAATACATCGTGAGTGTGACCGAAGGGCTGCCCGACTTCATTTCCACCATGGACACGCCCTACGCCTGGGAGCTCAACATCTGGTATCACACGCTCAACGTCGGCTACCGCACGCGCATCAGCGGCGAAACGGATTTCCCCTGCATTTACGGGGACCGCGTGGGTATTGGCCGCAGCTACGTTCGCGAGATGGGCGCGCTGACTTATCAGGATTGGCTGGAAGGCGTGCGCGCCGGCCGCAGCTATGTTTCAGACGGCAAGAGTCACTTACTTAATTTCAAAGTGAACGAAGTGCAAGTAGGCGTGGAGAGCAGCGAGTTACGGATGGCGCAGCCCGGCAACGTCAAGGTTACCGCCCAAGTGGCTGCGATGCTCGACGAGGCGCCGGATGAAAACATCCGAAAGTTGCCTTATACGGAGAAACTCTATTGGGACCTCGAGCGTGCCCGAGTCGGAGATTCGAGGAAAGTTCCACTCGAATTGGTGGTCAATGGATTGCCCGTGGCGCGCCAGGAAATCATTGCAGACGGCACGGTTCGGCCGGTCGAATTCAACTACAAGATCGATCGCAGCAGCTGGGTTGCTTTGCGGATTCTTCCCTCTTCCCATACCAATCCCATCTTCGTCCTGGTGGGCGGCAAGCCCATTCGCGCTTCGCGCAAAAGCGCGGAGTGGTGCCTGAAAGCAGTGGATCAATGCTGGAGCCAGAAGGCGCCCAAGATTCGCCCTGAAGAATTTGTGGATGCAGAACGCGCCTACGAATCTGCCCGCCAGGCCTATCGCGAGCGGCTGAAAGAATCCGATCAGGATTGAGCGCCCACTCATTTGTCGCGGTCAGTCGCATCGTGTACAATACCCTTCTCGGTTTACGGATTGAATCCCCATCAGGAGAAACGGGTCGCGCGCGCGGCCGGCAATGGCGCATCTTCTCGACGCACTGAACCACCAACAACGCGAAGCGGTAGAGACCACCGAGGGCCCGCTTCTGATTCTGGCGGGAGCGGGCAGCGGCAAGACGCGCGTCATCACTTATCGCATCGCCTACCTGATTGAATCGCGCGGAGTTGCGCCCCAGTCCATCCTGGCCGTAACTTTCACCAACAAGGCCGCCGACCAGATGAAATCCCGTGTGGCGGCGTTGCTTTCCGAGGGCACTGCCTCCTGGCCTCACATTTCCACTTTCCATTCTTTTTGTGTACGGGTGTTGCGGCGCAGCATTGACCACATCGGCTATACGAGGGATTTCTCGATATATGATGAGGACGACCAGCAGCGAACCATCAAGGTTTGCCTGAAGGAACTGGGCCTGAGCGAACAAGTCACTTCGCCCCGGGCGGCGCTTGGCCGCATCAGTTACGCCAAGAATCACGGACAGTCGCCTGAAGACATGTACCGCCAGGCCGTGGATCCTGAATCAGAAAAACTGGCGTCCGTGTTTGAACGCTACGAGAAGAAGCTTCGCCAGGCCAACGCCCTCGATTTTGACGACCTGCTTTTGAAAACGGCGCATCTTTTGGACGAGGCTCCCGCCGTCCGCGAAGAATACAACCAGCGTTATCTCTACATTCTGGTGGATGAGTACCAGGACACCAACCGCACCCAGTACCGTTTGATCCGGCAGCTTACGCAAAGCCACTCGAACCTGTGCGTGGTGGGCGACGAAGACCAATCGATTTATCGCTGGCGCGGGGCCGACATCGAAAACATTCTGAGCTTCGAAAAGGATTTCCCCCAAACCAAAGTGATTCGTTTGGAACAGAATTATCGTTCCACTCAGATGATTTTGGACGCGGCCACCGCCGTGGTCAGCCGGAACCTGGCGCGCAAAGGGAAAAAACTTTGGACGGATAAGGGGCATGGCGACCGGATTCGTGTGGTGGAAATGGAGGACGCGGAAGAAGAAGGCTTGTTCGTCGCCGGCGAAATCAGTTCCTTGCTGCCGCTGGATGAAGGGTCAAGTGTTGGAGTTCTTTACCGCACCAATGCCCAATCGCGCGTATTTGAGGAGGCGCTGCGCCGGAGTCAAATCGAGTACCGGTTAGTGGGGGGATTCAGTTTTTACACGCGCGCCGAGATCAAGGACGCTCTGGCTTACGCGCGTCTGGCCTGCAACCTTCGCGATGACAGTGCCCTAACTCGCATCATCAATACACCGCCACGGGGAATTGGAAATTCCACCCTGGACGCGCTGCGCGAGTCGGCGCGCCGGCGCAACGAAAGCCTGTGGGGTGCGCTCGAACTTGAAGTGAACGAAAGGCAGTTGCCCGCGCGGTCGTTGAAGGCACTGAAAGAGTTTTATGAGACCATGCGCGCCCTGGCTGCGGACCGGGAGAAACTCGACATGAGCGAATTCTTCCAAAGCCTGCTCGCCCGCACCAAAATGCTGGAGGTTTTGAAGGCGGAAAACCTGCCCGAGTCGGAAGGCCGCATCGAGAACCTTCAAGAATTGGTGACCGCCGCCGCCGAGGCCGGGGATCGCGGCGAAACCCTGGCCGAATTCCTGGATCACGCGGCGCTGGTTTCGGACAGCGACAATTATGACGAAAAAGCCCGCGTCACGTTGATGACATTGCACAGCGCCAAAGGATTGGAATTCAACACGGTTTTCCTGGTTGGTTTCGAGGAAGGACTTTTTCCCCACCGCATGAGCATTCAGGACGATGCCTCGGTCGAAGAGGAGAGGCGGCTTTGTTATGTGGGCATGACCCGCGCCCGCGACCGGCTGACATTTTCATGGGCGCGCGCGCGCCGTTTTTTCGGACGGGAATCGTATGAGAGAACACGTCCCTCTCGATTCCTGAAAGAAATTCCACCCGAACTCCTGGAGCCATCCAGCCCTTCAGCTCTGGGCTCGAAACCGCGCACCACGTGGGAGGATGCGGCCAATTCCGTGGCCAGCGCGGAAGAGTTTCTTGCCTCGCGGCGCGCGGCAAGGAAAAATGCGGGTTACGGAGGCTTGACTTACGAACAACCTGCGCCGCGGCGAAAGCGCTGGAAACTGGGTACGACGGTTCGTCACCCCAAGTATGGCATGGGAACTGTCCTGGAATGCGAAGGCGACGATGAGGACGCCAAATTAGTCATAAGTTTTCCCGGGTACGGAGTGAAAAAGCTGGTGGAAAAATTTGCTTCTCTCGAAAGAGTGTGAGGGTAAATACGCCGTTATAATGATGGAGTGGCGTGGCCAGTCTTAATGCCGCTCCAACCACGAACAATCAAATTCTTGTTTTAAATAGTAAATCTGACAAAACGGAATCGACAACTATGAACACCACAAAAATCAAAGACCGTGCCGAGCGAAAAAAACTGAAGCGGGCGGCGCGCAAGAAACAAGCGCCCAAACCCAAGCAGACCGAACCGCGCGGTTCATTGAAACCCAAGGTCAAGAAGAAGGGGCCGGGTACCGCGACGCGAAAATAATCAGGTGATGGGCGGCGGGCATTCATACCCCCGCCCGAGAGGTCCTGCGTGGCATCTCAATACTTGCGTTGCAAAAGCATCGACAAATTATTGGCAGACGCCGACGACCCCGAACACCGGCTGCGAAAGTCGCTGGGGCCGTGGTCGCTGACCGCGCTTGGCATCGGCGCCATCATTGGCACCGGCATCTTCATTCTCACCGGCACGGCTGCGTCGGGCCAGACGCAACTTGTCCCCTCGATCTGGAATGCAGCCCCGTTGGACCTGCTTCTGCACGGCCGCAACGCCGTTGGCACCACCGGCCGGCTGGGTGCGGGTCCTGCCATCGCATTGTCGTTTCTCCTGGTAGCCGTCGCGTGCGCGCTGGCTGGACTTTGCTACGCCGAACTCGCCTCCATGATTCCCATAGCGGGCAGCGCCTACACGTATACCTACGCCACGCTGGGCGAGATCGTAGCCTGGATCATCGGGTGGGACCTGATCCTGGAATATGCAGTGAGCAACATGGCTGTGGCTGTAGGTTTTTCCGACTACGTGAATAGTCTGCTCGACGGGTTCGGTATCCACATCCCCAAGCATTTTGCCGAACCCATATTTCGTTCCGGGGTTAGGACGGGCTCTTACTTTAATGTAATGGGCTTCCTGGTGGTGATGGTCCTCACCGTTCTCCTGGTTCGGGGAATCCGTGAGAGCGCGGGCGCCAACAGCATTATGGTTACCATTAAGATTGCGGCGATTTTGATCTTTGTTTTCGCCGCTTCGCGTTACGTTCATCCCGCCAATTGGAAACCGTTCATGCCCAACGGCTGGCAAGGAGTGCTGACCGGAGGGGCGATCGTCTTCTTCACCTACATCGGGTTTGACTCCGTATCCACGGCTGCGGAGGAAACGCGGAACCCGCAAAAGGATGTACCGTTCGGCATCATTGCTTCGCTCATCGTTTGCACCATCCTTTACGTTTCTGTTGCCGTAATCCTGACCGGCATTCAGCACTGGAAAACATTGGACAATGACGCACCCGTAGCCAACGCGCTTCACGCCATCGGCCTGACCGGCACCGAGCGCTGGGTCACCGTGGGCGCCCTTACCGGAATGCTCAGCTCGCTTCTGGTTTATCAGTTGGGTCAGGCGCGCGTTTGGTATTCCATGTCGCGCGACGGTTTGTTGCCCCGATTCTTTTCCAGTGTCCACCCCCGCTTTCGAACACCCCACGTCAGCACCTGGGTGGCTGGGTTTTTCGTCGCAATTCCGGCAGGAGTATTTGACGTGCCTGAACTGGCAAACCTTTCGAATATCGGAACATTATTTGCCTTCATCCTGGTTTCGCTGGGTGTGCTGGTCCTGCGGCGCAAGGAGCCTGGGCGCCATCGCGGATTTCGCGCTCCGCTCGTTCCCGCACTCCCCATTGCCGCAATTTTCTGTTGCCTGGTTTTAATGGCCAGCTTGCCACTCGAAAGCTGGGTGCGACTTTTTATCTGGCTGACCATAGGACTGACGATTTATTTTACTTACAGCCGCCACCGAAGCGAGTTTGGGCGCTCTCCCCGCGATGCCGCCGCACCCGTCGGGGTCGGCTCCAAGAATTAGAAGGACCATTTGGTTTGATTCCGGTAAGAACCACCGTTGGTGTAGAATCCACCGGAATGATTTAGCTCAAGAGAAAATGAGTGCACTCGCTCTCAAACTCTCTCCGGCCATCCCCGGGGGGCTTATGGGCCACATCCGTTTCTTGATCACTGCCCTGCTTGGACTGAGCTTGGGGCTCGCTTCCGGGACACCTGTATACGCATGGGGGCCCACCGCTCACCGCCTCGCCAACCGCTGGGCCATTGAGACCTTGCCCGCGGAAATGCGCGGCTTCTTTGAAGCCAATCGCCAGTTTCTGATCGACCACGCCAACGACCCGGACATTTCGATGGCGAAAGACCCTTTTGAGCGCAAGCACCACTACATCTATTTGGACAGGTACGGCATCTTCCCATTTATCAGCCTCCCTCATTCGTTCAAAGCCGCCACCGATCAATTCGGCAAGAGCCGGGTCAACCGCGACGGCCTGCTTCCCTGGCAGATTGGGGAATACAGCTTGCGGCTGACCAATGCCTTCAGAGCGCAGAATTGGGAGGAGGCGAAACTTGATGCAGCGATCCTGGCCCACTACGTCGCCGATGCCACCGACCCGCTTCACGTCACACAGAATTACGACGGCCAGTTGACCGCGCAGGCCGGACTGGCGGACCGGTTTGAAATTCGTTTGATCGACCGTTTTTCAAATTTTCTAATCCTGTCGCCCCAGGACGCGATCAAGATTGAGGATCCGACCGAATTCGCATTTCAAATTACCATTGAATCCTATACCTGGGTGGATCGCATCGTATTTGAAGACCGGCGTTCGCTGGAAGGTTTGCCGTCCTACAACGAGGATTATTTCAGCCGATTTTATTCCCGGGTTGGCTCCACCGCCATGCAACAGATCAACGCGGCCGCGCATGATGCGGGCTCCTACTGGTATACGGCATGGTTAAACGCAGGCCGTCCTGCATTGCCAGGCCGATGAAGCCCTCCTCCGACGCTCAAGTCAAAGCCTTCATCGCCCGCCTGCCCAAAGTGGAGTTGCACCTCCATCTCGAGGGCAGCATCCGTCCCGAGACTCTGCGCGAACTCGCGCGCGCCAAAGGACGCCTCCATCGGGAAACCGAGGATTGGATCGAGAACCGGATACGGACAAATTTCCATTACCGCAACGCGCAGGAATTCCTTGAAGCCTTCAAACTCCTCACGCTGCTGCTGGACTCGCCGGGCGACTACGCCCTGGCTACAACGCGATTGTGCGATTGGCTGGCGCAACAAAACGTGAAGTACGCCGAGGTCACTCTTTCCGCAGGGGTTATCTTATGGAAAAAGCAGAGTGTGGACGCCATCTTTGAAGCTATCCTCCTGGCAGCATTCGAGGCTGAGAAGCGCCTGGGTGTGCGATTGCGATGGATTTTTGATGCCATCCGGCATTTCGGCGCCGAGCACGGTCGCCAGGTGCTCGCTTGCGCCCATCGATTCCGTGACCAGGGCGTTGTGGCTTTTGGAATCGGCGGGGACGAGCAGCGCGGTCCCGCCGAGCTTTTCACGGAGGTCTACCGGGAGGCGCGCGACTTGGGACTGCACCTCACCGCGCACGCGGGAGAATCGGCGGGGCCTGAAAGCGTTCGCGCTGCTGTCGAGTTGTTGAGGGCCGAACGCATCGGCCACGGGCTCAGCGCAATACGCGATCCATCGGTGATGGCACTGCTTCGCGAGCGCGAAATTCCGCTCGAAGTTTGCCCCACCAGCAACGTCTGCACGGGCCTGGTGCCTTCGTTTCAAGATCACCCGCTGCCCGCCTTTCTGGAGGCCGGCCTGGTGGTCACGCTGAATTCAGACGACCCGGGCTTGTTCGGAACCAGCCTGGAAAACGAGTTCGAATCAGCAGCGGCCCATTTTGCTCTAGCGCCCGAGCAGCTTGCCCGGGTTTCCGAAAACGCCATTCGCGTTTCTTTTTTGCGTGAGGAGGAGAAGGAAATTCTTCGGAAAGGCTTGAAATCCGCAACAGATGCATGACGAGCGGAGAACTATCTGGAAGAAGCGTTGGCCGGAGGCCGCGCCAGTTCCTCGCGCAATTTTTCTTCCAACTCTTGTTCGAAAGTCATAGGGTTCATGCCTTGTTCACGAAAAACAACCTGGCCTTGACGGTCGAGAATTAGAAGAGTGGGCAAGGACGTCACATCCAGGAAATGGTCAAGCCCCTGGGCGTACGCCACGGGGATCTTCCATTGCTCTTCTTTCACAAAACCGGGAACGCCAGTCCGCTCGTCGTCCACATTAACCGCCAGGAAGGCCGCCGCCGGTTGGTTACTGAAGGTCTGGATCACGCGCTCCAGCGCTCTGCCTTCCATCCGGCAGGGCCCGCACCAGGTGGCCCAGAAGTCCATCACCAGGACTTTGCCGCGAAAATCGGCGAGGCGCACTTGGGAACCATCCAACCGCTGAAGCACGAATTGAAGCGGGTCATTGAGTCCGGCATTGGGCCGGCCGGAATCCTGAAAGCGCGACTTCAGCGAACGGTTCAACTGGTCGTAACGGGCGAGGATCAAATCGCCCAGGCCGTTTTCGCTTTTGTTTTTTGCGATGTAGGCGCTGCCCACTTTTCTCCGCAATGCCTCGCGGCGCGCCGGGTCCACGGCCTTATCCGGAAAAGCAAACGCGGTGACAAAAAAATCGAGCGCGAGATCGGAATCGCCCTTCAGAGCAGCCAAGTCGCCGAGCTTTTCGGCCACTTGGGAAGTGGGATAGTTGGAGTAACTTTTTTCGTAGTCAGCAAACGCCTTGTCGTTCTGTCCCGACTTCGCATAAACCTTGCCGCGCATTGAATAGCCCGTGGCCCGTATCAGCCCGGTGGTTTCCTGCCAGCGATCCTCCGGAATCTCAGCAGGCCTTGCTCCCGCCGCCAATTTTTCGGTTTGATCCACAAGCCTCGTGGCGTAAACGATGGCGCGGGCCACGCTGGCCGCGTCGTTTTCGCGGTCGAGCAGATCGATGAGCGAAGAAAGCAGATTGGGGTCTTCGGGGTGAATCCCCAGCAACGCCTCCGCGTATTTCTCGGCGGTACGAGGATCATTGGCCTGAAGCGCCTGCTGGTAGATGGTTCGCAAGACTTGCTCGCGCCGAGGGCTCTTGGGATATCGATCGAGAAAATGCTCGAGATTCTTGATGAGAGCCTGCGGGTTGCGCTCCGCGGAATTCACGGCCTGATCCAGGGCACTAGCTTCTTCTTCCTCGGCAGTTCTGGCGGGGCGCTTTTGATCGGGTGTGACTGATTGATCGCTTGGGGTCCCTTGTGCCGTCTTCGCAGTCTGAGAAGCATTGGCCGCGGGCGAGCTCTGGAGTTGCAGGGCGAAAGCTGGAAAGCAAATAGCTCCAGCAAGCGTGGCACCTGCAACGAGGAAAACCCGTGAAATGTGGAGACGATCGTAGATCTGTCGGAGAATTTGAGTCACTTTTTCCAATTCATTGGCGTGGGCATACCGCCCGCATTTGCGACAACTAACATCATTGCCGGTCGTTGGTCCGCGGTCAAGCCGGAATGAATGTCGCATAGGGCAAGGCACAGTGTGAGCTCAGCAGAAGGGGAGATCAATTTTGACGTCCCAATTTCAAATCACATGGAAACCCTCTTCGTCGCGAATCGAGGATGATGTACCCTATGCTACGCTTGGAATAAGATGCAGGAGGCTTTGTTTGGCGGACTTCCAAACAGGATACGATTATTGCGGCGACTTTCCCGGATGTTATCGCAAGCGCCTTCGGGCTTGGGCGTGGCGCGACGCCAAAACAATGGCAATCTGCTTTTTCATTCCCTGTGCCGTGGTAGCGGGACTTGGTCTCCTCGAAATATATGTTGGCCAAGGCGCCTCCTGGGGTTGGATACTCGTTTGGTCGGGTATTTTGGGCTCGCTGTTTTTCACTTGGATGTTCTTTTCAATGACCCATGAAAATCGGTCCTCCGCCCTGATCGCACCTTACTTCGAAAAGCGGTTATTGGAGGATCCTGCATTGCCCGGCCGCCCCGACACTGATCCGTTCAAAAGAGGGAAAGCGCTGGCCAAACAGTGCCGCCAGCTAGATGGCTTGGCGGTATCAAGGCAGGTGTATGCACTATCGCATTTCGGGTTTGCGGACGATTTTGAGGGCGAGGAAGTGACGTGGCACGGTGCTGGGGATGGAATCCGGTCCATGGCGGGGTTGCTCGGCGGGCTTGACGGCTCAGCGCTGGCCTTCGCCGGAGAGGTGAAGGAGGACCTTCAGTCTATTGCAGGCGCCCTACAGAGGGCGCAGAAGCAGGAGGTCCGCTTTTGCCTGATTCTGCGAAATGGGAGGGATTATTCATTTGAAAAGCGCAAAGGATCGCTTTGGTAAACTAGGCGCTGCGCCCCGCCTCCGTGGGAATCCAGAAGTCGGACTTCACCTGCGACTGCGGGCTCAGAATGACAGGTGAATACGCTTTCATTGTCATCCGGCTAAAAATCTTCACGGAGGAGCAAGATGAAAATCCGGTTGTTCGTAGCCACACTCATTTGGGGAATCGCATTCAGCGTGCCCGCGTTCGCGGCGTCACACGCGCCTGACTTCAACGCTCTGATGCGGAAAACGCTGGATGCCTGGGAGACTTTGGACCCGGCCAATGCCGCGCCCTACTACGCCCAGGACGCGGAGAACGTCTACTTTGATGTTGCGCCGTTCAAGTATAACGGATGGGCGGAATACGCGGCGGGGGTGAGCAGGAGTTTTCCCGACCGTGCTTCGGTGAAATTCACTCTAAGCGACGTACGTGTCCATCCGCAAGCCAATCTGGCCTGGGCCACGGCCAGCCTGCACTTCGAACGCACAACCAAGAGCGGAGCAGTGCATTCCCTTGATGGCCGCTGGACTTTGGTTTGGGAGAAGCGCGGCCGCGATTGGTTGATTGTCCACGAGCACGTTTCCGCGCCACTAGCTGTGCCGCCGAGTACCGATGGGCAATCGCTTTACAAGCGTTTGGGCGGGTATGACGCGCTGGCCGCTGTGGCCGATGACTTCATTCCCCGCCTGGTCAAAGATCCTCAACTTGGAAAGTATTTTGTGGGTCACGGCACTGACTCGCTCCACCACATCCGCGAACTTATGGTGGAGCAGTTGTGCGGCGCCACGGGCGGCCCATGCTATTACCTGGGGCGCACCATGCGGGCGTCGCACGCCGGAATGGGCATTACGGATGCCGATTGGGACGTGGCTGTGGACCACTTGATTGAGGCCATGATGCAGCTTAAAGTCCCCGACAAGGAGCGTGACGAGATGCTGACCGTGGCTGCGAGCTTGAAGAACGACATTGTAATTTCCACAGCGCCCTAGCCGATTATTTTTGGTGAAATTTAGCTTGACGCGCTACCGGACCCGATGTTACGATTCGTTCTTTAAAGGTGATGCGAACAAGTCACAAGCCGATGCAGGGATGGGCCGCGATGCGGATGTGTTGTTGTACTCCGTTCGTTAGCGGCGCTTTCCATTCGGAGATAACCGGCTTGTAAGTATCGCAACCAAGTAATTATCCCGATAGCCCGCTAACGGATTAACCGTGAGCGGGCTTTTTTATTTTCCGCGCACGATGTTGGGACGAATCAATCGGAAACGGGAGCGCCAGCGCGCGGGCAAAATTATTGAAGGAAGGTCAGGGGAAAATCATGGGAATAGCCATCGCAAACCACTTGGATATCGCCGAATCATTGGCTGGACGGCACCCGCGGGAGATTCTGGAGTATGCCATTCGTGAGTACTCCTCGCGCGTGGCCATCAGCTTCAGCGGTTCGGGCAGCGCGGCGCTGATTGATATGGCGTCAAAAATTTTCGGGAAGGGCTCATTCGATGACGCCCCCTTTCGCGTCTTCACACTCGACACCGGGCGGCTGCACGCGGAGACCTACCAGTTCATAGACAAGATTCGGGAACGCTACGGAATTCCGATAGAAGTCTATTTCCCCCAGCCGGAAGCGGTGGAGAAACTGGTACGGGAGAAGGGCTTGTTTTCGTTTTACCGCGACGGCCATCAGGAGTGCTGCGGCATCCGCAAGGTGGAACCCCTGCGGCGCGCTCTCTCCACGCTCGACGCGTGGATCACCGGCCAGCGGCGCGACCAGAGTCCGTGGACGCGGAACGAATTGCCCGCGGTGCAAAGCGATCTCACCCACTCGACGCCCGACCACGAGTTGGTGAAATTCAATCCACTGGCACAATGGACTTCTGACCAGATTTGGGCCTACATCCATGAGAACGATGTTCCCTACAATGCGCTCCACGAAAAGGGGTTCGTCTCCATCGGATGCGAGCCTTGCACCCGGGCCATTCTTCCCGGCCAGCACGAACGCGCGGGGCGCTGGTGGTGGGAAGATGAGGCCAAAAAGGAGTGCGGCCTGCACGCAGGCAATTTGGGAGTTAGTCGCTAACGGGTAAGTGGCGGCCGGCGGCTGGCTTGCCCTCACCACTTCGGCGAGGGCAAGCTTGCCAAATTCTTCAAAGGCTTAATGAGTTCGGGGGCCAATCAGAGTGACGGCAGGTATAGTCACGTCGTTCTTTTGGGCCCTTGCATATAGATTGTGATAAAGCTTGCCCGCGATTTCGGCGGCGTGCGGGCCCATCATTGATCTTCCTCCCCGCAACAAGACTACCACCGCGTATTTCGGATCTTGCTGGCCCGAGTAGGAAACAAACCAGCCCAGGCGTGCTCCATCCTCGCTGCACGTTCCAGTCTTTCCGTAGATGTCATTCTGAGGGTCGTAGGCAAAACGAGCCGTCCCGTAAAGCACGGCGGCAGCCATTCCCGCTTTGACGTCGGCAAAATAGGGAGCGAGATCATCCAATTGGCGCCTGACCTTGGGCTGGAATCCCGCCACATCTTCCGGAGTTCGCGGGTATTGGAGCTGATACAGAGTTCCGCCGTTGGCGATGGCGGAAACCATGGCCGCCATCTGCAAGGTGGTGACGTCGAAGGTGAGACCATCATACGCCACCATGCCCACGCCGCCTTCTTTGGGGGGCTCCAGGGGGAAGTGCCCGGCGGATTCACCGGGGATGTCCTCAGTGGTTCGCTCTCCAAGTCCCAACTCGCGGGCGTATTCCGTCAAGCGGTCAAAGCCCAGCATCTGGCCCACCTGCGAAAAATAATTGTTGCTCGAATGAGCCAGGGCATTGGTCAGATTTATATCTCTGCTGCCGTAGACCCGCATGCGGCGCTCGGCACGCAAAGTGGTTTCCGGCGTGATCACCCCTTCCTTCAAGGCCGCCAGGGCGGTGATGGGTTTGATCGTGGAGCAGGGCGTAAACGCGTTTTCGGTGGCGAGCTTCTGGTTCACCAAAGTCAGGATCCGTCCGGTGTTCGGGTCCACCACGGCGACCGCTCCATACCATTTTCCGAGAGCCGACACCGCTGCTTCGCGAATGGCAGGATCGTCGCCCACGGGATTGTCTCCCGCGACGGAATCGCCGTATGAGGTGATGCGCCAGGGGTTGTACCGGCGACGCCGATGAGCGCTTGCACTCAGGGTTTTGCCGGACAGGGTTTTCTTGCTGGTGGCCGAAGTGTGAACGGAAGACTTATGCTTCTTTTTTTGCGAGGTAGAGGAATAGGTGACGCCTAAAAGAGCGTTTGCCCCGCAAAGCCAAAACAGTGCCGCTGCCAGGAGCGCAATTTTTTTAGCCAAAGTTTTCCTACCCCCTTGATGAGTGGGAATTAAGATCACACCCTCCGACCCTGGCGCCGGTCAATCGGGTAACAATCTTTGCATCCTTGCCCGCAGCCTGCTTCCCGATTGGCCGCGAGTGGATGCCATCCCTTGTTGTGGCCTGTCACTTATTTTTTTGCGCGGCCTGCCGCCGCGGTCTCAGCGCTTACAGGTTCCGGGGGAGCTGCAAGGTTCAGCAGCTTCCGGAGGTCTTTCTCGAGTTTGTTGCGAAGGTCGGGGTTGTCCCTTAGAAATTGCTTGGCATTCTCACGGCCCTGCCCGATGCGTTCCCCACCATAAGAAAACCAGGCCCCACTCTTCTCCAACAAGTTTTTTTCTGCGGCGAGATCAACCAAGTCGCCGTCCTTCGAAATCCCCTCTCCGTACATTATATCAAACTCCGCCTCCCGAAAGGGAGAGGCAATTTTATTTTTTACGATTTTGACCTTGGTCCGGTTACCCACCACCCGGTCGCCGTCCTTGATGGCGGCGATGCGGCGGATGTCAATCCTGACGGAAGAATAGAACTTCAAGGCCCGCCCGCCGGTGGTGGTTTCGGGGTTGCCGAACATGATGCCGATTTTTTCCCGGATTTGATTGATAAAGATCAGGCAGGTCTTCGATTTGGAGATAACCGCCGTGAGCTTGCGCATGGCCTGCGACATTAAGCGCGCCTGCAAGCCCGGGAGTGAGTCACCCATGTCGCCGTCCAGTTCGGCTTTGGGCACCAGCGCGGCCACGGAATCGATCACCAGCACATCCACCGCGTTGGAGCGAACCAGCGCCTCCGTGATTTCAAGCGCCTGCTCGCCGTAGTCGGGTTGGGAGACCAGCAGATTGTCCACGTCCACGCCCAGGCGCTTGGCGTAGGCCGCGTCCAGAGCGTGTTCGGCGTCAACAAATGCCGCCATGCCGCCGCGCTTCTGCGCTTCGGCGATGATGTGCAGGGAAATTGTGGTCTTGCCGCTCGATTCCGGGCCGAAGATTTCAACCACGCGCCCGCGAGGCACACCGCCCACTCCCAAGGCCGCGTCAAACGAAATGGCGCCGGTCGGGATCACATCCACCGGCACCAGGGCCTCCTTGCTACCGAGCCGCATGATCGAACCTTTACCGAATTGCTTTTCGATCTGCGTGAGCGCGATGTCCAGCGATTTGTTCTTTTCCGTTCGGTCTTCAGGCATGTGGAATACCTCTATTCTTCATTTTCTCTCTAAGCGTTGATGGGTGCACATAATCATACCTCGATTTGATGCAATGAACCATGGATTAAGCTTCATGCTTGGAATAATCATAGAACCCGCGTCCGGACTTGCGGCCCAGCCGGCCGGCGTTCACCATTTTTTCGAGCAAGGGGCAGGGACGGTATTTGGAATCGTTGAATCCATCGTGCAGGACTCTCATAATGTCGAGGCAAACATCCAGTCCGATAAAGTCCGCCAATTCCAGGGGCCCCATGGGATGATTCATTCCCAGCTTCATCACCCCGTCCACTGCCTCCGGCTCCGCCACACCTTCCATCACCGCGTAAATGGCCTCGTTGATCATCGGCATCAGCACGCGATTAGAAATGAAGCCGGGGAAATCGTTCACTCGTAATGGTGTCTTGTCGAGCGACCTGGCCAGCGCCTCCGCAATCGCAATTGTTTCCGGCGCGGTTTGGAGGCCTGGGACAACTTCCACCAATTTCATAACCGGAACGGGATTAAAGAAATGCAAGCCCACGAATTGTGCCGGACGGCTGGCGACCGCGGCCAGTTTGGTAATGGAAATGGACGACGTGTTGCTGGCGAAGATAACTTCAGGGCGGGCGGTTCTGACCACCGAATCGAGCGAGCGGATCATTCCAACCTTGACGTCGAAATTCTCGGTGACCGCTTCAATGGCAAAATCTACGCCGGCAAGGTCCGTGACTTGCGCTGTGGTCTTGAGTTTTGCCAGCGCCTGGTCCTTTTGCTCTCGCGTCAAGCGCCCTTTTTCGACGTCACGCCCCAGGCCGCGGGCAATTTTCTCCGCCGCCTTGGCCAGCAGTTCATTCGAGACGTCATGCAGCGTGACCGCGTAGCCGTGGCGAATGAATACCTGGGCAATCCCATGTCCCATTGTGCCCGCACCCACCACGGCGATGGTTTTAATAACGGATGTGTGATCCATGATTCGAGTAGCTCGGGCGGGCTTGGCTCTTGACGAGTCCGTCGCAAGCGACGGAATTTCTAGCGCTGGCTGGCGTGGAGTATTGTAAATCCCACCACTTCGTCCCCGTCGTAGCGGACAATTACGTCATCCTCAGTCATCTCGCTGTCCGTGGCCCGGCTCGGCTTCCTGTAATTCACGTAGAGCGTATCCGCTCCCGTGTCGTAGGTAAGCCAAACCAACCCTTCGCGAGATTGTTTGAGCTTGGGCAGGAGGCGCAAGTAATCTTGAATTTCTGCTACGGCCAAATCTGCTTTCTCCTTTCAAATGGCGCAATTCGCCTGGTCAAGAAAGCTGTAATTACAAAGCGATCATCTCGCATTTCTCTATAAACTGCAACCAACCACTTAACCTTGCCAGCTTTCTTCAACGCTAGTAACTAGCCCGCCGTCCCTGCATAAATTCTCATCGGATTGGCAAGCGCATTGAGAACTGCGTCGCGCATTCCGGCAAGTTCAGCGTGTTCTTCAGAGATGTATGCCCACCGTTCGTCCGTTAATCGAATCGGCACCTGGTTCCGCGAAATGACTGTTTCAGCCAAAGTTGTCTCATCTCTTAACTATGAAAACTCGCTGCAGGACCGCAAACTTTGACGGTAGGCTTTGCTTCGCTTGGGACACCAATTAGCCTCTTGAAGGCTCCCTGCACTAAATTGTTAAGTCGGAGACTTACCGCTCCACCGCCAGCGCAACCGCATTCCCTCCGCCAAGGCACAGTGCCGCGACACCGCGCTTAACATTGCGTCGCGCCATTTCATAAAGAAGGGTCACCAAAATGCGCGCGCCCGAAGCCCCGATGGGATGGCCGAGCGCTACGGCGCCACCGTTGACATTGGTTTTGGCGGTGTCGAGTCCAAGTTCCTGAATCACCGCGATGGCCTGAACGGCGAAGGCTTCATTCAACTCGAAGAGGTCAACGTCCGCAAGTTTCCAATCTAGCTTTTGCAACAACGACCGCACGGCTTCCACCGGCGCCATCATCACCCACCGCGGCTCGAGACCGCTTACTGCCTGCCCCACCACGCGAGCCATCGGTTTCTTGCCCAGCTTCTCAGCCTTTTCCGTCGAGGTCACCAGCAGCGCGGCGGCGCCATCATTGGTGCCGGGGGCGTTGCCCGCGGTCACGGTGCCGTCTTTCTTGAACGGCGGCTTCAATTTCGCCAGAGTTTCGAGGGAAGTATCGGCGCGCGGCGACTCATCCACCGCAAATTGAATCGGCTCGCCCTTTTTTTGCTGAATGGCGACCGGAACTATTTGCTCCACAAAGCGGCCACTCTTGATGGCCTCGATGGCGCGGCGGTGGCTTTCGACGGCGTAAGCATCCTGCCGCCGGCGGTCGATCTCATATTTTTCCGCCACCAGTTCGGCGGTCATGCCCATGTGAAAATCTTCGTAAGCATCCCAAAGCCCGTCCTGAATCATGGAGTCAATCACTTTGCCGTGCCCGAGCCGCAATCCCTGGCGGACCTGGGGAAGCAGGTAGGGACAATTCGTCATGGACTCCATGCCGCCGGCGACCACAACTTCCGAATTCCCGGTTTGAATGCCCTGCGTGGCCAGTGCCACCGCTTTCAGTCCGGAACCGCAGACCTTGTTGATGGTCATCGCCGCCACGCGCGGGTGGAGCCCGGCTTTCAGACCGGCCTGGCGGGCGGGATTCTGTCCAAGGCCGGCGGACACCACATTGCCCATAATGATTTCGTCCACCTGTGCAGGCTCGATGCCGGCGCGGCGAACCACTTCCCGGACCACGCAGGCGCCGAGGTCCACGGCGGACATGGAGCTGAGAGTTCCTTGAAATTTCCCGATGGCGGTTCGAACCGCGGCCAGTATCACGACATCACGCATATTTTTTCCAACCCGCGCGATTATAGGCGCGCCATTTCCGGCAAGTCAAGGAAGGCGCCGGTGGGTGCTGAGCCGGCTTGATGTAGCGAAGACCTTTAGGTCGGCAAGTCAATGAAATGCAAGATGCCGATCTAAAGATTGGCGCGACGTAAGAGCCTAATCGACCCGCCACCCCGCCGGGGAATGAACTTGCCTCGGTGCAAGCCTTCGCGGAATAATGATTGGAGTGCCCTCATGCGTGAAATGGAACTGAATCCCGAACAAAGGAAAGCCATCGAGCACGGCGAAGGCCCACTGCTGGTGATTGCCGGGCCGGGAAGCGGGAAGACCCGCGTGATTACGCAGCGCATCGTCAGGCTATTGCAAACCACGCCCGGACTTCGGCCGGAGCAAATTCTGGCGCTCACTTACACGGACAAGGCCACTGCGGAGATGAAAGCCCGCGTGAGCAAAGCGCTGCCGGAATTAACCTCCAGCCCGATGATTTCCACCTTTCATGCTTTCTGCTACCACGTGCTGCGCCGGCGGCACTTCGATCGCCAACTGCTCGACCAAATTGACGTTTGGATCTTCCTTCGACGCAGGATGGAGCAATTGGGCCTGAACTTTTACCAAAAGCTGGCCGAGCCAGGCGCCTTCCTGCACGACTTGAACGAATTCTTTTCCCGATGCAAGGATGAGCTGATTGAGCCCGATGCGTTTGACGAATATGTCCGCCGCGTGGAAAAGGATTTCGGAGCGCGCCGGGCCCGGCTCGATCCTGCGGAATTGCCGGCGGAACTGTCCGAGGTGGAAAAGAAGAAAGAGTTGGCACGCGTATTTCGAACCAGCCGAAAGCTAATTGAGAATGCGGGATCCTCCAGCCTGGGGAGCCTGGTGAGCGAAACCGTCCGCCTATGGGACCGCGAACCAGAAGTGCTCGAGGAATACCGCTCGCTCTACCGCCATGTCCTGGTGGATGAATTCCAGGACACGAATTTCGGTCAAGCCGAACTTCTAAAACGGCTGGTGGCGCCGGGAAACAATATCACCGCCGTCGGCGACGATGACCAGGCTATTTATCGCTTTCGGGGCGCGTCGCACGGCGCGTTTGCCATGTTCGGCCGCACCTATCCGGGACACGAAACGGTTTTCCTCAATCGCAACTACCGGTCCACGGCAAAAATCCTGCGCTGCGCCGACGTGGTGATTTCCAGGAACGACCGCGAAATAAACAAGCCGGCCCTCAAGACGGAAAACGGAGAAGGCTGCGGAGTATTTCTGGTCGACTCCCCGGATTATTTCAGCGAAGCGGCCTGGATCGTGGCGGAGGTCGAACGCCTCGCGGCCCGCGGAACATCCCTGGAAGACATTGCCGTCCTTTATCGGGCCCACAACTATCGTGACTTGCTGGTGGAGGAATTCCGCCGACGCAAGATTCCTTTCGCCATTCGCGGGCTCTCCATCCTTTCCACGGTTATCCTTCGCGACCTCATCGCTTACCTGAGCCTGATCAATTCGTCGCACGACAATATCAGCCTGACCCGTGTTCTTCTGCAACCGCGCTGGCGCTTCCCGGAGGAGATGGCTTACACCGTCCGGCAATCGGCGGCAAAGAACCGGTGCTCGCTAATGGACGCGCTGGCATCCATGGAAAAATCCTCGGCCCAGAATGAGCTTGCCGGGACGAACTGGCCCGAACTGAAGAAAATTCTCATCGAGCTCAGGCCGCGCGCCAGGCAAGCCTCCGTCACCGCTCTGTTCGATCTCCTGGGCGAGCGTTTGGGACTGACCTTTTTGCCGGGGAGTGTCGATCAACGGTACGTGGAGGCCTTTCGAAAGTTTCTGGAGGCCTGGGAGCAAAAGAGCGAGACACGCCTCCTGCCCGAATTCATGGAGTACTTCCGCTACTTCGTTGAAGCCAACGGAAAGATCGAAGCCCCGGAACCCAAGCGGCGGCCTAACGCCGTGCAGATGATGACCGTGCACGCGGCCAAGGGCCTGGAATTTCCCGTGGTGTTTGTCTTGAGCGTCGCGCCCCGGCGTTTTCCTTCCATCGAACGAAAACCCGTGATCGAATTTCCCGAGGAACTTCGCCGCGGACCAGCGCCTCCCGATGATATTCATTTGCAGGAGGAGCGCCGCCTTTTCTTTGTGGCGATGACGCGCGCCAAAGAGCGACTCTACATATCGAGCGTCGCCAAGCCCGGCAACAAAACCAAGGCAGGCAAGAAAGTATCAGTGTTTGTGGATGACTTGCTTTCCAATCCGGTCGTGCGCGCGCGCGATATCGAGACGGTCGAGGTTTCCGGAAAAGAAATTCCCCGGGAATCCACTTCCCGTGCAGAGGGCACAGGTTCCCGGGAAATCCAACCCAGTCTTTTCGGCGGTGCGGGGGAATCCGGCTACGTGCATCCCCCGCTTGCCGAGTGGGCGGGTCAGCCGCCGGTACACGGCCTCGCGGGGCCGGAAGGAAAAATCCGGCTCAGCGCCACGGCCATTGAGTCGTACCTCGAATGCCCGATGAAATTTAAATTCAGCCACTTGCTGAAGATTCCCACCGGGCCGCAGGCGGCGCTAACCTTCGGAAACATTATGCACAAGTGCGTTCGCAATTATTTTGAGTTGCGGCGTAATTCCATCCCGCGTTTTGAGGACATGGAAAAAATCTATCTGGAGTCATGGAAAGCCGCCGGATTTGAAGACGCCTATCAGGAAGATTCTTACAAGAAGGCCGGACTCGAGCAGCTTCGCAAGTTCGTCGAACATCAGAATGGAAGCACAATTTCCGCTGAATACGCCAAGCTGGAGGAACATTTCGCGTTCGACTATGGCGATATCATCCTGGAAGGCCGCATTGATCAGATCAATCCATTGGGATCTGAAAAAACCGCCAACTTGGCGAAGCGCGATGGCGAACCTCCGGTTGAATTGGTGGATTACAAAACCGGACGGCCGCGTTCGCAGAAGGAAGCCGACAAGAGCCTTCAGCTTTCTGTTTATGCGCTGGCTGCGCGCCGTCAATTAAAATTGGATCCGGTGCGCCTCACGCTTTATTACTTGACGAACAACCAGGCGATCTCCACCATGCGAACCGCGAAAGAAATGGACACCGCCCTGCAGCAGATTCAGGAAGTGGCGGAAAATATTCGCGGCATGCTTTTTGACCCCGCGCCGGGTTTTGCTTGCAAGTGGTGCGACTACGTAGCCATCTGCCCCGCGCATGAAGACGAGGAGTGATTTTCGCCCGGATTAATTTTCCGGGCGAACCTGATTTCCCGGGAGAGCAACACGCGCGCTTCGTCGCGCTATACTGCTCGGTGCACAGCAAAGGTGAGACCGTATGACCAACGATTGGCTGATGCTGCTGGCGGGGATTGCGATGGGCGGCGTGGTCGGGTGGCTCATTACCCGGAACAGCGCGGCGCAATCCGAGGCCGCAGCCGCAAGTCTGCGGCAGCAATTGGAAAAGCTGCAACAGGAAACGGATGGCTTGCGCGCGCGCTTGGAGGCCGAAGTGAAGGCTCGGGCCGGGGCCGAGGCTTCTCTTGACGCCACGCGGAAAAATCTGGACGAGCAGCGCCACTTGCTCGACGATGCCCGCCAGAAACTCAGCGAAGCATTCAAATCACTTTCCAGCGACGTACTGATGTCACAGAGCGAGTCTTTTCTCAAACTCGCCGGCGAAACATTTGGTAAGTTGCGCGCCCAGGCCGATGGCGACCTGGGCAAACGGCAGGAAGCGATCGACGGATTGGTGCAACCTCTTAAAGAGGCGCTGCTTCGATATGAGGGCGAGATCAAAGCGATTGAGGCCAACCGCCAGGATGCTTATGGATCCCTGCGCCAACACCTGACCCAAATCGGCGATACCCAGAACCAGCTTCAACGCGAGACGGCAAACCTGGTGACCGCGCTGAGAAAGCCGCAGGTGCGCGGTCGCTGGGGTGAGATCACGCTGCGGCGTTTGGCGGAACTTTCCGGCATGGTGGATCGCTGCGATTTTTTTGAACAGCAAACTGTTTCTTCCGCCGACGAAGCCACGATTCGGCCCGACATGGTGGTTCACTTGCCAGGGGACCGCGAGATCATCGTGGATTCCAAAGTCGCCCTCGATGCCTACCTCGATTCGATCGAGGCGAAGTCCGAAGAGGAGAAGCAACAATTCCTGGTGCGCCACGCCGCGCAGGTGCGCCGGCACATGGAGCAGTTGGGTTCAAAGGCCTATTGGGACCGCCTGCCGAAAGCCCCGGAGTTCGCCGTGCTGTTTCTGCCCGGCGATCCCTTCCTCGGCGCAGCGGTAGAGCGCGACCCGGTCCTGATTGAAGATGGTATGGCCCACCGGGTGGTGATCGCAACACCCAGCACGCTGATCGCCCTTCTGCTCGCCGTGTATCACGGTTGGCGGCAGGAGCAGATTCACAAAAACGCGGAAGAGATCAGCGATCTCGGCAAGCAGCTCTACAAGCGCGTCCACACCATGTGGGAGCATTTGGACAGCCTTCGCTCCGCCATCGACAAAACTGTGGAGTCCTGGAATCGCGTGGTGGGATCGCTCGAGCATCAGGTGCTGCCCAGCGTACGGAGGTTCCGCGATTTGAAAGCGACCACAGCGGATGAGATCCCGGAGTTGGAGCAGGTGGAGAAGACGACTCGCGCCTTGCCGTCGTCGCCGGAAAAGGATTCGGAATGATCAGCGGGTGGGCCGGATTGAGGCTGGTACAAAAACTTCGGGGATGCATCGCTGCATCCCCGATCGTTCCTTTCGAGATACTTACTGAATCAACTTACCTCTTCTTCTTTTTGGCTTTCTTTTTAGCTGCCATTATATTCTCCTCTCGATCTCTTTGAGTTTTTCTCGCCAGCGAATCTGGCGGAGCGCGTTTTCAGTATTCATCTATAGAGTTTGCGTTCAATCTTGTCAAGAGGAAAGTGAACGTTGCTGAGAAAAAAACGCAAATCAAAATTTGAGCCGCGGATGGAATGTGGAGGCTATCCCCGGGATCGCACGAAAAAAACATCGGCAAAGCTGGTCGAGGGCGGATTTATTTCAGCGAACCGGAGAGAACTGGTAACATACATCCCGCTCTTCGAGACGAAGCCCGCCCCGTGGTGAGCAATATTTTCAAGATCCTCAAAGAGCTTCGTCAACCGAAGCAAAAACGCGAGTGGACGCGACGCTCCCGATTTGCATCATAGAGATGAAGGAAAAAACAAAAGCTGCCATGGTGAGACGCTCTTTGAATTCTGTGAGGAGAATGGTTTTTGTTTTGCCCGCCACGGTCGTGATGGCGCTCTGCGCCGCTCCGCCGGCCGGATGCCAGCAGAATCCTCCCGCCCCTGAAGCGACTCCAACCTTGAAAGTCTCAACCGACGTCGTGAACGTTCTCGCCATTGTGAAGGACAAGAAGGGGCGCTTGATTCCGGACGTGAATAAAGAGGATTTCCAGGTTTTGGAAGATAACAATCCGCAAGAGATCCGTTATTTTTCAAAACAGACGGACACTCCCCTGACGCTGGGCATCCTGGTGGATACCAGCCCGAGCCAGACACGCGTTTTGTCCATTGAACAGGAAGAGGCGAAAAGTTTCATCGCCCAGGTGATCAAGCCCAAAGACCTCTCGTTCGTCCTTCATTTCGACGTCGAGGTTGAGCTCCTCCAGGACTTCACCAGCGACAAGAAAATGCTTTCCAAGGCCATTGATGAAACGGTGATCAACGGCGGAGGTGGCGGAGTGCTGCCCGGAACATTTCCGACCTCCGCAAGCCAGGGCGCCACGCATCTTTATGATGCCGTCTTCCTGGCGGCCACTGACCTCCTGAAAAATGAAGTCGGCCGTAAGGTGATCATTCTCTTGACCGACGGTGAAGATCAGGGGAGCAAGGAGAAACTGCAAACGGCGCTCGAAGCTGCGCAGAGATCGGACCTAATCATTTACTCGATTGAAGTCAGCGACCGCATGTATTATCCGGCGCGCGGAATGTTTTATAGCGGCGACTCCGTGTTAAAGAAATTGTCCGATGACACAGGAGGGCGCGTGATCGAGGTGAAGGCTAATCGCGATGTCAGTCGCGCCTTCCAGGAAATTGCCGACGAGCTGAGAACTCAATATCTGCTGGGCTACACGCCCACCAACACCCGGCATAACGGTGCCTTCCGGAAACTTCAGGTGAAAGTCCTCAACCAGGATTACAAGATTCAGGCACGCCGCGGATATTACGCCCCCAGCGAATAAGCCAACATAAGTTAGGAAGTGATGAGTAGTAAGAGACAGGGCAGACTTCGACCCTGGATTTTACTGGGTGGGGGCGAAATATCCACTCTTGGCCCGAACGTGGTAATCCTTTCCGCCAGCGGAAATACTGATATTTCGGAACGTCCCATCGTGAGCGGCGTTGGTAGAAACGTACGCAAGACTGTATTGGCTGCGCAGCTCACGGGCGATTTCCTGGAAGTTCTGCGCCAAGTCGGTCGCTGAAAAAGGAAAGAAGACCTTCCCGCCGGTTTCCTGCGCGAGGCGGGTCAGGACTTTATCTCCTTTGATGGATGTCCCACTGCGGTTGGTGCTGATCGTGTAGATCACCACCTCCGCGTGCTGCGCCATCGCCAGCGCTTCCTCGCGCGTGTGTTCGCTCTGGTTATCCAGCCCGTCGCTGATTATTACCATCACACGGCGCAGGTAAGGCTCGGGGGGAGGGAAGTAAAGCATTTTCTGTTTGCTGGAAAAAAAGACTGCGTCAAAGAGGCCCGTGCCCCCTCCTGCCCGCAGATTGTGCACCGCCTCGGACAGCTTCTCCTGGTCGTCGGTGTAATCCTGGATGAGTTGGGGTTCCACATCAAAGCCTACCACGAAGGCCAAGTCTTTACCCGGGCGCAAGGTTTCATTCAAGAAATCGGTGGCTGCTTCCTGTTCAAAGTGCAGCCGGTCACGGACGCTGTTGCTGGTGTCAACCAGGATTCCGATACGCAGGGGAAGGTCGGACTCACGGCTGAAGAATCGAAGGGATTGCGGTTTGCCGTCTTCGGAGACGTGAAGGTCGTCTTTCGTAAGGTCCACCACCATCCGGTTCTTCTTATCGAAGACGGTGAATAGGACGTTGACCAATTCGACGCGGACTGGCGTCAGTTTAGTGGCAGGCGTTTCCTGCGCGGATTCTTTTTCTTTGGGTGTGTCAGGCTTGTTTTGGGTATCCGGGTTTTGCGCGGCTGCAAGGAATGCCAGGACCCCCACCAACATAATTATGTAATGAAATTTCTTCATGTCGAGGTCTCCAGTTCTCCTACAAAAAGTATAGGGAGCGAAGTTAAAACCGTCAAGGCAGGCAGTCGCGAGCGGACGAAAGAAATTCTGTCGCCGCGGGCATCCCCATTACATTTCCGCAGGGACGGGTGGGGCGACAGGCGCTGGCGTCACGCGTAGTTTGCGCTGGGCGATTAGGTTCTGAAGCCGGCGGGGCAGCTCCTCCCGCACGGTGATTTCACCTGCCTCGAAAGTGAAATTCCGGACCACCGCGCCTTCCAGGCCCTGACTGACCAAGGCTTCAACGTCCAGCTTGGCTTCGGCCGCGCCCAGCTCCGCGGGTTTCGAAAAAATGGCCGGCGCCCGCGGCATGAAGCGCGGGCAACAGTCTTCAAACGGTTCGCAGGAAATGCTGTAAGTTCCAATCTCCCTTGCCACACGCAGGATTTCCTCTTTGTCGTCACCCGCCAGCGGGCGGTAGAGCGGAATGTCCAGCCCGTGTTCGATGGAGGCGAGATTATGCAGCGTTTGCGACGCGACTTGCGAAACGCTGTCGCCGGTGACCAGGCCCAGGGCGCGCTCGACGCCCGAAATTTCACGCGTGATGCGCGCCATCAGCCGCCGGTAAAGCAGCAGGCGGATGCGCTCTTCGGCGTTCACCACTACCTGGCGTTGTATGGACTCAAAGGGAATGGTGTACAGACGCGATGTGAATTGATAAGGGGTAAGGACGCGCACCAATTGTTCAGCCACGGGATGCGAAGGGCCGCGTGCAGGAGATCCGGTGCTGGCGAAATGTACGAAAGTGAGGTGAGCGCCCCGGCGCATCATCTTGTAAGCGGCGACGGCTGAATCGAAACCTCCCGAGAGCATGGCCACCAGGCGTCCCGCCGTGACCGCCGGCAATCCGCCCGCGCCTTCCGGTCGGTCGGTGTAAATGAACGCCTGTCCGGGAAGGATTTCAACCCAGCAAGTCACTTCGGGATCGTTAAGCCGCACTTGAACGTCGGCGCGGCGCGCGCGCAGGTGGTCCAGCACCAAACGGCCGAGCGCCCGCTCCACTTCCATGGAGTTCATGCCGAACTCGGAATCAGCAATCTTGGCGCGAACGGCGAAATTCCTCGGATCTTTTTCCGCCATCAATTCACAGGCTACGGCGCCCATCGAGGCCACGTCATTCGGCACGACGCGCGCCGACGCGATGTAAGCCAATCCAAATACGCGGCGCAATCGGTCCAGAATTTGCGGCAATGCGGCTTCATCCCGGGCGTAAAGAACCAGGCGATCGGCGACAAACTGAAGCGACTGGAGCGGCAAATCAGCCAGACTGCGCTTGATGGCATCAATCAGACGGCTCAGAAAATAGTTCTTGTTGCCGCCCTTCAGCCAAATCTCGTGGTAATGAAGAATCAGTACGTGTTGCATGGTCCGGCGCCCGCGCAGGAAGTTGGGAGCACGATTGAATGTGATGAGCGGGCGAAATCAGGATATCGGTTTTCCGCCGATGCCGCAAGCGAGGGGCGGATGAAGGGCGCGTCCGCAGGCTGAGCGCGCGGCCAAGACGGTCACAACTATTTCCGTTTCTTAATGTCTTTAAGAATTTCCCGGGCGGCGTTGGCGCCGGATGCTCCGGTAAGGCCGGCCCCGGGATGAGTACCGGAGCCGCAAAGGTAAAGTCCGTTCAGAGGAGTTTTATATTGCGCCCAACCCAGGAGGGGGCGCATGGTGAAAAGCTGGTCCAGAGAAAGCTCTCCATGAAAGATGTGACCGCCACTCAGGCCGTAGATTTCTTCGAGGTCAAGCGGCGTCACAACCTGGCCGTGAAGGATGAGGCCGGGCAGGTTGGGAGCGTAATCAGAAATTGTTTTTACCACCACGTCGCCCAGCGCCTCGCGCTTCGAATCCCAGTCGCCGTCTTTTAAACGGTAAGGCGCGAATTGCACGTAGATGGACATCACGTGCTGCCCGGGCGGAGCAAGAGACGGGTCGGCAATGGACGGAATTCTGATGTCGAGGATGGGCTGGCGCGAAAAATCCCCATACTTTGCGGCGTCAAAAGCGCGCTCCAGGTAATCGATCTCAGGACCAATGTGTATGCGGCCTGCAAGCGCGTTAGTTCCGTTGACGGCGTCACCGTTCTTTTTGATGGCAGTAAACGATGGCAATCCGGAAAGCGCCAGATTCACTTTGGCCACCGTCCCGTTGCATCGGTAATTTTGCATTTTGCCCAGGAAGTCCGGCGCGAGATCATCCGGATCGATCAATCGCAGGAAAGTCCGGCGCGGATCGGCGTTGGAGATAACCGTCCGGGCTGGAATCTCTTCCCCGCTCGAGAGCGCGACTCCAGTGACGGCGCCGTTCCTGGCGACGATGCGCGAGACTTCCGCTCCCGTCCTGATCTCCGCGCCGGCCTCGGTGGCAGCCGCCGCCATGGCTTGAGTCACCGATCCCATTCCGCCTTTGGCGAAAAGCGAAGCGCCGGCGGGATGGGGGTCCGCGGCGGCGCGAAGCAAAAGCACCGCGCTGCTACCCGCCGACCACGGCCCAAGAAACGTCCCGAAGATTCCGCGGGCCGCCACCGTGGCGCGCAGTGGTTCGCTCTCAAACCATTCCGCCACCAGATCCGCCACCGCCATCGGGCCCCAGCGCAACAGGCGATACATATCCTTGTTGCCCAGGCCGCGCAGAGCTTTTCCGGTCTTGAGCAGATTCCAATAATCGGCGTTGGACGGGTTGTCAATGGAAGGTGGAGTTTCCGAAAGCACCCGGTTGATTACCGTCGCCAGGCGAGTGAGGACTTGCTGCAATTCCGGAAATTTGGCCGCATCGTTTTTTGAGAAGCGGGCGATCTCCTGAGCCGACTGGGCGGGATCATCGTAAAGAATCAACACACGGCCATCCGGCGTGGGAGCAAACGCCCTGGGGTTGGGCCGGATAATCTGGAGGCCGAGGCGCTCCAACTGCATGTCCTTCAAAATATCAGCGCGCAAAGGCCCGCCGGTGTGCGCGAGGGTTGAACACTTGAAGCCGCGAAAGAATTCGTCGGTTATGGCGGCGCCGCCTACCACGGCTCTGCGTTCAAGCACCAGTGGTTTCAGGCCCGCTTTCGCCAGATAGAAAGCGGTAATCAGGCCATTGTGCCCGCCGCCGATAATAACGATGTCCCGTTTTGGTCCCATGATTTTGGGCTGCAAGCAAGAAAAGGTTAAATGATAATGGCTTTCTTGATTGATTTACTTCGACTTCATCGTTCAGCCTTCATCCTTTGTATCCTTTATCCGTCTTTCAAAATTTCAATGGCCGCAAGCTGCCCGGGCGCGCCCATGATTCCGCCGCCGGGGTGCGTGGCCGATCCGCACATATAAAGATTCTTGATGGGCGTGCGGTAGCGCGCCCAACCCGGGACGGGACGAAGGAAGAACAACTGCTCGAGCGAAAGCTCGCCCTGGAAAATATTGCCTTCGGTTAATCCCCACTCGCGTTCAAGATCGAGCGGCGTCAAGACCTGGCGGCCGACGATGATGTTCTTGATGTTGGGCGCATACTCGGCCAGCGTATTGATGACGTTGTCGCCGAATGCCTTCCGCTTTTCATCCCACGTTCCTTCTTTCAGTTTGTAGGGCGCGTATTGCACAAAGCAGGAGAGCACGTGTTTTCCGGGAGGCGCCACGGAAGGATCGGTTAGAGACGGGATCACGATGTCAACGTAGGGCCGGCGGGAATAATCGCCGTATTTCGCATCATCGTAGGCGCGTTCCATATATTCGACCCCGGGCGATATGGAAATTGCGCCCCGCAAGTGCGCCCCCGCACCGGGCAGGCATTTGAATTCGGGCAGCGCGTCAAGGGCCAGATTAACTTTTCCGGATGAGCCGCGAAATTTGAATCGCCGCACGTCTTCCACAAAATCTTCAGGAAGCTGGCGCGCCTCCAGCATTTTGAGAAAAGTCAGGTTTGGATCGACGCTGGAAGAAACGAGGTCGGCGGAAATTTCGTCTCCATTTTCCAGGACCACTCCTGAAGCCTTGCCGTTCTTCACCAGGATTTTTGCAACTGAGGTTTTCGTTCGGATCTCAACCCCCGCCTCGCGCGCCGCAGCCGCAATGGCGTTGGAGATGGCGCCGGTGCCGCCGCGCGCGAAACCCCAGGAGCGGAACGCGCCGTCAATTTCGCCCATATAGTGGTGCAGCAGCACATAGGCCGTTCCCGGAGAGCGCACGCCGAGAAAAGTGCCGATAATGCCGGAGGCGGACATGGTCGCTTTCAGCACGTCCGTCTCAAACCACTGGTCGAGGAAATCCGCCGCGCTCATGGTCATCAATTGGATCTGGTTGTATTTGTCCTGGGCGGGCAGCGCCTGGAAACGTTTTCCCAGAAAACGGAGCTTCTTCAAGTCGGGCAAAGAGAGTTTGGCGAGATCGGGCGGCGTCATGCTGAGGATGGGCTTCACGAATTGCGCCATCTTCATCATCGCCTGGCCGTACTCGTCATAAGCTTCGGCGTCCACGCGCGAGTGGCGCGCGATCTCGCGGCGCGTCTTGGCGTGATCGTTTACCCGCCACAGATGGTCACCATTGGGCATGGGGGTGAAGGTGCCGTCGAGGGGTAGGATCTCCAGGCCATGGCGCGGCAGGTCAAGCTCGCGAATGATTTCCGGCCGAAGCAGGGAGACAACGTACGAGCACACAGAAAACTTGAAGCCTGGAATAATTTCTTCGGTTACAGCCGCGCCGCCCACCAGGTGACGGCGTTCGAGGACCAACACTTTTTTCCCCGCTCGCGCCAGGTAGGCCGCATTCACCAACCCGTTGTGGCCGCCGCCGATCACGATCGCGTTGTAGTGGGAACCCATGGAAATTCGGTCGCCGTTTTCAAAAACCTTTTGTTTTTGCTGACGCACGCTACAAAGAAGCGCCCACATTCTAGCGGGGTGCGAGAATTTTGTCAGTAATCATCATGATGCGAGTCCAAAAATCAGGACGGGAGCAGTCTGGCACGAAGATGTTTATGCGATCAACGTTGCCGGCCATGGCCATCATGTTTGCCAAAGACACGCCAGGATGACTATAATCGCGCCTCGGTTAAATGCAAAAGCAGGGGGTGAAAGGTGCCCATTGGAACCGCCGTACACGAGCGTACCTTCAAGCTGTGCGAGAGCCTGAATTATCGCGAATGGTCGGGCTACTACACGGTGAGCGTTTACGAGACGCATCACGAGCACGAGTACAACGCCATCCGCAACGCCGCCGCCCTGATCGACGTCACGCCCCTCTTCAAATATCTTGTTTCGGGCAAGGACGCCACCAAACTGGTGAACCGTGTCATTACCCGGGACATCAGCAAAGTGGCCGTGGGCCAGGTCATCTACTGCTGCTGGTGCGACGAGCAAGGCAAGGTGATTGACGACGGGACCATTTCGCGCCTCGGTGAGAATGATTATCGCTGGACGGCAGCCGATCCAAGCCTGCGCTGGTTCAGGCAGAACGCTTTGGGGCTGGACGTTTCCATCGAAGACATCTCGGAAACGACGGCCGCTCTTGCGCTGCAAGGCCCAACCTCCGGCCGCCTGCTGAATAAAATCGCGGACGCGGACATCGCCAACCTCAAATACTTCCGTTTGACTCAAGGAAAGATCGCCGGCGTTCCCGTGGATATTTCCAGAACCGGATATACCGGTGACCTCGGTTATGAAATCTGGATGCCCTGGAACGACGCGGTCAAAGTATGGGACGCCATCATGGAGGGCGGCCGGGAGTTTGACGTTCACGCCGCCGGCATGCTGGCGCTGGATGTGGCGAGAATCGAAGCGGGCTTGATTTTGATTGAGGTGGATTATTTCTCCAGCAAGAAGGCGCTTATCGAATCGCAGAAATACTCGCCCTTTGAAATTGGATTGGGCCGGTTGGTGCATTTCGAGAAGGAACATTTTGTGGGCCGGGATGCATTGCTTGCCGAACAGAAGAGTGGCGGCGGGCGCAGATTGATCGGGCTCGAAGTGGATTGGACGGAAGTGGAAAAGCTCTATCAGAGGGTGGGACTCGCTCCCCAGGCGCCCAGCATCGCGTCCCGCGTGGCCGTGCCTGTTTACAGCGGCGGCACGCAGGTGGGCAAAGCGACCTCCACAACCTGGTCTCCCATTTTGAAGAAGATGATTGCGCTGGCCAGCGTCACCTCCGATTCCGCCCGGGCCGGCATGCGGCTCCAGATGGAACTGACCGTGGAAGCAGTGCGCCACAAGGTCCCGGTAACGGTCGCCAAACTGCCCTTCTTCAATCCACCGCGCAAGACCTCTGCTCCGGTGATGTAAGAAATGAGTCGCGCGGGTTCTGATTAAAGCAGGAATAAAAGCAATGGCGCGAAATCAAATCATGGCCGTCGCGGTTCTGGGCATTTGGATTGGGATAACTGTTTTCATGTGGTTTGCGGCGGGCCGAAGCTTCGCAACCGTGGAACGAGTGCTGTTGTCGCAAAATCCGCAGTATGTGAAAATCACCAAACCTTTGAGCCCCACGGAGACTCGCGAACTTTTGCGCAACCTCGCTTCCGAAATCAACCGAACTTACTTTAGCGCCTACGGTTGGACGCAAGTTGTTTTGGCCATCGCTCTTCTTTTCCTGCTGCTCCGCCAAACACCGCGCGACACCGCGGCGCTCGTCATCACCGGGGCAATGCTTGCCATTGTCCTGGTCCTCGCAGTGGTTGTCACTCCCCAAATTATCGCCCTCGGCCGCAGTATTGATTTTGTTCCGCGCAATCCTCCTCCGCCGGAGATGGGCCGCTTTGGAATGCTCCATGGCGCTTACACCGGACTCGACGGACTAAAACTTCTGGCAGGACTGGGTCTTCTGGTTCGTTGGATCGTCCGCGGATAGGGAGGGCCGGTTCGTGCAGCGCCCGCGTTCGCCCAAGTGAGGATGAGGTTCACCCTTCGCGGCTCTCCCTTCGCGGCTCTCCTTGACAGAACCAGTTGTGGATGGCAAGATGAAAAATTGCCGTGACAACTGATTTCGTCGCTGCGGGCGGCGGCGAACCCATTTTGTTCCAGCTTGCCGAAGTGGCGGAATTGGCAGACGCGCTACATTCAGGGTGTAGTTCCCGTCAGGGAGTGGAGGTTCGAGTCCTCTCTTCGGCACCAAAATCCTTAAGCGGGCTACTGGCCAAAGTATGCAGATAGATATGAAAAATACCAGGGAGGACCACCCATGAGCTTGGTCACCACACGTCGAGGATTCCTGGGCGGGGCTGCGGCCGGCCTCACTGCCTTGGCTGCTGCCGATTCAAGCGGCGAGGGCGCGGGCGCCGTGATTGAGAACGAGTACGCCGGCTTTAAGTTGGGAGTGGCCACTTACTCGTTCCGCGAGTTTCAACGTGGACTGGCCATCAAAATGACCAAGGATTTGCAAACGCCGTACGTCAGCGTGAAGGAGTTTCACCTGCCATATTGCAGCACGCCCCAGGAGCTTGCCCAAGGCCGCAAGAACTTCGAGAGCGCGGGCCTGAAAATCATGAGTGGTGGAAACGTCAGCTTGGAGAAAGCCGATGAAACGGAAATGCGCAAATACTTTGAGTACGCAAGAGCGTGCGGCATGCCTATGATCGTCTGCGCGCCCGTTCACGAAAACTTGAAGCTGCTGGAAAAATTTGTGAAGGAGTACAACATTAAGGCGGCCATCCACAATCACGGGCCTGAAGACAAAAACTTTCCATCACCGCAATCGGTGCTGGAGGCGGTAAAAGATCTGGACCCGCGCGTGGGCTTGTGCATGGACGTTGGACATACCTCGAGGACGGGGGCGGACATTGTAAAAAGCATTGCCGAGGCGGGGCCGCGCTTGCTCGACATGCACATGAAAGATCTGAAGGTGGCCAGCGATAAAGACAGCCAGTGCGACGTGGGCGAGGGCGTTCTCCCGATTCTCGGGATCTTCAAGCAATTACAAAAAATCGGCTACCACGGCTGCGTCGACCTCGAATACGAGATTCATGAGGACGCTCCGCTCACCGGAATGCTGAAGTCTTTTGCCTACATGCGCGGATTGCTGGCAGCAATGGCGGCCTGACTAATACGACTCGGGGATTCTCACCTGGCCTGCAATTATGACTTAGACCCTGCCTCGCCCTTCACTTAAACTTCACCACGTGCCTGGCACCCTCCACATTACGAATGGCGACTCCGTGCAAATCAGCAGCACAGGCCTGGAGGGAGAGGTTTTATTTTGGCGCGATGTCTTGCACGAGGGCCCTGTGCCCGCGGGGCTGACGCTCGAGAAGCTGGCCCCCATCCGCGCCAAGTTTCTTGCCCGCTACGGTAACCAGGGGCAGGCTGAGATTTTGGAACAGTTTCGGGCGAGAGACCGCGCTCTGGCCAATTTTAACAACTACCAGGAAGTTGTCCTTTGGTTTGAACATGATCTTTACGACCAATTGCAACTCCTCCAAATCCTGGACTGGCTCGCGGAGCAAACCAGCGCACAAACTACTTTGAGCCTGATTCAAGCGGATCAATATCTTGGGCCGCTCAAGCCCGACCAGCTCGCCGCTCTCTATCCGACCCGGCATCGAATAACCGTGGCGGAATTCAAACTGGCCCAACACGCGTGGAGTGAATTCCGTTCGCCTGCGCCTACGGGCCTGTCCCAATTACTGGGTGAGGAAACTGCGGCTCTGCCTTTCTTGCGCGGCGCGATGGCAAGGCATCTTGAACAATTTCCTTCGGTCACCAACGGGCTTTCGCGCACAGAGAGGCAGATATTGGAAATTGCGGAAAGCGGAGTTTCAAAAGTGAATGAAATTTTTCTTGGCGACCAGGCCAGGGAAGAGCGCATCTTTATGGGCGATCTGCCCTTTTTTTCCTACGTGCAAGGGCTGGTGGAATTATCAGTTCCGCTGCTCGAAATCATCCGGGATGGAAACTCTTTTGGCAAAACTGACGTGAGGATTACGCCGCGCGGCAGGAAAGTGTTGCACAACGAAGAAGACCACATTTATCTGAACGGCATCGACCGCTGGCTGGGTGGCGTTCGCATGCAGGGAACCAAAGCATGGCGATGGGGATCCTCAGGACTTACTCCGCCCGCCTAAAGTCAATCGGCCCGCCCTCAGATCAAGATTAAGTTTCGACAGAGACAGTGCTCGTCCGCCCGCGGAGAATCGCGGGAAGGGCGTGCCACAGCTTGCGCATGGGCGTTTGGAAAAGCGACATGGCGCCCGTGTAGGAATATCCGACAAAGAACAGCATGAGGAAGGGCGAGGTAAGATAGTTTTCGCGTTCCAGGGAATAGACGACGGTAAACAGGAAGTAGACCGCCATGACCAGCTCGACGACGGGAATCCATCCAATGCGCCGTTGATATTTCTTGCGCTCCCAGTTGTCGCCTTTTCCTTCCACACGAAACTTGGGCGTGCGAACAAACGAGGACTGGATGCCGAGCAACCCCTCGATCACGGCCTTGGCGTTGGTGATGGCGAGGCCGATGCCCACCGACATCAGGAATGGAATGTATTTGACGCGGCTTCCCCACTCGCGCGGGTAGAGTGCGCGTTGTCCGGTAATATAAAAAGTGGTGACCGAGTTGGTGGATGCGATAAACAACGGCAGGTCGATATACAGCATCTGGAACCAGCCCTGATAGAAGCGCACAATCATTGCCGGCAGCAGAATGATGGAGAACACGACCATCAGCGGATAGGCGAAGTTGGCCGTCAGGTGGAGCGTGGCTTCAAACTTGATGAAAAAGGGCTGGTCGCTTCGCCAAATGGTGGGCAGCAATTTTTTCGCGGTCTGCGTCAGCCCTTTGGCCCAGCGAGCCTGCTGGGTCTTGAAGGCGTTCATCTCCACGGGAAGTTCCGAGGGACACTCGATGGAGGAATCATAAATAAATTTCCAGCCGCGCAATTGGGCGCGATAACTCAGATCTGTATCTTCGGTCAAAGTGTCGTGCTGCCAGCCGCCCGCATCCTCAATGGCAGTGCGCCGCCACATGCCCGCGGTGCCGTTAAAATTGAAAAAACGCCCGGAAGAGCTTCGGCCGCCATGCTCGATCACAAAATGTCCGTCCAGCAGGATGGCTTCCACCTGGGTCAGGTTCGACATCGTGCGATTGATCCACGTCCATCGCCCTTGCACCACAGCCACCTGCGGATCGGTGAAGTAGTGAATCATCTGCCGGAGAACCTGGGGTGGCGGGACAAAATCGGCGTCGAAAATCGCGATGAACTCGCCGGTCGCTTTCTTTAATCCTTCCGCCAGCGCGCCAGCCTTGAAGCCTTCGCGGTTGTCCCGATGAAGATAAGTAATCGGATGACCCGCACTCGCGTACTCCGACACCAGCCGCGAAGCGACCATTTTCGTCTCATCCGTCGAGTCATCGAGAAGTTGAATTTCGAGCAATTCCCGGGGATAGTCGAGGCGGGTGACAGCCTCAAGCAGACGCTCCACGACGTAGCGCTCGTTGTAAATGGGAAGCTGCACGGTGACGCGCGGAAGCTGATCAAAATATTTCCCGGGTTTGGGTTTCTTATGGCGGTACTTGCGGAACAAATGCGTCAGGTGGTACCGGTGAATTCCAAAGACCGAAAGAATTATGAGGATGGTGAAATAGGGAATTAAAATCGAAAGATCAAAAGCATTGAGCTGGTAAAGACCTTGAAATGGGTCTTTCCGGAAAAGGTGATTGAAATAGCGAGTCACCGGATTCGCCTGGACAATAAGGGTAGCCATGAAAAGCGAGGACGGCATTTTCAATAAACCTTCTCAAGTTTGGTTAAAGCCCTTGGGACGCTCGCGATTGCTGCAGGGCTTCCGGCTTTCTTAAGATCTCGAAGGGCCGCAATCCCCTTAATTAATCCTGCTTGCGCCCCGTAACTACTGAAGACTGAATGTTACCACATAAAGGCAGGTTCTTGGGCCAGTTTCTTGCGGAGAGTGGAAGCGGAAATCCAACATCACAAAATTATATAGCATTGCCGGTTAGAAGGCTTTGATAGACGGCGGGATCAACGTTTCCGCCACTCACCACACAACACACGGCCTTGTCGCGAAACCTTTCAGGGTCGCACATCACTGCCGCCAGGCTGAGTGCGCCGGTGGGCTCGGCCTTAAGGTTCGCCAGCGAAAAAAGCAGGCGCACCGCCTCGCCGATGACGCCTTCCGGAACTTCAACGATGCCGGCGAGCCCCTCGCGCAAAATAGGCCAGTTGTGCTCGCCGAGGCTTAACGTTCGCGCGCCGTCGGCGATGGTTTGCGGCTCGGCATCGTTGCGGATGATCTTTCCTGCCTTGAGCGATCGGGCGGCATCGTTGGCGAGAGCGGGCTCCGCACCAACCACCTGAACGCCAGGCCGCGGCTGCGTTGCCTGGCGAATCCCCGTGAGGATGCCCGAAGTCAATCCGCCGCCACCTACCGGCGCAACCACGCAATCCATCGGCCGGTCGAGCGCCGCGAGTTCGACGCCCAAACTGCTGTTGCCTTCGATCACCAGGGGATCGTCGTAGGCGCTGGCTACGTAAGCCTCCGGGTGTTCGCGCGCCAATTCTTTCACTCGCTCGGCCCGGCTCTTGTTTCGTACATCCACCAACTCCATCCGGCCTCCGTATTCGCGTACCGCGCTAACTTTCACCTCTGCCGAAGTGGTGGGCATCACCACGATCGAGGTTTTCCCGAGGAGCGAGCAAGCAAACGCCAGGGCCTGTCCGAAATTACCCGAGGATGCAGTGATGATCAGCGCGTTGGGAACGCATGAAGCGACATTGTAGGCAGCGCGGAACTTGAAGCTTCCTGTGAGCTGGAAAGTTTCGCTGGCGATGAATAGATCAACCCCCAGCTTTCGGGCCAGGCGTGGAGCGTCGATGATGGTTGTGGGGCGAGCCATTTCGATTAGCGGATCAATGTTGTTAGAGTTAGAATTCATCGTGTTGAGGGAGTGCGACAAGGCTGCTCATGTTTATTGGGCTTTCCGGTTCACACTGGTAGAATTAGATTCATCAAGGTTTACGACTCAGACGTACCGGTCGCACCTCCAATCCTCTCACCCTTTGGAACTCCTTGTAATTTGAAGTCGCGAGGGGAGCACGATGCACGACCGCGGTTGCTGCTATAATCAGGTCGTAGGGGCCGATCATCTCTCCCCTTTCGGCCAAATCTGCCCAAATTCGCGCATGTTCCCGCGCCACTTCAAGGTCAAACACCAAGACTCCCATCTCAGAAAGTAGTGTGTCTATGAATCTCGCCCTGGAGAGCCTTCGCGATTCTTGCTGGGCGCGATGGTACCCGTGGAGTAACTCTGACACAGTAATCGAGGATATAGCCGGGCGAACCCCGGATTGAATCTTTGATAGGGTGTCAAGCGGCAGTTCGCCACGCTCAGTTGCCACCAGGACACTTGTATCTACCACAAGAAGTCCTGCCATGGATTTCTACCTCTCCCAAGCGGAGCGAGGTAATTCGCGGAACATATTGTGGATTTCTTCGAGGTCGTCGGCAAACTTGTTGTCTGGCCGAGGCAAGCTTTTCCAAAACTCCGCGAAGTCGTCGGTCGTCAGGGGCTTCCGGTGAGCCACAGGTTCAATCCGGCAAATGGGCTCGCGGTTGCGCTCAACCACGAACGACTCACCGCGGTACTTGACCCGATTCAGAATTTCCGAGAACGAACGAGCTGCCTTCCCGGCGGAGATTCGCTTTATTCTCATAATCTGATTATCTGATTTTCTGAAACGGATGTCAATGTAAGAGCGCGAATGTAAACAAGTCGCAACGAATCCCTGCTTATACCTGAACCGTCACGGTGGTTTCGGTTCGGGTGACGGGGCGATAAAGCGTGTCGCGTTCGAACGGCTCGTGGCCGGCCTCACGGATCAGCCGGGTGATTTCCAGGCGGGTCATGGTTTGCGGGGTGGTGGCGCCGGCATCGTGATAAATTTTTTCTTCCACCACCGTGCCGTCAATATCGTCGGCGCCGAAACGCAGCGCCACCTGCGCGACCCGCGGCGACATCATGATCCAATATGCTTTGATGTGCGGGAAATTATCCAGCAGCAGCCTGGCCACCGCCACGTTTTTTAAGTCCGTAAAGCCGCTGGTCTCATGGTGAGGCACCAACTTGCCAAGCTCGGTGTTGGCGGGGTGAAACGCCAGAGGGATATAAGTTTGAAAGCCGTGGGTTTCATCCTGAAGCTTCCGCAACTGCAACAAGTGGTCCACCCGGTCTTCCGACGATTCGATGTGCCCATAAAGCATGGTGGCGTTGGAGTGCATCCCCAGTTCGTGCGCCAGGCGATGGACATTCAGCCAGGTATGGGCGCCGATTTTATGGTCGCAAATAACGCGGCGGATTTTGGGGGCGAAGATCTCTGCGCCGCCGCCGGGCAGCGATCCCAGGCCCGCGTCTTTCAGCCGAACCAGAATTTCGCGTATGGGGAGCCGGGTGATATGGGCGTAATACCCGATTTCCACCGCTGTGAAAGCCTTTAGATGAACGGTGGGAAAGCGCTCTCTCAGGCCGCGCAGCAAATCAAGGTAATAATCGAACGGCAATTCCCCGTGCAACCCGCCCACAATGTGGAATTCGGTGATCGCCTCCGTCCAGCCTTTCCCGGCAACCGCGAAAGCTTCTTCCAGGGCCATGGTATACGCCCCGGGCGAATCGGGTTTGCGCCCGAAGGCGCAAAGCTTGCAACTGGCCACGCATACGTTGGTGGGATTGATGTGCCGGTTAACGTTAAAATAAGTTCGCTTGCCGTGCAGCTTTTCCCGGACCAGGTTGGCCAGGTAGCCGAGGGCCAACAGGTCGTTCGACTCAAAAAGCGTTACGCCCTCGTCAAAGCTCAAGCGCTCGTGCGCAAGCACCTTGTCGGCGATGGATTGAAGCGCGAAATCATCCAATCGTAAATTCACGTTGCAGGTCTCCGGCAAATATCGGAAGGCGGTCAATCTCAGAAGCCTTATTTTACTTCCCTCCCGCTCGCTTTGTAAACCCAGCTTGCGTCAGGAATAGAATGCCCCGCTCGCCCCCCAATACCCATCCCCGCATTCCCTTGTCACTTGTTCCACCTCAGTTCATCATATAAGATGACGGTTTCGAGATTAAGGCGCGGAAGCAGCCTTGCGCAGTGCCCATGGAGGTAGCTAATTGCCTGATTCGACTCAATATGATGTTGTCATCATTGGCAGCGGTCCCGGTGGTTATGTGGCGGGAATCCGCGCCGGCCAACTGGGTTTGAAAACCGCTCTGGTTGAAAAGGACAACAAGTTCGGCGGGACGTGCCTGCACGTGGGTTGCATTCCCACCAAGGCCCTCCTGATGAACGCCGAAGTTTACGACTACTTCAAGAACTCGAACGAATTCGGCATTACCTGCAAGGAATATGCCGTGGACTGGGCTGCCGTGCAGGAGCGCAAGAACAAGATTGTGACCAAGAACGCCAAGGGCGTGGAATTCCTGCTCAAAAAAAACAAGGTGGAAACAATTCAAGGCTATGGCAGCGTCGCCGGCCCGGGGCGCGTGACCGTGAAGGATTCAAAGGGCCAGACGCGTGAGATCGCCGCCAAGAATATTGTTCTGGCCACCGGTTCCGAAGCCAAAATGATTCCCGGCCTCGCGCCCGATCCCAAAACAATTCTGACCAATATAGAAATCCTAAGCCTGAAAGAAATCCCCAAGTCCATGGTGATTATCGGCGCGGGAGCGGTGGGAGTGGAATTCGCATCAATCTTCCATCGCTTTGGGACCAAGGTGACCGTGATCGAGATGCTGCCTCACGCCGTGCCGCTCGAGGATGAAGAAATTTCAAACGAGCTCGAGAAATCTTTTCGCAAGCAGGGCGTCACCATGCACCTTGGGGCTAAGGTACAAAAAGTCTCGAAAAAGGCCAATGGAGTTTCAGTCGAGTTCACAGGTTCGGACAACAAGGCACAGACGCTGGAAGCTGAAACGGTTTTGGTGGCCGTGGGACGGGCGCCCAATACGCAAAACATTGGCCTCGAGAAAACGAGGGTCAAGTTGGAACGGGGATTTGTAAAAACCAGTCCGTTCATGCTCACTGATGAGCCCGGCGTCTACGCCATTGGCGACATTGTGGCCAACAGCCCGCTGCTTGCCCACGTGGGCCAGATGGAGGGCGTGGTGGCGGTCACGCACGCGGCGGGCAAGCCGGTGGAGCCCATCAATTACAAACAAATTCCCAACTGTACTTACTGTGAGCCGGAAGTAGCCAGCGTCGGCCTCACCGAAAAACAAGCGCGCGATGCCGGCCACAAAATCAAGGTGGGTAAGTTTCCTTTCAGCGCCAACAGTAAAGCGGGCATCCTGGGCGTGCGCGAAGGCCAGGTGAAAATGGTGTGCGATGAGAAGTATGGTGAGATCCTGGGCGTCCATATGATCGGGCCGCGGGTGACGGAAATGATTGCCGAGGCTGTGGCCGCCATGCACCTGGAAGGCACGGCGATGGACCTGGCGCACACGATCCACGCCCACCCGACATTGACCGAGGCCGTCCACGAAGCCGCGCATGCGGTTGAAGATTGGGCGATTCATATTTGAGGATTGCCCAATTGAGTCATCGGCTCTTTGATTCATTGACCGATGCAAACGACGAATCGCGCCTGCGACTTGCGGTTGCCATCGCAGTTCATGCTGATGGTCGCCGCTTAAGCTGCCCATGAAGGAATAAAGGCTCAATGGTCCAATGAGTCAATGAATAAATTCCTCAACGTTGAACAACTCGGCCTGCTGGCCTACGAAGAGGCGGTGCACCTTCAGCACCAGCGCGTGGCACAGAGAAAAGCGTCCGAGATTCCAGACACGCTCCTTTTGCTCGAACACCCCCACGTCTATACGCTGGGCCGCAACACCAGGCGGGAGCATTTGCTGGTTTCTCCGGAACACTTGCGCAAGCTCGGCGCGGAAGTTTACGAGACGGACCGCGGCGGCGACATCACCTACCACGGGCCCGGGCAGCTTGTGGGCTACCCGATCCTTGATCTCGCCCAGCACCGGCGCGATATTTCGTGGTACATGCGTTCGCTCGAAGAAGTCTTCATCGGCGTGGCCACGGATTTTGGAGCCCACGCTGGCCGGCTGCCTGGCGCCGCGGGTGTTTGGGTTGGTGATAACAAACTCGTGGCGATGGGCGTGCACGTTTCGCGCTGGGTCACATCACATGGGTTCGCCTTCAACGTTTCAACCGACCTCAGCTATTTCGCTCACATTGTTCCCTGTGGGCTGCACGGCAAGGGCGTAACCTCGCTTCAGCATTTGGCGGGCAAGAGTGTCGAAATGGAAACTGTAATTGAGAAGGTGCTCCTTCATTTTGGCGACGTGTTTGGATTTCAAATGCAACAGGATCGGGAATATGCCAGCAGCAGCCGGCGGTAAAGACCATCCCGTCTTGAACTATTAACTCTCAACTGTCGACTGTGGACTGATTCTTGAAACTCACCCGCACCCAGCTTCACGAGATCTACTACTACCTGCGGCTGAACCGCCGCGTGGACGAGCAACTTACCAACCTTTACCGCCAGGGCAAGGTAGTGGGAGGAGTCTATTCGTCCCTCGGGCAGGAAGCGATCTCTGTGGGCACAGCCTACGCGCTCGAGCCCCAAGATTTCATTTCTCCTGTCATCCGCAACGTAGGCGCCATGCTAATGCGTGGATTTCGGCCGCGCGACCTATTCCTGCAATACATGGCGCGCAAGGACGGTCCCACCGGCGGGCGCGACGCCAACACCCACTTCGGCGACCTAAAAAAAGGTGTGGTGGCGCCTATCAGCATGTTGGGGGAAACCGTCCCGGTAAGCGCCGGCATCGCTCTTGCTTCCCAGATGCGCAAGGAGAATCGGGTGGCCGTTGCCTACGTGGGTGACGGCGCGTGCAGCACCGGGCCTTTCCACGAAGGCTTGAACTTCGCCGCCGTGCGCAAACTCCCGCTCGTGATCATCGCGGAGAATAACGGCTGGGCTTATTCGACGCCTTTAAGAAGGCAGATGGCGGCGAAAGATATTTCCGCTCGCGCCGCGGGTTATGGAATTTCCGCCACCATCGTGGATGGCAACGATGTGCTGAAAGTTTATGACGCCACGCGGGCCGCCACCGCGCGCGCTCGGCGCGGCGATGGCCCCGTATTGGTCGAGGCCAAGACCATGCGCATGAAAGGCCATGCCGAACACGATGATGCCCGCTATGTGCCTAAAGCTGAAATCGAAAAATGGCGCAAGAAAGATCCCATCCTGCGCTTCGAGAAATATCTTTTGACCAGGAAATTGATGACGGCGAAAGAAAAAGCCGCGCTCGAAGAACAAATGGAAAAACTAATTCGCGAGGACGTTGAATTTGCGGAAGCCAGCCCCCTGCCTCCACCCGAGGACGCGGCCAGGCCGGTGTGGGCGTAAGCTAGGTGTAGTAGTGTCCCATGCGAATTATTTTCCGCTATCGTCTTGCCCTCTCCCCTTGCGGGAGAGGGTGTGTCGCCTCGGCGACACGGGTGAGGGGATGGTGAGCAAACCTGTCCCGAGATTAACGCCGCCGGATCTGAGGCGTGCGCAAACGCAAGCAGAGCAGCGGGCCTGGTACCTTCTGCGAAATCGCCATGTGAATGAGTTGAAATTCCGCCGCCAGCAGGCAATCGATGCGTATACAGTGGACTTCTACTGCAGTGAATTGCGCCTTGCCATCGAGCTTGACGGCTCGGTCCACGCTCAGCCGACTCAGGTGAGCAGAGACGCAAGGAAGGATGAATATCTCAGGTCACAGGGGATTCGTGTTCTCAGGGTGCCCAATGGCCTGGTCTTGCACAATCCCGAGGGGGTTTCTGAAGGCGATCTGTGAACTGACCCCTCACTCGGTCCGGCCCAACCGGACCACCCTCTCCCGCAAGGGGAGAGGGCAAAGCGGGCAGTGAAAGATCGATCGCTTTCCATCTGGTCGAGCAAGGGTGCTGAATTGTTGAGGTCAACGCCCGGCTGCGTAAGCTGACGAAAGCCTATGCAACCTACTTTATTAAGAAACTGATGGCTGCAAAGAAAACCTCAAGAGCGCGCGCAACCGAACTGAGTCTCCCGAAGGAGACTCTCGACCGCATGCTCTACTACCTGAAGCTTACGCGGGCGGCGGAGGATCGCATCGAGCGGGTCCTTTACCGGCAGGGGAAAATTGTGGGCGGTGTATATACCGGGCGTGGACAGGAAGCCGTCGGCGTTGGGTCGGCGATCCAGCTTCGCCCGGGCGACGTGATGCTGCCCAATCATCGCGACTTTTCCGCCTTCCTGATTCGCGGGTTTTCCTTCCGGGAAATCATTATGAATTGGATGGCGCGCGCGGACGCGCCGACCCGTGGCCGGGAAAACACACTCCATCTCGGTAGCTTGTCGCGGGGAGTCATTCCCATCATTTCCCATCTTGGGGACACATGCCCTGTGGCCTGCGGTGTTGCGTTGACGTTCAAGCAAAGACGAAAGAAGAATGTGGCCCTGGTAACTTTTGGCGAGGGCACCACCAGCCGCGGCGACGTTCATGAAGCGATGAACATGGCCTCCGTCATGTCGCTGCCGGTGATTTTTGTTTGTAATAACAATGCCTTTGCCTACTCGACGCCCACCGAGAAACAGTTTGCCGTCAAAGACCTTTCTGCGCGCGCTGCCGGCTACGCCATGCCCGGAACCACTATCGACGGCAATGATGTGCTGGCGGTTTACGCCGCCGTGCGGCAGGCTGTTGAGCGCGCCCGCGCCGGCCAAGGTCCAAGCTTTATCGAATGCAAAACTATTCGCATGACGGGGCACTCCGCGCATGATGCGGCGGAGTACGTTCCTCCGCGCTTGTTGCAAGCTGGAGCCAAGAGCGATCCCATTCGGCGTCTCGAAAAGTTCATGCAGTCGAAAAGGCTGTTGACGCCGCAACGCATTCAAGAAATCGAAAGCACTATTCAGAAAGAAATTGACGATGCCGTTGCTTTCGCTGAATCAAAGCCCATGCCCAATGGAGCCGATGCTCTGCAAGGAGTCTATTGCGAGAAAGAATGCTGGTGGGAAGAAGAACGTCCGTAGGACGTGGTCATCAGCGCGGGGAAGAAAACAATGGCAAATGGCAAATGTTGAAGACCGGAATTATGCGACTCTGATAGCAGAACCTTAGGTTCCGACTGGCTCCGGACTCCGGACTGCGGATTCAGGACCCGGGACCACGGACTCCGGACAGCGAACATAGTTTCTCCAAATCGACAAGGATGCCAACATGCCGGTTCTAACTTATCTCGACGCCATCCGCCAGGGAATCTGGGAAGAGATGGAGCGTGATTCGTCCGTCTTCCTGCTTGGCGAAGACATCGGCGTCTACGGTGGCGCGTTCAAAGTGACGGCGGGAATGCTGGAAAAATTCGGCGAGGCGCGCGTGATCGACACGCCCATCTCCGAGGCTGCCATTGTGGGCGCCGCCGTGGGCGCCGCCCTGATGGGCATGCGCCCCGTGGCCGAAATGCAGTTTATGGATTTCATTTCCTGCGGCTTTGACCAGATTGTGAATATGGCGGCGAAAATTCATTACCGCTGGGGCGCGAAAGTTCCACTGGTGGTCCGTGGCCCGTCGGGAGCGGGAACCCATGGCGGTCCCTACCATTCGCAGTCCAATGAAATGTGGTTTGTCCACACCCCGGGATTGAAAGTGGTGGCCCCCGCCACCGCCTATGACGCGAAGGGCTTGATCAAATCCGCTATTCGCGATGACAATCCGGTGATTTTCTTCGAGCATAAATTCCTCTACCGCCGCAACAAGGAAGAAGTTCCGGCGGAGGATTACCTGGTTCCCATCGGCAAAGCGGTGGTGCGGCGCGAAGGGACAGACATTTCCGTGATCACCTACGGCGCCATGGTGTGGGCCGCTCTCGATGCCGCCAAGGAATTGGAAAAGGAAGGCACATCGCTGGAGATCGTTGACCTCCGCTCGCTGCTGCCTTACGATGAGGAAACCGTGCTGGCGAGCGTTCACAAGTGTAACAAGGTCATTCTGCTGCATGAGGACACGCGCACCGGAGGCATGGCGGGCGAGCTTGCGGCGCTGATTGCAGACCGCGCTTTCGAGGATTTGGATGGGCCCATCGTTCGCGTCACCGCGCCCGATACCCCGGTGCCTTTTGCCCCGCCGCTCGAAGAATACTTTTTGCCCAATGCAAAAAAGCTTGCGGACGCCGCGAGAAAGTTAGCCGCATTTTGAGAAAATGGCGATTGAGCGATTGAGTGACTTGGCGAATGAAAGTGTTCTCGCGATTAGTTGCCAGGTGTACCATTCACCTGACTCCGGAAAATGGACCCCGGACGATCTTTCAATGACTGAATCACCCGATCACTCAACCACACAATGAGGTAACGATGCCCACTAAAGTCATCATGCCCCAGATGGGGGAAAGCGTAGCCGAGGGAACCGTTGTCAAATGGCTGAAAAAAGTGGGCGAGCGCGTGGAGCGCGACGAACCCCTCTTTGAGATTTCCACGGACAAAGTGGACGCGGAAATTCCTTCACCCGCTTCCGGCGTTCTCACCAAAATTTTGGTTAAAGAGAATGAAACGGTGGAAGTGAATACCGTGGTGGCAGAGCTTGACGGCGAGGGCGCCAGCGCTGCCCCGCCGGCCGAAAAAGAAAAGGGGCCCGCGCCCAAGTCTGAGCCTGCCGCCGCGCCATCTTCGACCATGTCTCCTGCTGCGAAGCTGCCGCAGACAGCGCCGCGCGAGGCCGCGCCCGTTGTACATCCGGAAGGAGAAAAAATCCGGTCCTCGCCCCTGGTGCGCCGCATCGCACGCGAAAATAATGTGGATCTTACGCGCGTGGCCGGAACCGGCGAGGGCGGGCGCATCAGCAAGAAAGATATTCTGGACTATGTATCTCAATCGCCGGCAGCGTCAGGCAGCGAGGAAGCATCGGGCGCTCACACCGCTGCCCCGCGAGCGCCGGCGGCTCCGCGAATGGTTTTCTCCGGCCCCACTGAAGTCGTGGCTATGACGCCCATGCGCCGGCAAATCTCCGAGCATATGATGGCGAGCCAGGCGACCTCTGCCCACGTGGCGGCCGTGTTTGAAGTGGAGATGACCAAAGTTGTCGAAGCGCGCGCGCTGCACGCCACCGAATTCGAAAAACGCAATGGGCTGAAGCTGACCTACACTTCGTTTTTTGTCCGCGCCGCGGTGGAAACTCTCAAGGAATTTCCAGTTTTCAATTCCTCGGTTGAAGGCACCAACATCGTTTACAAACGCGATATCAACATCGGTGTGGCTGTGACACTCGAATCCGGCCTAATCGTTCCCGTCATCAAAAACGCCAATGAAAAGAACTTCCTTGGCATTGCCCGCGCTATCCAGGACCTCGCCGAGCGCGCCCGGTCAAAAAAACTCAGCGTCGAGGACGTTCAAGGCGGAACATTCACCATCACCAACCCGGGCGTTTTTGGAAGCCTCTTCGGTATCCCCATCATCAACCAGCCCCAGGTGGCAATTCTGGGAGTCGGTGGCATTGAAAAGCGCGCCGTGGTCCGTCATGACGCCATCGCCATCCGGCCCATGGTCTACCTTTCCCTTTCCTTCGATCACCGGATTATCGATGGCGCCTTGGCCAACCAATTTATGGGACGTCTGAAATCCTATTTGGAAGAATGGAACGAGGCGGTACTCTAGGAAGTGCTGCGTCCGGAGTACGTGGTCCGGTGTCCGATCCGGTCGAAGGTTTAGAGTTTGAGAGTCGAAAAGTAAAATTCCTCAACTTTTGACTTTTGACCTTTAACTTTTGACCATCCCAGATCCTGATTTCGCTTCCCTCCGAAACGCATCGAGCGTCCAATCATCCTCAGCTTCGTTGTGCCGGAGAATATAAATGTTCCCATCGTCGGCGCGGACTTTGAAGCACTGATAGCCAATCCCATACCATTGATCGAGGACTTCCATCACCTGAAAGGTAGGCTCGGCATGCGAGGCCGAAGCAAAACGCAATGGCCGCTGGTCAGCTTTGTAGCCAGCAAAACATTCGACCTTGAGAGCTCCGGGTTTCATGTTGCTAGTGCGGCTCACATCATCAATTCGTAGCGGACGTTCTGCGCCAATTCGCTGGCGCGTGCAACCGGGTACAGAGCGATGTCGCCCTCCATCAGAATTCGTTGCGATAGGCTGGCAACGGAATCATCCTTCGCGGCCGGAGCCTCCACCACAGCGGTTAATTGCGCGCCCTCCTTGCGGCGGACTCGCTCCAGCGAATAAACCAGAACCTTGGCGGCCTTGGCGTCCACGTCGCGCTTCAAGCTGTGGGCGTGAATAAAGTGAATGTGGCCGTTGGGCTTGCCCTCCACCCGAAGCGGTTTGTAGCCATAATCAAAAGTAAATGGATCGCCGGCATGGGTCCAGGGTGCGGCGGGAATGCGTTTTTCAAGGCTTTCCCAAACGCCGGCTTCGGACAGCGCCGCGGTCAGCCTCTGTCTAACTCGCAACCGCGTATCCTCGGCAGGCAGGTCGGCAGCATACTCTCCCACATAACGGGCAAACAGCGATTGAATTTCATTTTGAGGTTCGGCCAATAAGCAAGTGCGCGGTTCGGCCAATTGAATCATATTTGAATAAGATTCCCGCATTGACTGAATGTAACTTTCGAGATCGCCTTCGTACATCTCAATTTGATTTTCAAAATCCGGCTGAAGCTCACGCAGCAACTCCACGTCCGCCCCGGGATGAAACCGTTTTACGCGCCTGAAATCATCCGTAAAAAGGCATCCGAGATATCTTTCCTGGGGACTATGCAGAAATATGCCGATGTTCACGGACTCATCCCGCAACAGGTCGGGAACGTAGCGCACCGTAAAGAGCGCGCACTTTTTTAATTTGCTCTCATCCGCCATCGTCGTTTGCCCGCACTCACGATTTTCATTTCCAATTGGGAAACGGCCTCAAGTGACAATTCTTCGCGTCGATAATCGCCTGCCTTACTTGCAGCCGCCGCTGGTAGAGTTTTTGCGCCAACCGCCCAAGTTGTTCGGTTTCCCCGCCGCACCATTCGAGAGGAATTCCCGCCAGGCACTCCACGATCTCCTCCTCCTTCAAATTCTCAACTTTGGAAAGGTATGGCTCAAAGGATTTCAATCCGCTGACTTTTTCATACACAATGCGCCGCGGATAAATGCTGCGGATGGGGCTGTCGGGAAAATTCCACTCGCCGTCGTTAAAGCAAAAACCCTGATCAATGAGCCAGGCCGAATAGACGGGGTGCTGCTCGCCGGCGGCGCGGGCAAAAATCATCTGGCGCCCGTCACAGTTGCAGGTCCACTTGTCAAAAACAAACGCGCCCACAAACGCGGAGGCGAAATTGTGGACCTTTTGCAACAGACGGTCGGGCAGAAATTCCACCACCAACGTTTCCCCTGGAACTCCGGGAAAGCTGGATCCAAAGTGCAGGCCGGGAGCGCATGGTTCCCGGCGAACGCCAATTTCCATGGTGAGCTGGGGATTGCCTTCAATGAGGTCGGAGGCAACTTCCACAATCGCCGGCTTGGGTACCGGCAACCCGATCAGCAGCGCCAGGCGCGCGGCCAGCATTTCGTTGCTCAGCACCCGCACGTGCTGGGGATTGTTTTGGAATTTGACGATGTAGTAGTCGCCGTCCTGCGCACGCAATAATTGCGGCTGGGACGCGCCCCGCATGCGCCGGATAAATTCCACGCTGCGCACTGTAGCAACAGAGCTCAAATGATGCGAGGTTGATGGCGTGTTTGTACGGCTGCCTGCGCCGTTTTCCAAAGTCGTATCCCGCCGCCCGCTCTTCTGCATCGATCCCGGCCGTGCGAACCCAAGCCCGTTGCTTGAAGCCCACGGCGCCGGGGTTCACATCCTCGTTAATAATCAGAGGATTTTGTAAATCTTACGCCTTCCGGGTTTCAAATGAAATGATAGTTTTTGTAAGCAAAAAGCAGGGACTATGCACGGGCGCTCGATGTCACCAACTTGCCTGAGGCAATAGGCAAATCAATCGCGCTGCGAGTAAAGCTCCAGTCCTGAAAGCTCCCCCCCAATTGTGAAGTCGACATCAAAGCCGTAATCGCAAAACCGGGGCTCTTCGCAGTAGTAGAGCTCGTGCTCTGTCTCATCGTCCTAGCGGTCGTCCGGTTGTCCTACGAACTTGATGAAGTCATCCAATTTGGCAGTAGGGGCGGGCATGGTATCGCCATTAAGGAAACGAATCGAACCTGCCCAGGGTTTCCAACGCTCGATCCATCCCGGACAAATGGAATACGAGGCCTCGTCTCGAACGATCAGGTTAATCCGCTCCAGCATTCCTTCTTTGGACGATTCAAACCACACCCCCAGCTCGGGATAGTGCCATCGCCGTTTGTTCTTCCAATCCCGCCAATTGGCGGGTGGGCCGAGGCGATCCTTCAGGTTTTCCGCAGATTTATCGATCATAAAAGGGCCCAGACTCTTCGTCGTCAGATCGAGGTCGAGGTCGGGCGCCGACCGGGTTTCGAGCGGCCGCGGCCAGTCGCGGAAGAAAATCTTTTCCATTAGTCCCATAAATATCCTTCCCTCATGGGCGTGGCTGAGACTGATGTTCAGTGGTGCGGCCGTGCTTCCATCACCCGCATACACGTCTCTCGCACTCGAATAACGTTGCCTACGGAAACTGTGTCCTCTGAAACAGGGCCCAGTCTATTGGAATCCCACTCCGAACGCCACCGTCAAGCGAGCGCAGAATCCGCCATGCCAAGCCTGGCAGCTTCACATTTTTTCATCTTCGGAAGGATGACGCAAAGCCTTTGTTGGTCGCGGCCCAACGCGCTTATATCCGCGATTAAGAAATTCGATTGGACAGGCAGCCCTCCCAAGCACTAAAGTCAAACCACGTGCGTTAATTTGCATCGGGCTGGGAGTGCGGGCGTTTTGCGAGCGCGGCGCTGGAATAATCAGATCTTAATTTTGACCCGGTAAGCTCCCAACCATCATTGACACGGCAACAACCAAAAAAGGTGAGCGAGCGGATGGAACCCCAAGATTTGGACGTGCAGGAAAGCGGCGAGGACTTCGGGAACACGAGTCAGCCGGAACAGGAACGGGACGCGCAGTTCGTGCTGACGCTCGAAGAAATCGGCGCCTTGGCCCGTGAAGGCGGCAAGCCCGCTGAAACGCTGATGAATGTTGTCGCCCTGATCGCCCGGCGCTTTGGCACCGATGTGTGTTCAGCGTACCTGCTGGAACCGGACCGCGCCAATCTGGTGCTGGCCGCCACCTTGGGACTTCGCCCGCAGTGTATCGGGACGTTGCGCATGTCTCTGCACGAAGGGTTGGCGGGCCTGGTGGCTGAACAAGTTCGACCGGTGGCGGTGGAAGAGGCAAGAAACCATCCGCGCTTTAAGTACTTTTCTGAAGCAGGGGAGGATAACTACCAATCCTTCCTCGGCGTTCCTTTGATCGACCGCGGCGACTTGCAAGGCGTGCTGGTGGTCCAAACGATTGAGGCCAGAATTTTCCGTGATGCGGAAGTGCGGATGCTGGTGCAAGCCGCCGCCCAGGTTGCGCCGGTGGTGAGTGAGGCCCGAACGCTCGACCGCTTCATTGCGCCCGCCCATGAGCGACTTTGGTCGCTGGCTCGCAACCTATGGTGGAGTTGGGATCAGGATTCCACCGCCTTGTTCCGCGATCTCGATCCGGTGCGCTGGCGGCAGCTCAATCAGAATCCCATTTCGCTCCTGGCGGAAACTCCGCTGACGAAAATCGAGCGGCGGGCGGGCGAGTTAGTGCTCCACAGCCGGATTAATTACGCCTACCGCCGGCAGCGCGAATACCTGGAAGCGGACCGGACTTGGGGGGCGCGCCACGCCGGCGTGCTGCGGCGCCGCCCAGTCGCTTATTTCTCCGCCGAATTCGGATTGCATGAGTCACTACCCGTTTATTCCGGAGGATTGGGCGTTCTGTCCGGAGACCACATCAAAAGCGCCTCCGACCTCGACATTCCTCTCATCGGGATCGGCTTGTATTATGGCCAGGGATACTTCCGGCAGCGCCTGGACGCGAATGGCTGGCAACAGGAGGATTATTCGCAGACGGACATCAACCAGTTGCCCATGAAGTCGGCCATCGGAACCAGCGGCGAGCCGGTGATGGTGGAAATCGAAACGCGCAGCGGGATAATTCGCGCCAAAGTCTGGCAAGTGAAAGTGGGGCGATGCGACCTGTTCCTGCTCGATTCGAAGGTGGAAGGAAACGCTCCAGAAGACCAGGAACTCTGTTCGCGCTTGTATGGCGGCGACGGGCGCGTGCGAATCCGCCAGGAAATGTTGTTGGGCGTGGGCGGCTTCCGCGCCCTGAAAGCCATGGGCATCTCCCCGGGCGTTCTGCACATGAACGAGGGGCACAGCGGATTCGCGGTGCTGGAAGCCATTGCCACCCGAATGCGGGAGGAAGGCTTGAGCTTTGACCAGGTGGCCCCCCGGGTTTCCCGCGAGGTTATTTTCACCACACACACGCCTGTGCCCGCGGGTCACGACCGGTTCAACGTCGCATTGATTGAAGAACATTTGGGGCCGCTGCGCGATCAGTTGGGCCTTTCGAGAGAGCAGTTGATGGAATTGGGGCGCGAAATCCCCGGCAACTCCGACGAGTTCTGCATGACCGTGCTTGGCCTCAAGCTCTCGCGGCGCTCCAACGCCGTTTCCGCCTTGCACGGCGAAGTTTCCCGCGCCATGTGGACGGGTCTTTATCCGGGCCGGAGCGCGGACGAAGTTCCCATCGGTCACATCACCAACGGCGTTCACGTGCCGAGCTGGCTGGCGCCGCAAATGTTTCGCCTCTATGACCGCCACCTGGGAACGAACTGGCACAACCACAGCAGCGAAGCCAAGATTTGGGAAGGGATCGAGAACGTGGATGACGGCGAGCTTTGGGAAACTCACCTCAGCTTGAAGTCGCGCTTGCTGGAGTTCGTGCGCCAACGCGCCGTGGAGCAGGCCGAGCACCGCGGCGAGCCGATGGACATGCTGCGCCGCCTAACGCGCGTTCTCTCTCCAGATGCACTCACTATTGGATTTGCCCGCCGCTTTGCCACTTACAAACGCGCCAATTTGCTTCTCGAAGATATTGAAGCCCTGTCCGTCATGGTGAATGACGCCAAGCGTCCGGTGCAATTTGTTTTTGCCGGCAAGGCCCACCCGCACGACGAGCCCGGCAAGCGCATGTTGCAGCAGATTGCCCAGTTGATGCGCAACAAGAACTTTGCCGATAAGTTTGTTTTTGTGGAAGATTACGACATCAATGTGGGCCGCTATTTGGTGCAGGGCGTGGACGTGTGGCTGAACAATCCCCGGCGGCCGCTCGAGGCTTCCGGAACCAGCGGCCAGAAAGTGGTGCTGAACGGCGGCCTGAATCTGTCCGTGCTCGACGGTTGGTGGGCGGAAGCCTATGACGGCTTGAACGGCTTCGCCATCGGCAACGGCAGGACCCACTCCAACATGAACGTTCACGATACGCGCGACCGCGAAGATCTCTACCGCGTCTTGCGTGAAGAAGTGATTCCCCTCTACTACGAACGCGACCACGACGGTCTTCCGCGCGGTTGGATCAAGCGGATGAAGCGTACCATTCGCACCCTCGGCTGGCGCTTTAATGCCGACCGCATGGTGATGGACTACACACTGAAGTGCTACGTCCCCGCCGCCGGCGGAACTTCCAGTGATATGAGCGCTAGGCTATGACTCCCCACCGGAGTCTTGTCCTAATTGAACGAACCCTACCACAGCTTCAGCAGCTCTGCGTGGTTCTCTCTGTAGAAGCAAATGAGGTCCCTCCATTGCAACTACAACTATCTGCGGTTTGATTTGCCGAAGTTCTTCGAGACAAGAAGCGCTGATCAGACGATCCTGCTTCCCATAGATGTATAGGATGGGCGCAGTTATTCGGCCCGCCTCCGCGCGCACATCACATGCGAGAACGGCTCGAAGCCGCGCGGCCAGCACTCTCGGAGGCACCGAGGAGATCGCTGCCCGCACTGCCGCCATCAGTGAAAGCGGCGCATCCGTACCCACCAACCAGCGCTTCAATACAAGGTTTGGCATCGGAACATAAAAGACGAACGGCGCGACCAATGAAGCGAGGAAACGTCGCCACCCGCGCAAAGGGCTTGTGGCGAACCCGGCACACAGAACCACTCCCAGAAGATTTGCTGGATTAGTCGCTGCGTACTTGAGGGCGAGCGGCGTCGAGAAGGATTCTGCTACGAGCATGTACGCCTCAGGGATCGGAAAGTTGGCCCGCACAAAGTTCTCGAGATTCGCGTAGTGAAGATATTGTTGTGTTGGATAACTCACCGCCACGGCCTCGAACGTCTCAGGAAGCGCCGCGATGAACTTTGAGAACAACTTGCCCGTCCCATCCATCCCGGGTAGAAGCACGAGCTTCAACGGACACCTGCCTGAGCATGAATCATGTCTCGCAATTGTAGCGCGGGGCGGGGCCCCAAGCATGGGCGCCTCACCCGCGAATTCCAACTTAAGTTCGATCTAAGGTTTAACTTCGAATACGGTGAGGCGCTCTCGAGCGTTAACTGCTGTGCTTGAAAGTGAGGGGGACGGAAGTTCCGCCTTTATTCCAGTTGCCCGAAATTTCCGAGTGGTCTTTGTTCATCGTGCCGTCGTACACAAGCAAAGCGGGTTGGCATTCGAAGTGGAGCGCCGGTTCTTTAAAGGTGATGGCGGTAAGCGCTATCCCCGACGTACTCTGGTCAGGATAGTCGATGGTCCCGCTTAGAACTCCGTCCATCGATTGGGATATATGAACCACCACTCTCTGTTTAGGTTGCGCGCCTGGGTCAAGAGTGCCCTCCCAATCGCCAACGATGGGCGATTGATCGGCGGCGTTAAGCGCATTCGGACCATAGACCATTCCTGAGACGAGTAATAAGACAAAACCAATACCGAAACCGGATATAAGAAGCTTTTTCATGGTCCGGCACCTCGCGGCGCAGCCCCACCTAATTTAGGAGAGAGTATCCCGGGCATTTGCGCCAGCTATTAGGATAGACCCTGACGGCATGGAATTCAATTGGCGCGGGCTCAGACTGCAACGGCGGCAATCCGCGCGACGGGCTAACACGTTGAGTTGAAGTACCAACGCAGCACTCGGAGCGCGCGCAGTGTGTTCCAGCGGCTTGCCCTGCCGACCGCGGTCTCCATCTCCAGGGGAATACGTTCGGGATGAAGAAGGTTCAGCGGCCAGCGCCCGTTCTGGTGCCGGCGCTCGATCACGATTTCGATCGCTTCACGGATGCGGCTGTCGGGCTTGATTCCGGCATTGCGCAGATAATCGAGTCCGCGCAAGACGTCGTAGTGCCAAAACGTCGGATACGAAAATCGCAGCCATCGTTGGTCGATGACTTCGCCGGTTCGAAGCGAGCGGAACATGCGGCGCTCGAGCAGATAATTTTCCGCCCGCTTGCGCGCCTTGGTGACGGCCGCCGATTTGCGCCCGGCCCGTTCGTAATCGAGCAGACCTTCCAGCACGCAGAGGGTGGTATGGAACGAAGAGCGCTTGCTTGAGGGGCGTTTCGGCGACAAGAAGGGCCATCCCTCGCAGTTCCAGCCGCCATCTTCGAGTTGCTCGCCCAGGAGTTGACGGGCCAGCGCGTCGTTCGGTTGCTTGAAATACGCACCGATGCCGAGGATTCTGCCGTTGATGCAGGGCTCCGTTTCGCCGTGAAGGTAAGGCCGGTTGTTGAGCCACTTAAACACCAGCCGTTTCTCGATGCGGCCGATCATTTTGCGGGCCGCGTTGCTGGCGGGGTCGAGTCCGAGGTCCTTCAGGACACCGAGACTGTAGAGGGTAACCAGGTCCCACTTCTCACCGCCCCAGTTGCCGGCAGGAGATTGGCGGGCGAGAAGCTGGGCCCCCCAGCCTTCGGTTGCGACGCGCGACCGCTCGGCGGCAAGCGCGCTCGGGGTTGAATCGGTGAGGTCCCTCATAACCTGCCAACGGATGCCCGGGTCAGAGTCGAGGAGCCATTTGATGTGCGCGGGCCGGGGTGCGTAATCGTGCAGGCGCATCGGTTAGTTATAGCACGTGGTAAGTAAGCCGATTGGGGAGAGTTTTGTTTTCCAGTGGTAGGACCCCACGACTTTGATGCCTTGGACTTGTCGATTCCCGGTATTCGCAAAACCCCACAGCATAAAAACCATGTTATGCCTGCCAAATCATAGATAACGGGTGTTGTCCTGATTTGCAGTCCCGGGAGCGCGGGCGTCCCGCCCGCTTTTTCATTATCAATTGATAGCGGGCGAGATGCCCGCGCTCCCGGTAAAATTAGGACACTACTAGATAACTGCGCCCCGGTTGCCTGACAGCAGGTATGATAGTAATGATACTAAGTCCGGGAGTGCAGCCTCCGCCGCAGTGCCGGAGGATCTCCCGGGGCTGGATACGTTCAAGCCCGAAGAGCTATCTAATTGAGGTGACGTCAACATGAAACCACTCAGTTGGGTTGGGATTATATTAATTGTTTTGGGCGCGCTGATCATCACATATGGAGGCATCAACTACACACGTAAGAAAAAAGTCCTCGATCTTGGATCGGTGCAAGTCACCCAAGAATCTCACGAGCGATTTTCAGTTTCTCCAATCCTGGGAGGGCTGGCATTGGCGGGAGGGGTCGTCCTGCTGGTCATGGGGGCGAAGAAAAAGTCATAGCCCGGACCTTGCGGCTTTGCGATGGAGCCGATTTTATCGTGTTGCGAAATTCAATTGACTCCGACAGGCGGACGGTCAGAACTGCCCTGACCGTGGCTACGCGCTCTTAAAAAAATGGCCGTATCACCGCGTAGTTCAAACCTCGGCCGTCACCTGTTTGGAGTGGCTGCTCTTGCCTTTGGTCTCATCACGCTGGCCTGGCACGAGTACAACGGCTGGCACCTGCCGGGTTACCTTGCCTACCCAGCCGCCGCTGCCGAAATCTTGGGCGGCGCTGCAATTCAGTTCCGTCGGACCGCGAAAGTGGGCGCAGCCGTCCTGGGTGCGGTTTATGTGGCCTTCGCCTTAGGGTGCGTACCGACCATCGTCGCCACCCCGCGAATCTACAATAGCTGGGGCAATTTCTTCGAGCAGTTCTCTCTCGCTACCGGAGCGGCAATCGTTTATGCGCGCTTGATATTGGCACAGCCCGGGGCATGGTTAGAGGAAACACTGCATCGCATCGGCCGTATTCTCTTGTGTATCTGTGCCACTTCCTTTGCCCTCGAACAAGCGTTTTATCTTCACCCTACCGCCCAACTTGTTCCCAAGTGGCTTCCTCCCACTCAGATGTTTTGGGCGGTAACCACCACCGTGTTGTTCGCCCTTGCGGCTGTGGCTCTTCTGGCGAATCGAATGGCGCTACTCGCCACTCGACTTTTGACCATGATGCTCGTGATCTTCGGGCTGCTCGTTTGGGTCCCATTGCTTCTCTCCAATCCCCACAGCCATACGAACTGGAGCGAAACCACCGAGACCTTCGCGATTGCCGGATCAGCATGGATTCTCGCCGATCTCCTCGGCGAGCAAGCAAGCCGGTAGTAGTTACGAAGTTGGTAGCGCAGAGTTTCCGATTTTCAAACTCTGCGGCTCTTCGAGTTTCTGGGGGGGGGTATTATATATAACAGCAACACCCCTCATAGGATTATTTGATGTAGTCCAACACCACAAGCCGCAGAGTCTGAACATCACAAACTCTGCGGTACCCGCTTGCTACCATAAAAGGAAGAGTTGGTATATTTGTGCATTGGTGCAACTTTTGTCCGCGGGGCCTACCTTACTCTATTGGAGGCGGTTTTACCGCTTCAAAATCACTCTGGCACCCAAAAGCGGGGCCACAGAAAAGAGGAGAATGTAGAAATGACAGACTTAATGAAAGAAACCGCAGGAACCGGGGATGAAGTGAGCGAAGTTCAAGAGACTGAGTCTTCAGTATTGTGGGGCGAAGCCGCACCCAAAGGCGGCAGGACGGTACTAGGAAGAATACTGAGAGACGGCGCAAAAGTTCCTCTGTTTCTCGGCCAGACTCTTGTTAATTCCCTCCGGGACATGGGTTACAACAGTACGACCTCTGCCCTTTGCGAGCATGTAGACAATGCGATTCAGTGGGGGGCGACCGAGGTCCGTGTTTACTTTCAACAAAAGGGAAGGCAGGGGGAATCCAAAATCTCCACGCTCGTGTACGATAATGGAAAAGGAATGTCTCCCAATGTTCTGAAGGTTGCAATCGCATTCGGTGGGTCACTGGTATATGAAAATCGGACTGGCATTGGAAGGTTCGGGGTGGGGATGAAAGCAGCGGCTCTGAGCATGAGTCCAGCGTTTGAGGTCTATTCTTGGCAGGAGCCCCAAGCCTTTTACAACATGATTCTCGATGTCAACGAAATCGGAAATAGCCGCAGTAATCTGATTGAGTTGCCCGACCCAACGCTTAACGATAATTTGCCTTCCGAGATCACTGAAATCCTTATGCGGCCAATGGTCTTTCCAAAGAATCCCAACGAAACGCAGACTGTACTTGCCGGTGACGGGGATGAATTGCGACGCCAACTAGGAGCCTCCGGTACCATCGTGTACATGCCAGAGTGTGACCGCCTGACCTATAGAAAGGCGGCTACTCTAGTGGACCATGCCACAAAGGAAATGGGACGCATTTATCGGCGGTCGATCGCCGGAGGGCTTCGCCTCTATGTGAACAATCGTCTTGTTGAAGCGTTTGATCCTACCTACTGGATGCAATCGGCACGCCACACTCAGATTGATGGACTGAGTCCCAAGCAAAGTCACTTGATCAAGACGTGGCAGATTGATGTTCCGGTCGGAGAAGGATCGCCCAACACAACCCCCATAAGTGTTCGCCTCTATTCTTTGCCATACGAGCAGTGGGGTGCTCTTCCTCGAAAAGTCCTCAAGAATGACCTACATGTATTCGAGGACCACACTGTTTCCTTCATGCGGAATAACCGAGAAGTGGAAATCGGTTCGTCTTACCCGAAGCTTCATATTCGAAAGCACGGCGACCTGAACTGGCTCAGATTGGAAATTGATTTTACGGGTGAAGCGGACGAAGGTTTTGGAGTAGCGGCAAACAAACAGGGTGTCAGATTGAAGGAGTACGTGGGCGAGAGGATCATCGAAAATATCAGTGAAGAAATTACAACCGTCCGTGAGCATATCAAGAAATTACAGGCTGATCGCGCAGCTTCGAAAGGAGTGTCGAGTGTTAGTGAAGCTGAACGACGGGCCACAGACGCTGAAGGCCTTCAGGGCAGACCTCTTCCGGAGCTTTCAGAGGAAGAACGGGCTGCCGAGGAACAAAATCTGAGAGCCCTAGCCGTGACCCTGAAGAGGGATGCGGAGTCGGATGATGAGGCCTATTCACGTATCAAAAATTCCCATTACGTGACAGTCTTCAAGCATGATGACTATTGGCCTTTCTACCACTGCGATTTCAAGTATGGAAAAGTGATATTGACGATCAATACTGCTCATCCGTTCTTCCATTCAATCTGGGAGCCGCTGAGCGACATGGCGAAAACGGCAGCGGTTGCCCAGGAAACTGGCGGTGAAGAAATGATGGAAGTCTCCGGAGACATCAGCCAAACGTGCTCAAATATACTCGTCGGGATCCAGTCCTTATTATTGTCCCTGGCGAGAACTCAAAGTCAGCTCTGCCACGGTGACGGCGAAGGAGAGTACGTTAAACTCTTTGACAAGTTGCGCAGGGAGTGGTCCGGAAATCTTGCGACCCAATTGCGGACGAAGTAGGCGCTTCACGACGCCTTGCGACGAGTGTCCGCAATCCGGAAGAAACCTGGCTTGGCTGCAACTTTCTCGCCCGGGGGCCACACATATAGATAGGCACCTTGGATGGTCGAGTAGATCGGGAGTGTAGCAGTTGCTTAGAAACTACAATACTGATATGCTCTCGAAGTTTTGATGTGCTGGGGTCTTGGGCATAGCGTCCTAAGACCCTAGCGGTTTTGGGGCAGTCTCCGGCAATCTCGTTCTGTTTGTAACTCCTGTAGGCCACAACGGTCTACACAATCTAAGGAGGTTATCAATGGATCCAAGTCAGTCCTTGTCCTCAGCATTGTGGAATGATTATGCTGCTCTGCAGCATAAAGCGAATCGATCGAAGCTTGACAACTACTCATGGGCGATTGAAGATCAACTTAACTACTTCCTGGAATCGGCATCGTCGGCAAGCCTACCTAACGAACCGGAACTGCGCTGCAAGCACCTCCAGAATTTAGCGCGAAATAGAGCGAAGAAGCACGCGAACCGGGATAGACTGCTGGACAAGTACGGTCCAGCATATTGCGTGCGCGCTACTCCTGCGGTCGCGCTGGATGATCTCATTTTTCGGGAGAGGATCCGGCAAGTGCGCCAAGCCACTTCCTATCGAGAGTGGCGAATACTTTCGAATCTCGCCCAGGATACAGATTATCAGTCTGTGGCCAGAGGCGAAAATATAGCCCTCTCAGCCCTGAAATCGAAAGTGTCACGTTGTCGGTCGCGATTGAAAAAAGTGCTAGCTGCCTGACGGCGCGCCCATTGGCGCGCAACTTGAGATACAAGCCAGTGGCGCGGGCTTCCGACTCTGAGGTCCGCGTCTTTTCATCAAATAGACGATGTATCGCGGGTGACACCTATGGTCTGCAGTTTGGAATGTAGGCGGCGTCGAATATCAAAATCGATTCAAAGTCTACTTCCGACCTGGTTTTTGCACTGCATGCCTGGACCCATACATCGCAACCAATGCGATCCCGCATTGTGGGAAGCCATCCGCGCAGGGGACCGTCATTCCGAGTCCCGATCAAATCGGGACGAGAAATCTCGCTCTGTCCGGAGCTGCCAGGATCTCAGGGCGGGATCCCTCTCTGTCCGCTGACGGATCGGGATGACAAATCGAAGGCGGTTGTGTGGCCTGTCGTCAGGGAGTGGTAGCGAAGAGTTTCTGTTTTTAAAACTCTGCGGCACTTCGATTTCCGGACGTAGAGTATTATAAATGACAGAAATATCTCAAATAGGATTACCTTAGATTGAACACATCACAAGCCGCAGAGTCTGAAAACCGCAGACTCTGCGCTACCCCTTGGGCTGCTTGGTCTCGGGAAACAACAATTCATTTCCGTCGGGATCGACGATCTTGACCACGTCCATTCCCCACCAGGACTTCTCGCTGGGAATCGAGCGGTTGGCGATGTCACGGCGAAGCGCGGCGAGCCCGTCGGCGGTCAAGCTCACGAACAAGCGCGCCTTGTCTCTTCGCGTGGCATGCTCGCAGAGAATGATCTCGCATCCCGCCCGATTGACCTGGCAGACCCCGCCCGCGCCGTCGCCCTCATGCCAATCCTTCTTGAAGCCGAGCATGTCAATATAGAACCGAAGCGCTCGGTTAACGTCCGCCACGAAAAGCACGGGACGCGTGTACCACCGGTGAGTGGCCTTCTCTCTGACGGCTTTCTTGGTCATGGCAGTTCCTGATCCCCCCAACCGTTCTTAGGCCGCAAGTGTATCATGGCCAACCCTGCATGGAAGAGAGGGCCCGGGGGCTTCATCACTTGAAAAGGGCCTATTTTTTTGTTGCATTTAGACCAGGGAAGGTGCTAGCATGGATTTGCAGTTTGTAGTATGTAACACCGACGTGAATCGCAACAGATACAAGGGCGTTTAGATGAAGTTGCTCTGCAACCTGTGTGACCCGCGGTTTTACAGCGGATCGTCGGGTTAGTCCCGCCGCAACCGTTCCCACAAATTGCCAAATCAATCAAATAAAGGATGTCTATCAGTATGAAGGAACAAGGTACAGTGAAGTGGTTCAATGCAGCCAAGGGTTATGGTTTCATTCAACGCGAGAGCGGAGAGGATGTCTTCGTACATTTTTCCGCCATCGTGGGAGAAGGTTACCGGTCTTTGGAAGAGGGCGCGCGCGTAAGCTTTGAGGTCAAGAAAGGCCCCAAGGGTTTGCAAGCGGACGCCGTCGAACGGGCATAGGACCGCAGGGTAAGTGGGGACGGGCGGTCTGCGAAGGCCGCCTTTACCCGGAGGACCTGATGGGTCAAAGGCTTTTCGTTGGGAACGTCTCCCACAATGTGACGGACGCCCAACTGAATGATTTTGTCACCAACGCCGGTTTCCAGGTGGCGTCGGCGGTGGTCATTCGAGATAAGGTGACGGGGCAACCGCGCGGATTCGGCTTTGTCGAGCTGGCCGAGAACGAAGATCTTAACCGGGCCATCGCCGGCCTGAATGGCCAGGAGCTGGACGGACGCAAGCTCACCGTGAATGAGGCCCGCCCTATGCGTACGGATTCGGGCGGAGGGCATCGCGGCGGAGGCCGAGGCGGCCGTTCTGAGCGCGGTTCTCGATTTTAGGGCGAGAGGTAAAACATGAACCTGAAAGCCGGACAATATATTCGACATTCCAAGTACGGATGTGGCACAATCGTGGAACGCGATGATGACCGGACCACAGTCGATTTTGATACATTTGGGGTGAGGAAATTCGTGACCTCCCTAGCCATGTTTGAGGTGGCTCAGGGCGAGGCTCCCAAGAAAAAAAGGGCAACGGCCAAACGCCGCGGCAAAACACCCGTTGTGATTAACGAAGCTCTCCCGTCGTAAGTGGAGAGACCGAAATAGAAATTGCAGCTTAGTAAGGGCACGAACGGAATCGAGCCCCATTGACTTCGACTACTTACACGCCGATTTGGATTACCGCGACGCTTCCCCAAGCGCAACTGAATACTTGGTATGTTACGCAGCGGCATTCCTGCTCCACCCCCGATCCAAGCATCACGACCCGTTGGGCGGGGATACTGAGGAGGACCACAAGGTCATGCCCGTCTTAGGTTTTTCCGTGCTCTCGGGAACGCTCGCTACTGCCCAGCCCCGCCATCGCACGTCCACGTTAAAGATTCTCCCTTTCATTGGCGTCCATTTGGCCTGCTTCGCGGCCTTGTTCATCGGATTCCGCTGGTCGTATGTGGCCCTGGCCGTGGCGCTCTATTACGTGCGCATGTTTTTTGTCACGGCAGGCTACCATCGATACTTCTCCCATCGCTCCTTCAAAACCAGCCGCGCCTTTCAGTTTGTTCTCGCGTTTCTGGCAATGACCTCGTCGCAAAAGGGCGTGCTGTGGTGGGCGGCGCATCATCGCAACCATCATCGGCTTTCCGACACGCCTGAGGATCTGCATTCGCCCTCGCAGCAAGGATTCTGGTGGTCGCACCTGGGATGGATTTTGAGCAATAAGAACGATGAGACCCAGGTGGAAATGATTCGCGACTACTATAAGTTTCCCGAGCTGCGCTGGCTGAACGCACATTTCCTGGTGCCGCCCGTTGTTCTGGCCGTGGCTCTTTACCTGGTGGGTGGTTGGGGATGGCTGGTGTGGGGATTTTTTATCAGCACGGTCGTGTTGTGGCACGGCTCGTTTTGCGTTAACTCCCTGGCCCACGTTTTCGGCCAGCGCCGCTACATCACCACGGACACCAGCCGCAATAGCCTGCTGATTTCGCTCATCACCATGGGTGAGGGGTGGCACAACAACCATCACCACTATATGGCTTCGGTGAGGCAGGGCTTTTATTGGTGGGAGTTGGACGGAACCTTTTATCTGCTGAAAGTGCTTTCGTGGTTCGGAATTGTCTGGGACCTGCGCTATCCCTCCCAGGCCGTCATGAATGCCGCCCGCGCAAGTTAGCTTTTAGAGGCGGCGGAATTTGTGCTGACTCGATCGGGATGACGCCGGCGTTGAATTATTGATTCCTTGGCTGGATCAACGTGCCGCCATCATTGGTTTTGAACAAAGGCCGCGACACGATGAACCAGTCGCTCCTGCCAAAGAATGGCGGGATGAACCCGCCGCTTGTGAAAAGAGCACACCCTTCGCCGGATTCACCTCAACCACCCAGAGTTCTGATAAGAGAAGAATGGACAGCCTCGCTCGTGGAATGGTACGCTTTTAAAATGGGCGGGAAGAGTTCGCCGGGACTCCCGCCGCGCATCGTGGGCCTGTAGCTCAGATGGATAGAGCAACGGTTTCCTAAACCGTAGGTCGACAGTTCGAATCTGTCCAGGCCTACCATATCATTTAACAACTTAGCAGGTCCGCCCATACCGTCACTCGCCTACTGTGGGGACTTTTGTTCAGTGTGCGGACCCGATCTGATAATCGAGATCAGCCCGGCTGATTTGGTATTCGTAATTAGCCCCTACATTCTCGGTCTGCGCTTGGGTCAAATTGAGTTGGGCCTGGCTCAACTCAATAATTGAACTCAAGCCAAGTTTATACCGCTCTTGGGCGAGGTCGAAAGCCTGCTTGGCCTGCTGAAGCAATTGGTCAGTCAAGCCCAGGCGTTGGTAAGCGGTGTTGGCGTTGAGCCACGCGACGCGCACGTCGCGAGCGACGTGGTCGCGAAGATCCCTCAAGTTTTCTTCCTCGGCTTTCGCCTTGAACTCCGCTTCGGCGCGGCGGGCGGCAAACAAGTGGCCATTGAAAATCGGAATGTTCACATTCAATCCGGCCGCGGCATAATTATCGGCCAGCTGCCTTTGGTGAAGCGGAGTAATACCGGCAGTCGCCACGCCGCTGATGGTGGGGAACCAAAGGTCGCGTTCCGCCCTGGCAAATTTCTCCGCCGCCTGCTGATTGTAATGCTGCCCAATCAATTCCGGGCGATTTTGGAATGCCTGCGCCACCAAGTCGGCAAACTGTTGCGGGGGTGCAGAGGGCACAGGGACGTCCGCCAACTCAAAGGTGCGCGCATCGGAGTAGCCGAGGGCCGCGGAGAGCGCGGCAAATCCGGCCTGCTCGTCATTCTGAGCCCGTACCAAGAAAAGCTTGGCCTCCGCCAGATTAACGTTGGCAAAGCTTACGTCGAGGCCGGATTTCAATTTGCTCTTCTCGAGCTCAGTCACCTGGTCGGAGACCAATTGGCGGTCGCTCACTGTCCGTTCGGCCACCTTCAATACGGCCTGCGCCTTCAAGACGTCAAAGTATGCGCGATCGACCTGAAGCATCACGTCCATCCGGGCGGTCTGTACGTTTTCCTGAGCCGCCTGGGCGTGGAGGCGCGCGCTTTCCACCAGGTTCTGGGTGCGGCCAAAGTCGGTAATAAATTGGCCCACCGTCACTCCATTCGCGTAGCGATTGTAAATGATGGGATTGTTCAGTCCGCCGGCGGCCAAGCGACTATTGGGATCGGCCCCGGCGCCGGTGAGATTGCCAAAGGCAAATGGGTAGTAAGCGGACTGCTGCTCCCGCGTCGCCTGGCCCGCTGCCAGAGCGGAATAGCGGACGGAACTGATTTGAGGATGGTGAGAGACCGCCTGCGCTTCCGCTTCCTGGAGCGTCAGACTTTGCACATTTTGAGGAAAGAGTGGAGTGCTGCAAGAAATCATTAGTGCGATAAGCAGAGGGAAACAGATTCGTCGAATCATTGCGCCTCCATTTCCGACGGCGCGGGGGCTTTGGTGGGCCGCTTGCCGTAGACAAGCAAATATGCGGCGGGAACGATAAAGATGGTAAGGGCGACGGAGAGGACCAGGCCGCCGATGATGGCTCGTCCCAGGGAAGCATAAGCCTCGCTGCCCGTCTCCAGTTTCAGCGCCATGGGGATCAATCCGAAAACAGTGGCGAGCGAGGTCATCAGAATGGGCCGCAAGCGAATGCGGCAACTGGTGACCACGGCGTCGCGCACGGACATTTCCGCCTCGAGCTTGTGCGCGAATTCCACGATCAGAATGCTGTTGGAAGTGACCATGCCCACCATCATCACCACGCCCATCAGGGACATCACGTTCATGGTGGTGCCTGTGCTCCAGAGGAAAAGCAGGACCCCCGTCAGGCCGGTGGGCACAGCAAGCAGGATCAGGAATGGATCGATAAACGAGCGGAACTGCGCCACCAGCACCAGGTACAGAAGGGCGAGGGCCAGGATCAGCCCGAAGCCAAAGCTGTTGAACGATTGCCGCATGCCTTCCACCATGCCGCGCATCACCAGGTGGACGCCTTCGGGGAGCTTTGTTTGAGCCATTATTTTGTTGACCGCATTGGCCACGTGCCCCAAGTCCTCGGTAGCAGGGTTCACATAAATATCAATCACCCGCTGGATCTGATAGTGGTCTACCTCGGTGGGGGCCTTGAAATTCGTGACTTTCACAACCTGGTCCAGATAGGCAGGCTCCTTCGAACTGGGCGAGCGAATGGGAATGCCCTTCAACGAAAACAAACTATTGATTTGGGTCTCGGGATACTGAACGGTGAGGTAGTAGTCGTTGCCCGTGCGGGGATCAATCCAGTAACTGGGCGCGATCATCTGATTAGAGGTCAGCGCGGTGATGACATTATCGACCACATCCTTTTGGGTGAGGCCCAATTCGCCTGCGCGCACGCGGTCCACGTTCAAACGCAGGGCGGGGTAATCGATATCCTGCGGGATGTAGACGTCGCTCACGCCGTGCAAGTCTTGGATCTGGTCGGCCAAATCGGTGGCGACCTGATAGGCAGACTGGATGTTGTACCCAGTCACCTGGAGGTCGATGGGCGAAGGCAATCCCTGATTTAAAACGGCGTCCTGCAATCCACCCGACTGCAAAAAGAAACTTATCTGCGGCAGATCCCTCGCAAGGCGTTTGCGCATCATGTCCATGTATTGGTAGCTGCCAATGGAATGCTCCTCGTTCAGCTGAACTTGAATTGTCGCGGTGTGGGGCCCCGAGTTGGAGGTGTAGATCGAAGTGAAATCGGGGACCACCCCCAGGGTGGAAACAACCAGGCGTAAGTCCTGGGGCTTGACGACTTCATGAACGATGTCTTCCACTTTTTCCGCCAGCTTCTCCGTCAGTTCCACCCGCGTACCCGTGGGCGCCTTAAAGTTGATTACGAATTGGCCCGCGTCGCTGCGGGGGAAGAAGGCAACGCCCAGGAAGGGGAAAATCGCCAGGCTCACCACAAACACGCCCAGAATCCCGCCGACCACCAGCCAGGGACGGAGCAACGATCTGTCCACCTTGGCTTGGTACCAGTCCAGCATCCGATGAAACTTGCGATTGAAGGCTTCATTGAATCGCGTGCCCCAGGAGGCGCGCGCGGGGTTGGCGTCGGTGAGAGGGCCCTCCCCGTCGATTTGGCGCTCCGCGCCATGATGAACGCCCTTGATGAGCTTGGCGCAAAATAGCGGCACCACCGTCATGGCCACGAAGTATGAGGCGAACAAAGCCAGCACGACCGCCAACGCGAGGGCTGAAAAGAGAAAGCGGCTGACACCGTAGAGGAAGGTCACAGGAAAGAACACGACCGCACTGGCAATGGTGGCAGCCAGCACGGCCAGGCTCACTTCCTGCCCCCCTTTTTCAGCCGCCACTTCGGGAGGCTCACCCAGCTCCATGTGACGGAAAATGTTTTCCAGCACAATCACCGAGTTATCGATCAGGCGTGAGAAGACAATCGCCAGCCCGGCCAGCACCATGCTGTTGATCGTGCTGCCGCCAAAGTATAGGGCGATGATGGCGGCCAGGCCCGAGAGCGGTATGGAAAGAAACACCGCCGCAGTTCCGCGCAAGCTGCCCAGAAATAGCAGCACCATCAAGCCAGTGAGAATGAGTCCCGTAGAGCCCTCGTGAAACAGCGTGCTGATGGCCTTTTTGACGAACTCTGATTGGTCAAATGCCACGCTGGTGACCAGCTGCTTGGGTACGTCGACCAGGTGTTTCAGGGTGGCCTTGACGGCATCCACCACAGCGATGGTGTTGGTGTCGCCGCCCTGCTTCATGACGGGCAAATAGACCGAGCGCTGGCCAGCCACTCGGACGATGCCAAGCTGAATGGTGGAGGCATCTTCCGCCTTACCCACATCGGCGATGGTTACGTATTGCCCCCCAACCGTCTTCAGCGGCACTTCATTTAAATTGGGCACGTGCTCGACTTCGCTGTTCGTATAGATATCGTAGTCGTAGGGTCCAATCTTGGCGTCGCCGGCCGGCAGGATCAGGTTCGTAGTGTTGACTGCGTTCACCACGTCCATCACGCTCATCCCGTGAGCTTGCAGTTTCAACGGGTCCACATACACCATAATCTGCCGGTACTTGCCGCCAAAGGGAGGTGGGACGGAGGCGCCGTACGCAGTAGCCAATTGATTGCGCACAGCGAATTGGCCGGTATCGCGCAGCTGCGATTCCGACAGCCCCTGGCCTTTCAGGGTAACCAGACAAACCGGCAGGCTGGAAGCGTCAAACTTCATTACCACAGGAGGGAGCGTGCCTTTGGGCAAGCGTCCGAGGTCGGCCATGGCAAGATTGGAAATTTCCGTCGCATCGGCATCAGCACTGGTGCCCGGCTGAAAATAGATCTTGATGATGCTGACGCCTTCCAGTGAACGCGACTCCATGTGGTCAATGCCCGCGCCCAAGGTGAAGAAACGCTCGAAGCGCCCCGTGATGTCACCTTCCATTTCTTCCGGAGGCATGCCGCTGTAAAACGTTGCCACCACGACTTCCGGGATGTTGATGGACGGAAACAAGTCCACCGGCATGCGAACCCAACTGGTCAGGCCAATCACTATGATGAACAGGCAAAGGACCACTATAAAATACGGATTGCGAATAGCGAATCGCGGCATTAGTTTCCTCCCTCGGCTTCCGGCATTTCGATGATCTTCGGAGCCACGATCTGGCCGTCGCGCAGCAGGCTGGTATTGCCAACCACCACCTGATCGCCTTCGGAAAGGCCTGAGAGGATTTCGACCTGGCTCCGAGTCTCCACGCCGAGAGTGACCGGGCGGATTTCAATCTGGTTGGTGCTGTTGACCCGATACGCCACCCCTTTCGATCCCGTGCGCGAAATGGCTTGGGTGGGCGCCGCCAGAGCGCCTTGGGCGTCGACAACCGGGAAATCGACATAGGCATACATGCCCGGGATCAATTCCAATTTCGGATTCGGCACGTCCACCTCCGTCATCATGGTGCGGGTGGCGGAATCAACCTTGTCTGAAAATCTTGCCACCGTCCCTTCAAAAGTTTTCTTGAGCGCCTGCACTTCCACGCTTACTTTTTTGCCCAAGTGAACCAGAGAGACGTCTGATTCTGGAATAGGGATTTCAAGGCGAAGCAGACCGTTCTGGGAGAGCTTGACGAGGGAGAGCGCCTGTTGCTCAGAAGATGTTCCGGCCGCCAGCATGGCGCCGGTGTCTGCATAGCGCGAGGTGATTACCCCGTCGAACGGGGCTGTGATCCTGGTGTAATCGAGCAGGGCCTGCACCCGCTCGCGATTGGCGGCGGCTTCGCGGACATGCTCCTGAGCGGCGGCCAAGCCGGATTTTGCCGCCGCCACCTGGGCTTCCGCGGATTCATCCCGCCCTTGTGCATCGTCAACCTCCTGCTGGGCAATCAGTTCAGGGCGGGCTTTGGTAACCGCCTCCAGCCGCGAGTAATTCAAATGGGCGACGGTATGGTCGGCCTCCGCGCGTTTCAATTCATGTTGTGCCCGCTCCACTTCCTGTTCGCTCTGCCGCGCCGAGGCAGAAACCTGGGCAAGCTCGTCTCGAAGCTCCGGGACTTCAAGAATAGCCAGCGTCTGGCCTCTTTTGACCCGGTCACCCACATCTACATAAATGTTCTTTACGAATCCTGCCACTTTGGCGTGAACGTCAATTTCCTGAAAGGGACGAAACTCGGCTGCCACGCGCAAGTCCTGTGACAAGTCGGTGCGCACCACCGCGGTCACGGCCACCGTGACGGGAGGGTTGGCCGCAATTGGCGCGGCGCTGAGACCCTTTTCGTGCGAGCAACCGGCGGAGATTGAAAGCAGGCCGGCTAATAACATCAGCTTGAAAATTCCAACGAAAAGCTTTTCGGATTTCCACTTTGGTGCGCCCAAGTCCATTGATCCCGCTTTTCCCGGGCATTTCGGAATCAGGGATTGGTCTTTTTCATAAATCATTTTCGTACCTCCCGGCTACAAGACTGAGTCGTTGTGCGTCAATGCGCGGTCTCATGATTCCAAGAATTTTCCGTGCTGTCTGTTCTCCGGCAAAGATTGATGGACGGCTTGGCGGAGCTCTTCCAAAGACGGTTTGCCGGAATCAGCCACCTCAAGCACCCGGCGTTCGAGCGCGGCGATTTTGGCCGCTGCCGCCGGAATGTCCTCGGCCAGAGAAAGCGGAATGTCAATCACCCCGTGGCGGTCACCGTGCAACAGGTCGCCCGGCCGTACTTTCAATTTCCCCACTTCAACGGGAACGCCAAATTCGAGCATGTGATAGTAAGCGCGAGACACGGCGGGATTCCCGGCAAACAAACCAAAGCCGAGGTTCTCTGCCGCCTGCAAATCTCGAACCGCGCCGTTGGTGATCAGGCCCGCGCAACCCAAAGCTTTGAAGATGTGGGCATGGACCTCTCCGGCACAAGAACCCAAGCCGGGACTCTTGTCCAAGTCTTCCAAAACAACAACGCGCGGCGCGGGAATGGTGAGAAGAAAGTTCCACCAATCTGTCCGGTCCGGATAGGCCCTTCCGCTCATGGGCGGCGCGGAAGTTCGGATGCGCGCGGTCACCGCGTAACCAAGCGTCGAAGGCAGGTTGGGCAACAGGCATCGGACGCTTGAATCCATGAACCCTTCGTTGCGAAGGCGGATGTTGAAAGTCTCAATGGCATCCGCCACCTGGCAGGTGTTGAGCGCGCGGAGCAATTCCAATTTTTCTTGGGCAACTGCGGCCTCGATTGCCATCAGCTCCTCCCCGTATAGGAAAAAATCTGCACCGTGGGACGGTAGATCCGTGGTCGGAGCGATGGAATCTCAACTTCCGCGGTAATCGGCTTTAACGCGGACACATGGCTTGGAGATTCCAGATAAACAGGCCCAGACTACACGGAGCGTTACGGGCAACTAAGATAGGGTTTACCCCAGGGAAAAAGAGGTGGGCGGAGAACGGAGCTGGTTTGATGAGAGGAAGGTCAACTCAGTTGGAAGTAGATTTTCCTCTGGGATGCGAAGGGGTCTGGAAAATGCGGCACTACGGAAAATGGAAGATGGAAGCTGGGAGCAAGTCTTGAATTCGGTTCGTCTTTGAAAAGATCCGTCCCTGCTAATTTTGATTGTCCTGGAGGTGAAATTAGCAGGATTGGATTTTGGGAGATATTGACCGTGCTTGGCGAGGGTAAATAATGAGATGAGCCCGACTAGAAGAAGCAAAACCCCTGCCTTTGAGGCAGAGATGTCCTTTCTTCTTAATTCGCCCGGATTTGGGTATTGCGTTGGCATTTATACAAGCAACGAGCATCGAACGCCGAAAAAATAAGGCCCTTCAATCCATTTGAGTCCCTTAATCGCTTACGCGTTGCCAGTGCCCAATATAATCACTTCCGGCCTCAAAATCAACCGAGTCGGTTCAAGGGAGTGGCTGCGATCGCGATGTCGTGGATCAAGAAAAAAAGGTCGCCGCCTCTTCGGCGGCGACCCAAGGTTGGAATAACCCTAACCTAACAAGGCACTATTGTTTAGGATTCGCGTGCCCGCGCCCCACCTAAACCTAAGGGAGGTAGTAGCGCAACGAGGTGAAGAACATATTCTCCGTGCCCTGCGGAGAATAGGACACTGTACCCGCTGCATTTACGCCAGACCATATGTTGCGGACCACATAGGAGTATTGCGGTCCCCACTGAACAGTGCCTTTGGGGCCTTTGTAGAACCGATACCAGAAGCCAACCGTCGCTTCTATTACGTCTCGGGTGTGGGCAGTGCAATTCGACAGCGCGCCAGGATCCAAGCCTGCCGATCCGCCAACGCCGGTGGGCGTGGTGACCGGCGCTCCGCTTCCTGCACCAGGAAGGGGCTCTGTGGTGCAGCCGTCATCGCGAAACAAGGGATTCCCGTACCCCGCGGGCACGGGCGTCTTCACAAGGTAATTGGTGAAGAAAGCTCGACCGGCAAACTCTGCCCCGAAGTTTGAATAAACATCCAGTTTCTTTCCGTGGTATTCCAGCGTGCCGAGTGTCTGCAGGTTGCGCAGGGGGGCGAGTGTGCCATCCGGGCGAAGCGTGGCTACCGCCAAACCGCCTGAGCCGTAGCGGCCGATGCCCGCACCGCCAAAGACGTGGACTCCGACGTCCACATGCTTGGCTAGAGTCACGCGAGCGTTGGCGCCCACGCCTCCGGCCGTTCTGGAGTTGTTGAAGGCCCCGACTGCCGATCCAGCCGCGCCGGTGCAGGTGGACTGTACAATGGCCGTTTGGCACGGAAAGACCCGATCGCGAAGGGTGTTCACAAGACCGAAGAGCTCGAAGTGGCCCCACTTGGGCTGGGCAATTACCTTGGCGACGAAATCAGGGGATTTATCATACGAATAATTCGCAATTGGGTTATAGAGCCCGCCGCTGGTGCCAAATTGACCGGCAAGCCAATTGGCGTTTCCGCCGCTCTGGGTGATGGGGGAGAATTGTGCTTCCTCAAGTGAGAAGGCCAGCGCGAAGTTGCTGTTGAAGTTCTTGACGACACGCATGCCATATTGGCGCGCCCAACTGAAGCCGGCGGTATATTGCGCGTCGATGGTCATAGGCAGCGCTTCGGACCGGTTGTCTGCGCCTTTTTTCGTTTCCGTCACCAGGCTCCACATCTGGCCGCCCGTAAACGTCCAGCCGTTGTCGAGAGCGAACTGCCCCCAGAATTGGCGCTGGCGGAGCGCGTAGCTGTTGCTTTGATTGTCGTTCGAGGTGGTTGCAGCAGAAAGAAAGTCCGCCTCGTAATAGCCGCCGATCTTGGCATGATCGAGTTTCCCTTCAAAAAGCGAGCCGATTCGCGACTGACGGCCGCTGGCGTTAAACTCGGACAATTGGTATTGGGACTGCCCGGGAAGGACGATGCCGCTAAACGCGGGCGTATTGACGTCCGCGCTAAGCGCATGATCGCGCCACACCGTTTCTGCCGCCATGAATCCGACCGGGGTGATGTTGATGCCTTTAAAATGGATGGCGCTCGGGGTTTCCTCGTTTGCCGGCGGGGCCGCTACGCCCACCGCACCGGAGCCGCTTGATAGCGTGCTCCCCACGACTGGCATTGCATCTTTCGCTTTGGCAGCCGCGGGAATTACCGGCGTCATGCTGGCTACCTGACCTATGCTTCCAGAGTGATCTGAGGCGCTCCTGGAGGTTCCGCCCGATTCATCCAACTTTTGCTTCATCGCGTTGACCGTCGATTGAAGCTGCTCAATTTGCTTTTGTTGCTCGATCACCATCTGCTTTAAGGTCGATACGTCGTCACCCGAAGCCGAATCCTTCTTCGAATCGGTGGCCGGCGTTTGCGAAAAGGCGGAAATCGCAAACATGGCGTATACGAGCGCGATGACGAGCGCTCTGACTGCCAGTCCTCTCGTGTGCATTCTTCACCCCTTGTAGATTTAAAGTTGTACTTGTTTGACCAAGCCTGTGGCTTCTGCAAAGCTTGATGTAACCACCAGACTGGCAGAGGCGCGTTAAGCGCAGATAAAAGCAATGTTAAGTTTATGTTACAGGCAGGAGGATCGTTGGCAACTCCACCCGGCAAAGAGTTCACTCCAAGCGCCAAGGCGAGAGTCCGGGCCAGGTGCGGAGCGCCTCGGTGGCCCATCCGGTTGATTTATCCTGGTGGCAAAGGTTACAGGCGTTGGGAATCTTGTACTGTTCCGTCATGGCCGGCGAGACGAAGCGGAACGTGTGAGCGCTTACGTAAACGCCCGGGATTCCTTCCGTCTCCATTTTCGGCATGTGACAATTCACACATTCGCTGCCCGGGCTGTCCGCCCTGTGGTGGGTGTGTTCCGCAATCGTGGTGGTGTGCGGCCCGTTGGGCGAGCGGGGGCCGTGGCACTCCAGGCACATCACGGCGGGGGGTTTCAGTAATTGCGCTTTGTTGCTGGTTCCATGCACGTCGTGACAACTGAAGCATTTCACCCCGCGCGTATACATCAAGCTCTGCGCAAAGTCATTGCCCTGCATCCGGTTTTTATGCGCCGTACCGTCGGGAAAGTGCGTGAAGCTTGTCTCCCCGAGTTTGTGCTCTTCGAGCTTCCAAAAATCCTGCAAGTTCTTTCCAACCTCATAGCCCACCGGCCAGTCGTAATACTTCCCCTGAATCGGATTGGCGAGCGGCTGGCCTTGCGAGTGGCATTGGATGCAAACGTCGTTGGCCCGGACGTAATCCAGCCGCGCGGGGTTCGTAATCGAGCCTGGCAAGGGGCGCTGCACGTGTTCGCTGCCCGGACCGTGGCAGCGCTCACAGCCCACATTCCACTCGGTCACGGTCTTGGCCTTGATGTCATAATTCACGGAGTGGCAGCCATCGCATAGCGGTCCGGTGGGGCGCTCCATGTTTTCAGGCGGATAATACTGCGCCCACCAATCGCCCCCTTTCTCCACATGGTAAGGCAGCCACTTTCTGTGCTGAACGTCCCATTGAGCCGGTTCGGGAAAATAGTCGTCCCCAATTTTGGTGAAGTAACGTTGCTTCCATATGCTCCCATAAACAAACGCAATATCTTTTGGGGTGAATTTCACCAGAGGATTCGGTTGGGAAAAATCGGACAGGATGGCTTCTGGATGTTCACGAGGATCCCGCACCACATTGGCCATGGGCGTTTTTTGCCAGCGCTGATAAATCTCCTCGTGGCAGGTTCCACATGCTTTTGAACCGACATAGTGAGCGGACCCCGCAGCCCACATTTGTGCCGCGCCAAGCGCCATCCAACAGGCTGCCATTGCAACCTTTGTGGTTTTGCGAATCATCCAGAACTCCTTCGAGATGCGCAACGACTCTACAACAACCAGGAATAAAAACTCAACGTGGGGTTCGCAATACATGCAACGGGGGCGAGCTGACTTTGAACCAACCACGGCACGAGCCCTACCAAATCAGCTTCAAAGCGAATTGGATCTGCCTTGAACTTGTGGACGTGCTCGTGATTGCCCCTGCCGTGCCCGACAGTCCGCTTGGGTTGGCTGTAGAGGGTGGAGTAAACGTGATGAGGTTGGGAGTATTGAAGTTTGCCCGGTTCAGCAGGTTGAAGATTTCTGCCCGAAACTGCAACCTAAGGCCTTCGCGAATTCTTGTTTCCTTCAATGCGGAAAAATCCCAAGTGGCGAGTCCCGGACCGATGAGAGTATCTCTTCCAAGATTCCCATAGAAACCGCTCGCTGATGGCGGCGCGATGAACGCGTTTGGATTAAACCACTGTTCGGATTTCCCCAGAATGATGGGGCGGGCAAAGGCTGGGTTCAAGAAGGGCCTGACTGGGTTTCGAGTGTCGCCATTATTCGATGGGTTGTAACTCAATTGGGGCGTGAACGGGAATCCGGCTTGCGCTGTGATAATGCTTGCCACCGACCATCCGCTCACCAGCATGTTACTCCATCCTTGGAACCCGTCGGCCCATGTTCGGCTGCGTCCAAAAGGCAGCGAGTAGAGCGCATTGATTATGCCCACGTTTCTAACGTCAAACGTGGCCAACCCTTTGTCCGCCCGCAAATTGAGCGGATTCGCCACCAGCCCTGGAGCATTCCCAGCCGTCGTTTGATTTAGAGAATCGCCATCGTCAAGAGTCTTCGACAATGTATAGACCCCGCGCAACGTCAATCCTTTGCCCAAACGACGCCTCAAGTCGACTTGCAACGCATGGTAAGAACTGGTCCCTACGGAAAACCACGTCCAAGTGTTAGCCAGCGCCGGATTTGCCTTTGCTGCGCCGGAGGGAATGTAATAGGTTCCTGCGGGCACGGGCGCTCCCGCCAGCGGAGACCCTTTGGGAAATCCGATGGTGGGAGAATTGGTGGCACTCGTGGGCAGGCCAGGATCATAAGTGGGATAGACGGCTGGGCACGGAGACGCCGGGCAAATTGTGGGCACGGGCTCGTTGCCGTCAATGCCAATCAATTCATGATAGCCGTGGGAACCCACATAGCCGACTGTCAAGGCCGTACTGGGAGAAAGTTCCCGATCTATTCGCAGGGACCACGATATCAGAGTCGGAGTTTTCATATCCGGTTGAACTCCGCCAGGCACCAACTTCGCGTTTACGGGCACGGATGATGCAGGGTCAATTGGAAACTTGGATACGGGCAGCAAAGCGATGCTGTAGGTGGGATTGAAGGGCGCGTTCTGATCCGCGCGATACCCGAGGGCATCTTGGAGGTCGTTATACATGCCAAACCCAGTCCGGAAGACGGTCTTGGAGCCGAACGGACTCCACGCCAGTCCCACACGCGGTTGGGGAAGGATCCTTGCGTGGTTGACTGTAAAAAGGGAGTTTCCAACATGCGGCTGAGTCGAAATGACGCCGTTGTCAAATGTGTAATTGCTGGCCCGGCCGTGAGCCTCATTCCATCCTGTCGAAGACTCGTCGCGAAAACCGAGGGACAAAGTCGCCTTGGCACTGAGGTGGATTACATCTTCTCCATAGAAAGCACCGAATAACGAGCGCCAATCCATCGCCGTCGGTGCGGGATCGTAGAGGAAGCTATTGACCGTGCCCCCCAGAAACTGTGCGAGGCTGGAAAAAGTCGCCTGGCCATACTGACTGAGGGCAATTTTCTCATTCGACTGAAAGCGCTGCAACCACGCGCCGAAACTGAGCTGATGCCGTCCGCGTCTCATTGTCAAGCGATCTTCATAAGTGAAAAGATTGCGGGCAATATGCAGGTTGCTGCCGTTGTTGCTTCCCGCCAGGCCGATGGAGGCTTGCGGGTTCGACGCTGCGCTCCCACCCACAACGACAGCGCCCACAGGCAAGCCGGAGAGAAACCCCGGAACGCCTGATGCAGGACTCCCCGGGGTAGTCTCCCCGGCAAAAAAGTAGCCTGCTCGCGAGTATCCGAATCGAGCAGTGTTCAGGAAATTGGAGGAAAAAACATGTGTCTCTTCGAGACTGAAGACCTGCTCGCGCAGGCTCACAATATCCGAACTGTAAGGATCAAGCGGCGTTGCGGTCACGTCGCCGCCGTCATCAATGGTGTAAATCGACGCCAACGAGTCTCGCTCCGAAAAGATGTGGTCTAACCGCGTGGTGCCAAAATCCTCGCCGATAGTCTGGGGCGGACTGCTGAAGACCTCCGCGATTCCGTTAAAATCGGGGGCGCTCGGTGGAGGCGACGGCCACAAATTCAGCAGCGGCCTGACGCTGGACACCGCGGATGCCCGCGAGCTGGCATCGGGAACAAATGCCGCGGAAGTCTGATGAAGATGCTGGCGGAAACCCTCATAGTTGCCGAAGAGAAAGGTCTCGTCCTTCTGAAGCGGCCCGCCCACGGATGCTCCAAACTGGTTGCGCTGAAATGGCGGAGCGGAACCTTGATCGAAGAAATTCGGCGCGTCCAAAGCGTTGTTACGCAAAAACTCGAACATGGACCCGTGCCATTGATTACTTCCTGACTGGGTGACTATAATGACTTGGGCCCCGGGCCGTTTGCCGAACTCAGCGCTGTAGGAATCTCGTTGCACGTTGAATTCGCGCACCGCATCCACGCCCAGCAACATGCCGCTGGTTCCACCCGGCTGCATGTTATTCTCCGCGGCGCCGGTAAATTCCACTCCGTTCAACAGAAACAGATTCTGCTGAGGGCGATTGCCGGAAACGGCAAAGTTATTGCCTGTGGTTGAATTGGAAATACCCGTCCCCCCGGTTTTCTGCGAAGTGAAATTAACGATGCCGGGATTAAGCTGAAGGAGCAGATCATAGCTCCGTCCATTCAATGGAAGTTCCTTGAGTCGATTTTCTCCCACGATGCCGGAGATGTCACTGGCCGAGGAGCTGATCATGGGAGCATCTCCGGTTACAGTAACTTGCGTTTTGACGGTTCCCACCTGCAATTTGAGATCTACCCGGGCTTCCTGCCCCACGACCAAATCAATTCCAGTTCGAACCACATCCTGAAGACCAGCCTTGCTCGCCCTGACTTCATACTTTCCAACCGGAAGCGAGAGAACGAGATAACGGCCTCCATCATCCGTCGTGATGGTTCGAGCTGCTCCTGTTTCGAGATTCCTCGCTGTCACAATGGCCGAAGCCACCGGGGCGCCGGAGAGGTCCGTGACGGACCCCGTGACACTCGCAGACACTTGGGCGCTTGACCATGGAGCGCAGAGAAGAGCGAGCACGACCCATGAAACGAAAGTGGCACAAACGCGTCGGAGCCTTCGGTTGTCCGTCATCGATTCCATTAGGTCATGCTATATCAAGGCCTGATGATTCAAGTCAATACATTTTCATTTGTATATACGATTATATGTGATTTAAGCTGATTCATAGGAGCAAGAAGAAACCGGTCCGTGCTGGCCCCCGACTTAATGTCCCCGCAAAAACTCCGGTGATGCGGGGACGAGATGCATTAGTTCCGTTAGATATTGTGGATTTTGTGGTTGACAGCGTCCACGGGATTCCGATAGTCTAGTACCTTTATAGAGTTAATAGACACAGTGTTTGGCAGAAGCTTGGCTGGCTCGCAGGCGCCCCTGAGATTGATAAGTACGCAGGCCGTCACCTCGGTGTAGACGCCTAGCGGGGAATTTTATGGAGGGACTATTTCAACCCATAGACAAATTGCACCGGAAATCAAAGGTTTGCTGAAGACAAGCGCATTGCTGCTCCTTTGCCTTTTCTGCTGCCTGCCGCTGTTAGCTGGGGATAGCCATGCGCCATCCGGCCAGAACATTCAGCCGGAGGCAGCTTCCTGTTCCTCGATCCATGCGACAACTTCTTCAGAGCAAGCCGGCAAAGCGAGCGTCGCTCCGGGTTCCGCGTCTGCTGGTTGCGACAACGCCGGCTCGGAGTCTGAAGATCCCGTAAACGCGCCGGCGGCGTACCTCAATGCGCGCTTGCCCCACTGGCTTCGCTTTAGCGGTGAGTTCCGCAATCGGGAAGAAGGGCGTACCGCCTACGGTTTCACGCCAGGCAAGGACGACGTCTATGGGCTGACGCGTCTGCGTCTGGGCTTCGAGATCATCCCTAACTCCTGGTTCCACGCCTTCGTTCAGGCTCGCGACGCGGAAGTGATCGGGGCCAATCCTAAGAACGTGTCCAGTTCCATGAAAGACGTGTTCGACCTCAATCAGGCATACATCGAATTCCGAAACGGCGAGCGCGGGTGGTTCAGCCTCAAGACGGGACGCCAGGAGCTCTACTTTGGCGACGAACATCTTATCGGCAGGAGCAACTGGTCGAATGCTTCGCGGTCTTTTGATGCTACCCGGCTTACGCTTGGGACACAGAATCTTGGCGCGGTCCTCGACGTCTTTGCCGCTTCGGTAGTAAAAAATTACCCGACGAGCAGCGACAAGGTTCAACCGGGGCACAATTTTTACGGTGTGAACCTCGCCCTGACGAAGCTGGCGCCCAAGGCTACCATTGAGCCTTACGTCTATTTGAAGACCGTCCCCAGCGTGACTGGCGCCGACAAGAAGTCCGGCAACGAGCGGCTTTACACAACGGGGCTGCGGTGGGCCGGGACCGTTCCGGGGGGCTTTGACTACCGGGCGCGTTACTCGTTTCAGTCGGGTCATTATGCTGACAACTCGATCCACGCCTGGGCTTGGCACGCCATTTTCGGCTACACGATTCCGAAGAGCCGGTTCGAACCGCGATTCTCCATCGAATACAGCTACGCGAGTGGAAATAAGGCGATCGGCGGTCCGGTGATTGGGACCTTCGACCTGCTCTACCCCACCACGCACCAGTGGGGCCGAATTACCGATCTGTTTGGTGAGGAGAACATCGCAGACCTTAAACCGGGGTTTGATTTCAGACCGGCGAAGAGGATGAAGGTCTATTTTGCTGTGAGCGATCTGTCACTGGCCAGCCGCTACGACAGCCTGTACGACAGCACGGGAGCCGTGTCGGTCAAGGTTCCAAAGGGCGGCGCGCTCAGCAGGGACATTGGGAAGGAAGCCGACGTTTATGGGACCTACGACGTGAACCGTCGCCTTCAGATAGGGACCGGCTTTGGACACCTGATTGCCGGCCAATTCCTCAAGCAGGCAAGCCCGGGCGGAAACTCTTCCTATCCATACGTCTTTCTCGACTACCACTTTTAGAGAGATGTTGGGTGGACTTTAAGGTCAGCTTGGGTGGGCTGGTTGTCGGATTCATGTTTGGATTGACCGGACTTTGCTTCCTCGTGTGATCCTCCAGGAAGCGCGGCCGCAGGAAGTTTTTAGTGAAGTCTTGGGCCCCGACTGTCGGCGCATGGGGGGACGGTGGGAATTATCGCGGGTTACGATCTATCACTTGGTGACTTTGGCAGGCGTCTTACCTCCCACCACTCGAAGGTAATTCACAATGTCCCATCGTTGTTGTGTGGTCAGCCTGGTTAAACTCTTCCCCGGCATATTTTCCGAACCCGACCCGATAATGACAAACAGCTCGCCATCTGTCCGCGCGCTGAGGACTTCAGGCTTATTAAAATCGGGTGGTTTAACACCAATCACGACCGCCAAACTTCCTTTGCCGTCGGCATCAGGTCCATGGCACAGCACACAACGGTTTGAGAAGACTTTTTTCCCGCGCTCCGCCGATGCATCGGAGAACCGAACCGGATTCTTCCGCTCCTTTTGGGTGCTGGAAATGTTGTAGTTATGGGGAGCGGCCGCCGCTTTAGTGGATTGTGTGGAAGCATCGTGTGATCCCTGGGCGGGGACGCTTTTGATGGTGAGGCCGGCAATCAACAGCAACCACAGTATTCTTGTTTTCATGTTGTTTATCTCAAGGCTGAACTGCGCTTCGGGGGCAGTCTATCACGGATGGGATTCGTCCGATTAGGCAAAGAAGGATAAGGCCGGCGACCGGGACGGCTGTTGACCCCTCCCTTGAAATAGTCTGGAAAGCCGACTATCATTTCGAGTATATTGGATTTCCGAATTGCGAGTACAATTCAACCGGGCCTCGAATTGGCTCGCATGCTAATTCTGCCCAAAAGCAGTAGCTCCTCAAGAGCGGGCTTTTGGGCAAAAGGGAAAAGCAAAGGGGCCGGACTCATACTCTAATCCTTGAAGTTTGACCCGAGAACTGAATTTCTTTGAGTTGAAGGCAGATTTAAGACTTAGGAGACGACGGCATGAAGAGAAACATGGCGTTCCTCAACAATACCCATCTGCAAAGCCGGAGTGGGAAAAGACGGTTGTCCGGACTGCTTTTTCTGATTCCCCTGCTTTTACCCTTCCTGCCCGTTCAAGGCGCCCCGGCCAATGCGGCCGTCGCCATCGTCGTCAATCCCCAGACACCGGTAGACAATCTGACTCTGGCCGATGTGCGCAAGGTCTTTATGGGCGATCGCCAATTCTGGCCTTCCAATATGCGAATAACTTTGCTTGTTCGCGCCCCTGTTGCCCATGAAAGGGATGTTCTGCTGCACAAAATCTACCAGATGTCGGAGTCGCAATTCAGACAGTATTGGATTGGGAAAGTCTTTCGGGCCGAGGTCACATCCGGCCCGAAAATCGTCTTTTCCTCGGCGATGACCAATGAACTCGTCGCAGCCATTCCCGGAGCCATCGGAAGTACTTTGGCGGATCAGCCTTTAAACGGATTGAAGGTGTTAAAAATTGACGGCAAGCTGCCGGGAGAAAGCGGTTACCCGCTTCAGTAGTCGGATGCCCCGATGACGATACGCCGCAAATTGGGCCTTTCCTTCGGAGTCATCCTCATACTGCTGGGGCTTAACCTCGCTTTTTACTTTGCCGCCCGCACGAAACGCAATGAGGTCGTGGAAACGCTGGCGCGGGCAATTTCCAAGCAAACCCTTATTTCCAATATCAGCCAGGCACTTAACAACATTCACCAACAGGTCGCACTCTTCAGCAACATCAACGCGGAAGAGGGCACCACGAGCCTTAGTCCCGAGCAACAGCAGGCGTTGGTAGCGAAGCTCGATGAGGTTGGTAGCGAACTGCGCCAGCTCGAAGATTTGGCAGTTTTTGGCGAGCGCCCTGAAGTCCTGAAGCTCCAGGAAACATTTGGGCAATTATCCAAATCATGGACCGTCTATTTCCAAAATTATGGAGTGCATGCCAATGTCGCCGTCATGGAGCTCGCCATGCGCGGCGATCCACTTAGCGAAGAGGTTTTGAAGGATCAAGTCCCCCATTTACAGGAAGTGGAGAAACTACAGGTTAGCCAGGCCGAGGAGGAGTTTCGCAGGGTTTCCAGAATCAACGATCAGCTTACCGTCGCCATATTTTTGCTTTCCGGACTTCTATCCCTCGTTATCGCCATTCGGGTTTCACGAGGCCTGGTGCGCGCCATCGGAGAACTCATCCTGGGCACAGTCCATTTGAGTACCGGAAATCTGGGCCACCGCATCACCGTGGGTTCCGATGATGAAATCGGCCAACTCGCCCAGAGCTTTAATGAAATGGCCACTTCACTTGGCGAGGCCCAGGATAAGGTCGTGCAGCATACCCAGCGTCTTGAACAGACCAACCTGGAACTCGCCAACAAGAAGGATGAGATCGAAAAGCAGAAGCAGTTCTCTGAAAAACTCCTGCTGAATATTCTGCCTGCCGCCGTCGCGGATGAACTCAAAGCCAGGGGGGCCGTTTCGCCCAAGTATTTTGAAGACGTTACAATTCTGTTCACGGATTTTGTGGGCTTTACCAAGACCAGCGAGAAGCTGTCGGTGGAAGACCTCGTCCACCTCCTTCATGAATTCTTCACCAGCTTCGACCGGGTGATGAAGAAATATAACCTCGAGAAACTGAAAACCATCGGGGACAGTTACATGTGCGCGGGGGGAATCCCCAACAAGACTTCGTCCCACCCGGTCGACGCCGTTCTGGCCGCTTTTGATATTGTCGAGGCGGTTGCCCTATGCAACCAGAAGAGCCGCTATCCTTTTGCCATCCGTATTGGCATCAACACAGGCCCGGTGGCCGCCGGCGTGGTGGGCATCGATAAGTTTGCCTTCGACGTGTGGGGCGACACAGTCAACTTCGCCGCGCGGCTCCAAACCGCCAGCGAGCCCAATCGTATCAATGTTTCGTCCACCACCTACCACCGCATCAAGGATTTCTTCGATTGCGAGTTCCGCGGGCAGATTCAGACCAAAGAAAAGAAATTGTTCGACATGTTTTTCGCCAACGGCCTCCACCCCGATCTACAAAACGGAGGGACGTCCGGTTTTGATCGTCGATACCATATTTATTTTTCCAAGGATCCTCCCAGTTTTCCAAACAGCCTGGTCCCCCGCGCGACCCAAGTTTCGGGTTAAGCGCGCCGTGACTTGGGCACTCAGTCAAACTCCACTGAAAAACACTGTGCCCATTTAATTAGAGCGATCCAGCGCCAAGTCAGAAAAACAGATCGATCGGTCACGTTTTGTCCCGAGCGAACTTCTTCCCAATGTCGCGCGATATTGTCGGCATTCAGCGGATGAATTCCTCCCGCCCCTTTCAAAACATCATCAACCCATGGGCGCAGCTCGGCCAACCATCCCCCCCAGGGGATGCCGAATCCGATTTTGTCCTTGCGGTCGAGAACGCCATCGGGGACCAACCCTCGCATTGCCCGCCGAAAAACAGCTTTGGTTTTGCCGTCCGGAGCGATGAGATAATCTTCCGGCAGAGAAAATAAGAAATTCACCAGTTTGGGGGATAGGAACGGTACGCGGTATTCCACCGAGGACGCCATGGCATTGCGGTCCTCAAAGCGAAGCATGGCCGGCATGTTGGTTTCCGCGATCATACGCCAGAGACTTTCCCGAAACACCCTCCGCCCGGTAGGCTTCCCGGTGGGGGTCAACGCCGCTCCCCGGTCTGCAAACCAAGTGTCATTCATCCATTCGTCAGTTCGGTTAGCTCCGTTTAGCCGCCTGACGAACTTGAGTTTGTGAGTTGGAAGAACCAGCCTTGCGGCTTGCGATAAGGTCCTCGCTGCCTTGGCCCCCTGCGGCCGGGAAACGCTGCGAAGAAACCGGCCGGCATTGAGGAAGTGGCCGTTGCGAATCAAAGAAGCAAGCTTTGCCGGGAAGAAGCTGGGATACCCTCCCAAGACCTCGTCACCACCTTGCCCTCCCAGGATCACTTTGATTCCCGCCTGATGGGCTAATTGGAATAGGCGATGGTGGATACAGAGCACGGGACTGCCGAATGGTTCGCCTTGAGCACCAATCACCTGATCGAAATCCGTCCTAATATCATCTGCTTCGACACCAAACTTGTGGGTTATCGCTCCCGCTGCCTGCGCCGCGAGATCGATCCATTGTTCTTCATTAACTACAGGGTCGCTTGAGATATAACTGAAAGTGTGGAACTCCTGCCCCCTGCCCAGGGCCTGACGGATAGCCAGGGTTACGGACGAGGAATCTGTCCCCCCTGAAAGGGCCGCGCCGATGGGCACATCACTCCGAACATGAAATTTCACAGTTTCAAGAAACTCCCGGCGAAGTTCTTTGGCCGCGTCTTCAAAAGAAAGGTCCACCTGTTGATTGAGGTCCACATGCCAGTAGGGAACGGGCCTTGCTTCCGAGGGGCGGTCCAAGGATATTTCAAGGTAGTGAGCGGCTTGAAGCTGGCGGATCTCAGCAAACATGGTTTCATCGCCGTGGTCCGTCCTGAAGATGTGAAGATAATCGTGAAGCCGCCTTGGATTGACCCGCCGGCTCACGCCTGGAAATTCCAACAGGGCGGCAATTTCGGATGCGAAAGCAAAACCCTCTTTCTGGTAGGTGTAATAGAGTGGCTTGATCCCGAAAAAGTCGCGCGCCAATAAGAGGGTTTGCCTCTCGGTATCCAGGATTGCAAAAGCAAACATTCCATTTAGCCGATTGAGGGCTTCGAGTCCCCATTGCTTGTAGGCAATAAGCAAAACCTCGGTGTCTGATCGAGACCGAAAGTGGTGTCCCAAAGATTCAACCTCGGCGCGGAGTTCGACGTAATTATAGATTTCGCCATTAAAGATGATGGAAAGGCGGCCATCCGGAGTGCACATGGGCTGATTGCCCGAAGACGATGTATCGATAATGGAAAGACGGCGATGACCGAGGGCTACATAAGCGCGACTCGATGATGTTGATTGATAGGTTTGCCCGGGTGCTTCAATGGAAGGAGTGGGTTGGTGGGCAGAATAGTCCAAGGGCCACGAAACCGAAACTTTACGCTCGGGACCTTGAAAAAACAAAAATCCTTCGCCGTCAGGCCCCCGGTGTCCAAGAGCCCGGACCACGCGTCCAATGCTCTCCAGCTTCTGGGGGCGGTTTTCAAGAGTAATAATTCCGGCGATTCCGCACACAATCTTTTCCTAGAGTGATTATCTGACGGAAAGACTCATGAAGTCACGCATGTGAATTTTTCCAACTCCATCTACCCTATTGATTCATCCGGAACTTGAATTGGACTGGGACGACATCTCGACGGTCATCCCAAAGTTGGGGTTCAGAGTTTTCTCTGCGACCCCAATACGGGGAGGCGCCGTGCCGGAATCTCAAGGTAAAATTTGAAACGCGCTGAGACCTTGCCTTATTTTTTCATTTTATTTTCTTTGCCATAGGTCATGATCTCGGTAATTTGTTCCTTTCCCTTCAAAACTCTGCGGGCGGAGTTAAGTTTGTGTTTCGTCAACTCGCCCCGGGCCCATGCCCTGTAATAAGAAGGAACTCTTAACTTGAGATGATCGAGCAGCCGGCGGCCCCCCTCCGGGTTGATATTTCGAAAAGTAAGTGGGGCTTTCATATCTTTCCGGGCCCACAGTAGCACGCTGTTCACAAACCGTTTTGCCCCTTCGATGCGTGAGGGAGCATTGAGCGCGCAAATCAAAGCAGAAAGTCTTCCTGCGAAACGGCCGGAATGGTCCTTGGACCAGATTTGCTCGAGGGCGAGATCCTCCAGCTCACGGAGCCTGGGTGGCGGGGTCAGGGCGTCAAAGAAAACATCGGGGATCGGCGCCCGGAGAAGGTCGCGAGTGAGTTTCAAAGTCAAAAACATCCAATCCGCATATCCTTCCTTAAAACACCTGGCCGCCAAGTCCGGCCAATTCCAATCTTTTTCATAATGCTCGACGTGCAGAAGCGTGTCGAGCAACCGGAGGGGGCCGCTGGCGAACCGGTCAAAGCTCGAAAAATGGAGACCATAATGAATCAAGAAGTCTTCGTGGTGCATCACGCGGACGGGGAATCCGCCCAACACCACGGGGACACTTCGCGCCCACACCTGGTCCAGGCTGAGTTCGTAAGGTTCGCAGGATGGCAGCGAAGATTTAAGCTCGACTAAAATTGAACTTCCCGGTTGTTGCAATGGCCTGAGGTGGATTTCCACAAAAGCAACCCGGGGTGGATATTGGTAACCGATCTCAAGAAGCGCGCTGCGGGCTGCGCTCTCCATTTCGCGCGTGACCAGAAGGTCGAGGTCCGCCATGGGTCGCAGGGTAGGATCCTCATACTCGAATTGGCAAAGGGCCGCCCCTTTGAGTGCGATCACGGGAATTTTCTTGGATTCCAGCTTAGCCAGAATCAGGAAGAGTTCTTTTTGACGCCGCAGGTGCATGATGGCGTTCACCTGCCGCGCCCGTGACAAAACCTGCATGACGCTGGCGGGCGGCTTTACCCCAGTCAGGCGAGTTTTGAAACAATAATCCAGATAGGGATGAAGGTCGACGCTTGCAACTTCCATGAACTTGCGCCAATCAACCTGCCCCGCCAATTCCCCAAATTCTTTCTCCTGATCCTCGGGCGCAGTTCTTCCGATAATCCGCAGAAGGAATTGTTGCTCCGTACTAAGCCGGGCGTGGGTGAGGAGAGAATTCATTGGGCACCGAACGGGGGCCATTAGATTCAAATCGGCTGCGGGCGAGTGGAAGGTTTTTGTGCCTCCCCTCTACCGCTCGAAATGCCGGCGATCTGAATGGGGCCATCGAGTCAGGCGGCTGTCCGCGTTCGACGCGGCACACGCCGTTGCATTTCGACCTGTTCATGGTTCAGCTGTTCTCGGGCCCCGGACCCAGGAGAGAAATCGAAACAAGGCAAACTTGAGGCGGATCAATCCCCTGCCCAACCCAGTTGCCCATGAAACATTCAACTGAAGCATCGTGGACATTATGAAAAGCATGAACGCCGCAAGGCATCGACCCAGAAATGGCTCGCTGATGGTTGCCACCGGAACCTTCCAGTCTCCATCGGTCTGGAATTCAGTCACGACCCCCAGGACTTGCTCGACGTGCACCGGCGGGTCACAAAGCAAATTGGCGTCGCCACGCGTAATCAGATATTTTTTCTTGCTCCCCTGGCCTCGATAAACCACTCGATGGGCGGTGAGGTTCCGATTCGCAACAAAAGTCACAATTTCTCCCGCCGCGTAATCCTCTCCGCGATTCGAGCAAATGCGAACCCGCGAGCCCGCAGGCAGGGTTTTCCCCATGCTCATACCCCGGAGTTCACATTCGACCAGTTGGCGGGAGATCTTAAGGAGGGATACGATTTTTTGCAGATCTTCAGCGCCCAGGGGCTTTTCTTCCCTTGCTGATTGAAGATCAATCATGACAACACTCGGTGGGTTTCCGGCGTCAAGTAGGGGCCAATGGAGGCGCGTACAAACGGCCGCTTGAAAGCCCAAATGAGTCCGTCCAGATAGAAATGCATCAGGGTCATGGCATTCCACAAAACAGTGTAAAACATGGGCATGCCGAGCACCGTGCTCCCCTTTTGCAGCAAATAAAATACCATGCCCGACCCAAAAAAGACCCCAAAAAGAAGGTACAAACGGTGGCTGACCATGCTGAGAATTTGCTGGTGCGGCGATCCTACGTGGTCCGCATATTTTCGATAATGGAGAAGCCAGACTATGGCGAGATACTGGATGAAGTGGCCCATCAACATTCCAAAAGTTGCGAGGTTTGAATCCTTGACCCAAAGATAAGGGTGGAAAAGAAGAAGACTCGTAAACAGAAAGCCGCCTTCGGCGAGGGAGATCGAATTCTGACGGCGGACAATTCTTAGGAACAGTACGCCCAAAGCTACCACGGCAACGGAAAGACAAGCCACCCGAAGAAGTGCCGGAACCGAGGGATGAAGCCTTTGCAGGATATCGAAAAGAGGGGTGAAGCGATCCAGGTACCAAAAGGCCATGGTTGCATTGACCGACAGAATTGCGAGATGCGCGGCCGGCTTTTCATTTTGAGGCCCGCCATTCAGCCGGCGATAGAGTGAAAGGATTCCCGCACTCTGGAGAGAAACGTGGTAGATGTTCCAAACGAACATCGTTGATTGAACGATGGCATCAAACTTGAAGGCTCTTAAAGCGAGAACGGACCCGAAAATCGCGAGGGGGCCCAGGAAGTATGCGGCACGCCGGGTCCAATAGTAAGAAAGGTTTTCGTCACCCAGGTAAAATGAAAACGTCGACAGGTAGTGAGGTATGGCCACCAGGTAGGTAGCCGCAATCGAAAGATAGAAACCCCACGAGAGGTGCAGGCTGACCAGGACGACGAAGAGCCCGGCGAGGGGTGAGAGCGTAAAAAGCGCCAAGTCGAAGTTTCGAGACTGAATCCAACCACGTTGGGGGGACTTGCGATCGATGTCCAACTGCGAAGGATGGGCCGGCCAGAACTGCTCTTTGCCCGGAGTGCTCTTGTCCAGAATCTGGGTTGAATCTTTGTTCACTCGTTTTGTTGCGACTTCCGGCTCGCGGAGCGCCGAGAATTCAGCGCCGCCGTGGCTACATTGACTTCGGTTTGTTCGAACCCCGCTTCTGAGCGTCCCACCGGGTCCACCACATACTTGATTTCGCTGGTTCCCGCTTCGCCCATGACCTGAATGAACGCTTTGGAGGCGTCGGTGAGCGCGCGCGCAATTCGGAGGGCATTTCGCGCATCCTTTTGTATGACGTCGCGGACCCACTCGTTGGCGAAGTGGACATGCTGAATTTCATCGGCAAGCTGGGCTTCAAATAGATCGACCAATTCCCACTCGCCGCGATTTCGGTGATCCTGGATGCCCGAGCTCATCGCGTCGATTCCGCCGGCTTCAAAGCTGCGGTTCTGCACGGCCAGACGGCCATTCAAATTATCGATCTTGCTTACGATGCGATACTGAAAATTAAGCACCGGATACTTGCCGACCCAGCCTCCCAGTTTCTCGCAAAGCCTGCGGAACATGAGCACATGGCGCGCTTCGTCAGAGCACTGGCGCGCGATACACATGCGGATTTTCCAGTCGGCATCGGGAAAATCGGAGACCCCGCGCGCCGCCATTTCCATCCCGTTTATTTCTTCGTTCATCTGGCGGTGCAGGAATTCGGCTACTTTCTCAGGATGGCCATCGGGAAAGTTCCTACACTCAACCCAACGCTCCTTGACGGTAAACCGTTCGTCGCGCGCGGGCGAATCTCCGAATAGGTTTGGATCAAGAGTTGTATTCGCTGACATTAAGCGTTCACCTCGGGCTTTCGCTGGGGATTAATGACTCCAAGCCTGCCTTGCGGAGCATTGAATGGATTTCGTCGTCGGTGAACTCTGCCCGTTTCCGGTCTTCGATATTCACCGGCGGGATCCTGTCCTTGGGGTCGGTAAACACCGTCCCTACGGGGCTGACCTCACCCGGTTTCGGCGCCAGGGCCGTGGTGACTGCGGCGAGAAAGTTGGTGGCCATGGCGACTTTAAGCAGCACGCGAGGATTCTCCTGCGCCATGCGTTTCACCCAGACATTGGCAAACCGGACGTGCTGCACTTCGTCGGACAGGATACCCTCCAGGACCTCGGCCGTGGCCTCGTCACCCACCTCTCTCCATTTCCCGGGGATCATGCTCAATAGATCCAGTTCTCCGGCCTCAAAAGTACGGTTTTGGAGTGCCAGCCGTGCAGCAAGCGAATCGAGCATGCAGGTAACGCACCATTCAAAATTAGTTACGGGGAACTCCCCTTTCCGTCCCCCCAGCTCCTTTAATCGACGAAGCAGGACGGAAACGTGGCGGCTCTCGTCCCAGCATTGACGGGCCAGTTGCATCCGAAGGTCCCAGGGAGCTTCGGGGAATTCAACCAGGCACTGGGCGGCAATTTCAATGGCGCCCGTCTCATTGTTCATATGCCGGTGGAGCCGCTCCCTTTGCGCGATCGGCCCCATGTCCTGGTACTCGTGCATTTCCGCGTCAGTTTGAACGACGGTGTAACAATCCTCCCGAAGAGGATCCTGACGCAACGTCACTCCATGTAAAACTTTGGTTCCAAAAGTCTTGAAGTCAATCATGAGGCTCCCCCGGCGGTTGGAGTCAGTGCGCCGTGCACAACGAATTCGGTAAAATTAGATTCGAGCTGTCCCACCTTGGCAAATTTTCCCGCATCGGTGAGCTTGATGTGAGGCAACTGCTGGAGCACTTCCTTGCTCTCTTTTTTCATCCGCCGGTAATCGCCAAGGATCGCCTGGACGATTCGGGCCGAAGGCTCGTCGAGTAATTTGTCGGTCCAATCAAGGTAGCCCTGGTATCTCGTTTCGAGCCCTGGGACGGCGACTTCATAGAAGCTGTGGATGCGCTCCGCAGCCCCGTCGGCGGAAGCCAACTGGCCCATCACTTCGAGGTATCCTTCCGAGGGCTTCAAACTCAAGTGCAAAGGCGCGCGTAATTCCTGCGTCCTCTTGCCCAGCGCGTCAGCGTGCACGGCCAAATCATAAAGGTGCCGGCCAAACAGGACCTTGACTTCCAATTCCGGAGTTGTAGGAGTCCATCGGGCCAGCGTCTCCATCCAATAAATTTCCAGGAATCGGAAAGTTGCAATCTTCTCCGCTCGTTGTTGTATTTTCGAAACCATCAAGCCTCCATAGTATCCTCGACAAGACTGGCCGTTTCTTCCGGCGCGCCCACATCGAGGAAGTAACACCGAATTTTCGACAGCAGACTCAGAAATCTCATCATCCGTTGACTGGGGGAAACGCCCCATAGCGTGCCCCCCAAAGGCGCCAGCAACTGAACATGATTGATCTTGGGACTGAATTGTTCTGCCCGGGCGCGCGCGGCAAACCCTCTCAGGAAAAAAATACTTCGCAATGGTGACGGCTGGGCGATTGAATCAGGGAACAAAGTCCCCAGAGCAATTTGCACTCTCGCAGTACCATCCGGAAGCAGTTCGGTTGTGTACATTCCTTCTTTGAGGCGTTCATCCACGATCTGCGCACAGGGCCCCGGCTTGATGGCAACCGACCGGCGAAATGGAATCAATTCGTTTGAATTGGTACGCACGGCGGCCACCTCATCGCCCAGGAAACTATGACCGCGAGAAGCAAGCGCGATTGAGGTGGTCGTCTTGCCCGAGCCTTTTGGGCCGGACAGGAGTATTCCCGATCCGTGGATGGCGACCGACGCTGCATGAAAAAAAAGGTGATTGGGTTGCAGCCTCAGCACTCGGTTGACCACGCAATTGGCGACCATTGCCTGCCACGGTTGATTTCGGTCGGCGATGGCCAGATTCCCTTGCACTGCCATCAGCGGCTCAGTTCGCTTGCCCGGGCCGGCCAGCAACCGCCAACCGGCCACCGGAGACGGAACCTCGACAAATCCGCGGTTCGCAAAAAGACTCAACGCGAATTGGATCGAATCGAGTGGTTCGGGATCTTCGATATTTATCAGCGCCAGGGAGGGCTGGTCCAACGATCGGACCATGATTTTGACGACCGGGCCCTGGCCTGCATTTGGAGGGGGAGTGGAACACTCCGCAAAAATCTGTCGAAACCGCAGCTTGAATGAGGAATCGTCAGCCGCGACGCCAAGGAAGCCCTCTCCCAACTGGTACCAGTCTACAGGTTCGCTCCAAACTTGCCGCCCAGTGAAGTCGTCAACGATCGAGGAAGCTTGATTCCACCAAGCGCCGCCATAGTCGACAAGTGTCCTCTGGGAAGACAGCCCCTGCTCAGACATCAGACTCATTCCTCACTATTTCTTGCGCCCAGCCCGGGAATGGAGCTACATGACCCACCAGGTCGTGGCAACTACCGTGAGCTGGAATGCGCTGAGAACCTCTTTGTCGTCCATTACGGTGAGCTTCGGAGGTTCGTATTTAGGCAAGGGCGAATGAGATTCGCTCGAGGTGGATGGGGTGGCTGCGAGTGTCTTGTTTTCCTGGTTTTCCATTTTATTCTTAATCCCTCCTGTTAGGTCAACGCTCACTATGTTTGCGGTTCTGCGACCACGAACTCGAGCGAAACCATCTGCTCGAGCGTACTCTGAACATCTCGCGTGGCATCAGCCACAGTCACGTCGGAGAAGTTCTTGCACAATTCAGCGGCGAGTTGTTCCGCTGTTGAGGCAGTTTCAAGACGTGTCCAGAGGAAGGACGCTGTACGGTTGAGAAGACAAAACTTGTTAATGGACGGGTTGAGAAGCATGGTCTCTTCTTGCAATGGAGCTGCTTCAATCATTGAACTCCGCCGGAATTGGGTGTTCATTTTCGCCTTCGATCACAAAATCTTATGTCTGGTCATGCCTTTGTACCTTAACCACGTGCCATTGTCAAGGCCCCGAGGCCATATTTTTATGCCCAAAATCCATGATCTTGCAATTAGCCGAGTGGGTCCAGGCAGGAGAAGTTTTTCCCAACCTGGGCTGCATAAATATTTGATCGGGCTATTCGTTTGCCCAGTCTCGCGCGGCGGCGAAGGGCGCTGGTAAATGCAACTCAAACTCTGGGAGGTTTTTCGGATGTCAAATCAAACAAGGAATCGCGCCGATTGACCTTCTCGTCCCTCGCGTCGTAAAGCATCTTAAACGGAGCGATCGTGTGCTGGATCAAGGATTCGGGGAAATTCCAGCCTTCCACGCCGAACGCTTTGGGACGCTCCCTTACTTTGACCGCAGTGCCGAAAAGGTAGTCCCAGCATGTCAGCAGCATCCCAAAGTTCCTGTCGCGATGGGCCGGGTCAACCGAATGGTGAATCGAATGGAAAACAGGACTCGCCAGGACTGGATACAAAAAACCAAACCGCCATTCCAAGTCTGCGTGTTGGACCGCTTGATGAAATGTCATCAAAAAGGTCACCGGAAGCCATACTTTCTGAGGGACGCCAAGAAGGGACACAGGAATGAACATCATTAGGGACAATATCGCCTGCTCCACGAAATGGTTGCGGTAGGAGGTCATAAACGTCATTTGCACTTGCGAATGGTGCAGGCTGTGAAATGCCCACAGGAATTGATTGGTGTGTTCCAGCCGGTGATACCAGTAACCTATAAAATCGATCATTACAAAATAAGCAATCCACGCCAGGGGCAAAGGCAGATAGGTCACAAGGTGGGCGTCAAAAATGGTAAGCCGCGGCTGCAAGATACTCATAATGGGGGCGTAGATAAAAAAGGTGAACAGACCCCCTCGATAAAATAAGTTGTATGCGAGATCGATGGCAAAATTCTTCGACAGATACCGCTTTTTGTCAGCGCCACGGCGTGCTTCAAAAAAGTAAATCACCACGAAGAAAACTGAAAGCAGGAGGATCGTTGCAAATAATGAATAAATAATCTCATGGCTGCGGAAGAATTCATGAAGGCTCCCGAAGAGTTTCATCAAGGTGCTGTACATGGGATAAGGTCGATATCTCCTTCCCCCCAAAGTAATTCCCAAAAAGCTTGGCTGTCAAGGCTATAATTCCGACCGGGGAGCAGACTACCAACCGCAGCCACGCCAGATTCAACTGACAGCATCACAATTCGAATTCGGTGGATGCTCGCCTCTTGCGCAAGCTTAACCGAATGCATACACTCGTGCCGAACCGGTGCTGAAACTGGAAGAAAACATTTAAGAAAACTTGGCGATCGAGGGCCAAGGTCCAGTAGGACCGAATACCTTGCGAAGTTGTGGACAAGGCTGGAAAAATGTGCGGGATCAGTGTGGTTCTTGGAAAAAGCGGCGCAGTTCCGGCAGGTTTTGATCGATTGTCGAAAATGCACGGGACTCTCAAACATCGGGGCCCGGACGGCGAAGGCTTTCTTCTGATCGATTCCGCACTAAGCCCTCACCTGTTCCTGCGGCCTCCCTCGCAGGCAGAGCTGACCACCCTTCAGCCGAAGTTTATGGCAGCGGTACGCCGGCTGAGAATCCATGACCTGCGCACGGAGGCCGACCAGCCCTTTCCTTCCCCCGACCGGCTCCATTGGATCGTCTTCAACGGGGAAATATACAACTATGGCGAGCTTCGCGAGATTCTCGAATCAAAAGGACATCGCTTCCAGACACAATGCGACACTGAGGTCGCGCTTGCGGCCTACCGGCAGTGGGGACCGGAGTGTTTCGAGAAATTCATCGGCATGTGGGCCATTCTAATATTCGACCTGGCCAGGGGATGCGCGATAGGCTCGCGTGACCGGTTGGGCATCAAACCCCTTTACTATTCCCTTGAAGCGGGTCAGTTGTTGTTTGCCTCGGAGCCCAAGGCCGTTGCTTTGGCACGTGACGAGGGCCCTCAAATCGAACCTGTCCGGTTCCTTGAGTTCCTCCGTGGATTCCCCCCCCAGTCCACCGCCCTGTCTTTCTTCAAGGATGTTCATCCAGTACCCGCGGGAAGCGTATTCGAGATCAACCTCCGCGACGAATCCCCCGCTCCTCCGCGATTTCGTACCTACTGGGACCTCGCCGATTATTACTCGAACTCCACTGAGGCGCCATCGTTTGACGATGCACGCGAAAAATTCCTGGACTTGCTCTCCTCATCCGTCCGGTATCAACTTGCGGCGGACGTTCGCGTCGGCTGCCTCCTGTCCGGTGGCCTGGACAGCTCGACCATCGCCCGCCTCATGGTGCTGAACAATCCTTCTGCCAACGGACGGCCGGTCAAAACCTTTTCCATAATTTACGACGACCCGAAAATGGATGAGGAGCCGTATATCCGAAAAGTGGTCGAGCAAGGTGGCCTCGAGAGCCACTGCTTCAAGCTAACACCGGAAGCCGTGTGGGCGTCGGTCGATGATGTAGTCAAGGCTCAAGGGCAGCCCCTTTTGGGACAGGATTTGATTGCCCAATATATCGTCTACCGCCTGGCCCGGGATCATGGGTCCACCGTTGTGCTTGACGGCCAGGGCGCGGATGAGATGCTGGCCGGGTTGCCCTACTATGAATCTGTCGTGTATCGTGACCGGCTGGCCAGACTTCAACTTCGGCAGCTTTCGCGGGACCTGACAAGCCTCTCCAAGAAATACCAGCGGTCGAGACTTTCGGTCCTGCGCGACCACGTTCTCAGTCCTCTGAAACGTTCCGTGCGGCGGCGGCTCAATTGGCCTAAATACGATTGGCTGGTACCCGGATTGAACGACATCGATCCCTTAAAAGCCGCCGCCGCCCGCCGGGTTGATCGCGGAAAAGATGAATCTGCCTTGAACCGGTTCCTTTATGGTTTGGTTAAACATACCAATCTGCCCACGGTGCTGATGCACCAGGATCGAAGTTCCATGGCTCACAGCATCGAATCCCGGGTTCCCTTCCTGGACCACCGCTTGGTGGAATATTGTTTTCGACTCCCTGCGTCGTATAAAGTCAGCTCCGGCAATCGAAAGAGAGTTCTTCGCGATTCGGCCAAAGCACTGCTTCCCAAGATGGTCACCGAGCGGTTGGACAAAAAGGCGATTGTCTCCACGCCCCAGTGGATGCCATTGCGTTACAATTACGGCGATAGGCTGCGTGAGATGGCGCACAGTCGGACTCTGTACGAGTTGCCCTGGGTCCGGCCTCAACCTCTGGTGCGGTTCGTCGAAAACTTTTTGCAAGGGAAGCACGAAAACAATTTGGCGGTGTGGCGCCTCTATACGGCGTGGCGATGGCTTGAAACATTCAGCCTCAAGTATTCGGAGAAATCAGCTTGAGAGTTGTTTTCTTCGTGGCGGGCGGTGATATGGGTTACCTTCCCCTCTGCGCCGTCGCGGAGCAGCACGAGATCCTTGCCATCGTGCGGCCCGCTTACCGGGGCCCACGCGCCAGGCATTTGGTCCGGTCGATGGCGGAGAAGGTGGGACTCCGCAAGCCCGATCCGATTGCACAATGGGCGCGCGCCCGTGGGATTCAAATCCTCCAGGCTTGGGCGGGCAACGATCCGGAAATCGAATCTCAGTTGAAGCGGCTTCGGCCGGATTTGATTTGTATCGCCACTTTCCCCATGTTGCTCAGCCGTAACCTGTTCGCCATTCCAGAATATGGCGCGCTCAACCTTCATCCCTCTCTGCTTCCACGCCACCGCGGCCCTGCCCCACTTTTTTGGATTTATTATCATGACGACCGCCAGACCGGTGTTACCGTTCACCGGGTTAATGAAAAGGCCGATGCGGGCGATATCCTGTGTCAGGATTCGTTTGACCTTGCGCGGGGATTTAACGTGGACCTGCTCCACCGGATCAACGCGGAGCGGGGCGCTTCGCTGCTTACCCGGGCGGTTTGCGCTGTGGAAAGTGAAAACCCCCGGGGCCTGCCGCAAAATGAATCACTCGCAACACCCGCTCCAAGAATCAAGCCCGGAGCGCCAATGGTGAACTTTGAAATGTGGGATGTAGAACGGGTGTGGCATTTTCTGGCTGGACTCTGCCCAAAATTCCGCGAACCCTTAAGGGATCAGGCGGGCAAGCAGGTCAAATACGAAAAAGTATTGGGTTATGAAAGATCCGTTCACCATCTGTCCCCCGGACACTTGGAGCGCTCTACTGAAGGTTGGAGACTTTTCTGTTCCGGCGGATTGATACGGCTGAATTGATAGACCTGGACAAAAGGGAAACGCGCCCACGGGTAATTCTGCATGAACCTTGTGAAAGCAATCTGTTTTGCCGGCTTTGTTCTTGCCGGCGCCGTCGTCTTTTGGTCTGAAAAAACTTCTCGAAGCGAGCGCGATCGAAAGGTCTATATCAATGCCTTCCTGCTTTATGGCCTGGCGTTGAGCTTTGGAGCGGGAATCACGCAGCGCGAGTCCTGGCCATTCTCACCTTGGGCCATGATGGCGGGCATCGCAGGGCCCAACGTTCCTCAGAATCCCGCACCCCTGCGTGTGGTAGCAGTGGACGCACTCGGGGTCGAGCACGACATTGACTATAGGGCCTGGCAGCCCCTCGTTGAGGAGGAGTTATATGCCTGGCTTCAACAAAAACTTCCACTGATGGACCAGCAGACACAAGACAACGTCTTAAAATACCTTCTCGAAAAGGCAAACGTTTCACGCGCTCGCGCTTTGGCCGGGGAGCCGGTTGGGACCTTCGATCGATTTCTTGGCCCCTTTACGGCGCCTTCTCACTTCCTGCATCCAAAGATTTGGTCTCAGGCCGCCGCCGTGCCCTCACAACCGCTCGTCCAACTAAGAATCTATAAGGAATTCTGGAACCTGGAGGAGCGGAGACGAAATCCGGAAAAGGTCAGGCGGGTTAAGGTTTACGAATATCCGCGCCCATGAATAACAATTGGACACAACGGATGGCCAGGGGTTGGAATAAACTTTGGTTCTCTCCAGAGCCTGCCCGGAATCTCGCCGCGGCTCGCATAGTTTTCTCGGCGCATGCGTTGTGGATCCTGATGTCCCGGGATTTGCCGGCAATTTCCGGCCTGCCGCACGAGTTCTGGATTTTCGTCCCGCGAACCGCGCTTTGGCGTTATTTGATATTTCCCGGTCATCCCCGCGGCGAGGAGTTTCTCCAGGGATTAGCAGTGCTTGCTTTGTTAGGCGCCCTGACCGGTTTCTATCCCCGGCTTTCGTGCCTGGTCTCCGGCTTGCTCCTCTACCATCTTGCGCCGCTTGAAACGATCATTTGGACAACGAACCCTTACGTGAGGGGCTTTACAATCACCGTGCTGGCGCTTGTGACCCTTTCATTTTCGCCATGCGGTGACGCCTTCTGCCTTTTCGGCCGGAGAAGAGTTGGATCAAAGACAAATCCATCCTGGGTCTACAGCTGGCCCCTTCGCTTGATCCAGGTTTTCCTATGCCAAGTCTACTTGTTTTCCGGCTACGTCAAGCTTTCAAGCAGCGGCCTGGCCTGGATTTCTGCGGATAACCTCCACAACTGGTTGCTCTATATCAGCCAGGTCGATCAGGTTTCAGTATACAAATCATTCGGTCTATGGATCGCCGACCATCCTGCGGTTTGCCTATTGGTCGCGGTGGGAACCATCGCGCTCGAACTCGGCTTCATCGCTGTTATTTTTTGGAAGGGTTCAAGGATTTGGCTGATACCGCTCGCGATCCTGTTTCATATGGGGATTTTGTTCAGTATGAACCTCACATTTCTAAACCTCCCCCAACTCTTGGTCTTCGCCGATTGGGAGGCGTTGTTCACCCGATTGAAACTCACACAACCGGCCCCCATTTGATTTTGCTTTTCGAGCGGGCTATTCCGGGGTTCCACTGGACGTTCTACTGACGCGGCGACCGCTGAAGGCAGGCGTGATGGCTCCCGGCAACGGATTCGCTGCGGGCGCTGGCTTTATCGTGATCGATCCCAAAGTCCCTTAAGACTTAGAAAGTGAAATCCGTTTGGAGGAAGAGGATATGTTCCGGGTTTTTCTCATCGCGTCGCGTTTTGCGATCATATTCCACCTTGAGCGCTGCAAATTGCGTGACGTCATACCGCAATCCAAAAAACGAGCCCGACAAAGTCGGCTCGCCGGCGGTGGCGTAAGCGCCGTCGCTGCGCGGAATATGTATATATTCGTACCGGTAAAAAGGCTTCAAGACGTCAGCGAACCCCGGAAGCCTGTACGCCACTTGAATGTAAGCTGCCTGACTATCGGAAATGTGGCCTGTGTCCAGGAAGCCTAATGACTCCTGGCGATGATGCACGTTCGCAAACTCCGCGAGTACTTCCGGTTTCTCCTTGGTCCAGACAATATGGCCTGTGGTGATAAATTCCTGGAAAGAGCGCCCATCAGGCTGTGAGATCAGGTCATGATAGAAAGCGCCGCCCGTCTGAAGTGAATGGAAACGATCCGGCTTAATGAAAACTCCGCCGAGGTAGGCCTTGTTATTATTGATGTCTCCGGTTGTGCCAGCACGGCTGATGGGAAATCCCCGGCCGTTTCCGACACCAACCTGATAATTAAGGTTTAGCCCGTCAGCCGGGAAGACTCCCTCAGCTAAGAGTCCGACGAAATGCGGGGGGAGAAACGAACCTCCGAACACAATCATCTCAGGACGCGTAACAGTAGTTTGCAACCAGGTGCCATGGTGGAAGGCCGTATTCCAGTAATTGATGGGTGTGTGATAGCGGCCGATTGAAAGTTTGAATTTGTCGTTGACGGAATATCGAATAATGGCGCGCTCGATTTCGACCACTCGCGTGTCGACTCCCCCCTGCCCGCTGAAACTCCATTCTGAAAAGAAATCCACATTGGGAGCCAAAGCAGAAGCAAAGTGCAAAACAAATTGAGGCAAGGCAAAGCCGGTTTTCGAGCCTGGAAAATTTGTGGCCTCGTAATTAACTGCGCCGAATCCACTGATGTGTAGAGATGGATAAGTAGGCTGCGCAGCCTCAGCCATACTTTCCATCTGATCATTTTGTGCGGCGCCGCCCGAGGCCGCATTGGCTTCACCGTTCGGAGACGTCGGTCCAGCAGTTGAGGTCTTTGAAATGGTGTTCTCCCCATGCATGTCGTGCATGTCATGCATGTCCGCTATGTGCGCAGGACGGCTCACCTTGACCGGCCCATTGGATGCCACCGTGGCTACGCTTGCAGTTGGATCCCGTTGAATAGTGCTTCCCGTGGACTTGTCGGCAACTTCAGAAGATTTCGGGGAATTGGTTGAAGCGGCTTTCGACTCCTCTTTCGGCTTGTCCTCCAGCTCTTGAACGCGTTTTTCGAGCTGATCGATGCGTTGCATCAGAAGTCGAATTGTTTCTGATTGGTCAGTGGACGAAGACGTTTGGGGATAAACGGGCAGAGCAAAAGCCACCAATAAGAAACACAACCCTCCGGTTCTAAGTTTCATTTTGACTCTCCTTCCAAGCTGCAAAACGATGTTTAGCCCAGCAAGCCTCAGTTAAAAACTTAGGTTAAGCCCTTTCCGGGATTGGGGAGCAGGAGCCAAGATAAACTACAAAGACGCAGTTATTCAAGTGGTTTGTTAGCAGGGTATTGGTGTCATTTGCCTGGTGCTATACTGGCGGGCATGCAATCCAAACAGACTGAGATTACCCAATGGAGCGGCGCCGCGCCTTTTTGGGAGAAGCACCGTGAAGTTATCCGGCAAATGTTTGCTCCCGTCACGCCGGCTCTGGTCGAGGATGGGCAGGTTGCATGCGGGAATACAGTTCTCGATATTGCCACGGGTCCGGGAGAACCTGCCTTGACAGTGGCTGCCCTGGTAGGGCCCGAAGGCAGGGTTTTTGGGATCGATCCGGTTCCGGAAATGGTCGCAGCCGCTCGCCGTGCGGCAAACCAACTTGGGTTCAGGAATGTAAAATTTGACGTCGCCTCTGCCGACCATTTGCCGTTCCCCGCTGATACCTTCGATGCCGTTATCTGCCGCTTCGGTGCGATGTTCTTTCCCTCTCCGGTCGACGGAGTTCGCGAGATGTTGAGAGCGCTCAAGCCCGGCCGGAAACTGGCTTTGGCGGTCTGGGATTTCGCCGAAAAAAATCCTTTTCACTACGCGCTATCGCGAGTCATCAACCGGTTCGTAGCTTCGCCGCCACTTGCGCCCGACGCTCCGGACGCATTCCGTTTTGCCAGTCCTGGAAAATTACGTGACATTCTTGGGGAGGCCGGCGTCCAAGCTCCGTCCGAGCGCTTGCTTCAATTCACTATAAACGCGCCGATCTCGGTTGAAGACTTCTGGACGCTGCGGCTGGAGATGTCTGAGAAGCTTCGTGAAAAGGTGGCCACGCTTTCAAGCGAGCGGGCGAGTGAAGTAAAGCGTCAGGTTCTGGAAGCTCTGCGGGAGTACTCCACAGACCGTGGAATGTGCTTCCCGGCTCAGGTTCTTATTGTCAGCGGAACGAAAAGCAGTCAGGGATAGTTGTAAAGGCAATTGATTGCCGCTCCAGCCCGAATTCCGGCATTGGAGCGGGTCTTCAGCAGAGCCTCAGATTCCTGCCAGCCACCATGGCCGAATACGCGCAATAACCAGGATTCGACTGGACATTGAAATCAGCGGGCCTCGGATTTACACTACGAGTCTGATAAATACTGAAGATGGGAATTCCAGGTAGCACAGCCATGCGAAGGGCAAGAAAGTTAGGGAGACTTAGCGGCAATCATTCTGCGAGGCACGGCTACGGGAATTTGGAAACGTAGACCCGCTTTGATGAAATTCAAATTCACAATAATGGCCTGGGTGATTTTACTCGGTATCCTCCCCTCCCCGCGCTTTCTCGCCCAGGCGCCCACTCCACCCTATATCGCCGGGATGCCCACCGTCGATGCAGTGATGAAAGCCATGCAGGCCAGCGACCCGGACGAGACCGCCGCGCGCCAGATGGGGGCCTTCTGGCAACTTAAGACGATGATCGAAGAGATCGCAGGCCCGCGCTACTACAGGCCGGGGCTTTCGGCCCAGGAAGCCAAACTCCGCCAGGCTTACTACACGGCCTACTTTCAGATCTCCAACTCGAAGCCGCAATACGAGTCCTACCTGGCGATGCGGGGTTACGATGTCAACCCAAAATTCCGTGCTGAATTGATTCAGAAACTCTTTCCACCCGGATTCGCCGCCGAATATCCCAAGCTCATGGCGCAAGCGAATTCCCAGACCCAAGCCGTCCACAACCAGGCCGAGCAGAATCGCGCCCAACAAGCGGCCAAGGATCAGGCTCAGGCGCAGCAAAGTGCCAACCAACAGCAAGCCGCCATTGCAGCAAGGCAGATTCAACCCCCAATGTCGCCCGAACAAAGAGCCATGAATCGCTGCATTACCTCCGGACGGCTTGCGGCCAGCTGCACGGGCAACTCACTGCTCGGCGGGTTGACCCAGATGATTTCCTCTGTTCTCCCCTCTGCCGCCAAGGAGGCTGCTGCCGGTCCGAACATGGCGGGTGTATTCCAGGGCGCCGGCAACTGGCGACTCGATTTCATAACCGACGGCGTCCTCGTCAACTGCTCCATCCTTTCGCCCAACCAGCAGAGCTATAGAATCGAGTTCAAGAACAACCGTACTGCCATCGTCATCGACACCACTCCAAAGCCTCTTGACCTCACTCTCAGGTCCGACGGAACCATCGTCGGCACGGGTCCGGTCACGATTGACGGCGTCATAGCTTCCGGATACGTAGACGGAGCCGCAGGAACGAACGCCCAATATAAAGACCAAAACGGCAACCTGTACGATTCAGCAGGCAACCGCGTCGCAGGGAACGCGAACGCCGGGCATACTGTTTTCTCGCCCAAAACAGCCACCTGCCCCGCCCTCAACCTCTCTTCGAAGGGGGCCGGCGTGGGTGTCGAGACGATGCAAACGGACTTGCTCAAGACCATGTTTGGCGGAGACAAAGGTCCGCCAACGCCTCCCGGCATTCGGATGCATGGCATCTTCGCAGCTTCCACCGGCTTCAGCGTCCAGTTTTTTCCAGAGTCCGTAATCCTTGGCTGTGGACCTGACGTTGCTCGCGCCTATCCGTACACGGTGCGGGCCGAGGGCTCGCGGGCGGTTATAAAGGTCGACGCCCCCGATCACCCGCTCTCGCTGGTGATGAAACCGGACGGCACGCTCGACCCGGGCTCGGGGCCTTACGACGTCCAGGGAAGGATTATCACGGGCCAGAATAGCAACGATGACTTTACCTTTGCTCCGCGCAATGCCACCTGCAATTTGGCCGTCCTTGCTCCCGGTGAGATCCCGTCGACCTCGGTACCAACAACCACCGGACCCGCATCGGCTTCAACTGCGAAGTCGGCTGTTCTTTCGACGCCGGCCGCCCCCACGGGAAACGCGGTCCTGGTCGTCACGGGTGGATTGGCGTCCCAGGCGGGCGCGCCCAATCCGCTTGCAGGGCACACGTTCATCCTGTTGAATCAGAGTTACGAATCCACTTTGGCCAGTGCGGGTTTTCAAGAGCAGGCGGGAATGTCCGCAGTCAAGGCTTTCTTGGGGGCTTGCGCGAATCGGCAGCCTGCCTGCCAGCAGGGAATCACCGCCACCAATGCCTCGACCGTCTCGGGCGCCAGAGCTGATTCGACTGGCAAAGGACAGCTTCCCGGGGTTCCTCCAGGAACGTACTACTTTTTCTGTATGGGTGGATTCAACAACCAACTATACAAGTGGGATTTTAAGATCGACCTGAAACCTGGCATGAATCCCATCACTCTCGACCTGCGCAATGCTGCTCCGGTTAACTAAGTTTGCCATGACCCGATCCAGGTGGCGGCCGTCACGTCGCATGGTCGCCAGCCCGGAAATAATGCATGGTCTAGCGAAGGCCATTCTCATAGAAACCCATTTCAATACCAAAGCGAACATAATGGCGGCGTGGTAGATTTCTCTGCTTCCAACAATCCTCCCTGAAAAGACTGAATCCGGGTCAAGCGGCGCGCCTCTAAACCGTTAGATTGTGCAGGTACTCGTAGCTGATCCTGGCGCTTTCGATGGGCGGGCCGTCGCATTTATCCTGCTCCACAAAGTAATGCTTAAGTTCTCCTTTCGCGGTTTCGAAGATGGGTTTCCATTGGATGATGCCGCGCCCCACTTCGGTGAAGGCGTCGCCGCCCTTCATCACATCCGTGGTGGGCGGGTGGCCGGCCTTCATGTCCTTGATGTGAAGGAGAGGAAAGCGGCCGGGATATTTTTTCAAATAAGTCACAGGATCTTTGCCCGCCCGCGTCATCCAGTAGCAGTCCAACTCGATTTTTACAAGACCGGGATCGGTGTGTTCCAACAAATCGTCAAACGCCACCACTCCGTCAAAAACGGTATATTCAAAATTGTGGGCGTGATAGGCAAACTGAATCCCCTCCTTTTGGCATTGCTCACCCACTTTGTTAAAGAAGTCGGCCAGGCGGCGGTAGTCGTCAAGCGACTTGCGCTCATTCGGCTGAAGGAAGGCCAGCACCATATAGCTGACTCCGATTTCCTTGGCGAATGCGATTTGCGCGTCGAGCCCGGTGCGCAAAGCCGGCGTCATATAATGCGCGGCGGGGCAAGTGAGGCCGGCTGCGCTTAATGACTTGTTAATCTCGGGCGCGGTCTTATTGGCAAAGTTGGACGACTCCACCTCTTTGTATCCGATGGCCGCCACCTCGCGCAGCGTGCCGTCAAAATCCTTCTGCAATTCCTTGCGCACAGTATAAAGCTCAAGACCTACCGGTATTCCAAACGGATCAGCGAACGCGGGCTGCTGCCATCGGGTGGCAAGGGACGCGGCCGCCAAGCCCAGCGCCCCGTCGCGCAGGAATGCTCTTCTGTTGATGGAATTCATTGTGTCCCCCCTGCTGCGGCGCTTCCAGGGAATTCTTGGAACCGCCTCAGGCATAAAGTTTGCGAAAATTTTTCAGGCAGCGTTCGGCAGTTTCCATTTCGGAGTACCTGCTGCCTTCCTGCTCGATCAAGTAATACTCAATGCCGCCCAAAGATTCAGCGGCCGCCAATAACTTCTTCCAGGGCGCCACCCCTTCGCCGAAAAGGACGGCGTAACCTTTATCCGGAGCCCAATCCTTGCAGTGCATGGAACGAATGCGGCCGGGGTTTTTCTCAACCCACGCCACCGGATCGCTACCCGCTTCCAGGCACGTTCCAACGTCGAGCTGCAGCATGATGCTCTTGTCGAAATCTGCCGCCAGGATTTCCATGGGCTTTTGTCCGTCAACAAGCCTCCACTCCGCATCATGGTTGTGATAGCCGGCGTGCAGGCTGTGGCCCTTCAAGGTTTCGTTGGCCTGGTTTAACTTTTCGGCAATTTGTTTCCAACCTTCGATTCCCTGGACGTCTCCGGGGTGGGCCAGCACCACGTAACGCGCTCCCAGAATATGGTTCAGCTCCACGGCCTTGCCGATTCCATCCGGCGAGAAGGAAGCAAGATCGTTGTGGGTTGAATAGCAATGAATCTTGAGTTCGTCAAGTTCCTTGCGAACCTGTTGGGCGTAATCGGTGGTCCACTCAAAATAAGGTGCGTAAAACTCCACGCACTGGTAGCCCATCTTCGCAACGCCCTGAACCGTGCCCATCAAGTCTTTCTTCAATTCGTTGCGGACCGAGTAGAGCTCCAGCCCGACGGGAATTCGCTTCCTTCCGGGATCCGCAATCCCCGGTCGGATCGAGGAAATTAACGGTGCGGCGGCGATCATTCCAAGGAGGGAACGGCGGGAAAACTTTGGATTATTTTTCATGGCGGTCAGACGATATCACAAATGCGGCGATCTCGCAGTGGTTGGACTCCTGAATTGACGTCACTATTCGTCCCGCCCCCCATTGAGGTTCATTTCACGGACAGAATTCTCAATTTGAAGAGACTATGACCTTCAAGTAGACCAACCGAATTTGCCGTGCTAATCTACAGATTCAAAATTAGCGAAGGGCTGCGGCGGCTGAAAACCGGCCTCTTGCGCGGCCATTTTTGAGGTCCGATGAAACTTAACTTCACCCTCAAACGTCCTTGCTATTTTAGTGTCCAAAGGGCTGAAGGAATTTCGGGCGCATCGCGGCAATTGCGGCGTAATGAGAATTTGTCGAGGGGAAAAAACTCTTGCCCTCCTGACCGGAAGCAGGCCATTTGATTTTTCTTGTCTGCCCGGGCTTCGGGTACAAACGTTATGAGCGAACAAAACATTCCACATTTACTAGACCACGAAACGCAGGTTCCGAAGGATTCGCAGGGCGGGCCTGCTGAACCCAAGCATCGTTCCTGGCTCTGGTTGTTAGTTATCGCTGTTGCCATTGTGGCAGCCGGCGTCTATTTCTTCTTTTTCCGCTCCGCGAGCAAGAACTCGAATGCCGGGAGCGCCCCGTCGACGGCCGGGGGGGCGAAGTCTAGAGGCGCCGGTGGGGCCATCCCCATCGTCGCCACCAAGGCTCGCAAGGGCGATATTGGAGTGTACGTCACCGGCCTGGGCGCGGTGACGCCGATCTACACGGTCTCAGTAAGGAGCCGTGTGGATGGTGAGTTGATGAAAGTTTCTTATAAGGAAGGTGATGTCGTCCATCAGGGCGACACCCTAGTGGAAATTGATCCGCGGCCTTATCAAGTTCAACTGGAGCAAGCCGAGGGGCAGCTGGTCAAGGACCAGGCGGCGCTCGATAACGCGCGCGTCGATCTGAATCGTTACCAAACGCTTTTAAAGCAAAATGCCATTCCGGAACAGCAGTTTGCGACACAGCAAGCGACCGTGGACCAGGACGTCGGAGCGGTCAAAATCGATCAAGCCAATATTGACAGCGCCAAACTTAACCTTGTCTACTGCCACATCAATGCTCCGATCACCGGGCGCATCGGCCTGCGATTGGTGGACCCGGGAAACATCGTCCACTCAAGTGACAGCAACGGCCTCCTGGTTATTACGCAAGTTCAGCCCATCAGTGTCATTTTCACCGTCGCCGAAAGTCAGCTTCCCGCGGTTATAGCCAAGATGCGGGCCGGCCAACGCTTGACGGTGGAGGCCGACGACCCGAATGGACAGAAATTGAGCCAGGGATATTTGGCGACCATCGACAATCAGATTGATCCTTCCACCGGCACGCTCAGGCTGAGGGCCATTTTCGACAATAAAAATAACGCCCTCTTTCCCAATGAGTTCGTGAACTACCGCTTGCTTGTAGAGGAGAGGAAGGACGTCACCTTGATACCCAGTGCCGCAGTCCAGCGCAACACCCAATCGACCTACATTTGGATGGTCAAGCCGGATTCCACTGTCACCGTGCGCCAGATCGGCGTGGGGACTCAGGAAGGTAGTGACGCGGAGGTTACATCCGGTCTCTCTCCGGGCGACACGGTGGTGATGACCGGTGTTGACAAGCTCCAGGAGAACGGCAAAATTGTCGTCCATTTTGAGGGCGAGACCGATCAAGGGAAAACCGATAACGGCCCGGGGAAAACCTCCAACGCTCAGGAGAAACCCGGTCATCCTCAGGGGAAAACAAAGTGAGCCCGTCACGGACATTTATTCTCCGGCCGGTGGCAACTTCCCTCCTGATGGTGGGTATTGTGCTGGCGGGCGCGGTCGCATATAAGGAATTGCCGGTTTCGGCGCTGCCGGAGGTCGACTACCCCACCATCCAAATCATCACGTTCTATCCCGGCGCCAGCCCGGATGTGATGGCGACTGCGGTGACCGCACCGCTCGAACGTCAGTTCGGCCAAGTGCCGGGCCTCCAGCAAATGACCTCCTCCAGCTCCGACGGCTGCTCGGTCATCACGCTGCAATTCAATCTGAGTCTGAATATTGACGTGGCCGAGCAGGAAGTGCAGCAGTCCATCAACGCCTCGGGCACTTATCTGCCCCCCGATCTTCCGACCCCGCCTATCTATAGCAAGAGCAATCCCGCTGACGCTCCCATACTCACGCTGGCTTTGAGTTCGAAGGAGCTTCCGCTTTCCAAGGTTGAAGATCTGGCAGATACGCGGCTGGCGCCCAAAATTTCTCAGTTGCCCGGTGTGGGTTTGGTCAGCATCAGCGGCGGCCAAAAGCCCGCCGTCCGGATACGAGCGAACCCCACCCAACTGGCGTCTTATGGTCTGAACCTGGAGGACGTTCGCAGCGCGCTGGTGGCTGCCAACGTCAACCAAGCGAAGGGGAACTTCGATGGCTTGCTCCAGTCTTACCAGATCGGCGCTAACGACCAATTGCTCTCCTCGGCCGATTATGCCCCGCTCATTATCGCCTACCGGAACGGCGCCCCGGTGAAGTTGACCGACGTGGCCACCGTCACCGACGACACTGAGAACTCCCGACAGGCGGCATGGATGAATGATGTGCCCGCGGTCATCGTCAACATCCAGCGCCAACCGGGCGCCAACATCATCAGCGTGGTTGACCGCATCCAGGCGCTGCTTCCCCAGCTTACGGCGTCAATGCCCGCCTCCGTTGACATCAAGACTCTGACCGACCGCACCAGTACCATTCGAGCTTCGGTGGAGGACGTGGAATTCTCATTGTTGCTCACCGTCGCGCTGGTGGTGATGGTGATTTTCCTGTTTCTGCGCAATATCTCAGCAACCATTATTCCCAGCGTGGCCGTTCCGCTCTCCCTGATCGGCACCTTCGGTGTCATGTATATGCTCGGCTACAGCCTGAATAACCTGACCCTGATGGCTTTGACCATTTCTACCGGCTTCGTGGTGGATGATGCCATCGTGATGATCGAAAACATTACTCGATACATCGAAGAGGGCGCGTCCCCGCTGAATGCCGCGCTCAAGGGCTCCGAGCAAATCGGATTCACCATCATTTCGCTCACCGTCTCGCTGATTGCAGTCCTCATCCCTCTTCTCTTTATGGGTGACATCGTCGGCCGGCTCTTCCGCGAATTCGCCGTTACCCTGGCGGTTACGATTCTGGTCTCCGCTGTCGTCTCCCTTACCCTGACGCCGATGATGTGCGCCAAGCTCCTGAAGCATCGGCGTGTGGAAGACGAAGGCCGATTTTATAGGACTACGGAGGGGGCCTGGAATTCGATGCTGGCTTACTACGATCGAACGCTCCAGTTTGTGCTGAAACACCAGGTGGTGACGCTCTTCGTTGCCGTCGCCACACTGGTTTTCACCGTTTTGCTTTACATTTATATTCCCAAGGGTTTCTTCCCCATTCAGGATACCGGCGTCATCCAGGGTGTCTCGGAATCGGCGCAGACAGTTTCCTTTCCGGAAATGGCCAGCGAGCAACAGTCATTGGCGAAGATTATTTTGCAGGACAAGGCCGTGGAGAGCCTCTCATCGTTTATCGGCATTGACGGCACCAACACCACGCTCAATAGCGGGCGTATTCTCATCAATCTGAAACCCCTGGCAGAAAGGAAGATCAGCGCCAGTGACGTGATTCGCCGCCTTCAGCCGGAGTTGGCCAAGGTTGCGGGCATTACGTTGTTCATGCAGCCTGTGCAGGACATTACGATCGATGACCGGGTGAGCCGGACGGAATTCCAGTACACGCTTGAAGACCCGAACGCGGATGAGTTAAACAGCTACGCCCCCAAAATGCTCGCTGAGCTTCAGAAACAACCTGAGCTGCAAGACGTGGCCAGCGACCGGCAAGTGGGCGGCCTTCAGGCCCGGCTGGTATTCGACCGCCAGACAGCGATGCGCCTTGGGATTACACCCTCGACGATTGACCAAACGCTCTACGACGCCTACGGCCAGCGGCAGGTGTCGACTATTTTCACCCAGTTGAATCAATATCACGTGGTGCTGGAAGTGAAGTCCGATTATCAGAAAAATCCTCTGGACTTGCGGAATCTTTTCATTCGGACCGGCGCCACAGGTTCCAGCGGCTCTGCCGGCCTGGTATCCGGGGGGACCTCCGCCAGCCAGCTCTTCGGCCCCACCAGTTCGGTGACGGCGGCCAGCACGAGCCTGTCTTCCAGCAGCTCGTCGACCGGAGGGTCTGGCGCCACCGCTTCCGATAGCGCCTTTGGCGGCTCCATTGCATCTTCCTCGGCGTTTCCCAACGCGGGGCAGGTGCCGCTATCTGCCTTCAGTCACGTGGAGGAGGTTAGCGCTCCCATTACGGTGAACCATCAGGGTCAGTTCCCGGTGGTGACACTTTCTTTCAATCTCGCTCCCAGCGCCTCCCTGGGCGACGCCATCACCGCAGTTAATCAAGTCAAGAATGACATCGGTATGCCGCCCAGCATTCAAGGGGCATTTCAAGGTACGGCGGCATCCTTTGAGGCCTCGCTGGCCAGCGAGCCGCTGTTGATTCTGGCTGCGATCATCACTGTCTACATCGTGTTGGGCGTCTTGTATGAAAGCTACGTCCATCCGGTCACCATCATCTCCACTCTACCGTCGGCGGGCGTCGGAGCACTGCTCGCGCTCATTATTTGCCGCAACGATTTCAGCGTTATTGCCTTGATCGGGATCGTGCTTTTGATCGGTATTGTGAAGAAAAACGCCATCATGATGATCGATTTCGCTCTGGAGGCGGAGCGCAAGGAAGGCATGACCCCGGTAAATGCCATTTATCAGGCATGCCTGTTGCGCTTCCGGCCAATCATGATGACCACCATGGCGGCCCTGCTGGGCGGAGTCCCGCTGGCGCTCGGTACCGGCACCGGTTCGGAATTGCGCCGGCCGCTCGGCATCACCATTGTCGGGGGCTTGATTTTGAGCCAATTACTCACCCTCTACACCACGCCCGTGATCTATATCTGGTTCGACCGGCTTGCCAAGCGACTCTCCCGGCAAAGTGAAGGGAACCGGGGAACAGAGCTGGCGCCGGCGAAGTAATGAAGATGGAGCCGTACCGCGATTGAGCCATTGAATCATTGTGCAGTTTGAAAAACATCTTCTCTTCGCAATAACTAAATGCCGTAATAGCGCAATGGTTCACCTCTAAAGACTGACCATGAATTTTTCCGAGCCGTTTATTCGCAGGCCGATTGCCACCACGCTTCTGATGATCGCCATCGCGTTGGCTGGCGCCGTGGCCTTCCGGTTGCTTCCCGTGTCGCCGCTGCCCCAGGTGGACTTCCCAACCATTTCCGTGCAGGCGGGGTTGCCGGGTGCAAGCCCGGAGACCATGGCTTCGTCGGTGGCCACGCCGCTGGAGCGCCAATTCAGCCGAATTGCGTCGGTCACCGAGATGACATCGTCCAGCAGTCTCGGCTCCACCAATATTACGTTGCAATTCGATCTCAACCGCGACATCAACGCGGCGGCGCGCGACGTGCAGGCAGCCATCAACGCTGCGCGCGGTTATCTTCCCAGCAACCTTCCCAGTAATCCGAGCTACCGGAAAGTGAATCCTGCCGATTCACCCATCTTTATGCTGGCGCTTACCTCTGACGTGCTCTCCAAGAGCCAGATGTACGATGCCGCCTCCTCGATTCTGGCGCAGAAGCTGTCGCAGGTGAGCGGCGTCGGCCAGGTGACTGTGGGCGGAGGGGCCCTGCCCGGAGTCCGCGTTGAGCTGAATCCGACGCAGCTCAATAAATACGGCATCGGCCTGGAACAGGTGCGGGGGGTGTTGAGCGCCGCCAATGCCAACACGCCGAAAGGGCACTTTTCAGACGGCATTAGCATGTGGGAAGTGGGCGCCAATGACCAGTTATTGAAGGCCATTGACTACCAACCCCTGGTGATTACTTACCGCAACGGTTCCGCGGTACGAGTATCCGACGTGGGCACGGCGCGGGACGCCCCGGAGAACCTTCAGAATGCAGGCTACGCCAATGGCAAACCATCGGTTCTGGTCATCATTTTCCGCCAACCCGCCGCCAACATCATCGACACCGTGGATAGCATCCGCGCCACGCTTCCGCAGCTCAAGGCGGCCATTCCTGCGTCCATCGACATGCAGGTGGCCATGGATCAGACTCTGACCATCCGGGCCTCCGTCGCCAACGTCGAACAAACGTTGGTTATTTCCGTAATCCTGGTGATCCTGGTGGTCTTCTTTTTCCTCCGTAACCCGCGCACCACCTTGATCCCCAGCGTCGCCGTGCCCATTTCTCTGATCGGAACCTTCGGCGTGATGTACCTGTTGGACTACAGCCTGGACAATTTGTCGTTGATGGCGCTAACTATTTCCACCGGTTTTGTGGTGGACGATGCCATTGTGGTGATCGAAAACATCTCCCGCTATCTGGAAAAGGGCATGGCCCCGTTTCAAGCTGCGCTGAAAGGCGCCCAGGAAATCGGTTCCACCGTGTTGACCATCAGCATTTCCCTGGTGGCGGTTTTCATTCCTCTGCTGCTGATGGGGGGGATTGTCGGGCGGCTGTTTCGCGAATTTGCCGTGACCCTTTCGGTGGCCATTATCGTCTCGATGGTGGTTTCGCTCACCGCGACTCCCAGCATGTGCGCCCACCTGCTGAAACGGCGCGAGTCGCATGGCCGGGTTTATCAAATCAGCGAACGGGGTTTTGACGCCGTGGTGAGAGCCTATGGCCGAACGCTTGCCGGAGTGCTGCGCTTTCCTGCGATCACATTATTCATACTGCTCTGCACCATCGCGTTGAACGTTTATCTTTATATTCATGTATCCAAGGGTTTTTTCCCGCAGCAGGATAACGGAAGAATGATGGGCGCGATCCAGGCCGACCAGGACACCTCGTTTCAGGCCATGGACAAGATCCTCCAGCAAATGGTCAAGATCGTCCATCAGGATCCGGGCGTGGATGTGGTGAATGGGTTCACCAGCGGGGGAAGCTCGGCGCGAATGTTTATCTCCTTGAAGAATCCGGGGGAGCGGGATGTCCCGACCGCGTCTGAGGCCAAAAGAAACATCACGGCTGACCAGATCATCGCACGGCTGCGGCCCAAACTGGGACGGGTGCCAGGCGCCCAACTTTTTCTTCAGGCGGCGCAGGATGTGCGCGTCGGCGGGCGATTCGGCGGGGCGCAATATCAATACTCCATGCAAGGCGACAATCTGGAGGACCTTGTGGCGTATGCTCCGCGCATGCTCGCCGAGCTAAAAACTATTCCAATCATTGCAGACGCCAACAGCGATCAGCAGGACCGCGGGTTGCAGGCTTATGTCACCTACGATCGCGCCACGGCGGCGCGTTTCGGGATTTCGCCACAGTTGATTGATACCACGCTTTACGATGCCTTCGGCCAGCGACAGGTCTCAACCATGTACACGTCGTTGAATCAATACCACGTGATCATGGAGGTGGCGCCCCAATACTGGGCCGACCCTCAGTTTTTGAACCAGATGTATGTGCGCTCCCCGAGCGGCGGAGAGGTGCCCCTTTCGGCCTTCAGTAGCAATGCCACGGTCACGGCGCCGTTGTCCGTCAACCACCAGGGTCTCGCTCCGGCAGTGACCATTTCTTTCAACCTCCAGCCGGGCGTCGCTCTTGGTGATGCCGTTCAGGCCATCAGTACAGCCGCCGCCAAAGTCGGCCTGCCGTCAACCATTCATACCGGATTCTCCGGGACAGCGCAGGCCTACCAGGATTCGCTGGGTAGCGAACCCCTGCTGATCGCCGCGGCGCTGATAACAGTCTACCTGGTGCTGGGTGTTCTGTATGAGAGTTACGTCCACCCGGTCACCATTCTCTCCACTCTACCCTCGGCTGGTGTAGGCGCTTTGCTGGCGCTCCTGATCACTCACACGGACCTCAGCGTTATCGCTGTCATCGGAATCATCCTGCTAATTGGTTTGGTGAAGAAGAACGGCATCCTGATGGTGGACTTCGCTCTGGCGGCCGAACGCAACGAAGGGAAGACTTCGCGCGACTCCATTTATGAAGCTTGCCTGTTGCGCTTCCGTCCCATCCTCATGACCACCATGGCTGCCATGCTGGGCGCATTGCCGCTGGCGCTCGGCACCGGCACAGGCTCGGAGCTGCGCCGGCCCCTCGGCATCGCCATCATCGGCGGCCTGATCGTGAGCCAGTTGCTGACCCTCTACACCACGCCCGTCGTCTATCTCTACTTTGACCGGCTTCAGAATTGGCGGGCGCGCGCGCGCGAAAGGCGTCAACACCAAGCCGGCGCAATCGGATCAGAGGCCTGATACCTTTGAAACTCCGCGATATCAAGCACAGATAAAGAAATTTTTCTCGCGTCCCTCAAGTTTTCCACTTCCCGCGTGGCCGGGAGCAGCACAGAAGATCACGAATGATAAACTGTATCAAGGCTGCTCTTTTACTGCCCGGGCCTCATTTTTCCCCGCCTGCTTCATCCGCACCTGCCTTAAGCTTCCCTTCTTCCTGCCGCGCCCGATTTTCGCGAGGGCCAACGTGTAGGCGGCGATGGTTTCGGGGACGGCTTCGCTATAGACGAATTGCCCTTGGCGTCGGCAGGCGATTAGCCGGGCTTCACTCAGGATTTTGAGATGGTGGGAGACGGTGGCCGGGGTCACGCCGCGCATGGAGACGATCTCACCGCAGTTCATCTGGCGCCTGGCCGACACGGCCTCATAGATCTTAAGCCTGGTCGCGTCCGCCAAAGCTTTCGATATTTTCTCAATCTCAGAATGCTTCATCGCTTCGTCCCAAAGTGTAGCGGAGTCATTGCCTTACCGCCAGAGGGAATTGGCCCCGCCCCCGGACCCCGGCGAACCCTGTAACCAAATATTTCGATAGTCATCTAAATATCGAAATCCAACCGGCCGCCGAAAATGGTGCGGCTGGGGACCAGGTTACGCGCAGTGAGGCGGCGGAAAATTCGGGAACACAAGGAGACGGACATGAAGAGACTGGAAGGAAAAGTGGCGGTAGTTACCGGAGGCAACAGCGGCATCGGGCTGGCAACGGCCAAACGCTTGCAGGAGGAAGGAGCGCGAGTAGCCATTTCGGGTCGAAACAAGAAAACGCTGGATGAGGCGGTGAGAACGATTGGAAACGGCGTCGTGGCGGTGCAAGCGGACGTCGCCAAGCTTGCCGAGGTCGACAAGATTTACCGGAAGTTTCACAGAAGCTGGGCAAAATCGACGTGTTGTTCGTGAACGCGGGCGTGGCGAAGTTCGCGCCCCTTGCCGAGACCTCCGAGAGCCTTTACGACGAGCAGTTCGACATCAACATCAAGGGAGCATACTTCACCATCCAGAAAGCGCTGCCGATGCTGAATGACGGCGCCTCGATCATCTTGAATACCAGTGTGGCGGACAGCACGGGAAATGCCGGGGCCAGCGCCTATTCAGCAACCAAGGCAGCGCTGCGCTCGCTGGCGAGAACGGCGGCGGCGGAACTGGTGGGGCGCGGCATCCGCGTGAACACAGTTGCGCCGGGTCCCATTGTCACGCCGATTTTCGGCAGGACCGGACTGCCCCAGGAAGCCATTGATGAGTTCGCCAAGGGAGTGATTGCGAGGGTTCCCATGAAGCGTTTTGGACAGCCGGAGGAAGTGGCGGGCGTCGTGGCGTTCCTGGCTTCACAGGACGCGTCTTACATCACGGGAGTGGAAATCAACGTGGACGGCGGATTAGGTCAGATCTGAATCGTCCTGGCCGCTATTTGCCGCTCACCAGATCTTGCTTGCTGGGGAGTTTTGAGGCATCCCAGCCGCCGCCCAAGGCCTGAACCAGGAGGACGCTGGCGACCATGCGGCGGGTTTGAATATCCACAGCGGTTCGCTCGTCTTGCAATGCGATGGCCTGGGTGGTGATCACCTGGAGATAGCTGACGGTGCCGGCCTTGTACTGGTCGCTGGAAATCTGTAGCGAGCGCTGCGCTGCTTTAACGGCGTCATCCTCGGCCTGAGCTTCGTCGCTGAGAACTCGTAAGGCGGCCAGGTTGTCTTCCACCTGCTGAAAGCCGGTGAGGACAGTTTGGCGGTAGTTGGCGACCGTGGCATCAAAGGCGGCGCGCGCCTGGTCGGTTTGGGCGCGGCGGCGGCCGGCATCAAAAAGCGTTTCCGCCAATTGCGGGCCTACAGACCAGAAGCGGCTGGGCCATGAAAACCAGCGAAGGAAACGGCCGCTCTCCAGGCCCCCGGACGCGCTCAGGGTGAGAGTGGGATAGTAGGCCGCCTGCGCGATGCCGATTTGCTCGTTGGCGGCAGCCATCTGGCGCTCGGCTCCGGCGATATCGGGGCGGCGCTCGAGCAGCGCGGATGGGACTCCGGCGGGTATGGGCGGCGGGGTTGCATTGAGTGGGACCAGGGGGATGGAAAGATCGGCCGGCGGCTTGCCGGTGAGAATCGCGATGGCGTGCTCGAATTGCGCGCGTGACTCTCCCAGATCAATCAATTGGGCGCGTGCGGTGTGCAACTGGGTCTCCGCCTGGGCCACGTCCCCGCCCGATGCGATCCCGCCGTTGTAACGGTTTTGGGTGAGAGTCAAATACTCCTGGTAGGATTTCACCGTACGGTCCAGCAGATCATGATCGCCGTCGCTGCCGTGAAGCTGAAAATAATCGACTGCCAACTCCGCCTGGAGCGACAAGCGGGCGTTCTCCAGTTGCGCCGCGCTCAGTTGGGCGGCCGCGGCGCTTGCAGTAACGCTGCGATGGATGCTGCCCCACAGGTCCGCCACGTAGGTGAAATCGATGGGCAGATTATAGGCTGTGCGTGGGGCGGTGGAAAGGTTAGCAGTCGTGCCGCTGGTCGCAGTCCGCGAGCTCTGCGATTCGACAATAGAAGGGTCCGCCGTCACGGTGGGGAAAAGACCGGAGCGCGCGATGCGCACCGCATCCCTGGCCTCGCGGTACTGAGCTTCGGCGGCCAAAACGTTTTGGTTTGAAACGCTCACCTGCTCTTCCAGCGCGTTGAGCGCCGGGTCATTGTAAATTTCCCACCATTTTCCTTTGGCGGCGCCGTCGCTCGGCTGAGACGGCTTCCAATTCCCAGCCTCCTGCGAGGTGGCGGGCGGCGCTTCCTTGTAGGCCGCAGGGACGGGGGCGCTGGGCCGCTGATATTTGGGACCCACGGCGCAGGCGCTGAAAAATAGAACGGCGCCGGCAAGCAGAAGAAATAGTAGGTTAGGAAAAAGGCCGTGGAGTTTCTTATTCTTGGTTCCCATAACTCGCATCTCTTGCCGTTCGAACTTTATCTTATCAGTCATATCAATTGGACGAATCATAGGGAAATTCGGCTACCAAATAATGATCCCGTTTGCCGGATCCATAATTTGATCGCGACACAAACTCAAATGACACCACCCTCGGTTATCTTATGTCATCCCGCATGATCTCTTCCACGATTCCTTTGCCCAGACATCCCGCGGTTTTAAATCTTGCGCCTTGTTTATACATCCAGGCGAGCTGTTTTCTGCCTTCCGGATCGACGAAGGTGAGGCCGCAAAGGTCCAGGAGCACATCGGCGCTTTTGGTGTCGGTTGTGACTTTGTACCAGGTGCGCTCCAACTCATCGACCCAGGGGCCGGAGAGTTTGCCTTCCAGCCTGAGGGTGGAAATTTTGGAGCTATACTCGACGGTAATTCGCATCATAACGCGTCAACCTTGGATGTCCCTACATCCGGCTCAATTGATCCGGAGGCCGAATAGCAGCGCTGCGCCATCGAGACATTATTGACCTTTACCCTCTTCGGCGCTGGAAGGGGAAGTCCGGACCGTCTCGCCCGTAACCAGCGAATCCGGCGGGTTCAGCACCACGGATTCGTCGCCGTTCAAGCCAGCGATCACCTCCACTTCGTTTCCGAAATCACGCCCGAGCGTCACGGAAATCAAAGCGATGCGGTTCCCTCCCGTAACGCTTGCCACCTGCAAGCCTTCGGCGCGGAAAATCAGAGTGTTCACCGGCAACATGAGGGTGGAAATCCCGGAGGGCAATTTCAAATGGACTTCGGCGTAAGCGCCGGGCAGGAGCTCGCCAGTGGGGTTGGCAACGTCGATTTCCACCAGCAGGCTGCGCGAGGCGGCGTCAATGGATTCGGCGGTGCGCACCAATTTCCCCTGGAAGCGGCGTCCGGCAAATTCCGCCAGGGTCAGGTCCGCGGTCAATCCGGGTTTGGCGGCGCGCGAGTAGGTTTGCGGCACATTTACATAAACGCGCATGCGGTGAACCTGGGCGATGTGAAACAGTTCCTGGGCCGGCCCGCCGTTGCCGGAGTTGATGAGCGCGCCGATATCGGTTTTACGGGCGGTGATCACACCGTCGAAGGGCGCATAGATTTTTTGGAAGGATTGCAAATCTTCCAGGCGTTTCACGTTCGATTGGGCGGAGGCCACCATCGCCTTCTTGGCTTCAAAGTCGCCGGTGGCGTTGTCAACATCCTGCTTGGAAACGGCATCGGTCTTCAGCAAACCCTGGTAACGGGTGGCGGTGATTTGTGACAAATTGAAATTCGCCTGAGCGGTGTTCAAATCGGCGCGAGCCTGCTGGAGTTGCTGGTCAACTTCGGGCGTGTCGATTTCCGCCAGCAGTTGGCCGGCCTTAACGTGCGCCCCGATATCCACCAGCCAGCGCTTGAGGTACCCGTCGGTGCGGGCATAAACAGGCGCATCGATATAGGCCTGGATGTTGGCGGGCAGCACCACTTCCTGCGAATTGGAGGCGCGCTTGGGGTGGATCACCAGGACGGTCGGCACCGCCATGTCCTGAGTCTCGCGCACGAGGGTGGCCGCGTCTTTCGTCCTGGCCGCAATGCCGCGATAGACGATGCCGGTCACCAGCACCACGGCAATGATCAATACCACCAGGCCCTTGAGAAAACCGGAAGGCTGGGAGGGCGGAGTGGCTTGCGCCGCACCCTCGTCCACGCCGTGCTCCACTAGAGAATTATTTGTCTCGTCTACTTTCATCCAACCCTCCGAAATCTTGCGACGAAATCACTCCGTGGCCGCGTCAGCATTCACAGGCCGTCGTCCCGAACTTATGCGGTCGTGAATCAGCCCGAAAATGGTAGGGACGAAAAATAGCGTGGCCACCGTGGCCAGCAATAAGCCGCCAATTACGGCGCGGCCGAGGGGCGCGTTCTGCTCCCCGCCTTCTCCCATGCCGAAAGCCATGGGCACCATGCCGATCATCATGGCGAGCGCCGTCATCAAGACGGGGCGAAACCGTGTAAAGCCCGCGTCCAGAGCCGCCTGCCACGCGCTACAGCCTTCGTGCATGCGGTCTTTGGCGAAACTCACCACCAGGATGCTGTTGGCGGTGGCCACGCCCATGCACATGATGGACCCCGTCAGCGCGGGCACACTGATGGTGGTCCCGGTGATAAACAGGAACCACACAATTCCGGCCAGACCGGCGGGCAAAGCGGTAATGATAATGAAAGGATCGAGCCAGGATTGGAAATTCACCACAATTAGCAGATAGGCGAGGAGAATGGCAAACGCGAGCCCGGCCAGCAGACCGACAAACGATGACCGCATGGTTTCGATCTGGCCTCGAACGATGATTTGGGACCCGCGGGGCAGATCTTTTTGACTGTGAGCAATGACGGAATTGATGTCTCGCGATACGGCCCCCAAGTCCCGCCCATACACCGAGCCGTAAATATCGAGAACTGGCGTAATGTTGTAATGAGAAACCACAGCCGACCCTTTGCCGCGGCTGATGGACGCCATGCTGCCCAGGATTTGCGACTGCGCCCCGCTCGGGCCCGTGACAGGGACATTCTCAATGGCCTGCAAAGAGTTGATATCGTATTGCGGCGTTTGTGTGGCCACGTTGTAGCTGACGCCGTTCCTCGGGTTCAGCCAGAAGCTGGGTGAGGTCTGGAAGCTGCCGCTGAGCGAAATCAGCATGCTGCTGGCAACATCCTTTTGAGTAAACCCGATCTCATCCGCCTTGGTGCGGTCCACCATGATGTGCAATTTGGGTTGGTCGAAGGGCTGTTGGATGCGGAGGTCGACCGCGCCCGGAATCTGCTTGAGTTCCGTCAGCATTCGGCCGGCGAATTTCCGGTTGGCGTCCAAATCGCGCCCCACCACCTGGACGTCGACGGGAGCGGGCAGCCCGAAATTCAGGATCTGGCCCACCATATCGGAGGGCAGGAAGTAAAACGTTGTGCCGGGAAATTCCTGCGGCAATTTCATCCGTAGATTGTGAATGTATTGTTCGGTGGGGTGATGCTTCTCCGTGAGTGATCCCAGAATATCCGCGTCTCCGGGACCGATCGGCCCCGAGTTACTGTAGGTGAGGTTAATGCCGCTGTAAGGCAATCCGATGTTGTCAATAACGCTGGCGAGTTCATCTTGCGGAATTTCCCGGCGAATTGCAGTTTCAACCCGGTCGCAGAGGGCCGCCGTTTCTTCAATGCGGGTGCCCGTGGGTGCGCGGAGGTGTAACTTAAACTGGCCGGCATCCACCGCCGGAAAGAAATCCTGCCCCACCCAGGGAAGAAGGGCGAACGATGCGACGCATGCACCCAGGAAACAGAGCGCGAAAACCTTCCGGTGCTTGATGCAGCCTTGCAACAGTCGGCGGTAGCCAATACGGAATTTCTCAAACGCATCTTCAAAGCCGATTTGAAACCTGGCCATGAAATTCATGCTCAATGTGGGATTGCCGTCCAGTTCCTCGATGCGCGATTTCAACAAATACTTGGCCATGGTGGGCACCAGGGTTCGCGAGAGCAGGTAAGACGCGAGCATGGCGAACACCACGGCTTCCGCCAGAGGCACAAACAGAAAACGGGCCACGCCGGTAAGGAAAAACATGGGAACGAAGACAATGCAAATCGCCAGGGTGGAGACAAATGCAGGAACGGCAATCTGTTGGGCCCCGTCCAGAATCGCTTGCGTGGTTTCCTTCCCCTGGGCAAGATTTCGGTTGATGTTCTCAATCTCCACCGTGGCGTCGTCCACCAGGATGCCCACCGCGAGCGCCAGTCCACCCAGCGTCATAATGTTGATCGTTTCTCCCAGGGCGCTCAAAACAATGATGGACGTCAGGATGGAGAGCGGAATGGAAACGGCAATGATCAGCGTGCTCCGCCAGCTGCCCAAGAAAAGGAGAATCATCAGGCCGGTCAGGCAAGCCGCAATAATTCCTTCGCGTATGACGCCCTGTATGGCCGCGCGGACAAACAACGACTGGTCGGCCAGAGGATTGATATGCAGCTCGGAGGGAAGTCCTGCCTTGAGCTGCGGGAGCATTCCTTTAATTCCGCCGATGATATCCAGGGTGGATGCGTCCCCGGTCTTGAAAACGGAAAGCAAAGAGGCGCGCTGCCCATCGACACGAACAATGTTGGTTTGCGGAGGGAAGCCGTCGCGCACATGGGCGACGTCCCGTATGTAAATCGTGGCGCTGCCCGTAGTCTTGATGGGGAGATTGTTCAGTCCTTCCACCGTGTCAGGACTGCTGTTGAGGTCCACATCGTATTCAAGGTTTCCAAGCTTGGCTGTGCCGGAAGGCAGAATGAGGTTTTGATTGCCGATCGCGTTGACGACATCGACTGCGGACAGGCCTTTCGCCTGAAGAGCCCCTGTGTTCAAGTCCACTTCCACCTGCCGCTGCCGGCCTCCGAACGGAAACGGCACGCCGGCGCCCTGCACGGTGATGAGCTGGGTTCGTACGAAATTGACGCCGTAGTCGAATAACTGTTGTTCGGAAAGTGTGGGACTGGAAAGAGAGAGTTGGAGGATTGGCACCGTGGATGCGTTATAAGTGATGATCAGCGGCGGCGTGGTTCCGGGGGGGAGGAAGCGGACCTGCGACTGGGAGAGTGCTGTCACCTGGGCAATGGCGGTGCCCATGTTGGTTCCGGGCTGAAAAAAGATTTTAGTAATCGCGACCCCATTCAGCGCCTGCGATTCAGTGTGCTCAATGTCGTTCACAATCGTGGTGAGCCCGCGCTCTTCCTGTGAGACTATCCGGTCGCCCATTTCTTGAGCGCTCAGGCCTCCGTAATTCCAGATTACGCTGACCACGGGTATGTTGATATTGGGAAATATATCGGTGGGAGTGCGAAGAATCGCCAGTGGGCCCAGGATCATCAGGAGCATAGCAACAACAATAAAAGTGTATGGCCGCCGCAGCGCCAGCCTGACAATCCACATAAAATGTTACTCCGGCTTTTAAGCCCTCAGGATTAGAAAGTATATCTTATGTCAAAATTTTCACGAATGTTCATAGCAAATTCCATTCCAGCCAAAAATCTAAACTCAATATTGTTTTAAGTAATTTATAATCAGTAGAGTACAACTATTTTATGAGTGGGAATCCCTGCCATCTAAAGTACCAATTATCTTTTATTGACGTCAACATGTTGACGTATTGACGAGATTCAGTCCAATACTCAACTTAGGCTGGGTAGTTGGGTTCAGGAATCTTAATGGGCCGAGGAGACCCCAGCCCACGGATAGGATGTGTTCCAGCGGCAACATTGAACACTCATGAATCTCCACAAAGTGGCCGGTTTATCTAATCAAGTTTATGGATGTTGCACTCGCCGGCAATCGAGTTAGACTCGCTTTTTCGGGAGGCAACCTATGGGACTTCGAATTACTCAGGTGGACGCGTTTACGGATCAGCCGTTCCGCGGCAATCCAGCCGCGGTCTGCATTCTGCCTGCAGCCTGTGAGGATAGTTGGATGCGTCAAGTCGCGCAGGAAATGAACCTGTCCGAGACAGCGTTTCTCTACCCGCAGCAAGACGGATTCTATCTTCGTTGGTTCACGCCGACAGTGGAAGTCGCGCTTTGCGGGCACGCAACCCTGGCCAGCGCGCACGTGCTGTGGGAGGATGGACACATCGCAGCCGGGAAGGAGGCGCGATTTTATACCAAGAGCGGGCTGCTCACGGCACGGCGCCGCGACGAATGGATCGACCTTAATTTTCCCGCAGTCATTGAGAGTCCTTCAGCCGCTCCCGTCGGCCTGGCCGAAGCTTTGGGAACGGAGTTGGGCTACGTGGGCAAGAACAAGTTCGACTATCTCGTGGAGCTTAAATCTGCGGAGGCTGTTCGCAAGCTTCAGCCCAATTTTACCGCCCTCAAAACTTTAGGTGTGCGCGGCGTTATCGTCACCAGCCGTTCCGACAATTCGGAATACGATTTCATTTCGCGCTTCTTCGCTCCTGGATCCGGCATCGATGAGGATCCCGTCACGGGATCGGCGCATGCATGCTTAGGCCCATTTTGGGGCGGGCGTCTGGGCAAGACTGAATTCACTGCCTACCAGGCATCACCGCGGGGAGGAATCGTGCGCGTGCGGCTGATTGACGGCCGCGTAATTCTAGGGGGGAAAGCAGTCACCGTGCTGCGCGGTGAGCTGGTGTGACTTTCGGTCTAAAATAATTTTGTTGATTCAGAGTCGCTTGCTTTGTTAGCTCGCTGAGCGGCGCTAGAAAACATCCTGGGGAATCCGGAAACCCCCTCACCCGCTCTAACGGGCACCCTCTCACCCTAAGGAAGCGAGGGCTATTGTCCACAAATTAAATTGGCTCCCCTCCGTCGCCGCGACGACAGAGGGTCGGGAAGCGAGGTGGGCGCCACAGAGTACTAGATAAATATTTCAGATCGAAGCCTAACCCACCATCATTGTTTCGACATGATGGAAAACTCAGTCCAGGGATAAGCCTTCATGTCGCGCAGATAGGGCTTTTGCCAGGCGAATTCAGGGTGAAGCTTAAGATGTTCGGCGGCGTCAAAGTCGTGCCCGCAGGCGTGTCCGGCGGCGGCAGTAAAGGACATCTGCGCGGCCATGGTGGCATCGGCAACCTTGTTTTGAACGGCGCCGGCCATGCCATAAGGTGGCTGCCAGCCTTCCATGCCGCGTCCCGATAAATCCACGTGCCCGCAGAGTGTGCGCTCGCCCGGTTCTTCCTTTTTGTCGAAGGAGTCGTAATGGTCCGACAAAAACCGCTGCGCTGACGCCACATCAATGCGGCCTTTATTTTCAGCCATAAGCTGGTCCCAGCGAGCATGCCGGGCATTGGCGCTTGAGCCCCTATCGGTCATGTTGAAATTTGTTTCTTCCTTGGCCAGCTTTGGATTGATGGGGAAATTTGAGCCGACAAAATACCCATCCTTCTTTCGTTCCAGGGTCACGTTCTTCAGGCCGAGTTCCAGGCTGGCGATTTCATTCCGCCGGGTGTCTGCAATCAGCCAATCGTTGGCGTACCCGCCGTTGTTGCCGATCTTCATAATTCGCGCCACGTCGTCGATGGACTTCGAGTACTGCATGGCCTTGCGCGCGCGCACGAATTCCGGAATCCCGTTTGGATCATATCCCGAGAAACCCGAAATGGTGGTTTCAGTGATAATGATGCCGGCGGAATTCACGCCGAAATCGTCGGCGCTGTGGATGACGCCGGGCAATCCGTCCATCAGAATGCGATAGCCCTTTTTGGGAACAATATCGTAAATCATCGTCCAGCGTTCGCCGTCCAGATAGTTGGTCCAGGCATTGTGCGCGATCACCACCTTGCCGTCTTTGGTGAAGCTGCCCGTGGCCACAAAGGCGCTGCAATGCTCGGGTGCCGCTACCGTGGCAGGCGACTGGATGCCATGGTCCGTATCGTACTCCTTCACGTAGTAGCTCCACTCTTCCGCCGCATTAATGGCCACAACATCCCACACGTCCAGCTTGATGCCCCGGGCGTTGAGGCCATCGGCAATGCCCTGCAATTCCTCCCGGTATTCTTTTTCGATGTGAGGCCACATCATGTCCCTGGCCGCATTGCGGAAGAAATTCCAGTCCTTGTGCGTGTCGTGGGTCGCCTCGAGTTCGACGGTCCCTTTGAGATCGGTGATTTCAGGAGCCAGAAGATATCCGTTTTGATATCCGATTTCCGCCGGCGTGCCTTCAAGATGCACCAACGTCCAACCATTGCGGGCTGGTTGGCGCGAAGCATTCTTGAGCCGGGGATCATTCGGAGTTTCCTGCGGGAAGAGATTACCGGCCAGGATTAGCGTGGCCAGAAAGGTGCCAATGAATATGCAAGAGATTCGGCGAGTCATCTGATTCGCTCCCCCATTCTGATTATAGGATTTACTCAAATGGGCCCAGCCCAAGATTTCAGTTAAAATATTGAGGCCGCTCCAAGTGTACACTTGAACTCATGGAGTCGCTGGATTTTCGAGGGTTGAAGCAGTCCGCAAGCAATTATTTCTTCGCCACCACCCTTTGCCCTCTGGTCATGTCATGGCCCCTTTGGTTTATCGTCAATCTGCACGCTGAAGAGCTGATAATCCGAATAGGTGTGACGGGTGCGGAACACGTACTTGCCCAGTTGCCCATCCACCTTGACTTCGCGAGGCAGCCAAAGTGTCTTGCTACCCCGACCCAGCGACACTTGCGAGTACACGACTTCGGTGGTTTCTTTTTGCAGCCCGACGTTCGATTCCGGTTGAATAATGTCAATCCGCAAGCGGATTACATTGAAGCTCACGGGATCAATCCACGCCACGCCTTGTACAAAAACAATTCCAACCTTGTTTTCAAACTCGATGCGCTCGGTGCGACGTGCCACCTCAGGTCGTTGGGCGAAAGCGACGACGTAGGCATCCTCGGTCCCCTCCATCTCACGCCCGAAAAGGCGGAAGCGGGAATCCTGTTGGAAGTCGGGATGAAAATGCCCCAACATGGAAACGAACCCGATGGTGACTACTCCCTCCTGGGGATCGAGTTGGACCCGCTCGCCCCTGGAATCAGTGCGAAGCTCCTGGAGTTGGGTCTTGTCATAGCCCTGTGGGGTCAAAGCGAGATAATGCACCCTGGCATCATAGTAATGATCGGCCGGGTTCAATGGCTCAGAAACACTGGAGATGATGCGTTCGTTGCAAGTTGTATTGGAGAAACCATCGAAAAATGCAGCCACGGTGGCGCCGGTTCGCTCCAGGACTTGTGGTAGATCGTCCTGGCTCTCTGCGGGCCGGAGGTGCTTGAGCTCACGGACTTCTTTGGCAAGCTCGGCAGGAGTGAAATCTACAAACGTTTTGCGGCCGCCCGTGAATGGAGTCTGCGGGGCGCCGGTGGCCGCTTCCGCGCCTCGATTGGAAACTGAAACCAGGCTGAAATTCTGCGCCGCCCCATCCGGGCCGGACGCCATCACCAAGCCGGAAAACAATAGCAACATGCCGAGGTCTCGACGGAACTTCCGCACGTGCCCGGCAGAGAACGGGGCAACCACGGCGCGCCTCCCGGCTTTTGCGCGGGCTGAACGAGAGTCAATACAAAGGATAACGCCGATTCGAGAGGTTTGGCCCCGAGTGTCGCATACAGATTCACGCGCCCCAAACCTTACGTGGAAGCATCGTGCGCACACCCACCTCTTCCGGTCTGCGGCTTTTGAGGCCGCCCTCGACGAATAGTTTAGAGAGAAGTATTACTGTATTTAATAAATTTTCGTTGTTGGCTAGCGTCTATCGCGGCCGCATTTCGCCCTGACGTCTTCCAGTTGGCGACGGCGTTCTTCCGCCTGCCTGCTGTGCTCGCCGTGACGCCGCTCCGCCTGATGCAGATTCTCTTCGGCTTTGTGGACGCGCTTCTCGCATCGGTCATCCGCCCGCATTGTTGCGGGACTCCACAAAAGCAAGGAGCCTACCATTGCGGCCGCCAGGATTACTCTGTTTGCGAATCTGTTTGTCATTTGAAACCTCCTTTTGGAACGCTGGCATTGTAAACCATAATTCCTGTTTTGGCATCATGTGCAAGCTGGACAGGCTCGGCGGTGGCCCGGGCGACTGCCGGAACTTCCCATCGCGCGCCGCCAGCGCGTCATCAGGCTGTCGGCTTCAGCCCGGCATTTTCGGCGGCCAGCCGGGCGATGGTGGCCCAGTCGGAATCCTTCATTCCGTTCGCCATCAGAGTGACAAAACGGTCGTGAATCAAGTTGGCCACCGGCAAGGGCACGGAGGCGGACTCGGCGGCGGCTAGAACCAACTTGACGTCTTTCAAACCCAATGCGACTTTGAATCCGACGGGCTGGTATTTGTCTTCGGCGATCAGAGTTCCGTAAGTTTTATGGACGGGGGAAGTAAAAAGCGAATTAGTTAGGAAATCCAGGAACTGTCGCGGGTCAACGCCGTACTTGCGCGCCAGGGCGAAGGCCTCGCCAAAACTTTCAATGGTGGAGGCAATCAGGAAGTTGCCAATCAGCTTGATGACGTTGGCCACGCCCGCATCTTCACTCATCACAAAAGTGCGCTGCCCCACCGCATCGAAGAGCGGCTGGCAGGCGCGGACGACCGGGCCTGGACCGCAGGCGACCACAAAAAGTTTTGCCGCCGCCGCAGCCTCGGGACGGCCAAAGACGGGCGCGGATACATACGCTTGTCCTGCGCCGGCGTGAGCCTCCGCCAGGCGTTTCGACAAGGCCACACTGATGGTGCTCATGGAAACGTGGGTTGCGCCGCGCGCCAGCGTCGCCAGGACTTTACCTGATCCGAAAATAATGTCTTCGAGCGCCCCATCGTCCGCCACCATGGTGGCCACGATGGGCGCAGCCGCGGCGTCTGTGGGTGAGTCAGCCACAATCGCGCCGTCGGCATGCAACAATTCCGCGCGGCTGCGAGTGCGGTTGTAAACAATTACTTCATGGCCCGATTTCAACAGATTTCGGGCCATGGGCAGGCCCATGTTGCCCAGTCCAATCCAACCGAGTCTCATGATCAGCTTCTCCTTGGTAATAAATTTTTGACGCAGCCGACTGAACGGCCAAACTGCCTGAAGCGCCTGCCCCTGCCCGTTATTGGCTGTTGCGACGTATGAAGTAATGCTGTTTGTCGAGACCCGCCGGTACCGCCACGTCAAAAAAGCCCACCATCATTTCGTCATAAGTCTGGTCGCCCCAGGTGACGCTGACGTTGGGGTCGGGATTGTGCGGGTTCCCCGCTGAGTTGTCAAACCAAGCGACGGCTTGGAGCTCCGTCCCTGCTTTCAAGAAGCGCGGCTGCGCCAGGCGATAGCTCAGCTGCCAGTAGAAATTGTAGTTGACGCGCAACAGGGTCTCGATGATTTTTCCATCCGGCTGAATAATGTTGTACTCAAACCGCTTTCCCCGCAAGTGCAAGTGCGGGAAAAAGCTGAGCAAAGTGGCGTCATTCGGCAACGTGCCGTGAACCTCGGCGCGATAGTCGGGATCGCGCGGCGGAATCACAAAGCGGTCATTGGTCAACTGCAAGGTCAGCACCCGCTGGCTGGGCGGCACCCTTGCAAAAACGAGGGCGATGCTCGTCCGGTCACTGGCGGCGCGGCCGCTCGTGGTGTAGTGCATCTGGAATACCAGGTCCGACCCGCGCGGAATAAGCTTTGCCATGCCTTCCGGCCACTGGTCGGGAGAACTTCCGGGCGCGTAAACCAGAAGGCAATCGCTGTCCGTCCATTCCGCGTCGTGCCGCTCCTGCGGACTTTTCAAACTCATGGCCGTAAACGGGACGCCCACTGGCGCCTGCCGCAACCAATGGGAATCCGGAGGGCGAACGTAAACCACGGCGTGGTGAACGTGGTCGCGGCGCTGCGGGCGAATCTCCGACATTTGCACCCACTTGTCCTCGGTGAAATTTGTGGGGACAATTTCGTAGGTGTAATCCACGTCCCCATGCGCGGGGAGTGCTGCCGCCTTCGGCATCTGAAGAATGAAATCGGGTTTTGGAATGATCCAGCCGTCAGCCCAATGGGGCGGCGGTGGGGCGTCGCGTGGATTGCCGGCGGGCGCATGCGCGTCAGCCCAATTCGATAAAGTTTTAATCTCCTCTGCATTAAGCGAGGGATCGTTCGAGAAGCGTCCGCATTTCGGATCGGCAAACCAGGGCGGCATCGTTTTTTCCCGGACCACATCACGGATTCTCCCAGCCCATGGCCGAGTCTGCCCGTAGGTTACCAGGGGCATAGGCGCGATTTCCCCCTGCCGGTGGCAACCCTGGCAATGTCGTTGGAGGATGGGGAGGACATCCGCGTAGAAGGTAGTGTCTGTTACGTTGGACTTTTGCTCGGCATGGGAGATATGAGTTTGCTGGGTTTCAAACGCTCCAGCCATTGCCAAAACAATCGTTACGCTCAGCAGCTTTAGCCTGGGATTCGCCATCTGGACTCGTCTGACCCGCACGTGTCAGAAACCTCAGTATGCATCGAGGTTGCGCCGAATCGCAATGGAATGAGATGGGGAATAACTTTGAAAGATTCTTATTTCAAGCCTGGAGATTCCGTGAATTTATCGCCCAGAGTAGTAACCATCCCGGGCCTGTACAATTTGGTCTTTCTCTTTAGTGGTCAACGCAATCTTGTGATAGCCCGCTCCTGCATTGGGAGGGTTGGGTGTATAGCCGATGCTGTATTGGTTGCGCAATTCCTCTTGAATTTGGTCGTAGATTTGATCGATCGCCTGCTTCTTAGAAACCTCGAAAAGGCGTCCGCCCGTTTGTTTGGAAATTCGCTCCAGAATCTTCTTGCCATCCGGACGCTCTTCCTGCGGGTACCTGTCGCGCCCGCCTCCGCGCCGGCCCATTCCGCCCCCCATTCCACCCATTCTTCCCATCCCTCCGTCACCAAAGCCACGCCGGTTGTAGGCGTCCTCATCGGTAAATAGGATGGAGTAGACGAGAGTGTCCGCGCGCTGGGCAGCTTCGACGGCGGTGGCCAGAGTTTTCTTGCTGCCGCGATCCACTCCATCGGAGAGGATAATAAGCGCTTTGCGGCCCACTTGCTTGGTCATCAGTTCGTTCGACGCCAGATAGACAGCGTCATAGAGCAGAGTGCCGCCTCCACCGCCGGCTCCTCCGCCCCCCCTGCGCGAGCCGGGATAAGGGTCAGAATCACTGCTCACTCTTTCTTCGGCGCGCTGCGGTGTTTGCAACAGGGCGAGCGCCGCCTGTAATTTTTGCCGGGACGAAGTCAGATCCTGCAAGAGCTCCACTTCCCGATCGAAATGAATCACAAAGGCCAGGTCCTTATCCACCCGCAGAACTTGATCCAGAAAAATCTGGCTGGCGTTGCGCTCCTGGTCCAGCACGCGACGCTGGCTCATGCTGGTGTCCACCAGCAAGCCGAGGGTGAGAGGGAGATCGCTTTCGTGGGTGAAGTATTTGATGGTTTGGGGACGGCCATCTTCTTCCAGAACGAAATCGTCTTTGGTCAGGTTGCGAACGATCTCTCCATGCTTCGTCCGCACCGTGGCCAGCACGTTCACTACATTGACTTCACTGGAAATGGTGGGCGGTTGCTGGCTTCGCATTAACTCGCCCAAAAAAAGCAGGGAAACGATGCCCAGCAATAGGCAAAGACTTTGCCACCCTGCGGGCTTGAACAAAGAAGTTCCCTTGAGTACAGCGGCAAATCTCTTTTTTCTTTTCCTGGTCATGAAGATTCGTTAGGGCGCATCAGCGGAAGAACCTTGCGATGGCCTGCGGATTTAGGTTATTCAATTCCTATTGCGCTGGATCAGCCGCCTTGGCAGCGTCGGCAGCTTGTTTGTGAAAGACAAGGTGCACGGTGCCGGAACCTTCCGGCGAATGGACCGAGCGTTCGACTTTCAGCGTCTGCCCATCCTCCGAAAGTTTCCACTGGTCTTTCACCTCGACCTTGCTACTCTTCTGGCCGGAGTCGTCTTTTCCGACAAGGGAGAATTTCAATTCTCCATCCTTGCCCCATTCAGCTTTCGAAGTCGCAGCAGTCGAGTCCTGGTCGCCGAACTGCGCGTTTGTTTCCGAGCCATCTAAATTATATACAGCCGTCTGGGGATAGAGTTTGTAGGCGGCAGGATTCCCACCCATACGATCATCGGGACGCGACCTTCCACCGCGGCCACCACCACCTCCACCGCCGGGCATACCCATTCCACCTCCCGGCATCCCCATGCCACCGCCACCCGGCATGGGCATGCCAATGCGCCCCATGCCTCCTCCCATGCCACCTCCACCCCTTCTCCCACCAGGATAGCCGCCACCTCCGGAACCGGGATACTGGTTCGAATTGTCGGCAGGCTGCAAATTACCTTGCAGCGACGTGTCCACCTTCACTTGGTGGCCATCCTGTTTTACCGCCATGCTGTAATCCTGCAAACCTGCCGGCGGATTTTTAGTTTGGGAGAAATCCAGAGCCCAGTTGCCGGAGTAATCAACCGTTTTTGACGGATTCTTGGCCAACATGAAGGGTGCACAGAAAACGAGTGCCAGACCGAATGGCACCATCTTTTCAAACGCGAAAATTCTTTTCATTGGTTCATCCTCCGTCCAAAATTGCAGTATTCATCGTGCCAGCGCGCGCGGAAACTTGCATCAACCGATCCTTCAGGAAGTTGTATTGCACTGGAATGTATGATGGCGGAATCTTGAATCAAGTTGGCCGAACGCGTGTAAGGGCCATGTAAGCTCCAAGCGAAGGATAAGTCTGGGCGTGAATCAATTAGGACATTGAAGCATGAGGAAATTTACGATCGCTCCTTCAGGTGGTTACCAAAGGGATTAGGGTGCCGAGTTCGCTCCAATTGTAATAACACACTACTTTGCATCTTTAACATAATAAGCTAGTTAAGCCACAGGCGGATGTGGTACTGAAGTGCCATTGCGTTCCAGGCTTTTTGCCCTTATGATCAAGAGGTCTTTCGTTTTCGTGATGCAACTTATTTAATTGGACCAAAATCAAAATTAAGCTCTCTTGGAGCGAATTTCCCCGGAGGAACCATGGTCAGGAAGCTGGCGAGTGTGGTGGCTTGCAGTTTTGCAGTTTTCATTTCAGCAAATATTTCTATAATGGGTCAGGACGTCCAGGTTCACCCCGATGTATTCAACGAAGTGAACCATGCTGTGTCGCCTCCCGTAAGGGCGGTTAGAACCGACACGTTCCTGGGCTCAAATGGCCGCAACGTGGTCCCTATGCGGCCCACTACACCCAATGAAATTCGCAATGCAGCACCCGATCCTGTTTTGCAAACATCCTCCGGCCCACTGGTGGGAACGACGGCGGGGAATAATTTTGACGGTGTGAGCGCAAATGGGTATGCGCCCCCAGACACGAATGGCGCCGTGGGCGCTACGCAGTATGTTCAATGGGTGAATGTGGAATTTGCGGTTTATGACAAGTCCACGGGCGCGCTTCTGAAAGGGCCTGTCGCTGGCAATACGCTTTTCGCCAACCTGGGCGGTGCTTGCGCTTCTTCCAATAGCGGCGACATCATCGCGCAATACGACAAACTGGCAAACCGCTGGTTCCTGTCTCAACCGGTTTTCAGCAATCCCTACGCCATATGTATTGCTGTTTCCCAGACTTCAGACGCCTTGGGAGCATACAACCTGTATCAATTCGCCGCTCCAAGCGGCAATTTTCCTGATTATCCCAAGTTCGGCATTTGGTCCGACGCTTACTACGGCACTTTCAACATGTTTAATGGAAACAGGTTCCTGGGCAATGCTGCCTGCGCATTTGACCGAAATAAAATGTTGAATGGCGCCACCGCATCAATGCAGTGCTTCAATTCTGGATATGGCAGCCTTTTGCCCTCTGATGTCGATGGAACCACGGCGCCGCCTGCAGGCGAGCCGGCTTTCTTCGTCAATTTCGGCTCAAATTCACTCAATTTTTGGAAGTTTCATGTGGATTTTGTCAACAGCAATAACTCCACTTTTACTGGCCCAACGAACGTTGCGGTAGCAGCATTCAGCCCGGCGTGCGGTGGCGGCACCTGCATCCCACAGGCTGGGACATCCCAGACACTCGATTCCCTAGCCGACCGATTGATGTATCGATTCGCCTACCGGAATTTTGGCGATCACGAATCGCTGGTGGTCAATCATTCAGTGACGGCGGGTTCCTCCGTCGGAGTCCGCTGGTATGAAATTCGCACGCCTAACTCCACACCCACAATTTTTCAGCAGGGCACTTTCGCTCCGGACAGCAAGTACCGGTGGATGGGCTCGATTGCCATGGATCATTCCGGCGACATTGCTGTGGGCTATAGCGAGTCAAGCAGCTCAATCAACCCGGCGATTTTCTATACCGGCCGCGTCCCTTCCGACGCATCTGGAACTATGGAATCGGAAAACCTTATTTATGCCGGACCTGGGTCGCAATCTGGAGGCAACCTGAGTCGCTGGGGCGATTACAGTTCCATGAGCGTGGATCCCACAGACGATTGCACTTTTTGGTACACCAACGAATACCTGCCCTACACGGGCTCGTTCAATTGGAATACGCGTATTGCTTCGTTCAAGTTTCCTACGTGCGGCCAACCCCCGAAGCCTGACTTTTCCATTGGCGCTTCACCCACCTCGCAATCCGTTGTCCAAGGCGGAAACGCGGGGTATACCGTGACCGTGAGCTCCATCAACAGCTACTCCGGTACGGTGACTCTCAGCACTGGCACTTTGCCGGCCGGGGTGACATCCAGCTTTAATCCAGACCCGGTGACAGGCCCGAGCTTCCCCACCTCCACGCTGACCCTCTTTGTTGCCACTGGGACAACTCCAGGCAGCTACCCGGTGACGATATCCGGGACGGACGGCACTTTGACGCATACTACCCAAGTCACGCTAGTAGTAACTTCCACCGGCGACTTCTCGATCAGCGCATCCTCACCCACTCTGACGGTCACGCGTGGATCGTCCGCCAATGACACAATAACGGTGACATCCTCAGACGGATTTACGGGTAACGTAGCGTTCAGTGTCAGCGGCCTGCCAGCGCACGCGAGCGCGAGTTTCTCGCCAGCCTCGGTTGCGGGACATGGGAGTTCAACACTTACAGTAAAGACCGTCAAGCCGACACCCACTGGAACTTCTATTTTGACCATCACGGGGACCAGCGGAAGCTTGTCTCACTCTGTCCAAGTGACTTTGAAAGTCCAATAAGCCTTTTCTTGGTGCTAGCCGGGCCGCTCGGATTTTTTCCGAGCGGCCTTTTTTTTGGAAATTCAGCCCTCGACTCCAATGGCTAGGCGGTTTAAGCTCCCACTGGAGGCCGTTGGGACGCATGGTGGAACGAAATTCTGCGCGGAATGTACATCGAGAGATCAACAGCACCGCCAACCCGTTGCTTAAACTTTTCCGCCACGCCCTGGCAGAAGGTGTAACCCGCGAGGGATGGCTCGCCATCGAAGGCCCGCACTCGCTGGAAGAGGCACTGACCGCGGGACCAAACGTTACGCCCCAGAGCGTCCTTGTGAGCGAAACTGCAGCCAACAAATTTCAATCCCTGTTGACACGGCTGCCGGGGGGAACTGAAGTGGCCGTTGTGCCGGACGGCCTGTTTAGCCGCGTTGCCGCCACACCAAGCCCGCAAGGGATTGCGGCGCTGGTGGAACTCAAGACCGGGGATCTTGATGCGCTGCTCAGTCATCATGACGCCCTCTTTCTTGTCGCTTGCGGCGTGCAGGATCCCGGAAATCTAGGCACCATGATGCGGAGCGCCCAAGCGCTGGGCGCAACCGCCCTGCTGACACTGAAAGAAACGGTGAGCCCGTTTAATCCCAAAGCCACACGCTCGTCGGCGGGCGCGATTTTTCACCTTCCCATTTTCCCCGGGCTCGAAGCAGCCGCTCTTTTCAAGCAGCTCCAAGGCGCCGGGGTTCGCATTGTGGCCTTGGACCGCGAGAGTCCGCACGCCCTCCACCGAGCGGACCTCAAAGGTTCGATTGCCTTCTTGATCGGGAGGGAAGGAAGTGGGCTGCCGGAAGGATTCATCCGCGATGCCGACCTGCTCTTAAGCATTCCCATTCGCCCGGGGATGGATTCTGTGAACGCAGCGACTGCCGCGGGAATTTTTCTTTACGAAGCGGCGCGGCAACGCGGATTTAAGAAAATGTGAGCGTTGGGGCGGACATCGAAACGTGAAAATGGAAACTGGAAAATGGAAATTGAGAGCGAGGCGACGATTTCAATCTCTAATTTCAAGTTTCAATTTTCCAGTTTCTACCTCAATCGCTCAATCACTTAATCGTCCGATCACACAATTGCCCCATGGGTCTTTTTGACACCCAAATGACCGATGAAAAGGCCGGCTCCCGCCGCCCGCTGGCTGACCGCATGCGGCCCGAGACGTTGGAAGCGTACGTAGGCCAGGCTCACCTGCTGGGCCCGGAAAAACCGCTGCGCAAACAAATCGAGCGGGACGAGCTGGGGTCGATGATTTTGTGGGGACCGCCGGGGTCGGGCAAGACGACGCTGGCGATGATTGTCGCCAAGAAAACCAAGAGCGATTTTGTTCGCTTCAGCGCCGTGCTCTCCGGCATCCGAGAAATCAAGGACGTGATGGCAGCGGCGGAAAAGGGCCGCGCCTTCGGCCGGCGCACTATTCTCTTTATCGACGAAATCCATCGCTTCAACAAAGCGCAGCAGGACGCCTTCCTTCCATACGTCGAGCGCGGGGACATCGTCCTGATCGGCGCTACCACCGAGAACCCGTCCTTTGAAGTGATTGCGGCCTTGCTCTCTCGCGCCAAAGTCTACATGCTGTCCCCGCTTTCCACCGACGAGGTCATCACTTTGCTCGAGCGGGCCCTCCAGGACGAACAGCGCGGCCTCGGTGGCGAGCGACTGACAATCTCGCCGGAATTATTGCGACAGATTGCCATCTTTTCCAACGGTGACGCCCGCGCCGCCTACAACACGCTCGAGACCGCCGCTTCCGCTGCCACGCGCGACGAGCAGGGGCGCGCCTTGATTACCGAAAGCGTGATTGAAGACGCCATCCAGCGCAAGATGTTGCTCTACGATAAGGCGGGCGAGGAGCATTACAACCTGATTTCGGCGCTGCACAAATCTGTGCGCAACTCGGACGCCGACGCCACGCTCTATTGGCTGGGCCGAATGCTCGAGGCCGGAGAAGACGCGCTTTATATCGCGCGCCGCCTGATTCGGATGGCCTCCGAAGATATCGGCTTGGCCGATCCGCGCGCGCTGGAAGTTGCGGTGGCCGCCATGCAGGCCGCGCATTTCGTTGGAATGCCGGAAGGAAACCTCGCCCTGGCGGAAGCCGCGGTCTATCTGGCCCTGGCGCCCAAGTCCAATGCGCTATACGTTGGATATGGCGAGGTCGCGGCCGACGCGCAAAAAACCGTGGCCGAGTCAGTGCCGCTCCATTTGCGCAACGCCGTCACCGGCCTGATGGCGAATTTCGGCTACGGGAAGAATTACCAGTACGCCCATCATGCTCCCGACCGACTCACCGATATGCAGTGCCTGCCTGACAACCTCAAGGACCGCCGCTATTACCGCCCCACCGATGAAGGCTTTGAAAAAAGGCTCAAAGAAAAAATGCTGGTGATTGAAGAGTGGAAGAAGAAGTTTGCGAAAGGTGATAACAAAGGAGGCAGTTGAGAACCAAGAGCGAAGGGTTCTTATTTTTCTCATCTTTTGACCTTCAACTTTCGACTTTTGACTTTTTCACTTTGACCGCAATCTTCGGATAGATTCGCGCTTTGCCGTGTTTTAAGATGGAAAGTGAAATAAGCACCGAAGGGAACAGGCAAGTGAAACACGAAAAACACCATCGTCAGCCGCGGGATAAGAAATGGGAAGTGGTATTGGCGCGCGATTCGCGCTTCGACGGCGCTTTTGTTTTTGCCGTCCGCTCCACCGGTATTTATTGCCGGCCATCGTGCCCCAGCAGGCGGCCCAACCGGCGACATGTAGTGTTCTTCAACCTGCCTGAGGCAGCAGAGGACGCCGGCTTTCGCGCCTGTCGGCGATGCAGGCCTGGTGAACCAATCTCGGACCACCCGGCCATCGACAAAGTACGCGCGATTTGCCGCGCCATAGATGAGCATTCCGATGGCACGCTCACCCTGACAGAACTCGCCGCCCGCTTGGGAGGCAGTCCTTATCATCTTCAGCGAACCTTTAAACGCGTCATGGGCATCACCCCGCGCCAGTACGCGGACGCGCGGCGGCTGGACCGTCTGAAAAAAAATCTTAAGGAGAAAAATAACGTGACCGAAGCCATGTACGATGCTGGGTATGGATCGAGCAGGAGCTTGTACGAGCGCGCGCCGGAGAAACTCGGAATGACGCCAGCCACATATCGCCGCGGAGGCGAAGGCGCGCGGATCCGCTTTACCGTTTTGAAATGTCCGGCGGGCCCCCAGGGTTCGCTCGGCTTGCTGTTGCTGGCCGCCACGGACCGTGGCGTTTGCCGTGTAACCATGGGCGAGTGCGATGACGAACTCGAGTCGGGCCTGCGCGACGAATTTCCCGCCGCCGATATCAAGCGCGACGATTCGGGTTTGCAGGAATGGAGCGCCGCCGTCCTTCGCCATCTGGAAGGGCATCAGCCTATTCTCGATCTTCCGTTGGATATTCAGGCCTCAGCCTTTCAGCGCAAAGTGTGGGAAGCGCTGCGAGCGATCCCCTACGGCAAAACACAATCTTATGGTGAGATTGCCCGGGTGGTTGGCCGGCCCAAAGGCGCGCGCGCCGTGGGCCACGCCTGCGGAACCAATCCCGTGGCTGTGGTCATCCCGTGCCATCGCGTGATCCAGCAAAATGGAAGCCTGGGAGGATTCGGGTGGGGATTGGATCGGAAGAAAATACTTCTGGCCAGCGAGAAAGCAACCGCAGCAAACAAACTATGAAATAAGAATTATGAATTAAGAACATGCAGAGGAAAGCCGGATTTCGCCTCGAATCTTGGGGGAGTCCGAATTCTATCACCTTCTATTTTCTACTTTCCCTTTTCTAATTCGGTTTTAATTCTAAATTCATAATTTCTTCTCAGATTCCATTCGCCACAAATCGCTTGGCGTATTCCTTCAAGATGCACCGGTCCTGAATGACCTGCACGCCGGATTCACGCGCGCGGCGAGCGGCCGCCTCGTGGGCAACGCCCTCCTGCATCCAAACCACTTTGGCGCCCGCGCGAATCGAACTCTCCACCACCTCGGGCACGTGTTTCGGGCTGCGGAAGACAACAACCACCTCGATGGGTCCGGGAACGTCTTCCAGCGAAGCATACGCCTTCTCGCCATGCACGGCTTTTTCGTTCGGATTCACGGGAATAATGTGGTAGCCGCGCGCTTTCATGTAGGCGGCCACGCCGTTGCTTGGCCTGGAAGGTTTTGAAGATAATCCCACTACCACCAGAGTGTGGTACCGTTCAAGGATATTCGAGATTTCGTCCGAGACCGAATGAGCGGAATGGCTCCAGCGCCGCTCCCGGACATGGCTTGAATGGGTTATAACGTTCGCGTGCCTCATGGGGACACCTCAATTCATTTTGTACCGGCATTCCCGAGAAAACTACTCATCGAAATCAACTTATTGCGGCGCTTGATCAATTGGCGATGTCCGAAGGCGCGGCGGCGGTGACTCAACGTTCCACTCGCGCCGGCGCCGTCAATACGCGCCGCAACGCCTCCAGGAATTTCTCGTTCTCCGCGTGCGTTCCGATGGTCACCCGGAGAGACGTCGGAAATCCGTAAAGCTTCATGGGCCGAACGATAATTCCTTCGTGAAGGAGCCGGGCAAAGTCTTCCTCGCAATCCCGCCCCGTATCGATCAGGAGGAAGTTGCCGACCGACGGAGTATACCGCACTCCTGCCAGGGTCAACTCCTCCGTGACAAATTTCATTTCGGTGAGATTCGATTCCACCGAACGGGCCACATGTTCCCGGTCATCCAGAGCGGCCAGGGCGCCGGCTTGCGCGGGGCTTGAGGCATTGAAGGGCGAGCGAATGCGGTTCAGACTTTCAATCAGCTCGCGGTGTCCCATCCCGTAACCGATGCGCAGGCCGGCCAGGCCGTGCACCTTGGAGAAGGTTCGCAGGACAAGAACATTTCTGCCGTTGCGAACATAATCCAAGGCATGGGAATAATCCGGCCGCCGCACGTAATCGTGGTAGGCCTCGTCGAGCACCACCAGGATGCGGGGCGGAAGGGCGTTCAGAAAGCGGTCGAGCTCAGAGGCGGTAAACATGGTGCCCGTGGGGTTGTTGGGGTTTCCAAGGTAAATCAACTTGGTGCGTTGCGTCACCGCGCGCTCGATGCCGGGTAGATCAAACGTCATGTCGCGCATGGGCACCAGCACCAGGCCGGCGCCCATCTCATCGATAGCAAGCTGATAGATATAGAACGCGGATTCTGAAGTAATGGCCTCATCTCCGCCGGTCAGGAAAGTCTTGGCCGCGAGCTCGAGGAGGTCGGTGGAGCCGGCCCCCAAGATCACCTGTTCCATTTCGAGATGATGCACCTCCGCGAGTTTCTTGCGAAGATAATACCCATTTCCATCCGGATAGAGATTGATGCTGCGCAGAGACTTCTCGATCGCCTCCACCGCTTTGGGGGATGCGCCATAGGGATTTTCGTTGGAAGCCAGCTTGATGGCGGAATGGCCCAGTTCGCGCTCGACCTCCTCCAGCGGTTTACCGGGAGGGTAGGGCCGAATGCGGTTCGACCAGGGCGGAAGGAGTTCGTAGATGGGCGATCGCGGCATAGTCCAAGAAATGATGAACGATGAATCACGAAGGATGAACTTTCTTAAAGGTCAGCGTTCATCAATCATCGTTCTGCGTTGTTTTCCTGCCGGCTTCCATTCTTTGAGGCGCGCCACTTCGTGCGAAGTTAAATGCCGGAACTGGCCGAGCGGCAAGCCCTCGTCGGTGAGAAACGCAATGCGAACGCGTTTCAACTTTAGCACTCCCTGGCCGATGCGCTCAAACATTCGCCGCACCTGGTGGTAACGGCCCTCGGTGAGGGTGATTTCATACCACGGTTTGGCGCGCTCGGTGCGCGAGGCCAGCACTTTGACCTGGGCGGGAGCCGTGCGGCGGCCATCCAGGGGAATGCCCTGCTTGAGTTTTTCGAGGCCACCCGCCGCGGGAGCGCCTTCCAATTTCACGTGATAGGTGCGCGGAAATTCCGACGCGCGTGACATCATCAGATTGGCTAACTCGCCGTCGTTGGTGAGCAACAGCAATCCCGACGAGGCGTAGTCCAACCGGCCTACAGGATAGACGCGCTCGCGAATGCCTTTCAGAAGTGCAATTACGGTGGGGCGGTTTTCCGGATCATTGAGCGTTGAAACGTATCCCGGCGGTTTGTTGAGCAGCAGGTAGACACGCTTTTCCTGAATGCGAATCAGTTTGCCGTTCACACGAATGTGATCGCGGTCGGGATCGGCTTTAGTTCCCAGCACCGTGACCATGTGCCCATTCACGCTCACGCGGCCCTGGGTGATGAACTCTTCCGCCTTGCGGCGGGATGCGATGCCGGCGGTGGAGATAATTTTTTGCAGACGTTCTTGCATGGAATGAAGACTAGCTTGCTCTATTCGTTGGGCTCTTCGTTCGAAGCATCTCTTGTCCCACTGGCTTCAGCCGATTCGTCAGCACTGGCTGGTGGAACCATATCCTCCTGCCCGGGGGTTGAGGTTCCATCGCCTGGAGTTAATGGCTGGGCATCGCCAGCCAATTCCGCCGGCAGGAGCAAATCCGAACCCAGCGCCTGGCGGGCCATTTCCTCAAACTCGCGCAACGATGGGAGGTCGCCCACATCTTTCAATCCAAAGTGGACCAGGAAGTCGCGCGACGTCCGATACAGAATGGGGCGGCCCACCACGTTCTTTCGACCCGCCGTAACCACCAGTTTTTTTTCAAGCAAGGTGTGAATCACGCCGCCGCAGTCCACACCGCGAATCTGGTCGATTTCCGGCAGAGTCACCGGCTGGCGGTAGGCGATCACGGCCAGCGTTTCAAGCGCCGGCTTGGAGAGGCGGACCAGCGGCTTGAGGCTCTTCACAAATTTACGCACCACCTCGTGGTGTTCCGGCTTGGAGGAAAATTTGTAACCGCCGGCGATCTGCCGGATTTCGATTCCGTGCTCGGGCCGCTCGAAATCCGCCACCAGCTCGTTGAGCTTGGCCTTCACCCGTTCGCGCTCTTCGCCCTCCAATGACTTCACAATGGCGTCGAGCGAGACGGGCTCGGGTGCCACGTAAATTATGGCCTGGATCACCGCTTTCAAAGTTTCGTCATTCAGCATGGCTTCCGTTATCCGTGGTCGGAGGTTCACCGTTGGGTTCGGCAATTTCTTCAAAGCTGGCCTCAAGCTGAGCTATGCTCACGCCCGACATGATTTCCTCAAGACGCTTGTTCTTGTGCACAACGATGGGTGCGAACAAATCCTTCTGGCGCAGGATAATGGCGTGCAGCCGGACCATCTCCAACAGCGCCAGCAGCAGCGCGATGAGCGCCTGGCGCGCGACGTATCCGGCAAAAAGGTCGTCCAGGCGCACGGGATGAGGGTTGGCGGCAAGCACCGCCTTCACATGCTCCACCATCTGCGCCACGCTCACTTGCTCGCGATGGATCTCCATCTGCGGCCGTTTTTTGGCGCGCTCGATGATTTCACGGAAAACCGCAACCAGGTCAAACACCGTGACGGTGAATCCCGGCTCATCCTCGGCCTCCACAAATTCGCCGATTCCGGGCTGCGACCAGGCGGCGTCTTCCACCATGCGCTTGGAAGCGAGCATTTGCGCCGCGTTCTTGAATTGCTCGTGTTCGAGCAGGCGGTGAACCAGGTCGGTGCGCGGATCTTCCTGCTCCTCCGGCGGCGCGGTGGGGTCGGGCGGCAACAACATGCGCGACTTGATGTAAATCAGGGTGGCCGCCATGAAAATGAATTCGCCCGCCACGTCGATGTTCATTTCCTCCAGCAGATGAATGTAGTCCAGGTACTGTTTGGTGATTTTGGCGATGGGGATATCGTAAATATTAATCTGTTGTTTGCGGATTAAATCCAGAAGCAAATCGAGCGGGCCTTCGTAGATTTCAAGCTTCACCGCCGGCGCCGGTTCACCGGCGCGCGTGGCCCGCTTGGCTGAGGTACCCGGGGCCTCGCCGGAAACTGGAATTTCAGGAGTGGGTTGAGAAATTTCGTCCATGGCTGTGAAGAAGTGAAACTCGAAATTAGAAAATGGAAACTGGAAATTCGAAAAAGGAAATCATGATTTTTGAAACCGTCATTTCCGATTCCGGATCCAGTTTCGGTTTTCCAATTTCCATTTTCCGTCTTAGACCAGGTTCATCGCCGCCCGCACTTCGCTCATGGTGGCTTGCGCTACCTGGCGGGCGCGCTGGGTGCCTTCTTCCAGAATATCCCAAACACGCTGCGGGTTTTCTTCAAAAGGTTTGCGGCGGTCCTGGATGGGCGCCAGAGTCTGATTCACGCGCTCGGCCACCAGTTTCTTGCAGTCCAGGCATCCAATTTCCGCCGTCCTGCACTCCTTATTGACGCGCGCAATCACTTCCCCGGTTGAATAGACCTTATGCAAATCGAACACGGGGCATTTGTCCGGATCTCCTGGGTCGCTGCGCCGCTTGCGGGCCGGGTCGGTGATCATCGTCGCCAGTTTCTTGGATACGACTTCAGGCGGGTCGGAAAGAAAAATCGCATTGTTGTAGCTCTTGGACATTTTGCGTCCATCGGTACCCGGAAGTCTGGGAGTTGGCGTCAGCAATGCTTTTGGCTCGGGAAAAATCGATCCATAAATATTGTCAAAGCGCCGGGCAATTTCGCGAGTCAGTTCCACGTGCGGAACCTGGTCTTCGCCAACCGGAACGGCGTCAGCTTTGTACATCAAGATATCCGCGGCCTGCAAGACCGGATAACCCAGAAAGCCGTAATTGGTCAAATCGCGATCCTTGATTTGATCCAGTTGCTCCTTATACGACGGCACACGCTCGAGCCACCCGAGCGGCGTCACCATGGAAAATAGCAAATGCAGCTCAGCGTGCTCGGGAAGACGCGATTGAATGAAAAAAGTGGCCTTGTTGGGATCGAGTCCGGCGGCCAGCCAATCCGTTACCATCTCCTGGATATTGTTCTGGAGGCAGGAGGTGTCCGCATAATCCGTGGTGAGCATGTGCCAGTCGGCCACAAAGTGAAAACTTTCATACTGGTCCTGGAGCGCAATCCAATTTTGCAGGGCGCCCACCAGGTTGCCTAAATGGAGCTTGCCCGTAGGGCGCATGCCGCTCAATATTCGGGGACGCCCCCCGGTTCGATTGACCGGCAGGGATTCGGAGTTTAAGTTTTTCTCTTCGGTCATCCGGTTGGTCTCGGGAATTCGGTCCTGCTTTCAGAATCCAGTGGACCTCGCCGCCCGCTTCGCCAGCGGTCGCCGTGGCACTCCGACACTTTCATCGTAGCACAGGTGCGCGCGATTCGCGAAGCGTGGCAGTCATTGAGGTATCCGATAATTCGGGCAATCCCCAACCATCCTATTCAATTATCTTTAGGCGTCTGAGAGAAATTTCATTCAAGCGGGGCAATAAATCTGACGAAAAACCTGTTTAAGGCAAACAAGTGCCCGTCTGTCGCGAGAAAAAATGAGCCGCCACTACTCGCAGCGCCAACTTGAAATTTTTGAACCAACGGTGTATGACCTTATGGAGCGGATTTTTCAAGTGGCCAAACCATTAAGGATAGTTAACGTCGCTTCTGTTCCCCAGCGAAGTCCATTCCGTTATCCTGGCGGTAAGACTTGGCTGGTGCCATACGCTCGCCTATGGCTTAAGAGTCTGCCCTCTCCAATTGAAGAACTAATCGAGCCGTTCGCAGGCGGTGGGATCATAGGCCTGACGGCAGCCTTTGAACAACTAGCAGAGAGAGTAACTCTGGTCGAATTAGACTCGGACATCGCTGCTGTTTGGCAAACGATTCTCAATGGGAGGGGGAATTGGCTTGCAGAACGAATTGTCAATTTTAAATTGACCTCAGCATCTGCTAGGAGAGTTATTGAGTCATCAAGCCTCTCGCTGTGGGAAAGAGCGTTCGCAACAATTGTCCGTAACAGAGTTCAGCGCGGTGGAATCCTTGCTCCAGGTGCAGGATTAATGAAGCGCGGAGAAAATGGAAATGGAATCGCATCCCGTTGGTATCCTGAGACTTTGGGTAAACGAATCCGGGCCATTGTTACTGTAAAAAGTAGAATCCAATTCATTGAGGGCGACGGCATCAATTATCTTGAGAAAAATGCCAGTCGCCCAACTGTGGCATATTTTATCGACCCCCCCTATACAAAAGCTGGGCGACGCCTCTACAAGCATTCAGAGATTGATGATCGTTATCTCTTTAGTCTAGTAAAGCGCCTCGCGGGGGAGTTTTTGATGACTTATGATAACACCGGACCAATTCTCAAACTTGCGAATGAATTTGGCTTTCATTCGCAGGCGATTACAATGAAGAACACACACCACACAAAGATGACCGAATTACTTATTGGTCGGAACTTAGATTGGCTTTCGGGCGAGATAAGGCCCCGACTAATTTCTCCTTGATTCGCGCCTCAAAGACTTCCTGACTCACCGGACTACCACCCGTAAGTCCTTCGACTGCGCGCTCCAACGTGGTGAATCTTACGAAATCAGGCTTCAAAACAACCTGGCCGTCGCTTTCGTGGTACTTTACGACATACCAAGCAATATCACTGTTGGAAGCTTCTTTGATATCATCCATTTTGCCGAGCGCATCAAAAAAGTTTCGGTCCACGACAACCGCCATTTTCTTCCCCCACCTTCTGAGGGAAGGAACCTTTATCTGTAATTGAGGCATCAGCCGTTTCGGACCGCTGCTTCGAAAATCAGGATGGCGATTCGCTGCCGGAAAAGGCAAGATCCTTTTCTTAAAGCTGCGTAACAATTTAAATTCTTTGCTCATTGAAGCGCCAGAAAAGTACACTGCCTGAATTTCAAGGGCGCACCAATGCATCGGGTCGCGCGTCGGGTGGACTAACACACTGTCAATTCTGCCCACATCTCCTGCCTTCGAATTACCACTGGCTTCTCCGTTTTCAATTGGATCTTGTTCCAGAAATCCGATTTCCCTGACAGCTAGAGGCTCAGGGTGCCCTAGCAGGGTTTCGCCAATCCATCTAAAGATGGCCCTTTTTTGTTGGAACCGATGAGGGCACGTAGTCACCAAATTTCCGCGTTGCCCAGTTGGGACACTGGCAGGACCGTCTTCTATTTCTTGTTGATAAAGTCGAATAGAGCACACGCCCCCTTCTTTTGTACAAATAACCTGGTGACCAGGGATGGTCCGGAAAGGACATTCGATTGGCGGACGATCCTTCTTATCCAAAATCTGCACATCCGCGAAGCGTTTACGTTCCGCAGGATCGAGGTGAATGAATGACCTGCCGTACCACTCACCTATCCCGTGCCGAAAGCCGACTTTCTTCATCTACTCATCCTTTCGCGGTCACCCCGGTTTCCACTACGGAGTGTGTGAACGACCGCCTCATATTATTTTTTCATTATCAAATACGCAAGTAACTTCCAACAATTAGGCCAGCGCGTTAAGCTGCCTGATTCTCGTAAGGATTGGGCCGCCCAGACTATTGGTTGACAAGCATCGCAGGAGGCGATACAAGCAGAGAGGGCATTCCATCTCATAATAACCAACGAAGTGGTCTTGTGGAGGACTTCTTGAACCGGCATACAACATTTTTAGGCGCAATCGTGGCGGGTGGAATCCTATCCGCCGGGTTGATCGGATACTCGGGCCAGGAACTGAAACCCGGTACCAACGCGGAACCTTATCCTCGCACGGCAACGGGGCGGATCCAAAATATGTGGGTGTCGGAAACCACCGGCAAGCAATATCACGTGACCGTTGAAGGAGATATTTTCCGCGCCGAGTGGTTGAATGTCCCGGGCGAATGGGTGGCCCAAGGAGCGTTCATCCGCACTGAATGCAAGCGGCACGGTAATAAATGGATTGGGACCTCCACCAGCTACATGCCCTGGTCTTCTCAAAAAGGGACGGAGGCAAAAGTTAAAAACTGGTGCCATCTGGAAACCAAGTTTGAAGTGGATTCCATTACCGAGGAAACCATCAGCGGGCGCGGCGAGAGTGTGAGGAAATTCGATGCCGGAGCCTGCAAGATTCTTAAAGCCGGGATGTCGGATTTCCAATGGTCGCCTGACAAATGACCTGCTATTCATACTCGCCTGGCAGTTGGATTTTCTTCCATCGCGCTCTTCCAATATGAAAAGATTCCCCTCCCCTAGATCTTAGGCTTCCTGTCCGTTGCCGCCGCGAGAATTTGCGGCCAGGGCCGAGACATTTGCAGTGAGGCATGACCCATTCGCCCCTCCGGATCCTCATCCGGCAAAGAGTGGTATGATCGGTTACGTGAATAAGTGTGAAAGACCACTTCTCGTTGCACGTCTTTTCTACCTTCTAATCGTCGCGTCCGGCTTGGTGCCGATATGGGCCCAGCAGGCGGCGGGGACCAATACTTCTTCCAATCAAACCAACGAGCCTTACAAGCTGGGGGTGCGCACCAACGTTGTGATCGTCCGCGCCGTCGTTCGAGATTCGCACGGCCGCGTGGTGGCGGGACTCCACAAAGAGGACTTCCGGATTGCCGATAACCGGAAGGAGCAGGAAATCAACGGCTTTTCAGTTGAGACAGAACCAGGAAACGAAGTCTCCTCACCGCTGGCGCCTGAGGCGAGTGGACCAGCGACACCTCCGAGCCGGCAAGCTGAGTCGAATGCAGGTGAACCGCGCACTTTTCTCGCCCTTTATTTTGACGATTTGAATTCCGAATTTGAAACCATTGTGCGCTCGCGCGATGCTGCTGAGAAGTTCATTGCCGGCTTGCCGGGGACGGAACGGATAGCCATATTCACGTCGTCGGGGGCGGTTTCGGTGGATTTCACCAATGACCTGAAAATCCTCCATGACGGTCTATTCAAACTTCGGGCGAACTCACGTGTGAGCTCCAAAGGAGATTGTCTGGAAATCACAGATTTTATTGCCGACCGGATCATCGAGAAGGAGAACTCCGACGCTTATCGCATCCTCCGGGATCAAGCAATCAACCAATGCCATTGGGACCCGCGGTCGGTTACCGAACCAGGTCTCCGAATGTTCGCGCAGGCGTCCTATACCATGTACGTGGCTCAGGCACGCCAGAATCTCGCAGGGATCGACTCCGTTTTGGACCGCTTGGCGCGCATGCCTGGGGAGCGTCAAGTCATGCTGGTATCGGAAGGCTTCATGCCGTTGGACATGCGTGACCGCATGGAGCACGTAATTGACCACGCTCTGCGATCGCACGTGATCATCAGCGCGCTCGACGGGAAAGGGCTGGTTGTGATCGCGCGGGAAGCAGATGCCAGCCGTAGCCGCCTTCCAGGTGGGGAAATCGGCGGTGTTTACCACATGTACGATGATAATCGCGAAGCTGAGGCTACTGCGACTCTAGCCGATATTGCCGAAGGAAAGGGCGGGCAGTTCTTCCACAACAATAATGACCTCACGGAGGGATTTCGGAGATCACTGAGGCCGCCGGAAATTGCTTACATTCTCAGTTTTTCCCCACAAGGGCTTAGGAACGACGGGGCCTTTCACGAACTGAAGGTCACCTTGGCGAATAATAGAGGGCTGAAAGTGCAAGCGCGCAAAGGGTATTTTGCGCCCGATAAGAAAGCCTCTCCAGTGAAGCAGGCTGTTGACCAACTTTCCGAAGCGATCTTCAGCCCAGATCCTATTGAAGACCTCCCCATTCATGTCCAGACTAATCTTACCGATGGAGGGCCCGAGTCGGAGCAGGCTGAAGTTTCGACAAAACTGGATGTTCGAAGTTTGCCGTTTAAAGTGGAGAAAGGCCGGAACGTCAACAACGTGCTTTTTGTGGTTGCCGTGTTTGATCACGACGGGAAATATCTGAAGGGCAACCAGCAGGAGATTGAACTCAATCTTCGCGATTCGGAGTTGGAGGATTTGGAAAAGACAGGTCTAACTTTCCGAGCCAAGATTTCCGGGAAAAGTGGCGGACAAATTGTCCGCGTGGTTGTGCGCGAAATGCGCGAAGGCAAAATGGCAGCTCTCAGCACGATTTTGGAGGCGGCGCCATAATCAGAAAGTTGGCAAGCGTTGCCGGCACATTGATTGGGCTTAAGACTAGGTTTTCCGGTTCCAGCACCAACGAAAGGGGAATAATTGACAATTCCAAAAAGGCGTTCTAAGCAGATTTAATCTTCTTGATTTCTTCAATCAAGGGCGGGACGATCTCGAATAGGTCGCCGACAATTCCATAAGTTGCAACCTCGAAGATGGGCGCTTCGTGGTCCTTATTGATGGCCACCACCGTGCGCGCTCCTTTCATACCCACGTGATGTTGAATGGCGCCTGAGATTCCGAGGGCAACATAAAGTTTAGGCGCCACGGTCTGGCCGGAACTTCCAATTTGGCGGTCCATGGGCAGCCACCCGCTGTCGCAAATGGGCCGGGAGGCGCCGAGTTCAGCGCCCAAAGCTTCCGCCAGTTTCTTCGCCAGCTCGAGGTTTTCCGGCGCCTTGATGCCGCGCCCCACGGCTACGATAATTTCCGCCTGGGTGAGGTCCACCGCCTGTTTGGCTTCGCGAAAACGCTCCCCGGGCTTGGTGCGGATTTTTTCCGGCGCGATCGAAACCGCCAGTGGATTGATTTTTGCCGGGGCGCCGCTCCTGCGGACCGAATCTTCGCGAAATGTTCCGGCCTGAAAGGAAACCAGCCAGGGCGCGTCACCCGCCAACTCCACGTCCGCGGAAAATTTTCCCTGGAAGACCTGGCGCACAAAAACCAGTCGCGCGTCCTCTTTGCGATAACCCAGGCAATCGCTCACCAGCCCCCGGTCGAGCGCTGCCGCAAGTTTGGGCGCGAAGTCTCTTACCTGGTAAGTGTGGCTGAACACCACGAAGCGGGGTTTTCTTTCGCGGATAATTGCCCCCAGCGTTTGCGCCGTTCCATCCGCGGTGTAGTCGGTAAGCAGTGGGGAATCGGCCGCCAAAACCTCGGCCACCTCAGCCTGGGCAAGCTCGGAAGCGAGCGAGCCAATGTTTCCGCCCAGGATCACGGCAGAAACTTTGAGCCCCAGATCTTGCCCAAGGCTCTGGGCCGCCGCTAGAGCCTCCCAGGTGGGACGAAAGAGTTTTCCGCCCTGGTGTTCCGCGAAAACCAGTAATTCATCAGGCATGATGGATTCTCGTGAGCCGGCGCAAATGTAAAAGGAAGGCAACCCACTTGCAGGCGCACGCGGGTCGCCTACTCGCCATCCAAAGTCGGCGGAGTGAAAGCGGGACTGGCATCACCAGCCGGTTCGGCGGCATCTGCTGCTTCGCCCGCTTCGGCTTCTGCAGCGCGTTCGGCTTTCCTGCTTTTTTTCGCTTTCTTCGGTTTACTTGCGGTGGCCCCGCCGAATGATCCGACCGATTCACAAACCAATTCCAGGGGAATTGTCTTGTAAAACTTGCCCGCTTCAAACTTCTTGATCTGCTCGCGCCAGGAAGGATTGGTGCGCGCCGCTTCCAGCGAATCCTTGTCCCGCCAGAATACCAGCCAGAGGTATTCCGGCTTACGGGCCTCGAATACCTTGATGAAGTGGGCATCCACGCAACCGGGAATTTTCTTCAAGGCCGGCATCGTGATTTGCATCCCGAACTTCTCGTAATCCGCCGCCCTCTTTTTGCGGCCTTTCATTCTCCAGATGTGTACGTACATGTCGTCTCCTCTCGCGGTTAAATCGCCCGCGCTTCATTCCGAAGTTTGTCCACCAACCGGGCGGCGATATCTTTCGCGCCGCCCTGCAAGAACTCGGTTTGCACTTTCTTAACCGGCAAATAGACTCTAAGTATTTTCTGCCGCGGCGCCAGGTCTTCCGCCTTAAGGCCCAGATCGGCGGCGCCCAGTTTCCGAATGGGTTTCGATTTGGCGGCCATAATGCCCTTCAGGGTGGCGTAGCGAGGCTTATTGATGCCCGATTGAATGGTCAGCAGGGCGGGGAGCGGCATGTCAATCCACTGGAACCAGCCCGCCTCCAGCTCCCGCTTGACCCGCAGCGCCTGCCCTGAAACCTGAATCTCCATAATGATGGTCGAGTGCGGCAGCCCCGTCATTTCCGCCAGAAGCACTCCGGTCTGGGCAAAGCCAAAATCGTCAGATTGAAGCCCGGTGAGCACCAGATCGGGCTTTTCACTTTCGATGGCCCGGGCCAGGGCGCGCGCCACGCCGGTGGCGTCCAGCCCTTCGAAGAGGGGATCGTCCAAATGCAGGGCGCGATCGGCTCCCTTGGCCAGGGCTTCCTTGATCGATTGTTGCGCCCGCGCCGGACCCAGCAGCGCGATCACCACTTCGCCGCCTTGTTTTTCCTTAAGGCGCAGACCCTCTTCCAGGGCGAAAATGTCCGGTTCGTTGATTTCAAAACTGATGTCGGCGGTTTCAATCCACGTCCCGGCCTTGTTCAATTTGAGAATGGAATCGCGCGCGGGAACTTGCTTGAGGCAGACGATGATCTTCAAAAGACAATCTCCGGTGATATAGGAAAAGGGAAAATGGAAATTAGAAACTGGCTATGCGGTCGCCTTCCCAGTTTCTAATTTCCAGTTTCCAATTTCTTTACCTCGATTATGCGACCATTGATCCAGGACCATCTATTCTGAAAATCGTTTCAATAGCAACGTCGCATTGGTTCCGCCAAAGCCAAACGAATTGGATAAGGCGTACTCAATATTCCCGGCGCGCGCCTTGTTGGGGACGTAATCCAAATCGCAGTCGGGGTCCGGCTTCTCGTAGTTGATGGTGGGTGGCATCATCTGGTCGCGGATGGTGAGCGCGGCAAGGCCCGCTTCCAGTCCGCCCGCGCCCCCCAGCAGGTGTCCCGTCATGGACTTGGTGGAACTCACCGGCATCTTGGCCGCGTGTTCGCCGAAGACTTTTTTAAGGGCCTGGGTTTCAAGGCGGTCGTTAAATGGGGTTGAGGTCCCGTGAGCGTTTACGTAACTCACCTGCTCCGGCACCACCTTGGCGTCCGCCAGGGCATTGCGCATGGCGCGTACCGCGCCGTCACCGCCTTCCGACGGTTGAGTAATGTGAAAAGCGTCCCCGGACATTCCGTAGCCCACTACTTCCGCCAGAATAGGCGCGCCGCGCCTGACGGCATGGCCCAACTCCTCGAGGATTAGTATGCCCGCACCCTCGCCAATCACAAAGCCGTCACGGTCTGCGTCAAACGGGCGGCTGGCCCGCTCGGGTTCGGCGTTGCGGGTGGAAAGCGCGCGCATGGCGGCGAACCCGCCCACGGAGAGAGGTGTGATGGCCGCTTCCGCGCCGCCACAGATCATCACATCCGCGTCACAGCGGGCAATAAGCTTGTAGGAATCGCCCACAGCATGGGCGCTCGAAGAACAGGCGGTGCAAGTGGCCGAATTAGGTCCTTTGGCCCCCCAGCGAATGGAAACAAACCCGGAAGCCAGGTTGACGATGGAAGCAGGAATGAAAAATGGGGAAATCTTGCGCGGACCGCCGGCCAGCAGGGCTTTATGTTCCCGCTCGATGACGTCGAATCCACCGATGCCCGATCCAATGTAAACGCCGGTGCGTTCCGCAATTTCAGGCGTGATCTTCAACCCGGATTGCTGCATGGCATACTGGGCAGCCGCCATGGCGAACTGGATGAAGAGCCCCATCTTCTTCACCTCCTTCTTTTCAATAAAAAGAAGGGGGTCGAAGTCCTTCACCTCTCCTGCAATAGTGGAGGCGAAGCCGGTGGTATCAAAGTGCGTGATGGTGCCCACGCCGCTTTTCCCGGCCAGGATGCTCTTCCAGGTTTCATCCGTGCCCACGCCGAGGGCGCTGACCAAGCCGACCCCCGTCGCGACAACTCTTCGCGTCAAGTGTAATCGCTCCTGTCAAACGTCACCGCGCCAGCCTAGTTCTTCGCGCCTTTGCCATGGGCTTGAATGTAGTCAATGGCGTCTTTGACGGTCTGGAGCTTTTCGGCGTCTTCGTCGGGTATTTCGATTTCAAACGCCTCCTCCATAGCCATCACGAGTTCGACGATGTCCAGCGAATCGGCGCCCAGATCGTCTATAAAGTGCGCTGTCGGTGTGACCTCGGCTTCCTCAACTCCAAGCTGCTCAACAATAATCTGCTTTACCTTCTCATCAAGAGAAGCCATCGTTCAGTCCTCCTCGGATTTCTTGGGGCGCAATATTTTAACAGTCACAAGTGACAAGTGACAAGGGGCAAAAGCAGTTGTTAGTGGCAAGTTGCAAGTTCTGGCAAAACCTTTCCATTCGGTCTCTACTTTCGATTAAATCCTGCTTGTCACTTGTCACATGTCACTCGTCACTGCTCTTATCCCATGTACATCCCGCCGTTGATATTCAAAACGTGGCCGGTAATATATCCGGCCTCTTCCGAGGCCAGAAATCGGACGCCGTAGGCCACCTCGGCCGGCGTACCTTGCCGGCCCAGAGGAATCAAGCTCAAAACTTTTTCGTGGACCGTTTCCGAGAGCCGCTCAGTCATGGCGGTGTCAATAAAGCCGGGCGCCACGGCGTTGACGGTGATGTTTCTGCTCGCAACTTCGGCCGCAATGGCTTTGGTCAAACCAATCAGGCCGGCTTTGGAAGCGATATAATTGGCCTGCCCGGGATTCCCCGCCTGAGCCACAATAGACGAAATGTTGATGATCCGTCCATAGCGCTGGCGAATCATTCCGTGCAAGACCGCCTGAATGCAATGAAAGGCTCCATCCAGATTGGTTCGCAAGACGGTCTCCCAATCCTCGGGCTTCATCCGCAGCGCCAGATTATCTTTGGCAATTCCGGCGTTATTCACCAGAATGTCGATTTTTCCCAGGGCCTCGATGGCGTTGGTGACAGCGGCCTTGATGGATTCGCGGCTGGCCACATCGAGCGATACCACTAATACTTTCTTCCCTATGGCTTCTATTTCCGTCGCCACGGCGCGCAACTTCTCCGTGTTGCGCGCGCCCAGCACCACTTGCGCGCCTGCTTCTGCCAGGGAAAGTGCGCACGCCTTCCCAATCCCCTGGGAGGCGCCCGTCACCAACGCGACTCGACCTTCAAAGTTCATGTCTCTTATCCGAGAAGTGAGAATTCAGAAGCAAGCAGGCAGAAGGGCAATTTCGAATCCCCGATTTCATTCTGCTTTCTAATTTCTGACTTCTGATTTCTCCCCGTTCATCCGCGACAACACTTCATCGAGTGACGCCACGTCTTCCACGCGCAGGCACTCCGCTTGGCGATCGATTTGCCGCACCAAACCAGACAAGACTTTGCCCGGTCCTAATTCGATGAAAAGAGAGACGTTTTCGTTCCGTAATAACCGCACTGACTCTTCCCAGCGAACCGGAGCCGTCACTTGGCGCTTGAGTCCGTCCAGAACTTCCGCCGCCGTCCTTACCACGCGGGCGTCCACATTGTTTACCAGCGGAACCTGCGGGTCACGAATTTCCACTCCATCCAGTTCTACGGCCAGGCGGTCTTGTGCCGGCTGGAGCAGAGTGCAATGGAAGGGCGCGCTCACGTTCAAAATCACAGCGCGTTTGGCGCCGCGATTTTTTGCCAGCTCCACGGCTCGCTCCACCGCATTCTTGTGCCCGGCGATCACCAGTTGCCCGGGCGAATTTAAATTTGCCGGAGAGACCACTTCACCCTGGGCGGCTTCGCGGCAAACCTCCGAGGTGGCAGCGGGATCAAATCCCAGCAACGCCGCCATGGCCCCTTGCCCGGCGGGAACGGCCTCCTGCATGAATTGTCCGCGCTTTCTCACCAGCTGCACCGCGTCCGCGAGATTGAGCGAACGCGCGGCCACCAACGCCGAATACTCCCCCAGGCTGTGCCCGGCCACAAAGTCCGCACCCACTCCCTGCTGACGTAAGACTTCTGCGGCCGCCACGGACACGGTTAATATGGCCGGCTGCGTATTTGCGGTCAACTGAAGCTCTTCCGCCGGACCTTCGAAACATAACTTGGAGAGCGGGAATCCAAGGGCGCGGTCGGCGTCGTCGAAAACCTTGCGTGCGACCGGATATTTCTCCGCCAACTCGCGGCCCATCCCGGGATATTGGGAACCCTGGCCGGGGAAAAGAAAAGCTGTTTTAGGCAAATGGTTTGTCCGTTGTCAGTTGTTCGTTGTCGATTGCTATGGGACGGGATGCGGGCTGGGGCCAGCAAGGATTTAGACACCGGCCAGCGGAAATCAGAAAGTAGTAAATTGAGCAGTTGAATTCGATTTCTCGCAGCCAGTTTCTATTTTCCATTTTCCAGTTTCTCGCACGTCGCGCCATCGCCCGCCCGCAAAAGGTATTCAGATTACCATCTCATCAGAATAGCGCCCCAAGTCACTCCGGCGCCGAAGGCGCACATCAGAATCAGGTCGCCCTTTTTGATTTTTCCATTCCTTGCGCACTCATCCAGGCAAATGGGAATGGAGGCCGACGACGTATTGCCCACGTGGCTGATGTTGGCATAAACTTTATGTTCCGGCATCCCGAGCCGGCTGCGGATGGCGTCGGTGATGCGCTGGTTGGCCTGGTGAGGAATCATCAGCGCCAATTGTTCCGTGGTGACGCCGGCTTCTTTCAGCACACGCCGCGAAACTTCCTCCAAACTACGCACCGCCACCTTGAATAATTCATTGCCGCGCATCTTGATAAAGTGCTCGCGCTCGGTCACCGTCTTACAGCTTGCCGGCTTTACCGTTCCTCCGGCGGGGATATAGAGATGGTCGGCATACTGGCCGTTGGTGTGTAGTTCCGAGGCCAAAATCCCCGAGGGCGGCGTGGCTGGACCCAGAATCGCCGCCGCCACACCGTCACCGAATATCACGCAGGTGGCGCGGTCTTTATAGTCCAGGTGCCGGGAGAGCAGCTCGGCGCCAATCACCAATACGTATTTGGCTTTCTCCGTTTTGATGTACTGCTCAGCCACCGAGGCCCCAAAAAGAAATCCGGAGCAGGCGGCGGCCAAATCGAAGGCGCAACACGAGCGCGCTCCAAGGTCGCGCTGGATAAAGGAGGCCGTGGAGGGCAGCGGCATATCGGGCGAGATGGTGGAGCAAATAATCAGGTCAAGGTCCTGGGGACTAATCCCAGCCATCTCCAGGGCGCGCCTGGAGGCCAGGACGGATAGCGTGGAGGTGGTCTCCCCCGGTCCCGCCTGGCGCCGCTCCTTAATGCCGGTGCGTTCGATGATCCATTGGTCCGAAGTTTCCACCAACTTTTCCAGGTCGTGGTTGGTGATTACCTTTTCGGGCAGCGCGGTTCCCGTGCCCAAAATCCCCGCCAGATTCATGATTGCTCCTGGTTATGCGATGCCTACCGCGGCTTTCCCCAACTCGTTCTCGATCTTTTCGTTGATTCGGCCCTCGGCAAATCCCGCCGCCACGCGGATGGCATTCTTGATTGCATTGGCGCTCGAACCGCCGTGGCAGATGATGCAGACGCCTTTTACGCCGAGGAGCGGGGCCCCGCCATATTCCGAATAATCCACCCGCTTTCTGAAATGCCGGAATGCATTGCGCGAGAGCATGTACCCCATTTTGGAAGACAGGGTGCTGGAGAGCGAATCCTTTAACAGGACAGAAACCGCTTCGATCAGCCCCTCGCTTATTTTCAGCGCGACGTTTCCGATGAATCCGTCACAGACGATAACTTCCACACTCCCGTTGTAAAGGTCGCGGCCCTCGACATTGCCGACGAAAGTCAGCGGTAATTGTTTTAAAAGTGTGAACGCCTCGCGGGTGAGGTCGTTCCCTTTTTGCTCTTCTTCGCCGATGGAAAGCAAACCCACCCGCGGCCGCTCCGACCCGAAAATGACCCGATAATAAATTTCGCCCATGACGGCGAATTGCTCGAGGTTGGCAGCCTTGCAATCCACGTTCGCGCCCACGTCGAGCAGCACCGCGGCCCGTCCCTTTGAAGTCGGGAAGACGGCTGCCAGAGCCGGCCGGTCCACGCCCCCCAGTGTGCCCAGAACAATTTTGACGGTGGTCATCACCGCGCCGGTATTGCCCGCGCTGATCAACCCGTCGGCCTTGCCTTCACGCACCAGCCGTGCCGCCACGCGGATGGAGGAATCGCGCTTGCGCCGGAAGGCCTTGGCGGCAGCATCCTCCATGGTCACTGCTTCGCTGGCGTGGACAATTTCAATGGCAAGTCCGCGCGCGTCGCGGCGCTTACCCAATTCACGCTTCAGCACATCCTGAGGCCCCACCAGCACCACATGGGCGTGCTGGTCTCGCGCCGCCAGAATTGCCCCTTCCACCTCAGGCAGAGGCGCCGCGTCCGTGCCCATTGCGTCAACTGCGATTCGTCGCATGGTCAGAAAAAAAAGTAAAAGGTTGAGGGATGAATGTCGAAGTTTAAAGGCTGATGGTTCTTGTGCGAAACTTGCGGCGGGGGAGGGGAAATTTTTCCACGCCGCTTCCAGACCCGCCCGCCCAATTCAACCTTCTTACTTTAAACTGTGCCCTTCCCTTTTATGCGGATTCTTCCACCAGGAGCACTTCGCGTCCGCGATAATAACCGCAATGGGGGCACGCATGATGAGGCAACTTGGTCTCATGACAGTGAGGGCACTCCACTCGCTGTCGGGTGACCAGAAAATCGTGCGCGCGTCTTCGGTTTTTTCTTGCTTTGGAATGTCGTCTCTTCGGATTTGGCATAATTAATAGACCGTAGACGGTAGACAGCTGACGGGTCGTTCCACCCGTCCGGCATCCCGCCCGTACTACCGGTTCTCTCCCGCTTTTCTAATCAAAATTTCGAGGTTTTAAACTCGACGACTACCAGCCAACTTCATCAAGCGTGACACGAGGCTCTGCACTGTCACGAAAACTCTTAATTCAACATTCATCGTTCAGCATGCATCATTCAACTTCCCTACTCTCCCTTGAGTGAAGCAAAAGGGGATTCTTTGGTCTGTTCCGCACACGTGCACTTTTCCTTGTTCCTGTCGATTCCGCAAACGGGGCAGAGCCCCTGGCAAGTTGCCCGGCAAATTATTTTCATGGGCAGAGCAAGAATAACCTGCTCGACGACCAAATCATCCAGCTCAATGCCCTCGCCGGAATAAAAGCCGACTTCGGACTCATCTTCCGGGACCTCAACTTCCTCCTCGTGGGCGATGTCGGCCATGGGCCGATAAAACAAATCAAAGTCATGCTCCACGGCGAAATCAACCGCCGTCAGGCAGCGGTCACATTTTGCCTTCAGTCGAGTCCCCAGGTGCCCGCGAATGCGGATCTCCGAACCCAACAGTTCAGCAACCGCATCCACTTTTAGCGGACTCTGTTGCTGAAATTCCGCAGTATGATAATCCAGATCCCCGGAGGCGTAGGTCTTGTGGACCTCGACCCGGTGCAGCTCCAGCTCATGGAGGGTTATTATCACCGGAGCCTCACAAATCAAAGACATTAATTATAGTCTGCCCGCGCGTCTTGTCAAGGATAGAGCGAGAAGTTGCGATAAATTAAGGACTTGCGCGCAGCACCCCCACCAGACTGGTCTGCGCCGGCGCAGGTTAGGCGGTAGATTGAAAGTGGTAGAGGGGATTGCAAGTTCAATTCTGTATGAGGGTTGACCTGGAGAGGCATGGGAAGTTTCCGGGCACCCTTGTCGACAGACCTAATACGACCCTTTTCCTTTCATTCCATCTACAGTATTCCCCAAACAGCTCGGTTGGTGTAAATTGTGCAATTCGATGGAGAAATTTCGCTCTTTCATTATCCGTTGTCTTCCAAGGAGGACTTCATGTTAGGTTCCCAGAAAATTGTTGCCTTCGTTCCCACTACAGATTTCAAGAGGGCACGGGCGTTTTATGAAGGAGTCTTGGAGCTCAACTTCGTGAGCGAAGACTCATTCGCCCTGGTGATGGATGCAAACGGGATCATGATTCGAGTAACTAAGGTTCCGGAATTTGAGCCGCAACAATTCACTATTCTTGGGTGGGCGGTCGCGAACATCGAGCAATATGTGTCCGGGCTCCAGAAGAAGGGAGTGAAATTTGAACAATACGGCCTTCCAAACCAGGACCCGACGGGCGTTTGGTCCGCGCCAGGCGGCGCCAAGGTGGCTTGGTTCAAAGACCCTGACGGCAGTATTTTGAGTATTAGCCAACACATTTAGTCCTCCGGAGTTGGAGCTGCCAATCCAGGATTTCATTTGGAGATGCGAATCCGGCGGTGGCTCCAAATTTATCCAACTGAGAAGAATTTTCCGACTTGTAGAAAAGTCAAACAATTCTCGTCAATTTTCATCCCGTAACCCATTTAGTTTCAACAAGCCGTCTGGCATCCCACTTGCATAGATACCAAGCGAGGAGATATGGCCATGCACATTCAGGTTCCAGTCAGTTATGAGTTGGCGGCTCAGATTCCCCCCGCAGATTCAAGTGCTGACATCCATTTTCGTCACGCGGGCACTTTCGTCGTTTTTGATATCGAGGGCCCGGTGACATTCCGTTGGGTGGCAGATGAGCTTTGCTTTGAGGTGCGACGCCTGATTGCCGACGGCAGGAAGAATCTCGTGATAGACCTTGCCGGCGTCCCCTTTGTGGACAGCGCCGGGATCGGCGCCTTGGCTGCGGCGCTAAACTTGATCAAATCCGCAGGCGGTAAACTTGTACTTCTTTCTACTCCAAAACGGGTCTTGGATATGTTTCACCGATTGCGCTTGAACAAGTTTTTCACATTTAGCGATGACCGAACGCTTGCATTCACGCGTTCCTAGCAGAATTCGGATTCACCTTCCAGGCTGCCATTCTGGTTCAGTCTATTTTCCGCCGAAGGGCCGAACAAAATTCGGCCCTACCTCCCTTCAGCAACACTCTCGATTTATATAAGGACTCAAACAAGCCGATTGGCCGTTGTTCGCGATTCGATCAATTCCAGGTGCGCAAGATCGTGCCAGGTGGACTTTCGCAGCATCTAAAATTCGCTGAGTGACGGGGGTCACCTCCAAGAGTGTCGGTGGTCACGGCGCACTGGATATTCATTACCCATAACATGTAGGATTACATGGGCAGGCGCCTTGGGAAGCGATCCGGGGAACCGGAAAGACTGCTCCGCCCGAGGTCAGCAACAGAAGTTGGGCGGCAGGACTCAGAGGAGAAGAATCAATGGAAAACGAATCTCTAACTGCAACCGACAAGCGAACGCAGATCAATTACGACCTGCCGCTCTTCAAAGGCACGATTCGAGCGATGGACTTGCGCAAGATCAAGACCGGCGCCGACGATTTCGGAGTGATGACTTATGATCCCGCCTTCATGAATACGGCATCATGCCAAAGCGCCATTACCTTCATCGACGGAGACAAGGGCATCCTGCGCTACCGCGGCTATCCCATTGAGCAGTTGGCGGAAAAGTCCACTTATCTCGAAGTAGCCTACTTGATTCTGTTCGGCGAACTACCCACCGCATCCCAACTGGCGGAATGGGTGGGGAACATCACGCACCACACGATGATCCACGAGTCCACCAAGAAATTTCTCGAAGGTTTCCATCATGACGCCCACCCCATGGGCATGTTCATCAGCACGGTGGCGGCGCTCTCCACGGTCTACCCGGAGGCGAGGAACGTGCACGACCCCGAGATGCGAAAGCTCCAGATTTATCGCCTGATCGGGAAAGTGCCGACCATCGCGGCCTATACGTATCGCCACAGCCTCGGCTTCCCCTATGTTTACCCGGACAACGAGTTGAGCTACACCGAAAATTTCATGAACATGTTGTGGAAAATGGTGGAACCCAAATACCGGGCTAACGCTGCCCTGGCGCGGGCGCTGGACATCTTGTTTATCCTGCACGCCGACCACGAGCAGAATTGCAGCGCCAATGTCATGCGGGCGGTGGGAAGTTCCCAGGCCGACCCGTTTGTGTGTACCGCGGCCGCCGCGGCCGCCCTTTCAGGCCCGCTTCACGGTGGCGCCAACGAGGAAGTGTTGAGAATGCTGGATGAAATTGGAACGGCGGACCACATCCCCGCCTATATTGCGCGGGTGAAGAAAGGTGAATTGAAATTGATGGGGTTCGGTCACCGGGTTTATAAGAACTACGACCCCCGCGCCAAAATCATCAAGTGGGCGGCCAACCAGGTTTTTGAAGTTACAGGCAGAAACCCGAAGCTCGAAATAGCTTTGGAACTGGAACGGATCGCGCTGGAGGACGAATACTTCATCAAGCGGAGACTTTACCCCAACGTGGATTTCTACTCGGGCATCATGTACCAGGCCATGGGCTTCAGGCCGGAAATGTTTACGGTGCTGTTCGCCATTCCCCGCACCGTGGGATGGCTGGCGCAGTGGCAGGAGATGCTGGAGGACCCGGAACAAAAAATCGCGCGCCCGCGGCAGATTTACACAGGCTACGAACAAAGATCGGTTGTCCCCATTGAAAAGCGCGCCTCTTAGTTGAGTAGGGACTCCACAATCCGTTTACCCCTGGCCTCGCGCCAGAGGCTGGATGCTCTTTAAGAGATCGGCCAAGGCTGACGGAGTATTGACAGGTTGATGGCAGCTCTTCCCCTCACATACGAGGGCCAGCGGCATGCCGTCAAAGGGGATCCTGGGTAGAGTTGCGGCGAGTCCGGCGGGAAGATTCTTCGCTTTTAAGTCTGCGAAGTCGAAAGCGAGAACGTGTTTGCCTGAAAGTGGCGCCCTATTGGCGGCACTCACAAGTTGCATCGTGCGCGCATCCCCGCGCGACCCCACTACAACAACTTCAACTCCAGGACGCAGATGGTTGACCAGAGCCAGGGCGTATGTGGCGGCGAAGAGGCCGTACTGGCGGGCCTTTGCCGCAAAAAGATCCAGCGTGGCTTTGGCTTTCTCACCCAAGTCCGGCCGATCGGCAAGCCGGGCCAGGCGGTCCAGAACCAGCACGGCCTGCGCGTTGGGTGCGGGCGTGGGTGAATCCTGAAATGCCTTGCGCTGCATAATGAGCGCGCCATGTCGATCGCCCGCATCTTTGGCGGTATCGAAAAAACCGCCGTGCTCGACGTCCCAGAAACGCTTGATGGTGGTCTCCATGAGATTGAGCCCGAGATCGAAATATTTGCGATCGCCAGTCACTTCATACGCGTCCAAAAGAGCCCCAACCATGAACACCTGATCCTCGAGGAGATCGAAATTTGAAACTTGGAGTTGGACAGCTTGCGGACTACCGGACCTCTCTTCTTCCGGCAACCGGGTTAGCGCATGCCCGAATCCTTTCGCGGGCTCATAGGCTTTCTCGATGATCAAGTTCAGCGTGCGCAGAGCTCGGTCGCGCCACTCCTCCTGGCCGAGAACTTTGTAAGCCTCGAGCAGAACCGAGATCATCATGCCGTTCCAACTGGCATAGATGGTGGTGTCCACGTAGGGCGTGGGCCGCTGGGCGCGCGCGGCCAGCATTTTCTTTTTCGCCAGGGGCAGAATGTTCGCTACTTCTTCGGTGCTCAGCTTCAGCCGGGCAGCAATGGCCTCAATGGGCTGATCAATGAAGAGAACGTTCTTGGCCGGATTGTGGTGCATCTCGCCCGCGGACTCTACATGGTAGTACTGGGCCACTGCCGCAGCCTCGCGCTCACTAAGCGCAGCCTTCAATTCATCCAGCGTCCACGTAAAATAATCCCCATCATCGTCAAGGCTGTAGTCGGCATCCTGGCTGGAATAAAAACCACCGTCAGGGCTCGCAAGAACACTCTTGATGAAATCCAGAATGCCCAGCGAAATCTCGCGGTAGAATTCGTTGCCGGTCACCTGGTAAGCACGGAGATAATTGCCCAGCAGCCCGGCGTTGTCATAAGACATCTTTTCAAAATGGGGAACAACCCAACGTTCGTCCACGGAATAGCGATGGAAGCCCCCGCCAAGCTGGTCGTAAACCCCTCCACGGCCCATGTGTTCGAGCGTCACATTGATGGCGGGAAGCAGCCACCCCTGACCTGAGCTGAGATAGGCGTCCAGCAAAAGATCCAGTCCGCTCGGGTGAGGGAACTTGGGTGCATTTCCAAAGCCGCCGTGTTGCGGGTCAAACATTTGGCGGATGCTGTCGATGATGGCCTCAACGTCGTCACGACCCGCCCCGCCTCCGTCCGAGCGCGGTGTCTCAACCCCGTCGAGAGCCTCGGTAATTCGGTCCGCACTTGAAATTATTTCCTGGCGGCGGGTTTGATAATTATGTGCAATGCTTTCCAGAATCCGTTTCATGCCCGGGCGGCCGAATCGGTCGTCGGGTGGAAAATAGGTTCCCCCATAAAAAGTTTTGCCCTCGGGCGTCAGGAATGCGGTGAGCGGCCACCCTCCCTGTCCCGTGAGAGCGCTGACCGCCAATTGGTAGCGGGCGTCAATGTCCGGCCGGTCATCGCGATCCACTTTCACCGGGATGTAGGACTCATTGATGAGGCGGGCGATTTCCTGATTCTCGTAACTCTCGCGGTCCATCACATGGCACCAGTGGCACCATACCGCGCCGATATCGAGAAGAATGGGTTTGTCCTCGTTTTTCGCTTTCTCGAACGCAGCGTTGCCCCATTCATTCCAGCGCACGGGTTGGTGGGCGGCGCTCCGCAGATAGGCGCTCGAGGATTTCGCCAGGTCGTTGGCCGGGTGCGAGTCGCTCATGTTTCCTTTCGGGGATGATGAATGAAAGAGGTGTTCTTAGTGGACGCGTGGCGGCCCGGGTGGTGGCCCATCGGAAGAAAGCTCATCCAAAGGCTTCCTGCCGGCAAAGCCTTCCTGAATCCCATGCCAATACTCGATGCGCCTTTCGCCTAACTTCCAGCACAAGTAAACTTCCTCGCCATTCAGGAGGCTGGGGAAGTCCACCAAACCCTCATCCACATCTTTCACCAAGCACCCGGTTTCGAGAATTTTCGAAACTGATTCCTGTACCTGGGTCGCGAAATCATCGCGCTCGGTTTTCTTCTTGCTCAACTCATTATGAGGGGGTATGGACCCGCCCAGCACCATGATGCGTGCGGCGGCGTGTGAAAGTTCCTCATTTAAGCCATCAACCTTTTGCTTTTGCTCCTGGGCCTGTTCCAGAAACGTCTTGATCATAGGCAAAAGCTCTTCGGCTTCGTGAAGTTTGAAATATCGATCCGCCATAGCCTCTTTACTCGCTGCGCCCTCTTCCCTAGGGTAATTTCAAATCGTACTCACTTCGGGAGCCTTTTCAAATAACCGATCCAGGCGAATGCCTTAATAGGCGCCCTTCTCGTGTTGGGTAGCAGATGACGCCTTCCCCTCAAATCGGTTCCATTCAATTCTACGCTTGAATCCGCAATTTGTTAAGGTGAGCGGAGTACTGCTTGCACCATCGATTCGCGAAACCGGCTGGGGAGGAATGAGGTTTCTTGACGGATGGCTCCTCGGCTCACGCGGAGTTAGCCACCCAACCTGATCATCTCGATTTTCTTGTGGGCCGCCGGTTGATAGCCGCCAGACGACTGCATGGCCTCAAGTCTCTCGTCGGAGTATCGGTCGGACCGTTTCGACCAGATTGCCGAAACCTTGCGGGAAATCTCATCATCACTGGCGCCATCCCTTAACATGGCTTTCAGGTCGTAGCCGGCATTCGAGAAGAGGCAAGTGACGAGTTTGCCGTCAGCGGTCAATCTCGCCCGGGTGCAACTCGAACAAAAGGGTTCGGTGACAGAGGCGATCACCCCCACGTCGCCGCCCCCGTCAACGAATTGATAGTCCACCGACGGGGCGCTGCCATCTTCCCGGCCGACTTCCTTCAAAGAGTAACGCGCCTGAATCGTTTCCAGAATTTCCTTTTTGGACATCATCTTTTCCGACTGCCAACTGTTCGAATTGCCCACGTCCATATATTCAATAAACCGGATTGCAAACCGGTGCTCGCGTGCGAATTCCACCAGCTCGATGATGTCGCCATCGTTCACGCCGCGCTCAATGACCGCGTTGATCTTGATGGATGTAAGTCCAAGTTCCTTGGCCGCGAACAGGCCGTTCAGCACTCGAGACAAGTCGCCCCGCTTGGTCATTCGTTTAAATTTTTCCGGGTCGAGTGTGTCGATGCTGACATTGATGCGTTTCAGGCCGGCAGACTTCAGCGCGGCGGCCTTCTCCGCCAGGTGCGAGCCATTGGTCGTAAGGCAAAGGTCTTTAATCCCGGGCAGGATTGAGAGTTTGGCCACAAGCCTCTCCAAATCCTTCCTCAGCAATGGTTCGCCGCCAGTCAGCCTGACCTTATTCACGCCCAACTGAACGAAAATCCCTGCCAGCCTTGCGATTTCCTCAAAGGTCAGGATTTCCTTCCGGTCAATCCACTCATACTCGTCAAAGGGCATGCAATAAGTGCAGCGGAAATCGCACCGGTCGGTTACGGATATTCTCAGGTCTCTTATGGGCCGTTGGTAGATGTCTTGCAGCATGAGCGCGCCGATGGGAACGATTCATCCTTGATCGAAATTATCTCGCGTCCTAATTATAATATTGACCCCAGAATAATCGTAACGGAATCAATGAGCCGGGGCAAGCATATGCCCGTCCAGGTAGTGTCCCGGTTTGAATCGCTGGGGGCGCGGGCGTCTCGCCCGCTCTTTTCTCTCCATTAGATTGCGGGCGAGACGCCCGCGCTCCCAGCGGAATTAGGACACTACCCCCACCCAAGTGGTGTCTCAGCAGGCTAACGTAGAGGCGGCTTTACGCCGCCACTTGGCGAGCCCCAAAGCACGACCTGGGGTTCCGGCAACTTGGCTCTACGAATTCAAACCGCGACACCACGCCCCCCCCAATCAAAACGGGGAACTGCCGGATTGATTTCGGCATGAAGGGAGGTTAAACTCAAGCTCTATGTCAGACCGGCGCCATGTTCCTCGTTACGATTACATTGGAGAAGCCGAGTTGTTTTTCCCCCCCGATGGCCCAACGGTGAGGATAGCCCTTAATACGTTGGCCGTCCTGGGTTGCCGGGGTGAATGCAAAAATGCCCCCGCCAAGGTCCAGAAATGCGAATTGCGCCTTCATTGGGAGGGCAAAGAATTTCAAGCCAAGGCTGAAATCATATGGAGGAACCCGAATGGCGAAATAGGCCTCAGGTTCCTGGCCATGGATGATCCGCACATCAAAATGCTTCGAAGTCTTTGTTCCGAACTCCGAGTTCAGCCACTCACTACTGGTCCTCAAGAACCCGATAAGATCCGCTACTAATGGGGCGATTTCCTTATCCTTCCCGCATTTTAGTTGCGCGTGTGGTTAGCGCTAATCGGTTGAAGCCCTCCAGCCACGAACCCTCAAAGCGCCGATTCCAGCCTAAGGGACGGCGGTAAAGCCCGAGAGCGGATTGCCATAGAACGCGTCGGTCTTCCACGCTGCCTTGTTCCATGTGCCGTCCTCGACGCCGAGCACTTGAACAGGGACGATCACCTTGTCGCTACCCAGCATATTGGCGGTTGCGATGCCGTTGTCAAACTTACCGTTCTGGTCCACTGTGAATTTGATTGAGCGCGTCAGGTGGCCACCCGCCAGCACCTTGATCTCATACTCGCCGGGATTCTTGGTCAACAGGTGTATACCCTGGTCGGGCCACCCCTGGGGCACACTCAGGTTATATACATGGTCGAAATGGCAGTCATATCCTTTCCACATATTATTTCCGCGTGTCGCGGCGGCCGAACAGATATTAGATTTGCCCACTTCCTTCCCCTGATAAAGCACGTGGGCCTCAACGTCGCGCGCGGTTCCTCGAAACCACAGTAACGCATGGAACATCGAGGTCCCGGGGCCTCCGCTGCCGTTATTGTTCTCAGCCTTCACGAGGAAGATGTAACCGATGGGAATTCTCCAATCCTCATCCACGTAGTAGGTTATTTCATTGGGGTTTTTGGAAGAGGTCTTCCCTACCTTCATCTTGCCGGCAAAAACGCTGGCGTTCGTCCCCTGCACCTCGTTACGCATGTGGATGTTGAAGGTGACCGGGCCCGTGTAAACAGGGCCCTGGAAGGCGAAGCCCCTATCCCCCTCCCCTCCTTTGCTACCGCACTCCGTCTCGAGCAATTCCCCTTTCCGTTTCTCGCGGGTGGGGCAATCCCATTTCCTGGGAGGCCTGCCGGGAACCGTGAATTCAACCGAAAGCTGGCTGCCACTGGCGACAGGGCCGTTGACCTTGAACTCGATGTAGGGATTCAGGAAACTGGTATTCTTTTCACAACCACGCTCACCGAAATTACAACTCGCGGTGGTGACATAGGTCCGAATGGAGTCTTTGGCAATGGTCGGTTCGTCGTCGGCCAGAGCTGGAGTTCCCAAGATCGCCAACATTGCAGGCAAGACCATGGGAAGCAACGCCGCAATCACACACGCCCGGCAACCGCTCTGCATCTTGCACCTCCTCAGCAGACCCTGCCACCACGGCAATGAACCAGCTTATGATTCAAGATGATTCTCGCGTCAACTCAGAGAGACCTGCTTCCGGCATTTCCATTTAGTCGAAACAATGGACCGCGACGGTCGCCTCGCAACGCCGCCACTCCACTAAGGTGATGTAAAGCCCGTAAGCGGGTTGCCGTAGAACGCGCCGGTTTTCCAAGCTGTCTTGTCCCATGTCTCCGCGCTGCCGATCACCTGGACCGGCACGATGATCCGTTTGCTTCCCAGCTTGTTGGCGATGGCAATGCCATTGTCGAATTTTCCGTCGGCATCCACCTTGAATTTAATCGATCGCGCCAAATGGCCTACGATGAGCGCCTTGACTTCGTAGTCGCCAGCGTTACCTTTAAGCCCGAATTTGGGATCATACCCTTGGTCGTCGGGACCGGGTGGTGTATGGTACACGCCAAGGAATTCGCAGTCTGCGAACCCCCACTGATTTTTCTTCGGGTTATAGTCTGAAGCCCCATTTCCAGCGATGTTGCATTTGGCGATGTCCTTGCCATTGTAAAAAAGATGCGCTTCGACCTCCGCCGGATTGCCGCGATACCAGAACAGGGCGTGCAGGAATGATTGATCCATATGACCGTTGTCCTTCTCGAAAAAGACATAGCCGATGGGAATCCTCCAATCATCGTCCGCAAAATACTCGCTCGCCGAAAATTGATAGTTGCCGCCGGCGTGGGGCGGGGCTGGATTCCTGCCAACTTTCACCTTTCCGGTAAAAAGAGTCAGATTCGCCCCCGTAAGTTCGTTGCTGGCCCGGATGGTCACTCCAACCGGACCCGTGTAAGTAACGGCTTTATCGTTGGGGACATCCTCGCCGCCGCATTCTGTCTTCCACCAGCGGCCTTTTTCGGTCTCCGGCACACGGCAACCGAACTTCACCCAGGGATTCTTTCCCGGCAGTGAGAATTCCACGTTAAAGTTGGTGCCGCTGACGACGGGGCCGTTGACTCGGAACTCGATGGTGGGCACCCAGCCGGGTTTCTCAAACGCTCCTGACCTCCCGGCTGTGAACGAGACATGAATGGAATCCTTGGCGATGGTTGGCTGGTCATCTTCGGCCGCAGCTGCATTTCCAAAAGTCCCCAGGAGCGCAGGCAAAGCAACCATCATAAGAACTGCACGGAGTCTGATCTCGATATTCATTACCCACCTCCATTGGTATCCAGGCGGAAAACTGCTCTTCTCCCCGCGTCCATAAATCACACCAGAATCTGAATTGGCCCGCCTGATTGGAGTGGATTCTAACATTACTTTTCCGCACTCGGGCGGTAAAATTTGCGTAGATCCAGGCCGGACGCTGGTGGCGGTGAGCGAAAAAAAGGCCGTCCCGAACTCTCGGAACGGCCTTGGATAGTCTGAAGAGACTTACTGGAATGCGTCCCGGATCTAGACCGGAACTTTTTCGTCGACCGGTTTCGCGTTGCCGATTTGCACGATGGTCGGCTTGGGCTTCTTCAGCACCAGCTCCTCGTAAAGCTCGCGTGCCTGTTGGGCTTCGTAGGCAGCCTTGCGCCGCGCCTTATCTTCCTCGGCGGCGGTCAGGGGGACGTCGTGAGCGCGTTCGCGCACGCGGGCGGCATCATCAGCGCGAATCTCAAGGGAATGGTTGAAGTCACCGAGCGCCACTTCCTTGCCCGCGGCGTAGATATCATGTTTGCCGTGGGTCTTGTACCACTCCGCGACGGTGGCATTCTTATGCATATTCTCGATGATGTTGCGCCATCCAATCCCGGTGTTGTAGGCACAGAAGGAAATCTCGCCTTGCTGGGTGGCGTAAGGGATGATGCACATTTCCGTGCGCCGGAAGTCGTAGTTGAATAAATCCTGGAACCACATGCCGGCTACGAAAAGGAAGTTCCAAGGGTCGGAGCGGCGCTTCAGGGTGTCTTGCAGCGTCCGTTCGGGGCTGGAAGCGCCGTAAAGCTTATCGGCGCGTTTTTCGCCGGTCAAGGCGAACGACTTGTCGAACTTCTTGAGCAAGTCAACCAGAGCCAGGCTGGGTGGAGCCTTGAAGGAGTTGTAATTCTTGAGCAAGGCCAGCCCCATCAGGAAGTTTGAGAGCTTCTTGCCGCGCCCCGCGTCGGTGATGCCTTGCATGTCTTTCACCAGTCCGGGGATGTTCAGGAACTGCGAAACGGGAGCCCATTCCTTGTTTTCCTTGTTAATCATGAGCGCGGTACCCACTCCGCAATTGGGGTGGCACCCGCAACTCACCTGGCCCCACTGGGCCTCCGGTCCGTGCACCATGTCGGCGAAATCGGCAAAGGCTCCCATCAATGAGAGCGGGAACCAGTCGCGCGTAGGCTCGGTGATGCCCAATTGGCCCTTCACATCCGCGGCCATGTGCGACAAAGTGTAGCGCTGGCGCGCGCGCCGTTCCGGAGTGATGTCCTCGTCGCGTCCGGTGAAGGAAACCGGCTGGAAGGCGATGAAGGCGATCTTTTTGGGATTCTCGCGGGCAAAGGTGATGATGGGCCCCACCTGATCGTTGTTGACGCCATTGACGAGTGTGGTTACCAGGATGATCTCAATGCCAGCCTCATGCATGTTATCAATGGCCTTCAGTTTCACGTCAAACAGATTGCCCACCTGGCGGTGATTGTTGGCGTCATTCCCGATGCCGTCGAATTGCAGGTAAGCGTAGCGAAGGCCGGCTTCAAAAGCCTGACGGCAGAATTCCTTGCTCTTGGCGAATTCGATGCCATTGGTGGCCGCCTGCACGCTGTTGTATCCGAGCTTGCGGGCGTAACGGACAGCGTCCATGAAGTAAGGCGACATAGTCGGCTCGCCGCCGGAGAATTGCACCGACATCTGGCGCCGCGGTTTGATTTGCAGCGCGTTGTCCAGAATTTCTTTGATGTCTTCCCACACCAACTCGTGAACAAATCCCACTTGATTGGCGTCCATAAAGCAGGGGTCGCACATCATGTTGCAGCGGTTGGTAAGGTCTACAGTCAGGACCGAGCCGCGCCCGTGCTTGATGGTGCTGGAACCGTGATTGTGAAGCTTTTCGTCATTGTGCGATCGCATGTCCCGGCCGGGGAAGTTCTTTTCGATCCAGGAGAGAAACTTCACGTCCTTGGCCATGATGTCCTCGAAGTGGCCGTGGATGGGACAATCTTTCACCATCCAAACCTCGCCATCCCGTTCAATAATCTTCGCCTTGATTTCTCCGACTTTTTCGGTGAGGAGAGTCTGCCAGTCCTGGTCGCCGTTGATAATCCTCTCGCGAGCTTCTTTCACGCATCCCGGACACAGGGAATCGGTTTCCCGGGGAAAGCCCAGCGTGGGCTTCGTCTTCTCCCATGATTTCAGCAGCGGCTTTTCCGACCAGCGCGGAATGAAGGACGGGCTGGGATTGTATTTATTGAAAAACTGGATGGAATTGAAGGTGACCCCGGCGGCAACTGAGGCGGCGCGATCCACGTACTTCATGAACCTCTTGCCTTTGGCTCTGGGCATGTTGTTGTTCCTCTCTTCGCTTAGGATGACCTGCGCCGTTCGCTCAGGAACCACGCTGGCTGATGCTAATCCAAAACTGCTAGATCAAATCTCTCTGCAAATTGCTTCCGGGCTGCCTCATTTGGCGTCGCCAGAAACTGGGATAAGGCCGTGATCCGTATGGCCTATCTATATGTAACCAAGGGACATTCCGGCTTCGTTCTTATTCCCTCGCCTCGACCACCGCGCAAATTCAATCAGTCAAAGTCGGCCACACCGATCGGTCGCTGGCGGTTCAACAAGTGCACAGATTCGGGGCTATTTTAGTGGCCAACGAAAACTCAGCTTGCTGTTGGCTCTCCGCCTTTTGGTAAAGTACGCCGGAAACCACACCCCGACAGATGCTCCAAAACGCACTGGCGGTTGCACGGACACATCACGCCGTACGGGCGAGATTCTAGAGGGAATTAACCCCCAAAATGAAGTCTTTTCGGTTGAAGTGTAGATTTTGGGGGTTGAAGTGTAGAAAAACGGGGGTGCTTGGGGATGGGGAGCTTGCCCTGGAATCCAATAATTGGGCCGATCCAGCTCGCCCGATTCCTTCTGTCTGTTGGCTATGCTTCCAACCGGCCCTGCCATTCTCAACTGTGTGCGCTTCATGCTTGCTCTTCATCCCAGATTGTAGCGCGCAAAGTATATGCGGCGTTAAGGCTGGCAGCAGCAAAGGAAAAGTCCAGGATCAGCGGCTACTCTTACATGATCCAACTATTTCGGCAGGGGGAAACCCTTCATGCAGACCACCGTCCGGTCTGCTTCCTCGGGTTTCGCGTGGGTGAAGCCGAGGTTGGCTGTACAAAGAACATCTCCTTTCAAAACTAGACTAGTGTTGTTGTCGAGCGGCGCGTTCTGCTTACTCGCTATCAGGATGCGCTGTGAACCGTCGGGCGAAAGGACCCAGATCTGGTTAAGCAAGATTTCGGACACGTAGATATTGCCTTTGCCATCCAACTCGACTCCATCGAATGCAGAGAAACCGTAGGGCAGCGGCAAAGGTTCACCAGCCGTTCCATCCGCCTTAATAGGGATCCTGAGTACCATCGGGTCGCCGTCGGTAACGGCATAAATGTTCTTTTGTTGCTTATCGAGGACGAGATCATTGACGCCCAGGGGGGATCCCGAATAAGGCTTGGGAGACCAATTGAGCAGAGGATGGGCCGACCACAGATCCACCTTTTTCCCGTCTGGAGAGATCTTCCAGATTCCGGAGTACGTGAGGTCCGTCATATACACGTTGCCGCTCGAGTCGATGGCGACGTCATCCGGATAGCAGAACGGCCAACCCTCCGCTTTGGTTGCTAGCGGCGTTACCTTTCGAGTCTGAGCATCGATCTTATACACGCCCGACGTGGTCACCGTCGCGTCGCGGCAAGCGGGGTGGAACGGATCGCCCAGGTCCTTCCTGAAGTCACGTTTCGAGTGGCCCGTGTAGGCGACGTAGATGTTGCCAGACTGATCCAAATCAAGTCCGATCAGGTCTCCATTTCCGCTTTCTTCCTGCGACGGCACCCATGCGATGTGAACGTAGCTGCCGTCATCCTTGAGCATTACGACTTCGCCGATATGCATCAAGGTCGCGTAGAGGTTGCCATGCGAATCGACTCCAAGACCCTCAGGCGTGTCGGGGAGTTTGGCCATGACCCATGCTTTGAACTGCGCCCTAGCGGGCGGAGAAGCAGCCGTGAAAAACAACGCGCAAGCGATCAACCTGAAGAGAATCCTCAGACGTTCATTTTTTCGCGGACTCGATTGGACCATGTTTGTTACTCCTCTAAATCATCGCCGACGGAAGACACTGCTACATTATCGCCCAAGGGACGAAGTTCCCACTTCAATGGGCAGGCCGTAATATGGGAATTGAATTATCTCCGAATACGTCGTCGCTCGGCCAGAACTTCGGACTGCCCTGCGAAATCGGTGAAGATGTGGCCACAATGTAAAGACTGACTTCCCTATTCGGCCCGGTGTAGGGGACTGTGCGAAGGCGTTACGGCGCGGTCCAACTCATGGAGACAATTTCCTGTGTACCCGCGTCTTTGAGCACCAGGGGCGAATCGTCCGCCGTGAGGCCAAGCCAGAATCCGTAAAGGCCCGTCATCTGAATTTTCCTTAAGTCCGAAACTTGCTCGGCTTTTCCGCTTGGGATGGCCACACGGACCACTCCCGAGTCCCCGAAAAGACGGGCGAGATAAACATAGTGGCCGTCGTGAGACCAACAGGGGTAGCCGACAAGCCCCTTGACCAGCATCGACCACTTTTGAGTTTTGAAGTCGAAGAGCGTGAGGCCGCTCGAGTCTGAGTGCAAGGCCACCAGATATCGCCCATCCGGCGACCAGCGTGGAGAGAACAGCCCATCGGAATCGGGGAGCGTTGCGATCTGGCGCGTCTTCATGTCCAGGATGTGAATGGCGGTTGAACCTGCATTCGCCACTCCGCCAAAGGCCAGGCGGTCGCCCTCGGGGGACCATGAGGGATCGGCCTGATTGCCGCTTTGGTCGGGCATCAAATCCCGCGGCGAGCCGCCGTCGGCCGGGACATCGTAAACGCGGGCCGGTTTGCCCTGTTCCAAACCATAAAACACAATTTCCTTTCCGTCCGGGGACCACCTCGGTAGCACGGCGTAAACTGGCAAAGAACTGAGCTGGAGTTTATCGCTGCCATCCGCCTTGCTCCGCCACAGTATCCCTTCGGGAAAAGAAACATATGCGACCCATATCCCGTCTTTCGAGTAAGAAACGTCCTGCGCCGAAATGCCACTCAGAAATGGCTCGAAGGCTTTCGACTTGACGTCGTAGCGTTCAAGCTGGCCGCGCCTAAAGCCGGCAACGGCGAAAAGCGTCTTGCCATCATTGCCCGGCAGAGGGTTACTGTAAGAAGCCGTTCCAGCCGTCAATTGCACCGGCTGCCGGTTGACCTTGTGGACAAAGCTGCCGGCTTCCCTCGCCGCCCAAATCTGGCCTTGCGATTCGAATACGAAATACTTGCCGTCGGGCATCCAGGACCCGCAGCATTCGCCCGTCCCCTCATGCCAGCCGGGAAACATTTCGTGGAGGTTCTTGCCATCCGCCGAAAGTTCCCAGAGATGAGAGATTTGAGTCTTGGGATCATTAATGTTCAGGGCAATTTCCTGCCCGCCAGGTGACCATGCGGGCGGGGTTGCATCGATCGCCCCACCCGCTAGCGGACCCGGCATATCGGTCAGCTTTTGGGACTCGGCGCCCTCGGCGTTTGCAATGTAGAGCGAGTTACCGTTTGTGAAGACGAATTTCTTGCCGTCGGGAGACCACGCGCCACTATCGCCCTGGATATCCGCCAGCCGAATGGGCGACCCCCCCAGCGTCGGCACGGCCCAGAGGGGAACGGGAGCGCCGCTCAGGCCCTTCCTTTCTCCGGCCAGCAGTTTGGACCCGTCCGGTGAGACGTTCGCGATCCAATACGACCCGCCCTGAAGCGCGGCGGGGGCAGGGATTGGGGCTATGTTCCCTCCATTCACCGACATCTGCGCAGGGCCAATGTTCCTGTCGTATAAATACAGGCGCGCGCCATCCGTTCCGATCAGGCCCTTGTTGACAGCGTCATTGGTGAGCTGCGTGAAGCCGGAAACCGTAGGGGGAGGAAGGTTCGGCCTCAGCCAGTAAACCAGGGCCGCGGCGATCGCTACCGCCGTCGCAAGCCCCGCCACGAGGGTTTTTTTATGCCGATGGACAAGTGCCGCGACCACTTGCGAGTCTGAGCTATCGCGAGCGGAAACGCTCGTTATCTGCCCTGAAGACGTCCCGAGTAGAGGCTGGGGCGATTGATGTAGTGCCTCCACGCCGGTATTGACCGCTGCCGAACGGCCGGATCCTGTGTCGCGTTTCAGACGCTTCAAATCCCCGCGAAGCTCGGAGGCGACCTGGTAACGCAAATCCCGGTCCTTCTCCAAAAGCTTGTTGATGATCTCTTCCAGCTTGGCAGGCATCTCCGGATTCAAGCGCAACGCCGGCGCCGGAGATTCATGCAGGATCGCGCCAAATATGGCCGCCGAGGTGTTTCCATGAAAAGGAATTCGTCCCGTCGCCATTTCGTAGATCACGACGCCGAGGCTGAACAAGTCGGTCCGGGGGTCAAGATTCTCGCCCCGCGCCTGCTCCGGAGACATGTAGGCTACCGTCCCCATCGCCACGCCCGGACTGGTGAGGTGATCGGCGGCGCCCATCGTCGGCCCGGCGGTTGCGGCCATGTCGGCCGAAGGCCCGCCAGCGCCCGACGCCAAAGGCTGCGTCAATTTCGCCAAACCAAAATCCAGAATCTTGGGCGTTCCGCGCGCCGTGATAAAAATATTCGCCGGCTTGATGTCGCGGTGGACGATCCCTTTCGAGTGCGCCGCATCGAGAGCATCGGCAATCTGAATGGCCAAATCAAGCAATTCGTCAGTTCGTAGGGGCGAACGGCGTTCACCCTCTTCTCCAGGGCGCGCGTCTCGCGACTCTCCGTCCAGGCGGTGCTTGAGCGTCTGCCCTTCCAGCAACTCCATGGCGATGAACGGCCGGCCCTCGTCCTCGTCAATGTCGTGAATTGTGCAGATGTTGGGATGATTCAGGGCGGAAGCGGCTTGCGCTTCACGCTGGAATCGCTCGAGAGCGGTGTGGTCCTTGGGGAGTCCATCCGGCAGGAACTTGAGCGCGACAAAGCGGTGGAGCTTTGTGTCCTCGGCCTTGTAGACTACCCCCATTCCGCCGCCGCCGAGCTTCTCCACGATGCGGTAATGCTTAAACGTTTTTCCAATCATGATTTGGGGGAACTGATGAGTGACTAGATATTTTAGCACGACCCGGCGAGCATTGAGTTGGCAAATCGGAGGCTCTCGACAGCACCCGCCCTTCACCGGTTGGACGAGCCGGGAATCTATCGTTGCCAACTCGGAAAGAATCCGAGTGCTCATGTTGACAGGGAGTCGCCAAACCTTAAAATAGGGCGCCTTCACTCCACTCCCTCGTAAACCATGACATTGGAAGAAGGCCGGGTGGCGCCGCCATCGGTTCATGATGTCTGCGAGCGCGGGGCAATACCTGTTTTGAGCGAAGGTTCTTAGTGTGTACTGCTCTCACCGGTGCTCGAATGAATTCGTCGGCGGGGGAAAAGGAGTTTAGAGTCGCAGATATCCCGACCAAAAGCGCCGGGATATCTCCACCGCCCGGCCGAGACGGTACCTGGCGCCGTTTTTCTTCAACAAAAGAGAATTTACCCGCTATAATTCGCCGCCACCCGAGCGACTTTCCCGTTTGCACCGATCTCCATAAACTCGGCCGTCCTGGTGCCTCTCTGGTTTTTGTAGCAGATGACGATGCTGGAGAGGCCATGCATCACATCCAGCAATTCAAAGCGCAGGTTGGGATACAGTTCCAATCCGCGCGCGAAGTAAGCGCGCAACGCGGCCTTCCCTTTCACCATTCCGGAAGGATCATCCAGGATTTTGGCTGCCGCCGGGGAAACCAGCACAACCTCCGTGTCATAGTGAGACAAGATGCTGTCCAAGTCGTGCGAGTTCCACGACTCGATCCATTGGCGCGCAAACTTTTCCGCTTCGGACGCTGTAACCATGCCCGTCATCATACAGAGTCGGCGAAGGGTTTTCCAGAACGGTGGGGGGGAAACGGTGTCAGGCCGATGGTGCAATCATCGGTTCAGGATTTTTGTGAGCGAGGGGCAACACTTGTTTTGAGCGAAGGTTTTAGCTACGTATCGCTCCCCGCAGTGCTCGAATGAATTGGCCGATGTGGGAAACAGAGTTCAGAGCCCCAGACATCCCGTCCAAGAGTGTCGGGATGTCTGCGCCGCCCGGCCTGAAACCAGATAATCCAGGAACGACAGGCAGTCTGGACTTGCACCATGATGGGTGGTATAGTGTTTTTTCTCATTGCACAGTCTGTGTCCTGTTCGCCGGAAGATCTCGCAGCCAGGGTTACATAGTTATTCGTATTTCTCATTCAGGAATTCTTGAATGTTAAGGGATACGCCAGGCTCTCCACGTCGACTCTCGTACACGGTCACGCTCGGCGTTGCCGCCATAGTACTGCTGGGCATGGTCGGCGTGTCGTATCACGAGTGGAGGCAATATAGCCGCGCCAACGCTGATGCCGCCCGGACCAGGGAAATCCATGACTCTGTCGACGCGCTTCTCTTTAGCCTGATTGACGCCGAAACCGGTCAACGCGGATTCCTCCTCACCGGCGAGGACCGTTACCTCGAACCCTACAATCGAGCCATCCAGGAAATCCCCGGCGAGCTTGCCCACCTGAAGGGCTTGCTCGCTACGCGCCCCGACGAGTCGGAAAATGTGGCGCGGCTGGAAAGCCTCGTCGACCAGAAGCTGACCGAACTTCGCCAGACAATTGACCTGCGCCGCACCAACGGCGTTCAACAAGCTTTATCGCTGGTTTTAAGCAGCCACGATAAGCGCGTTATGGACGAAATTCGGGCCCTGGGCAGTGAGATCCATGGCCGCGAGAGCTCCACCGAGGGCCAGGCTTCTGCCGGGGAAAAGGCGGCCGCGGGTGCAACCTTGCTGGCGACCATTGCGGGCTCCCTGGTGCTTTTTTTCCTGTTCGCTTTCAGACTGGACCCATTTGCAAGTCCTCAGCCCCAGGCGTGGCGGCGATCATGGCCCTTAAGGTATGGGGCGGCGGTCTTGGCGGTGGTTGCCATCACCCTGCTCCGGGCGGCTCTAACTCCGCTCATCGGACGCACGAATCTTCCCTTCACTCTGTTCTTCTGCGCCGTCGCCTTTGCGGCATGGTTCGGCGGATTTCGGCCCGCCGTGCTATCCATTGCCCTCTCCCTGCTGGCGGGCAGTTACTTTTTCGCCGAACCGGCGGGATCGTTTCGGGTCAACGGCCGGGACGATCAGGTCGCCATGTTGATGATCATCGTGGTGGGCTTCGGGATGGCCCTGTTGAGCCGCGCCCAGCGGAGCGCGGTAGACCACGCCATGAGCGCGGAGAATTCCGAGCGCAATCTGCGCCAACGTTTCGAAACCACGCTTGCCAGTATCGGCGATGCGGTGATCGTCACGGATGCGGCAGGGCGGGTCACCTTCGCCAATAAAATCGCCCTGTCGCTAATGCGTCGGACAGAATCTGAAATCGCCGGCAAGTCACTCGACGAAGCATTTCGGATCATCAATGAACTCACTCGAGTACCGGTGGAGAGTCCTGCGGCCAGGGTGCTCCGTGAGGGGGGTATCGTTGGCCTGGCAAATCACACCGTTCTCATCGCCAGTGACGGGACGGAGGTCCCAATTGACGACAGCGCTGCGCCCATCCGCGCCGCGGATGGTTCCGTTCAAGGGACGGTGATGGTGTTCCGGGATGTGACGGCAAGAAGGCGCGCCGAAGCGACCAGTCGTCTTCTGGCGTCGATCGTCGAGTCTTCGGATGATGCGATCACGAGCGTAGACCTGAACGGTGTAGTGACGAGCTGGAACAAGGGAGCTGAGCGGACGTTCGGTTATCTGGCAGGGGAAATGATTGGCCGGCCCATATCGTCCCTCGCCGCTCCCGAGACCGCTGATGATTTTCCCCGCATTCTTGAGGAAATCAAAAAAGGCGAGCGCACCGAATATTATGAAACCGTCCGGCGGACCAAGCGAGGCGAGTTGATTAACGTGTTGGTCACGGCCTCGCCGGTTCGAGACGCTACGGAGCGGATTGTTGGCGTTTCCAGGATCACCCGCGACATTACTGAGCGGGTGCGCGCGGCGGAGCGGGTGGCGCAATTGAACGCCGATTTACAGAACACGGTTCAAAGCCTGGCGCTTGCCAACAGGGACCTCGAGCGCTTCGCCTTCGTGGCCAGTCACGACTTGCAGGAACCCTTGCGGATGATCACGGCCTACGCACAGCTCCTGGTCAAGAACTATCCCGCGCAGGGCGATCAGGAGGCGACCACTTTCGTCGGCAACATCGTTGATGGCACCAGGCGCATGCGCGAGTTGCTCGGAGACCTGCTGGCTTATTCAGAAATCGGGGCGCGTCTCGAAGATCCACCGGAGGCGGTGGACTTGAACCAGGTGATGGAAAGCGTCCGACAAAACCTCAAGGCGTCCATCGACGAAAACCGGGCGCTTGTGATCTCCGACCGTTTGCCGACCGTAAGGGGCCACCAAAGTCACTTCATCCAATTGTTCCAGAACCTGATCGGCAACGCCCTAAAATACAAGGGAGACGACCCACCGCGCATTCAGGTCACCGTACAGGAGGCAGACAGCCACCTGCGCTTTGCCGTGTCCGACAACGGCATAGGCATCGCCCCTGAAGACCGTGAAAAGATTTTCGAGGTGTTTCGGAGGCTGCACGGGAAGGACGTGGCGGGCACCGGGATTGGTCTGGCGATTTGCCAGCGCGTGGTTGAACGGTACGCCGGCCGTATCTGGGTCGAGTCGCAGGTTGGGCAGGGATCAATGTTCGTTTTCACCTTGCCCAAGACCCTCCCGCTCGCGGCGCAGGCAAGTCAAGGGGTCGAGCGGCTTGCACGCCTGAGGGTTCAGGGCCAGCCGGGTCAAAACTGAGGTGTCGATGCCAAGGGACCGGGAAGTACCGGGCAAAGAGGTGAAACCGGTGGCGCGCATCCTGCTCATCGATGACAACACGGCGGACGTTTTGCTGCTCGAGAAGGCCTTACAGGCCCACGATATCTCGTACGAGTTAATTCGTTACCTGGACGGGGAAAATGCCATGCGCGCCCTTGCTCAGGGGCATACTGCCGTACCGGATGTGATTCTGGTGGATCTGAATCTGCCCCGACGCGACGGTTTTGACGTGCTGAGTGCCGTCCGAAAGACACCCAGGCTGGCAGGTGTTCCGGTGGGCGTGCTCACCTCGTCCAACGCTGCGAAGGACCGCAATCGGGCTGCTCTGATCGGAGTCGAGAAATATATTTGCAAGCCTCCCACTCTTGACGAATTTATTAACGAAGTCGGCAGAGGTGTTCAGGAGCTTCTATTGATGAGTGCTCCGGGAGATGCCTCGGCTGAGAATAGCAGGCTTAGTTAACCAGCGTATTTCGCTCGACGTTCTTGCGAGCGCCGCAGCGGCTCATACTGGTTTGAGTTGGTAGCGCGGACCGCTCGCCGCGGCGCGTCCGGGTTTCTTGCGTCCCGAACCTGGCCGCGGTGAGGTATTCCAGCTCCATGATGGAGTTGGTCGGCACTCGGAAAAATACATTCGCATGTGGCCGAATCGGAAATGTGGAATAACTTAACTCCAAGGGGAGGCGAAAATGCAGCAGCCCACGACCAGGGTCAATCCTTCGAAAGAGACCATCAAGATTGGCCCGCTAGGAATCCGGTTCCTCCTCACTGGCGATGATTCCAACGGCAGCGTGTCCGTGTTCGAGGTTCTCGTCCCTGCCGGGAACAAGCTGGCGGCGCCGGCGCACAAGAACGATGCTTACGAGGAGGTCCTCTACGGTATCGAGGGCGTCCTTACCTGGACAGTGGATGGCAAGCCCATCGATGTCGGTCCGGGGCAGGCGCTGTGCATCCCCCGAGGCGCGGTGCATCGCTTCGATAACCTCGGCAGCGAGGATGTGAAACAACTCGCCGTGATAAGTCCTGCGATAATGGATCCCGCGTACTTCCGCGAAGCTGCCGAAGTGATCGCCGCCGCCGCCGGCGGCCCGCCCGACCGCGCGAAGATGACGGAGGTGTTCCAGCGTCACGGCATGACGGTGGCTGCGCCCCCGCCTGCCAAGTAGTCGGCGGAATATGCTTGAAGCTCTGGTCAAAAAGCACGCGAAAGATGCTGGGTTCGACCTGGTTGGCATTGCCCCGGTGGATGCCCATGAGGGCCTGAAATTCTCCCGGCAGTGGGTTGAACGCGGGTTCGGGGGAGAAATGCGCTTTCTCGATAACCCCAAACGCGACGATCCGCGACGCGTCCTGCCCTCGGCGCAGTCCGTAATCTGCGTTGGATTGATTTACAACGCCGACCTGCCGTATTCCGCCGAAGTCGCGGACGAAAATGGAAACTCGAAAATGAAAACTCGCTCATCCCAAGCGGTCACTATTGACGATTTGGGGAGATCGGACAAAGAAAGACGGACAAGAAACGGGTTTCCAGTTTCTAATTTCCAGTTTCCAGTTTCCAATCCGAACTCGGGTCCGAGGGGCTGGATTTCGCGCTACGCCTGGGGAACGGATTATCACAAGATCATGCGTTCGAAGCTCGAGAAGCTTCGACGAGCTATCGAGGCCATGGCGCCCGGAGTTGATACGTGGGTCTACGTGGACACGGGGCCGGTGGTGGAGCGCGCTTTTGCCCGCCTCTCCGGAATTGGATGGGCGGGGAAGAATACCTGCCTGATCAACGAATCGAAAGGCTCATGGTTTTTTCTAGGCGTGATGCTCACCAGCCTGGCGCTTGAGCCCGATATGCCGGCTCCCGACCGCTGCGGCACGTGTACCACATGCATAGAAGCCTGCCCAACTGGCGAGTTGGTTGAACCTTATGTGATGGACGCGTCGCGCTGCATCGCTTACTTGAACATCGAACTCAAGGGATCGATCCCGGAAGAATTTCGACCCGCGATAGGCGCCAACGTAGTGGGGTGTGATATCTGCCAGGACGTGTGTCCGTGGAATGGGATAGGAAGGAGCCAGGAGTCTGTAGTCAGTAGTCAGAATGAAGAAGGTGGACGGAGGGTAGCTACAACCTTACAAACGGAATTCCAACCGTTGCGAGTGGCTTCTGGCCATCAGGTAATGGACTCCGGACTCCGGACGCCGGACCACGGACAACAGACTTTCTCCCTTTTCAACCCTCCGCTCGAATCTCTCGCCTCACTCAGCGAAGAAGACTTTCGGAGGATATTCCAGAAATCTCCGATTAAAAGGGTAAAATACCGCGGGTGGCTGCGAAATCTTTGTGTGGCGATGGGGAATTCGGGCGATTCGAAGTTCCTACGGCGCTTGAAGTATTTTCGCCAGCACGCCGATCCCGTTGTTCGCGAGCATGCGGAATGGGCCATTGCGCGAATTCTAAAATCAAACCCTTGGACGGCGGAATTCCAACCTCCTCAGGTTCATTCCCCCTCATGATCGAAGATCCCATTACCGTTCTGCGTTTCCAGATTTGGCCGCGATGGCTGGCCGGGCCGCTGGTATGGTTATTTGCAGTCGGTTTGCTGGCGACCGTTAATTTGACAGCGAGGCCACAGGATTACCGCGTTGCAGGCAGTGTCCGTGACCAGTCTGGCGCGGCTATTGCCGGCGCCAAAGTGACTTTGCGTGCCGGCACATTTACTGCGACGCAAGCCACGGATAACCAGGGACGTTTCGAGTTCGCGAATTTACCTGCCGCATCCGGCGCCGTTGTCGTCGAGGCGCAGGGATTTTCACGGGTGGAGAAAAACTGGTCCACTCCGGCCGGGTCAGCCGGGAACATTGAGATTGTGCTCTCGCCCGCGGGCTTGTCCGAGCGTGTGACCGTGACCGCCACTCGCACCCCTGTCCAATTGGGCGATACGCCTGAAAGCGAGGTGGTTCTCTCCCACGAAGACCTCGCCTCCACTTCGGCTTTGACACTTGATGACACGTTGCGCCAGGTTCCGGGCTTCAGTCTTTTTCGCCGATCGGGCAGCAGAACGGCGAATCCCACCTCTCAGGGCGTATCGCTGCGTGGCGTTGGCGCGAGTGGGCCAAGCCGCGCTCTTGTGCTTGAAGATGGCATTCCCATCACCGACCCTTTTGGCGGCTGGGTTTACTGGGACCGCGTGCCTCGCCAATCCATCAGCAGCGTTGAAGTAGCGGAGGGTGGCTCTTCCGATCTCTACGGTTCGGACGCGATGGGCGGAGTGATTAACGTGCGCACGCAGCCTGTGAATGCTTCGCACGCTTCGCTTGAAGCCTCTTACGGCAATGAAAATACCCCGGACATTTCGCTCTCTTCAAGTCTGGCGTTGGGGAAATGGGGACTCGGATTTTCAACCGAAGCTTTCCACACCGACGGTTTCAATCTGGTGCCGGAAAGCATTCGCGGCCCCATCGATTCGCGGGCCGGCCTCGACTATCGCTCTATCGATGCTACGCTCGAGCGGCAAATCAGCGAGCGGGCCCGCGTGTTTCTGCGCGCCAACTATCTGGGCGAACAACGCCAGAACGGAAAAATTGGAGAAGGCAATCACGCGAATATCCGTCAGTTGGCGGCGGGCGCGGACTGGCAAACTGCTGCCGCGGGCTCATTTTCAGTCCGGGCTTATGGCGAGCCGGAATTGCTCGATCAAAATTTTTATGCAGTCGGTGCGGGCCGCGCCACCGAGTCGCTAACCGATGTACAGCGAGTGCCGATCAAGGATATTGGACTCTCCGCACAGTGGTCGCGCACGGCAGGCTCACACCAAACTCTGGTGGCCGGATTCGAGGGCGGAGACGTGCGCGGGTCGAGTGATGAGTACAAGTTTACCGGAGGGAGCTTGATCGCAAGCTCCGTAGTCGGAGCAGGGGGGCGACAGCGGACTTACGCGGTGTTCGGCGAGGACATCTTTCGCTTTGGATCGAATTGGATCGTCACCGCGGGCGCGCGATTTGACCACTGGTCGAATTACGATGCCCTCTCCGCCACGCAGTCATTGGTGAAGCCAATCCCAGCCGTCGTTACAGTGTTCCCGGACCGAACCGAGCAGGCGTTCAGCCCTCGCCTTTCCGTTTTGCGGCGGCTACCGCATAACTGGTCGCTGACGGCCTCGGGCTATCGCGCCTTTCGGGCTCCCACCCTGAATGAGCTTTATCGAAGCTTCCGCCTGGGCAGCGTGCTCACGCAGGCCAATAGCATGCTCATTGCCGAGCGTCTGACCGGCGGCGAAGCGGGCGTCAATTGGGTTTCTTCCGCCCAGCGGGTGACGGCGCGCGCGGTCGTTTTTTGGAGCGACATTAACAAGCCCATCGAAAACGTGACATTAAGTATCACGCCCAGCCTGATCACTCGGCAGCGGCAAAATCTGGGGCGAACGCGCTCGCGCGGAGTCAATGTTGGCCTCTCGCAAAATCTCACCCACACGCTGAGCCTGACGGAAGGATACGAATTCACCAACGCCACCGTTCTTAACTATCCCGCCGCAATCTCCCTGGTTGGGCTGCGGATTCCCGAAGTGCCGCGGCATGAAATCACATTCCAGGCGCGCTATACGAATCCAGGCGCGGCCAACCCGCTGGCTCGATTCAATGTGGGAATCCAGGGCCGCGCCGAAAGCGCCGCCTATGATGACGACCAGAACACTCTTCGGCTTAACCCTTATTTCACCGTGGATGCCACCGTGTCGCGAAGGCTGGCCTCGGGAGTCGAAGTATTCCTGGCGGGGGAAAACCTGACCAACCAACGCTATCAGGTGGCGCTCACGCCCGCAGCAAATCTGGGGCCGCCTATATTGGTGCGCGTCGGAGTAAGGCTGCAATTGGGGTCACGATAAAACGATTGCGGCCGTATGGCGAGGCTCGATGGACAGGTCTGTTCTGCTTTGATGCCTTGAAAAAATCAAGCAGTCTCTCGCAAAGTCTCCAAGGCGCTATGAAAAGCTAACTCCAACTAAAATCGAAGCGCAGAATATCACTGACCATGGGCCCGGCGATTTCCTTCACAAATTTCTGATGGTCGGGGTGAACGCGGTAGACCTCGAGAGCCGCTTCGTCGGCAAAGTCCATCGACAGCGCCACGGAGTATCCTTTCTCCGGGCCTTTGATGGTTTTGCCGGCGCGCAAATGTTTTACTCCCGGCAGCACCGTGAGATGCTCGAGCGCAAGGCGGACAAGCTGGTCCTGACTTTCTTCACTCAATTCCGGCTTCATTTGATAGAGAACGAGGTGGCAAATCATTTTGGATGCACTCCGTGGGAGGCGCAGGACGCGCGCAGAATTTTGCATTGAAGAAACAAAAAGCGCGGAGTTGGATTAGAACTCCGCGCTCCTGATTAACAGCGGATCGAAAACTGGGGGAGATGCTCTCTCCCACCACTATTTCGCCGCGAATCGCTTGCCTATTTCTTCCCAGTTGACCACATTCCACCAGGCTGCGATGTAGTCCGGCCGGCGGTTTTGGTATTTGAGGTAATAAGCGTGCTCCCAAACATCCAAGCCCAAGACGGGATGCTTGCCCTCCATCAACGGACTATCCTGGTTGGCCGTTGAATTGATTTCCAGCTTGCCGGAGGAATCCCTCAACAGCCACGCCCATCCGGAGCCGAAACGGCCGGTGGCAGCGGCGGCAAGTTTTTCCTTGAATTGATCGAACCCGCCAAAGGCGCTCTTGATCGCATCGGCCAGAGCACCGCTTGGCTGGCCGCCCGCTTTGGGGCCCATTATTTGCCAGAACATGGAATGGTTGGCGTGGCCGCCGGCGTTATTGCGAACCGCGGTCCGGATGTTTTCGGGAACAGCGGCGCAATTATTAGCCAGCAGTTCTTCCAGGCTCTTCGACGCCAATTGAGGCGCGGATTCAAGTGCTTTGTTCAGGTTCGTTACATAAGCGTTGTGATGTTTGCCGTGATGGATCTCCATCGTCATTTTGTCGATGTGCGGCTCCAAGGCATCGGATGGATACGGCAACGGGGGAAGTGTGAACGGCATAAAGCCTCCTTTAGCAGTATGTGCAGTAGACATGAGACCTCCTTAGTAAATTAAGATTATAAAGATACGACCCGGGATTGCCCGGATTCAAACGGCCCCCGGTAATTAAGGAAAGCAATCCACCGGCAGCCAACAATCAACAGCCCAAACTTTCGGAATCCATAGATTAATCCAGGCCGCCGGCGAAATCAAGGAGAGTGGTTGCCAAAGCCTCCCGCGGAGAGCGGGACGATTCGAGCGGATCAATATTCAGTGGGTGTTTCCTTTTCCGGTTCGACGGGGGGAGATGCGGGCTGGCGGGAAGACGTTACCGGGGCGGACAGAGATGCGACAACGGATTTATCCAGCACGAGGCTTCGCGTGGGAAATGGCATCTCGATTCCCTCTTTTTGAAATCGGGCGAGAATCCGTTTTCGAAGTTCACTTTGCACCGAATACTGGTCCGAGAACTGGCGCACCTGGAGGTTAAGGGAAAAATCGAGCGACGATGCCCCGAAGCCGGGTATCAGGCTCGCACTGGGTTCGGGCTGCGACAGCAAACCTTCCACTCCGTCGCTCGCGGCCTGTTGAGCCACCTCCACAAGAATTTTTTCCACGCGCCTCGGGTCGGTGCCATAGGCCACACTTACTGGCAATGAGTAAGACATCCGTTCGACGGGCATCGAGTAATTGGTGATGACCGCTTTGGCCAGGGTTGCGTTCGGAATGATCACCAGGTTATTGGAGAGCGTGCGCAAGGCGGCGGAGCGCCAGCCAATACGTATCACATAGCCCTCCTGACCTGCGTCCAGCTTAATGTAGTCATTGGGATTCACTGGGCGGTCCGCCAACAAATAGAGTCCTGCAAAAAAATTGCTGAGGGTCTCCTGCAAGGCCAAGGCCACCGCGACGCTGCCCACGCCGAGAGTGGTCCAAACGGCGGTCAGGTGAATTCCCAGATTTTCGAAAATGATGACGGCTGCCAGAAGGGCAAAAATGATCCGAACCATAAAGCTGGCGGGCTGGGTGACGCGGACCAGGGCGGGGTCTCGCAGCCCCCAACGGGTGAGAAACAAATTCACCACTTTGGCCAGGAAATAAAAAGTGACCAAAACGACCAGCCCGAAGATAATCTTGGAGCCGATTTGTTCATACGTCTGAGGTAAGGTGAGCACCTCAAGCGCCGTGTAAACCGCGGTCAGAATGGATAAGGGGATGGCCAGCGATTCCCCTATAGCAAGAAGCAGTTCACCGGGGTTGTTATGAATTCCCTTCGACCACCTGCGGAAAATGCGACTGAGAATGAATCCGAAAGTGAACGCGCCCACTAAAAGGACGAAAAAACAGATGAGATAAAAGATTGCAGGAGATAGGTGAAGGGTTTTCGCCATTTCCTGAAGCATCAGATCCGTCTCCCTCCGCGTATGCGGGCGCTTTCAGAATAGTTTTATCACATGGGTACCCGCAATGGCCACACGGCCCTTTTGTTCCAGGTTGAGCCCTCAAAGCACCAACTTTAGGTGTTCCAGCATCAAATGTAATTGCGAACATTTAGGAACCGGGGAAAAGGGCGGGAAAGGCGATGTCCAATCGAACCCTAACCTATAGAAAATTCATCGCTTTTCCGTGCGCGTGGTAGAATGCCCGCGCCGTTCACTCCCCGGCCCGGCGCGGGGGTGGAATCGCAAGCGAGCGAACATCAAGTTAGAGGATTTGAAATTATGCCAACCAAACAGAAAAAAAACACCGACTTTACCGAATTACCCATCCTGCCCGTACGGGATACGGTCCTTTTTCCGAATGCGATATTACCCTTGACCGTGGGGCGAGAAAGCTCCTTGAAGCTGATCACGGAGTTGAAGGAAGAGGAAAAATTCATCGGCGTGGTGGCGCAACGCGATCCGCGCGTGGACAACCCGATGGCCGTCGACCTATATCAGATCGGGACCGTGGCCTTTATTCACAAAATCATCAAGCTCCCCAGCCAGAGCCTCTTCATTTTCGTGGAAGGGTTGCAACGCATCGCCGTCCAGGAAGTTCTTCAAGTCGACCCCTATATGCGCGCGCGCGTCAAAACGCTTCAGGACTCGGCGGCGGAAAAACTTCCCGATTTCGAAGCCTTGGTTCGCAGTGTGTCCTCACTGTTCCAGCAGGTGGTCCAGCTTTCCCCAACACTTTCGGACGATCTACAGGCCGTAGTGATGAACATTGATGACCCCGGCCGGCTGTCGGATTTTATCGCCGCCAACCTCCCCTCGCTTTCCTCCACCGAGAAGCAGGAATTGCTGGAGAGTTTCGACCTCAAGACGCGCTTGGAACGGTTGAACAAACACCTGGCGCGGGAAGTGGAGGTGCAGCAACTGCGTTCCAAGATTCAATCGGATGTTCAGGATCAGGTCACCCAGACGCAGCGCGAGTACTACTTGCGCGAGCAAATGAAGGCGATCCAGAAGGAATTGGGTGACGTCGACGAGCAGCAGGAAATCGACGAATTGCGGCGCAAGATCGAGGCCTCAGCCATGCCGGAAGAGGCGCGCAAAGAAGCGATGCGCGAGTTGAACCGGCTATCAAAAATGTCGCCCGCGGCGGCCGATTACCATGTGACCCGCACCTACCTCGATTGGCTGGTGGTTCTGCCCTGGAACAAAATCAGCGATTTCAAAGTGGACCTGCACAAAGCCAAGGAAGTTTTGGACGCGGACCATTTCGATCTGGAAAAAATCAAGGAACGCATCCTGGATTATCTGGCGGTGCTGCAACTGAAACCGCAAATGAAGGGCCCCATTATATGTTTCGCGGGGCCGCCCGGAGTGGGCAAAACGTCGCTGGGCAAATCCATTGCCCGGGCGCTGGACCGCAAATTTGTGCGTATGTCACTGGGAGGGATTCACGACGAAGCGGAGATCCGCGGCCACCGGCGGACTTACATTGGCGCCCTGCCGGGACAGATTATTCAGGGCATCCGGCGCGCCGAAACGCGCGACCCCATTTTCATGCTCGATGAGGTGGACAAGATTGGCCGCGACTTCCGCGGTGATCCTTCCTCCGCGCTGCTCGAAGTCCTCGATCCCGAGCAAAATTCACACTTCCGCGATAATTATCTCGACGTGCAGTTTGATCTTTCCCGCGTCCTGTTCATTTGCACCGCCAACGTTTTGGACACCATCCCTCCTCCTTTGCTCGATCGCATGGAAGTGCTGGAATTGCAAGGTTACACCGAGGTCGAGAAAATTGAGATCGCCTTCCGCCATCTCGTGCCCAAGCAGACCGAGGAGCACGGGATCAAAAGCCCTGACCAAATTGAATTCACTCGCGAGGCGATGTCACATTTAATTCGCCATTACACGCGGGAGGCGGGGGTGCGGGGCCTGGAGCGGGAAATCGCCACGCTGTGCCGCAAGCAGGCGCGGAAAATCGCCGAAGGCTCCACGGAAAAGTTGGTGGTCACTCCCCAAAGCGTCGAGACCTTCCTGGGCGTCCAACGTTTTCGGCTGGACGCCGAAATTGTGGAACGTACCCGTCAGCCTGGAGTCGCTGTCGGGCTCGCCTGGACGCCCACCGGCGGCGATGTTCTCTTTGTGGAAGCGAATGTAATGAAGGGCGGAAAAAACTTCACCATGACGGGCCACGTGGGTCAGGTGATGCAGGAGTCCATGCAGGCGGCCATGGCCTGGGTGAGAACTCACGCGTTGAATTACGGCATCGATCCCGACTTTTTCCAAAATTCCGATGTCCATATCCACGTTCCCGCCGGCGCCATTCCCAAGGATGGTCCCTCCGCCGGCGTCACCATGGTCACCACGCTCGTCTCGGCGCTGACCCGCAGGCCGGTTCGCGAGCGGCTGGCGATGACCGGCGAAATAACGCTGAGCGGGCAGGTGCTGCCCATCGGCGGTATCAAAGAGAAAGTCCTGGCGGCCAAGCGGGCGGGAGTCCGCGAGGTCCTTTTGCCTGCTGACAACGAGGCCAACGTGCGCGAGGATTTGACGGCGGAAATGCTGGAGGGCGTCGAGCTTCATTACGTGAAAACGATTCAAGAGCTCGTGGAAAGAGCGCTCGAGAGAGACCCCGTGCCCATTGAGAGTGTCAAACCAGTCCCTTCGTTGGTCCCGGCAACTGTGGGGCAGCCTAACTAAGCCGGTGGGAGAATCGCCGTCTGCTCAAGGGGAACTTCGGTAGTTTCCGGGTTTGCATCCCTGGGAGCGCGTGTGCCTCGCCCGCTTTTTCGTTATCAATTAAGTTGCGGCGAGCCCTAATGCAATGCGTGGGACCGCGGCCCGCGCGTTAGGACACTATCGGAACTTCGGTTCTGACTTGAGCCCCGGGCGGCACGTGGGGTTCCCGCTTGAATTCTCAAGCTGAACCGAATAAATTCTTCCCCAGCGAGTGACAAGCTTACGTGGTTTCCTTGAATCCGCGCGGGCCGAGCTCCCGGCGCCTGCTCTGGTCCGGTGGGCTTCAATTTTCTTTAGCCTGTCCGTCCTCACGCTTCTTGTTTCCCTTTTCGTCGCACAACTATTTCTCGGACTTGCCGGCTTTGCCTGCACCCTCCACGTAGTTCGCACCAGGAGCTTGCCCGAATTCCCTCAAGTTAAATTACCCCTGGCTCTTTTTTGCCTCTTTTCCGTCATTTCGGTTTTTTGGGCGGAGAATCCGGCGGTGGGGGGATTCGTGGTGCGAAAGCTCGTCCTCTTCAGCATTCTCCTGATGGCCGTCAATTTGGTGATCAGTGCCAGGCACCTGAAATTTCTTTATCAGGGTTTGTTTGTGGAGTCTGGCGTTGTGGGCGCATTGGCTGCCTTTCAATTCGTGATGCAATACCACGCCGCAGAGAGACTGCATCCGGGCCAGATTTATATTTATATGAGGGGGGACCGAATCCATGGATTGATGGGTCACTGGATGAATTTTGGCGGGCAGCAAATGCTGGTCTCTCTGGCGCTTTTTGCCTTTCTGCTCCTCGACCGGCATATGACCACAGGTTTAAGTCCGGTACGCGGGATTACAGTCCCGCGCGATGCTGCTTCCGAGAGTGGCCGTCAATTCACTCGCGGCAAGATTTGGTGGTGGCTGATCCTGGTCATGATCGCGACTTCGGTGGTGCTTAATTTTTCTCGTGGGATTTGGCTGGGTTCATTCATCGCTTGTATTTACCTGGTCGGACGGTGGCGGGCGCGCTGGCTCTGGGTTCTGCCGGTTCTTTTAATGGTTGGTTATTGGATCTCCCCGGATCTTATTCGCAGGAGAATTGATTCCGTAAAGCACCCCTCCACCGATCCGTCTCTTGCCATCCGTTTCGAGATGTGGCAGGTGGGCTTGCGCATGATTCAAAGTCATCCGTTGGTCGGCGTTGGTCCCAATAATATCCCGGAGACCTACACGCTCTACCTGCCGCCAGGGAAGAGTCCAATCGTCGGCTATCGGGAACATCTTCATGATGATTATCTTCAATTGGCGGCAGAGCGGGGCTTGCCCTGTTTGGCTGCCTGGTTATGGTTGATCGTCGCGTTCGCGCACCAAGCCCTGCGAATTCGCCGCAAGCTCATGCGGGACCCATCAACAGTTGATTCAGTCTGGGTCGCTGAAGCAGCCTTTTCATGCGTGCTGGCGTTTGCTACCGAGGGAATCTTCGAATTTAACTTTGGCACCTCACCCGTGTTAATGGTATTCCTCTTTATTGTGACCACTCCTTTCGTGGTGGAACGCGCCAGTGAAAGGTTAAAGGGCAGCTCTCAAGAGGAAAAATCATAAGAACACTTTCGTCACATGGGTTGGATTAAAACCCGCGACCCGGACCTGTTTTCGTGAATCCATGGCTTCCAAGCGAGAGATCTTTCGCAGATCGATTCTAGTTAGTTGCTTCTCCCTGCTCGGCGGATTGACGGGGGTCGTGATTGAGATGAGTATTGCCGCCAGGTTGGGATTGTCCAAAGGCTCGGACACTTTTTATGTTGCCTACACGGTTCCATACGTCATTACCAATTTGCTAGCCGCCACCAGCCAGTTTTCCCTGGTCCCGTTCTTCGGGGCCCTCGAAGCGCGCCAATCACCTGAGGACCTTTGGAAAGGGTTCAGCTATGTGCTCAATATGTTTATTCTCGGGCTGGGGGGAATTGCCCTGGTCGGCATCGTGGCGGCGCCATGGGTGATCCGGGGCATCGCCCCTGGGTTTACTCCGCAGCAAACTATGTTAGCTGCGCAACTGACCCGGTGGCTCTTTCCCATCATTTTGCCGGCGGGTGTGGCGGAGGTATTCCGGTCGTTCCTTTACAGCCAACGCCGATTCGCACTCTCATCGGCTGCTGGTTTTTTTTGTAACATGGTGGTGATTGCCAGTGTGATCGGCACTTTCCATCGGATGAACTATTACAGCGTTGTGATGGGCTACCTCGTGGGTTACTGCGTTTCATTTACTATCACCGGAACGCAAATCATGATTTCATTTCCGGCGCGTTATACCTTTGAATTGCGGGGGAGCGGACCCGCCTTCCGCAACCTGCACGGAGCGGGCAGAGCTCAATTGGGCGGCGCTCTCGCATGGCAGGGGACCGTAATCGTGGAGCGTATTATTGCCTCCTTCCTCCCTGCTGGGACGCTGACCGCATTGGGCTATGGATTGAAAATCATGTCCGCACTTTCAGATTTACTCGCGGGGAATGTGGCCACCGTCTCGTTTCCGGCTTTGTCAAGGGCGGTTGCTCACAAGGCCCAGGCGATGGAAAGGAAGATATTCCGGGACACTTTGGAAATCTCATTCGTGTTCGTTCTGGCCGCCGTAATTCTCTGCCTGCTTCTTAATCGGAGTATCATCCGGCTGGTTTTCGAGCGGGGAAATTTTACAACCGAATCCACCCAACTACTGGCGACGGTGTTTTTCTATTACAGTCTTGCTCTTTTACCCTTCGCATTCACGCGCGTTCTTACTTTCTGCCTTTTCGCGCGTCTTGAGAGCAAAACCTATCTTCGTTTTGCCGCTTTTCTATACGGACTTACTATTATTTTTGATTTGATCTATGTCGGCGGAATGGGATGGGGAGCCAGAGGCATCCCGATGGGTCTTCTGACCGCATGCCTTATCACGTCAGGGTTGGCCTATCGGAGGAATATCGCGGACCTGAGAATTATTTTCGACCGGTCCATGGGTTGGTTCGCGGCCAAAAATTTATTGGGCGGCTCCATCGCCGCACTGGCCATCGTGGGTCTGCGCCTCTACATCCCCTATCCGCTAACTGCGGGCGCAAATTTCCTGTATCTCTGCGAAATCTGCGGCGCGGGGACCCTGGTTTTTTTCGCAGTCCTCGCTGCTACCCGAGCCGTTCCTTTGGCAGAAATCGTGGCGGAGTTCAGGTCCACTGAGGATTGACAGCCTGCCCCCCGCCTCGGGCGCAGTTTATGATCGTGGTACGATGAAAAGGAAGCGGAAGCCCCCTTTCCATGCCACCGAAAGAAAAGCTGGGGACCTCCTGTCTTCCGACTTCTGATTCCCGTCAAGACACCCATGTCCTCCAAGCGACAGTTGTTCCGCAGTTCGATGATTGTAGGCGTATTTTCCCTGCTCGGGGGCGCTGCGGGCATCCTGGTGGAAACGAGCATTGCCGCCCGGTTGGGGCTTTCGGGCAGGTCAGACACTTTTTACGTTGCCTTCACCATACCTTACATTATTACCAACCTCCTTTACGCGACGGGCCAGTTTTCCCTGGTGCCGTTTTTCGGAACACTTGATGCCCGCCATTCAAAAGAAGATATGTGGCGGGGCTTCAGTTATGCCGTGAGCGTCATTTTTGTTATTTTGGGCGCGATCGTCTTGCTGGGCGTTGCCACGGCGTCGTGGGTGATCCGAGGGATCGCGCCAGGACTGAATGAAGCCCAGACTCTGGTGGCGGCACAACTCGCGCGTTGGCTGTTCCTTGTGATTGTTCCTGCCGGCGTTGCAGAAGTATTTCGATCATTTCTTTTAAGCCAAGGCCATTTCGCCCTTCCTTCGGCCGCAGGCCTTATTCGCAACGCCATCGTGATTGCAGTAGTCATCGGAGCGTTCAGCCGCCTGGGTTATTACAGCATCGTGATTGGATACCTGGCGGGATATTCGCTTCTCTTTGTCATTCTGGGCGGGCAGATTCTAGTTTCGTTTCCGGTGCATTACTCTTTTGCCCTGCGCGGCGGCGGGGAAGCGTTTCAAAATCTTCGAGGGGCCGGCGCCGCACAATTAGGGGGAGCGTTTTCCTGGCAGGTTGTGGTGATTGTTGAGCGCATCATCGCCTCTTTTCTGCCCGAAGGCACCTTGACCGCCCTGAATTACGGTCTGAAAATCATCTCCACACTGGCGGAAGTTCTCGCCGGAAGCGTGGGGACCGTCGCCTTGCCCGCGCTTAGCCGAGCCGTTGCCCGGCAGGCTCAACCGGAGGAGCGAAAAATATTTCAGGACGCCATAGAAATTTCAATCGCGATCGTGGTTCCAGTCACCGTCTTTTGTTTGCTGCTCAGCCGCAACATTATTCGTTTGGTTTTTGAGCGGGGAAACTTTACGCCGGAATCGACTGCCCTGCTGGCCATGGTGTTTTTCTATTACAGCCTCAGCCTTATCCCCTATTCGTTTACCCGCGTTTTGGTCTTCTATTTCTTTGCGCGCCACGAAGGCGCCGTATTTTATCGCTTTGCCAACCTCCTCTTCGGGCTCACCCTGGCGTTTGATTTGATCTACGTGGGCGGGCTGGGCATGGGAGCCAAAGGCATTCCCATGGGCCTTTTGACCGCTTCCGTTTTGACTATCGGCCTCACTTATCAACGCAATCTCGCCGACCTCAGGAAAGTATTCGACAGATCGCTGGTTTGGTACACCTTCAAAAACCTTTTGGCGGGTTTGCTGGCGGCGGCAGTGATTGTAGAAATTCGCACTTTCCTCAGCCTGCCGGAAACCCGCGCGGCAAACCTAATTTACCTCTGTGTTCTTTGCGGGGCAGGAAGTTTGGTGTTCTTCGCAAGCCTGGCCGCCACCCGCGCCGTGCCAGTGGCGCAAATGATGGCGGAGTTAAGGCGCACGGACGAATAATGAAACGGCTGACCGATAGCGCATTCTGGGAGGAAAATTGGCGAAAGGGTTTTCGCCCTCGCCGGCTTTGGCTCTATCGTGACTTCGATTTCGAAACGATTCGGCTGCTTCACGGCCGGAACGGTCCGAAAGGAGCGAGAGTGCTCGAGGTCGGCGCGGGCGGGTCGCGCGTCTTACCCTATCTCAGAAAAAGATTTGGCTTCGACATTTTTGGAAGTGATTTCTCGATAGGCGGCTGCCTTCTGCTCCGGGCGAACATGGCGTTATCGGGTGTGGATGGCAGCGTGGTCTGCGAAGATTTGTTCCAGTCGTCTCTTCCCTCGGAGTCGTTCGACCTGGTCTTCTCTGCAGGCCTGATCGAACACTTTGATGATCCGCGCGCCGTGATTGCCGAGCATCTGCGCCTCCTCAAACCCGGAGGGCGATTGGTGCTGATCACGCCCAATCTTCAGGGCGTGCACGGAAAAATTGTGAGGGGCCTGGCGCCTCCTTTGTGGAGTTTGCACCGCGTCTTGGGGCCCAAGGATCTGGCAAGTGTTTTGCAGTCCCTCGAAGTCGATCGAATCAGATCGGGCTACCTCGGTTCCTTTCTCATTCATATCGGCCGGGGTCCGGAGTGGACTGGAGTTCGAGGCTGGCCCGGCCTGGTGCAACTCCTGGTTTGCGGATCGGTGAAGGTCATCAATGGCCTGATTTCGCTGTTCTTCCGTCTTTCGCCGTGGCGTCCGCACTCGCGCGCATGGTCGCCGGGCTGCTTTGCGGAAGGATATAAACGGAGCGGGAGTCATTCGGCCTTGGGGAGCGCGCCATCGCGTGAAATCTCGAAATCACGCCAGTGATGCTAGAATAGGCTCCAGTAGAACATTTCGCGTGAGGACTAGACTTCCCATTGAGACCGAAAACACCAGCCAAACTTAACCGTCCTGAAAATACCTGGCTTTCGCGCAATACCAAACTCATCAAAGAAAACCCCCGGCTTTTTCTCCAAAAAGTGGGTACCTGGCTTAGGCCCATGCGCAAAGACTATCGTCGCCGCTGGGGCGGGACCCTTCGCGACTGGCTGCTCCGCTACCAGACCGACATTGTATTTACCGAGGTTTCCTGGATGGGCGTGACGGCGCGCAAGATGGTTCTGGATGCCTGGGTGTATCAGCAAATGATTTATGAGCTTCGTCCCGAAATCATCATTGAGATTGGCAATGCGGAGGGAGGCAGCACAAAATTCCTGGCCAACATGCTTGACCTTGTGGAGGCGGGTGAAGTCATTGCCGTGGACATTGATCATTCGATTTTCCAGGGGCATCACCCGCGCGTGAATCTGGTAACGGGTGACAGCCTGGCGCCCGAAACTTTGGCCCGCGTGGAGGCGTTGGCGCGCGGGCGGCAGGGATTGGTAATTCACGATGGCGACCATAGCCATCCTCACACGCTTAAAGATCTGCGGGCTTATGCCCAATTTGTGCGACTCGGGAGCTACTATATCGTCGAGGATACCATCAGCGATTTATTCCGCGCCGGCGACGGAATCGGCAATGTGAACGGGCCCTTGTGCGCGGTCGAGGAATTTATTCGAGAAGACCCTCGTTTCCAGATCGATCAAAGCCGGGAACAATTCGTATTGACCTTCAACCCTCGAGGCTTCTTGAAACGCATTGCATGACGCGGCTGGCGCCCGGCGGTGAGACACATCGGGAGAGTGCGATGGATTTTGCCACGCTGGGGACAATCGCCACACTCCCGCTAGAAAAAACCTGAGCCTTCATGGGTTCCTATCACGTCCTGGTTGTGACCAACCTCTGGCCCACCGAGAGTAATCCCGGCTACGGGAGTTTCGTGCGGGCGCAAATGGAATCGCTTCGTCCGCTCGGCGTGGAGTTTGACGTCTTATTTTTGAATGGCCGCGAATCCTTGTGGAACTACGTTCGAGGAGTGCCTCAATTGCGCCGCCAACTGCGTTCAAAAACCTACGACTTGGTTCACGCCCACTTCGGATTGTCCGGCTGCGTGGCTCTTTTTCAATCACGCGTTCCCGTGGTGGTCTCGTTTATGGGGGATGACGTCCTGGGTCGATTCAAACGCAATGGGCGCGTTTCGCTTGTCGGGCGTTTTTTTCAGCGCTCGGGCCGGTTCGTGTCGCGCCGGGTGGCAGCGGTCATTGTGAAGAGCGTGGAAATGAAGACAGCTTTGCGTTCAAGTTCCGCGCACGTGATTCCTAACGGAGTGGACATGAATCTTTTTCAGCCCATGGAACGCGATCGGGCGCGCCGCGACCTTGGGCTGGCGCTGGGAAAGAAGTTTGTCCTCTTCCCTTTTGATCCAGCCATCGAGAACAAGCGTTATGACCTGGTTGAGGCTGCTGTCAACAAAGCCAGGAGTGCTTTCCCAGATCTGGAAATCCTGGTGGTCTCCGGCGCTCCACGCGACCGCATGCCGCTTTATATGAACGCAGCCGACATGCTGGTTATCGCCTCTCAATCCGAAGGCTCGCCCAATGTGGTCAAAGAGGCCATGGCCGTGAATCTGCCAGTCATCACCGTGGATGTGGGCGACGCCGCCAGCTTGGTTGAATCGACGGATGGGTGTTACGTGGTGCAGCGCGAGGCCGAGGCCATAGCCGCGAAAATCGTGGAGGTTTGCCGGCGCGTGGCTCGAACCATCGGCCGCAATTCGATGGAACGTCTCTCCATGGACAAAGTGGCCAGGCAGATTGTCCACGTTTACGATCAGGTCTTGGGCCGCTGATGAACGAACGCCTCTCAAGGCTTCTGGTCTGCCCGCGCTGCAAGGCAGGATTGTCGCTCGACGTTTCGGAGAAAAAAGGCGAACAAATAATCTCCGGCAGTTTCAGTTGCGGCGCCTGCGCGGCCCAATATCCCATCAAGAACGGCATTCCGCGTTTCGTCGCGAGCGAAGCTTACACTTCGAGCTTCAGTTTCGAATGGAAACGATGGCGGCGCACGCAGTTTGACACTGCCTCGCGCAAGAGTTCCGAAACGGCTTTTACCGCCAGCACCGGCGCGCGCCCGGAAGATTGCACGGGGAAGCTGGTCCTCGATGCCGGTTGCGGCTCAGGGCGATACATGGACGTGGTGGCGCGCTCAGGTGCGGAAGTTGTGGGGGTCGATCTCAGCCTGGCGGTGGAAGTGGCGCAGGAAAATCTGGGCCATCTCCCCAACTGCCATTTCATTCAGGCGGATCTTTTTCAACTCCCCTTTCCCTCCGATAGTTTTGATTTCTTTTACAGCATCGGAGTCCTTCACCATACGCCTAGCACCAAGGAAGCATTCTTCCATCTGGTTCGCACTCTCAAACCATCCGGTGAAGCTGCCATTTGGGTATACCCGCGTCGGCGGCTGACGGAAACATTTGAATATTTCCCCGAGCGCGTCAACGAAGTGCTGGCGCTCGACGTGAATTTCCACATTCCGGAAAAGCGCGCGGCATTGGTTCGGCGCATGGCCCCATTGGTCGATTGGGTAATGGAAACGAGCAGCAGCATTGAGCGATTTTTCACCACCCGTTTGCCCTCGCGCTGGCTCTATGGTGTTTGCCATGCCGCCGTCCCGCTTTACTACCTCTATCGCATTCCAATTTTTTTCCCTATGAGGTTGGTGACCAAGATAGCCATGGACCCTGACCCCGAATGGCGCGTTCTCGACACTTTTGATTGGTACTCCCCTCGATACCAGTGGAAGCACACCTATCCTGAAGTTCGCGCGTGGTTCGAAGAAGCTGGGTTGGAGGACGTTGCCATGCTTCCGCGCCCTGTGGCCGTTCGAGGACGAAAGGGCGGTGCCTGACTGGAGTATATCAACTACGACGATAGCCGCGCGAGTGACGCGGACCGCAGAACCGGCGGTCCACGCTGCTGGGGAATTGGGGAATCAAAAGAATCGTAAATCAATTCTGGGGATGCACCAGGCTTTCCGGTAGCGCGAAGGCGAAAAGTTCGTCGTGAACCGCCATGAGCACGAATTGTCTCCCATTGAGTTCGTAGGTCATGGGACTGTTTTCGGTACCGTCACCGACGTTCAGGTGCCAAAGTGTTTTTCCTGTTGCGGGATCGAGGGCCAGCAAATTGTCATCAACGTCGGCGGTAAACAGCAGATGACCCGCCGTGGTCAGGATGCCGGCCCCGCTTTCGCCCTCACCGAGCTCATGATTCCACACAATCTTGCCGGTGCGATAGTCGATGGCGCGGATGGTGGAATCGGCCCAAAGGCCGGCATCGCGGCCAGCCCAACCTTCGGGTTTGCCCGTGGTGGTGAGGTAAAAAATACTGAACGCGCGCCGCGCACTGACGTAGAAAAGCCCGGACTGCGGATCGAAGCTGGGAGCCAGCCAGTTGGTGGCGCCACCCGAAGCGGGCTCCACCAGTGCGCCGTCAGGTCTGGGAGCGTAACCATCTTTGATGATAGGACGCCCACGCGAATCAATCCCAGAAGCCCAGTTGACGTCGATAAATGGCGCAGTGACCAGATGCTCGCCAGTGGCCCGGTCGAGCACGAAGAAAAATCCGTTGCGGCTGGCCTGAGCCAGAAGCTTGCGTGGCTTGCCGCCGAATTCCGCGTTAAACAATACGGGAGTCTCCACCGCATCCCAGTCATGCACGTCGTGGGGTGACGGTTGGAAGTACCACGCCAGTTTTCCCGTGTCGGCATTGAGCGCCACAATCGAACAGGTATAAAGGTTGTCGCCCGGCCGAGCATCACCGGCGAGAACAGGATTGGGATTCCCCGTGCCCCAGTAAACCAGGTTGAGCCCCGGGTCGTAGGTCCCCGTCATCCACGTCATGGCGCCGCCATGGAGAATGGCGTCGGAGTCCTTCGGCCATGTTTCCGATCCCGGCTCGCCGGGCCGCGGCTCCGTGTACCACTTCCACTGCACCGCACCGGTTTTGGGATCGATGGATTCGAGGAAGCCGGGAATGTCCGTGACGTCGCCCGAGACGCCGACAATCACATGGTCGCGCACCACCAGCGGCGCCATGGTGGAAAAGTATCCGAGCTTGGGATCGGCAAGCTCAATCATCCATCGGACTTTGCCGTCGCGCGCATCGAGGCTTACCAGTTGCGCGTCCGGAGTTGTGAAGTAGAGCCAGTCTCCGAACATGCCCACCCCGCGGTGGCCGATGTGGTCGCCTGCTGAAGGGCGGTGATAATGCCAGATCATGCGGCCGGTTCGTCCATCAACCGCCCAGACGTTGTCCGGCGTGGAGAGGTAGAGAACGCCGTTCACTTCCAGGGGTGTCGACTTGATCGGGACGTTGGTTCTGAATCTCCAGGCCAGGGTGAGAGAGTTGATGTTTCGGGAATTAATCTGGTCGAGCGTGCTGTATCGCCGGCCGGAATATTCGCCATTGTAAGTAGGCCAATTCGAAGTGGGTGGCTGCAAAAGTGTTTCGGGAGTAAGCCCCTGGGCGCCGAGCGGCGGCGCAAGGGGGCAGAGCGCGAGAAACAAGGCCATTAGAAATTGCGGTCCGCGCAACCAAAACAAGGTCTGCCCGCCAAAGTGATTTTTAAAGTTCATAAATCAAGCCCGAACAAAATTAATTTCCAAAAGGCTGCAAGAATGACTCTCACTTTAGAGTTACGAGATACGCAAAGAGATCGTGGAACTGGTCTTGCGTCATTTCGTCCATCAGCTTCCGATGCGCGGCGAGCGGATCGTGTACTTCCACGCGGACCTTGTCGAGATTAAAAGACCTGTACCAGCCCGATTCATCACGCAAGGCCACCGTGAACTCGTCGAGATGCAGCAGAGGACCTTGCAGTCGCTCGCCCGTCGGCAGGACCACGGTGACAGTGGAGTGGGATGAGCCTCCGCTCGGATATATCATTTGCTCCTCTAAGCGAAGGGGAGAATATTTGGCAGAAATGCCCTTCAGGTCACCCGTGGGCGAGTGGCAGGCCTTACAGCCGCCTGCTCCGTTGAAATAAGCTTTTCCTGCTTCGGCGTTGCCCGTCAAGAGTTTCGCCACCGGATATTTCTCGGGAACATGACTGGAATCCAGCGCCTCTTTCGCGCGGGCGTGAAGGAACGCGGCGATAGCCGCAATTTGTTCCGGCTTCAGCGGAAGCGGAGGCATGCCTTTGTCGGGACGGCCGTTGCGAATGACTTCACCAATCAAATTCCCGTTCACGTCATGCGCCACGATGGTGGAGCGGACCAGGTCAGGGCCGCGCGCCCCGGTGGCGTCCGGCGCGTGGCAGAAGCCGCACGACTCTTTGAACTGGTTCTCTCCTTGCGCGGCTATTTTTTGCAAAGGAGTCTGCGCGAATGTTGCAACGTCCGAGGACACAGCTAAAATCAGAACTGAGACGATGAAAATTTCTGCCCGCACCCGGAGAGGCTGACGCACAGAATCCATGTCAACCCGTCGGCTGGCACTGCGGGTCGCTCGCCGGACTTGAAAACCATCTGGTAATGAAACTTGCTGAATTTGAGTCGATCGAAATTTGGACATACTTTTAAGCGGAGAGTATAGCGCAAGCCATCAGATTTCATTAAAGGAAGTGAAACATGATTTTAATGGCAGCAACCCGCAGTAGCACGTTGGGAACATCTGCCTCCGCGGCTTTGGCAATCCGCATCGCGAAAAGGTTGCGCCGCGCGGCGAACAATCTTACACCCATTGCTCGCGCCACGCCTGGAACATCAGCACATCCCAAAGCATGTCCGCACGATTGCGTTCGCCTGAAATGTGTTGGGCCCAAATCTTCCGGATAGGAACTGGATTGAGATAACCTTCGCGTTTCAACCGGTCTTCATTCAACAAGGCCTCGGCCCATTCGCGAAGCGGCTGGCGCAGCCAGGCGTCAATGGGTACGGCAAAACCCATTTTCGGGCGTTCAATCAGATCTTTGGGCACATAGCGGTAAAGCACCTGCCGGAGAAGCCATTTGCCGGTGCCCTGGCGAATCTTCATCGGTGTGGGAACGCGGGCGGCGAACTCCACTACCCGGTGGTCGATCAGCGGCACTCTCGCTTCGAGGCTCACGGCCATGCTGGCGCGGTCGACCTTGGTCAGGATGTCGTCCGGCAGGTAAGAGATGATGTCGAAGAACATCATCTGCTGAAAATAGTCCGGCAGCGCCGCCCACTGAGTGGGATCAGTAAGGGCTACCAGCGGCTCCGTGGCGCCCGGCACGAATTCAATTGGCCGCTTGGAATGCGATCCAAAGAGGCGGTAGAGCGCTTCCCGGTTATGTGCCGGCAGCGCCTCGGATAGTTTGTGCATTTTTTCGCCTACCGTTGCCGGGCGGCCAATTCGGTCTGCCCAGGGAACAAGCCGGCCTAGTCGTCGGTTATACGCCCCCACGCTTGGCGCTGAAAGCAGGCCCGCCATGGCTCGCCGCGCCGGCCCGGGCAGCCAGCGCATCTTTTTCCAAAGCGCGTGGGAGCGGAAGTACCGGGGATATCCGCCAAAAAGTTCATCGCCGCCATCGCCGGAAAGGCTTACGGTCACATGCCGCCGGGCCAGTTCGGAAACCAGAAAAGTGGGAATTTGGGAGGAATCGGAAAAGGGCTCGTCGTAAAAAAGGGGCAGCTTGGGAATCACCGCCTGCGCTTCCGCGGGCGTCACGTACAATTCCGTATGTTCGGTTCCGAGATGCGTGGCAACGGCTTTGGCGTGCTCGGCCTCGTTGAATTTGGTTTCCGTGAATCCAATTGTAAATGTTCTGACGCGGCGACTGCTTTGCGCTTGCATCAAGGCAACAACCGTTGAGGAGTCGATGCCGCCGGAAAGAAACGCACCGAGCGGCACGTCCGCGATCATGCGGAGCTTCACAGAATCCCGCAAGAGAGCATCCAACTGTTCCACCGCCTCGGTGTCCGAGCCGGTAAAGGGGTCGGCCGCTCCACGCTCGGCGATCTCCTTGGCGGACCAGTAAGTGGAGGGCTTGATCTGTGGCAGAACAGAACCCTCAACCACAGGAACACTGAGGATGCCACCCGGCGGCAGCTTGAACGTTTGCTGGTAGATGGAGTAGGGCGCCGGAATATAGTTGTAGCGCATGTAAAGCGCGATGGCGTCGCGATTGATTCTGGCATCAAACTCAGGGTGGGCGCGCAGGGCCTTCAGCTCCGAACCAAAAAGAAAATTTTTGCCTGCCCAACCGTAGTAAAGCGGCTTGATGCCCAGGCGATCGCGCACCAGATGCAGAGTGCGCTGTGGCTGGTCCCAGACCGCAAAGGCAAACATGCCTACAAATTTCTTAACCGCTGCCTCCAGTCCCCACTCGGCAATGGCGGTCAGGATGACTTCGGTGTCCGAGTGCCCGCGGAATTTACGGCCTCGCGTTGAAAGCTCTTCGCGCAGGGTGGAGAAATTGTAGACTTCGCCGTTGTAAACCATCACGAAGCGGCCGCAAGAGGAAAGCATGGGCTGGTGGCCGGCAGGGCTAAGGTCCACAATCGCCAGGCGCCGCGAGCCGAGAGCGACTCCACTTTCAGCATCCACCCATGCGCCGGAATCGTCGGGCCCGCGATGGACAATTTGGTCCGTCATGCGGACAACGGTTTCTTTCAGTTGCGCACTGGGGGCGGAACTCGTGGTGATGAATCCTGCGATTCCACACATTTCGGAATGATTATAGACGGCAATGGCGGGAGAATGGGGAAAGTCTGTCCGCGCATTTCCACAATCCAGCGTTCGAATTCGACATTTTAAAATCGCACGGAATTCGCAGCCTTCGTTTAAACTCTCACCGAGATGGTCCATCGCGAGGAACTCCTCAATTCGGCCGAGCGCCTGCACGCGCATCTGTTCAAGAACCACTTCAAGCGCAGCCTGCTCACCGGTCCGGACAGCGGTGTCCGATTCAACCTGCGCGCCTGGCGCTTCCTCAAAAGCGCGCTGCCTTTCATCCCCTGGCGGGATGATTTTGTGTTCATGCAAACCCAGGGTTACTGGGTTCTCGCCAACTGGATGCTGTTTGAAGCAACCGGCATGAAACGATATCGGGAAATCGCCCTGGGGTGCACGGAAGCGACACGCCAACTGCAAAAGCCGGAGGGGTTCTGGGATTATCCGCTTCGGGAGCGGAAAGAGCTGGTGGCGACAGTCGAGGGGGACTGGGGCGCCATCGCCATGCTTGCTACCTACGCGCGTGAACCGCGTCCGGGCCTTCTTCAGGCGGCGGAACGCTGGTATGAATACCTTGTCACAAACATCGGGTTTCAAAATCACAGCGCGGGGAAGGCCATCAATTACTATCAAATCCCCCGCGGCAAGGTGCCCAACAACTCGGTGGAAGCTGCGTGGCTTTTTGCCCGGATGTGGAAAGCGAGTGGTGAGGAAAGATTTCTGCAACACATTGACCCCTTGCTCGATTTCATTGCTGAAGTTCAGCTCGATACGGGCGAACTCCCCTACATCGTGGAAAGCACTTACGAACGCGAACGAGTCCACTACCTCTGCTTCCAATACAACGCATTTCAGTTTTTGAAACTCGCCTGGGTCGATTCGCTTCGGCCGGGATCGCGCGCGCCATCCATTATCGCGAAACTGGCGGGCCTTCTTGCGCGCGGGGTGCGGCCCTCCGGCGCCAGCGCGGCAGACTGTTCGACCGTTGAGGGTGGGGGGGCGGAAGTCGATTACTACACAGCGGTTTTGGCTGCCGCCCTGCACGAGGCCGCTGATTACGGCCTTCCCGACGCCACCGAGCTTAGCCAACGCTGTTATGCGCGCTGCCTGGCCCGCCAACGAGCGGATGGGAGTTTCGGCTTCTCAACCGGCGACTATGGATTTTTGCGCGATACACGATCGTATCCCCGCGCTCAATCGATGACACTCTTCCATTTGTTGGTCCCGATTTGTGGGGATGGGTTTGGTAAGCGGGAAGAAATTCAAAGTTCAAAATTCAAAAGTCAAAAGTGAATTCCTGGTTGACGTTTCAACTTTTAACTTTCAACCTTCGACTTTTAACTTTCGACTTTCGACTTTCGACTGCCTGACAACTGAGAACTGAGAACTGAGAACTGAGAACATCTACCATGTGCGGCATTTGCGGAATCTTTAATTTTGAAACCCACGTCCCCGCGAACTCGTCCTCACTGAAGAGGGCGATGGATGCGATGGCACATCGGGGCCCCGATGATGAGGGCTTCTATGTTGACGGCGAGCTGGGCCTCGGCAACCGCCGACTGAGCATCATTGACCTTCCGGGTGGGCGCCAGCCCATCGCCAACGAAGACCGGACCGTTTGGATAACTTTCAACGGCGAGATTTATAACTTCCGGGAGCTGCGTCCCGAACTCGAATCACGCGGACATCGGTTCCAAACGTCCACCGACACCGAAACCATTCTCCACCTGTATGAGGAGCACGACCTTAATTGCCCGGACCAGATGCGGGGAATGTTTGCATTCGCTTTGTGGGACAGCCGCAAACGCCGCCTGCTACTTGCGCGCGACCGGCTAGGGGTGAAACCTCTTTATTATCGCCTCGAACCCGGGCGCATTGTTTTCGCTTCCGAGCTGCGGGCGTTGCGCGAATTGTGCGAGCAGCCCCTTGAGGTCAATTCGCAATCCGTCTACGACTTCTTTGGCTTCCGTTACGTGCCTTCGCCGCACACCTTTTATAAGGGAGTGGAAAAACTTCTACCCGGGCATATTTTGACGGCCGATTCGCACGGCGTTCACATCAAAGCCTACTGGGATATTCCCGCCGAAGAAGAGGATCCGGTCTCGGTGGACGCCCTGGCGCAGGAAGTAGTGGCCCATCTGAGGGAATCCATCCGGCTGCGCCTGATTTCAGATGTTCCGCTGGGCGCGTTCTTGAGCGGCGGCACGGATTCGAGCGCGGTGGTGGCGCTCATGGCGGAGCTCGGCGCGCGCCCGCTCAAGACCTTTTCGGTGGGTTTCAATGAGCCCGGATTTAGCGAATTACCCCATGCCCGGCGGGTGGCGGAGCGATTCAAAACCGATCATCAGGAGCTGGTGGTGACGGCGCAAGACATGGCGATGGAATTGCCGCGCCTGGTGGAATTCCGCGGGGAGCCGGTGGCCGAACCTACAGACATCGCTCTGTATAAGGTTTCACAACTTGCGGCGCGCAGCGTAAAAGTGGTTTTGGCGGGAGAGGGTGGCGACGAATTATTCGCGGGCTATCCCAAGTACGCTGCCGACCGGTTGGCGGGCATGGTCTCCGCCCTCCCTCACAATATGGTCCGGGCGATAGTTCGCTGGCTGCCTTACCGGCAAAGGCGTGTAAAATTGGCGCTCGAGACGCTTTCCATTCAAAATGAAGCAGAGCGGTCGGCAACCTGGTTTGCTTCATTTTCGCGCCAGGAGCGGGAGGCCCTTTTTGCGCCCGATTTCCTGGCGCAAGTGGACGTAGCCCATCCGGCCCGAGTTTTTGAGGAAACGCTGGAGCGCGTCCGCAGCCGCTCGCCCCTGAAGCGAATGCTATATGCAGACTTGAAGATCTGGCTGCCGGATAATCTTCTTCTGCGCGGAGACCAGATGACGATGGCGGCAAGCATCGAGGAGCGCGTACCCTTCCTCGATCACAAATTGGTGGAGCTGGCGGCGAAGATCCCCAGCCGGTTGCTCATCCAAGGGTTTCAGACCAAAGTCCTCCTGCGGCGCGCCCTCAAACCTTACCTGCCGCAGGAGACTTTGCGCCGCCGTAAGGTGGGTTTCACGGTGCCGGTGGGGCCGTGGTTCAAAAAGGAATTAAGGACCATGGTAGGCGACCTGGTGCTTTCGTCCCAGGCAAAAACGCGTGGTTATTTTTCCAAAGCCAGCACGGAGAAATTTGTGCATGAACACTTTGACGGCATCCGCGACCGGCAGAAACAACTTTGGGCGTTGGTGAATTTTGAACTTTGGGCAAGAAGTAGAGCTTGAGTCCGAATTGGCAAGAGAGTCTGAGCGGAATTCTTGATGAATAATCTTAAGATTCAATCTCCCGAGACCCGACACCCGACTTCCCAAATTTCCATCTGCATTATCGTGGAAAATCTTCCCGTCCCTTTTGACCGGCGCATCTGGCAGGAGGCTTCCGCGTTGCGCGATGCGGGTTACGGAGTCTCGATCATCTGTCCCAAGGGTAAAGGATTTGAAAAGAGCCGTGAGACGCTCGAGGGAATCGAAATATACCGGCACAAGATTTGGGAGGCATCCGGCCTCGTGGGTTATCTGGCGGAATATACCTGGGCCTTGGCCGTCGAGTTCTTCCTGGCCGTCCACATTTACCGGAAGACGCGTTTCCGGATCCTGCAAGCAGCAAATCCGCCCGATACGATTTTCCTGATTGGGCTCGCGTTCAAATTCCTCGGCGTGCGATTTATTTTTGACCACCACGACTTGAATCCCGAACTCTTCGAGGCCAAATTCAAGAAGCACGGCTTGTTCTACCGCCTCGTCTGCCTGGCTGAGCGGTGGTCATTCCGGACGGCTTCCGTATCCATTGCCACCAACGAGTCCTACCGCGAAATCGCGCGTGCGCGCGGCGGCATGAGTCCCGAAAGAGTATTCGTGGTGCGCAGCCTGCCCGACCTGAATCACATTCAGCGCGTGGCGCCGCGAAACGAACTCAAAGAGGGCAAAGCCCACCTTGTAGCCTACGTCGGCGTCATGGGGTTTCAAGACGGTCTGGATTTATTGCTGGAGTCGGTTGAATACATCGTGAAGACCCGGAATCGCCGCGATGTTTTTTTTGTCATGATCGGCTCGGGGACCGAGTCCCCGCGATTGAGGGCACTCTCCACACAAAAGGGATTGGATGAATGGGTCAGATTTACGGGCCGGATATCGGCGGACGAACTCGCCGCCTACCTGTGCACTGCCGACGTCTGCGTGGCGCCCGACCCCGCCAATCCTATGAACGACAAGTCCACGATGAATAAAATCCTTCAATATATGGCTTTTGGCCGTCCCGTCGTCCTTTACGATCTCACCGAGGGGCGGCGCTCGGCGGGTGACACGGCCCTCTATGCGCGGCCCAATGACCCTGCGGATTTTGCCGCGCAAATCCTGAACCTTCTGGATTCGGAACCCTTGCGCCGCGACCTCGGCGAACGGGCACGCAAGCGAATCGAGGAGAAATTGGATTGGCAGACTGAAAAGAAAACTTTGCTCGCCGCCTATGAAACTGCCTTGCGTTAGCCTGGCTTCCCGGCATGAGGCGGAAGCACTTCGGACAGTCTCAACTTGCTCCACGTCCCAGCAGGACCACCGGGATGGTCTTCAGGATAATTTTCCAGTCGAGCGAGGGCGACCAGTGGTCGATGTATTCGAGGTCAAGTTCCATCCAACGTTTGAAATTGAGTTTGTTGCGGCCTTCAAGGGCCCAGAGGCAAGTCAGGCCGGGATGCATTCGAAGGCGGCGCCGCTGCCAGGGCTCGTACTTCTCCACCTCTTCAGGCAGGGGAGGCCGGGGGCCCACGAACGACATATCACCTCTCAGAATATTCATTAACTGCGGCAATTCATCCAGGCTGAACTTGCGCATGAACGCGCCCACGGCGGTACAGCGCGGATCGTTTTTGATTTTGAAAACCGGCCCGTCCATTTCATTCAATGCGGCCAGCTCGTCGCGTAACATCTCTGAACCCGCGCGCATGGAACGGAATTTGTAGACAGTAAATTTACGCCCGCCCAGGCCGCAACGGGTTTGGCGATAGAATACAGGGCCGCGCGAGGTCAACTTGATCAAGATGGCCAGCACCAGGAAGAGGGGCGAAAAGATGACCAAAAATATCAGAGCCATCATGAAATCCACCACCCGCTTGAGAAGCAGGAGGTCTTCACTTTCCGGCGTGGTCGAAAATGTGAGCAACGGCATTTCGTGCAGACGGTCCAGGTGGACTTTTGAAATCAGGTGGGGCAGGAAGCTGAGGAGCAGGCGCGTTCTGACGCCCTCCTCCTCGCAAACTAGAAGGGTTTCCTGCACCTTTTCCAATTCATCTTTTGACACCGCAAAAATGACTTCGTCGATGACGTGCTGGCGGAGGAGCTCCGGGATACTCTCCAGGGAGTAGACTGGATATTCGCGGCGCAAGCCCGAAAGTGCGGAGGCAAGTTCGCCCTTCACTGTCCCCGCGGGGGATTCGGCCCCCACTTGGACGAAGGCAAACAGGCGCATGCCGCGGCTTTCATTGGCCTCGATCAGTCGCGCGATTTCCAGGGCTTCGCGCGTATTCCCCACCAGCAGAAAATGACGAAGACCCGAGAAAGCCCGCCGCAAGGGTTCGCTCATCCACCGGCCTGCCAGGCGGAACAGAATCATGGCCACCAGGTCGAGCGCGGCATAGGAAATCAGAAGCAAGCGGCTGACATACTCAAGTTTGAGGGCCGAGATGAAGGCAAAGAGAAGTGTGGTTGCGATGAATCCGATTTTAATGGGGTCAAGAAATGCGCGGCGCAGTTCTTCCTCGCGGATTTCGCGATAAACCCCGAGCACGATTCCCACTCCAACCCAGAGTCCCGGGCACAGCGGAACTATCCAGAAGTAATTGGAAAGCTGGTATAACGGCCGGAGGCCGGCCTCGTGCAAACGTATCCAATAGGCCAGGCCAAAGCTCGCGAGGGCGAGCAAGGCGTCGACCGCAAGATAAATTAGTCCGATTACGCGATTGTGGCGCGAAAACATTGGGCTGCACCCCGTGCCCGGCAACTCGATTCATCTTATCAGAATTGGGCCTGGAGTTAGAATTCTCGGGGCGTTTTGCATCGCAATCCACGCTGCGGCGCGTTGTTGCTGGTCACTCGGACGGACGATAATTGCGCCCCTTCCAGGACACGCCGGAGCCAAAAAGACTCCTGCACATTGAATTCAAAGCCACGCCTGAATAAAACAGCGCTGCCAGCGGTAAAGTGAAAACGTATAAAATGGACACCCGGAGAAAAAGCATCACGGGCAAGTAAATCAAAACACTTACAAAGCAAGTTCCCAGCGCCAGCGCCAAAGACACGCCACCGGCGGCGAAATCACCTTGCTGGGCCCCCTCGAGCAGTAAGTAAACTGACGCAACCCACGGCAAGACGCCCACCCAGATCCCAACCGCGACGCCGCCGAAAACTTTGGCCACCGAATACCCCACCCCTTCAAAAGCGCTTCGGCTCAGGCCTTCCCAGAGTTCCTGCAAGCCGCTATACATCCTGGTGTGGAAGAGTCCGCGGCTGGCGGCCAGGTAAATGCAACGGCCGTGCTTCTTGAAGCGCTCGGCCATGCGCAGGTCTTCGTTGACGACATTCTTGAGCGCTTCATATCCCCCCAAATCTTCTAAATCGCGGCGCCGCATTAAAATGAAAGCCCCCGCAGCAATGGCGCGCGGAAACCCAGGGCGGTTCACCAGGCGAGCGGGGAAGAGAGTGGCAAGCAGCAAACTGAAGGCGGGCAACACCACTTTTTCCCAAAAGCCGCCTGGCTCCATCTCCGGCATTACCGAGACCAATTGGGCGCCTTTTTCAAGTGCAAGAGAAACTGCCAACTTCAATAGCTCGGGATGAAAAACCACGTCGGCATCCGTTGCCAGAATCCATTCGCCGGTGGCCACACGGGCCGCCAGACTTAAGGCGTGAACTTTTCCAGCCCACCCGGCGGGCAGCTCCTTGTTGTGGATCACCTGTACGCGCCCCCGGCTGGCAGGCCTCGCGGCCCAATCGTCCGCGATTCGGCCCGTCACATCGGTTGAAGCATCATCGATCACGATCACTTCATAGGCCGGATAATCGAGCGCAACAAAAGATTCCAGCGCCGCCGGAAGCGCGCCTTCCTCATTGCGTGCCGGGACCAGGATGGAGACTTTGGGAAAGCGCTCCGGAATTGCAGGTGTTTGGCCGGGGCGCAAGATGGTGGCTCCACGCGTGGCCCATATCAAGAAGATGGCCAGAGCCATCCAGAGCAGAAATGCAATTAGCAGAAGGATTTCCAAAATAAGCATGAAAGAATCCAAATTACAAAAAATATTGCGAAATGCAAATCGCGTGCCGGCAGTTTTTGAGATGCCTATTCAGGGTATGCTAAACTTCGTTTCTTTCCGCGCTCAATTCTCCGTCCTTTCAATCGGAGGTCAATGTTCTGGGATTAAGCTGGCCGGTTGAAGTTTATGCTTTTCTTGCATTTCTCCTCGCAGTGCAAAGCATCGCCGCACTGCGAGACGGCTATCGCTTCCACCGTTATGTGCGGAGCAGCCGACTTCGGCCCGCGGGAGAATACGCTCCACTCGCCGCAGTGATCATACCCTGTAAAGGAGTCATCCCCGGCTTCGAAGAGAACCTCACGCGATTCTTGACCCAGGAATATCCCGCCTACCAATTAATCTTTGTCGTTGCCACGGCTCAGGATCCCGCCCACGCGGCGCTGATTGCATTGTTGGAAAAAGTGACGAAAGCCGGCGAGCCGCACGGGTTCCCCTTGCCGAGGACCGCATTGCGGGTGGCTGGCCTCTCCGAAGTTCGCGGGGAAAAGGTGAACAATCTGTTGTGCGGACTTACCGCCATGGACTCGGCGGCCAAAGTCTTGGTATTCGCCGATGCTGACGCCCGCCCCGGCACGGACTGGCTGCGCTCTCTCGTTGCGCCCCTTGCCGACAAACGCGTGACCGTGAGTACCGGCTTCCGTTGGTATCTTCCCGGAGCCCGATTTGTTTCCCAGTTGCGCGCGGCATGGGACACATCCGTCGCCACCCTTCTCGGAGAACACCGCAAGAACTTCGCCTGGGGCGGATCCATGGCCCTTCGGGCGGAGGATTTTAAACACCTCCAAATTGCCGAACGTTATTGGGCGCATACGGTCAGCGACGATTACGGGGTTTATCGCGCCGTACGCGATGCCGGCGGCTGGATCCGTTTTGAACCGCGCTGCCTCGTCGCCTCGCGCGAGGATTCATCATTTCTCGAATTTCTGCACTGGTCGAACCGCCAGATCATTCTCACTCGCGTCTATGCCGCCCGCTTATGGAAGCTGGGGCTCGCCGCGAATTGTCTTTACTGCGGAACATTTCTACTGGGATTGGTTTCGCTCATTCTCCCGGGAGTATCGATTCCGGTGCGGATGACAATCATCGCCACGCTGCTCGGCATCCTAATCCTGGGATTTATCAAAGGTCATATCCGCACCGTGGTGGCGCGTGAACTTTTTCCCGAAGAACAGCCGATACTCTCCCGCCTCGGCTCCCGTTACTGGCAACTGACGCCGATCGTCCCCTGGATCATGCTATTTAATTTTATTGTGGCGGGCCTGACGCGCCGCATCGAGTGGAGTGGAACGCGATACGAATTGAAGTCGGCAGAGGAAGTCAAAATTTTGGGACGGGAAAACGATTGAAACGGACGGCAGGCTTCAGTTTTCCCTAGGCGGTCGTTTGTTTCTTAGGCTTGCGGCCCGATCGGGTGGCGGGTGAAGCTTTCTTTTTCTTAACCTGAACTTCCACAGGTTGCGGGGCCAGCCCTCCGTGAGCCAGGATTTGGTCAAAGAGGGTTTCGCGTCCGCCGGGCGGCTTCTTCCTCTTGGCACCATCCTGATAGAGGTAAGCGTGCTCGGTGAGGCAGGTCTGGCAAATAACTTTCGCCACTTTGCCTTCCATCATGCTGGCAATGGCATGGTTCAGCAAAAGCCTGCAACGCGGACAATGATCGTCAATCAAATCACCCAAACGCGGCGCCGCACCCATCATGATAGAAGACCTCGAAACAGAGGAGCCCGAAAAAGTTTCACCGTAAGCACGGCATTATACTTCCCCTTATCCAAAAATCAAATCGATGCAATGGAGTTTCGGTCCATAGCGTGAATTGACACCCCCCTTGCAATCCGGTTATTCTGATTCTTAGCCGCACAACGTGCATCTAATAATTGCCAAGCCGTGACGGCGCCAAAGGCCTGGTTGACTGGCGGCTGGCCATTTGGAGTAATGCGTTTAAAGCGGGAAGGACGAATTCGGTTGGATTGATCGAAATGGGAAGAGTTAAACACAAAATCGAGATGATGGGGCGCCGGATGGGCAGGTTGGTCCTGCTGCCTTTTCTTCAGGGACCTGAGGAAATCCTTGTGGGCGGGCAGGCGGTGATCGAAGGCGTGATGATGCGGTCGCCGCACAGTTTTGCCGTGGCGGTTCGCCGGCCCAACGGCTCACTGGCCGTCACTCAGGATTACCTGGACCGGCCTTCGGATAAACACCCCTGGCTCAAGTATCCCGTGCTGCGAGGATTGGGCGTTCTTGGGCAGGCCATGGTCCTTGGGATCAAGGCCCTCCGATATTCCGCCGAGGCAGCGCTGGAAGATCCGAAAGCCCAGGAGTCCGAAGAGGAGAAAGAAAAGAAGCCCGAGCTGAGCAACTGGTTGCTGGCGCTGAATCTCGCCTTCTCACTTGGTTTCTTCATTCTATTTTACAAATTGCTGCCGCTCTATCTCGCCACGATTCTGAAGGGCCACTGGGCGCCGGCCGGGAATCTGGTGGTGTTCAATCTGGTGGATGGATCCATTCGCATCGTGCTGTTTCTGGTCTTTCTCGCGGCGTTGGCGCAGATGAAGGACATCAAGAGAATTTTTGAGTATCACGGCGCCGAGCACAAAGTGGTGTGGTGCTTTGAAAAACTGGGGCGCGCCGATGTGGCCGCCGCCCGCGATTGCACGCGCTTCCATCCGCGTTGCGGGACCAGCTTCCTGTTGGTTGTGATGGGCATTGCCATGGTGGCTTATATGTTCCTGCCCTTCCAATCGTTCGCGGGAAAGTTTTTCGGGCGCATCGCGTTGCTCCCCGTGATCGCGGGCGTCTCTTACGAGTTCATCCGGTTTGCCGCCAAGTCCAGCGGGCCGCTTTGGAAAATGGCCTCGCAACCGGGTTTGTGGTTGCAGCGCATCACCACCAAGGAACCGAACGACGGCCAACTCGAAACCGCCGTGAAGGCCCTGGATTCGGCCATGGAACTGGAAAAGAGCCGGGGCGGGGAACTGGTGGTGGCTTGAGATTAGATTGAGGGATGCAACGATAGTTTGGCGGAAGGATTAAAAAGTCTCAGTCCTGTCATCGGGCTTTTAATTGCTAATCCCTAATTCCAAATTCCTAATACCTTATAGTTATTCCTATGCAATATTCGGAAAAACTCGCGGATTTTGAGAAGAAGTATGACGAGCTGACAGCGCAGCTCAGCGACCCACAAGTGTTGGCCGATCCCGCCCAATATCAGAAAGCCGCCAAGGCGCACTCCGAACTTCGCGAAGTGGTGGAAAAATACCGCGAGTGGAAGGAGCTGGAGAAGTCACTGGCGCAGACCCGGACGTTGATCGGTGAATCTTCCGCCGACCCTGAAATGACGGCAATGGCTCACGACGAGCTGGAACAACTGCAAAAGCGAAGCGCCAAGGTGGAAGAAGAGCTGAAAGTCATGCTGTTGCCGCGCGACCCCAATGATGAAAAGAACGTGATCCTGGAAATCCGCGCCGGCACGGGCGGCGATGAAGCGACACTCTTCGCCCAGGAAATGTTTCGCATGTATTCGCGCTACTCAGAGTCGCAGGGCTGGCGGGTGGAAGAGCTCTCTTCAAGCCTGTCCGGCGTCGGCGGGATGAAGGAAGTGATTGCCCTCATCGAAGGCCGAAAAGTTTACGGCCGATTGAAGTACGAGAGCGGCGTTCACCGGGTGCAGCGCGTTCCTGCCACCGAGCAGCAGGGGCGCATTCACACTTCCGCCATCACGGTGGCCGTGCTGCCCGAAGCCGACGAAGTGGAAATCCAGATTGACCCCAAGGATATCCGCGTGGACACCTTTTGCTCCTCGGGCCCGGGCGGGCAATCCGTGAACACGACTTACTCGGCCGTGCGCATCACCCACGTGCCCACCGGAACCATCGTTTCCTGCCAGGACGAGAAGTCGCAGATCAAGAACCGCGCCAAGGCTCTGCGCGTGCTGCGTTCGCGCCTGTATGAAATGAAACTTCAGGAACAGCAGAAAAAAATCACGGAAGAGCGGCGCTCCCAAATCGGCTCGGGCGACCGCAGCGAGAAAATTCGAACCTATAATTTTCCCCAGAATCGCGTCACCGACCATCGCATTGGACTCACCATCCATCAACTCGATAGGGTGATGGACGGCAAGCTCGACGATATTGTTCAGGCGCTGGTCGAACACGCCCAAAACGGCGGCGCGCCGCCTCAGAGTGCGCGCGACTGAAGTTAGTCCACACCTTGTTTTGGCATTCTCAGTGTGAGAAGATTAATCCTCGGAAGGTCGAACAATGGCAACTAAAACCGGAATCACTTGGGAAGAATTTCTGGCGACTGGCGAAGATTGGCAGCGGCGGGAACTGGTGGATGGTGAGGTGGAATTCATGCCGCCCGTGCATCTTCGGCATCAGGCAATGGTTTTTCGCCTAATCATGCTCCTGGGAAAGTATTGCGAACAGCATAGGGAATGGCTCTGCTTCCCTGGCGATGCGACTTTCACCATGGCCTCTGAGAACTGGCGCTGCCCCGACCTTTCGCTGGTTCATGCCAGCCACTTTCCTGGTGGACACATTCCGGATACTCCTGCCCATTTTCCTCCGGACATCGTATTTGAGATTCTCTCTGCCGCGGACAGCGCCAGCCGGATCCAGAGAAAACGCAAAGATTACCAGGAGAGTGGGGTAATTCAAGTGTGGATCAATCCGAAAAAACGGCTCGCCGAATTGATCTACCCGGACCGGCCTGCGCAGTTTTACAGTGAGGAACAGCCGGTTGTTATTGACAAGCTTCCGGAATACTCCTTGAATCTGAAGGATCTTTTTACTTTCTAGGCGGCTTTTCGCCGGTCCCTCCTTTGTGCCTTCTCCAAACCCGCGGATCCCCGTAGGCATGATGCAGATTCGTGAAGCACTGCGAATAGGGCTGAGGACTCTCCTTGAAAACCACACTCCCTCGGCCCAGCTTGCAGCGGATCTTCTTTTAATGCACGTGCTTGACCGCGACCGGAGTTACATTCACTCGCATCCGGATATCGAAATCTCGTCCGAAATTGTCGATAGATATTTCCATTTGATCGCGGAACGGGCCACCGGCAAACCCACCCAGTACATCACCGGGCATCAGGAATTCTGGGGGCTGGATTTTGAAGTTTCGCCCGACGTGCTGATCCCTCGGCCCGAGACCGAACACTTGGTGGAAGCGGTGCTCGACCTCGCCGCCCGCCAGGGCGCAACAAAAAATGATCGGTTGCGGATTGTGGAGGTGGGCACGGGCTCCGGATGCATCGCCCTGGCTCTGGCATCGGAGTTTCCACGCGCGCTTATTTTTGGCGGGGATATTTCGCGTCCAGCGCTCGTGGTCGCCTCCACCAATGCCTTGCGCTTAGCCATGCCGGAGCGGGTGAAATTCCTCGAAAGCGATTTGCTTGCCCGCTTTCTGGACGCCGATTTTTTCTCTTCTTTCGATTTTGTGGTCTCCAACCCTCCTTACGTCGCTCGCGCCGAACGGGGCAATGTCCAGCGTGAGGTCCGTGATTTTGAGCCGCGCCTTGCCTGGGGCGATCTGGAACACGGTGACGAAATGTACCGCCGCCTTTTTCCCCAGGCTCTCCAGGTGCTCAAGCCCGGCGGCCACTTGGTGGTGGAGATTGGCTACAATATGCGGGACGCAGTACTGGCGCTGCTCACGGAGGGCTGGACGGATGTTGAGGTCCGGCCTGATCTCGCCGGGATTCCGCGCGTCGTTATCGCTAAAAAGGGTTCTGGGGAAAAAAGATTGAGTCATTGAGTGATTGAGTCATTGAGTGATTTATTGAAGAATAGAAATGGTCTGGTCCCCTAATGCCTCAAGGAGGGTCACAAAACATGCCTATCGCTCCTCTACGTCTGATAAAGCAATGCATTGAATGGCGTAAATTCGAAAAGGAAGAAGTAAAAAAGGTGCCCAAGAACACTAGGGGCATTTACGTCTTGTTCAAGGAGAACACACCGAAGATTTATGACGTTATGTACATCGGAATGGCTGGCGCTGATACAGCCGGCATCAACGCTAGGCTTGGTAGGCACCTGAATAGCGAGGCTAAGAACCAGTGCACGCATTTTTCCGTATTCGAGGTGCATGACAACATACGTGAAGAGGAAATTAGAGAGCTGGAAGGAATACTGCGGCATATATTCAGAAAGGATAGTCGAGTTAACTCTATGGCGTCACAGAAGGGATACGACACGCTCAGACGCGAAGATGTCAGGAGGTATGCTTGGTCAGATTGGGCCTGAAACATTTTTCCCCGCAAATTCTAGGTTTCTAGGGTCAATTGCTTCATCAACACGCGAGAGGAACCTCTTCTTTAGATCACACAATGACGAAATCAGTCAATCATCCGATCCCTCAAATCCTCCACGTTGACATGGACGCTTTTTTCGTCTCGGTGGAAGAGCTCGAAGACCCATCGCTAAAAGGCAAAGCGGTAGTGGTGGGGGCGGACCCGGACGGACGCGGGGTGGTGGCGGCGGCGAGCTACGAAGCGCGCAAATTTGGAGTCCACTCCGCCCAGCCCATCAGCCAGGCGAAGAAGCTTTGCCCTCATGCTATTTTATTGCGCGGGCATTACGAAAAGTATTCCGAGTATTCCCAAAAAGTTCACCGGATTTTCGGCGAGTTTACTCCCGTGGTGGAGATGGTGTCGATTGACGAAGCCTATCTCGACCTGACGGGCTGCGAACTTCTGCACGGCTCCACGCTGCGCGCGGGAGACCGCCTGATTCGGACAGTAAAGGAAAAAACCGGTTTGAATTGTTCGGTGGGCGCGTCCACTTCGCACTTGGTATCGAAAATTGCCTCCGACCAGGCCAAGCCGCACGGCTTGCTTTATATCCTTCCCGGTTCTGAAGCCAAATTCCTGGCCCCGCTCCCCGTGCGGCGCATGCCGGGAATCGGCAAAGTTACCGAGCCGCAACTGCTTTCGCTCGGCATCGCCACCATCGGCGATCTCCAGGCGTTCGGTTTGCCCAAGTTGAAAGACCAATTTGGAAAATGGGGGGAATACCTCTACATAAAGTCGCTGGGACAGGATACCGGAGCGTACGCCTACACCGAGGAGCCCAAGTCCATCAGCCACGAGACTACTTTTGACACGGACATCGCCAATGCCGAAGAAGTGGAGCGCACGCTTTCTTACCTCACTCAACTGGTAGCGCGCCGGCTGCGCGATAACCGGCTTTTCGCGCGGACGGTGGGGGTGAAGATTCGCTTCACCGGGTTTGAGACCCATACGCGGGACATTTCGCTGGACGAACCGACGCATGTGGATTCCGTCATCTTCGAAAACATACTGCGTCTTTTTGACAACGCGTGGGACCGGCGGCGGAAAATTCGTTTGGTAGGGGTGAAGGCTTCGAATCTGGAGCGCGCCGTCTTCCAGCTTAATTTACTGGACGCGCCCAAGCGCGAAAAACTCGACCGGGTTCTCGATGCCACAGATAAACTCCGCGCGCGTTACGGGTTTGACGCTGTCAAGCTGGCGCGGTTAATCGAGGAACCAACCGAAGAACCAGCAAAGCGCAAGCCCCGGCGACGGTTTTTGGGGCGAGAATAAAGGCAGGATGCCGAGCAGAACCAGCAGGGAAATATCCCTGCGCTTGACGTTCAAATACGCTGTCAATCTTGAACGAGGACCAATCACATGAAAGCTGCCTACCTGGATATTGAGACGAACTACGTTGGCCAGTTCACCGACCAGCGTTTGTTTCGCGACAGTAAGAATCACCAGCTTACGGTGGTGGGCATCCGCGTAGTTGCCGAGCCGGAGGAAAACTTTGTCCAACTGGTAGGCGACAAGATTTCCAAAACCGCCGTGATGGATGCGCTTGCCGGGGCCGAACGATTGATCACTTTCAACGGCCGCTCCGTTCCCGACAAGGTGAAGGGTTATGTCGGATTTGATTTCCCCGTGATCGCCGCTCAATTGGGCATGGTGCTGGACCGCGAATTCCCCCACACCGATTTGTGCCCCGAATGTTGGAAGGCGGGCTTGTATGGCGGCTTGAAGAAGGTCGAACAGTCGCTTGGATTGAAGCGCGAGCTTCCCGGCAAAGACGGCCTATGGGCGCAGGAGACCTGGAGGCAATACAAATCGTCCGGCGACTCCCGCCTGCTCGGCGAATTGTTGGCCTATAACAAAGAGGATGTCTACATGCTTCGCCGTGTGGAATCGGCATTGAAACTTCGGCGTTAGCGCCGCGAGCGCGGGCCGGGGCCCCACGCATTGCACTGGGGCCCGCCCACCTCTAGCTCATCCCACCTTGCGCCCCTGGGCGTAATCGGCTGTAATACATTTCGATGGTTGCGAAATTCAATCCGCTTGGGCAAGCCGCCCTTGAAATTCTCGCGCGGCTGCGCCATGAAGGCCATCAGGCGTACCTGGTGGGCGGGTGTGTGCGCGACCTCGTGATGGGCCGCGAGCCCAAGGACTTTGACATCTCCACCAGCGCCACGCCGGACCAGGTGGTGAAACTATTCCCCGAAAGCCTGACCGTGGGTGCGCAGTTCGGCGTGGTGATGGTGCCGCGCGACCTGGGCAACGTGGAAGTGGCCACGTTTCGGAGCGATGGCCTCTACGCCGACGGCCGTCATCCGACCGCGGTCCGCTATTCGAAAACCGCGAAGGAAGATGTGCAGCGGCGCGACTTTACCATCAATGGATTGCTCTATGATCCCGAGACGCAGAGTGTGCTTGATTATGTCGAAGGTCAGGTGGACATTCGCGCCCGGCGGCTGCGCACCATCGGCGACCCCGCTTTGCGTTTCAGCGAAGACCGCCTGCGCATGTTGCGCGCGGTGCGGTTTGCTGCCCGATTTCAATTTGCGCTTGACCCCGCCGCGCTTGATGCGATTCAAAAACTCGCTCCCGACATCGGCGACGTTAGTGCGGAGCGGGTGCGGGACGAGATCGTGAAAACTCTCACCGAAGGCCAAGCGCGCCGCGGCTTCGAACTCCTGGAAGAGACCGGCTTGTTGAAAGAAGTCCTGCCTGAAATCAAAGCCCTTCAGGGGGTGCAACAACCTCCAGAATTCCATCCCGAAGGCGATGTGTGGATTCACACCTTGATGATGCTGGAAGGACTCTCAACACCTGTGAACGTGGAAACAGTTACGCCCGCGCTGGCGCTCGGAGTGCTCCTTCACGATGTGGGCAAGCCGCCCACGTTTGCTATTCGCGAGCGCATCCGTTTTGACAACCACGTAGAAGTGGGCGCCAAAATGGCGGAAGAGATTTGTACGCGCCTGCGCCTTTCCGCCCGCGACACGGAACGGGTGGTGGAATTGGTGCGTCATCATTTGCGCTTTAAAGATTTTCCCAAGATGAAGCGCTCCACCCAATTGCGTTTTATCCGCATGGAAGGATTTCGCGAGCACCTGGAATTGCACCGCCTGGATTGTTTGTCCAGCCATCGCAATCTGGAGAATTACGAGATGGCGCGGCGCATGTTGGAAGAGACTCCCCCCGAAGAGGTTAAGCCCGCGCCGCTCCTGCGCGGAGACGACCTGATCGCGCACGGCTACAAGCCCGGCCCGCTTTTCAAGACAATCCTCGGGGCCGTGGAAGACGCGCAACTGGAAGGGAAAATCCAAACCCGGGAAGAAGCCCTGCGCATGGTGAATAGCGAGTTCCCACTACCACCGGCCTAGCGTGCAGGAGAAATGGCAACAATCAGCGGTCGTGACGGGCGTGAGAATGTCCGAAATCTTCTAGTTATGGGCTCTCTGGCGAATTTTCACTTCTGGTTGGAGGCGTCGTCCTTGTCCGGGTCGTGATCGCCGCTGACCTTCTTAAATTCATCCACTGGCATCTTCAGTTGGCGAACCAGCCATTCCCCACGATCAACGTATCCTTTGGTGGAAAGGATCGTGGGCCATCCAGCCGTTTGCACTTCAGTCGGAACGGACACAAAATAAGCATCGCCCGGAAGGTTATCCAGGAAACTGGGATCGATCACATAAGGCGATCCGGCCTCCTTCTTCAGCTCCTCGAGCTTGGCCGGGATTTCCGCTTCCGGAAAATCCCCGTTCCTCGCCATCTTTTCAAGACGAGAGTTCGCTCTGGCCCACTCATTGTTCGAGAAGAGGAAGATCAGTTTTCGATCGGCCCAATAGGGATGTGAGCGGGGATCATTCAACACATCCTTCAATTGCTTCGAGTACTGGCACCACGTCCCCATAAAGACGAGGTCAGTTTTTGCATCGGGGGCTACGTCAATCTTGTTGCCACTTCTACTTTCCACCGTGAAGATATAATTCGCCGGCGTGGGAACGGAGGGCGTATCCGGTCCGGTGGAGGTCGGCGGTGCGTCGCTCGATTGTCCGGATTTCGTCTTGTGTTCGGGAAGATCCTCGTTGGTGAAAATTTTGGCCGGTTTCTTCCCCCCTTTATTCTGATCTTCCCTTGTGGCGCGGGCGATATCAGCCAACGATTGGGCGGCGCCAAGACTTGACGTGAGCGAAAGTATCAATCCCAATTGAAGAGAGATTGTTTTAAATGTCATCGATACCTCCAGCGGTAATTATAAATCTTATTGCTGCTCATTTGCGAAGACTAGACTTTGTTTCTTGATAAGTCAAGCAGATCCAACCTTGCGCGCAAATTCAAATATCCCTTGGAAATGCAGAAATCCCCCGATTGAACGGGGATGCTGCATTGCGGATTATTTTCTACTCGCCGTGGCCGGTTTGATTTATGCTTTGTCGCGTTGCCAAATATCAAGTCATACTCAGTGAGAGGTTCTTCATGAATCCGCTCCGCCGTTTTTGTGTGAGTTTATTTGCCTTGGTTACCGCGCTGTCTCCGGGGAATATTGCTACCGCGCAACAGTTTCCGCAGTCGCTCTATCAGGATATGCATTGGCGGGTCATTGGGCCCTTTCGCGGCGGACGTACTCGCGCCGCCTGCGGCGTTCCAAGGCAGCCCACCGTTTTTTATGTGGGACAGGTGAACGGTGGCGTGTGGAAGTCGGACGATTTCGGCCGGACATGGAATCCTATTTTCGACGACCAGCCCACCCAATCCATCGGCGCCATTGCTGTTGCCCCCTCAGACCCGAATGTTATTTATGTTGCTAGCGGCGAGGGCTTGCAGCGCCCTGACCTCTCCGTGGGTAATGGAATTTACAAATCCGCAGACGCGGGCAAGACTTGGACGCACCTTGGCCTGCGCGATGGCCAGCAGATCCCCGCCTTGGCCATAGACCCGAACGATCCCAATCGATTGTTTGCCGCGGTGCTGGGCCATCCTTATGGTCCTAATGAAGAGCGCGGCATCTTTCGCTCAACCGACGGTGGCGCGACCTGGCAGAAGGTCCTTTACAAGAATGAAAATACCGGCGCCTCTGATGTCGAGATGGACCCGGCAAATCCGAATGTGATTTATGCGTCGTTGTGGGAATCGAGACTCGGTCCCTGGGAGGACAACAACGAGTATGCAGGCCCGGATGGAGGTCTTTTCAAATCCACCGACGGCGGCGAAACTTGGAAGCAACTCAGCAAGGGATTGCCCGAAGGCTTAACACAAATTTATGTGGCCATCGCGCCCAGCGATTCAAATCGCCTCTATGCCACCACCGCGGCAGGCCGCGGCGCGCTCGGTATTTATCGCTCCGATGACGCGGGAGAAACGTGGCAAAAGATCACCGATGACCGGCGCCCTGCCTTGCGGATTGGCGGCGGCGATCTTCCCGTGCCGAAGGTTGACCCGAAAAATCCTGACATCGTTTACAGCGCGAGTGTGGTGACGTGGCGCTCCACGGACGGCGGCAAAACCTGGACGGGCATTCGCGGCGCGCCCGGCGGCGACGATTACCAGAACATCTGGATCAATCCGAACTTCCCGGGAATCATTTTGCTGGTGAGCGATCAGGGCGCGTTGGTTAGCGTGAACAGCGGCCGGACCTGGAGTTCGTGGTACAACCAGCCCACGGCGCAGATGTACCACGCCATCACGGACGATCGATTTCCCTATTGGGTCTACGGGGCGCAGCAGGAGAGCGGGTCGGCCGGCGTGGCCAGCCGCGGCAACGACGGCGCCATTACCTTCCGCGAATTTCATCCCGTGGGCGTGATCGAGTATGGATACGTCGCGCCCGATCCGCTCCATCCGGACATTATTTATGGAGCGGGCCGGAGCGAGGTTTCGAAATTCAGTTGGACCACCGGTCAGGTGCAGAATGTCACACCCGTTCCGGTGCGCAATGATAAGTACCGCGCCGATCGCACCGAGCCGCTGATGTTCTCTCCCGTCGATCCGCACGTGCTCTTTTACGCAACCAACGTGCTTTTTAAGACGATTGACGGCGGGCAGTCCTGGCAGGCCATCAGCAAAGACCTCACGCGCGAGCATCCGGGAATTCCCGCCAGCCTGGGAAGGATGACGGCAGCCGACAAGAATGCGGACAAACAGCGCGGCGTGATTTACGCCCTCAGCCCGTCTTTCAAGAGTGTGAACACAATTTGGGCGGGCACAGATGACGGCTTGGTTTGGATAACTCGCGACGGCGGGAAAAGCTGGAGGAACATTACGCCGCCCGACCTTTTGCCCTGGAGCAAAGTGACGCAGATTTCCTCATCGCATTTTGACGATCAAACGGCCTATGTTTCGGTCAGCTCTTTTCGCATCAACGATCTTCACCCTGCCATCTACCGCACCCACGATGGCGGCGAATCCTGGAGGCTGATTACCACCGGCCTGCCCAATGACTCCCCGGTGGATACGGTGCGCGCCGATCCTGAACGCAAAGGCCTGCTCTTTGCCGGAACCGAAACCAGTGTGTGGGTTTCGTTTGATGACGGCGACCGTTGGCAGTCCTTGCAATTGAACCTGCCCCACACCTCCATGCGCGATCTCTGGATCCACGACAATGACTTGATCGTGGCCACGCATGGCCGCTCGTTCTGGATTCTGGATGACATCACGCCGCTGCGGCAGATTTCCGAAACGGTGGCCAAGTCGGAAGCTTATCTTTTCAAGCCCGAAGCTGCCTATCGCGTCAAACGCGATACCTATACGGACACGCCGATGCCTCCCGACGAGCCGATGGGCGAAAATCCTCCCGACGGTGCGGTGATTGACTACTTCCTCGGTTCAGCCGCTTCCGGGCCGGTCAGCATCGAAATCCTCGATTCCGATGGAAAACTGGTGCGCCGCTATTCGAGCGCGGATAAGCCTGAAACCACCGAGGCCGAAATGGCCAAAACGGTCTCGGTTCCTCTCTATTGGGTGCGCATGCCAAAGAATTTGTCCGCCGAAGCCGGCATGCACCGATGGGTGTGGGACTTGCATTATCCTGCGCCGAAATCGGACCGGCACGGTTATCCCATCTCCGCCGTTCCGCATGACACGCCTAGCGAGCCGCAAGGCCCCACGGCATTGCCCGGCCAATACGCGGTGCGGCTCACGGTAAACGGCCACAGCACGAGCGCGCCACTCACGGTGAAAATGGATCCGCGCGTCAAAGCGACTCGCGACGGCCTGGTGCGGCAATTCACACTGGAGCAACAGCTCGTTGTCATCATGAATGAGACTTATGATATGAACGCGCAAGCGCGCTCGGCCCTGGAGCAATTGCGCAAGCTTGCCCCCCAGGCCAGCGGCGCGACCGGCGATGCCATCAGCGCCGCCGACAAAAAAGTGTCGGCCGTGCTCGGAGGGGGAGGCGGTTTCTTTGCCGCCGTTTCGCCAGTGCCAACCCTGGGTCGCGTGGCAGGGGGGACGGGAGCACTCTACGGCGCCGTGGGCAACGCTGATGCCGCACCCACCAAGTCGCTGATTTCGGGTTACGCAGAAGTGGCGCGCGACTTCGCCGACGTCATGAAAAAGTGGGATGAATTAAAGAAAGTCGATTTCCCCGCGCTCAATCAAAAACTTCGCCAAGCCAATCTTCCTGAGATTAAACTGGAAAAGAAACCGCAGACCGAGGCGGAGTCGGAGGATGTGGAGTAATACCCGCCAAAAAGGCGTTGGCAAACACGCCCCGGATGTCATTCCGAGGAACCATTAGCGACGAGGAATCTCGCATTGCTTCTCTTTTCAGGGCGAGATTCCTCTCCCGCCCCTGCGGGATCGGAATGACTTCGGCAGAGAATGTTTTTCAAAAGACTGTCAATCGCCAACTTTGGGATCTGCTTTAGTTGCTGGGCGGTCCTCGAAATTCCAATGAATAATTCGGTCACTCGAAGTTATTAGTCTCATTCGGCATCCACAATCGGGGCGGATGGGCGTCGCTTTTAGAACGTAGTCCTCCGCCGGACCATCTTTTAAGTTGCGAGTAGGCGTATACTCAAACCTGTAATATTTCTCCGTATACCAAGTTGGTTTTATTAAGGGAATCAATTCCGGGAAGCCCTCGCGAGGATGGTCCTCTTTATAAGCTTCCAACAACCCCTGCAAGGTTCGCACTCGTCCAACCGCGCTCGCCTGAATGGCTGCGATATGCGCGGTGTCGATATTTGTGGTAAGGATTACTAGCACTATGCCGAAGGGCAGAAGTAATAACACGACCCGGACCCACCACGGTAGCAGGAGTAATGCGCTTAGGTATACGAGGACGACGCCTGAAACAATGAGTGAGGGGATATGGCCGCTCTCAAAGATCCGGCACCCATTGTTGCTGAACTCGAAGAAAAGCATCATCGCAAGGGCGACTCCCGTGCTAAGCAGCAAGGACCTCAATACCCGTTTTGGGCTTAGTCTCTTCTCTTTGGTGCCTTGGGACATGGTTCATCAATAATAATCGAAACTGAATGTTGATGGGCCTAATAGTCACTTCGTTCCACACCGCCATCTGAGTTAGATTACATCCATGAAACCTTCGATTCTATAAGTGAAGTTCGTATTTCTACAGTTCGCACCGGCATCTCCTTAACGCGATTTCCTTCGAGTTGTGATAAATTATTGCAAATTCAAATGTATGAGAGGTGCAGATGTTATGGGACGATTAGCAACACACGCGTTCGGTATTTTAGGTTTAGTTCTACTCACTGCTGGGCTGGCCACGGCGCAGTCACCGAGCGTCAAGTGGGAAGAGCTAACGGCCGGAGATTTTATCGGGGCCATTCACAAAGCGCAGGGCGTGTGCCTGCTGCCTATCGGGATTATCGAGAAGCACGGGCTGCATCTTCCGCTGGGCAATGACCTCATTAACGTTCGCTATGCGTCATTGCACGCAGCGGGGCAGGAATACGCCCTCGTGTTTCCCGAATATTATTTCGGGCAGATCTTCGAGGCCAGGCAGGAGCCCGGCACTGTAGCCTACAGCGCGCACCTGCAATTGGAACTATTGCAGGAGACTACCGATGAGATGGCGCGCAACGGCTGCGAGAAGGTCATCATCGTGAACGGCCACGGAGGAAACAACAGCCTGCTCCCCTATTTTGCTCAAACGCAGCTGGCCAAGCCGCATAATTATGTGGTGTACGTCTTTGGGCTGCCCAGACCGGCGGCCGGACGTCCGGTGGTGGAAGATAAAGTGGACAGCCACGCCGGGGAATCCGAAACTTCGCACACCCTGATCGCGCGCCCAGACCTCGTCCATTTGGATCGCGCCAAGGACGAGTCCGGCGCGGACCGCAATCGGTTGCATCTCCCGCCCGGTCTTTACACCGGCATCTGGTGGTACGCCAAGTTCCCTGACCACTACGCGGGACAGGGCGAGCTGGCCACCAAGGAATTGGGCGAGTTTGACATGAAGGCTTGGGTCAACCAAATTGCGGAATCGATCCGGGCCGTCAAGGCCGACGATGAGAGTCCGCGGCTGCAAAAAGAATTCTTTGAGAAATCCACGCATCCGATGAATACCAAACAATAGCCGAAAGCAGCAGCCCAGAATTGGCCCCGACCTCAGACGCTACGTATAGAGGAGTTCAATGCTCGACCTGAGTTTTGTTCGTGAAAATCTCGAGTTTGTGAAACGCAAGATGGCGGAGCGCGGGCTGAAAGACGCCATGAAGGACTTCGAGTCCCTGGACGCCACCCGGCGCGCTGCCCTCGCTGAAGCGGAGCAGCGCAAAGCGCGGCGCAACAAAGTTTCCGATGAGATTGCCGCCCTGATGAAGCAGAAGCAGGAGGCATCCACGCGCATCGCGGAAATGAAGGCCCTGAAAGAAGAGATTGAGAGCTTCGACAAAAAAGTGGAAAGCTCGGAAAAAGATTTGCGCGAATTGCTTGCCGGGCTACCCAATATTCCCCACGACAGCGTGCCCATCGGGCGGGGCACTCCGGACAACCAGGAAATCCGGCGCTGGGGCGATCCACGCAAGTTTGACTTCCCCCCCAAGGCGCATTGGGACCTCGGCCCCGAGCTTGGCATCCTGGATTTCGAGCGCGCGGCCAAGATTGCAGGCGCGCGATTCGCGGTCTATTCCGGCATGGGCGCCAAACTCGAACGGGCGCTGGCCAATTTCATGCTCGACATTCACACGCGCGAGCACGGATACAAGGAAGTCCTGCCGCCTTTCGTGGTGAATTCCGCCAGCCTTTATGGCACGGGAAATTTGCCCAAGTTTGCCGGCGATCTTTTCAAGCTCGAAGGCACGGACTACTGGCTGATTCCCACCGCCGAAGTTCCGGTGACGAATCTTTATCGCGACGAGGTGCTGGAGGCCGGGCAGCTTCCGGTCAAACACTGCGCCTGGACGGCGTGCTTCCGCAGCGAAGCCGGCTCCTATGGCAAGGACACGCGCGGCATCATCCGCCAGCATCAATTCCAGAAAGTCGAGCTGGTCAAATTCGCGCTGCCGGAGAATTCCTATAACGAGCTCGAATTGCTTACCCACGATGCGGAAACGATTTTGCAGCGCCTGAGCTTGCCCTATCGCGTGGTGGCGCTCTGCACAGGCGACCTGGGATTCAGTTCCGCCAAGACCTATGACCTGGAGGTCTGGCTCCCGAGCGCCAACGAGTACAAAGAAATTTCCTCCTGCTCAAATTTTGAAGCGTTCCAGGCGCGCCGCGCCAACCTGCGGTTCCGTCGCGGCCAAAAGGGCAAAACAGAATTTCTTCATACCCTCAACGGCAGCGGCCTCGCCGTCGGCCGTACCTGGGTCGCCCTCATCGAAAATTATCAACAAGCCGACGGCTCCGTGATCATCCCCGAAGCTCTAAGGCCGTATCTGGATGGAATGGAGAAGATCGCGGCGAAGTAGGCAGAAAGCACAAGGCAAGGCAATTTCAGCTTGAAGTTAAAGTTTACTTGGAATGAATTGTTCCGGCACCCTAATCATTCCATTTAGCAATCTTCCCACTCCGTCATAGCCGGCAGTGAGCCGCTCGTAGTATTCAGGTGTGCTGCCTTTTGCCTTCTGCTTTCTGGCTACTGCTTCAAAATCCAAGCGGACATTTTCTCCAGCGCCACCGGTGACATGGTCTCTTCAATCTCGGCATATTCGCTGGGGGAGCCGGTCTTGGCGTTTTGAAAGAGATGATTCAAGCCGGGCAGCTCATCCACTTCAAAATTCTTATTGCCGCCGGCTTCAAGGGCTTTTCGGATGGCGGGTAAATTTTGCTTGGGCGGAACTTGCAAATCCTTTTCGCCGTTGATGGCGAGCACCGGACATTTGACTTTCCTTAGTGCCGTCGCCGGATCGTAGGCGATGAAATAGAGGAACCACGGGGAAGTGATCTGTTTGATTTGGGTGCCCAGTTGCGCTTCAGGAACTTTGCCGGCAAGTTTCTCGCGCAGTTCCTTTTCAAGTAATGTTGCGTCCTTCTCGCGTTTCACCATCTCAAGCAATTCGCGCTCTTCCGCCGCGTCTGTCTCGGCTTTCTCGTGGCTCGTGCCCATCGCTTCGGAAATCAACAAGCCCTGCTCGGCCAGAATTTCATCCCCCGGCACGCCCGTACCCGCCATCATCACGATGAAGGCTACATCGGGATCGCTCGCCGCCACCATGGGGGCGATCACACCGCCTTCGCTGTGGCCGATCAAGCCGATCTTACGGGGATCAATTTCGGAGCGCGTCTTCAAGTACACCACTCCGGCATCGGCGTCGGTGGCAAAGTCGGCGGTCGTGGCCAGCGCGTAATTCCCTCCCGACTTCGCCACGCCCCGCTTATCGGCGCGGAGAACGGCGATCCCCTTGCGCGTCAGATAATCGGACAAGACGAGAAACGGTTTGTGCCCCATCAGGCTTTCGTCGCGATCATGGGGCCCGGAGCCCACAATCAACTCGACGGCGGGAAAGGGCCCGCGACCCTGCGGCAGGGTGAGCGTAGCCGCGAGTTTGATTCCCGCGGCAGGATTGTCAAACGAGATTTCCTCTTCGTGATAGGGATAAGGCTTCACCGGGTTCTGCGGGCGGGGCCGATCCAGTTTAGAGGTGTCCTTGACGCGGGTGAGCACGCAAGGGAAATCCCGGCCGCTCTGCGACCATGTGCCGTCAATGGTCGAAAGGTCCTTGGCAATTTTGCCGTTATACACGCCGCCCAATTTCGTCATTTCCATCTTGAGCGACGCGCCATCGCGGGTAACAGTGGTGACGGGAATTGCCATTGCGCCTTGATCCGGACTGTCCATGGTTGCGGTCAAGCCGTCTTCGGTGTTGGTGATGTGGAACACCAGCCGCAACTTCGTTCCGCCGGCATCGATCGTGCCCAACCACGCCCCGTCAATGTCGGAAGGTTTCGCGGGTTTGTGCGCCGGTTTGATGGCGGTCGCAGCGCGCGAGAAGTCAAGCGGTAACGAGTTGCCCATCTGCGTCCATGTACCTTGGATTGCGGTCCCATCGCTGCTGACCTTGCCTTCATAGGAGCCTCCGACCGATTCCACGCTGAGGGTCAGCTTGGAATCCTTGAGGGAAATCTCGGTGACGGGGATCCCGTTGGCATTCTGATCGATGCTATCGAGAGTGGCTTTCAGGTTTCCGTCTGTGCCCTTTGTGATGTGCAGGACAAGGCGCAAATCCGCGCCCGGCGCCTTCAACGTCCCCTGCCAATCGCCTTCAATTCCCTTTGCCGCAGCCTGGTCTTGTGGCGCCTTGCCCAAGGCGTTCCCCAAAAACCAAGCCATTATGAAAATCACAATCAGCGAGCCCGTTATCCCGGCTGCCAATATGCCGTGCTCCTGTCGTTTCATTACTCCCTCCATCTAACTTCGACTATTCCTGTCGCCGATAAGGTCTTGTCAAAATCCTGACATCATTGGCTGGTAGAAAACACAAAACGACTAATGAAGGCTGGATTTCCCAGTCTACCGTCTATCGTCAACGGTCTACTGCTTTGCCTTCCCCGCCGGCTCCGGCATATATCGATGAAAATCTCCGGGCGCGTGGGTGTGCTCAAACTGGATGGTGGTATGGGTGATGCCGAACTCGCGCGCCAACACTTCATTCAGTTTGTGGCAGATGACTTCGCTTTCCGAGGTGGGCATATCCAAGATTCTCACGTGGCAGGAAAGGGCGCGCGATTTTGATCCGAGGGACCAGATGTGGACGTCGTGAACCTCGCACACGCCGGGGACTCCCAGCAATGCAACGGCCACATTTTCAAGGCTCATGCCTTTGGGCAGACTCTCGAGAAGTATGTTCACGGACTCGGTAACAATGCCCACCGCCGACCACAGAATCATTCCGGCAATCAGGAAGGCGATCAACGGATCGATGATCGGCTGTCCCGTCCTGCGGATGAGCCAGGCCCCTGCAATGATTCCGATGCTCGAGAGCGCGTCGCCCAGGTTGTGGATGAAAACAGCGCGCAAGTTCAGGTCATGCAGGTCGCCCGCCAGGCTCCAGGTGACAGCTCCGTTCACGATCAGCGCCACCACACCCACCCAAAGCATGGCTCCGGTGGCGATCGGTTCCGGTCTCACAATCCGCAGGTAGCCCTGGAAGCAGAGGAAGGCCGCCACGGCGATCATCAGCAGCGAGTTCACAAAAGCCGCCAGCACACCGGCCCGCTGGTAGCCAAAAGTTTTGTGATGGTCGGGCGGGCGATGTTCCCAATAGATGGCCAGGGCGGCGAGAATCAGGCTGGGCACGTCGGTGAGGTTGTGCCAGCCGTCGGAGATGAGCGCCAGGCTGCGGGAAATGGTCCCCACCACAAGCTCCGTGGCCACCAGGCCCAGAGTAATCGCCACGGCGACCTTCACCACCCAGGTTGCCGCGTGTGAATGGCTGTGATTGTGAGTGTGCACGCCGGTTGCCGCTCTCTCTTTCCCAAAGCGATTGTATGCCAACGTGAATCAAGTGTCCAACCCGTGGAAGAAGCCGCAAGGTGGGCGGGTTGGGCCCTCTCGGCCTGTGGGCAATGGCCGGTTTGATCTATCACACTTCAATGGGAGCAGGGGATTCGGCCGCCGGGCTCGCGGGCTCGAGCGAGACGGCCAGAACGCCACTCTCCATCTGCAAATTCTTCTGGAGACAGCAGGCCAGTGACTACGCAGTAGTGATGTCCGGTCGAATGAGTCTCGTCGCCCTCAAAATGAGGTCATCCAATTTTCCGGGATGGGAACTTCCAGTGTATCGTTCACGCTCAAACGTCACGGCTCAAATGCTGAAAACTAGATGGTCTGCACGGGGGGAGAGCGCCGTGTGTCCTCAGAGCAGGCCGAAGCGGAGGAACAGGAGTGTCAGGCAAACGGTCGCCAGTATCCCGCCCCCGAAAATCATCAACTGCGCTCGCACCGACATCATGGTGTTGACGTCCGATCTCGACAGGCCGGAAATGAGATAGGTGAGCTCGTTTGTCCCCTTCCTGATCAGGTTGCGGTCGTTCAAATCCCTGGCTCCGGGATTCTCGGCGCAGGTGCCGGTAATATCGTAGTCGTGGTCGGGCAGGATGCAGCACTCGGTAAGACGATACCGGCCGGAAGCGAGTGGTTGCTCGGCTGCGAGCAAAGGGTCGGGGACGGGAGGATTGGCTTCCGGCGGATTGGGCGCCGGTGCTGCCACATCTCTATTTGGCGGGATCGGCTGCGGCGGGGGGATGGACCCGGACCGACGTAGCTTTTTATGCCGCTCCTGCATATTTACAATGCGCTTTCTCAATTCCTCGTACTCGGGGCTCCAAAAAGGATGATTGTAGAGTTCGATCATGGCGAGTCGTATTTCCTCGCCCAGTGGATCGGACTGCGGCCCCTGGGCCTCATACATATGTTGGAGCTGCGCTACTTGGGGGCCGACCAATCCCTTGAACAGCTCGTCTGGAGTGGTTTGGTGCTTCATGTACTTGGATAGGGCGAGCCGCGCCCCTACCGTTCCGAGAGGGTGATGGAGCCCCGGTATTTTGGCGGTCATACCCACGCGAGCTACATATGCGAGCAGGTCCCGGTCGGAAACACCTTCGACGGCGAAGCTGGAAGCCGTCGTGCTCCCGACCTCGCGCATCCCAGTTATCTCCAGCTCATACTCTGCCCCATGAGGATTCACCAGCACGCGCCCCGTGCTGTCTTCGATGTAAAACCAGACGCCTTCTGCCTCCGCTCCATAATGCAACCATGTTCCGCTATCCTCCCGGGTCTCCCATTTTTCGATCTCCACCGTATAGTAACAGCAGGGGGTCTGACTTATGGGGCTCTGGACGAGCTGGTCGTTCCTAGCCTTGCCGTGAATGCGGACAAAGCCCATAGCCATGCTGCGAATGGGCGTTCTTGGTGTGCCTTGAAGGAGGAGATACTCCCGGTATGTGCGAAAACCCTTAAAAAACGACCCAACCCCGCAGAAAAAACCCACCACCAGCCCTATATCCAGATTACTGATGACCGTTGCCATAAAAGATTCCGCTCATGGGTAAGCCCTAGAGTGGGTAGAAGGGAAGATCATAGAGGGAAATTTCGGGGCTGTAAACACACAGGCCTTGGTTCCGCTTACTGTGGGCTGGATAGTATCGCTGCATGGACAGGATCCGGAGGGAAGTCTTCCTGGAAGAGACCCCAGCCAATGCAGACCTCTAGTGTAACGCGGTAGGGTTTACGCATCACTGGTCACTTGCCGGGCGGCGAGCCGCAGGTGTGATCTTCGCTTTCATTTCTGACGGTTGTGCTTGGATGGCGGGATGTTCGGGAACTGCACCATTACCGGGGAATCCGCGAACTGGGCGGGTTCGGTCGCTCCACCTGTGGGCAAAGGCCTGTTTGATCTATCACACTTCAATGGGGGCAGGAGACTCGGCTGGGAAAATTTCGAGCTCTCTTTTTTCAGTGTGCCTGATGATGGTGACGGATGATTTCACTGCCACCTGGCCTTCCGTAAGCAGCCGGTGCAAATCATCGATTCCGGCCACCGGCTGGCCATTGAAGCCAACAATGATGTCGCCGACGGCGAGGTTTGAGGAGGCCGCCGGGCTCGCTGGTTCGAGTGAAACTACCAGAACGCCACTCTCCACCGGCAAATCGTAGAAACGGACCACGCGGCGGTGCAGCGGAACGTTTTGCCCGCCCACCCCAATGTAGCTCCGGCGCACTTTGCCGTCTTTGATCAGGCTGCCCGCCACAAATTTGGCTGTGTTGACGGCGATGGCGAAGCACAATCCCTGGGCGGGAAGGATCACCGCCGTGTTGACGCCCATCACTTCGCCGCGCGAGTTCACCAGAGGACCACCCGAATTGCCCGGGTTCAATGCCGCGTCAGTTTGGATCACATTATCAATCAGGCGGCCTGAGCGTGACCGGAGCGACCGGCCGAGCGCGCTGACCACTCCTGCCGTCACGGTGCATTGGAATCCGTATGGGTTTCCGATGGCAATCGCCAACTGTCCCACGCGGATTGGTTGCGAATCGCCAAGCGGCGCCGATACCAGATTGGGGGCGTTGATTCGAATCACCGCCAGGTCGGTATGGGGATCGTCGCCGATCGTGTTCGCTTCAAACCGCCGGCCGTCGGCAAGCGTTACTTCCAGGCAGGTTGCTTGATGAACGACGTGGCTATTGGTGAGGATAAATCCGTCCGGGGTAAAAATGAATCCTGAGCCGCTGCCGTGCGCCTCGTTAGGTTGGCGCGGGCCGCGTGAAGGTTGACCGATCACTTTTTTACCAACCTCGATGTTTACCACCGATGGGCTGACCCGCTCCACCACACTGGTGACGGCCTGCGAATAGGCGTCAAGCAACTGCTCATCGGCCGGGTGCGAGGCTCCGGGGCCTCCAACTTGGTGAAAGTTATTCGTTTCACCTTCTGTCAATTCAATGATGGGTTCCATTTCGACTGCTCCTCTTGACCTCGTTTCTGCCAGCGAGAATTACCCGGCCGCTCCCGCGGAAACGCGCGGCCGGCAGCCATTGCTATATTAGATTCAGCAAAAGTTGATTTGATGCGGGGCGGCGTCCGGCACATGCGGCCTCGCCAATGCCGCGGGTGCCATTCCGTGACAGCTTTCTACCTTCTGCCGCGACTTTGAAGTAGAATAGAAGGTGGCAAAAGGACTCATCTCTTTTAATTGGCAGTGAAGAGCAATTGAAACCGACCTACCAAACTCGTTCAAGCCGGAAAGGGCCAATCCGCTGGTTCCAATCTTTCCCCCTTACAGCGCGGCTGGCAGAGTTTAAGAATGGGCTCATGTGGGTGCTGGTTCTTCTGGCTATCTCCATGGCCGCGACAATTTGGAATTCGCGGAGCGCCGCGCAGCAAACCGATTCCAAGCCCCCGGTGGAACAGAAAACCACAGTCTCCCCTGCCCCGGAAGCACAATCGCAAATCCCCGAGACCCCCAAGCAGTCGATTCAAGTGCGAGTCAACGTGGTCAACGTCCCCGTCTCCGTGCTGGGCAAGAACGGCCTTCCGGTGATCGACCTGACGCAAAACGATTTTCAAATTTATGAAGACGGGAAACAGCAATCCATCAAATATTTCCTGCGGGGATCGCGGCCACCCCTTCGCATCGGATTGGTAATGGACACCAGCAATAGCGCGCGCCGCCAGTTCCAGTTTCAGAAAGATGCGGCGAGCGAATTTGTTTTCAACATGCTTCAAGGTCAAAAAAGCAAGAACCAGATGTTCCTGGAGACCTTTGATGCCACCACCTCGGTCCCGCAGGATTTCACCAATGATCCGGAAGCGTTGAATGAAAAAATCCTGGGTCTGAAGGCCGGCGGCGGGAAAGCACTTTATGACGCGCTCTATTTTGCGTGCCGGGAAAAGATGCTCAAGTCCGGACCACCCTCCGAAAACCGCCGCGTGATCGTGGTGATCAGCGATGGCATGGATGCGCAGAGCACGCACACACTTGCCGAAGCGATCTCCATGGCGCACAAGACGGAGACCGTCATCTACACGCTTGGAAACGTGGCCTGGGGCTACGATAACCCGGGGAATACAGTCTTGAAAGAAATTGCCGAGGAAACGGGCGGCGCGGCGCTCTTTCCCCAGGAGAAAGCGCCGGGCACGGACCTCGGCACGGGCTACCTGTCTCACGGTCAAATCGGGGATACTTCCCAGAATAAGGGCGCCGGCGCTGGAACCGGCATTTACGGCGCAGAGCGCCTGGAACAACTGGCGGACTCGCTGGAAGCGATCAGCCGCGAACTTGCCGATCAGTACAGCATTGGCTACACGCCCACTAACGACAGGATGGACGGCACCTACCGGACCATCCGCGTGGTCGCCCTTCGCAAAGGCGTGGAGATCCGGTTCAAGCCTGGTTATTTTGCATCGGCAAACCAATAGTCGAAATTACAGCACTTCCCAATACGCCGCTGTGTGATGCTCAAATGAAGGGTAAGCTCAAGCTCAAATACAAAAGGCCTCGCGAACGCGATCGATGGGAAATTGAAGCGGGGATACCGAATATGACTCCCGGCGAGCGTCTCGCCGTGGGGATCGATATGTCTGATTTCTGCCTCTACTTAGGATGGGGAAGGAAACAAGGTCTACAACGAGCATCCACTTTGTTCCGCAAGCAAAGCCCACCCATGCAGCTGATCTGGGAGGACGAGGCCCGCAGATTTGGAAACTACATGGGGTTTCAGCGATGTCTAAAATTGCTCCAAGCGGCGCCACGGTAATTGAAGGAGGGTTTTTGTGAACTCTCAACCAATCTGCCCATCTAGCGCCGCACTATTTGCTTTTAAAGATTTGCGCATTCGTACAACCATTCCCCAGATTCAATACAATGCGAAGCATGCGTTTGCTTGAGGGTTTGGGTTTAGCCAAGACAATGTTAAACGAAGAAGTAAGGAAGCCATCCGCCGCCGCCCGCATCTGGTAGTCCCCGGCATCCAATTGTTCAAAAGAGAATCTGCCATTTTGGTCAGTCTTTACGGCCGCGACTTGCATTTCGCCTTTCAGTATTTCTACGCGGGCGTCGGGAATAAGCGCACCAGTCGGATCAACGATTACGCCTGCCATGTGTCGAAGGGATTTGAGTTTTATCTCTCTGCATGTAAAGCTGTTCGCAGTGCAGGTCGGCGGGAAAAATGCCATCGGCAGCCCAAGAATCAAAGAAGTAGACAAGATTTGGGCCTTCTTCATACTTTGCATCGTATGCTCATAACGCAAAGTGAGTCAACTGAGTGGCGACGATCTGGAAGAGCTGGACATCTGAAACCTGAGGCGCGACTTTTTAATTGACAACCCGTCGCGTCCCGCCTTAAATCGCCAGGAACCCAAACACGGAGAACCGAGCGATGGATATATCCCACTTTTGCGACGAACTCAGCCGGGCCAATCTGATCGACTTGAGCCAGACGCTGGAAGAGCACATGCCGACTTTTCCGACCCACTCCAAATTCTTTCACAATATGTGGGGCTCGTACTGGCACGGCAACCGGTCGTTGAGCTATCAACTGGTCATGAATGAACACAACGGCACCCACGTGGACGCGCCCGCGCATTTCATCAGCGACTCGAAGCCCCATGCCCACGTCACCATCGACCACGTTCCTCTCACCCGTCTTGTGGGCCGGGGCGTTCGGCTCGATTGCGGCGGTTTCAAGGAAGGCGAATACGTTTCCAGGAGTTTTATGGCCGACTGGGAATTCAAACACGGTTCCTTGAAGGCGGGCGACATCGTTTTGTTTGATTTCGGCTGGGCCCCGCGGTGGGGGACGCGCCCCAATGACCAGCCCTACGTGGCCAACTGGCCCGGGGTGGGCATGGACGCCGCCGAATATTTGGTTGAGAAATCCGTGGATGCCCTGGGCGTGGATACGCTCTCACCCGACCCACCCGAGGCGCTACAGAAAAATCCCATTCATCCCGTGGTGCTCGAAAAGCAAGTTTTGATTTTGGAAAACCTGTGCAACCTCAACTTGCTTCCCGATTTCTTTGTGTTTCTGGCGCTTCCGTTGAAGATTAAGGGCGGTTCGGGCTCGCCCATTCGGGCCGTGGCTTTGGTTTAGCGGGCGCGTATGATGGGACCTCATGCCGAAGGTCGGATAAGCTTTATGAACAAATCCACCCGCGTGCTATCCACGCTGGCGCTTGTCGTTGCTTCAGTCTACCAACTCGCGGCGCAAACTCAAAAGCTTCAGGAGCCGCCGCGCGACTGGCCGGTGGAATTCCGCAACGTCCTGCAAAAGAATATTCTTCAATTCTGGATCGATCACGCTACCGACAACGAATACGGCGGCATGATCGGATGGCTCGGCCGCGAAGGCGATCCCATTCCTCCCGGAACCAAATCCCTGGTGCAGCAATCGCGCGTGGTTTGGACTTTTTCGGCCGCCTATGAGCGCTACCCTGAACCGGCATATAAAGAAGTCGCCGAGCATACGCTTAAGTTTCTGCGTGAAAAAATGTGGGACAAGGACCACAGGGGATTCAACTGGTTAGTCGACCGGAAGGGAAAGGTATTGAGCGACCAGAAGAATCTATATGGCGAAAGTTTCGCCATCTACGCTCTGGCGGAATACGCCCGCGCGTTTCAAGACCCGGCGGCAAAGCGCGAGGCTTTGGAATTGTTTCGCTTGATCGACCTGAAGGCGCATGACAATACCAACGGCGGCTACTTCGAAGCTTTCACCAACGATTGGAGTCAGCAAACACGAAACCTAATAGCCATGAATTTGCCCGACCGCAAATCCATGAACACGCATATTCACCTGCTTGAATCGCTGACCACGCTTTACCATGTGACGGGCGATCCAACCGTCCGCAAGCGCGTGGAAGAGTTGCTGAACCTCTGCTTGAACAAGATTGCGGATTCGCAGCAAGGCTATCTGCGCCTCTATTTCACTAGCGACTGGAAGCCGGCGGAAAACTCAGACACCAGCTCTTACGGGCACGACATCGAGTTGAGCTGGCTGCTCGGCGAAAGCGCCGGAGCTCTTGGCCGCGTCAACGATCCGCAAGTAAAAAGCGTGGCGTTGGCGCTGGTGGATCACACCTTACGCGACGGGTTCGACTACGAGAATGGAGGCGTTTACAACGAAGGTCCGGCATCCGGTCCGGCTAAGAATAAAACTATGACCTGGTGGGTGCAAGCCGAGGCGCTGACAGGACTTCTGAACGCTTACCAGTTGACCGGAGATCAGAAAAACCGCGACCGGTTTGACCAGCAGGCTTCGTACGTCCTCCTGCGATTCGTTGACCGCCAGTTCGGCGATTGGTTCAATGAAATTCAGCCCGACGGCATGATTACCGGCGACAAAACTGACGAGTGGAAGGATCCCTACCACCAGTCGCGGGCTTGCCTGGAGGTGATTCGAAGGCTGGAAAGTTTGAGGAAAAAATGAATCAAGAGACCATTAACATGGCTTTTTCAGCCGCGGCAGGCAACTCCACGGGAATGAAGTATTACTCCGGGTAGAGATAATCTTCTCCTGATTCGTCAATGATTCTCAAATGCTTCGAGCTTGCGGCCTTTTCATCGGGCAAGACTTGGCAGATCTTGCGGAGTTCCAAGTCCGGTTCGGAATTAATAAAGCAAATTACGAATCGCGCTTTAATTTTGCGCCGGCGCATATGTTCAAGATATTTGGTTGAGTTTTTCCGCAGGCGAAACTGCCTGCTTCGGCCGCAGGAATAAAGCAAGCGCTGAACCCAACATTAGTCCCAAGCTGAGAGCGCCGAAGCCGAACACGAAATTGTTGAATCGTTTGTTCAGGTACCCAACCGTGAGTGGGCCGAAGTACCCTCCCAGGTTCCCAATGGCGTTGATCATGCCCATGGCGGAGCCCGCCACCCGGCGCGGCAGCGTTTCAGTGGGGATGGACCAGAACGGGCCGTGCCCTCCGTACGATCCGGCGCCCACCAGCGCAATGGGGATAAAGGCGAGCATCGGGTGATTCTGGCTGAGAAGAACGCCAGCCATCAGAAATGCCCCACCCCACCCGAGCGCGAATGACAAGTGCCGGCGCCGCTCGTGGGTCCTGTCCGAATGGCGCGAATTCAAGATCATCCCCACCATGGTGAGGCAATAGGGTATGGCGTAAAGAATCCCTACTTCAAAACGGGAGAGCCCTTTCGTTCCATTCTCGATGGCGGTGGGTAGCCAAGCCTGATATCCGTAATTTCCGCAATTGATAAGAAAATAGATCACAACCAGGATTAAAACCCCGGGGCGCATGAACGTTGCGAGCACAGGCTCCTGCGGCAGGGCGTCAAGTTCTCCTGCTTCCCGTTCCAGGGTAGCTTCCAGGTGCTCACGCTCGCCGGTTGATATCCAGCGAGCGTTGCGCGGATGGTCAGCGATGTACCAATTCCAGATGAGCAGCCAGACAAAGGGCAGCGCGCCTTCGGAAATGATCATGAAGCGCCAACCCCATCGGCCCAGAATCCAGCCCGAAATGGGCGAGGAGAGGGCCACGGCGGCGGGAAGGCAGAGCATCCAATAGGCGTTGGCGCGCGCGCGCTCGGCGCGGGGAAACCAATGGGAGAGAAGCACGAGCACTGCAGGCCAGACGCCACCCTCCGCGACCCCCAGAAAGAACCGGGCCGCCAGAAATTCGCTTTGCGTGTGCGCGAGGCCGCAAGCCACCGCACAAATTCCCCACACCACCAGAAGCGTGCTCACAAACCACTTGGCGCTCCACTTTTCGGCCAGGTATCCGCCGGGAATCTGAAGAAGGACATAGCCCCAAAAGAAAAGGCCAAACGCGTTGCCTTGTTGGGTGGGATCCATGTGCAGTTCCCGCGCGATCTCCGGCAAAGCGAGCGAGATGTTGGTGCGGTCCACAAACGCGATGGTGTACATGATGAAGGCGACCGGGATAATTCGCAGCCAGCGTTGTTGAGGCATATGGGAAAACCCAGTAGATGCAAGCCGGATGTGCATTTGCATCCGCGCGGCTTTAAGCGCGCGTGATTATAGCCCGGTTTTTGCCGGGAGTTGGGTTGTATTTGACTTCGCTCGGCGCGTGTGCTAACTATCGAAGACAAGGAATCTCTGGAATGAGCGGCGAAAACCTGCAATCCGCGTGGGAGTTGTTGAAAGAGGCCTATCAGTACCAGGTGGGCGGCGAGTACGACATGGCCGTCGAACTCTATAAGCGCTCTCTGGACATTCACCCCACGGCAGAAGCCTATACCTTTCTCGGATGGACCTACCGCTTCCAGGGAAAGCTCGAAGAGGCCATCGCCGAGTGCAAAAAGGCCATCCAGATTGACCCCGAGTTTGGAAACCCTTATAACGATATCGGCGCCTACCTGATTGAAAAAGGCGAATACGACGAAGCCCTGTCGTGGCTGGAGCGCGCGCTACAGTCCAAACGCTACGAGTCCTACCACTACCCTCACTACAATCTAGGCCGCGCTTATATGGCCAAGGAACTCTACGGCAAGGCGCGCCACCACTTCGAACAAGCCCTCAAACTTAGCCCCGATTACACCCTGGCCAAAGAAGCGCTGGAAAAAGTCCGGCGAAAACTGCAGTAAATAAAGTCAAATGGGTAAAGGTTACAGGAGACTGCCCGACATCCGCCAACTCCGTGAATTCTAGGTAGCTTCCTCTGTCTGATTCAAATGCGACCTGAAGTGCCGGGCGGCTCACGGCTTGGCGCGGATATTCCAATCCAACCCAGAAGCCGCAGCCTGCCTTGCAACGGCTTTTGAACTGCTTTGACGGGCGGTGGGGTGTGCTAAGATGACCGTTCCCATGTCCGCGAGCATGCAAGCCATCGTCAAGCCGGAAGCGCAGCCTGGGGCGGCGCTTCGCCAGGTGCCGCTGCCTGAAATCGGGTCCAAGGACGTTCTGGTGCGCGTGCAAGCGGCTTCCATTTGCGGGACCGACTTGCACATTTACCAGTGGGACCGCTGGTCGCAGCGGCGCATCCATCCGCCACTGGTTTTTGGCCATGAATTTTGCGGGATTGTGGAACGGGTGGGCGCGGAAGTGAAGGCGGTAAACGCGGGCGACTTTGTTTCGGCGGAAATGCATTTGTCCTGCGGGCATTGTTACCAATGTCGAACCGGGCACCCGCACATTTGCCTGAACGTTCGCATTATCGGAATCGATCTGGACGGCTGCTTCGCCGAATACGTCAAAATTCCGGAATCAAACATCTGGAAAATCGATCCTACCATTCCCGTGGACTACGCTGCCGTGCTTGACCCGCTGGGCAATGCCGTGCACACCGTTCTGGCGGGCGATATCGCCGGCCTCAGTGTTGCGATTACCGGCTGTGGGCCCATCGGATTGTTTGCCATCGCGGTGGCGAAAGCTTGCGGTGCCGGACCGATTTTTGCCACCGAGCCGCACCCTTACCGCCAAAAGCTGGCGGAAAAAATGGGCGCCACCCTGGTAATCGATTCTTCCAAGACCGATGCCGTGGCGGAAGTGATTGGCCAGACGAACGGCGTGGGCGCGGACGTGGTGCTGGAAATGTCCGGCAACCCTGCGGCAGTGCGGCAGGCGTTCCAGATGCTGCGGCGCGGCGGGCGCATTTCACTGCTCGGGATTCCCTCCAAGCCTCTGGAGCTCGACCTGGCCAATGACATCATCTTCAAAGGCGCCATCGTGCAGGGCATTAACGGTCGGCGCGTGTTCGAAACGTGGTACCAGATGCAGGCGCTGCTGAAGTCCGGCGCGCTCGACATTTCGCCCCTGATCACCAATCGTATTGCCATGACCGACTTTCAACAAGGAATGGACCTGCTGTTGTCGGGCCACGCTTCTAAAGTGCTGATGTATCCGAACGGTAAACCGAATTTTAAATTATGAATTCTGAATTAAAGAAAAAGCAAAAGGAATCTTTTGATCTTCATTCATAATTTATAATTCATAATCCTAAACGCCCAGCTAAGATGCCGAAAATCCAATTGCAGTACCTCACCGACGAACTGAACAAACTTCGCGAGCAGCATCTTTTCCAAAGGCTGCGAATTTTGGAAAGCGAGCAGCTTCCCACTTCGCGAATTGACGGCCACGAGGTCATCAATCTCTCCTCCAATAATTATCTGGGACTGACCACTCATCCCAAACTTCGCCGGAGGGCTCTGGAAGCGATTGAAAAATACGGCGTGGGCTCCGGAGCGGTGCGCACTATTTGCGGCACCATGTCGTTGCACATGGAGCTCGAAGAAAAAATCGCGCGATTCAAGCACGTGGAGGCCTCGGTAGTATTTCAGTCGGGCTTCACCGCCAACGCGGGCACGGTCTCCGCGATTCTCACCAAAGAGGACGTGATTATTTCGGACGAGCTCAACCACGCGTCCATCATTGATGGGTGCCGCCTGTCACGCGCGGAAATCAAAGTCTTTCCCCACAAAGATGTTGAGGCCTGCGAGAAGATTCTGAAAGAAATAGCTCCGCGCAAGTGTCACAAGCTTTTGATCACTGACGGCGTGTTTTCCATGGAAGGTGACATCGCTCCTCTGCCCGCGTTGGTCGAGTTGGCGGAAAAATACGGTTGCATCATGATGATTGATGACGCCCACTCTTCCGGCGTGCTGGGCAAAAACGGCCGCGGCACGGTGGACCATTTCAACCTGCACGGGCGCGTAGACATCCAGGTGGGCACGCTTTCCAAAGCCATCGGAGCGCTGGGCGGATATGTGTGCGCCACGCGCGACGTAGTCGACTTCCTCTATCATCGAGCCCGTCCGTTCTTGTTTTCCACCTCGCATCCGCCCTCGGTGGCCGCCACCTGCATTGCCGCGTTTGAAGTTTTGGAAGAGGAACCGCAGTTGATCGAAAAGCTCTGGGCGAACACGGCGTTTTTCAAAGAAGGGTTGAAAAAAATCGGATTCAATACCGGCATGAGCGAAACACCCATCACTCCGGTAATGGTGGGTGACGCGGCGCTCGCCCATCAGTTCTCGCGCGAGCTGTTCGCGGCGGGCCTGCTCGCTCTCGGCATCGGCTTTCCCACCGTCCCGGTGGGCAAGGCGCGCCTGCGCACCATCGTCACCGCCACACACACCGAGGATGAGTTGTCCCGCGCCCTCCGTATTTTTGAGACGGTGGGCAAGAAGTTGAAAATCATCGAGTGATCCAGACTCAGGAAACATCCGCCTAAATTCGAGCTGGAATTACCGCTTCCTCAGATCCGCGAAGCTACAGAAAGAGGTTTGATGGAACAGACCCGTAAGAAGAAATCGTTTGGACGAAAGGTTTTCGAAGCCGCTCTGATTGTTCCGTTTCTGTTAATCGTTATGCCACTCATTGTGGTGGGCCTCGGCTTGCATCTTCTGAACAAAATCCTTATTTATTTCCTCATCTGGCTTTGGTGGCTGCCGAAAGGGATGGATGTACTTTTTGTCTCCTCGGAAAGCCCGATATGGAAGGGTTACATGGAGAACCAAATCCTTCCCTTAGTGGCGGGGCGCGCCATCGTCCTCATCTGGTCGAAACGCCATGAGTGGTCAAGGTTTACCTTCAAGGTTCGTGTGTTTCGTGCGTTCGGTCGTGACCGCGATTTCAATCCCATGGTCTTATTGTTTAAGCCCCTGCGTCTTGCGAAAGTTTTTCGGTTCCTGCCAGCATTCAAGGATTGGAAACATGGCCACCCCGAAACCCTGGAGCGACTCCGCCATGACCTCACACTAGCGCTCTGAGTTGCTCAACGTCCGGCATCATTTCATCATGGAGCTTTGCATGGGATCGAAGTTCGGCGCCCATGACCGGCTGCTCATCGGCAATTGCATGGCCGCCATTTCAAGCCTTTCCCGTACCTGCTCGCGGGGTTACCAATCCGAGCCTCTTTTTTTACAAAATCTTTACATTTAGTTGAGACATGTATGACATCGCGGCGGAGCCTTTTGGGATAGAGTTATTTGTTTTCTTTTTTCGCCGCAAGAAACGGGTGAGGAATTTGCCCCTAGCGGGAGACGTTTTATGACCCTACAAATATCATAGGAAATCCGGCACTATGCTCAACTCCTCAAAAATAACTAAATCAATCCATACAAGGAGGCGTAATTATGCGAAGCAGAATCGTACACGTCATTTTGGGTTTCGGACTATTCGTTTCACTATCCACTCTCGGTCAACCACAGAAGGGGCAATTTTCGCCGATTATCCCTCCGCCGGGATCTCCATTCCTGTCGGTCTCAGCCGTGCCCCCCACCGGGGACGCAAATCCTTACGGAGTCGCCTTCGTTCCCAATGGCTTCCCCGTCGGCGGACCCCTGCACGCCAACGATATCCTGACGTCGAACTTCAACAGCAATTCGGGTCTCCAGGGGACCGGAACGACCATCATGCAAATTAAACAAAGTTGGGAACCGGCGTCCGTTTTCTTTCAGGGACAATCCGGACTCGGGCTCACGACTGCTCTGGGAGTGTTGAGGAGCGGATTTGTGATCGTTGGAAATGTGCCCACTACCGACGGCACTTGCGCCACTGTTCAACAGGGCTCGCTGCTGATCATCGACCGACAAGGGAACCTGGCCATGACCCTAAGCAATAGCCTTTTTCTCAACGGTCCGTGGGACTTGACCATCCACGAAGAGGGAAATGAGGCGCAGGTATTTGTCTCGAATGTACTGAGCGGCACGGTGACACGCATCAATTTAATGGCGGATAGAAACGGCAAAATTACAGTTCAAAGCATGGTTCAAATTGCTTCGGGATACGGCACGGCCTGCAGCGCAGCAGCCGTGGTGGTGGGTCCAACCGGACTGGCGTATGACGGACGACGCGACATCCTTTACGTAGCCTCCACGGACGACAATGAGATCTTCGCTGTTTCCAACGCCGCCCGTACCAGTGAGGACCACGGTCCTGGTCAATTGATCTACCAGGATGACCAGCATTTGCACGGCCCCTTGGCTTTGGCCCTTGCTCCAAACGGTGACCTCATCACCGCCAACGGCGATGCAATCAACGAAGACCTAAGCCAGTTGAGCGAGATCGTGGAGTTTACCCCTGAAGGTCAGTTTGTGAGCCAGTTCCAGATTGATGCTGTGGCGGGCTCGGCCTTCGGCTTGGCCATCACTCAAAGCCGGGGCAAGACATTGTTCGCCGCGGTCGACGACAACACCAGCGTCATAGAGGAGTGGATCGAGTAGGACTGCCGAAGGGCGTGGTCTCTTCAATGAGTAGCTTCGGGAACCGGGGGCGCGTCGTCGGCCGGGCGGGGACTCTGCTGCAACCGGTAAAGATGATTCAGTGGGATGAGGCCGGGGCCGATGGCATAAGCTTTTCGGATCGCCTCGGTCACATACGCCTTGGCGAGCACCACGGCGTCTTCAAGATGGCGTCCCAGAGCCAGGTTGGCGGCCACGGCGGATGAAAAAGTACATCCCGCGCCGTGCAAATTCTCCGCCTTCATCCGGTCGCCTGCCAGGGTCTGCAATTTGGCGCCTTCACACAATATATCAACGGCCTTATCAAGATGGCCGCCGGTCACCACTACGTTGCGCGCCCCCATCGCGATCAGCTTATGCGCCGCCACCTTCATCTCCTCCACGTTGCTCACTTTCAGTGAGGTGAGCGCGGCGGCCTCTTCCATATTCGGTGTGACCACGGTGACGCGGCTCAGCAGTTCCTTGCGCAAGTATTCAAAGCCGTTCTCATCCACCAACTCCCGTCCACTGGTGGAGCGGTAGATCGGGTCGAGCACCGAAGGCAGAGCGGGGTTGGCATCCAGAATCTCGCGCACCACTTCAGCGTTTTGACGGTTCGCCACCATTCCGATTTTGATCGCACGCACGCGCCCGTCGGCCAACAGGGACAGGATGGTCTCCCGCAGGAGTTTTGCTTCAACCGGCTTGAGGGCGCTTACGCCATGGGAATTTTGGGCCGTGAGTGCGGTGATGGCCGCAACGCCGTAGCAATTGTTGGCGGCAAAAGTTTTGAGGTCGGCGACAACGCCTGCGCCGCCGCTGGGGTCGAATCCCGCAATGGTCAGCGCCACCATCGCCGGCGGATTTAATGGGTGATTCATCAAGTTCCGTGCGTCTCTCAACTCAGCCCGCGAACTGTGCGGATTATAGAACCACTCGCATCAATGTCAATACCGATTTCAAGCGGAGTCCACGCCGGGCTACACTCGATTTCAGGCGCCTACAGGTTTCTTCTGGTACTGTTCCAGGCATTCACGGGAACAAAAGTGGAGGGTTTGCCCGCCATCATTCAATCTGTGGGAGAGTTCCGTAGAAACAAACATGCCGCATACCGGATCCCGCGCCGTTTGCCCTTTGGGCGCTGATTCATTCCCCGCTCTTCCTACGCTCCGGGGGTCGGGGGGCTTGCCCTGCGGGGTCCCGAAAGCTGTTCGCAGGATCCAATTCAGCAGTCGACCGATAATGACAATCACAACCAAGTCGAAGAGGTAGGCGAACAATCGCAGCATGGCTTTTCGGATTCCACCGAACGTACGAGGCCGAATTCCTTGTTAACTTCCGGAAGGGGCCGCAGGCGTGGCGCCGTTTCCGGGGGTAAATTTGTCCTTCAACGCGTCAAGCCCCGGATAATTGGGGTTTCGTTTGTGCAAACGGTCCCAGGCGGCCCGCGCGGCAGCGAGGTCATGAGTCCCTTCCAGGTTCACAATAATAATGTTAAACATGGTGGGCTCGTGGGTGGGATCGACCTTCAATGATTTTTCGTACTCCTTCAGCGCATCGGTGGACCGGCCGAGATTGTAATATGCCGTCCCCAAGTCGGTGCGCGCGTTCACGTTCTTTGGATCGAGAGCCAACGCCTTTTCATACCAATTGGCCGCCCTATCGAACTGTTTCTGGTCGTAATATAAATTGGCCAAATCGAGTAGCGGTTGGGGATCATTAGGACTTTGTTCGGCCTGGCTTTCAAGTGCTTTAATTCTGTTGGCCAAATCGAGTGGGGGGTGCCCGGGCGGCAATTTTGAGCCGTCATTTCCAATCCCCCCAGAGCTTGGGGCGCCACCGCCCGCTGCGTCGCCAGGCGCGGCACTGACCGGCGTCATTTTTTCCGGTGCGTTCCAGTTGAACTCAGCCTCAGTAATGTAGCCGATAAAGAAGCCGACCACGAGAAACACTAAAGCCGTAATAATAGTTTCTTTCTTCAAGTTGCTGCCTTCCGCCTCCCGCTGTCTAAAAAAGTTTATAGCACCACTCGGATAGCGTCAAGGATCGTGCCTTCCGTCCGCAAGCGCTCGGTTGGTCCGGCGCTTGCCTCTTGATCTGGTCTTGATATCGCCGCTTCAGACGCTCATAATTCTGTGTCTTTGAGGAGAAAACTTAATGAAACGAAAAACGATTTCATCGATCCGGCCAAGTCTCCATCTGTACCTGTGCGCCGGAATGATGTTTGCAGGCGCCACGCGATCTTTCGCGGCGGAAAAATTTGAAGTCAAAGTCGAACGCGGGGTGGCGGCGAAAATGCGCGATGGAATTACGCTGCGCGCCGACATCTATCGTCCTCAAGCAGAAGGCAAATTTCCCGTGATCCTCGAGCGCACGCCCTACAACAAAGCAGGCGAATTCGAGTTCGGCTTGAAGGCGGCGGCGCGCGGCTATGTGGTGATCATCCAGGATGTCCGCGGGCGCTATAGCTCCGAGGGTGAGTGGTACACGTTTAAGAACGAATCCCGCGATGGCTACGATTCAGTGGAATGGGCCGCCGCTTTGCCCTACTCAAACGGCAAGGTGGGGATGTGGGGCGGCTCATATGTGGGCGCAACGCAGATGCTCACTGCCATTGCCTCCCCGCCGCACCTGGCGGCCATTGCTCCGGTGGTGACGGCAAGCAATTATCACAATGGCTGGACGTACCAGGGCGGGGCGTTCGAGCAATGGTTCAATGAGTCGTGGACCTCGGGACTTGCCCAGGACACTTTCAATCGCGCGGTGCAGAAAAACACCAACGCCCTCGAAGGAATCCAAAAGCTTCCGCTCATCGCTTACCCGCTCTTTAATAGCGGGGCGACGGAACAGGGGGAAACGCGCGATTTGGCCTCATACTTTCTCGATTGGCTGGCGCACCCAAGCTACGACGATTACTGGAAACAATTGTCTATTGAGGACCACCACGAGAAGGTCATGGTTCCTGTTTTCACCACGGCCGCTTGGTACGACATTTTTCTGGGCGGGTCGCTGCGCAACTACGCGGGCATTAAAGCCCACGGTGGCAGCGACGGCGCGCGCAACGGGCAGCGGCTGCTGGTGATGATCGGGGGGCACGCGGGCGGAGGCCGCAAAATCGGCGAGGTGGACTTCGGGCCGCAGGCGGATTTCGATGAAGATGACCCCATGCTGCGCTGGTACGACCATGTCTTGAAAGGTATCGACAACGGCGTGGATCACGAAAAGCCGGTGAAGATTTTCGTAATGGGCAAGAATGTCTGGCGCGAAGAGGAACAGTGGCCGCTGGCCCGCGCCAAGACAACGAATTATTATTTACACTCCGAAGGCTCTGCAAACGGGCTCAATGGCGAAGGCGCACTCAGCACATCCGCTCCGCAAAACGAACCTGCGGACCATTTTATTTACAATCCTGCCGACCCCGTCCCGACAATCGGCGGGCCACTCTGTTGTGACAGCTTCCATCTTCCCCCCGGACCCCGCGACCAGCGTCCGGATGAGGCTCGGCAGGATGTTCTGGTCTATTCCACGCCCGCCTTCAAGACCGACTTCGAAGTCACGGGGCCTGTGAGTCTCGAGTTGTACGCCAGCTCAAGCGCCGTGGATACGGATTTCACCGCCAAGCTGGTGGACGTCTGGCCGAATGGATTTGCGCAGAACCTTACGGAGGGAATTGTGCGCGCCCGCTACCGGGAATCGCAGGAGAAGCCGCAATTGATGCAGCCGGGTGAAGTCTACAAGTTCGATGTCGACCTCTGGGCCACCAGCGACGTGTTTCTGGCCGGGCATCAGTTGCGGCTGGAAATCTCCAGTTCAAATTTCCCGCGCTTTGACCGGAATTTGAACACCGGGGAGGAACAGAGCAGGGGAATCCGGATGGTGAAAGCAGCCAACACCATCCTGCACGACGCCAAGCATCCCTCGGCTTTAGTTTTGCCTGTCTTGCCGCAATGAGGTTTGATGACGAGGTGAAGTCCTGCAATAGTTAAGATTTTGTCCTGTGTTCCATAAGTCATGCGAACTCTACTTTCTTGTCTTCGGCCATTTCCCCTTTGTGTTGCCTTGTACGCGCTATTCATCTCCGCGCAGTTCGTCGCGGGTCGGCAGCGCGGCGAAACGATTGCCATCGTGGGGGCCACCGCTTATCCGGCACCCTTCGCACCCGCCATCATGAACAGTGTTGCTCTGATCGTGAACGGCAAGATTGAAAAAATTGGCGAACGCCGCAAGGTGCGTGTTCCCGCTGGCGCGAAGGTGATTGAAGCCAGCGGCCTCACCCTGGTGGCGGGATTCTGGAATTGCCATGTCCACTTCACCGAGCCGCATTGGCAGGATGCCGCCCATCTGCCCGCCGGCAAGCTTACGGGTGAGCTTCAGCGCATGCTCACGCGTTATGGATTCACCACGGTTTTCGATATCGGCTCTGTCCTGGCCAATACCAACGCCCTGCGCAAACGCGTGGAATCGGGTGAAGTTTTGGGACCGCGCATCTTTACCACGGGTGCGCCAATCTTCCCCAAAGGCGGCGTTCCCATTTACGTAAAGACGGTGATCAGCCCCGAGTTATACGAATTCTTGGAGCGCAATGCCGAGGTGGAGAGTCCCGAGCAGGTTTTGGAATTTGTGGACAGCAGGATCACTCAGGGCGCGGACGCCATTAAAGTATTTACAGGCTCGTGGCTCGGTGGAGATAGGACCATCGACATGCCGCTGGACTTGGTGAAGGCGGTGACCACGGAAACGCATCGCAAGGGTAAGCTGGTGTTTGCCCATCCTCAAACGCGCGGTGGCTTGGAAAATGCATTGGATGGCGGGGTGGATATCCTTGCGCATACCGCGCCCACCGCGGGCGTTTGGGACGCAGAGTTCTTGGCAAAGATGAAGCTGAGCGGCATCGCCCTGATTCCGACTTTGAAACTTTGGCACATGGAGGCCAAGCGCGAGGGCGCATCGCCTGAAAACACTGAAGGCTTTATCAATGGCGGAGTGGACCAATTGCGCGCTTTCGCGGGCACGGGCGGCCGAATTCTATTTGGGACCGACGTGGGCTATATCGATGACTATGACACTGCGGAGGAATTCGAGTTGATGGCGAGGGCGGGGATGGACTTTCGCCAAATTCTGACTTCGCTCACCACGGCGCCCGTGACTCGGCTGGGAGAATTGGACCACCAGGGCCGGATTGCACCTGGCTTTGACGCCGACCTCGTCCTGCTCCAGGGCGATCCCGCTGTGGACGTTAAGAACTTCGCCAAGGTCAAATATTCCATTCGAGCGGGCAAAATTATTTACCAGAATCCGTAGTGGCCGGGTGGGCTCGTTTTCTCAATCCTTGGAGAGGCTAAAATACAAGACGAGAGAGGCGACCAGCAGGCAGGCGGCGGCACTGACGATGATGAGCAAACTAAAACTCTGAGCGGCGTTGAAGATTCCAGGATTCCAAAGGGGACCCGCGCGGAACGCCTGGGAGTGGGGAAGGTCCGCGACCCATGCCAGCCAGTCCGCCACCAAATCCCAGCGCCAGACCGTGAGAACAATCAGCGAAACAATTCCGAAAATCCCTGCCGCTTTTTCCACCATCCTGATGGGTTCCGCGGCGCGCGTTGCGGCTTCGCGCTGGGCCCGCATCTGGGCCTTCCACCAGACGAGTCCGGCGGCGGGAAGCTCGACTTCGGTCTGCACCCACTGATTTTCATGCTGTAGAGTTTTCGCCACCAGCAACACATCGGCGCAGATGGAGCACTGGGCCACGTGCGCCCGCAACTCCGCGCCGCACGCCTGCGGCCAGCGCCCGGATTCAACCGCTTCCAGCACCGCCCTTTCATTCTCGCAATAGTAATCCTGCATGGTCGTGCCTCAGGCCGAATTCCTTGTGTCACGCTGCGCTACCGGACCTCGCGCCAAATCCTGGCGGCGCAGAAATCCGGCCAACTTCTTGCGGGCGCGAAACATCATCAGGCGAATACTACCGGATTTTAAACCCAACGCCTCGGCAATCTCTTTGTGGCTCGATCCTTGCGCGTAGGCCAGCCACAGGATTTCGCGTTCGCGCGGCCGCAGGCTTCGCAGCGCGCTCGAAAGGACGGACTGGTGCTGAATTTGATCCGCTGTAGGATCGTGGATGGCGACTTCGAGACCTTCCGGCATGGGCATGGGCTCGCTTTTCTTTTGGCGCCAGCTATCACGCAGCAGATTGGTGGCGACGCGGAACAAATAGTTTCTTCGGTGCGCCTCCCCCAGGTCGGGGATCCGGGCACGGAGGAAGCGGTAGTAAGTTTCCTGCATCAAATCATCCGCTTGTGAGGCGTCGCCCAGAACGCGCGAAAGATAGGCCCAGAGCGGGCGCGCGGTCCTCTCGTAAAAATCCCGAAAGCTTTCCTCATCCATGTGGAAGGCCTCTTGGGCCTCGCAGGTGGTAGCCTGGGTTAGTTCGAGTTCCGCCAAAGTGAATTCCCGCATAGCTTTCCGGAGTATAACACCGCGCGACCAAGGTAGGCGGCCGATGGCTTGGGCAGCGCACTCCCAGCCTGCCAATTAAGACTTACGATCCGCTATCCTTGATGGTTCCCAAATCCGTCCTGTGGGTGGGAGAATTCTCGGCCCGCTCGAAAAGCCCAAGGTGTTTGGACAGACCATAAGAAAAGGCTGCGGAGAGAATGAACCCAATCCCGAAGGTCATGCCCAGAGTTCCAAAGACAAGCAAAGGTTCATCGCCACCCACTACACTTCCGCGGATGTAGAGCAGGCCCGCGCCGCCGAGCGCGAGTATGAAACCCAACTGAGCTGACCAAAGAATTCTGCTGAGCGGCGCGCCGAACTTGGTTTGCGGTTCAAGGTCGACCGGGATGGGCGCTGACTCCAGGAATTTCCTGCCGGGTTCGGTGGACATGTAAGCCAACAGTTCCTGGCTGGAACCAAAGCGTTCCAGCAATTTGGAGTGAGCCTCCGCCTGCACCTTAGCCAGCCTGGTCCAACGCCGGTTTTCAAGTATCGAGCGCAAAATATGAAGAAGTGAGCCCATCATGATTACGAAAACCAGGAAAGGCCAAACGTCATTCAGAATGCGCATCGAAACAGGGTCGGGCGCATTATCACGCTCGTTAAAACCTTCGCGTCTCAATCGCCCTTCGAGGAAAAACTCGGGGTCACTTGCGATCTCCGGATGCTTTTGCAGAAACTCCCAAAGTCCCGGCGCATTGGTGGTCATGTATTCCTGATTGGTCAGCAAAGTCGGGTCGCGTGATATGACGTTGTTGAGTCTCGGGTAGCGCTCCAGGACTTCATTGAACGTGCGGCGGGTGGATTCCATCACTTGGGGATCCATTTGTGCCTCGCTCGCCCCATTCCCGAGCGCGTCTGCTTTAACCAGTGCCCGCTTTGCACTCCCAGCTTCCGCTTTTTGCGGTTTTGGCGATGCAGGCGCCAGGGTCGCGCCTCCACTCATCGCCAGAATTGCCGCCAGAATCAACATTGCCGGACGAATCGTCCAAAGTCTTGCTTTCATACCCTCAGCCTCCACGAACGCTGCCGTCTTCCCGGCACGTTCTTTGCCCTACACCCTCTAAAACGATGGCGAAGGAAGTTGGTTAACAAAAAGTTTGGCCGTATTCGAAGATAGGTTGACTGAGTTTGGACGGCAAGAATCCGGTCGGCCGGAGATAGCGATTACTAACCTAAGCTTCGCTGCGCGCGACCACCAGCGTGATGTCATCCTCCTGCTCGCGGCCGCTGAACTTTTGCACGGCATCCACAATCGAGTTGAGCAGGTCGGGCGCTGGCAGGGAAGCATGCTCGCGCAAATGGCGGGCCAAACGCTCCTCCCCGAATTCCTCCCCGGCGTCACTTGCCGCTTCGGTCACGCCATCGGTGTAAATCACCAGCGCATCTCCGGGCGCGAGGGAGACATCCGCCATGGCAAATTCCCAATCATTGAAGATGCCGAGCACCGTGCAGGTGGACGAGAGCCGCTCAATGGATCCGTCACGGTGAAGCAGGAGGGGCGGCAGATGCCCGCAATTGGCGTAACGCAACCGGCCGATGTCATCCTGATAATCTGCGAAAAACAGAGTGGCGTAACTCGTATCCGAAGTGGTTTCGTAAAATAATCGATTGACTGACTTAAGAAAGCGCTCCACATTATCGAGAGCCACGGCGTACTGGCTGCGCAAATTTGCCTGAAGGTTGGCCATCAAGAGGGCCGCCGCAATGCCCTTGCCCGCCACGTCGCCCACCACCAAGCCGAGCCGTCCGCTGCCCAGATCGAGATAGTCGTAGTAATCGCCACCTACTCCGCGGGCTGGAATGCAAATCCCGGCATAGGTCAGAGATTTGAGAGGGGGCATCCTTTGCGGAAGGAGCCTAGATTGCACTTCTTTGGCAATAGCCACGTCATAGGCGGCCCGTCGCTCGGCTTCCTGCTTTTCCGTCTCCGCGCGCCGTTCGGCTTCGAGCGCCCGAGTCATTTCATCAAATTCAATCAAGATGAAGGTATTGCCATCGAGGTCCTGGAAGGGAGCGAATCGGGCTTGCCCATCTCCCCAGGGAGGATCGAAGGGAGGGTGCGCGAAGCGGATATTACGGCGGGACCAATCTTCGTATTGACCGAAGATGTCCTCGGTAATGAAGGTGACCCCCGTCCAGCCGCCCACTCGCTGGTGGGCCGGTGAATCCTCCGGAAACTTTGCCAGCGCCAGGCCCGCTGATCCGTCCGGCGGCATCACCACAATCCATCGCTCGCCGGTGGGCAGCGTGGTGTCAACGACTACTTGAAAGCCCAGTTGGTCTCGATAAAACTGCAAGCTTCGATCGGGATCGCTCACCGGGACCTGAACAATGTGAAGCCGCAGGAAACGTTGGCCGGAGTCAGCCGATGGGCCGCGCCTGAGCCAGGGATTTCGCTCCGGCTGTAATGATGAACCCATGGCGGAGGATTATACATGGTTCCGCTGAGAATTTGCCTCTCTCAACAAAGGTCTTAATATCGCCAGGGTACAAAAAGATTTGCGGAATACTTAAAAGGAATTAAACTCTCCCCTCTGCTAAAACCGCTGGCATGAACACTCTTGAATTAACAGCACTCATTTTCGTAGGCTCCGTCATTGCCGGGTTTCTGGGAGCGCTCACCGGCCTGGGTGGCGGGGTGATTGTGACGCCGCTCCTAACTTTGGCGCTGGGCGTGGATATCCGTTATTCCATCGGCGCCACGCTGGTGTCCGTGATCGCAACCTCATCGGGAGCCGCCGCCGCATACGTGCGCGAGGGCTTCTCAAATATTCGCATCGGTATGTTTCTGGAAATCGCCACCACCGTCGGCGCGGTGGTGGGCGCTTCGCTGGCGCTGCGAATCCCCACCAGCGCTATTGCGGTGATTTTCGGCATCGTGTTGCTGGGCTCGGCCTACATGTCGAGCCGGAAACATTTGGACGAAGCCTTGACAGGACCGCCCAACCATCTGGCCACAGTCTTGCGGCTGGACTCGACCTACCCTACGGAAAATGGTCAGCAAAGCTACCGCGTGCGCGGTGTTCCGGGTGGGTTTGGGCTGATGTTCGGAGCGGGCGCAATGTCCGGCCTGCTTGGGATCGGCTCGGGCGCGCTCAAAGTCATTGCCATGGATCAGGTGATGCGCATCCCCTTCAAAGTTTCCACCACCACCAGCAATTTCATGATCGGCGTGACGGCGGCTGCCAGCGCGGGAATTTATTTGAAGCGCGGGTATATTGACCCGGGGCTTGCCATGCCCGTGATGCTGGGCGTCCTGGCGGGTTCGTTCTTGGGCGCGCGCGTGCTGCCTAAAGCCAAGAGCAACGTCCTCCGGCTGGTGTTTGGAGTCACGGTGGGGGTGCTTGCCCTGGAAATGATCTATCACGGCGTGACCGGAAGGATATGAGATGACCGAGAGCCGGGGACAGTGGGACGATCAGCGAACGGAAATGGTAATTGGCATTCTCATCCAGGCGGGTGTTCTGGTTGCCGCCGGGGTGGTTCTGGCAGGCGCAATCGTGTTCCTTCTCGGCAACGGTTCCTCGATTCCCAGCTATCACGTTTTTCAGGGAGAGCCGACTGATTTGCGCACGCTCTCCGGCATTTTTCACGACGCGATTGCCTTAGAGGGTCGCGGAATTATCCAACTGGGATTGCTGATTTTGATTGCCACTCCGGTGGCACGCGTGGTTTTTTCCATCGTCGCTTTTGCCCTGGAGCGCGATACCATGTACGTGGTTATAACACTCATCGTTCTCGCCATCCTGATATTCAGTCTGTCCGGCGGACACTTTTGAGTGAAACCTAATGAGGTGGCGCGAGCTTCTGGTAATTATTCCCGGCGAGAGGGTTAACAAATATGGCAGATCCAAACATTCATTTACTTCGGCACTCGGTGGCCATCCTGGCTTATCGCGGCGGCAAAGCGTTGCGCAACGCTCCAGCGGAATTCGCCCAATTCAAAGCGTCGCCCACTTCGCGGACTCCCGTCGAGATCCTCGCCCACCTCGGCGACTTGCTCGATTGGGCTTGCCGCCACGCCCAGGGGAAAAGCGAGTGGCACACCTCGAAACCCTTGCCCTGGGATCAGGAAGTAGTACGCTTCTTTGCCGCCCTTGATAAATTCGACAAACACCTGGCATCCACTACGGAGCTTGGGTGCCCGCCGGAAAAACTCTTCCAGGGCCCCATCGCCGATGCCCTCACCCACGTGGGCCAAATTGCCATGCTGCGCCGCATGTCCGGAAGCCCCATCAAAGGGGAAAACTATTACGGCGCGGACATTGCGGAGGGCCGCGTCGGCCCCGAGCAATCGCCTCCCGGCTTTGAGTTCGATTAGGCGTCGCCCAACGTTGTTCTTGCAGCCCCCCGGCATCAAACTTCCCTGACGAAACCTATTAGGTCATCGTAATATGACTATGGACATTTGGAGAGAGACATGAAGAAGGTCCAATCGGGAAAATTCGAAACGACCCGGCGGAGTTCATGGGCATCTTTAAGAACATGCGGACTAAGACTCATGCCGAAACTCTAGGAAGGAATATTCATGGCCAAAAGATTCCGGGACCTTTCTGAGCGGGAAATTCTCGCCCTCGCGATTTCGCTGGAAGAAGAAGACGGGCGAATCTTCGGCGACTTCTCCGAAGGCCTGCGCGAGACCTACCCTGCCACAGCCAAAGTGCTGGATGAAATGCGGACGGAGGAATCCGTTCACCGCGCCCGGCTGATTGAGCTTTTCCGCCAGAGGTTTGGGGAACACATTCCGCTGATTCGTCCCCAGGATGTTAAGGGATTTATCGAGCGTCGCCCCATCTGGCTCACGCGGCCTCTGGGCATCCAGGCGGTCAGAAAGCAAGTGGAACTCCTGGAGCTCGAAACGGGGCGATTCTACGAACGGGCCGAAAAGCTGGTGACCGACGCTTCCACGCGAAAACTTTTGGGTGATCTGGCGGAGGCAGAGCGTCAACATTCAAGCCTGGCGGGATCGCTTAGGGAGAAGCATCTCACGCCGGAAGCGAGCGCGGGCGAAGAAAGCGCAGGGCGGCGTAAATTCCTTTTGCAGGTGGTCCAGCCCGGACTCTTGGGCTTGATGGATGGTTCCATTTCAACCCTCGCGCCCGTTTTCGCCGCCGCCTTCGCCACTCACAGAACGCGTGATGCTTTTCTAATCGGCCTCGCGGCCTCGCTGGGGGCTGGAATATCGATGGCCTCCGCCGAGGCGCAATCTGATGACGGCTCGCTGACCGGGCGCGGCTATCCCTGGTTCCGTGGCTCGGTCACCGGCCTGATGACCACCGCTGGGGGCATCGGGCACACTCTGCCTTTCCTATTTTCGAATTTCAACGTGGCCCTCACTGCAGCGGTCATTGTGGTGGCTATCGAACTTGGCGCCATCAGCTTTATTCGATACCGTTATATGGACACTCCGTTCCTTTCCGCAGCGTTTCAAGCGGTGGTTTGGGGCGTCTTGGTGTTTCTCACCGGGATTTTGGTTGGAAGTGCGTGACGGGGCTGAGACATTTGGCGGAGCACACCTAATATGCTAGTCAACGCGAAGCGGGGTTGTTTCTTATTGTGCAGTGCGTTCGCGCTGCTGCAAAGTAGCCGGACAGTTTCGGGCGAGCACAAACCACGCTGGCGGGAAACCAAAGCCGAGACTATTTATACCGAACGCTACTCGAACTGCGACTATGGGTATTACGTCAACCTGCCTAAAGGCGTAATTGCTCATGGCTCGCACTCTCCCAGCCCCAATCACGGCGTTCAACTTGACTTGGCTGTTTTGAACACCACGGAACCTACGACAGAGAATTGTCAACGTTGTGTCTGGGTTACGAATGAATACAACACTCTAGTCCAAGCCTCATTTAATGAGATTGCTAGCCGCGAATTGAGTTTCAAAAGCAACGCGAAGGAGGAGTTTAAAGTTGTTCGACGCGTTCCTCGCCATCTGGCGGGGCTCACTGCGATTGAACTTACCTCGGATTTTAGGGAGAAATCTCAAGACTTCGTGGAGGAGGATATTATTGCGTACCGGCCTCCGGGCGGGCGGCGTTTGGGAGATATCATCTATGGAATTAGTTTGATCACGCCGAAAAGCACATACCAAAAGGACAAACAATTTCTTATTCAGGTTGTTGGCGGGTTCCATCTCTCGAAATTACCGTTAGCGAGTTGCTCAAACGACTAAACGAAAAGCGCTGGGAGTTCATGCGTCTGATTGCGCGTGTGCCGACCAGATTGCTTCTCCCTAAGACTTTGAAAAGAATCCGTCCCTCAAAACTTTAGTCAAAGGAGTGAAATGAAAACTCGAATCGCTTTCACCTGTGCATTTGTTTTTGTTCTGGCGCTCAACTGTGCGGCGGTGGATAAGGGCTACGAGACGGTGGATTTTTCTCCTCCGCATTTGGGCGGAATGGCGGTGAAGTTCAACATCATATTGCCGCGCGACTACGCCACCTCCGCGCGGCGATTTCCGGTTTTGTATCTCCTTCACGGTTACACCGACGATTACAGCGCCTGGGTGACAAATTCCAATCTTCTTCAGTACGCGCCGGCCTACGAAGAAATTATCGTGATGCCTGAGGGGGGAACGGGATTTTACGTGAACAATCAGGGCGACCCCAAGCTCAAGTGGGAAGATTATCTGATTCAGGACTTAATTCCTTACGTGGACAGCCATTACCGCACCGTGGCCGCCCGCGAGGGCCGCGCCATTGCCGGGCTCTCCATGGGCGGATACGGCGCCATGACGCTGGGGTTGCGGCACCCGGATATGTTCGCGGCCATCGCCAGCATGAGCGGGGCGCTCGGAATCGCACAACCCGCCGTTTCCAAGTCCATTACGGAATCCAAGATCAAGAAAGTTCTCGATGACGATTTCGGCGCTCTGGATAATCCCCTGCGGGCGGAGGAAGATCCCTTTGAGCTGATTAAGAAGGTTCCGGCGGACAAATTGCCCGACCTTTATTTTTCCATCGGCTCGTCGGACTTCTTGTTGAAAAATAATCTGGATTTCCTGGAGCTACTCACCAAGATGAAAGTCCGGTTTCGCTACAGTGAGGTTCCCGGCAAGCACGAGTGGCTTGTGTGGGACGAACAGATCCGCGTGATCCTGGCCATGCAGGCGCCAATCATTGGGGCCGCCAAGGCGTGGCCGTGAAATGAAACTGGTCCACTGAATCATTGACCCATTGAAAGGATTAAGAGGCTGGCAGATCGAAGGCAGCACTATTTTGCCTCTCTATAGCTCAATGGACCATTGATTCAATGGCCCAATGAATCAATTCTTGCTCAGCGCCTTTTCAATCGCCGCTTCCGCCACCGGCGCCATCAGGGCATACCCTTTGACGTTGGGGTGCAGGCCGTCATCCGAGAATCCATCTTTGAGCATCCCCTGCGCATCCGCCGTAGCCGTATAGTAGTCGGCGAAGACGGCATGCACTTCCTCGGCATAAGTGCGCATCCACGCATTCAATTTCAAAATGTCGGCGGGTGGCCGGCGAACTGTTTGCTTATTTTTGGTGTAATCGCTTACCGGCATCACCGCGCACAAAATCACTTTGATGTGGTGATGCTGCGCCAGTTCGGTAATGGCCTGGATATTTTCCTCGATCATTTTCAGCGTTTCGGGCCCCGTATTGGAGGAAATATCGTTGGTGCCCGCCAGCATAATCAGGGCCGCCGGGTGCAGGTCAATGACATCCGGATACATTCGCACCAGCATTTGCGGAGTGGTTTGGCCGCTGATGCCGCGATTCACGTAGGGCTTGCCGGGAAAATCCCGTTTGAGGTCCCAGCCATCGGTAATGGAATCGCCAAGAAAAACCACCCGGCCGGACTGCGGCGATTCAGCTTCCAACTTTTGATTGTCGTCATAATACCGGCCCAACTGATTCCAATCCTGAAGCTGGTCGGCGAGATGTTGGACGGCGCCTTGAAGGCAGCACCCCGCTTTGGGGGAGTGGTACTCCTCCACCAGTTGGCCAAAAGTTGAGGCGGGCAGCGCGAACATACTTCCAAAAAGGATAACGGTTCCAAGCAGGCGTAAGCGCATAGGTTTCCTCCAGGCGCCTGATTTTGCCGAATTCCCCCGCTGGTGGCAAGCAAAGTTATCGCAAATTTTCCTCTATTGCTTTCCCATAGGACTAGTGCTAACTTTTCTATGGCTAACCAATAGGAGCGAACTACAGTCTAAGGAGACGGGATGAGTGACAAAACCGATGTCTGGCAAGGCACGCTGGCGCTGATGGTGCTGAAGACGCTCGAAACCCTGGGTCCTCTGCACGGTTACGGAATTGCCCGGCGCATCGAGCAGACCAGCGGCGATTTGTTGTCGGTCAATTACGGCACTCTCTATCCGGCACTGTTGAAATTGGAGCAGGAAGGCTACATCGCGTCGGAGTGGGGCATGTCGGACAATAATCGCAAGGCGAAATTCTACAAACTCACCCGGGCCGGGCGAAAACAGATTGCGAAGGAAGCGCGGGATTGGGAGCAAGTGACCGCGATACTTGCGCGATTCCTTTCACTCGCCTCGTAGGGGCGGTCCCGCAGGCGCGGGGGTCGGCCGCTTTTCGAATCTTGCGCGAGGCCGGGGCAAGCTCGCGCACGGCGAGTCGCTGAGGAGACCCCGGCCCTACAAGTTCTCTGGGAGACTTGATGAGAAAGATACGCGCTTTGTTCTTGCGCGCCTTGAGCTTGTTCAAAAAGACGCGTCAAGAGCAGGAAATGTCTGACGAATTCGAAAGTCATCTCCAAATGCACGTTGAGGACAATCTGCGAGCGGGGATGGTTCCCGTAGAAGCGCGCCGCCACGCGCTGATCAAGCTCGGTGGCCTGGATCAGACGAAGGAAAATTATCGGGACCGAAGGAGATTGCCCATGCTCGAAACATTGTTGCAGGACATTCGTTACGGCCTGCGCATGCTGGGAAAGAATCCCGGGTTTACGGCGGTGGCGGTGCTCACGCTTGCCCTCGGCATCGGCGCCAACACGGCAATCTTCAACATCCTGGATGCGGTGCTCTTTCGTTCGCTTCCCGTTGAAGCGCCCCGGCAGCTTGTCCTCTTGACGGATCCTGATGCGCACGGAAGATCATACGGCTCTGAGTCTGGATTCCGTTCGCTCATGACGTATGCGATATTCGAGTATCTGCGGGACCATGACAATGTATTTTCCGAAATGTTTGCGGCGGATAGCCAGCTTCCCCGAATTCCGGTGAGCCTCGGCGGCTCGGCATCCGACAGCTCAGCTCCGGGAGAAACTGCAGGAATTCGGCTGGTGAGCGGCGGGTATTTTTCCACGCTGGGAATCAAGGCAGCGGCCGGGCGTATGTTCACCACCGAAGTTGATCGCGCCCGCGGCGCCTATCCCATTGCGGTAATCAGCTACTCATTCTGGAAAGATCGATTCGGACTTGACCCGTCCATCCTCGGGAAGTCTATCCGCATTCGTGAAACGCCCTTCGAAATAGTTGGCATTACGGAACCGGGTTTCTTCGGCGAAACTGTGGGAGAGTCCTGTGACATTTGGGTTCCCATGACCATGCAGGAGGCAATCTACCCCGGACGCGATTTGCTTTCTCCCGGCCCTCCACTGGGGAATCAGTTCGTTTGGCTGCAAGCCATGGCCCGCCTTAAACCCGGAATAACGATGAAGCAGGCCAATGCGGGCATTGACGTGGTCTTCAAACAATATCTGGAATCGTCGCTGGGTTCCGACGGGACGCCGAAAGAGCGGCGTGACTATTTCAATCAACAAATTGAACTTCAGCAGGGTGCCCGGGGAATTTCCACGGTCCATCACTATTTCGCGGACCCGCTGAAGGTGCTTATGGCGTTGGTCGTGCTGGTGCTATTCATAGCCTGTGCCAATGTTGCCAACCTGCAACTTGCCCGAGGGACGGCCCGCCGCCGTGAGTTTGCCGTACGCATGGCTATTGGCGCAGGGCGATTCCGATTGGTGCGGCAGCTCCTGGTCGAAAGCCTGCTTCTTGCTTTTCTGGGCGCGGCCGTGAGCGTGCTGCTGGCGCAATGGACGATCGGACTGTTGCTTCGCATGGTTTCGCGCGCGTCCTTCGAATCCGGAGTCATACAAATCAGTCTGCGGCCCGACGCCCGTGTGCTCGGCTTTACGTTGGCAGTCGCCGTTCTCACAGCCATCCTCTTTGGATTAATTCCGGCCTTGCACGCGACTCGCCAGGAAGTTTCTGCAACTCTCAAATCCCCCACGGGCCTTGCCGGCGAAGGTGTCGGCGGGTTTTCCGCAGGGAAAGTCCTGGTGATCGCTCAAGTTGCCGTCTCCCTTATCCTCCTGGTCGTCGCGGGTCTTTTCGTTCACAGTCTGTCGAAATTGGGCGAAGTGAGCCTCGGCTACAATCGCGAGAACATGCTTGTATTCAGAGTGGACTCCGCCTTGGCGGGCGAGAAGGGACCCGAAGTCATCCGCTTCTATCAGGATCTCCTGGCGAAATTCTCGGCCATCCCGGGCGTACGCGTGCCCTCACTTTCCAGCAACGGATTGTTTCAAGACTCGGATTCTGGAGATCCCATCGAGGTCGAGGGATACACGGCAAATGAGAATGAGGAAATGCACGTGCGCATGGACCACGTGGGCCCCGGGTACTTCTCAGCCGTGGGAATCCCGTTGTTGATCGGACGCGAGATCGGCGTCCAGGACAGTGGAAACGGTCCGCGCGCCGCGGTGATCAATCAGGCGTTTGCCGGCAAGTACTTTCCCCATCTGAATCCTATTGGAAAACATGTGCGGGATACCTTCCCGGGAAATCCGGGTGAGGCGGAAATCGTCGGCGTTGTCGCGGACTCGAAAATCAACAGCCTTCGCGAACAGAACAGGCCGCGTATTTATTTTCCCCTCTTCAACCCAGTCTGGGAACATACGGCGGCCGTATTTGAAATCCGCACCTACGGCGAGCCTTCTACTCTCTCCGGCGCGCTTCGCAAAACTTTGGGAGATACCAATGCACACCTCCTCCCCGTCAAGATTGAGACGTTGTCGTCGCTGGTCGACCACTCGCTGGGGAACGACCGCTTCATCATGCTGCTTGCCAGCGCATTCGGATCCCTCGCCCTGTTGCTTGCCGGAGTCGGCCTTTACGGTGTCATGGCCTATACCATTGCTCGCAAGACCCGCGATATAGGAATTCGCATGGCGCTAGGGGCCCAACCTGCCAAAATTCTTCGCGATGTCGTGCGCGAGACTCTTGCTCTCGTCGTCCTCGGAATTGCCGTCGGCGCCCCCATCGCTCTGGGTGGGACTCGTCTCATCAAGAGCTTGTTATTCGGATTGGGTTCGGTTGATCCCTCCGTGCTCGCGCTGGCAGCTGCCCTTATGGTTTTGGTTGCAGTGTTGGCTGGTTTACTCCCTGCGCGCCGCGCCGCGCGCGTAGACCCCATGGTGGCGCTGCGGTCGGAGTGAACCTATTGTGCGATTGAGCGATCGGGTGATTGGGTGAATTGAGGAAAAGTGCCTTCAATCACGCAATCACAAAATCGCTCGATCGCAAATTTGTCCTAAGGATTTCTCATGCGGCGACTTCGCGCCTTGCTCTTGCGTCTCGCCAGCCTGTTCGTTGGGCGGCGTCACGAGCAGGAAATGTCTGATGAATTCGAGAGCCATCTTCAGATGCTCATTGAAGACAATGTGCGCGCCGGGATGACTCCGGAAGAGGCGCGGCGGCAGGCACTGATCAAGCTCGGTGGGATGGATCAGGCGAAAGAAAATTATCGGGACCGAAGGAGATTGCCCATGCTCGAAACACTCTGGCAGGATATTCGCTATGGAACCCGGATGTTACGCAAGAATCCCGGCTTCACGGCGGTGGCCGTTTTGACGCTTGCCCTCGGCATCGGCGCCAACACGGCAATCTTCAGTTTGATTGACACCGTGATGCTGCGCATGTTACCGGTGCATGAGCCCGAGAAACTGGTGCAGGTCGAGATGAGCGATCCCTTTTCGCCCGGCAGGTCGGATCCCGAATTCACCAATTTTCTCTGGGAGCAGATTCGCGACCGTCAGGATATTTTTTCCGGGGCCTTTGCCTGGAGTGATGACCGCTTTGATCTCTCCCAGGGCGGCGCAGTGAACATGGTGGAAGGGATGTGGGCCAGCGGCGGATTGTTCCAGGCCCTTGGTCTCCAGCCCGCCACCGGGCGCTTGATGTCCGCCGCCGATGACCAGCGTGGTTGCGCGGGCGTGGCGGTGTTGAGCTACGGATTTTGGCAGGACCATTTCGCCGGCGACCAAAGCGCGGTTGGGAGCATCCTTTCGCTCAACAATCATCCGGTGCAGGTGGTTGGCGTCGCGCCCCGGGGTTTTTCCGGCCTCAACGTGGGCAAAAAATTCGACGTTGCCATCCCCATTTGCATGGCCACAATCTACGACAGCCCCAAGTCCCGCCTTGACCAACGGTCGTGGTGGTGGCTTCAAATCATTGCGCGAATCAAGCCCGGTCTCAGTTTGGAAAAAGTGCAAGCGCGGCTTAAGGTCCTTTCGCCCGCTGTGATGTCGGGCGGGTTGCCGCAGAATTGGGAGCCCAAAGACCAAAAGGAGTTTCTCCAGCAGGTGCTTCAGGCCCAGCCGGCGGGGACTGGAATCTCCGATTTGCGCGACCGCTTCACGGGTCCGCTGGAAATCCTGATGGCAGTCGTTGGATTGGTTCTTTTGATTGCGTGCGCCAATATCGCCAGTCTGATGATTGCCCGCTCGGCCTCCCGGCACAAGGAGATCGCCGTGCGCCAGGCGCTGGGAGCGTCGCGGCTACGCCTGATTCGCCAACTTCTGACCGAATGTGTGCTGCTCTCGACGGCGGGCGCAGTGTTGGGTATCTTTTTCGCTCGGTGGGGAAGCACGTTGCTGGTCCATCTGATGTCGACAACAAGGACACCTCTGGCCCTTCAATTTCCGCTCGACATTCGGGTCCTTGCTTTCACTGCCGCGGTTTCAGTTCTCACCGGAATCCTTTTCGGAGTGTTGCCGGCCTTTGGTTCCACGCGCGTGTCCTTAACCGCGGCGATGAAGGGGAGCCTGGCGGCGGAAACCGCCCGTCACGCGCGCTTTCGGCCAGGGATATTGATCGTCGGCGCCCAGGTGGCTCTGTCACTCGTCTTGCTGGTGGCCGCGGGACTTTTCCTGCGCAGCTTTTGGAAACTCGTCACGCTCGACATTGGCTTTGACCGCAGCAACGTTTTGATGGTGGGCGCGAATTTGAAGATTGCCCACGTTCCCACCGACCAGCAAATGGCAACCTTCGAAGAGATTGAAAACCGTTTGCGCACCCTTCCCGGAGTGGTTTCCGTGGGACGATCAACCATCACACCGATCAGCGGTTCGGGATGGAACGGCTTTTTCCACCCCGATTCGCCCAATCCGCCCACTGGACGTAACTCGCTGGCTTTCCGCAATTTCATTTCACCGGGATATTTCCCGACCCTGCGCACCCCGCTTCTGGCCGGCCGCAATTTCACTAGCCACGACACCAAGGATTCCCAGCATGTGGCAATTATCAACCAGACTTTGGCGCATCGGTTCTACCCCAATCTCAATCCGATTGGAAGGTACTTCAACATCGAAGGGGCGCCGGGAGAGACGCCGCCGCAGGTCCTGATTGTGGGATTGGTGAAAGACGCAAAATATCGCAGCGTCAGTGAAGTTACCTTGCCTACTGCCTATGAACCAATCGTGCAAATTCCGGAGCATAGCGACGTGGATAATTTCGAACTGCGGACGGCGGCCCGGCCATCGGCTATGGCTTCTGCCGTCCAAAATGTGGTGGCCAGCGTAAACAAAGAGATCCCGCTCGAGTTTGGGACGCTCGCCGATCAAGTGGATGACTCGCTGGTCCAGCAGCGCACCCTCGCCACGCTTTCCGGATTTTTTGGCGGCCTCGCCCTGCTGCTGGCCATGCTCGGCTTATACGGCGCGCTCAGTTATTTGGTGACCCAGCGGCAAACTGAGTTCGGAGTACGAATGGCATTGGGCGCCCAACCCGGCTCTATTCTTCGGCTGGTCATGCGCCAGGTCGCATCCATTCTGCTGGTCGGGATCGTGGCGGGCGTCGCGATTTCGCTGGCCGCCACGCGCGTCCTGCAAAGCATGTTGTTTGGACTCGGCCCGCGCGACACCGTAACCATGTTGGCCGCCGTGGGAATCCTCTCCGCCGTGGCCATGGTGGCGGGCTATCTGCCCGCCCGCCGCGCCACCAAAGTGGACCCCATGGTTGCGCTGCGGTACGAATAATTCCGCCGGCAGTACCGTTGGGCAAAACATTTCTGGCCCGCCTATTTCGTCGGGCCAAGCGGCGTTCAGCCTTGTCGGAGGCCGGACGTCATCTGGCGCTTGTGTCAATTTCCGCCCCATTAATGCATTCAAATCACGCAGTGGCTTTATAATCTTCGGACCCAAAAACGGGGTAGTTGTGTCATTTGGAGTTGCATTCCTTTCGAGGAAATGGTCATTCCCGCGAAAGCGAATCCAGTCTTTACTTAGTGAAATGGCTTCCCGCCTTCGCGGGAATGACTGCGCGGAAGAGCTCGCACCAGGCAAATGACACCACTACCAAAAACGGCTTCGACTTGCAGCGGGCGCGCGCGCGATGTAAACTGATGTTTTGGCTGAGTGTTTTAACAGAGCAATCTGCTGCGTATTGGCGGGTTTATCCCGCCATCGCGCGCAAGTTTGCAAAATGAGCTCGACGAGTGAGCTCTTCCTGATATCCACAATTTTCCAGCACGATAGGGAGTTGAACCATGTTGCCCTCGATTCGAAGTGAATGGATAAGGAAGCGCCTGGCGCAGCAGGGCGACGACGTGAACGTGACCCAGATGCATTACGCGCGCCAGGGCGTGACGACGGAAGAGATGGAGTACGTGGCCAAGCGCGAAAACCTGACGCCCGAGGAAGTTCGGTCGGAAGTGGCGCGCGGGCGCATGATTATTCCCGCCAACATCCGCCACGTGGAACTGGAGCCGATGGCCATCGGCGTAGCGGCCAAGTGCAAGATCAATTCCAACATCGGGAACTCCGCCACCACCTCGAACCTGGAGGAAGAACTGGAAAAGCTGCACGTCTCCGTGCATTACGGCGCGGACACGGTGATGGACCTCTCAACCGGCGGCGACATCCACGCGATTCGGGAATCGAATTTGCGCCACAGCCCGGTGCCTGTGGGCACGGTGCCGATTTATGAGGCCCTGAGCCGCGTGAATCACGTTCGCGAGCTGACGCCATCGCTGATGCTGGAGGTCATTGAAGAGCAGGCCGAGCAGGGCGTGGACTACATGACCATCCACGCCGGAGTATTGCGCGAATATATTCCCATGACCAGCAAACGCATTACCGGCATCGTGAGCCGGGGCGGCGCGCTGATGGCGCAGTGGTCGGTGGAAAACAATCAGCAAAATTTTCTCTACACCCACTTCGAAGATATTTGCAGGATTTTCCAGAAATATGACGTCTCGTTTTCCCTCGGCGATGGGTTGCGTCCGGGCTGCCTGGCCGACGCCAGCGACGAAGCTCAATTCGCGGAACTCAAGACGCTGGGTGAATTGACCCGCAAAGCCTGGGAGTACGATGTGCAGGTGATGATCGAAGGTCCGGGACACATTCCCATGGACCAGATCAAACTTCAGGTGGAAAAGGAAATGGAGTTGTGCAGCGAGGCGCCGTTCTACACCCTGGGCCCGCTGGTGACGGACATCGCTCCCGGCTACGACCACATCACCTCCGCCATCGGCGCGGCCATGATTGGCTGGCACGGCGCGTCCATGCTTTGTTACGTCACGCCCAAAGAACACCTGGGGCTGCCCAATAAGGACGATGTGCGCCAGGGCATCATCGCCTATAAAATTGCGGCGCACGCCGCTGATGTGGCGCGGCACCGTCCGGGCGCGCGTGACCGCGATGACGCCCTTTCCTACGCCCGCTTTTTGTTTGACTGGAACAAGCAGTTTGAGCTGTCTCTCGACCCGGAGACAGCACGCTCCATGCATGATGAAACGCTGCCGGATGAGTCTTACAAGGAAGCGAAATTCTGCGCCATGTGCGGCCCGAAATTCTGCTCCATGAACACCACCCAGGTGATGGAAAAACATCTGGGTATTACTCAGGGCGAACGCGAACAGAAGTTTGTGGAACTTTTGGGGAAAGTTCAGAGTTGACCGAACCAAGGAATTTGCAATGGGATTATTCGACGTGAAGGTAAAATTGGGAAGCCTGACCGCCCCCGAGCGCACGGAAGAGGTATCCCCGCTGGTCGCACAGGAGTGACGTTGTCCTGGATTCCGCGGGCCATCTTGGAAAGACTGGGCGCGCCGGTTGTTTCGCGCCTGCCGTTTACGCTTGCAGATGGTCGCGAGCTGGAAAAGGAAACGACGGCGGTGCTCTTGACGATTGACGGAAGACGCGCCGCTGTGCAGGTTGCGTTTGGCGAGCCGGGCGAGGAACCCGTCTTGGGCGCAACGGCGCTGGAAGGTCTGGGTTGTTGGTGGATCCATTGGCGAAGAAACTTCTTCCTCGCAATCTACTTGCGCTTTAGAGAGGTTAAGTTACTTGAAGCAGGGTCAAATTGATTTGACTGACGTAAAGCATTACATCGCCGAGGTTGGTATCACTGCGTCCGCGCTTAGGAATCAGGGGAAAAAAGGATTGGTGGAAAAGGCGCGCAAGTTTCTGTCGACGATTGACATGGACCCTTTGCGGAATATTGACCCAGCGGGATATCCAGAATGGCTAGATGGCGAGACGGAAAAGCTTGAGAGGGCGTTTCAGACCAAGAAAAAGCTCTTCGGCCCGGCCAGGAAGTGCGTGAATATTTTCATGGTTATGGCTTCGCTGAACCGCTTCCTATGTGTCGAATACAATTTGAATCGACTGGAAAACATGCTCGAAGTACCTTTGGATAACAAAAATGCACAAAGGCTATTGGAGTGGGCTAAAGGGAAGGGCTTACCCGATTTTGAGATTCCGAAGTGGAAAAGGATTAAGACCCTCGATGGTCAGAACAGCAAGAAGTTTCAGGATCTCGCGGCCCACAGGGCAAATGAGCTGGGCGTTCCCAGGGGTCGCCTCGACATTATTCTGTTTCGTAACGACCCGGAGCGACGATGATTAAAATGAAATACTCACTCATAATCGATGCCACGGATGACCCCAGTTTCTTTGGGTTTTACTCACCCGATCTTGAGGGCTTTACCGGTGTCGGGAACTCGATTGAGGATTGCCTTTACAAGGCCCTGTGGGGGATGGAAGAGCACGTGGCCTTGCTGGTGGAACAACATATCCCGGTTCCACCACCCGCGGATGATCCTAGAGTGATCATTCAGAATGCCAAGCCTATGTTAACGCCGGTTTCAAAGTGACCGGAAGATTGCGCTAACCGCTCAATGATCCATGATGGCGGGTCTCATCGCCGCTGGTGAAGGATTAAGGGTAAAATAAGAACTGGATTCGGGGCGGCCAACGGGAGTAACATCGCGCGCCTAAAGGCAGGGTATGGAACACTTCGAATACAAGCACGACCACAATTTCGTCCTCACCACGGTGGACTACGTTTTCAACTGGGCGCGGAAATCGGCCTTGTGGCCCATGACGTTTGGGCTGGCCTGCTGCGCCATTGAAATGATCGCCTCCACCACTTCGCGCTTTGACATGGCGCGATTCGGCGCCGAAGTTTTTCGACCCAGCCCGCGGCAGTCCGACCTGATGATCGTGGCCGGCACGGTGACGCTGAAAATGTCGCCCGTCATCCAGCGCATCTGGGAACAGATGCCTGACCCGAAGTGGTGCATCTCCATGGGGGCGTGCTCGAGCGTGGGCGGGCCGTTCAATACTTACGCGGTGTTGCAGGGCGTGGATAAAATTGTGCCGGTGGACGTTTACGTGGTCGGCTGCCCGCCGCGGCCGGAAAATCTTTTTTATGCCCTCCTGCGCTTGCAGGAAAAAATCGACGACATGTGCATTAAGGATAATTTCCGCCCCCGGCCCACTACCGTGCGCCTGGATGAGACGATGATTGACGAATTCAAGAAGTCGATTCGCATTGGCAAGGCGGGCACGCCGGAATTCGTTCAGATTGGATGAAGGGAATACAGTCCACAGCTGACAGCTCACAGTCCACAGTTCAAAGCTAGACACATTTGATTGAATTGGAGCCCTAACTGTCGACTGTGAACTGTCAACTGTAAACTTTTTCTGGAGATTCCATGGCTGATTTTGTGAAGGTATTATCGACCGCAGACTTGGCGGAAGGTCAGGGCAGAACGGTCCAGGCTGGCGGCAAAGCGATCGCCCTGTTCAATGTAGGTGGCACCGTATACGCGCTCGACAACACCTGCCTTCATCGCGGTGGGCCGCTGGGCGAAGGGATGCTGGAAGGCAGTGTGATCACCTGCCCCTGGCACATGTGGGAATACGACGTGCGCACCGGCGAAAAAGTGGGGGAACCGTCCATCAAGGTGGCCACTTATCCAGTACAGGTCGAAGGCGGCGACATTAAAGTCGCGGTCTAGTTTCGGTGTCGTCCGTCGGACCCTTGTCAGCCAAATTCATATCTGTTCACTCCATCAACCTACCTTATCTCGCGGTGGAAGTCTTGGGGCGCTTCATGTGGAAAAACCGTTTAACGCTTCTCCTGGTTGGATCACTGGCTTTCGGCCTCTGTTCACGGACTTTGCACGGGCAGCAGGCCGATTCCCTGGCCAAAGTATTCAGCGAAATTCAGTCCAGTCAAATCGAGGTGATCGATCTCACCCATCCCTTGGACGATCAGTCTCCCTATTGGCCCGAAGGGAGCGGACCGTCGCCATTCCACGCCAAGGTAGTGTCCACATTTGAGAAGGGAGGTTATTTTGCGCGCGACTTAGATTTTCCCGAGCACTTTGGCACACACATGGATGCGCCGGCGCATTTTGATCCTAAAGGAAAAACCATCGATCAAATTCCCGTGACCGAATTTCTGCGGGCAGCTATTGTGATCGATGTGAGTGAGGCTGCAAAATCTAACGTTGATTATCGTGTCACAGCCCAGGACCTTAAGAATTGGGAGAAGCGCAACGGAGCCATTCCCCCCGGGTGCGTCGTCTTCTTCCGTACAGGCTGGGCGCAGCGTTGGCCCTCGCAAAAGGAATACATGAATCAGGACGCACAGGGCAGGCTACATTTTCCAGGTCTCTCTTTGGAAGCGGCACATTATCTTCTCGACCGGTCGCATCCGGTCGCGATTGGCATCGATACGGCCAGCATTGATTACGGCCCATCGCAAGATTTCGAAGTGCATCACCTCACCATGCCTGCCGGCTTGTATCATCTTGAGAATGTCGCGAACCTGGATCGCCTGCCGGCGCGCGGCGCCTACGTAGTGGCGCTCCCCATGAATCTAAAGGGCGGATCGGGAAGTCCCACGCGTGTGCTGGCGCTTCTTCCAAGGAAGGAAATTCGAAACTCGAACCTTGAAATTCGGAAGTGACAGTTCTCGCTTTTACTTTCGCTCGTCACTGGTCACTTGTCACTCGTCACTTTTTCAAAATGCCTGAACTCCCTGAAGTCGAAACGGTTCTGCGGGGCCTGAAGAAACGCATCTTGGGCCGATGGCTGGGTGCGGCCGAAGTGCGCCATCACCAGGTGATTGCAGGCTCGCCGGATGATTTCGTCCAGCAGGTCAGCGGCCGGCGAATCCTGAGCGCCCAGCGCAAAGGCAAGGCCATTGCAATCGAACTCGGTCCCCGGAACGAAGATGAGGTTGCGCATAAACAATATCTTCTGGTTCGTTTGGGAATGACGGGCCAATTCACCATCAATTCAATTGCCGAGCCACTGGAGCCCCACACCCACGTGCGTTTAAGGCTCGAAGACGGTGATGAAGAAATTCGTTACGTGGATGCACGACGTTTTGGACGCTTGCGCTGTCTGATGCGGGCAGAATTGGATAAAGTTTTTGGCGGCCTCGGCCCTGACGCACGAAGAATCACCGAGGAACAGTTTCAAGAAACGTTGCGGGGCCGGCGAAGCCCATTAAAAAGCTGGTTGATGAATCAGCAGTTTCTGGCTGGCGTTGGGAATATCTACGCGGATGAATCGCTCTACCTTGCGCGGCTGAATCCGCTGATGGAGGCGGGGCGGCTTTCCGCGGAACAATCGCGCCGATTGTTGCGGGCCGTAAAGCGCGTGCTCGATCACGCCGTGGAACTTCAGGGCACCAGCTTCCGCGATTACATTGACATTGAAGGCCGGCCCGGAAATTTCCTGCCCCAGCTTCGCGTATACCAGCGGACCGGCAAGCCGTGCCGCCGATGCCGCCAGCCTATCGAACGCGTAATCATCTCCGGACGCAGCAGCCACTTCTGTCCTCAATGCCAGCCCAGACCGAGGCGCCGGGCTCCGACAGGAAGAACGAAATCTCGAAGCGAAGCCTGAAGTGGATGCTATGCCAAATACTTAGAATTGCGGGCTCACGGATTTTCCATTCGATGGGGTTTACCCGCCCTTGCCACCTCCCCTCATTAATATCATTTGTCTTATTCAACCATTCGACAAATCTTCTGATATAATCCGGCCAGACAGGGCAGGACTCTGCCAGTCTCTTGGGCCGCGGGCGATGCCGGCTGACGCCAACCACCCACCTCGATGAGTCCCGCGTGAAAAGAGCTCCGTGCTTTTTAAAACTCAAAGCGCTGCCGTTTTCGGCATTGACGCCTATCTGGTGGAGGCGGAGGTCGATATTTCCGCCGGCAACGGTCACTTTATGACCGTCGGCCTGCCTGACGCCGCGGTGCGTGAAAGCAGCGAGCGGATCAAATCGGCCATCCGAAATTGCGGCCTTGAATTTCCTTTCCAGAACATCACCGTGAATCTGGCGCCGGCGGACGTGAAGAAAGAGGGCTCGGGATTCGATCTGCCCATCGCCCTCGGAATCCTCGGCACTACGGGAGTTCTGCTGAAAACAGAACTGAAGGAATTTCTATTTCTGGGTGAACTTTCACTCGACGGAAGTATCCGTCCCATCAAAGGCGCGCTTTCCATCGCCAGCATGGCGAGGCAAAAAGGGATTCCCAAGTTGGTTGTTCCACTGGAAAACGCCAATGAGGCCGCCGTGGTGCAGGATGTGCAGGTCTACGGGATGCGGTCGTTGCCCGAAGTTCTGGACTTGGTGAATGACACCCGCGAGTTTGCGCCCGGGAAAGTGAAGGTATCGGAAATGCTGGCAGCGGCAAGCCAATACCCGGTGGATTTCCGCGACGTGAAGGGCCAGCTCCACGCCAAGCGGGCCATTGAGGTTTCATCCGCGGGTGGCCACAACATTCTGATGATCGGGCCGCCGGGCGCGGGCAAAACCATGCTGGCCAAACGCATTCCCACCATTCTTCCTCCTCTGACGTTTGATGAAGCGATCCAGACCACCAAAATCCATAGCGTGGCCGGCGTGCTGGAAGCGGGCCTGGGACTGGTGGGCACCCGCCCGTTCCGCTCGCCTCACCACACTATTTCCGACGCCGGATTGATTGGCGGCGGCGCCATCCCCCGGCCGGGTGAAGTAAGCCTGGCCAACAACGGGTTGTTGTTTCTCGATGAGCTGCCGGAATTTCAGCGCAATGTTTTGGAAGTCCTCCGCCAGCCGCTCGAAGATGGCACGGTGACCATCGCCCGCGCCGCCATGTCCCTGACCTTTCCGGCGCGCTTCATGCTGGCGGCGGCGATGAATCCCTGCCCGTGCGGGTCATTTCATTGCGACTAACCGAATCTGCCAGCAACGAAAGACCCACTACCTCGTAGTCCCGCACGTGAATCTCAGGGACGATACTCTGTAACAGGCGCCTTCGATCCTCCATCGAAAGAAATTCCCATTCGTGAAACGGTCCAAAGGCATCGGCCAACTTTTCTGAAGAGAGCTGGGTTGAACTCTGGCCACTCTTCAGTGCGAGATCTTGATAAAACCTGACATCCTTTTCTATCTCCTGTATGCGGCAATCCCGCTCATCACTTTGGATCAAATTGTCGAAATATGCATCCAGGACCCGTTTGTGTTTATTTTTGAGCCCTTCAATTTGTTTTTGAATTCGAAGCAGCTCTGTTCGCGGCTCATTCCCGGTTGAATGGTTTTCGTAATCCGACGCAATCTGCCCAAGAAATCTCCGATCCATCAATCGGTCTGAAAAAAGCTGATCGATCTGTTGCTCAAGTCTCTCGCGGCGCATGTACGGATTTCTGCACGGGTCGAGGCCACGCTGCTCTCTCATCCGCCTTTCACAGGTTGTCCGGCTCTTACAAACATACCAATCATGAGGGTGTCTGACATGAGTGTAGATTAGATTTCCACATCCGCCGCACCTCAGGAAGCCGTGGTACGTGAACCTATGGTCGTAGTCCGGGTTGCTCCTCCAATGATTCTGCTTTTTCAAATCGAGAATCCGTTGGAGTCTTTCGAAATCCTCGGTGCTGATCAAGGGCTCGAGGACTTTAACGCTTATAATCTCGTCGGCCGATCTTGGAATTTTCGGACGGTCTCCTTGTCTTCCATCAGACTTAATCCGGATAGCACCCGGAGATGGATTGCGCTTTTGTGTATAAACACGCCAGCCTGTGTAAATGGGATTTCGCAATATTATTCGCAGGTTACAAGGTGCGATGTCGAGTTTTTTTCCAACAGACCAGTAGCTGGTTTCGCCAGAAAGAAACATCCGAACCGCGGCCTTGACCTTTTCTGCCTCGGGCTTGTAGTACCAGCGCCCCTTCTGCCTTTCATATCCAACACCATATGGAAGACTGTTCAAATTCTGAGGATGTTTCCCTGCTCGACGTTTTTCCTCTTTTGCAGCCCAGACTCTTTCAAGAATCTCGGACCTTTCAAGGCCGGCGATCGCCGCGCGGATGGTACCTAATAGGCGGCCAGATTTTGATCTGAAGTCGATCGGACCTTCTGGGAGGTAAAGAACAGTATTGGTGTCGGCGAAGGTTTGGAGAAGACCATAGTCCAGATAGTTTTCGGGCCGCATCAGACGACTGAATTCCTTGGCAACAACACCGTGAATATCAGGGGACTCCATGAGGCGCAGCAATTCTGTTATCTCTGGCGTATGAAGTACCGCTGCTCCCGAAACATCTTCCAGATTAATCGTCTTGATGATTTCGAGACCATACTGCGCGGCAGTTCGCTGGTTTGCAGCTCGCTGAGCCGGAATACCAGCTCTGCCATCGGCAGCCTGGCCCTCAGTTGATACGCGAATGAGTGCGATCACTTTCTTCATGGAGTCCACACAATTCCTTTGCAAGGTTCAAAGCTTCGCTGTTGTTCCCACTCTCAAGAGCTGCGCGAAGTTGCTTTAGAGTTTCGCGCCTTCGACTCGCGATTTCAAGTGCAACTTCAACCAATCCGTTGAGTGACGGATCAGCTTCGGTTTCGGTCTCACTTCTAGGCCGCACGTTTTCTTGTTTCATGTCAAACCTTCGTAGCAACCTCGCAGAACAGCCCCTTGGGGAACACCGTGAGAGCCTAGTGCATGATCATCAACCTCGTCCCCTCTTCCACAACCCCAACGACCACCGGGTATCCCCTCGGCTCTCCCGCGGTTCACGAGGTTCACGGGGTTCTCGTATTTGTTTTCAATCCCTAAAAATTCTTATCTCGATGACGGAGATAAGAGAGCAGACAACAATGAAGGAACCCTGTGAACCCCGTGAACCCTGTGACCCCGTCGAACGACACGCGGTTCTCTCATTCTTCCGATGAGCGCAGACCCAGGCCGAGCCACACCCACTCCATTTTCTCTGCAACTTTTCTTTGGGCGTCCTGGAGGTTTGGCCGCAATTTTCGCAAAGCTAGACCAAAGCCTGTTGCGGTCATCGAAGGGCGCCCCTCGGCCGCTGACGCTGAATTGTAAGCAGTCAACAAGGCATTTTTCGTCACGAAGCAGTCACTCTGGTAAATTGTCCACCGGTCCAGCCAGACCGCAAGGGGGTCGGTTGCTTTTCGGAATTCCTCCCCGGCAACTGCCATAGACTCCGACTCAGTCAGGCCACCCTGCTCTTGCAACTGGCCGATGGCTTGGAGGGCCTTGTTCAATACGCCACTCAACTCTCCAGGGCTTGCCAAGCGGGCATCCATTAATGGACGCGGAATCGCGTCTCCTTCTTCGAAGGTTCGGTTGAAAGGAACGACGAGCCAGCGGCGAAAGAAAGCGTGCGACGAATCGCTGCTCTGCGGAACATAGTTCGCGGAGAAAACCAGTCGTACAAAAGGCTCGAATTCAAAGCTATCGTGGTATTTGCGCTCAGCAAGCAGGGTGTCGCCGCCCGTCAGCGCTTTGAAAATGGACGTACCTACCAAATGGGAGCTGGGAAGGTCAGGGCAAATGTTCGCCAGTTTACCCATTAACCGGGCTACTGAGAAGCGATCCGACTCCAGCCTGTGCAAACTGACCGCCGCGACATTAGAACGCCCAAGAAAGGTAGTAACGCCGGTCAGGAAAGTGGATTTTCCATTTCCGCCTTCTCCAAGAAGAAGAATAGCCTTTTGGATCGACACGTCGGGACGCATCAGCCACGCAATGATTTGCCACGCCACTTCTTGCGCATCGTCGGGAAACACCTCCTGCACAAAAGTCTCCCACACAGTGCATCGGGCAGCCGGATCAAAGGCAATGGGAATCTGCACCGCTGAAAGATGCTTCGGAGAATGTTGCAGGAGTTGTCCGGTTTCGGCATCGAGCAATCCATTTTGCACGTTGATTAAGTTCAAAGGTGGACGCACCCACAGGTTCGGTGCATCCACTCGAATATATTCCTGAACTTCTTCGCAACGAGCAGATGTCCAACTTTTGGAAAGACTCCAATCCTCCAAGAGTCTCTTGACAAGCCTTTTCACCTGGCCGCTGCCATCTGGTTTGTAAACGCCGGCACTGAAGCGGTAGAGTTTTCCTCCAGGGTCTTGCGCAAAATGTTCTGCAAGCTTGATCTTGTCAGCTAGCAGCTTCACCAAACCGATATTCTTGATGATTGTGGGGCCAGGGACATAGCGACTAACGCTCGCCGCGATCGCTTTAACCTCAGATTCAGTGAGGGGAGGCTGACAACGTTTCACATTCTCTATCTTCAACGCAGCGAAAATTGACTCCTCAGCCATACTCCGATTGCGCATAGTTCCCGCAAGACTCGTGAGGTGAGTATTGCGCGTTCCTTCGCTGACACACTCATTCCCTGTATCCTTTCTATGAGTCTTAGTGGACGAAGCAAGAATGAGGGTGTTCAACCAACCGGGTAGCGGTGACAATGCGATGTGGTCGAGATTGTGGGCTTGGGCGAACCGGTATCGTTGCCCTGAAACGTGGCGGCTTGGGACCGCGGCAACGTAGCCCCCGTCACCTCTAAAATCAATGCCCTCTGAAAACCCTACCTTATTTTTGACTTTGTACCCAGGTGCCTGAAAATAATAATGGAAACCACCTCCCCCGGTGTTAACGGTTGGCCCTGCAGGAATCTCGCCATGCTCTTCCTGGAGGCGACGGAGCGATTCAATACCACCGTGGCGAGGGTCTACATCGAGCACGATAACATCCGATACCAGACCGGTCGCAATCCCTATGTTGGCATTTGGCCATTTAGCCCACCAGCCGCGAATTTTTGCCTCGTCGGCGCTCGCATCCTTGACGCCGTGCTCGGTCCGCGGATGTTTCCCGATGCTCTTGCAATTTGGGTTTCCGCACGAGCAAACTGAGCCCCTTGGTGAATGAAGAGGAAGCACATGCCACCCGCGCCTGGAATATGCAAGGGCTGAAATGAGAAATTCATTGCCGGATGTCTCACTTTTTTTCACGATATCTTCCCCTTCCCACAACTTACGCTATTGGTTTGCCGTCGCCGTCCGCGTCAACGTTCACGACCTTCCGTCTCAAGTTCGAGCCAATAGAAACCGTACGCCATGGCCCCTTGTTGACGGCCGATCATAGCAGTTGAAGTTTTTGCGCCATTCTGGGGAAGCGAATGAACCTATTGATATGTATGGACTTATGATGCGATCGGATGGATGCTAGGGAAGTGAGGAAGTGGGAAGTCGAAAGCTTCGCTGGTCTTGGTTGGTAGCTAGCATGACTCTTTTGTGGGTCCGCCAGGCCCTGTTCGAGCCGGCTTAATCCCCTCTTTGCGCCAGCGCTTTATCCTGTTGAACATCTTAAACGCATAATTGTCGGATATGCACCAATCTGCAAGGAATTGTTGGTGTTCACGAATGAACACAGCGGGCGTATTACCAGCGTCGAGCCATTCGCACATCGTCACGTATGCATGCGCATAGGCAGACTTCCTGACCCTCGCCTTAACGGCCTTCGCAATTGGGTCGGAATCACGGCCATATTTCTTCGTGGAGGCGTTGTGGGATTTGATCTGACCGAACTTTTCAGCACTTACAGCCTCTGCTATTTTTTCCTGCCAATGGTTGAGTGCTTGTTCATGAATGCGCTCAGCACTCTTCTCGAATCGTCCGATTCGTTCCTGTAGGTACGATAAATCGTCTCCTTGGTACTCACTCTTGAGATTGTCTTCAACTCTCCGCAACCTATCTTTCCAGAGCGGCTCGATAATTTTGTCCCAGACCTCTTCCACCTCTCTGGAACTTAGATTTTTTGGAAGACGCCGAAAATATCCGTCATATATCTGCATCACCCCCTGCAAGTAGGGTCGCAGAAAGTCAGCCTCTACTTCGGTTCTACTGATCCAATATGCCTCTTCATGGGTGTATCGGCGGCAACCAGAAAATGCAACCACCTTTGAACTCATAGTCATTTTCTTCAAGCACAGAGCCCCAACCGCCCGATTGATGTTTTCGTCCTGGGGACCGCGCGACCTTTCTTCAAGATTTCTAATCTTAATGTTTATTTCGTCTTGGTTGACGTTATCTAGGGGTGATGGCTCGTTGCGGACTACTCGTGCGAACTTCCTCGGTTTCTGGACTCCGTTGTGCCTTGCCAATGCCATCTCCCGCACGGTCCCGATTCTGAGGAAGGTCGGCAGGCGGCTCGGGATGCGGCCGCCTTTCGGGGATCAGCCTAGCCGACCATAAACGACTCCATTATATCTCCGAAACAGGTGGGACGGATGGTTACGCCGCTCGCGGTTCGTCCGCCACGTCTTGCAGTCACTGCAGGCCTGCAGTAACCAATCTAGCTACGTCGGCTGAGGGCAAACAGAATGGGCACCTTATCGGCGCCCGGTTCACCTCGGGATGCCGCCGATCTAATTTGGGGGCTTCATCCGTATTGCCGGCAGTCGCTGCAGCCCTGCAGTGACCAATCGGTCTAACGAAATCGCACAGCGGGGCACTGGAGAGCTTTGCCGGCTGGTCTCAGAAGTTACTGCAGCCCTGCAGTAGCTCTTGCAAATGTCCCATGGTGCGAGTCAATGTTCCGGAAGCTGGAAGTCCGGAAGTCTGCAAGGGAGAAACCCATGAATGTAAAACTCAACGAGACTCGATCGAGGGCTCGGCTACACTTGGGGGTAGGCGGTTGGCGCGACATTCGCGACTAGCAGTTACATTGCCATTGAGACTCCCCCCAACGAAATTGTCTTGCTACAAGACCAGCAACCGCCGAAACTTCCAGGCACAACTCTTGAATGTCAGCTACGCTCTGTGATACTCACTGATATCAATGGCCTACCCTCACGCTAACCCGACTCTCGCTGTTCTCATCTGGGCAAGGCTAAGTTCCGGCCTGACTGTTGAATCCGCTGCTAAGAGGGCGGGGATTGCGGTGGAGCGACTTGGCGCCTGGGAATCTGGTGAACAAAAGCCAACATTCGCGCAACTTCGAAAGCTCGGCGAGATTTACAAGAGACCGTTAGCGATTTTCTATCTGGCTGAGCCGCCGCGCCAATTTGAACCAATGCATGATTTCAGGCGAGCTCCCGTCCGTGCCAATTCGCCGCAGTCTCCGGAACTTACTGTCGAGATTCGAAAAGCCCATGATCGTCGTGAGTGGGCGCTTGAGCTCTTTCGTGACATCGATAAAGAGTTTCCCCGAATAAGAACATCCATCTCGTTAGACCAAGGGCCAGAGACGGCAGCATCGAGCACTCGAGAGTTCTTGGGTGTGTCGCTAGAACGTCAAAGGACTTGGAATACCGACTATATGGCCTTCAAACAGTGGCGATTGATGATCGAAAAGGCGGGTATCCTGACCTTTCAAGCCAACGACGTAGACACAACTGAGGCGAGAGGATTCTCGATCAGTGATAGGCCGTTGCCTGTAGCCGTCGCGAATATCAAAGACGCTCCGCGCGGGCGGATCTTCACCTTGTTGCATGAATTGGCGCACATACTTTTAAAGGCCGGTGGCATTTGTGACCTGCACGAATCGAACGAAAACGAGGGATCACGAATCGAGGCATTCTGTAATCACGTTGCTGGCGCGACTTTATTTCCTAAAGAAGCTCTGCTCGCCACAAATGTAATTCGGAACCATAAAAAAGATGATGTCGCGTGGAGGGACGAAGAACTCGCTGAGCTATCAAGGGTCTTTGGCGGGAGCCGCGAGGCAGCCCTCGTCAGGCTGTTAACGCTTGGATTTACCACAGAGGCGTACTACCAGGAAAAGAGAGATGAATTTCTGAAGCAATATGCCGAACAGCGAAAACGGCAAAAGGGCTTTGCACCGCCGCATGAGGTCGCCCTCACCAGCGCCGGGCCAACCTTTACGAGTCTTGTCATCGAGAGTTTTAACCGAGAGCGAATCACCGCCAGCGATGTGTCCGATTACCTGCAGATTCGCCTGAAGCATCTTGTCAACGTCCAACGCGACTACTCCAAGTTAGCGGTGTAACGAGATGCCGTACAGTGTTGACACTAGCGCGTTCCTGGATGCTTGGGTCCGTTATTATCCACCCGACGTATTTCCCGGCATATGGAATCAAATGGATCGCGCTGCGAAAAACGGGACAATAGTCGCGAGCGACGAAGTTTTGCGCGAACTGAGTAAGAAAGATGACGGCGCGCATAAGTGGGTCAAGGCGCGTCGCGAAATGATAATCGAGCTTGATGCTGAAATCGAGATGGAAGTAAGGAGGATTATGCGGCGCTATCCTCGCTTGGTCGACACGAGGAGGGGGAGGTCTGTGGGAGACCCCTTCGTAATCGCATTAGCTCACTTGCGAAATTTGACGGTAATCACAAGTGAGTATGCGACAAACAAAATCGATGTGCCGCGGATTCCGGATGTTTGCACTGAAATTGGGGTCCGCTGGATCCGTATTATTGATTTTTTTCGCGAGCAGAGGTGGGTATTGTTATGAATCGCCTGAAATTAGCGCAAACCTCTTGGAATATTTACAGCAGATGAGCACCACAGGAGGGTGGTTGTCAGGCAATTCGTTGACACTCGATACCCGCCTTTGTCTATTCTGCTGCCCTGCCGCATGAAGCTACTGCAGGCGTGCAGTGATGTTTTTGACCAAAAACGTGTGTTCGCCAAATCCCAGAACCGCAGGTCTCCTAGGGACTCCGATGATTTCGCTCGCGGGGGTAGAACGCCCATGGACCCGACAGGTTAATGTCTTTCTCCACCTCCCGTCTCATCTACCTGACCCACTCATTTGATCCCTCCGTCTCAGACTCTGAGAACGTGGAGAGGACCGTGAACAAAATGCAGGAATGGCAATTGGATATTCTAGGCCATTTCCACTTGACATTTGTGTCTATAGGTGTATAAAGGCAGATATGAAACGCACGAACATTTGGCTCAACGCGGATCACCTGAAAAAGTTGAAGGCCATTTCGAATGAAACCGGGGCTCCAGTCAGTGCGCTCATAAGAAAAGCAATCGACGAGTACTTGAAGAAAAGAAGGCAAAAGTAAGACGCGCCGCACCCAGTGCTAGAACACTGAGTACGGCGCTAACCACAGTGACCTAAACAGGAGGTCCTCATGGCTGACACCAAAACTAGCACTCCTTTCATTTCATCTCAACTCTCCGCCAATCCAAATCAGGTCGTTAGAGCGGGTGTGTATAGTCGCGTAAGTACGAACGGGCAGAATGTCGAGGTTCAACTTGTCGAACTTCGCTCGTTCTGCAAACGGCGCGGGTGGGAAATCGTTAAAGAGTACGTTGATTCTGGTGTCAGCGGCGCTAAGGAACATCGGCCAGCCCTGGACCAGCTACTTTCAGATTGCCAGAAGCGGCTCGTAGATGTTGTGGCTGTTTATCGTTATGATCGCTTCGCTCGCAGCCTACGCCAACTTGTAAATGCCCTCGAAGAATTCCGCGCGTTAGGAATCGAGTTTGTCAGCTTACATGAAGGGGTGGACACGTCCACACCGAATGGCCGATTGATTTTTGGGATCTTCGCCAGCATCGCGGAATTTGAAAGGGAGTTAATCCGGGACAGGGTTCGCTCGGGTATCGCACATGCGCGGTCCAGAGGTAAAAAGCTCGGCAGGCCGCGGGTCGCTGTAGACGCTGCAAATGTAGCCGCTCTTCGGTCTGAGGGCCAGTCCTGGAGTCAAATTTCCTCTAAGCTAGGCATCGGCCGTGCGACCGCTCAGAGGGCCCTTCATTGCCTGACCCAGAACCCTACAGTTGCAGCTCACTAAACTCTCGCGCAAAGGCAGATTCTGCGCGGCATTGCTGAAGCCCCATCCGGTCGCTCCAGATTGATAATTCGATCGGAAAGGAGCCGGCAGATGAAGCGAACGGCTGTCGAAGTGGGACGAGATGTCGCATGTGGTTACGGAATCGCGGATGCTGTTTTGAGCGGCTGTCGTCTAAAAGAAGGACGTCGGTCCCTGTGAGGCGAAGTTGTGAACTGCCCGTTCCCGTACACTGACCAGTGCCGCGGTCCGTGGAGGCACCCAGCACTGAAAACTCGACTGGACTTTGCACTCAGAGGCTGTCGGGTGTATGTTTCAGATCGACCGGAAAATGAAAACGGAAATTCCAGCTAATCCATTTCGCCGGGAGGAGGAGACCATGAAAACTAGGACTATCCTGACTTTGGCGTTGTTTGTTATTGGCGCGACGACGTGTCTCGCCGCTGATTCGCATATGGGAACTTGGAAACTCAATGAGACCAAGTCGAAGCTCGCACCCGGAGTAACAAAGAACAACACGGTCGTGTATGAGGCCGCGGGCGAGAACGTAAAAGTAACGATAGATGGCACCGACAGCGACGGAAAGCCGACGCATACCGAGTGGACAGGCAAGTTCGACGGAAAGGACTACCCGGTTACTGGTGATGCGACCTCGGACACGCGGTCATATAAGAAGGTCAATGACCGTACTTTGTCCTTCACCGCCAAGAAGGGTGACAAAGCTACCATAACTGGTCGGATTGTCATCTCCGCCGACGGCAAGAGTCGCACCGTTACGACGCACGGAACCGATGCGGCAGGCAAAAAGGTCACCGGCACCACCGTGTACGACAAACAATAGCTGCCCGGCAAACAACAAATAAATTTTTAGCCCACTCTGGTGGGTAAGCAGGATTGGGGCTATCGCTGGCTTCGGCGGAAAAAACCTGAGAAGCTACAGGCAAGAGCACGCCAGGGCAAGACCGAGAAAATTGCTGACAGGCGGCAAGGCGCTTCGCGGCGGCACACTCCGTGAAGGATTTTCCCCGGACCTTACCCTAACTTTGGTGTGAGAATAATTCGCGCTCTGCAATCTTCTTGAACTCAAGAAGAGCGGATAGCCGTTCAACAATCTCAACCTTCATGCCAAGTCGTCCCAATTCACTTCGCAGCAAATTGAGAACGGCAGATTCAGTGGACCACGCCAAGCAGATAGGCGATGAGGAGAATCAACACTATTGTCCCCAGTCCTACACCAGCACCACCTCCGGGACCCCAGCGGCTATGGCCATAGTATCCCCCACCGCCGCCAAAAAGCAGCAGCAAAATGATGATGAGTATCAGCATTGTCGTTCCTCCTGTCTTCTTAACCTTAAGTCGCAGTCCGTCCTGCAGAAGTTATTCACCGGAATTAGTTTTCTTCATCCAGCGAGCAAAAGTATGCATACAGTGGGTAGTGGGCTACTTTGAATATCAATCCAAATCATAGATGTTTTGGTGAACCTTTTGGTCGGCTAGGTCAGTATGCTCACCGCGCAGTTTGCGAGTTACATCTAAAGCTTGCACTTTAATCCTCACCACACTTGCGGTGTGGTCTGGATGAATAATCCAAAATGTGGCCCCACAAACATTGTTCTGCCTATCGGTGAAGCCACACACCACCTGCCCCATTTTTTGATGTTGCTGAGGCAGCTTTTGCCCCACCCTTATTGCGATATCACCAATCATGCGCTTTTTCCTTTAAGCCGCAATTTCTCGTTCGCGCTCCTTGCTCTCACCTGCGCTATACCTCCTCGATTTCAAGTTCACGTTGTCTTGGTGCATCGGGCTTGCCAAACGATGCGGTAGCGTAAATTGCTGATTATATTTGGAATATTCGAGGCCCTTCCAGATAGACCTCAAATACATTTCTGCAATTCTTACCATAGGCGGGTAGAAGTGTTATTGCCATTTGGTGGCGCGAAGTTCATTTCCTGATGTATTGTCGGGGTGACAGACTCGGTCACAAACTTTCGTTTGTTCTCTCGTCTACTGGTGTCATTTGATTCTGGATTGGAGAAGAATTCCTACCGCCTTGATTCCCCCCATTTCCCGTTCAAGGTGCGCCTCGACTTGGCGGCGAGACTGCAGCTCCCGCAGCTACTGGGATGATGGCTAAGGTGTGGCGGAGCTGGAAATGCGTTCCCCCGCCGTCACCAGATCAGATCAGGCTCGATCTCAAGGAGATGGTCAGATAAAGTCTGCCGTGTTTTAATCACCCGGTTGCACTCAACGGAGGCAGCCAGATGAAAACGGGAATCCTTTTTGCCATTGCTGTGGTTTTAGCCGGCCTCCTCCTGGCGCGCCCGGCTCGGGCTCAGTCCAGCCGCATTGGCCCTGCGGACATTTATCCAAATTCTGCGAGGACACCAGGGGCAGCGAATCGGCAGATCTCGCAGCAGAACATCCAGGACAACATTTGCAGCCGCCAATGGAGCACGAAGCAAATCCGGCCGCCAGCAGGATACACGGGCAAGCTGAAGAGGAAGCAACTGCGGGAATACGGGGACACTGTCCATCAGACAAGAGCGCAGCTCATCAATCCAAACACTGGAAAGGTCGATATCAAACGTTGCGTCGCGCATTCCGACAACATGGCCTGCTCCGAAGAGGACCACCTAATTTCGCTCGAAGACGGCGGGAATCCGACGGATCCAAAAAACCTCTGGCCCGAGCCATATAATACGAGTGTGGGCGGCACAATCATGGGCGCTCACCAGAAGGATGTCGTGGAGGGCTTCGTCCATGACGAAATTTGCTACGACATTCCCCACTCCAAGAAAAACTCACATATCCCGGCGACGACCTCGGTCACGCTAAAGCGGGGCCAGGAGATTCTAGCCGGCGACTGGTATGCCTGCTACGAGTCGATAAAGAAAGGGAACCCGTGCAAATAAGGCTCTCGCCACAACATCATTCACCTCCCTGCCCAGGGGAGGTGACCAAAAGGGGGTGTGCTGCCTGTTTTGGACGCAGGACGGCAATCCTCGGCTGGGCCGGTGAATTGGCGGAAGCCGCCAGAAAACACATAGCATCTAAGCCATTAACATGTCCAAACAGCTTTCACGTCAAAAACAGATTAGCGAATTGAAAAGGTGGATAGCAACACTCAAAGACTCCTACAAAACCCAGCTCAAAAAAGACCTGGAGCCTTTGCAGCGCCGATTGGCGAGTCTGCAAGTGCAGAAGACAAAGAAGCGCAGATAGCGTCGGAGGACAAGTGCTGCAATCAACTGAAGGTCCACTAGTTGGCAGGCATCCCATGACGCGGCGCGTGAGAAGTGTCCCTCGCATAAATATCGGGAGCAGGCTCCGCGAGCTGCGTGAGGCAAAAGGCTTGTCGCAATATGTCCTCGCGAATCGGACCGGACTTCTCCGCTGTAACATCTGGCGCATGGAGAAAGGGCGGTTCATCCCCGGTCTCGAAACGCTTGAGACATTGGCAAGAGCACTTGAAGTGGACCTTTACCAACTCTTTCTCGAGGGTGGCACGGAACAGCCGACATCTGATCTAGGAAAGCCATCAATTCTTGGTGCTGAGCGACGCAAGCAATTTAAAACGCTCAAGAATCTGGGCAAAAGAGATAGAAAACTACTGCTCGATCTGGCACAAAAGATGGCCTCGAAGAATCAAACTATTGGATGAGAAAGTTGCAGCGAAGAGCGGCGAGCCTTGATGTGATCGGAGGCCGATGGCAAAGAGTTAGTGAGCGATACTTCGGAGGCTAATATGGCAGATCGAAAAGAGAGGGTCACTGTAGGCGTTCAGGAATTGGCGCTCGCTAATTCGTTGACCCTGACGGCTCTAATGGAAATCTTGGAAGAGAAGGGCCTGATTCGACAGGCGGAAGTTTTGCAAAGGGTGAAGCTTATCCGTGACAGAAAGCCAAACTGAAAAGTTCTCTCCACGAATACAAGTAGCGAGCGCCGCCACAACGGATGACACTGACTTCAACTCGCAGCTTTCATTAAGTCAGTTCGTTTTCTGTTTGTCATTTTTCTAGCCATCGCAACCAAAACTTTTCTATCTCCTTTGTCGAGGTTCTTGAAGGTTTCGATTAACCAACGCTCTTCTGAACCTAGCTTCGCCGCAACTCTTGGGCCGACGGGCTGAGGCTTTCCTTTCCCTGCGAAAAAGAGTTGGTACATCTCGACTTCTAGGGCAGCGGCCAATTTCTCCAGGGTTTCAAGACTCGGACTAGTGTGCCCATTTTCCAAGCGGGAGGTATAGCAGCGAAGGAGCCCCGTCCGCTTCTCGATGTCACCTTGGGAGAAGCCTCTTGCTGCACGCAGTTCGCGGAGTCTGGTTCCAATGTTCATGGGAAGGAGATAGCAGAATTTAGCGGAGCCGACAAGGTTAAACACTATCAAGAGTTACTTCTTGAACCCCACAAACGCTCACAACCCGCAGCTTTCACAACGGGGCCGCTAAGGCTCGTTCGCTAGTTCAAGCTCGCTTTCCTTAGCCCATTCACGGGTAGCAAAATTACTGCCGAGCTGAACCCAGTATGTGGTTTCACCGCCGGGCATTTCGCGGATTTCCTCCACCGTGAGAACTTCCTGTGTGCCGTTTATTCTGACATGGTCCTTTATTTTAAACTCGGCCATTTGATATCCCAATCACCGCCCAATCTTCCCAAGCATCTCTTCGATTGCCAAAGTCCATCGAAATGGTCCAGACAGGCGCAAGGACAATTTAGGATGACGCGTAGACCTCGCATTTAGTGCTTCAGTCTGCCTCCTGGGTTATGGGGGTTATCGCCGTCGCCTTTGTCACCGCCCAACTTAAGAGGTGGCAATTTCGTCGTTCCAAGTAGTCCGCGGGGCGCAATGCCAAAGAGATATTTCTCACCTTCTGGCATTAGAGGTGGCCCGGGGGACTGGCTTTGACCCTGTTGGCCGCCCTGATCTGGGCCGCCGCCACTCTGGTCGGGTACCAACTCAAACAGATATCTTTTCCCCTTGGTCATGTAATCCTCCGCAAGGCAAAAGTGTGCAGCTCATGGTCTAAGTCAGCGGTTGCTTCGCGGCTGACACACTTTGCCAACCGGATGCTGGACGGTGACTCACGACACATCCTTTATACGCTGGAAGGAATTGTCTGTCTGTTCATTTTGACTCGCGGGTTAGGTTAATACTGCTCAGGGCGACTAACGTGACCACGCTCAGTAACCCTTTGGCGCGATGATGGCCTTGGGGCAGTAGGGGGGAGTGAATAACGGAGGACGTGAGGACCTGCATGAGGGGGATTTCAGTATCTGAAAGCGAAATTACGGAATGGGCGAAATCCTGCCAACGAATCAATCATATGAACACTCTCGTGCAGCGGAAGGTTGATTGGGGGAATCTCAAAAGGGCAAAGCGACTTTCGGAACGGGCCAAGCTCCTTGCTTGGAGTCTCGTGGATACAATGGTGAGGAGCGGCGAAAAGAAGCCATCCGGCTATCGTGGGCCAGATGAAACTGCAAAGTAGCCCAACTGCCGAGTTTCCCTCAAACGCTCAATTTGCCTGGTGCGCTGCCCTGATTGAGTGATACTACTTCTTCGAGAGTTCGCCTGCGAAATGACTTTCAACTTCTTCACAACTCATCGGATTTCTTGCGTTGGCTAATATGACCGAATAGACCACGGCGTTACCTGCAAGCTGCGCTGTGAGAAATGCACCGTCCCCCGGCAGTTCTAGATAGAAGAATTTTACCCTTCGCCTGTCCTCAAGCGTTTTAATCCACTCTTGGTTTATCATCCTTGCTTATATCCAAGCGAGGCAGGCGTCCAATCCGGGATTTCTATTTTGGGCTTGTTGTACTTAGGTGGTCGGTCTTCCAGCTCGCTTACTGCCTGCCATCTTCCTTGCCATCGCAACCAAAAAGCTTCTGTCTGTTTTGTTGAGCTTCTTGAAGGCATCGACTAGCGTGCGTTCCTCTGGACCCACCTTTCCTGCGTCCCTTGAGCCGACGGCCTGCGGCTTTCCTCCGCCTTCAAAAAAGAGCTGGTAAAGTTCGACCTCTAGGGCTCCAGCATATTTCTCAAGCGTTTCGAGGCTCGGGACGGTGTGCCCGTTTTCAACACGGGAGGTGTAGCAACGCAGGCAGCCAGTCCGCTTTTCAATATCACCCTGGGAGAAGCCCTTTGCTTCACGCAGTTCACGTAGTCTAATTCCAATGTCCATGGGAAAGAGATATCAGAATCGAAGCGGGCGTTCAAGGTCAAACTTAGATCGAGTGGCGTGTCTGCCAAAGGGAGCCGAATCCCCTCGGTGAGAGTCCTCGTCAATAGAATAATGTCGATTCAAAATATCAGTCTCCCCTTCTTGCCTTTGACTGTTTCGGCGTGTCCGGCGCTGGCGGGTGCTCTCCCCGGCGCTCCCCCACCCTGCGCCCCAGCCCAACCTTGCTCCTTGCCCTTTTCCTGAGGCCCGCCCGCCTTTGCTTCGACCTCTTGTCCTTCGACTCCAGTTCCGGCCCTTGGACTGCCATGGGTTGTTTCCTCCCCGCCCACAATATAATTTGGCTGGGGCCTCTTTCCGGCGGATTCTTCGAGCTCCGGCTCATTGAATCTTTCCGTCAGGCCTGGGCTCCTGTGGGATGGCTCCCCGAACGGGACTTCCGGGGAGTCAGGGGACGCACTTGTACGAATAGCCCGTCATGCAAGAGTGTGTCGGCAGCAATCGCTGTGCGTGCCCTTCTACATTTGCTGAATTGGGTCAAGTGAAACTTCCCCAAACTGAATTCTCGGGAGTGTTTTCGGTCTGTCCTCCCAGGGGGGCAAAGTTGAGAGGTCGGGCTTCCGCGGCTGCCCTAGTGAGATTGGGCCACTTCCGCGCGGCGCATCCAAAAATAGGCGGCTACGACAGCCACCACAAGGGTGAATCCGATGCCGAACTCCCCGAGGATGTATTTCGCGCGGCCAGTGTAGGCGGTCATGGGGTCGAAGAACTGTTGGATGAAGTGGTTGCTAGAAGCGTGCAGAATGACTCCGGTCCACAAGCTGCCGGACTTCAGGCGCAGCCATGTCAGGATGAAGCAAAGGCCGATCATGTTGGCGGAGACAACGGCCAAACCATACCAACCGGTTCCCATGTTATAGCCGGCAAAAACGATGATGGGTACATGCCACAAGGCCCAAATTACGCCGGAGAGTACTGCGGTTGCTGTGAATGAAAAGTGTTTGGCTAACTCGGGTACGAGGAATCCACGCCAACCGATTTCTTCGCCCAGAGTGGTGGCGCAGTTTTGGATTACGCCGATGGTTGCGACCATCAGGAAATAGAGCCCTATACCGGCAGGTCTGGACAATGGACCGAGACCGAAGAAACGCGAAAAGGCATCGGCAGTCTGGATCGGGTTTAACGCGGCGATGCCCGTCAACCAAGCGATAGAGTAGGTGAAGGTGGAATAGCCGAGGGGAATAAGGTAGCTGAGTACTTGGTAGCGAGTTTGGCCCCACTTCCAACCCAGGCTAGCGATAGGGCGACCGAGATACCTGCAGGTGAGCAGGGCCCCTATGGCCGGACACCACATCAGCCCACTGGTGTAGGCACCGTCCGCAGCATTGCTGCCTGCGGATTTGATGATGAGGAAATAGAATAGGGAGCTTGCCGTCCACGTGAAAACCAGGTACACCAAAATCGCGCGGCGGCCGGAAGCCAGAATCATTGGGACAGTTTACAGCATTCTGGCCCGGCCGCAACCACTGCACACCTTAAGGTGGAGTTGGGGACCCGAGGTCATGGAAAAGCCGTCGCAAAGCCAGATTGCACAACCAGGAACAGCGCTCTGGGAAGTGTCAGATTGGGATTCACTTCCGGACGCCAGAGGGAGCTGGCCTACCCCTTCGCGGATTACTCCTGCCTAGTCGCCCAGTGTTTACTGAAAATTGTTGAGAACAGCCCAATCCACCACTTAACCCGGATTTGGAACGAAAAGCGGCCTTCTCAGGCTGAATCCCCTGCAGCGACGGAACCTCCTGGCCGACTGAAGCTTGCAGTGAGACGAGCGAATGAAATTCTTGGCGAACTCTCCGAGGTTACTCTCCGAGTGGACGACCATCCGGGAGTTACCTGCTACCCGGGTGCTTATGGCGCACCTCGATACGCGTCCGCCCCGCATTCACTCAGTGGATCGCTCCGATAATTTCAGGTTCTGTAAACTTCCGCTTTGTCAACGCCCTGCCTCCCTTTTTGTCCCAAAATCATATCTGCTTTTGGTACAGTTTTTGGGGTAGGCCAGGAGGGACCAGGATGGAAGAAAACGAACAGCCAAAATCGCCACTTGAGGCATTTCAAAAGTTAGCCGCCCAGGCTCCAGAAAACGTAATGGTGCGCTATAGCCTTGGCCTTGAATATCTCAAGGCGAATCGCAACGCCGAGGCCGAGGGCGAATTCCGCGAGGTCCTGCATCTCAAACCTGACTACTCAGCGGCCTACCGCGAGCTAGGTAAGGTTCTCTCTGCCCTGGAGCGATTCTCCGAGGCGAAAGTCATTTATGAGAAGGGTCTCGATGTCGCTTGTCAGAAAGGAGATTTACAAACCAAGAGGGAGATCGAGGTCTTCCTAAATAAAATCGCGAAAGGCAGCGACTAGAATTGCTGGCCCAGATATGCGGCAGGTGGACGGGATCTGATGCCCGCGTGGAATAGGATGGGGCACGTGCGGAACCGTTCTCATCCCTGCTTTTCTTCTAGCTCTGCCCAGCGCGAATAGAGGTTGTCCAAGTGTTGCTGGGCCTCTTCCATTTGCACGTAGGTCGTGTGCAAGCGTGAGGCATCGCTCACGATGGCGGGATCTTCCAGCGACTTGCGTAAAGAGCTCAACTGCTGCTCGGCGTCGGCGATTTTCTTCTCGATAGCGACAAATTCCCTAGCCTCCAAGTAGGAGAGCTTCTTCTTTGCCGCTGCCGGAGCGGCGATGGCGGGGGTGGGAGTTGTAGTTTCCGGTTCAGCGCTCGGTGCAGCCCCGTACTGCTGGGCGCGCTGCCAAACCTCCCACTGCGAATAGTCGCCAAATCGCTCGGCGGCGCCCAGGCCGTTTAGGCCAAGCACAACGGTGGAGACGCGATCCAACATGAAGCGGTCGTGCGTAACCAGCACCAGCGCCCCGGAATATTCCAGCAGGCTCTCTTCCAGGATTTCAAGAGTCGGGATGTCCAGATCGTTCGTAGGTTCGTCCAGCAG